>Ga0209952_1000066_pt1 | contig 525670 bp, 507 predicted proteins | sample ThiBiot_750_biof_2_FD_183951 | JGI IMG/M metagenome (GOLD analysis project Ga0209952, IMG submission 183951) | Wastewater bioreactor microbial communities from Cape Town, South Africa - Thiocy_cont_750_biof (SPAdes) | ecosystem: Engineered > Bioreactor > Thiocyanate-remediating >... | reverse complement strand
TGCTGATCGCCGGGACGCTGAGCGGCGGCAGCACGGGCGGGAGCGCCAGCCTGACCGGGGCGTCGCCGACGGCGAACCAGGTGACGACGCTGGGCAGCTTCGGCACCAAGGGGGACCTCACGCTGGATGACAGCGTGGCGCTGGGTGTGACGGGCCCGGTGAGCGGGGTGAACGTGTCGCTGTCGAGCAGCGCGTCGGGGACGGCGCTGAGCGTGAGCGGCTCGGTTGCTGGCACTGGCGTTGTTACGCTGGCCGCGAGTGCCGGCGGCATCGCGCTGTCCGGCGTGGTGGATGCGACCTTGGCGGGGACGCTCGATCTGGCGGCGGGGTCCGGGGTGAACCAGAGCGGGGGCTCGATCACCGCCGGATTGCTGCGCAGCACGTCCGGAGTGACCGGCAACGTCACGCTGACGCAGGTGACGAATATGATCGGCACCATCGGCGGCTTCAGGGTCAACGTTGGCGATTTCACCCTGGCTGACAGCGTGGCGCTGAACGTGATCGGCGCGCTAAGCGCGGTGAACGTGACGCTTGCGGATAGCGCAGCGGGCACAGCGCTGACGGTAAGCGGGTCGGTGGTTGGCACCGGTACGATTGCCCTGGATACGAGCGCCGGAGGCATTTTGCTGCCCGGCGCGGTGGACGCGACGGCGACTGGGACGTTGGATGTAGTGGCGGCGACCGGGGTGAACCAGACTGGTGGCTCGATCACCGCCGGGCTGTTGCGCAGCACGTCCGGCGTAACTGGGGACGTGCTTCTGACGAGCTTGACCAACGCCATCGGCACGGTCGGAAGCCTGGTGGTAAGCGGCGGTGATCTGACGTTTGTCGATGCACAGGCCGTGACCTTCACTGGAACCGTCTCCGGGGCCGGCGTCCATCTGACCGACACGGCCAACGGGACGGCGATCACCTTGAACGGCGTGCTGAATGCCTCGACGTTCCTCACACTCGACACCCCCTCCGGCGGGATCGCGCAGGCAGCCTCCGCGGTCATAGCGACGTCCCTGCTGACCAGCGGCGGGGCTGGCGGAACGGTCGATCTGGCCGGAACGGCCAATGCCGTCGATACCGTTGGCGCGTTCGCCGTGTCCTCGGGCGACTTCAGACTGGTCGACTCGGCAGCGGTGACCCTTGCTGGCCCGTTGCTGGCCTCGGCAGGCAACGTGGCAGTGACCGACAGCGCCGGCGGCACGGCGATCACCGTCACCGGAAGCGTCTCCGCGGGCGGAACACTGACATTGAGCGCTGGTAGCGGCAGTGGGGCGGCGACGGTGCTGCCTGCCATCGCGCTGACTGGCGCCAGCAACCTCGCCGCCGCGAGGGTTGCCCTGTTCAGCACGGATACCGGCCATACGGTCGCGATCGACCAGACCGATGGCGCCGTGATCGGTGGCGTACCGCCAGGCGGTAGCGCTGTTATCCTCACCGGCAGGACCGCCAGCGGCGATGTGCGCCTGACCAGCTCCGCCAACACGATCGGCACGCTGGACGCTTTCGACGTGTCTGGCGGTGACCTCCTGTTGACCGACAGCGTGCCATTGACGATTGCCTCCGGTGGCGCCAGCACGGGCACGCCGCTGGTGCGGGCGGACAACGCCACCGTGCTGACCCTCGGCACCGCGGTCGGGCAGGATGTCGTCATCACCGGTGATATCGCCATACCCGGCACCCTGACCATCACCGCGAACGGGACCATCCAGAGAACCAACGACGCGGCCGCGTTCGTGGTCGGAACGCTGACCGGCAGCGCCATCAGGCTTGCTGATTTCGGCACTGGCCTGAACATCGCCACGCTTGGCCGCTTCACCGTCACGGGCAGCGAACTCGTCCTCTCGAACGCGCAGCCGCTGACCATTGCCGGCCCGATCTCTGCCGGCTTCCTCCGCATCACGGCGACGGGGTCGATGATCCTCGCTGGCGACATCCAGACCCTTGGCCTGACCCGGGTGGAGCAGGGGCTGGGCAATCTGCGGACAATCACCGAGGAGGCGCTGCGCACGCCGCTGCCCGATCCGGGTAGCTATCTGGCGGTAATGGCCGACGCGAGCGGTGCGCCCGCGAGCTTCACCCAGGTCGTCCCGGTCAACATCACCTCGACGACCAACGACGTGGCGACGCTGCGCATCCAATTGCTTTCCAACGGCGGGTCGATCGCGCTCGGCGACATCAATGCGCCGCGGGTGGACCTGATCCTGTTCCCTGGCGGCACCGGCACGGTCAGCGGCACCGGATTCGTCGATCTCTATGGGCTGCTGGTGGCAGGCAAGGGCGGCAAGGCGACGTTGAGCGGGCAGATCGCGACACTTGGTGGCCAGGCGGCGGCGAACAAGGCCAACATCACGCCAATACCCGACAACAACTACCGCTTCAACACCTGCCCGATTGGTTCGGTGAACTGCGTCCTCTCGTCGATCAACATCCTGCCGCCGGTCAATCCGCTGCAGAACTTCTCGATCGGTGAGGCACGCAACGATGACGAAGACCTGGACCTGATCCTGCCCAATGTGTCGGATGAGGATTACTGAGATGGCGCGCAGCATTGGGGTGTCGGTCATGCGTGGTTTGCTGGTCGCGTTTGCCGTTGCCGCGCTGGCGGGCTGCGCGGTGCCGCCGCCGGACTCGTACGTCTCGGGCGGCAAGAAAGACGTCGCCGGTCTCGCCCTGGGCAAGAACGCCACCGGCGAGGCCTGCACGCAGCAACAGAGCGGCGACGGCGCGGCGGATGTGTATTGCGGCACCTGGCAGCAGCCCAGCGCGCGGGTGCGCAGCGCCGGGCCCGCCGGTGCCGACGCGCTGATCGGGCTGGCAACCGCCAGCGCCTGGCGGCAAGGCCTGAACGACCGCTACAATTGCGGCACGCCATCGCGCAGTTCCATCCTTGGCGGCGAGCCGGCGGTGCTGATGAACTGCACGCAGCGGCTGGGCGGCTGGCCGCACGTGGCCATGGTGGCGACGGTCGGTGGGTCCGCCTGGTATGCCGATGGCGTGTTGCCGGCGCTGCCGGTGATGGAGCGGGCGATCGGCGTGCTGTCCGGCCGGGTGCGTGCCGAGGCAGCGAGCCAGAGCCAGACCAGCGCCGCGGATGCCCAATTGGCCAGCCGGCTGGCCGCGCAGGCATTCAGCTCCGGTGACGTGGGCGCCTACGAGCAATTGATGAAGGAAGCCGCCCGCGCCAACCAGGCGGAGAATTTCGCCGGCGCCGAAGATGCCTATCGCGCGGCGCTGGCGTTGCAGCAAAAGGCGCTCGGGCCGAACGACCCGAACACCGTCTCCACCCTGTTGAACCTGGCGCTGCAGATATCCAACCAGGGACGATGGAGCGAGGCGGACGCATTGTTCGCGCGGGCCGACCAGCTGGCGGCCGGTGCGGCCGACGGCACCCAACAGGCCAGGCTGCTGCATTACGAGGCGTTGCACGCGCTCAACCAGGGTAAGCGGACGGAGGCTCTGGCGCTGCTGGACCGGGCCGAGCCCGCCTATGCCGCGCTGCTGCCGCCGGAGGTGCTGAAGGCGCGGCCGGTGCAACTGGCGCGCGGCACCATCAACCGCCTCGGTTCGGGCGGGCCAGCCGACATGCTGGGCAACCGCAACCTGCTAACCGATGTCTCGACGCGCTCGGCGCTGATGGGGCTGATCGAGGTCCGTCGCTATCGCGCCATCGTGCTGCGCGGCCTGGACCGTCCGGCGGAGAGCGAGCAGGCGCTGGCCTCGGCGCGCACGCTGGCCGCGGCCAACGGGCTGAGCCAGCCGGTGCTGCGGGCGCGGATGGACCGTACCGCCGCCGCCATCGATGCGGCCGGCGGCGACCCGACGAAGGCGGCGGCGGCCTACGGCGCCGCGGTCAGCGCGTTCTCCAACGCATTGCCCGACAGCCGCCCGGTGGCGGAGACCGAGTTGCTGCGCGCCGGCCAGTTGCTGCAGTCCGGCCAGGCCGGGCCGGCCCTGGCGGTCTGCCAGCGCGGGGTGGGGCTGCTGCGCCAGTTGAAGATCGGCACGGAAGCGACGTTGCTGGACCCGTGCCTGGATGTCTTCGCCCAGGCCGCGCAGGCACGCAGCAAGGCGGGAGACAAGGCCGGCGAGCAGGCGCTGCTGGTGCAGATGTTCGAGGCCTCGCAACTGTCGCAGGGCGGCGTGACCAGCCAGCAGATCGCCCAGGCAACGGCCAGGCTGTCGGAGAATGCCCGCGACCCCCGCGTCGCCGAGGCCGTACGCGCGCGCCAGGACGCGACCAACAAGCTGGCTGACCTGTATCGCGAGCGTGACCGCCTGGACCAGCAGCGCAACCCCGGCGGTGCCGCCGCGCCCGAGGGGCCGGCGCCGGAGTCGGCGGCGCTGGATAAGCGGATCACCGAGGCGCAAGCGGCGGTCGCCAACGCCGATGCCGCGCTGCAGGCTGCCGCACCGAATTTCGGCCAGTTGGTGCAGCAGGTCGCACCCGCCTCGGCGATCGAGGCATCGCTGAGACCGAACGAGGGCTTCGTCTCGATCACCCTGTCCGATGCCGGCGGCTGGAGCTTCCTGCTGCGGAACGACAAGGTAACGGTCTCGCATATCGACGGCGGCACGCCGCGCATGGCCGAGCTGGTCAAGCGCATCCGCGGCAGCATCGAGAGCGACACTGGCATTCCGCCGCGCTTCGATGTCGCGGCGGCCCAGCAACTCTATATGGCCACCCTCGGCGGCTTGTCCGGCGCGATGGGCGGGATGCAGTCGCTGGTGGTGGCGCCGGCCGGCCCGCTGCTGTCGGTGCCGTTCGAACTGCTGCTGACCGGCCCCGGCGATGCCTCCAACCTGGCGGCGGCGCCGTGGCTGCTGCGCAAGATGGTGATCTCGCATGTGCCGGCCGCGGCGAACTTCGTCTCGCTGCGCAAGATCGCCGGCGGCTCGCGGGCGCAGCGCCCTTGGTTCGGCTTCGGCGACTTCCACCCGGTGACCCTGGCGCAGGCGCGCAAGACCTATGCCGGCGGCTGCTCGGACAGTGCCGCGCTGTTCGCCGGCCTGCCGCCGCTGCCATTCGCCACCCGCGAGTTGGAAGCGGCGCGTGCCCTGCTGGGCGCCTCTCCAACCGACGAGTTGCTCGGCAGCGCCTTCACCGCCGCGGCGGTGCTGAAGACGCCGCTGAAGAACTACCGCATCCTGCATTTCGCGACGCACGCGCTGCTGCCGACCGACCTGCATTGCCAGACCGAGTCGGCGATCGTCACCTCGGCGCCGCCCGGCGCGCCCGACGCCTCGGGCGCGCTGCTGACGGCATCCCAGGTGGTGGGGCTGGACCTCGATGCGGACGCGGTGATCCTCTCGGCCTGCAACTCCGGCGGTCCGGGCGGCGGCACGGCCGGTGAAAGCCTGTCCGGCCTGGCGCGCTCGTTCTTCTATGCCGGTGCGCGGGCGCTGCTGGTCACGCACTGGTCGGTGAACGACCAGGCGGCGGCGTATCTGGTCGCTGACACCTTGCGGCGTTACCGCCAGAGCCCGACATCGGGCATGGCCGCCGCCCTGCGGGACGCCCAACTCGGCATGCTCGACGACGCCGGCAAGGGTCTGCCGGCCGAAATCGCCCACCCGTTCTACTGGGCGCCGTTTGCCCTCATCGGTGATGGAACCGGCAAGAAGCTGACGGCGCAGGCCGCGACGAACCCGAAATCGTAGCCGCTACTCGTGGGCCGGCCGCTCCTTCGCCGCCCGCAGTAGGGCGGCGAAGCGGTAGAGGCCGTGCACGAACTTGCTGTAGGGCAGCAGCAGGAATAGGGCCAGAATGAAGCCCAGATGCACGGCCAGCGCGATGCCCATCGCCGGCGTCGCCCGCAGCGCCAGCAGCAGCAGGCCGGTGAGCGCCACCAGCAGCAGCAGGAACAGCAGCGCGTAATCGCCGCCAAGCACGCGCCGCGCCACCGGCTCGCTGTCGCCGACGATCTTCAGCCAGATCAGCCCGACCGTGCCGACCACCATACCGATCCCGCCCAGGGTGCCCAGCACCACCGGCAGGCTGAGCAGGGCATAGGGTGCGATCCAGCCGAACACGTGGTCGTAGACCGTCGCCACCGAGGTGGCGGCGAAGCACAGCAGGAACCCGTAGAACATGGTGTGATGCAGATGCCGCCGCGCGCCCGAGAAGCTGCCGTCGCGGTCGTTGCAGCCATGCCCGCCGCCGCTGAGGTTGCGCAGCGTCAGCGCATCGCGCACCGCCTGCCACAGCGCCTTGGGCCGCCCACCCGCCGCCGGCACGCCCGAGGCGCGCCAGAAATTGGCCACCGACATCCCCAGCGCCAGCAGCGCGAACAGGAAGGTGGCGCTGGCCACGGTGACCATCGCCGCGAATGGGATCACCCGGTAGAACGCTCCAGGCCCGGCATGCGCGCCGAACAGCACGCCGGCATCCTGCAGCAGCGCCGTCAGCACCAGCACCAGCGCCACGCCCAGCGCGGCCGCGACCGACACCACCGTGCCGTTGCGCCGGAACAGCCGCGCCAGCGGCTGCGGCCATGCGTAATGCTCGTATGACTCGGTGCGGATTTCGGCGAAGGCTTTCGGCAGGTTGATGCCGAACTCATGCGGCGGCGCGTATTGGCAGGCGTAGTAGCAGCCACGGCAGCCATGGCAGAGATTGGCCAGGTACCCCAGGTCGGGCGCGGTGAACTCCCGCTTCAGCTCCATCGCCGGGAACACCGCGCAATAGCCCTCGCAGTAGCGGCAGGCGTTGCAGATCTCCAGCGAGCGGCGGGCTTCGGCGATGCTGTCGGTCTCGTGCATGGTGTCAGTTCTTTGCGGTACGAGCGGCGTGCTCGCCGGCCAGGCGGCCGAACACGGTGCCGATGGTCATGCCAAAGCCGGCCAGATAGCCCTTGCCCAGGATATTGCCGGCCATGATCTCGCCGGAGGCGAACAGGTTGGCCGATGGCCTGCCGTCCTGCATCAGCACCTGCGCCCGCTCGTTCACCTTCACGCCGAGATAGGTGAAGGTGATGCCGGGCCGCAGCGGATAGCCGACGAACGGTGCCGTATCGATCCGCCGTGCCCAGTTGGTCTTGGGTGGGCTCAGCCCTTCGGTGTGGCACCCGTCCAGCGCGCGGTCGTTGAACTGGCCGGGTTGCACGGCGGTGTTGTACTCGGCCACGGTCGCTTCCACCGCCGCCGGGTCCAGCCCCATCTTGCCCGCCAGTTCGGCCAGCGATCCGGCGGTGAGCGCCGGGAAGACCGAGGGCAGGAACAGCGGCACGGATTTCGCGTCGCAGATCGAATAGGCGATCTGCCCCGGCTGCTGGGCGATCAGCCGCCCCCAGATGGCGTAGCGCTTCGGCCAGACATCCTCGCCCTCGTTGTAGAAGCGCTTGCCGTCGCGGTTGACCACGATGCTGAACGGCACGGAGTCCAGCCGCGTCGCCAACCCGCCATCGAATTGCGGCGCCCGCGCATCCAGCGCCACCGCATGGAACTGGGTCGGGTCGCCGGTCTGCGCCACCCCCTGCGCCAGCAGCGATTTCAGCACCCGCCCCTTGGCGTAGGGGGTGCCGCGAATGACGAAATTATCGACCGCATCGCCCCAATATTGGCGCATCCAGTCCAGATTCGCCTGGAATCCGCCCGAAGATGCCACCACGCATTTCGCCCGCACCGTCATCGGGAAGCCGTTGCTGGTGATGTCCACCGCGCGCACGAACCCGTCATCCACATGCAGGTCGCGCACCTCGCTGTCATAGGCGATCAGCACCCCGATCCGCTCGGCGGTGGCGTACAGCGCGTTCAGCAGCGCCTTGCCGCCGCCCAGGAAGAAGGCGTTGGTGCGCGACAGGCTGAGCGTGCCGGTGAGCGACGGCTGGAAATGCACCCCGCAGGCTTCCAGGAACGGCAGCGCCCGCTCCGACATGCGGATGGTCATGCGTGCCAGGCCCTCGTCGGTCTGCCCGCCGGTCACCCGCAGCAGGTCATCCCAGTACTCGTCCTCCAGGTAGGCGTCGGTCAGCACGGAGGTCGGCTTGGCGTGCATCGCCCGCAGGTTGCGGGTATGTCGGCTGTTGCCGCCGCGCATCGCCTTGGGCGCATGCTCCAGCACCAGCACACTGGCGCCGGCCTGGCGGGCGGTGATGGCGGCGCTCAGGGCGGCGTTGCCCCCGCCGATCACCAGCACATCGTAGAGCAGCTTCGGATCGACCATGACGGTCCCTGGCATTCCCTGGTTGTTCCGTCACGGTTTGCACACCGGCCCGGCGCGTGGCAAGCCCCCGGCCGGCGTGGTAACCAGCGATGAACCGGGGGGAACCGCGATGACCGAGCTGCTCTACGTATCCTGCGCCGATGCGCTGGCCATCGAGATCCTGGAGCTGGCGGCGGACGGCGCGCTGCATCGCCGCACCACCGTGCCGGTGCCGGTGCCGGGGTCGGCCGCCGCGGCCACCAGCGTGCCGCTGGCGCTGTCGCCCGACCGCACCCGCCTCTACGCCGCGGTCCGCGCGCCGCCCTATCCGCTGGCCAGCTTCGCGGTGGCGCCGGATGGCGGGCTGACGCTGCTGGGCATCACCGACCTGCCGCACGCCATGGCCTATATCACCGTGGCCGGCGGCCATCTGCTCAGCGCCTCCTATCCGGGCTCGCTGCTGGCCAGCCACCCCATCGGCGCGGACGGCGCGGCACATGGCCCGGCCAGCCAGGTTACCGCCACCCCCGAGAAGGCGCACTGCATCGTCGCCGACCCATCCGGCCGCTTCGTCTATGTCCCCTGCCTGGGCGGCGACGTCATCCTGCACCTCATTCTGGACCAGGCCACCGGCACGCTGCGCCCGGCGGGGGAGGGCGGGGTGCCGGTCCGCCCCGGCGCCGGCCCGCGCCATCTGCGCTTCGGCGCCGACGGCCGCTTCGCCTATGTGGTCAACGAGCTGGACGCCACCATCGACACGTATGCCTTCGAGCCGTCCACCGGTGCGCTTGCGCTGTGCCAGACCGTCGCCACCCTGCCGCCGGGCACCGAGGGCCGCATCGCCGCCGCCGATTTGCAGGTCACCCCGGACGGCCGCTTCCTCTACGCCAGCGAGCGGCTGACCAACATCCTCTCCGGCTGGCGCATCGATGCCGCCAGCGGCCTGCTCTCGCCGATCGGCACGGTGGCCAGCGAGGCGGGGCCGCGCGGCTTCGCCATCTCGCCGGACGGCCGCTTCCTGCTCTGCGCCGGCCAGGCCTCCCACCGCGTCGGCGTCTACGCGATCGATGCCGCGACGGGCATTCTGACGCCGCTCGGCGGGCTGGATGTGGCGGCCAACCCGAACTGGATCACCTTTCTCGGCGGCTAGCGTTCTGTTTTGTCGGGTGATTCGGCCCTTCGGTGATTCCACGCGCGGTCATCACGAGCTAGAACCAGTTCGCCTTGTCCACCACGTTGCGCATCGCGCCGCCGTCCAGCATGGCGCGGCAATTGTCGCGCAGGATGGCGTAGCGCCGCTCGTTCAGGTGCGGACCGTAGCCGGCCATATGCGGGGTGATCAGCACGCCCGGCAGCGTCCACAGCGGATGCCCGGCCGGCAGCGGCTCCTCCTCGAACACGTCCAGCCCGGCGCCGGCGATCTCGCCCGCGTGCAGGGCGGCCACTAGGTCGTCCAGCCTGGTGGTCTTCCCCCGCCCGATATTGATGAAGAACGCGCCGGGCCGCATCCGCTGGAACCGCGCGCGGTTGAAGAACCCCTCGGTCGCCGGCGTGTGCGGCACCGTCAGGATCACGAAATCGGCGCGCGGCAGCAGCGCGTCCAGCGCCTCCGGCGGGTGCATCTCGGCCACCCCCTCGGGCGCCGCGCTGCGCCTGGCGTCGGTGCCCAGCACCGTCATGCCGAACGCCGCGCATAGCCGTGCCGCCTCCGCGCCGATGCCGCCCAGGCCGACGATCAGCGCGGTCGCCCCGGGCAGCGCCACCACTCCCTCGTCCTCCGGCGGCTTGGCCCATTCGCGGCGCGTCTGCTGCGGGATGTAGTAGTGGAAGCCGCGCGCGAAACTCAGCACGAATGCCATGATATGGGCGCCGATGTGGTCGTTGAAGATCTCGCGGAAATTGGTCGCCACCAGGGGGTGGCGGGCCAGCGCGTCGTAATAGAAGCCGGCCGGTGGCGCCGCCTGGTTAGCCTGCAGCCAGCGCAACCGGGTCGTCACCGCCAGCAGGTCGGCCGGCAGCGGGCCGAACGCCCCGTCGGCGTCCACCAGCGCCGCCGCGGCGGCCTGGGTGTCCTCGGCCACCACCACCTCCACCTGCGGCAGTTCGCCCGCCAGCCGGCGCGCCCAGCCCCGGTAGATGTCGTTCTGCGGCGGCAGCATCACCAGCTTGAATGCCATGGCGTCCGGTTCCCCCTGTCTTCGCGCCCATTCTGCCCCGCCGGCCCGCCGGAGGAAACCGGCCCCGCCGTTGACGCCGCCCGCCCGCCGGCCGAAAGCTGCGTGCCATGAGCGAACCGCGCATCCTGACCCTCACCCTCAATCCGGCCGTGGACGTCGCCTTCACGGCCGATGCGGTGGTGCCCACCATCAAGATCCGCACCTATGGCGAGACCCACGACCCCGGCGGCGGCGGCGTCAACGTGGCCCGCGTGCTGCGCGAGATGGGGGCGGACGTGCAGGCGGTGGTGCTGGCCGGCGGGGTCACCGGCATGCATCTGGAGGAGTTGCTCGCCGCTGCCGGCGTGCCATGCCAGCGCGTGCGCATCGCCGGCCATACCCGCATCTGCACCACCGTGCAGGATCGCGCGACCGGCCAGGAATACCGCTTCGTGCCGGAAGGGCCGCTGGTCGACGAGGCGGAGCTCGATGCCTGCCTGCGCCTGCTGGACGCGCTGCCGGGTGACTGGCTGGTCGCCAGCGGCAGCCTGCCGCGTGGCGTGGCCGACGACACCTATCTCCGCTTCGCCTACGCCGCCACCCGCCGTGGCCGGCCGGTGGTCCTGGACACCTCCGGCGCCGCCCTGAAGGCGGCCCTGGGGCATAGCCTGGCGCTGATCAAGCCCAGCCTGCACGAGTTCCAGCACCTGCTCGGCCGCACCCTTCCCGACGCCGCCAGCCAGGACGAGGCCGCCCGCGCCCTGGTCGCGTCCGGCGGCGCCGAGCGGGTCGCCGTCTCGCTGGGCGACCAGGGCGCGCTGCTGGCCACGCGCGAGGGGGTGTGGCGGATGGCCGCCCTGCCGGTGCGGGTGCGCGGCGCGGTGGGCGCCGGTGACAGTTTCGTGGCCGCCATGGTGCTGGCCCTGGCGCGCGGCGCGCCCCCGCGCGAGGCGCTGGCCTGGGGCATGGCGGCCGGCGCGGCGGCGGTTACCAGCACCGGCACCGCCCACCCGACCCGCGCCACCATCGAGGAGCTGTTCCGCCTGGCGATGGCCGGATGATCGCGCCGACGCTGCCGCTCACCATCGTCGGCGGCTTCCTGGGCGCTGGCAAGACCGCCCTGGTGAACCACCTGCTGCGCACTACCATTGGCCGTATCGGCGTGCTGGTGAACGATTTCGGCGCGCTGGATGTCGATGCCGTGCTGCTCGCGGCCGGCGGCGGCGGGGTGGTGGCGCTCGGCAATGGCTGCCTGTGCTGCTGCCTGGGCGACGACCTCGCGACCGGGCTGGCCATGCTGGCGGCACGCGGCGCCGAGCGCCTGGTCGTCGAGGCCAGCGGCATCGCCGACCCCTGGCGGATAGCCCAGCTCGCCCTCATCGAGCCGGGATACGCCCTGGCGCCGCTGGTGGTGGTGGTGGACAGCGCCGCCTTCTGCGGCCAGCTTGCCGATCCCCACCTCGCGCCGACCTTGCGCCGCCAACTGGAATTCGCCGAGATCGTGCTGCTGAACAAAAGCGACCTTGCCGACCCCGCCGCCGCTGCCGCAGCCGTCGCGGCGATCCGGCCGCAGGCGCGGCTGCTGCCGGTCAGCCACGGACAGGCCCCGCCCGAGGCGCTCGACTTCCCGCCGCCGCGCCGATCCACCTCCCGGTTGCATGCTGACGATCCGGTGCATGGCTTCCGCACCTGGCTGTGGCCGGCCGCCGAGGTGCTGGACCGCGACCGCCTGCGCGCCCTGCTGGCCGCGTTGCCGCACGGCGTGCTGCGGGTGAAGGGCTTCTGCCGGCTCACCCCGGACGGGGCGCCGCATCTGCTGCAATACGCCGCCGAACGCTGGGCGTTCGCGCCGCTCGACGGTCCGCCGGGGCTGGTGGTGATCGGCACGCCCGACATGCCCGGCGCCGACGCCCTGGCCGCGCTGTTCGCCGCCACGCGGGCGGACGCCGCGTGAGCACGCTGGCCGCGCTGGGCCTGACCCCGGCCACCGCCGCCGGCGCCGCGGCGGCGATCGCCTTCGCGGCCGTGCTGCGCGGCTTCACCGGCTTCGGCTTCGCGCTGGCGGCGGTGCCGCTGGCCAGCATGTTCCTGCCGCCGTCGCATGTGGTGGCCACGGTGCTGGTGATGCAGGCGGCCATCGGCATGCGCGACTGCATCGTGGAATTCCGCCAGGCCGATTGGCGCGCGGTGCTGCTGATGGTGGGCGGCAGCCTGTTCGGTACGCCGCTGGGGGTGCTGGCGCTGGCGGCAGCACCGCTGCCGCTGGTGCGGCTGGCGCTGGGCGCGCTGGTCTGCCTCGCGGTGGTCGTCTCCTGGCGTCCGCGCCCGGTGGTCACGCGCGACGGCGGGCGCAAGGCGCTGCTGGCGGGGTTCTGCTCGGGCGTCAGCAACGGCCTGGCGGCGATGGCCGGGCCGCCGGCGATCATCTATTTCCTCGCCTTCCAGCCGCGCCTGGCGGTGATGCGCAGCTCGCTGATGGTGTTCTTTCCGCTGGCGGCGCTGCTGGCGCTGCCGATGGTGGCCTATTCCGGCCTGCTGGGCCTGGGTTCGGTCGTGCTGGCCATCTTCCTGCTGCCGGTGATGGTGCTGGGCGGCTGGCTCGGCGCCTGGGCGTTCCGCCGCTTCGGCCACCGTTCCTACCGCCCCTTCGCCAGTGCCGCCCTGCTGCTGACCGCGGCCGCCACCATCGCCAAGGGCATCGCCGAACTGCTGCCCTGAGCACGGCATCGTGCGTCGTCGCGGCACCGCCCCGGCACCTGACGTGGGAGGCCCAGGCATGAGCGGGGAAGATGAACCGCCTGCGCGTCGCGGTGGTGAGCGCCGGCATCGGCGCGCGGCATGTCGCCGGCTTCAACGCGGTGCCTGGGCTGTTCCAGGCCGCCGTGATCAACTCACTTGGTTGGCTGGTATGGAGCGGGCATCGAGCAGCTTCGCGTCTGCGATGACGACGGGCGTTCGCATCGCGGTGGCGACGGCAGCGATCGCCTTTTTCCCGTGCGCGCCCTCACTCCAACAGCCTCGGATACAAATCCCGCCATCCCGAATTGCCAGCCACGCTCTAGCGGCGCTTCCGCCCGGCCTGGCCGCGCCGGAGCCGAACCAGCGAAAGGAGCGCCACACCCAGCACCGACAAGGTTGTCGGTTCCGGCCCATAGATGTTGCCGCCGGTGACGTAGAGGCTCGAAGTCCAGACGTTGGTCGAGGACATCGAATACCAAGGTATCAGAGGTTCGCACAATGTACCGGAGCAGCCGGCATAGACATTGGGATCGGTCGCTCCGAGGTCCAAAAGAGCGGTCTGCAATGCCGTTTCGGCGGCCACGACCGTGGTGGTGTCGCTTGTGTTAGCGCCGCCGAACGTGAAATGCGCCGGATCGCAAGCGCCGTAAACCGCGGCACACGTCCCGTCCACGAACATCGGATTATAGGCCGTCGCCCCAACCTGCACCCCGGCGACACCTATGATGGTGCTGCCGGACATGATCAGCGAGGGGCTCGCGAATGCGCTGCCACATGGGAGAAGACACCAGCCTGGAACTGCAAAAAATGCTTGTTTTGAAATAGGATCGATTTCTTTCTGCTCGTCCGGCCGCTCCCATGCGCCCGGGCCATCCGAGCGCCATGCGAAACAGCCAGTCTTCTTCCGATGGGCGGCCCGTTCGACCATCTGCTGCACGGATCGTGTTTAGTGTAAAATTACCGGCATCGAAACCATAACGCTTCCATCAATCCCGCCGGGCATTCCCGGCTCGCCGCCGACATCGCAACCATCGGCGACATGGCTCGCCTGACCGTGACGCACGAGAACCTCGCCCCGGAAATGCACGCCAAATCTCTGGCGGCTGGCCACACGTCCTATGGAGCCTCAAATCCTTCCTCGAAACCGGCTGCCCCCTCCAACACGGGGCGGCCTGCGCCGACTCGGTGGCATAACCTCCATCGAATGCCAGGGAAGGTGGTGCGCCAACCCCGCAGCGCTACATCACCACCGGAATCGCGTCGGCCGGTATGAAGTATTTTGGCGCCACCTGCGCCAGCCAGTGCAGCAGCAGCGGCGTGAACAGCTCCCGCGCGTCCCAGTTCATCAGGTGGCGCGCATGCGGCACCACGTTCAGTTCCGCCTGCGCAATGCCGCCCACGATCAGCTGCGCGTCCTCCACCGTGGTGCCCGGGTCCTCCTCGCCGGCGATCACGCAGACCGGCCCCGCGAAGTCCCTCAGCTTGCCGCAGGCGTCCAGCCCGCCGATCGCCATGCAGCAGCCCACATAGCCCTCGATCGGGGTGGCGCGGATCATCTCGCGGATCAGCGCCGTGCCCGCGGGCTCGGCGCGGCGGAACCGGCGCGTCAGCCAGCGTTCCATCATCGGGGCTTCCACGTCGCGGTAGTCGCCGGTGCGCCGCACTTCCTCGGCCCGCGCCGCCCAGGCCGCCTGCGTGCCGAAGGGCGGCCGGCAGGTGGTCGCCACCAGGCACAGGCTGGCCACCAGCTCCGGCCGGCGCATCGCCAGCACCTGCGCGGTCATGCCGCCCAGCGACAGCCCCACCACATGCACCGGCCCGAGTTCCAACGTGCCGATCAGCCCGGCCAGGTCGTCGGCCAGCGTTTCGATGCTGTATGGCGCCGGCGTCACCGCCGATTTGCCGTGCCCGCGCGTGTCGTAGCGCAACACCCGATAGCGTGCCGCCAGCGCCGCCATTTGCGGCTGCCACATCCGCAGATCGGTGGACAGCGAGTTCGACAGCACTACCACCGGCGCCTCATCCGGCCCCTCGGTCTCGAAATGCAGCGTGGTGCCGTTCACCTGGGCCTCGGGCATGCGCCCCTCCTTCGTCTCGGCCGCAAGAAATACGCTTTCCTCCGCGGCGCCGCGAGGGACATGATCGCATAAAATCAAACGACAGGAGACCCAGGATGAGCGACCTTGCCGCCACCGACCCGAAATCCGCCGCCCCGTCGCCCGACGCTCCACCGTTGGGCGCCAGGCAGATCGCCGAGCTCGGCGGCCAGCTTGCCGACCTGCTGCGCCTGCGCACCCTGCCGATCGGCATGAAGCTGTTCGAAGACCTGGACGAGATGGCCGCCATCCCCGGCCTGCGCCGGCCGACCGCGGGCAAGAAATTCTCCACCTGCCAACTGGTCACCCAGGCCCGCCTCGCCGGCTTCACCCTGGGCATCACCCACGAGAACGTCCCCGGCTTCTCCAATTGCGGCGGCATCATCGGCCTCAACGAGCCGTCCGACCTGTATCTCTCCGGCCGCAAGATGGAGGGCGTGTGGTTCCAGAACCGCGAGGCCTCGGCCGCCCACCAGGCACAGATGCCCCGCGTGCCCGCCGGCCGCTACCACGGCCTGGTGGTCTCCCCCCTGCGCAGTGCGCGGCTGGACCCGCCGGACATCTGCCTGTTCTACGCCAACCCCGCGCAGATGATCCTGTTCATCAACGGGCTGCAATGGAAAACCTACCAGCGCTACGATTTCTCCATCACCGGCGAGAGCGCCTGCGCCGATTCCTGGGGCCACGCGCTGAAAACCCAAAGCGTCAGCCTCTCCATCCCCTGCTTCGCCGAGCGCCGCTACGGGGGCGTCGCCGACGACGAGATGCTGATGGCCCTGCCACCGGCCGACCTCGCCCGCGCCGTGGAGGGGCTGATCGGCCTCGGCAAGGCCGGGCTGCGCTATCCCATCATGCCGTATGGGCCGCAAGCCGATCCGGCCGACGGGATGGCCAAGAGCTACGGCGAGAAGAAGTAGGAACGGAGGACCGACCATGCAGATCACCCGGATCCACCCCAGCTTCGTCGCCGAGGTCAGCGGCCTGGACCTGCGCCAGCCACTCAACCCGGCCCAGGCCGCCGCGGTCCAGGACGCGATGGACCGCCACGCCGTGCTGGTGTTCCACGACCAGGCCATCACCGACGACCAGCAGAAGGCGTTCGCTCGCAATTTCGGCACGCTGGAATTCGCCACCGGCAACATCCAGACCTCCGACGAGCGCCGCCTGGCCTTCGACATGGCCGACATCTCCAACCTCGACCAGAACAACAAGCTGTTCGCCCGCGACGACCGCCGGCGCATGTTCAACTTGGGCAACCTGCTCTGGCACAGCGACAGCAGCTTCAAGGCAACGCCTGCCAAGTTCTCCGCCCTCTCGGCCCGCGCCATCCCCTCGGCCGGCGGCGACACCCAGTTCGCCGACATGCGCGCCGCCTACGACGCGCTGGACGACGCGACCAGGGCCGAGATCGCCGACATGGTCACCCACCACTCGCTGATCTACTCGCGCGGCCTGCTCGGCTTCGGCGAATTCACCCCCGACGAGCGCGAGAAATTCGCCCCGGTCCGCCAGCGCCTGGTCCGCCGCAACGCCGCCACCGGCCGGAAATCGATCTTCCTCTCGTCGCATATCGGCGAGATCGAGGGCATGCCCCGCCCGGAGGCGATGGCGCTGATCCGCGACCTGATGGAACACGCCACCCAGCCGCAGTTCGTCTACACCCATAAATGGCGCCTGCACGACCTGGTGATGTGGGACAACCGCCAGACCATGCACCGCGCCCGCCGCTACAACGACGTGGGCGAAATCCGCGACATGCGCCGCACCACGGTGGAGGACATCGCTCCCACCCTGCAACAGGCGGCGTGACGGCGCGCGCTACCCGTCGAGAGTCTTGGCCATGTAGAGGGTGATTCCGCCCATGAACGCCTCCCGCCGGTCGATCTGGTAGCCAGTCCGCTCGTAGAGCGCCACGTTCGCCGCGAAAGCGGCGTTGGTCAGCAGGCGGAGTTCCGCACGGCCGGCCGTGGCGGCCAGATGCTCGGCGTGTGCCAGCAGGCGCCGTCCCAGCCCCTTGTGCTGGTGTTCCGGCCGGATGGCGATATTCTCGATCCACAGATGGTCGGGCCGCAGCATCGTCTCGATCAGCCCGAGCATATGGCCATCGCGGCACAGCAGGTCGATCTGGTGCTCCCGGACGGCCTGCGCGTAATCGACGGTCATCGGCCGCGGTTCGCGCCCGATGGCAGGGATCCATCTGGCATAGGCCGCGCGCACGATCTCGCGAATCGTGCCAGCGTCCTGCGCATCGGCGGGCCGGAGTTCGATGACGGGTTCAGGGGACATGCCAGGTTCCTGCGTAACGGACACGAAAAACCCCGCCGACCGTGAGGTGGGCAGGGCTGCCGGGAGATCGGAAGGAGACGGGGCGGGCTAGTCGCCCGCGCAGCGTCGTCGGTCCGAAATCAGCGCGCCACGCCGCACCGTGCTGCGGCGTCGGCGTCGGATCGCGATTGCCGTGACGTGACTGCTCATCCGCCCATTCCGAGGGCAATCCGCGCGGCTGTCAATCGGGAAAGCCGCCCACCGCCCGCGCGATCGCCCGCGCCATCACTTGCGTCGCGGTGTGGTCGATCTCGGTCAATTCCCGGTCGCCCACCGGTTCGCCTTCGCCGGTGGCGGCGGCGAACACCGTGTCGCTATCCATCGGCGCATGCGCCGGCAGCACCGCGAAGGTCATGCGCATCGCCATTGCACTGTCGGTGACGCTGATCGGCATGATCATGCTGGTATAAAACAGCTGAAACTGGCCGGAGCAGCGGCTACGGATTTCCGGATATGCTGAAAAAAATCTTGATATTTGCATTTTTCCCAGTTTGACGGTAGCGAACATCCCTTGACCGTGAGATTGCTTGTCGTCAGCCAACAAGCGGGTCCTGCCACGCCATGACGATTGACGACCTTGGACCACGCATTTGCATCATGGGGCCGTCGAACAGCGGCAAATCCACCCTGGCCGAGGCCATCGGGCACGCGCGCGACCTGCCCTCAGTCCACCTCGATCAGCTTTACCATTTGCCAAACTCGGACTGGCAGCTGCGCCCGGAAGCGGAGTTCACCGCATTGCATGACGAGGCAATCCTGGCGCCGCGCTGGGTCATGGACGGCAACTATTCGCGGTGCCTGCCGCAGCGGCTGCAAAGGGCAACGGGCTTTATTCTCCTCGATATTCCGACGGTGACCGGCTTGTTGCGATATCTGCGACGTTCATGGTTCGAGCGCGATCGGCCCGGGGCGCTGGAAGGTAGCAGGGACAGCGTGAAATGGGAGATGATCCGCCACATCGCCATCGCCACACGCGCAAACCGCAAGCGCTACGAGGCAATGTTCGACCGTATCGCCTTACCCAAGGTGAAGCTGGCGACGGCGCGAGAACTGACCCGCTTCTATAATTCGGCAGGGCTCAGGCGCTGATACACCGTCCGGTAGCAACGCGTGCCGGCCGTATGGCGGGTCATGTCCGTTTCTGAAGTCTTGAGTTATGCGATGTCCGTATCGGCGATGGTAAGCCACGGCCACCGAGCCCGATAGGCCGCGGCCTTCTGTCGGAACAGGCCGGGCTGCCTGTTGCGCGGGTTCATGCGCAGGATGCCGTCATGCAGATCCTGCAACCCGTTCGGCGCGTAGAGTTCGCCACTTGCGACGTCGATCCCGACACAGGTGCAGGAAATCAGATACCGGTCGATCCCGTCCCGCGTGGAATGAAGCTTTGGGTACGGCGATCCAAATCGCTGCTCATACCAAAGATGGACGCGCGCTTGATTCTTGACCTCCACGGTCGCGCCAAGATCGTCCGACAACGCTCGGACGCGCTGAATCACCGCGTCTTCGGCCGCTCATGACAGGTCACGGTCGTCGAAATAGAAGACGTCATAATCCTTCACCCCCCAGCCGGCGGGTCGGCCGGACACGCGGTTCCATGCAGCCTGGAACAGGCAGCCGGCGGTCAGGTGGCACTGGTTCAAATCGAGCGAGGGAAGCCGCGACACAAGCGCGGCGTTGAAGGAGTCCAACGCCGCCCATTCACGGAACTCATCTGCCGAAAGAGACAAGGCCGGTGCCTTTCGTATTGATCCAGGTGCCCCAGGAAGGAGCGGTATTCGATTTCGCCCGCGGCCTCCCGGTCGGCCATCCCATCGCGGCGGTCGGGCGGGCCCGGCCAGGCACCTGCCTATCCCCCGAACCGCTCCCGCCACGCCCGTTGCGCCCCCGCCCACGGCAAGGCCGTCGCCTCGTACACCCCCCGCGCGATCGCCCGCGCCATCACCTGCGTCGCGGTGTGGCCGATCTCGGTCAGGTCCCGGTCGCTCACCGGCTCGCCGTCGCCGGTGGCGGCGGCGAAGATCGTGTCGCCGTCCATCGGCGCATGCGCCGGCAGCACCGCGCGGGCCAGCCCGTCATTGGCCATGGTCGCCAGCCGCTTGGCCTGCGCCTTGGTCAGCGTGGCGTCGGTCGCCACCAGCCCGATCGTGGTCGCGGTGGCCGGCGGCGGCGCGCCCTTCAGCCGCGCCTCCAGGTCGTGCGGGGTGAAACTGCGCGGCCAGCCCCGGCCGCCGAATTCGCGGTCCAGCTCGAACGGCGCCGCCCAGAAATGCGGCCCGTCGCCGATGGTGGCGCTGCCCACCGCGTTCACCGCGGCGATCGCGCCCACCACATGCCCGCCGCGCGCCACCGCGCTGGCCGAGCCGAGGCCGCCCTTCACCGTCGCCGTGGTCGCCCCGGTGCCCGCCCCCACGCTGCCCAGCGCGAAGCCCCCGTGCGACAGCGCCTGCATCGCGGCATGGCCCAGGTCGCGATAGGGCGAGAACACCCCCCAGTCCTTGTCGCCGCCGTTCAGCAGGTCGAACAGGATGGCCTGGCAGACGATCGGCACGTGGATGCCCCCGATCGCCAGCCCGCGCCCCTGCGCCCGCAGCACCGCCTGCACGCCGCCGCTGGCGTCCAGCCCGAACACCGAGCCACCTGAGAGCACGATGGCATCCACCCCGCGCACCGTCATCTCCGGCTCCAGCAGCGCCGTGTCCCGCCCGCCCGGCGCGCCGCCCAGCGTCACCACCGAGGCCACCGCCGGCGCGTCGAACACGATCGCGGTCACGCCGGACCCCAGCGCGAGGTCGGTCGCATGGCCCACTGCCAGCCCCGTCACGTCGGTCAACAGGTTGCGCATGCCATCCTCCCTACTTTCCCGCGAACAGCCGGAACCCCCACCACCAGCGGGTCAGCGTGGTGAGCAGGCACAGCCCGGCGAACCCCCAGGCCAGTACCGGGAACCATGCCGGCACCAGGCACATCGCCGCCAGGCAGGCGATCGTCTCGGTGCCCTCGGTCAGCCCGCCCAGATAGTAGATGCCTTTTTGCGGATAGGCGGTATTCACCCGCCCCCGCCGCGCGGCGATCACCGCGAAGGCCAGGAAACTGCTGGCCGTGCCCATGAAGGCGCACAGCAATGCCGCCGCCGCCAGCGCGTTGCGCCCGGGATCGGCCAGCGCGAAGCCGAACGGGATGGCGGCATAGACGAAAAAATCCAGCGCGATGTCCAGGAACGCCCCCCGGTCGGTCGCGCCGGACTGCCGCGCCACCGCCCCGTCCAGCCCATCCGCCATCCGGTTGGCCAGCAGCGCCGCCAGCCCCGCCAGCGGCGCCCCCACGGCGATCAGCCCCGCCGCCAGCACGCCCAGCGCAAAGCCGCCCAGCGTCACCGCGTCCGCCGCCACCCCGGCCCGCGCCAGCAGCCGCGCGGGCGGGCCGTAGAGCCGGCCGAGCAGCGGCAGCACGTGCCGGTCGATCATCTCAGGCGATCGCCAGCAGCACCACGCCCACCCCGATGAACCCGATCGCCGCGACATGCGTCGCGGTCAGCGGCTCGCCGAAGCCGTAATGCCCGATCAGGGCGGCGGCGATATACGACACCGCGGTGAACGGCAGCGCCACCGACATCGGGATGCGCCGCAGCGCCACGATGTACAGCAGCGCCGCCCCGCCATACAGCGCCAGCCCCAGCATGGTCCGCCAGTCGAACAGCTGCGCCATGAAGTCCGCCGCCCCGGCGCCCGCCTTCAGCAGCGTCTGGCCGACCATGCTGGTGGCGATGGCGGCCAGCAGCACCGCCCAGAACGCCGTCACGCGGCTTCGTCCGTGTGCACCGCATCCGCTCGTGCCGCCGCCCCGCCGCGCTCCACCAGCCGCACCGTCCCCTGCGGCTTGCCGTTGGCCGACAGGAAGGTGCGCCCGACATATTCGCCCAGCACGCCCAGGATCATCGACTGCACGCCCGCCACCAGCAGCACCACCGTCATGGTCGAGGCCCAGCCGGAGGGTGTGTCCTGCCGCAGCAACGCCTCCGCGATGGTCGCCACCGCGCCGACGGTGCCCAGCAGCGCCATGCCGGCGCCGGCGAAAATCGCCAGCCGCAGCGGCGCCAGCGAGAAGCTGGTGGCGAGATTCAGCCACAGCCGCACCAGCCGCCGCAGGTTGTAGTTCGATCGTCCCTCGGCGCGCGGCAGGTGCCGCACCTCGATGCTGTCGATGCGCTGGGTGATCTGCATAATCAGCCCGTCCACATAGGGGTAGGGGCCGCGATAGCGGGTGACGCTGCGCACCACCAGCGCCGACATGCAGCGGAACGAGGACAGGTACAGCCCCTTCGGCTTGTCCAGCAGCCAGTCCGCCACCTTGTTGGCGAAGCGGCTGCCCAGGTTGCGCCAGGGCGCGTGCTTCTTCTCGGCATAGCGGGTGTACACCACGTCCCAGCCGCCCAGCCGGGCATGGTCGTACAGCCGCACCACCTCCTCCGGCGGGTTCTGCAGATCGTCGTCCATGGTGATCACGTAGGCGCCGCGAGCATGGCGCAGCCCGGTCATCACCGCGTTGTGCTCGCCGTAGTTGCGCGCGTGCTCGATATAGGTGAGCGGCAGCGGGGCGGCGCGCACCAGGGCGCGGCATACCTCGGCGGAATTGTCCGGGCTGCCATCGTTGACCAGCACCACCTCCATCCCGCCCTCGGGCCGCAGCTTCGCCAGCTCGGCCACCAGGCCGGCGATGGTGGCCGCGCCGCGATAGACCGGGATCACGATGGACAGGCCGACGGCGTGGTGCGACCCCGATCCGGTGGCGGCTTGTAGCGCGGCGAGCGGAAGGGGCATCGGCGCAGGCTCCGGGTTGGTCATGATGGGGGGGGCGGCAGGCACAGGATCGAGGGGGCGTTCGGCGATGGCGAGCACCGAGCCGCCGGCCGGCAGCGCAAACGGCAGCCAGCGCTCCAGCACGGTGGCGGCGTGGAATATCGCATCGACAGATGGCGGAAACGCGGCGACATCGCTGGCCGCCGCGTCGCCGCTGGCCAGCAGCTTGCGCTGCACCACCATCAGCGGCAACAGCAGCGTGTTCCAGTAGCGCGTGCGGATGCGCGCGAACCCTGCCGCCGCCAGCCAGCCGCGCAGGCCCCGCGCGGTCACCCGGCGCGTGTTGTGCACCCGCCGGTCATGCGCGGAGAGCAGCCATTGATAGGCCGGCATGTTGAGCACCAGCCGCCCGCCCGGCCGCAGCACCCGGCGCAACTCCGCCAGGGCCACCGGCGGGTCGGCGCCGACGTGGCACAGCACGTCGGCGCTCAGCACGGCCGCGAAGCTGGCATCGGCGAAGGGCAGGGCGTTAATGCTGCCGCAGGCCACCGGCGCACCGGACTTCGCAGCCGCCCGCCGCGCCGCCCCGGCATCGTATTCCAGCCCGAACCGCGCATGCCCTCCCAGCCGGGCCAGCAGCCCGCCGGTGCCGCAGCCGGCATCCAGCACGGGTCCGGACACATCCGATATCGCATCGATCAACCGGGCATGCAGGGCGCGATACCACCACATCCGGGCCTCGGCATCGTCCATAAGCGCGTATTCGGCGGGTTCCATGCCTCTGTTTGACACGATTTGCCGCCATTTCGGCAATGTCAGGGCGGCGGCTTGCGCGTTTTCCGGCGGCGCGGCAGACAATGCGCCATGAGCACCCACGCCCGCGGTTCCGCAGCCCCCGCCACGCGCTGGCAGGCGCTGCGCCGCATGGCGCCCGCGCTGGCGCCGCCGCTGCTGTTCCTGCCCATCCTGTTCGCACCCCCGATCAACCACGACGTCGCCGCCGTGCTCAGCTTCAGCCAGCGCTGGCTGGCCGGCGAGCATCTGTATGTGGACCTGATCGACGTCAATCCGCCGCTGATCTACGTGCTGAACCTGATCCCGGCGGCGCTGGCGCGAGCCACCGGGATCGACGGCGTGCCGGCGTTGCAGCTCTGCCTGGTCGCGCTCGGGTTCTGGCTCTGGTACCTCGCCCTGCGGGTGCGCGATCGCGACCGGGAAGGGCCGGTGGAGCGGGTGCTGCTGGACGTGCTGCCCGGCCTGATGGTGTTCGCCGCCGGCTATGATATCGGCCAGCGCGAGACGCTGATGGTCGCCGCCGGCTTCCCCTACATCCTCGCCGCCGCCCGGCGCGAGGCCGGGGCGCGGCCGCGGGCCCGGCTGACCACCGCGGTGCTGGCCGGGCTGGGCTTCGCGCTGAAGCCGCATTTCCTGGGCATTCCGGCGGCGGTGGAACTGGCGCTGCTGGCCGGGCGCTGCCGCCGGCTGGGCTGGCGGGATGGCTGGCGCGAGACCTGGCGCGACCCGGTGCCGTGGCTGATGGCCGCCGTCTGGCTGGCCTACCTGGCCTCGCTGCCGCTGGTGTTCCCGCAATATCTGGGCGTGGTGGTGCCGCTGGTCTGGAGCCTGTACCTCGAACAGGGCGGGCTGACGCCGCTGGAGGTGCTGCTGGTGCCGCGGCTGGCCACCGCGGTGATCCTGCTGGCGCCGCTGCTGTGGATCGCCTTCCGCCCACCCTGGTCGGCGCCGCACGCGCTGCCGCGGCTGCTCGGGCTAGCGGCGCTGGGGGCGCTGGCCTCGGCGATGACGCAGCACAAGGGCTGGTCGTACCATATCGTCCCGGTGGAATTGCTGGCCTGCGCGCTGGCCACCGTGCTGGGCGCGCGCTGGCTGGACCGCGCCGAGGCGTGGCGCCAGCCGGGGGGCGCGCACCGGGCCGGGGCGGTGCTGGCCTGCCTGTTCGCGCTGTATTGCATCGAGGCCGGCGAGGCGCCGTGGAACGAGCTGGGCTATGGCAAAAGCGACATCGCGCGGCTGACCGGGCTGCTGGACGAATACGCCGAGGGCGCGCGCGTGCTGGTGCTGTCGCCCGGCATCTCGCCGGTCTACCCGGCGCTGAACTACGCTCATGCGCGCCTGACCCTGCGCACCATGAACATGTGGATGCTGGAGGGCGCCTATGCCACATGCCCAGCCAATGGCGAACGCTACCGCGAGCCCGCGGAGATGAGCCGGCCGGAATTCTTCGTCTACCGCACCGTGGCCGAGGATTTCGCCCGCGCCCCGCCGGCCGCGGTGGTGGTGGACAGCGTGCCCGGCATCCCCTGGTGCGGCGCGGAATTCAGCTTCATCGCCTATTTTTCCCGCCATCCGCTGTTCGCCGAGACCTGGTCGCACTACCGGCTGGCGGAGACCTGGGGGCGCTACAGCTTCTATGTCCGCAAGGATTAGAGCGTGATGACCGGAGGTCTGAATCACGCGACAAAACAAATTGCTCTAGTGATGCGGCATAACTGTCATGCGACATAACAATCTCCGGAAGGACGCGCCATGGCCCTGCTGACCGAACCCTTGCCCGAGCGCGGCGCGAAGCTGGAGGTGCTTGCCGGCATCGCCCGCGTGGTGGCGGCCAATCCAGGGCCGATGACCTATCACGGCACCAACACCTGGCTGATCGAGGCGGCGGACGGCTTCACCGTGCTGGACCCTGGCCCGGACGACCCGGCGCACCTGGCCGCCGTGCTGGCGGCGACCGGCGGGCGGGTGGCGCGCATCCTGCTCAGCCACACCCATATCGACCACCTGGCCGGGCTGCCGGCGCTGGTGGCGGCCACCGGCGCGCCGACCTGGGGCTTCCACACCCCGCAGGACCCGGCTTTCGTGCCCGACCACACGCTGTCGGACAACGACCGGGTGGGCGAATGGACGGCGCTGCACACGCCCGGCCATGCCAGCGACCATCTGTGCTTCGCGCGCGACGACGGGGTGGTGTTCAGCGCCGACCACGTGATGGGCTGGTCCTCCACCGTGGTCAGCCCGCCGCATGGCGACATGGTGGCGTATTTCGCCAGCCTGGACCGCATGCTGGCGCGCGAGGACCGCATCTACCTGCCAGGCCACGGCCCGGCGATCACCGACCCGCGCGGCCATGTGGCGTTCCTGCGCGACCATCGGCTGCAACGCGAGGCGGCGATCCTGGCGCAGCTCGCCGCCGGGCCGCAGACCACACTGGCGCTGGTGCGGGCGCTGTATTCCCAGGTGAATCCGGCCCTGCACCGCGCCGCCGAGCGCAACGTGACCGCCCATCTGGACAAGCTGCGGGCCGAGGGGCGCGCCGCGCCGGAAGGCGAGGTCTGGCGGCTGGCCGGCGGGTGATGTCGGGCACCGCGCCGAAAAGGGCTTCGGCCGGCACTAATGTTGACTTATGTATGATGGGATGAACGAGGCGACGGATAGCGGGACCGGGCAGGGCGCGCCATGGCGGGCCGGCGCGGTGGCACCCGCCACCGTGCTGGCCGTGTCGCTGGAGCGGATCGAACGGCTGGCGCGGGCGCTGCTGCGGGCGGAGGCGGCCGCCGTCGTGCTGGGCGATGGCGGCATGCCCGCCGCGGAGGGCGGGTTCCGGGCCGAGGCGCCGCTGCGGATGCCGGACGGCAGCCTGGCCGGGGTGCTACGGGTGCGGGACTGCGCCGCCCGCCCGCCGATGACGGCCGAGGAGGACGCCATCCTGGCGGATCTCGCGGCGATGGCGGTGGACGCGCTGGAGCGCCAGCGCGAGGACGCCGCCCGCCAGCAGGACATCGACCGGCTGGCGCTGCGCGAGCGGTTGCTGCGCATCGCGGCGGACGCGCCCAGTTTCGCCATCGCCATCGATATGGTGATGGCCGCGCTGCGCGAGGCGACGCAGAGCATGCTGTGCCTGTTCTTCCGCCTCGGCCCGGACGGCGAGCACCTGCACCTGGTGGCCGGCCAGGCCAGCACCCCGGCGCTCACCGCCGCCTACATGGACCATCTGCGCGAGATGGACGTGCGCACCGACAATTCCCTGGTCGGCGCCGTCGCGGTCACCGGCCAGCAGCAGGTGGTGTCGGGCATCGACCATACCGCGCTGCGGCGCTATCCGGCGATTCGCCTGTCGGTCATGCAGAGCATCGTCTCGCAGGTGGTGACGCCGATCTCGCTCGGCGCCGAGCGCTATTCCTTTAGCGTCGGCTTCGGGCCAGACGCGCCGGACCTCAATGCCACCGCCGATATGCTGCTGGGGCTGGCCGGCACGCTGCGCCCGCTGCTGCGCCGGCTGCGCGATGCCGAGGAGACCGAGCTGTTCCGCCGGGTGGTGGAGGCGAGCAGCGATTCGGTGATGATCAGCGAAATCGGGCCGACCGGCCCGGCGGACCCAAGGATCTGCTACGTGAACGCCGCCTTCAGCCGGCAGACCGGCTATCGGCGCGAGGAGGTGATCGGCCGGCCCTGCTGCATGCTGCAGGGGCCCGCGATAGCGGACGCGGCGGCCGAGGCGCTGGCCGCCGGGCAGCCGATCCGCCGCGACGTGCTGAACCATCGGCAGGACGGCTCGCGGTTCTGGGCCGACTCGACCATGGCCCCGGTGACCGGCATCGCCGGCGCGGTGACGCACTGGGTCGCCATCGAGCGCGACATCACCGAGCGCAAGCTGGCCCAGGAATCGGTGGCGTTGAACGAGCAGCGCTTCCGGCTGGTGGCGCGGGCGACCGCCGATGTGGTGTGGGACTGGGACCTGGCAGCCGGGACGATCTGGTGGAGCGAGGGCGTGCAGACCCAGTTCGGCTACCAGGACAGCGAGCTTGCCCCCGGATTCGACTGGTGGGCCGAGCGCGTCTGCCCGCCGGACCGCCAGCGCGTGGTGGCCGGCCGCCAGGCCGCCGCCACGGCCGACACCGGGACGCAGTGGCGCGACGAGTACCGGTTCCGCAAGGCGGATGGCAGCCTGGCGTTGGTGCGCGACCATGGCTTCGTGATCCACGACGCCGCCGGCGTGCCGGTGCGCATGGTGGGCAGCATGGTGGACATCACCCGCCAGCGGCAGTTGGAGGAACAGCTCCGCCAGTCGCAGCGGCTGGATGCCGTCGGCAAGCTCACCGGCGGGGTTGCGCATGATTTCAACAACCTGCTGGCGATCATCATCGGCAATGCCGAGATGCTGAAGGAGCTGGTCGCCCCCGAGCCGGCGCTGCTGGAGCCGGTGGAGATGATCTTCGCGGCGGCCGAGCGGGGCGCCGAGCTGACCAGCCGGCTGCTCAGCTTCGCGCGGCTGCATCCGCTCGACCCGAAGGTCACCGATGTCAACCGGCTGCTGGCCGGGATGGCAGGCCTGGTGCGGCGGCTGATCGGCGCGAATATCGACATCGCCTTCGTCGGCGGCGAGGCGCCGGCTCTGGCGGTGATCGACGCGCCGCAGCTTGAAAACGCGGTGCTCAACCTGTGCATCAACGCGCGCGACGCCATGCCGGAGGGCGGGCGGCTGCGGGTGGAGACCGGCCATGCCAGCCGGGCGGCGGGCGATGCGCCGCCGGGCGGCTATGTGACCATCGCCGTAACCGACACCGGCACCGGGATGACGCCGGAGGTGGCCTCGCGCGCCTTCGAGCCGTTCTTCACCACCAAGGCGTTCGGCAAGGGCAGCGGCCTGGGGCTCAGCATGGTGTTCGGCTTCGTCCACCAGTCCGGCGGGCAGGTGGAGATCGCCTCCGAGGTCGGCCGCGGCACCCGCGTCACCCTGCGTCTCCCCCGGGCGGCCGGTGCCGCGGCGCCGGCCGAGGTGGCTGCGGTGGCGCGGGATGCCCCGGGCGGCCAGGGCACGATCCTGCTGGTGGAGGATGACGAGGCGGTGCGCCGCGTGGTGGCCAACCAGCTCGAATGGCTGGGCTACCGGGTGATCGCGGTGCCGAACGGGCAGCAGGGGCTTGAGGTGATCCGGACAACACCCGGCGTGGACGTGCTGTTCACCGATATCGTCATGCCGGGCGGCGTGAGTGGCCACCAGCTCGCGCAACAGGCCCGCGCGTTGCGGCCGTCGCTGCGGGTACTGTTCACCTCGGGCTACCCGGATGACGCGGCGCCGCCCGGCGGCCAGGACAGCCGCATCGGGCTGTTGCAGAAACCCTACCGGCTGGTGGAACTCGCCAACAAGGTCAGCCAGCTGCTGGAGCCGGGCGGGGCAGGTTCACAAACGGGGCAGGTTCGCGACGAGACGTAGAGGCGACGAGGCGGGGTGTCTCCACGGCAGCCGGGCGCGGCGAACTGCCGCTCTTCTCGTCGCCTCTACGTCTCTCTGTGAAACCTTCCTGCGCTATTCGGCCAATGTCGTCATGGCGGCGGCGAAGCGGCGGGCCACCGCGGCCTCGGCGGCGTGGCGGAAATCGGCGACCACGTGGCGCCCGGCGGCCACCACATGGCGCACCAGCGGCGCGTTGCCGGCGAAGATCCAGCTGTCGAGCAGCGCGTCGCCGTCGCGCGCCAGCAGCAGCGGGTGGCTGGTGTCCAGCACCACGATGTCGGCGCGCCCGCCCGCCACCAGGCCGGCGGGGCCATGGCCGCTGGCCGCCGTGCCGCCGGCCAGCGCCGCGTCGAACAATGCCCGGCCGGTGGAACGGCCCGGTCCGCCGGCCAGCACGGCGCGGCGGCCGGTGGCCAGGCGCTGGGCGTATTCCAGCCAGCGCAGCTCCTCCACCGGGCTGACCGAGATGTGGCTGTCCGAGCCGATGCCGAAGCGCCCGCCGGCGGCCAGGAACGCCTCGGCGGGGAAGATGCCGTCGCCCAGGTTGGCCTCGGTGGTCGGGCACAGCCCGGCGACCGCGCCGCTGGCGGCCAGGGCGGCGGTTTCGGCCCCGGTCATGTGGGTGGCGTGCACCAGGCACCAGCGCGCATCCGGCCGCGCATGGGCCAGCAGCCATTCCACCGGGCGCTGGCCGGTCTGGGCGAGGCAGTCCGCCACCTCGCGCGGCTGTTCGGCGACATGGATATGCACCGGGCCGTCCGGGGCGGCGGCCAGCAGCGCCGCCAGGGCCTCCGGCGGCACCGCGCGCAGCGAGTGCGGCGCCACGCCCAGCACTACGCCCGGCAGCGCCCCATCCGGCTGCCCCCCCGCTGGCTGGGTCAACGCCCGCAGCCGCGCCAGCAGGCGCAGGAAGCCGTCGATGTCGTGCACGAAGCGGCGCTGGCCCGGCCCGGCCGGCGCGCCGCCGAAGCCGCCGGCGGCATACAGCACCGGCAGCAGGGTGAGCCCGATGCCCGCGGTGGCGGCGGCGGCGAGCACGCGCAGGCTCATCTCGGCGGGGTCGGCGTAGGGGCGGCCATCCGGGGCGTGGTGCAGGTAGTGGAACTCGGCGACCGTGGTGAAGCCGGATTTCAGCATCTCGACGTAGAGCTGGGCGGCCACCGCCTCGAACAGCGGCGGGTCCAGCGCCGCGACGGCGCGGTACATCGCCTCGCGCCAGCTCCAGAAGCTGTCGCCGGCGGCGCCCGGCCCCGCGTTGCCCGGCCCCGCGTTGCCAGGCCCCGCGGCCTCGCCCAGCCCGGCGATGGCGCGCTGGTGGGCGTGGCTGTGCAGGTTGGCCAGCCCCGGCAGCGCCGCGCCGGGCAGCCGCACCGCGCCCGGCGGGCAGGCCATGCCGGCGGCGACCGTGGCGATCCGCCCGTCGGGCCGGCAGGTGAGCAGCACGTCGCGCGCCCAGCCCTCGGCGAGCAGGGCGCGCGGCAGGAAATAGGCGGGGGGAAGGGGCGGGGCCATGCGCCAGCATAGCGGTGCGGCGCCCGGCCAGCCACGGGGAGGGGGCGGCCTGGGAAATCCGGCCATACCGGCCTATCCTGCGCCATCCCCCCCACAGGAGCCGCGCATGCGCAACGATGAAGAGATCTGGACCCTGGTTGATGCCAAGAAGGCGGCGTTCGAGGCGCTGTCGGACCGGATATGGGACAAGCCCGAGATCGCCTATACCGAGTTCGCCTCGGTGGCCGAGCATACCGACATGCTGCGCGCCCAGGGCTTCCGCGTCACCGAGGGCATCGCCGGCATCCCGACCGCGGTGATGGGCGAGGCTGGCGACGAGGGGCCGGTGATCGCCATCCTGGGCGAATACGACGCGCTGCCGGGGCTGAGCCAGGAGGCCGGCGTGGCCGAGCCGCGGCCGCTGCCGGGCAACGGGCTGGGGCATGGCTGTGGCCACAACCTGCTCGGCTCGGCCGCCTTGCTGGCCGCCACGGCGGTGAAGGACTGGCTGGACGCGAACGGCGTGAAGGGCCGGGTGCGCTATTACGGCTGCCCGGCCGAGGAGGGCGGGGCCGCCAAGGCGTTCATGGTGCGCGAGGGGGCGTTCAAGGACGTCGATATCGCCATCACCTGGCACCCGATGCATTTCAGCGCGGTGAACGACGCGCAGTCGCTGGCCAATACGCGGCTGGACTTCACCTTCACCGGCCGCGCCAGCCATGCCGCCGCCGCGCGGCATCTGGGCCGCTCGGCGCTGGACGCGGTGGAATTGATGAGCGTGGGGGTGAACTACCTGCGCGAGCACATGCCGAGCGACGCGCGCATCCACTACGCCTATCTGGATGCCGGCGGGGTGGCGCCGAACGTGGTGCAGGGCCGCGCCGTGGTGCGCTACGCCGTGCGGGCGCGCGACCTGGCGCAGATGCAGGCGCTGGTGGCCCGGGTGCGCAAGGTGGCCGAGGGCGCCGCGCTGATGACCGAGACCGCGGTGGACATCAAGGTGATCAGCGCCGTCTCCAACCTGATGGGCAACGCGCCGCTGGAGCGGGCGATGCAGGTGAATTTCGAGCGGCTGGGCCCGCCGCAATGGGACGATGCCGACCGCGCCTTCGCCCGCGCCATCCAGGCGACGCTGTCCGACGAGGACCTTGCCGCCCCCTACAAGAAGGCCGGCCTGCCGATGCGGCGCGACGAGCCGCTGGCCGAGGCGATCCTGCCGCTGGGCCAGACCGGGGTGCCGATGATCGGCTCGACGGATGTGGGCGACGTGTCCTGGGTGGTGCCGCTGGTGCAGGCGGACGGGGCGACCTGCGCGGTGGGCACACCGTTCCATTCCTGGCAGCTCACCGCCCAGGGCAAGACGCCGATGGCCAAGAAGGGCATGGTGCACGTGGCCAAGGTGATGGCGGCGACCGCGCTGGACGCCATCCGCGACCCGGCGCTGGTGGCCGCGGCCAAGGCCGATCTGGCGGAGCGCACGCGCGAGACCCCCTATGTCTGCCCGTTGCCGCCCGACGTGATGCCGCCGCTGCAGCCGCGCCCGGCGGGCTAGCACCGCACGGCGGCGGGTGGGCACTCGACCATCCGCCGCCGCTGGGGTACGCTTGGGGCCTGCGGGTTTGGGGGCAGCCCCTCCGGACCCGCCATAAAGCCACGCATGACCGCGAATTCGGGAGCACACATGTCCAGTTTAAGCTACGCCGCACCGGCGACGGTTGACGAGGCGATCGGCCTCCTGGCGGGTGCCTCGGGCCTCGCGAAGGTGCTGTCCGGCGGTACCGACCTGCTGGTCCAGCTCCGCTCCGGCCGCACCAGGCCGGCACTGATCGTCGATACCAAGAAGATCCCCGGCATCATCGGCATCCGCGAGGTGGATGGCGGGTTCGTGATCGGGGCCGCCACCTCCGGCGCCATGATCGGCGAGCATGCCGCGCTGGCCGCCGTCTATCCGGGCGTGGTGGAGGCCACCAACCTGATCGGCTCCACCCAGGTGCAGGGCCGCGCCTCGCTGGCCGGCAATCTGTGCAACGCCTCGCCGGCCGCCGACAGCGTGCCGGCGATGATCGCCGCCGGCGCCACCGCCGTGATCGCCGGCCCCAAAGGCCGCCGCACCGTGCCGGTGGAGCAGGTGGTCACCGGGCCGGGCCGCACCAGCCTGGCGCGCGACGAGTTCATCGTGGAGTTCCACCTGCCCAAGCGCGCGCCGCGCTCCGCCGATGCCTATCTGCGCTTCATCCCGCGCACTGAGATGGACATCGCCGTGGTCGGCGCCGGCGTGAACGTGACGCTGGATGCGGCGGGCGTGTGCACAGCCGCACGGGTGTCGCTGGGCGCGGTGGCGCCGACCGCGCTGCTGGTGGCCGATTGCGCCGCCGCGCTGGTGGGCAGCAAGCTGGACGAGCACGCGCTGGCCAAGCTGGACCTGGCGGCGCGCGACGCCTGCAAGCCGATCGACGACAAGCGCGGCACCATCGACTTCCGGATCAAGGTCGCCGGCGTGCTGGCCCGGCGGGCGGCGGCCATCGCGTTCGAGCGCGCAGCTGCGCGTTCTTGATGACATTGCGCGCAGGAGCACGATCAAGATGAGCAAGATTCACGTCACCACCACCGTCAACGGCGAACCCGCCGAGTTTCTCTGCCAGCCGGGCAACAGCCTGCTGGACGCGCTGCGCGACGACCTGAACCTGACCGGCAGCAAGGAAGGCTGCAGCAGCGGCGATTGCGGCGCCTGCAGCGTGATCGTCGACGGGCGGCTGGTCTGCTCCTGCCTGATGCTGGCCGTGGAGGCCGAAGGCAAGTCGATCACCACCATCGAGGGTATCGCCAACGGCGACGTGCTGCACCCGCTGCAGCGCAAGTTCCTGGAGCATGCCGCGCTGCAATGCGGCTTCTGCACCCCGGGCTTCCTGGTTGCGGCCAAGGCGCTGCTGGACCACAATCCGGACCCGACCGAAACCGAGGCACGCTATTGGCTGGCCGGCAATCTGTGCCGCTGCACCGGCTATGACAAGATCATCCGTGCCGTTCTCGATGCCGCCGCCGAGATGCGCGCCGGCGCACCCGCTGGGGAGTGACAGGCCATGACGTTCATCGGAAACAAATCTGATCTCAAGGTCGTCGGCACCCGCCCGGTCCGCCCCGACGGCGTGGACAAGGTGACCGGCCGCGCCACCTTCGGCGCCGACTACACCATGCCCGGCATGCTGATGGGGCGCGTGAAGCGCAGCCCGCACGCGCATGCCCGCATCGTGAGCATCGACGCCAGCAAGGCGCTCGCCCTGCCGGGCGTGAAAGGGGTGGTGACCGCCGCCGACTTCCCGGACATCCCCAGCGAGGAAGCCTTCGTCGGCGAGGGGCCGATGAACTTTCGTGACCTGTCGCTGAACTGCATCGCGCGCGGCAAGGTGCTCTATGAGGGCCACGCCGTGGCCGCAGTGTGCGCGATCAGCGACGAGGTGGCCGCGGCCGCCTGCGACCTGATCGACGTGACCTACGAGGTGCTGCCGCACGTGATCGATGTCGAGGCGGCGATGGCGCCCGATGCGCCGCTGCTGCACGCCGACATGTTCACCGCCAACGTGACGCCGAAGCCCGAGAAGCCGTCCAACATCGCCAAGAAGGTGCATTTCACGGTGGGCGACGTCGCCGCCGGGTTCGCGCAGGCCGATGTGATCGTCGAGGGCCATTACAGCACCCAGCCGGTGCACCAGGCCTATATCGAGCCGCATGCCTGCATCGCCTCGGCCGGCGCCGACGGGCAGTGCCACATCATCTCCAGCAGCCAGGGTCATTTCATGATCCGCGCGTACGTGGCCAAGCTGCTGGGCATGGAGATGTCCAACCTGAAGGTGACGCCGGCCGAGATCGGCGGCGGCTTCGGCGGCAAGACGGTGGTGTACCTGGAGCCGCTGGCGCTGGCGATGGCGCGCAAGACCGGCCGCCCGGTGAAGATGGTGATGACGCGCGAGGACGTGTTCCGCGCCACCGGCCCCACCTCCGGCGCGGTGATCGACGTGAAGCTGGGCGCCACCAAGGACGGCATCATCACCGCCGCCCAGGCGGTGCTGAAATACCAGGCGGGCGCCTTCGCCGGCTCCCCGGTGCAGCCGGGCTGCATGTGCGCCTTCGCCATGTATGACCTCAAGAACGTCGACGTGGTCGGCTACGACGTGGTCAGCAACCGACCGAAAGTGGCGGCCTACCGTGCCCCGGGCGCGCCGATCGCCTCGTTCGCGGCCGAGAGCGCCGTGGACGATCTGGCGCGCAAGCTGGGCATGGACCCGATCGCGCTGCGCGAGAAGAACGCGGCGAAGGCGGGCACCAAGACCGCCTATGGCGTGACCTTCGCCGAGATCGGCTACGAGCAGGTGCTGGCCGCCGCCAAGAACCATCCGCACTGGAAGGCGCCGCTGGGCCCGAACCAGGGGCGCGGCATCGCCACCGGCTTCTGGTTCAACATCGGCGGCGAAAGCTCCGCCTCGGTGTTCATCAACGAGGACGGCAGCGTCAACGTGGTGTCGGGCAGCCCGGATATCGGCGGTTCGCGCGCCTCGATGGCGATGATGGCGGCCGAGGTGCTGGGCATTCCGGTGGAGCATGTCCGCCCGATCGTGGCCGACACCGCCTCGATCGGCTTCACCCATGTGACCGGCGGCAGCCGCGTCACCTACGCTACCGGCATGGCGACCGTGCAGGCGGCCGAGAACGTGATCGAGCAGCTCAAGACCCGCGCGGCGATGATCTGGGACATCCCGCCCGAGGCGGTGGAGTGGAAGGACGGGCAGGCGGTGCCGGCCGGCGCCAATGCCGGCGGCTTCGACCCGCTGCCGCTGGCGGCGATCGCGCTGAAGGCCGCCAAGACCGGCGGGCCGATCGGCGCCGAGGTGTCGCTGAACGCCCAGGGCGCCGGCCCGGGCTTCGGCGCGCATATCTGCGACGTGGAAGTGGACAAGGAGACCGGCCACGTCACCGTGCTGCGCTACACTGCGGTGCAGGATGTCGGCCGGGCGATCCATCCCAGCTACGTGGAAGGGCAGATCCAGGGCGGCGCCGTGCAGGGCATCGGCTGGGCGCTGAACGAGGAATATGTCTATAACACCAAGGGCTTGATGGACAACGCCGGCTTCCTCGACTACCGCGTGCCGGTCGCCTCCGACCTGCCGATGATCGAGGCGGTGATGGTGGAAGTGCCGAACCCCCGCCACCCGTTCGGCGTGCGCGGCGTGGGCGAGGTGCCGATCGTGCCGCCGATGGCCGCGGTGGCCAACGCCATCCGCGGCGCGCTCGGCATCCGCATGCACGCGCTGCCGATGTCGCCGCCGAAGCTGCGCGCCGCGGTGGATAGCGGCGTCGGCTGATGCCGCATGTCGTCATCTCGGGCTCGGCCTGGCGCCAGTTCACCGGCGGCGAGAGCGAGTTCGAGGTGGCGGCGACGACCTTCCGCCGCCTGATCCTGGAACTCGACCAGCGCTTTCCCGGCCTGGGAAAGCAGGTCGAGGACGGGATGGCGGTGGCGATCGACGGTGAAATCTACCAGGATGCCTATGACGCGCCGCTGAACGAGGGCAGCGAGATCGTGCTGATCCCCAAGATCGGCGGCGGTTGAGTTTGGGTGGTGACGGGCCGGGATTGCGGCGATAGGGTTGCGCGATGAACGCGGGACGCGGTGCGCGATGACGAGTTCACGCCTCGGATGAGCCAGGTTATCAGCCTTCAGCGGACCAGTGACGATACGCTGTGGGCTGTGGTCGCGTCCATCGGGCGCCGCAACCGGGTGGCCGAAATCTTCCCCAGCCGGGCGGCCGCCCTGGCCGACCGCGCCTGGCGGGAGCAGCAGGTGCTGGCCTACCTCGCCTTCCTGAAAAGCTGCCAGCAGCCGCCGCCGCGCTACAGCGTGGCGCCGGTGCGCCGCGCCGACCTGCCGCGCGGCTGGAAGCCCCTGCCGGCGCTGGGCTTCCTCCGCGGCCAGTTCATCTGACTCTAAACGAGTAAAAGTTTTTTGGTTTTTTTCTTCAAAAAAGAACAATCCTCTTTTTGTGAACAAAAAGAAGCAAAAAAACTTTATTCGTTTGGAGTGTCCACTTCGCAGATCTCCAGGATGGTCAGCAGGTAGATGCGGATCATGTCCAGGTAGTCGCCGATATCCACCCGCTCGTCCGGCATGGTGTTGTAGCGCCCGCCCGGGCCGCAGACGATGCCTTCCATCCCCGCCCGCCGATACAGATGCGCCGCATCGGTGCCGTAGAAGCCAGGCGGGGTGATCGCCCCGGTCGGCTGTTCGCTGCCGCGCACCTGGCGATAGGCGGCGTTGATCGCCCGCACGATCCGGCTGTCCCGCGCGACCTCGAAGGAGGGCATCATCGGCCGGCCCATCTGGTCCTCCGGCGTCAGCACCGCCTTCAGGCCGGGAACGCGCGCCTCCAGCCGGTCCAGTTCGGCGCGCAGATCGTCCAGCGCGCCCTCGCGGGTCTGGCCGGGGGCGAAGCGGCCGGAGCCCTTGATGCGCACATAGTCGGCCACCTGCGGCGGGCGCCACTCGTGCAGGTCCCGCCCCAGCGCGCCATGCACCACGCCCACATGCACCCGGTTGATGCCGGCATGCTCGGGCGTGGCCGCGCCGGAGAAGGTCATGGCGTTCAGCCTGGGGATCAGGTCGCAGGCGGCGGCGATGGCATCCACCGCCTGCTCGCGCTTGGACATGTGGCGGGTGTTGCCGAACAGCTCGATGGTGAACACGAACGCCGCCGCGTGCATGGTCAGCGCCGCGAGGTCGGTCGGCTCCGAGTTCACGAAGTAATCCGCCCGCACCCCCTGGTCGATCAGCGCGATGGTGCCGACCCCGCCCTGCAGTTCGCCGACCACGTAGGTGAGGATCACGTCGCCCTTCAGCCGCACCCCGGCGTCGACCAGCGTCTTCACCGCGCAGAAATACGCGGCGTCGCCGGCCTTCATGTTGGAGACGCCGATGCCGTAGATGAAGCGGTCGTCCACCTTCCCGCCCCAGGGATCGACGGTCCAGCCCTCGCTCACCGGGTTGGTGTCGACATGGCCGTTGAACAGCAGGCTCTTGCCGCCGCCGGTGCCGCGCCAGGTGCCCAGCGCGTTGACGCGCTCGCCCTCCACCGAGGTGAGCCTGGCGTCCAGCCCCAGCTTGCGCATGGAATCGGCCATGAAGGCGGCCAGCTCGCGCTCGCCGGCGGTCTGGGTGTAGCTTTTGTGCCGCGCCATGGCGGACAGGAAATCGAGGCAGGCGCGCTCGTCGATGCGGGCCAGCAGGTCGGTCGGTGTCATCGTGGTCTCCTCAGCCGATGGGGGCGGGGCAGGCGTCCATGAGTTCGCGGGTATAGGGGTGGGTGCGGGCGGTGGGCAGGGCGGCGGCGGGCAGCAGGTCCACCAGCTCGCCGGCCCGCATCACGGCGATGCGGTGGACGATCTGGCGCACCAGGTTGAGGTCGTGGGTGATGAAAAGATAGGCAGTGCCGTGGGCGCGGCGCAGTTCCAGCAGCAGCTCGATCACCGCCGCCTGCACCGACACGTCCAGCGCCGCTGTGATCTCGTCGCAGATCACCAGCCGCGGCCGGGCGGCGAAGGCGCGGGCGATGGCGACGCGCTGCTTCTCGCCGCCGGAAAGCTGGTGCGGGTAGCGCCGGGCGTAGTCGGCGGGCAGGCGCACCTGCTCCAGCAGGCGCGGAATCTCGGCCAGGTCGCCGCCATACAGGCGCAGCGGCCGGGCCAGCAGCTGGGCCACGCTGTGGCGCGGGTTCAGCGAGGAATCCGGATGCTGGAACACGATCTGCACGGCGCGGCGATAGGCCCGGTCCATCGCCGCCACCGGCCGGCCATCCAGCGCCAGGCTGCCCTGGAAGGCCGCCAGCCCGGTGGCGGCGCGCGCGATGCTGGACTTGCCGGAGCCGGATTCGCCGACCAGCCCCAGGATCTCGCCCGCCCGCACCTCCAGGCTGACGCCGCGCACGGCGGCCGGGCGTCGGCGGGCGAACAGGCCGGCGCGGCCATAGCGCACGGTGATGCCGCGCAGGTCCAGCAGCGCGGCGCCGCCGGGCGCGTCCTCCACCAGCCGGCGGTCCGGGTGCGGCACGGCGGTGATCAGCCGGCGCGTATAGGCATCGCGCGGCGCGGTGAACAGCCGGGCGGGCGGTGCCTCCTCCACGATACGGCCCTGCTCCAGCACCGCCACCCGGTCCGCCACGCGGGCCACCAGCGACAGGTCGTGGGAGATATACAGCCCTGCCACCCCGGTCTCCCGCCGCAGCCGGGCGAACAGGTCGAGGATGCGCGCGCCGGTGATCACGTCCAGCGCCGTGGTCGGCTCGTCGAACAGGATCAGCTCGGGCCGGCAGGCGAAGGCGGTGGCGATCACCACGCGCTGCTTCTCGCCGCCGGAGACCTCGTGCGGATAGCGGCGCATCATCGCCGCCGGGTCGCGCAGCTCCACGCGGGCCAGCAGGCAGGTGCCGGCGCGCCAGGCATCGGCGCGCGACAGGCCCTGGTGGCGCTCCAGCACCTCGGTCAGTTGCCGGCCCAGGGTGAGGGTGGGGTTCAGCGAGGTGGCCGGGTCCTGGAACACCATGCCGATGCGCTTGCCGCGGATGGCGCGCAGCGCCGCGCCGCCCAGGCCGCGCAGGTCCTGCCCCGCCAGCCGGATGGCGCCGCCGCTCTCGCGGGCATTGCCGGGCAGGGCGCGCATGATCGCCCAGGCGAGCGAGGTCTTGCCCGAGCCGCTCTCGCCGACCAGCCCCAGCACCTCGCCGGCGGCGATGGACAGGCTCACCCCGTCCAGCACCCGGCGCGGGCCGGCGCGGGTGGCGTAGTCCAGCGAGTAGTCGTCGATCTGCAGGATCATCGCTCGTCCCGCGGGTTCAGCGCGTCGCGCAGCCCGTCGCCCAGCAGGTTGAAGCCGATCGCGGTCAGCGCGATGGCCCCGCCCGGGGCGGCGATCATCCACGGCGCCTGGTGCAGGAAGCGCCGCGCCTCGGCCACCATCAGCCCCCATTCGGAGGAGGGCGGCTGCGCGCCCAGGCCGAGGAAGCTCAGGGTCGCGAACAGCATCACCGCGAACGACACGCGGATGGTGGTCTCGATCACCACCGGGGCGGCCACGTTGGGCAGCATCTCGCGCAGCACGATCCAGGCGCCGCCCTCGCCGCGGGCGATCGCGGCGGCCACGTAGTCCTGCCGGCGTGCGGCCAGCGCCACGCTGCGGGTGACGCGGGTCATGCCCGGAACGAAGGCGACGGCGACGGCGATCATGGCGTTGCCGCCGCTCTTGCCCAGGGTGGAGGCGATCAGCAGCGCCAGCAGCAGGCCGGGCACCGCCATCACGGCATCGACGGTGCGCATGATCGCCTCGTCCCAGCGCCCGCCGAGATAGGCCGACAGCGTGCCCAGCACCGCGCCGGACAGGGTGCCGAGCAGGGTGGCCAGCAGCGCCAGCGGCACGGTGGTGCGCGCCCCCACCAGCAGCCGGCTGAGCACGTCGCGGCCAAGCTGGTCGGCGCCCAGCCAGTGGCCGGCGCCCGGCGGGTGGAACCGGCCGAGGAAATCCAGCGCCTCCGGGTCACGCGGGGCCAGCGCGGGGCCGAACACGCAGGCCAGCGCCACCAGCGCCAGCAGCACCACGCCGATGGCCCCCTGGGGCGTGCGGAGGAGCCGGCGGATCACGTGCAAGGTCCGGGGGCCAGGCCGCGCGGCCCGCCTGTGCTCTCAATCATAGCGAATCCGCCGGTCCAGCACCGCATAGGCCACGTCGGCCAGGAAATTCGCCACCGCATAGGTCGCCGCCATCACCAGCGCCCCGGCCTGGATCGAGGGCAGGTCGCGGTTCTGGATCGCCACGATCAGTTGCCGCCCGATGCCGGGGATGGCGAAGATCTCCTCCACCACGATGATCCCGCCCAGCAGGTAGCCCACGTCCAGCGCCACGATGGTCACCACCGGCAGCAGCGCGTTGCGCAGCACGTGGCGGAACAGCACGGTGGCCGGCGACAGGCCCTTCAGCCGGGCGGCGCGGGCGTAGTCGCTGTGCAGCACGTCGATGGTCTCCGAGCGCATCATGCGCGAGACATGCGCCACCAGGATCAGGCTGACCGTCACCACCGGCAGCACCAGGTGGCGCAGGCTGTCGGCAGGGTTCTCGGCCAGCGGCACGTAGCCGGTGGCCGGCAGCCAGTGCAGCATGTCGGCGAACAGGATCAGCAGCAGCGTGGCGGTGACGAACTCCGGCAGCGACACACCCAGATAGGCCACCAGCCCGGCCAGCAGGTCGATCGCGCCGCCGCGCCGCAGCGCCGCCAGCACGCCCAGCGGCACCGCCACCGCCAGCATCAGCCCGATCGACAGCACCGCCAGCAGCAGCGAGCGCGACAGCGCGGTCAGCATCACCGGCAGCACCGGCTGGCCGCTGCGCATGGAGGTGCCGAAATCCCCGTGCAGCAGCCCGCCCAGCCAATGCGCGTATTGCAGCCACACCGGGTCGTTCAGCCCCAGCTGCACGCGCACCGCCGCCAGCGCATCCGGCGTCGCGTTCTCGCCCAGCAGCGTCACCGCCGCGTCGGCCGGCAGCACCTGGGTGATGGCGAACACCAGCAGCGACACCACCAGCAGCGTGTAGCCGATCAGCAGCAGCCGCCGCAGCAGCCAGCGGGCGGACATCGCCTATCCTCGCTTCGGCGCGCCCTCGCCCAGCCAGACATGGTCCAGCCGGAACACCGCGCCGCGCGGGTGCAGCTTGTAGCCCTCCACCCAGCGGCGCCGGGCGGCCAGCAGGTCGAAGAACACCGGGATCACCGAGGGCACCTGCTGGTTCATCAGCAGCTGCGCCTGGCCGTACAGCGCGCGCCGCTTGCCCTCGTCCAGCGTCACCCGCGCCTGGTCCACCAGCTTGTCGAACGCGGCGTTGTTCCAGCGGGTTTCGTTCCAGGCGGCGTTGGAGGTGTAAAGCAGCGAGAAGATCGCGTCCGCGGTGGCCTGCATGTTGTAGAAGCCGACATAGAACGGCCCCTTCTTCCACACCTGCTCCAGATAGGTGGCGTGCGGCATGGTCTGCACGGTGATGCGGAACCCGGCCGGCTTGGCCATCTCGCGCAACGCCACGGCAAGCTGGGCACGGGTGCCCGGCCGGTCGGAGGCGATCAGCGTCAGGTCCAGTCCGTCGGCATGGCCGGCCTCGGCCAGCAGCTTTTTCGCCGCCGCGATGTCCGGCGCCTTGTGCGGCACGTCCTTGAAGAAGTGGTAGGCGGGGTTGATCGGCGAATCCTGCCCCGGTGTGCCGTAGCCCTCGGCGACGAAGCCGACCATCGCGGTGCGGTCCACCGTCAGCGCCAGCGCCTGGCGCACCCGCACGTCGCTGAACGGCTTCTGGTCGCAGCCCATGTTGACGTTGAGGAACTGGCCGGAGGGCGTGCGCAGCGGCGCCACCCCGTCCGCCATGGAGAGCCGGCCGAATTCCGAGGGCGCGGCGTTGGCCATCAGGTCGGTGTCGCCGGCCATCAGCGCGGAAGCCTCGGCGGTGGGGTCCGGGTAGACCACCATCTCGACGCGGTCCAGATAGGGGCGGGCGCGGTCGTAATAGGTGTCGTTGCGGGCCACCACCACCTGGCGGTCGGCCTCGTAGCTCACCAGCCGGAACGGTCCGGTGCCGATCGCCTCGCGCATCAGCCGGTCGAGCCCGCCGGCGATCACCTTGGCCGGGACGATCTTGGCATTGGTGTAGGCCAGCGCCACCGGCAGGTCGGCATAGGGCGCCTTCAGCTTGAACACCGCGGTGGTGGCGCCGGTGGCGGTCACGCTGTCCACCGGCCCGATATTGGTGCGCGCGGCGGAGGCGGTCTTGGGGTCGAGCATGGCGGCGAAGCTGGCCGCCACATCCTGCGCCGTGCAGGGGCTGCCGTCGTGGAACACCAGGCCGGGCCGCAGCGTGAAGGTCCATTCGGTGAGGTCGGGCGAGCTGGTCCAGGACAGCGCGAGGTCGGGCTCGGCGGTCATGTCCGGGGCGAGGCGGGTCAGGCCGCTGTACAGCAGCTCGCCCAGCAGGTATTCCGGGTTCACCCGCGCCTTCAGCGGGTTGAGCACGCTGGCGGCCTGGTCCACCGAGATGCGCAGCGTGCCGCCGCGCTTCGGCGCGCCTTGCGCCACGACAGGCGCGGGGGCGGCGGCCGCGAGCGGCAAGGCGGTGGCGGCGGTCAGGAACGCGCGGCGGTCCAGACGGATCGGTGTCATGCCAAGTCTCCCCGGTTTTGCTGCAGGCTAGTCTCGTGGCGGCTGCTTTGCCAAATACGCAAGCACGCTGCGCGCCAGGGCGATCAGGTCGGCCCCGGTGGTGAACTCGTCCGCGCCGTGCACGTTGTTGTCCGGCCGCGACAGCCCGCCGAGCAGGATCTCGCGGATGCCGGCCCGCTGCACCCAGCCCATGTCCGAACTGGTGGAGGAGCCCCAGGCGCGGAACGCCGCCGGCGCGAAGCCGAACCCGCGCGACAGCGCCGCCTGCCAGCGCGGCCAGTGCGGCCCGGTCGGGTCGGACACCGGCGCCAGATGGCCGACCAGTTCGACCGCGGCGCCCAGCGCCGGGCCGCCGCGCATCGCCGCCGCGATGGTCTCGTGAAGCTCGGCCAGCGCGGCCTCGAACGCCTCCTCGGGCGCGTAGCGGCGGTTGATCAGCACTTCGAAGCTGGCGGGCAGGGAGGAGCCCTTCTGCCCGCCATGCGCCGCCGCGATGGTCAGCAGGCCGTGCAGTGGGCGGCCCTGGTTGTGCGGCGGCGGCGGCAGCGCGGACACCCGCGCCTCCACGCGCGGCTTCAGCGCCAGCAGCGCCTCCAGTAGCGGCACCGCCGCCTCCACCGCGTTCACCCCGGCCCCGGGGTCGCCGGAATGGGCGGCGCGGCCGGTGACGGTCACGCGCAGGTCGAAGCTGCCGAAGCACCCGGCCCAGATGCGCGGCGCCGCCCCGCCGTTGAAGCTGAGCAGATGGCCCTCCACCAGCCCCTGCTCGGCCAGGTAGCGGATGCCGGGATACAGCCCGCCCTCCTCGTCGGTGCACAGCAGCAGCACCGGGTCGAACTCCAGCGCCACGCCATGGCGCTGCGCCGCGCGCAGGGCGGCCAGCACGGCGGCGATGCTGCCCTTCATGTCCGCCGTGCCGCGCCCGACCAGCCGGTCCCCCACCGGCGTCAGCACCAGCGGGTCGTGGGTCCAGCCATCGCCGGGCGGCACCGTGTCGGTGTGGAAATACAGGCTGCACACCGGCCGGCCGCGCCCCGCCCCGGCTATCAGGTTGACCCGCTCGCCGGCCGCCCCGCCGCCCCGCCACAGCGCCGGCGGCACCGTCACCCGCCGCGTCGGCAGCCCGAGCGGGCGCACCATCGCCTCCACCAGGTCGGCGAAGGCGGCATAGCCGTCGCCGGGCGGAAAGCTGGTGTCGCAGGCCACCAGGCGCGCCAATTCGTCCCGAATCGCTGGCAAATCCGCCGCGATCGCGTCAAAACCCGCCTCGAATGCCGCCAAAATCGCCTCCTTGCGGGCTGTCTGGCGGCATTTCGGTCCACCGCGCCCGCGCCGGTCAAGCGGCGAGGATGGACGTTGCGGTGAGACACCGTGTTACACGATCCGCTGCTATCATGCCGGCACCCCGCCCTGCGATTGATCGGGATCAAGGCGGCAGACCGGCTTATCGTCCAGGCAGGGCGCAGACAGGAGCGTGACGGTGGCGGCAACGGCGATGGTGCGACGGATCGGCGGCGTGGCGGTGGCGCTGGCCGTGCTCGGGGGCGTGGTCTGGCTGGCGGTGGTGCGGGCCAATTCCGAGCCGGCGCCGGGCACGCTGTTCGGCAACGTCGAGATCCGCCAGGTGGACCTCGCCTTCAACGCCGAGGGCACGCTGCAGAAAATGGCCAAACGCGAGGGCGACGCGGTGAAGCGCGGCGAGGTGCTGGCCGAGCTGGACGGCGCCACCTACCGCCACGCGGTCGATCTGATGGCGGCCCGGCGGGAGGCGGCGGCGGCGCAGCTCGACCTGCTGCTGGCCGGCACGCGGCGCGAGACCTTAGACCGCCTGCGCGCCGCCGTCGCCAGCGCCCAGGCGACGCTGGTCAACGCCCAGGCCACCTTCACCCGCCAGGAGGAGCTGGTGCGCACCAGCGCCACCTCCCGCGCCTCGTTCGACGAGGCGCGCATGGGGCTGGACGCTGCCCGCGCCGGGCTGGCGCAGGCCCAGGCCAGCCTGGCCGAGGCGGTGGCGGGGCCGCGCAAGGAGGATATCGAGGCCGCCCGCGCCAATCTGCGCGCCGCCGAGGCCGCCGAGCAGCTCGCCCGCACCCAGCTCGCCAACACGGTGCTGTCGGCGCCGGCCGACGGCACGGTGATGACGCGGGTGGTGGAGCCGGGCAGCGTGCTGCTGCCGGGGGCCGCCGTCTACTCCATGGCGATCGGCGGCGAGATCTGGGTGCGCAGCTTCGCGCCCGAGCCGCTGCTGGGCCGGGTGGCGCCGGGCACGGAGGTCACCATCGCCAGCGATGGCGGCGACTCCTGGCATGGCCGCATCGGCTACGTTGCCCCGGTGGCCGAGTTCACCCCCAAGACCGTCGAGACCGCCGAACTGCGCAGCCAGCTCGTCTATCGCCTGCGCATCCGCGTGGAGAACCCGGACGACCGGCTGCGCCAGGGCATGCCGGTGACCATCACGCTGCCGCCGGCCACCGCCCAAGCCCACCAAGCCGGCTGACCGATGGCCCTGCTGGCCGAAATCGACGGGCTGCGCCACGTGTTCCCCGGCGCGCGCGGCGGCCCCGGGCAGGTGGCGCTGGACGGCGTGTCGGCGCGGATCGAGGCCGGCATGATCACCGGCGTGGTCGGCCCGGACGCCGCCGGCAAGACCACGCTGCTGCGCCTGCTGGCCGGGCTGCTGCGCCCCACCGAGGGGCGGATCGCCGTGCTGGGCCACGACATGGCCACCGACGCCCAGGCCGCGCATGGCATGATCGGCTACATGCCGCAGCGTTTCGGCCTGTACGAGGATCTCAGCGTGGCCGAGAACCTCTCGCTGTTCGCCGACCTGCACACCATGCCGCGCGCGCTGCGGGCGGAGCGGATGGCGCTGCTGCTGCGCTTCACCGGGCTGGCGCCGTTCACCGCCCGGCTGGCCGGGCAGTTGTCGGGCGGCATGAAGCAGAAGCTGGGCCTGGCCTGCGCCCTGCTGGCCCGGCCGCGGCTGCTGCTGCTGGACGAACCGTCGGTGGGCGTGGACCCGGCCTCGCGGCGCGAATTATGGTCGATCGTGGCGCAGATGCTGGAGGAGGGGCACGCCGACGGCATGGGCGTGGTCTGGGCCACCGCCTATCTGGACGAGGCGGAGCGCTGCGGCCGCGTGCTGCTGTTGCATGAGGGGCGGATGCTGGCGGCCGGGCCGCCTGCCGAATTCCTGGCGCCGATGGCCGGGCGGGTGTTCCGCCTCGCGGTGCCGGCGGCCAGCCGCCGCGCGCTGGCGGTGCGCGCGGCGGCCCACCCGGCGGTGCTGGACGTGGCGATGCAAGGCGACACGCTGCGCCTGGTGCTGCACGAGGGCGCCGCGCCGCCCGACCCGGCGGCGCTGGGCGGCACCGCGCTGACCCCGGCGGCGCCGCGCTTCGAGGACGGGTTCGTCGCCCGCATCGCCGGCCCCGCGCAGGTGCCGCCCGCGGAGACCCCGCGCCCGGCCGGCGGCGACGGCCAGGTGATCGAGGTGGCCGATCTGACCCGCCGCTTCGGCGCCTTCACCGCGGTGGACCGGGTGAGCTTCAGCGTGGCGCGCGGCGAGATTTTCGGCCTGCTCGGTCCCAACGGCGCCGGCAAGTCCACCACCTTCCGCATGCTGTGCGGCCTGCTGGCGCCGAGTTCGGGGCGGGCGCGGGTGGCCGGCATGGACCTGATGCGCGCGCCCGCCGCCGCCCGCGCCCGGCTGGGCTACATGGCGCAGCGTTTCTCGCTGTACGGCGAGCTGAGCGTGCGCGACAACCTGACCTTCTTCGCCCGCGTCTACGGCCTGTCGCGCGCCGCCCGGGCGCGGGCCATCGCCGACGCGCTCGCCCGCTTCGATCTGGCGGAGGTGGCCGGTCAGCCGGCCGGGCTGCTGCCGCTGGGGGTGAAGCAGCGCCTGGCGCTGGCCGCCGCCCTGCTGCACGGGCCGGACATCCTGTTCCTGGACGAGCCGACCTCGGGCGTGGACCCGCTGGCCCGGCGCGCCTTCTGGGGGCGCATCGGCGCGCTGGCGCAGGCCGGGGTGACGGTGCTGGTGACCAGCCATTTCATGGACGAGGCGGAATACTGCGACCGCCTGGCCATCGTTTCCGCCGGCCGGATCATCGTCACCGGCACCCCGGCCGAGTTGCGCGCCATGGTGCGCGGCCCCGATCTGCCCGAGCCGTCGCTGGAGGACGCCTTCATCGCCCTGGTCGCCCGCGACCAGCCGAGCCGCGACCAGCCGAGCCGCGACCATCCCACCCTCGACCATCCCACCTTCGACCATCCCACCCTTGACCATCCCCCTGGCGAGCGCGCGGCATGAGCGCGCTGCGCGCCTCCCTCATTCGGCTGCGCGGGCTGGTGGGCAAGGAATTCCTGCAGATTCTGCGCGACCCCTCGGCGCTGATGATCGCCTTCCTGCTGCCGGTGGTGCTGCTGCTGATCAACGGCTTCGGCATCTCGCTGGACGCGCGGGACATGCGCGTGGCCGCCGTGATCGACGCGCCGGAGGAGAGCACGCGCGCGCTGTTGCAGGCGCTGTCCAACTCGCCGTACCTCGACGTGGTGCGCGTCAACGACACCCAGGAGGGGGCCGCCCTGATGGCCGACGGCTCGGTGCGGGGAATGCTGGTGCTGCGCGAGGATTTCAGCCAGCACCTGCAACGCCCCGCCCGCTGGCCGGCCCACGCGCAATTGCTGGTCAACGCCACCGACCCCAACACCGCGCGCATCCTGGAGGGCTACGTGCAGGGCGCGCTGGAAACCTGGCTGTCCGGCATCGCCATCGAGCGGCGGCTGGTGCCGGCCGGCGGCGTGAGCGTGGAGCACCGCTACTGGTTCAACCCGGAACTGCGCTCGGCCGATTTCATCATCCCCGGCATGGTCGCCTTCGTGATGTCAATGACCGGCACGCTGCTGACGGCACTGATCGTGGCGCGCGAATGGGAGCGCGGCACCATGGAGAGCATGCTGGCCAGCCCCGCCCGCATGGGCGAGCTGATCGCCGCCAAGCTCGGCTCGTATTTCGTGCTTGGCATGGCCGCGATGGCCAGCGGCGTGCTGATCGCCATCCTGCTGTTCGGCGTGCCGTTCCGCGGCAGCGTGCTGGTGCTGACGCTCGCCTCGGCGCTGTTCCTGGTGTTCGCGCTGTCGCTGGGGCTGTTCATCTCCACGCTGGCGCGCAACCAGTTCGTGGCGGCGCAGGTGTCGTTCCTGGTCACCATGATGCCGGCGCTGATGCTGTCGGGCATGGTGTACGACATCGCCTCCATGCCCGGCTGGCTGCAGGCGATCACCTTCGCGGTGCCGGCGCGCTATCTGGTGTCGATCCTGCAGACATTGTTCCTGGCCGGCACGGTCTGGCCGCTGCTGCTGCCCAACCTGGGCGCGCTGGCGCTGGCCGCCGCGGTGGCGCTCGGCGCCACCCTGGCGATAACCCGCAGGCGCCTGGACTGACCGCATGCGCACCCAAGCAAAACGGATAAAAGTTTTTTGGTTCTTTTTTTCAAAAAAGAACAAGTCTTCTTTGTTTGAAAACAAAGAAGCAAAAAAACTTTATTCGTTTTCGTGGTGGTGCGCCTGATGCTGGGGCGGATTCTGGCGCTGATCCTCAAGGAACTCGCGACGCTTTGGCAGGACCCCAAGACGCGCGCCGTGCTGCTGGTGCCGCCGGTGGTGCAGGTGCTGATCTTCGCCTACGCCGCCAGTTTCGACGTGACGCATGTGCGCCTCGCCGTGTGGAACGAGGATGCCGGCGCGCAATCGGCCGAGCTGGTGCGCCGCTTCGCCGCCTCGCCGGCCTTCGTGGTGGCCGCCACCCCGGCCGGCCCGCAGGCGGCGGCGGCGCTGCTGGATGCCCGGGACGTGGCGGCGGTGCTGCACGTGCCACAGGATTTCTCGGCCGATGTGCTGGGCGGGCGGACCGCGCGGGTGCAGCTGCTGCTGGATGCCCGGCGCTCCAACACCGCGCTGCTGATCAGCGGCTACGCCAGCGCCATCGCGCTGCGCTATGCCGCCGACCTGCACCCGACGCAGCCATCGCCGCTGGTGGTGGACACGCGCGACTGGTTCAACCCGACGCTGGACCCGCAATGGTTCATCCTGCCGGGGCTGGTGGCGGTGCTGTCGCTGCTGATGGCGATGCTGGTGGCCGCCCTGTCGCTGGCCCGCGAGCGCGAACTGGGCACCTTCGAGCAGATGATGGTCACGCCGCTGCGGCCGCTGGAAATCCTGGTCGGCAAGGCGGTGCCGGCGGTGCTGGTGGGCATGCTGGAGGCGCATATTGTGATCGCCGCCGCCCTGCTGTGGTTCGGCCTGCCCTTCGTCGGCAGCGTGGCGCTGCTGGAGGCGGCGCTGCTGGTCTACATGCTGGCCGGCGTGGGGGTGGGGCTGGCGATCTCGGCCGTCGCGCGCACCCAGCAGCAGGCGATGCTGGGGGTGTTCATCTACGCCTCGCCGGCGGTGGTGCTGTCGGGCTTCGCCTCGCCGGTGGAGAACATGCCGGCGGGGGTGGCCTGGCTCAGCGTGCTGGACCCGATCCGCTACATGCTGGTGATCGCGCGCGGGGTGTTTTTGCAGGACATCCCCTTCGCGGCGGCGGTGCATTCCATCTGGCCGATGGCGGCCATCGCGGCCGGGCTGATGCTGGCGGCGACGCTGGCGGTGCGGCGCGCCTTGGGATGATGCGCTTTTGGCTGACCGGCTGGGCCGTTTGGGGGCATGATCGGCAGGGGAGGGCGGCATATGCTGGCGGGCGAAGGCGTGATCGCGACCTGGAACGGCATCGCGCCCGGGGCGCGGGCTGAAATCGCGCCCGGGGCGCGGGCTGAAATCGCGCCCGAGGCGCGGGCCGAATTCCATGCCTGTGCGTTGGAATTCGCGCGCGGCACGACCGCCTGGAGCTGACCCGGATGGCGCGCGCACCCGCCCTGGTGGATGTGTGGGAGACCGATCCGGCGCCCGGCGTGGTGGTCGCCCGCCCGCTGCCGGATGCCGCGCGCCGGCCGCTGGCCTTCCGGCTGGACCACCGCAAGCCCCCCGCCCGCTGCGCCCCCGGCACGCCCGGCTTCCGCTACTGGGTGGCGGCCGAGGCGCTGCGCCGCACCGCCGACCTGTGGGCGCCCTGCCTGCCCGGCGGCCTCTGGCGCCTCGGGCCGGTGCTGCCGGTGAAGCTGAACGCCGGCGAGGCGTTCAACGCGATCTACAACCGCGAGGCGCTGACCTTCTTCCACGGCCCGGCGCCCCCCGGCACCGCGCCGCACGGCACCATCTACGCCTCCGAAAGTCCGGACATCGTCTGCCACGAGATGGGCCACGCGGTGCTGGACACGCTGAAGCCGGCGCTGTGGCAGGCGGCCAGCCATGAGGCGGCGGCGTTCCACGAGTCGTTCGGCGACATCAGCGCCATACTGGCGGCGTTGCAGGTGCCCGAATTGCGGGTGGCGGTGCTGGCCGAGACCGGCGGCGAACTGGCGCGCAACTCCCGCCTGAGCCGGCTGGGCGAGCAGATGGGGGCTGCCATCCGCGCCCGCGCGCCGGACGCGGTGGACCGCGACTGCCTGCGCAATGCCGCCAACGACTTCACCTATCGCGACCCGCTGCTGCTGCCGGCCAAGGCGCCGGCGGCGGAGTTGTCCGCCGAGCCGCATTCCTTCTCGCGCGTGTTCACCGCCGCCTTCCTGGAAGCGCTGGCCGGCGTGCCGCGGCTGCTGGCCCCCGCGCCCGACGAGGCCGCGCTGCTGGCCGCCAGCCACCTGATGCGCGACGTGCTGGCGCAGGCGGTGCGGGACGCCCCGGTGGCGCCGAATCTCTACGCCCAAGTGGCGCAGGCGATGGTGAACGCCGCCGCGGCGCGCCATCCCGGCCTGCCGCCGCTGCTGGCCGGGGTGTTCGCGCGCCGGGCGATCCTGCCGCCGGAGGGCGTGGCCAGCCCGGTGGCGGCCGGTCCGGCGGTGCTGGCAGTGCCGACCGGCCATCCGAGCCTGCCGTCGGTGCTGGTGCATGAAGCCGCGCCGGAGGCGGCGCGCGGCTTCGTGGCGGCGCTGTTCGAGGGCGGCCGGGTGGAGGCCGCCGGCGTGCCGGCCGGCGGGCGCCTGCGCACCCACCGGCTGCAGGCCGATGGCGGCGACATGGTGCTGCACCGCTGCCTGTTCGACTGCGGCCTGATGCATCTCTGACCGCTGGCGCTACGCCGCCGGCACCCGCTGGAAGGTGAGGCGGAACACCGTGCCCTCCGGCGTGTTGCGCGCGGTGATGCCGCCGCCCATCTCGCGCATCGCCGCGTGGCAGATCGAAAGCCCCAGCCCGGTGCCCTGGCCGGCCGCTTTTGTGGTGAAAAACGGCTCGAAAATGCGGGATAATATGGCTTCCGGCACGCCAGGACCGCTGTCCGCGACCTCCATGACGACCTGCCCGCCCTCCGCATGGGCGATCAGGCGCAGCCGGCGGGCATCCGGCGGGCGGCTGGCCATGGCATCGCGCGCGTTGGTGAACAGGTTGACCAGCACCTGCTCGATCGCCACCACCTGCCCCAGCACCGGCGGCAGGTCGGGCGGCAGCAGGTTTTCCACCGCCACATGCGCCTGGCGCAGCGCGCCGCCGGCCAGTGTCATCGCGCCCTCGACGGCGCTGCGCAGGCAGACCTGCTCCTGCGGCTCGTTGGTCGGCCGGCTCAGCGCCTGGAGGTGGTGGATGATGCGGTTGGCGCGCACGCCCTGCTCGCCGATCCGCTCCAGCCGGCCGCGCACGGTGCCGAGGTCGGGCTCGGGGTCCTCCAGCGCCGCCAGGGCGTTGTGCGCGGCCATCACCATCACCGCCAGCGGCCGGTTCAGCTCGTGGGCGATGCCGCCGGCCATCTCGCCGAGGCTGGCGAGCTGGGAGGAGATCGCCGCCTGGGCTCGCAGCGCCCGCTCCTCGGTGATGTCGGCGAGGCTGCCGATCACCTCGCCGCCCGCCTCGCCGTGGCGGGCCACCACGCGGGCGTGGTGGCGCAGCCAGACCCAGCTGCCGTCCGGGCGGGCCATGCGGTATTCCAGCGTGTCCGGCCCACCCTTCAGCAGGCCGGCGAAGAAGGCCGCGACCTCCTGGCCCAGACCGGGATCGACATGCGCCAGGAAGGTGTCGCGGGGCGGCAGCCGGTCGTGCGGCCAGCCGATCACCTGGGCGGCGTTGGCGGTGATGTAGCGGCTGGTCAGGGTGCCGTCCGCGGCCAGGTCGCCGTGGTAGACCATGGCCGGCAGGCTGGCGACCAGCCGCTCCAGCTCGGCGCGGGCGGCCTCGGTCGCCTGCTGGGCGCGCCGTGCCTGGGCCAGCGCCTCGGCGGTGCGGCGGCGGGCGCGCAGCAGCAGCAGGCCGCCGCCGCCCATGATGTCCAGCAGCGACAGGGCGGTGGCGACGGCGCGGATGATCGCCGCCTCCCGCCGCGTGTCGGCGAGCGCGGTGCCCGCGTCCAGCGCGATGGTGACCAGCAGCCCCGCCGGTTCCACCCCGCTCCACCCGGTCAGCAGCCAGCGCCCGGTGCCGGGGTTGCGCACCGGGGCCCTGCCTTCTGGCTCGGTGCGCGCCAGCGCCAGCACCGCCGCCACCGCCGCCGGCTCGGCCGCGCCGGCGCTGTCCGTGGCCGGGCTGCGCACCAGCACCTGGCCGTCGGCCGGGCGCACCAGCACCGCCAGGCCCTGCTGGCGCAGGTCCGGCCGGGCGATCTGGCGGGCCAGCGCCTGGGTATCCAGCCCCACCACGGAGATGCCGGCGAACTGGCCCTGGCGGTCGTACAGCTCGCGCGCCACCGGCAGGCCAGGGCGGTCGGCGAAGCGCAGCGTGCTGCGGGGCTGGCCGACCGCCAGCGTCGCCGGCGTATCGCGCAGCAGGCCGAAATACGGCAGGTCGGCCAGCGACACCGGCGCGTGCCCGCTGCCGCCGCCCTGGTTGTTGCCCTTCTGGCCGTTGCCCTTTTGGCCGTTAATCGTCCAGGTCACGACGCCCTGCCGGTCGGTGACGGCCATGCCGGAGATGCCGAACACCGGGCGCAGCGCCAGCGCCTGCAACTGGAACTGGATCGCCAGCGCCCCGGTCAGGTCGCCGCGCTCAAGCAGCGTGGCGCGCGCCTGGGCCAGGATGTGCAGCCCGGCGGTCGCCTCCAGCGTGCTTTCCAGGTCGGCCGCGGCGGCGCGGGCGCGCAGCATCGCGCCTTCCAGCGCGTTGGCGCGGGCCTGGTCCTCCTGGTGGCGGATGGTCGCCTCGGCGGAAACCCAAATCAATCCCGCCACCAGGGCGACGACCAGCCAGACGAACGCCGTGGCCTGCCTGCGGGGCCAGCGGGTCATGCTAGTGGCCCGACGCCGACGGGCGCTTCAGCCCGTTGGCTGAATCGGCCCACCCAATCAAGCCGGTGCACTGACGCATCCTGAACCGTCCCAATGTGTCAGAGCTCTAGCGGTCGGTCAGCCGCAATTCGATGCGGCGGTTCTTGGCGTAGGCCTCCGGGGTGTTCGCCGGGTCCAGCGGCTGGTTGTCGCCGAACGCGGTGGCGGCGAGGCGGTTGGCGGGCACGCCGGCGATGATCAGCAGCTTCACCACGTTGATCGCCCGCTCGGCCGACAATTCCCAGTTGGAGGCGAACTTGCCGCCCTGCACCGGCTGGCGGTCGGCATGCCCGTCCACCCGCAGCAGCCAGTTCACATCCGGCGGGATTTCCTTGGCCAGCGCGCGCACCGTGTCGGCGAGGCGGAACATCTGCTCCATGCCGCCCGGCGACAGCTCGGCGCTGCCGGAGGGGAACAGCACCTCGCTCTGGAACACGAAGCGGTCGCCGACCACCTGGATGCCCGGTCGCCCGGCCAGCACCTCGCGCAGCTTGCCGAAGAATTCGCTGCGATACCGCTGCAATTCCTCCACTTTCTGCGCCAGGGCGGCGTTCAGGCGTGAGCCGAGATTGGCGATCTGCACGTCCTTGTCGCGGCCGGACGCCTCGGCGGCGTCCAGCGCCTTGGCGACCTGGGCGAGCTGGGTCTTCATCTCGTCCATCTGCTGGTTCAACAGGGCGATCTGGGCGCGCGCGGAGTCGCCCAGCTTCTTCTCGTCGGCGAGCTGGGCGGCGACCGCCTCGCGCCGCTGCTGCTCGGTCAGCGTGCGGGCGGCGGCGTCCCGGGCCTGGCGTTCCAGCTCGTCGCGCAGGGCGGTCAGGGCGCGCACCTGCTCGGCCATCTTCGCCATGTCGGACAGCCTGGCCTCGATGGTGGCGCGGTCGGCCTGAACGGTTTTGTCCATCGCCTCGGCCTGGCGCTTCATCTCGGCGATCTGCGCCTGGGCGGCGTCGAGGTCCTTCTGCGCCTGGGCCTGCGCCAGCTTCAGCACGGCAAGCTGGCGGCCCTGCGCCTCCAGCTCGTCCTTGGTGGCCGAGAGGGTCTTGCCGGTTGCCTCCAGCGCCTGGGTGCGCTGCGCCAGCTGCACCGCGGCGGCCTCGGCCAGTCTGGCGTTCTGGTCGGCGCGCTGCTGGGCGGCGGCGAGCTGGCGCTGCGCCTCGGCCAGTTGCGCGGCGGCGGTGGCGGCGTCGGTGGCCACGCTGTCGCCGCGGCTGGCGGCGTCGGCCACCTGCTTCTGCAACTGCGCGGCGCGGGTTTGCAGCGATTGCAGTTGCAGCGCGCTGTCCGCCAGCTTGGCCGACAGGGTGTCGCGCTCGGCGCGCAGCGCGTCGCGGTCGGCCAGGGTTTTGGCCTGGTCGGCGCGCAAGGCCGCCAGTTGCTGCGCCAGCGTGTCGCGGGCGCCGGTGGCGGCCTGCAAATCGCGGTTGATCTGCGCCATCGACAGTCGCAACTCGGCGGTGCGGCCGCGTTCCAGCGACAGCATGTCGGACAATTCGGCCATCTGCCGGTTCACCCGGTCCAGCGCCCGGTCGCGCCCGGTCAGTGCCACCGACAGGAAGGCCTGGGCCAGCACGAACACCAGCAGCACGAAGATGATGACCATCAGCAGCGTGGACAGCGCGTCCACGTAGCCCGGCCAGGCATTCATTCCCTCGTCGCCGCCGCGGCGCCTGCGCAGTGCCATGGCCTAGCCCGGCCCGGCCGTCATGACCGTGGCTCACCTTCCGCGAGGGCGGCGATGGTGCGGGTCAGGATCTTGATTTCGTTGCGCAATTCGGCGGTGGTCTGGGCGCGGCCCTGCTCGCTTTCGGTCAGCAGGCGCTGCAGGTACAGCTCAATGTTGCGCAGATGGGCGCGCGCCGCCTCCTCGGTGCCGGTGTCGCGCCGCTCGCTCAGGCGTTGCAGCGCCGGCGCCAGCGCCTGCTGGTTCTCGGCGATATGCAGCATGAGCTGCTGGCTGGCGCGCATGGTGTCCGACAGCGCGCCCAGTCGCTCGGTGAGGCTCAGGATCGCCTGGGTGCCCTCGCGCCGGTCGTCCTCGCCGCGCGCCAGGGTGCGCTGCAGCCCCTCCATGTTCTCCGCCGTCTGCTCCAGCAGCGCCTGCACGTAGACCGGCACCGAGCCGCCCTCGCCGCCCTCGCCCAGCACGCCGGAGGACAGCCGGGTGAGGCCGGCCAGCCACTCCTCCAGCTCGTTGAAGAAGCGGTTCTGCGCCTGCCCGGCGGTGAGATCGAGGAAGCCCAGCACCAGCGCGCCGGACAGCCCGAGCATGGAGGAGGAGAACGCCGTGCCCATGCCGCGCAGCGGCCGCGCGAGGCCGGATTTCAGCTGCTCGAACAAGGCGTTGATGTCGCCCGAGCCGACCGACATGCCGGAAATCACGTCCGACACCGAGCTGACGGTGAGCAGCAGCCCCCAGAACGTGCCCAGCAGGCCGAGGAAGATCAGCAGCCCGGTCATGTAGCGCGACAATTCGCGGCTTTCGTCCAGGCGCGAGGCGATGGTATCCAGCATGGAACGGGTGGCCGGGGCCGACAGGGTGAACCGCTCCGTCCCGCTGCCGGGCTGGCCGTCGCCCTTCTTGCCGGCGCGGCTGGCCAGCATGCTGGCCATCGGCGCCAGCAGGCGGGGCGTGGGCAGGCTGGCCAGGCGCGGGCGGGCGCGCTGGAAGGTTTCCAGCCAGGTCACCTCCGGCGTCAGCCGCAGCACCTGGCGCACGTTCCAGCCGACGCCGAGCAGCAGCACCAGCACGATCAGGCTGTTCAGCAGCGGGTTGGCGCTGAACGCGGCCTCCAGCTTGGCGGAGAGCAGCACCACCAGCACGACGACGGCCAGCAGGAAGGCCAGCATGCGCAGAAGATAGGTGGTCGGACGGGTCATCGTGCCGCTCGCGTCATGGGTTCGCCCTTGCCGGCCGCTGCCACGCTCATTTGGCCGGCCGTGCGGTGGGGCCGGTGGTCACGTCCACCCGGTCGGCCGGTTCGCCGGCGGAGGCGGGCGCGCTGGCGCCCAGCGCGCGCACCAGGATGCGCGCCGAGGAAATCCCCTCGGCGATCAGGATACCGCGAACCGCCAGGGCGCGCGACAGCGACAGACGCCGCGCCGAGGAGGGATCATCGGCGGTGCCGGCGGCGTGGGCGGTGACGGTGATGTCCGCCTCCGCGGGCGCGGCCTTGGCCAGGGCGCGCAGAGCGTCCGCGCTGGCCGGGTTCAGCCGGACGTCGCCGGCGCCGAAGGTCAGGCGCAGCCCGCCGGCAATGGGCGTCGTGGTGCCGGGTGCGTCGGGGGCGACCTGCAGCGGGCCGGGCGGCGGCGGCGGACGGGTGGGCACCATGATCGGCGGCGGCACCGGCGGCACCGGCGGCACGCTGCCGATCGCCGGCAGCGGGGCGGCCGGTTGGGGGGGCGGGGGCGCGGACGGCGGGACGGGCGTGGGCGGCAGCACGGCGGCCGGCGGCGGGGCGTCCGGCATCACGGGCGGCGGCGCGGGCTGCTGCACCGGCGGTGGCGGCACGGGTGGCGAAGGCGGGGGTGGCGGAGGGGGGGGCGGCAGCGGCAGCGGTTCCCGCGTGAGCGCGGCGGCGTGGGCGGGGGCCACGGCGCCGGCCCAGGAGGGCACGCCGATGAGCAGGCCACAGAGCAGCAGCCGGGCGGGGGGCAGGACGGGGCGGAGGGTCATGTGCGGCGCACCCTACAAGACGCGCCGCCCCTGCTCAATCTAGAGTGTCGGAAAGCGGCTCAGCCCGCCGATTGCCGGCTGGCCGCCGCCGCCACGCCGTCGGCCACCGCGTCGCGCAGCATCGGGTGCATATGCGGGTTGGCCGCCACCACGTCGCCGTTCGCCATCGGGTCGCCGCCATGCGGGTCGGTGGCATAGCCGCCGGCCTCGCGCACGATCAGCAGCCCGGCCGCCATGTCCCACGGCTTCAGGCCAAGCTCCCAGAAGCCCTCGTAGCGCCCGGCGGCGACCCAGGCGAGGTCCAGCGCCGCCGCGCCGAAGCGGCGGATGCCGGCGACCTGCGGCATCAGCGTGCCGAGCGTGCGGGCGAAGGCTAGCCGCCGCCCGGCGCTGACGGCCGCGAACGGGATGCCGGTGGCGAACATCGCCTCCTTCGGGTCGCGCCGCGCGGAGACGCGCAGCCGCCGCTCGTTCAGGTAGGCGCCGGCGCCCTTTTCGGCCCAGAACATCTCGTCCACCGCCGGGGCGTAGACCAGGCCGGCGGCCAGCTCGGCGCTGCCATCGTCCAGCCGCCGCTCCAGCCCGATGCTGATCGCCCAGTGCGGGATGCCGTGCAGGAAGTTGCTGGTGCCGTCCAGCGGGTCCACCACCCAGCGCCAGGCCCAGTTGTCGCTGCCATGCGCGCCGGATTCCTCCATCAGCAGCGCATAGCCCGGCCGCGCCTTCACGAGGTCCTCGCGCAGCGACTGCTCGGCGCGCAAATCGGCCTGGCTGACGAAGTCGCCCGGGCCCTTCACGCTGACCTGGAGCTGCTCCACCTCGGCGAAGTCGCGCAGCAGCCGCTTGGCGGCCCGCTGGGCGGCGTTCTGCATCACCGTCATGTGGGGGGAGAGGCGCTGTGCCATGGGGCTAGCCCTTGAACCGCTCCACGTAGCTGGCGTCGTCGGTGCGCACGACGATCTTCTCGCCGGATTCCACGAAGGGCGGTACCGAGGTCTTGACGCCGTTGGACAGCATCGCCGGCTTGTAGGAGCTGGCGGCGGTCTGGCCCTTCACCACCGGATCGGCCTCCACCACTTCCAGCACCACGGTGGGCGGCAGGTGGATGCCCACCGGATCGCCCTCCACCAGGTCCACTTCCACGGTCATGTTGTCCTGCAGGAACGGCGCGAGCTCGCCCAGGATGTCCACCGGGATCATCGCCTGCTCGAAGGTCTCGGGATCCATCAGCACCAGGTTGTCGCCGTCGGTGTAGGAGTAGGTGTACTCCTTCTGGTCGGTCTGCAGCCGCTCCACCGTGTCGGCGGTGCGCCAGCGCTCGTTGGTCTTGTTGCCGGTCTTGAGGTTGCGCATCTCGACCTGGATGAACGCACCGCCCTTGCCGGGGGTGATGATCTGCTGCTTCAGCACGGTCCAGCGCTGGCCATCGTGCTCGATCACCTGGCCGGCACGGATCAGGTTCGCCTGCTGCTTCATCGGATTCTCGCGGGAAATTTCAAAGAGGGGTGGACGGAAGGGCCGGTGTCTAGACCGTGCGGGGCGGATCGGCAAGCGCGTGGCGCTCGCCCCAGGGGTCGCGGACGTGGCGGTCGCCGTCCAGGTAGTCCGGCCCGAGCGGCACCTTGCCGTGGCCGCCGGCGATGTCCAGCACATAGGTGGGCCAGGCGAGCCCGGTGACGCGCCCGCGCAGGGCGGCCAGCAGGCGGCGGCCTTCCGCGATCGGCACGTGGAAGCGGGCGGTGCCGGGGGCGGGGTCGAGCTGGTGCAGGTAGTAGGGTTTCACGCGGGCGGCGAGCATGGCGCGGAGCAGGTCTTCAAGGGCTTGGGCGCTGTCGTTCACGCCGCGCAGCAGCACGGACTGGCCCAGCACCGGCACCGCGCGGCGCTGCACGCGCAGCAGGGCGGCACGCGCGCCCTCGGTGAATTCGCGCGCGTGGTTGGCGTGCACCACCAGCCAGATCGGCGTCTGGCGTTCCAGCGTGGCGGCCAGTTCATCGGTCAGCCGGCCAGGGTCGGCCACGGGCACGCGGCTGTGCAGGCGGATGGTGTGCACATGCGGCATGCTGGCCAGCGCGTCCATGATGGCGCCGAGCCGGCGGGGCGAGAGCATCAGCGGGTCGCCGCCGGTCAGGATCACCTCGCCGATGGCCGGGTGGGCGCGCAGCCAGTCCAGTGCCGCGGCCAGTTCGGCGTCGTTCAGCAGGCCGCCATCGGGGCCGACATGCTCGCGGCGGAAGCAGAACCGGCAATAGACCGGGCAGACCAGCAGCGGCTTGAGCAGCGCGCGGTCGGGGTAGCGGTGCACGATGCCCTTCACCGGGCTCAGCGCGTCGTCGCCGATCGGGTCGGCCAGTTCGTGCGGGGCGGTGCGCAGTTCGGCGGGGTCGGGGATGAACTGGCGGCCGATCGGGTCGCCGGGGGTTTCGATCAGCGCCCGCATCGCCGGGGTGATGGCCACCGCGTAGCGCGACTCCACCGCGTCCAGCGCCGCGCGGGCCGCGGCGGGTGCGAGGCCGGCGGCGACCAGGGCGGCCCCGTCGCGCAGCGTGGCGGGGTGGTCGGGAGGGAGGGCGTCGGGCATGATGGGCGGTGTAGTCATCGCGCCCCCCGGCGGCAACCGGCGACCGGGAAGGGGAGCCATGCCCGGCCCCTGGTGGCCCGGCCGACGGCCTTGAACGGAGGGGACATGAACGCGGACCTGCGCCGGGTGGTGATTATCGTCGCGCTGCTCAACGCGGCCTATTTCGCGGTCGAGTTCACGGTCGCCCGCGCGATCGGCTCGGTGTCGCTGTTCGCCGACAGCGTGGACTTCCTGGAGGACGCCTCGGTGAACCTGCTGATCGCGGTGGCGCTCGGCTGGGGGGCGGCGAACCGGGCGCGCCTCGGCATGGCGCTGGCCGGCATCCTGCTGGTGCCAGGCATCGCCACGCTGTGGACCGCCTGGCAGAAGCTGCTGTCGCCGGTGCCGCCGGCGCATCTGGCACTATCGCTGACTGGCGCCGGCGCGTTGGCCGTCAACGTCGGCTGCGCCTTCATGCTGGCCCGGGTGCGCGCGCATAGCGGCAGCCTGACCCGCGCCGCGTTCCTCTCGGCGCGCAACGACGCGCTGGCCAATATCGCCATCATCGCCGCCGGTTTCGCCACCGCCTATGCCGGCTCGGCCTGGCCCGACCTGGCGGTGGGGCTGGGCATCGCGGTGCTCAACGCCGACGCCGCGCGCGAGGTCTGGTCCGCCGCGCGCGCCGAGCACGCCGCGGCACGGAGCTGAGCGCGCGCGCGGCGAGCTGCCCCGCCGGTCCGCCTGGGCTACCGGAGCGCCGGCCGCCCGCGGCGTCTCGCAAGGTTATGGGATGGTCAGGCAGGTGGGATGGTCAGGCAGGTGGGTGTCGGGCATGGTCCGCGCCGTCTGGCGCGACATGGTCACCGATAGAAGCGGCTATCTTGCCCCAGTTCATTGTTTGATCGCGTGATTCGGGCCTCCGGTGATCCTGCCGTCGGTCGTCACGCCCTGGCCGCCGCAGGGAAGGGGGAGCCATGCCCGACTACAGCTATATCCTCGCCGACGTGTTCACCAGCCGCGCCTATGGCGGCAATCCGCTCGCCGTGCTGCCCGACGCCGCCGGGCTGGACGGGGTGCAGATGCAGGCCATTACCCGCGAGTTCAACCTCTCGGAGACCACCTTCGTCACGCCCGGCAGCGCCGCCGGCCGTTTCGCGGTGCGTATCTTCACCCCTGGCGGCGAATTGCCCTTCGCCGGCCACCCCACTGTCGGCACCGCGCTGGTGCTGCGCTATCTTGGCCGCACCGCCGGGCCCGAGATCGTGCTGGAACTCGGCGTCGGCCCGGTGCGGGTCGAGTTCGGCGACGGCAACAACGCCACTTTCTTCCGCGAAGGCCCCGCCGAGGCCGAGATGCTGCCCGACCTGCGCGCCGGCATCGGCGAGGCGATCGGCCAGCCACTCGCCGGCGACCCGTGGCAGGCCAGCTACGGCACGCCCTTCGTGATGGTGCCGCTGGCCGACCGCGCCGCCGTCTCCGCCGCGCGGCTGCGCAGCGATCTGTGGGAGGCGCTGGCGCCGCGGATGTGGCGCCCCAACGCCTATGTCTTCGCGCCCACCGGCCCGGACAGCCTGCGCGCCCGCATGTTCTCCACCATCCTTGGCGTGCGCGAGGACCCGGCCACCGGCTCGGCCGCCGCCGCCCTGGTCGGCAGCCTGCCCCGGCCGGACGGCCATCACCGCGTCGCCATCGCCCAGGGGGTCGAGATGGGCCGCCCCAGCCTGATCCGCGCCAGCGTCACCCGGGCCGGTGGGGTCGTCACCGGCATTTCCATCGGCGGCGGCGCGGTGGTGGTGGGGGAGGGGCGCCTGCTGCGCCTGCCGGACACCGGGCAGTGAGCTGGCGGAACCTGCCGGACCGGCTGCCCTTCCTGCGGCGGCGCGGTCTTTTGACGGCAGGCACCCGCGCCTTCTTCACGGCGCGCGGCTACACCGAGGTGGAAACCCCCTACGCGGTGCCGGCGCCGGGCGAGGAGGTGCATCTGGCCAGCTTCCGCACCCGCCGGCTGCGCCCGGACGGCAGCGGCCAGGATCTGTGGCTGCACACCAGCCCGGAATTCGCCATGAAGAAGCTGCTGGCCGGCGGCGCCGGGCGGATTTTCCAGTTCGCCCGCGTTTGGCGCAACGGCGAGGGCAGCGACCTGCACGCCCCCGAGTTCACCATGCTGGAATGGTATCGCCCGGGCGGCACCCTGGCCGACCTGATGGACGAGACCGAGGCGCTGCTGCGCGCCGTGCTGCCGCCGGTGGTCACCTGTCGCGGCCTCACCGTGGACCTCGCGCGGTTCGAGCGGCTGACGGTGGCCGAGGCGTTCGCCCGCCATGTCGGCGCCGACCTGCTGGCCACCGCCGACGATGCGCCCGCCCTGGCCGCCCAGGCCGGGACAAGATTGCGTGAGGGCGAGGGCTGGGAGGACCTGTTCTTCCGCCTGCTGCTGGAGCGTGTGGAGCCGGCGATCGGCCGCACCCACCCCACCTTCCTGACCCACTGGCCGGCCGCCCAGGCCGCCCTGGCCCGCCGCGACCCGGCCGACCCGCGCGTGGCCGAGCGGTTCGAACTGTTCGCCTGCGGCATGGAACTGGCCAACGCTTTCGCCGAGCTCACGGATGCGGCCGAGCAGCGCAGCCGCTTCATCGCCGACCGCGCCCGCCGCCACGCGCTGTATGGCGGGCCGGACTGGGAAATGGACGAGGATTTCCTGGCCGCGCTGGCCGCCGGCCTGCCGGACTGCGCCGGCATCGCGCTGGGTTTCGACCGGCTGGCCATGCTGGCCGGCGGCGCCGACCGGATCGAGCAGGTGCTGTGGCTGCCTCCTCAAGATTGACATAATCACCATATAAAAGGCGCAAATCGGAGGTTCCCCGCATGCGCCCGATCATGATGCTGCTCGCCGCCCCGCTGCTGCTGGCGGCCTGTGCCACGAGCGGCGCTGCCGAGGCCAACGCCCGGCTCGCCGCCTATGTCGGCATGTCCGAGGCGGATCTGGTCCGTTCCGTCGGTGCCCCCACCAGCACGAGCGCCAGTGGCGAGCACAAATACCTCGCCTATAACCGCACCAAGTCGGAGTGGGAGCAGGCGTCGCCGTTCAACCGCAACCCGCCGCAGCTGCTCGGCCTGGACTATAACGGCCTGCCGCCGCGGCTGCTGGTGTGGTCGTGCGAGACCACGTTCGACATCGTCGGCGGCAAGGTCGCCGGCGCCAGCCAGCGCGGCAATTATTGCGCCGGTACCGTCTAGTGCGGCACGCAGCGTTCCGCCGCCCGCTGCTGGCGTTGCTGCTGGCCGTGCCGCTGCTGCTCGCCGGTTGCGCCGATTACGGCCGCGCCGAGCGCGAGGCCCGGATGGCCGCCTTCGTCGGCGTGAGCGAGACCGACTTGATACGCCAGCTCGGCGTGCCGACCCGCACCGTGGACTCAGGCGGCCACCGCTTCCTCGCCTATGTGAAAAGCCAGGTCGAACTGGTGCCGGCCACGCCATTTTACGGCTTCGGGCCCGGCGGCTTCTACCCCTGGGGCTATGGCGGCGGCTTCCCGGCACATGCGGTGGAATGGCGCTGCGAGACCACGTTCGAACTGGTGGACGGCAAGGTCTTCGCCTGGTCGCAGCGCGGCAATTACTGCTGAGGGGAAAATTCGACCGCTCCGCGCATCTGCGTTCCTGTCCGGCCCGTAACGCCGGGGCAAGGGGACGCGTGGTGCGCCCCGGCGGAACAAGGAAGTCCCCGATGAAGACCACAGTGATGATCCCGATGGCACTCTCGGCGCTGCTGCTGGCCGCCTGCTCGCAGGGCATGGCCGGCCAGGCCAGGATGGCGGACGGGAAAATGTCCGATTCCATGGCGATGGCCGACGCCAAGCCGGTGATGGTGGGCGGCCAGCCGATGTTTGCCGGCAAGGACATCGTCGACAACGCGGTGAACTCGGCCGATCACACCACCCTGGTCGCCGCCGTGAAGGCCGCCGGCCTGGTGGGCACGCTGAAGGGGCCGGGGCCGTTCACCGTGTTCGCGCCGACCAACGAGGCGTTCGGCGAACTGCCTGCCGGCACCGTGCCGACCCTACTGAAGCCGCAGAACAAGGCGACGCTGACCAAGGTGCTGACCTACCACGTGGTGCCCGGCAAGCTCACCTTTGATGCCCTGCGGCAGATGGTTATGGCTCATAATGGGACAGCAGAGCTGACCACTGTCGAAGGTGGCAAGCTGTTCGTGAAGATGAACGGTCCGCACAATATCGAGCTGGTCGACGCCAAGGGCGACGTGGCCCAGGTGACCACCTACGACGTGATCCAGTCCAACGGCGTGATCCAGGTGATCGACCGCGTGATGCTGCCGGGCTGATCGCCCGCCGCGCAGGCGGATGGCGTCCTTCCCCGCACCGGCGGGGAGGGACGCCTTGCATTCCGGGCGGCTACGCCCCGGTCGCCGCGTCGATCGCCGCGTTCATCGCCTGCACGCCGGCGGCGGGGCCCTCGGGGTGGTTCCACACCGCGCCCACCACGGCGAGGAAATTGGCCCCTGCCTGCACCAGCGGCGCGCAATTGGCCGCGGTGATGCCGCCGATGGCAACGCAAGGCAGTTCCATCAGCTCGGACCACCAGGCCAGCAACTCCGGCTCGGCGTGGTGCACCGTCTCCTTGGTGTCGGTGGGGAAGAAGGCGCCGAACGCCACGTAATCCGCCCCGTCCTCGCCCGCGCTCATCGCCAGGTCGCGGCTGTCGTGGCAGGTGACGCCCATGATCAGGTCGCCGAGCAGCTTGCGTGCCTGGGCCGCCGGCATGTCGGTCTGGCCGACATGCGCGCCGTCGCAGCCCAGCGCCACCGCCAGGTCCGGCCGGTCGTTGACCAGGAACGCCACGTCGCGCGACTGCACCACCGGGCGCAGCGCGTCGATGGCGCGTTTCAGCGTGTCGTCCTCGGCCTCCTTCAGCCGCAACTGCACCGAGGCGACATCGCCGGCATCGAGCGCCGATGCCAGCGTGTCGCGCCAGGCCAGCGGGTCGAAGGCGGGCGGGGTGACCAAATAGAGCCGACACCGCTCGCGCGGCATCGATTCCGCGAGCGGCTTCGGCTTGGCCTTCTTCGCCGCCTTCGCCACGGTTACGCCTTGCCCTGGTAGATCTCGATGATCTTGGCCAGCATCGCCAGCGCGTCGGCCTTCGGGCGCTGGAAGGTGTTGCGGCCGATGATGCTGCCGTTGGCGCCGCCGTCGCGCAGGCCGCGCACCTCGGTGTACAGCCCCTCCAGGTCCTTCGCCTCGCCGCCCGAGAACACCACGATGCGCCGGCCGGCGAAGGCGGACTGCATCACATGCTCGACCCGCTTGGACAGGGTGGAGATGTCGATCTTCTGGCTCTCGTAGGTCTTTTTGGCGGCCTCCAGGCTGACCACGCCGGTGGGCGGCTTCACCTTGATGATATGCGCGCCGAGCAAGGCTGCCATGTGGGCGGCATAGGCGCAGATATCCACCGCCGTCTCGCCGGCCTTGTCCAGCGCCGGGCCGCGCGGATAGGACCACAGCACCACGGCGAGGCCGGCGGACTTCGCCTCGTCGGCCAGCTCGCGGAACTCCTCCATCTGGTCGAAGGCGTATTCGCTGCCCGGATAGATGGTGAAGCCGATCGCCGAGCAGCCCAGGCGCAGCGCGTCGTTGACGCTGCCGGTGACCGCCTGGTCCTTGGTGGTGGCCAGCGAGTTGCTGCTGTTCAGCTTCAGGATGGTGGGGATGGCGCCGGCGAAGCTGTCCGCCCCGGCCTCGATCATGCCCAGCGGCGCGGCATAGGCCGACAGCCCGGCCTCGATGGCAAGCTGGAAGTGGTAATGCGGGTCATAGGCCGGCGGATTCGGCGCGAAGCTGCGGGCCGGGCCGTGCTCGAACCCCTGGTCCACCGGCAGGATCACCAGCTTGCCGGTGCCGCCGAGCTTGCCCTCCATCAGGATGCGGGCAAGGTTGGCCTTGGTGCCGGGATTGTCGCTCTCGTACCAGTCGAGGATTTTCTTGACGCGCTGGGTGATCCGCATTGGGGTATCCCTCTTTCTCAATCTTTGCCGCCTCTTAGACGAACGGACCTGATCTGTCACGATCGGACGTGGCGGCGTCGCCACGTAGCCATGCCCGCAGACTCCGTTCGGCGCCGGATCGGCCCAGGTCCAGTGCGGCAGGCGGATGTGGCAGTACGATGGCACCCAGGCCGGCCGCCGCTGCCACCACCCGCGGCCAGGCCGGGCAGGCGGGCGCCAGCACCAGCGCGCGGCAGCCCACCCGCAGCGCCGCCATCGCCCAGCCGGGCGCCTCGCCGCAGTCCAGGATGTCCGCCTCCACCAGCCCGGGCGCCTCGGCGGCGGCCATGTCGGCCAGCGCGCGCCACCACAGGCAGCCGGCATATCCCGCGGCACCTGGGGCGGAGAGCAGCACGAATGGCAGCCCAGCCGCCGCCGCGCGGCGCGCGTGGTCCAGCCCGTGGACGACCACGGCGGGAGATGTGAAGGGCGGATGCGAGAACATGCTTGACGTTCAAGCCGGTTGCACGGTGTAACTCAAGCTTCACCGGACCTGCCGGAGGGGTGTTTGGACAACGACGAGGACCAGGCCGAAGCGGCCGCCCGCCTGGAGAACGCCCTGGAGCGTATCGCCGAACTCGCCCGCCGGCGACCGGCGGAGGTAGCCACGCGCGGCGAATCCGTCGATACAGCCCAGATCGCCGGGCGGCTGGACACGCTGATCGCCCGTTTGCGCGGCGTGCTGGATTCCTGAAATCCGGCTTCCACAGATAGGGAGTTCGACGTGGCGCAGGTCACCGTCAAGATCAACGGCTACAGCTATACCGTCGGCTGCGAGGACGGGCAGGAGCAGCATCTCGCCCGCATGGCCGAGCAGGTGGAGAGCCGCATCGACAGCATCAAGCAACTCGGCGGCCAGTCCGGCGAGGCGCGGCTGCTGGTCCTGGCCTCGCTGCTGATGGCCGATGAGCTGCACGACATGAAGGTGGAGATGGAGGCCGCCCGCGCCGCCACCCCGGCCCCGCGCGGCGCGCGCAAGGGGGGCGAGGGCGACTCCGCCCGCCGGCTGAGCAAGCTTGCCGCGCGTGCGGAACAGATTGCAGCGGACCTCGAACAGCCCTAAGTAAGGGCGGTGGAGCTGCTGGGTGCGTCAGGTACTATATCCCCAGGGCCAATAAGCACTCCCAGGGAACTGGCGCTGTCGTGATCTTGGTCACGGTATCTGGTGCCCACCTGCTCACGCAGGCCTTGGGAGGATATGACACCAACGGCTATGGCGGCTCCACACATGCCATCCCCTGACATCCTCGCGGCGAAACAGGCGGCCCGGGCCCGCGCGCTGGCCGCGCGCGCCGGCAGCGAGCCGGCGCTGGGCGCCGAACTGGCGCGCCATGTGCTGGCCGAAATGCCGCCGCCGGCCGGCGCTGTGGTCGCCGGGTTCTGGCCGATGGGCGAGGAGATCGACATCCGCCCGCTGCTGGTGGACCTTCACGCGCGCGGCCACGCAATCGTGCTGCCGGAAACACCGCCGCGCGGCAACCCGCTGATCTTTCGGCTTTGGCATCCCGGCATGACGATGGTGGCCGAACGCTTCGGCACCCAGCGCCCAACCGGCGAGGTGCTGCGGCCGGACGTGCTGTTCGTCCCGCTGCTGGCGTTCGACCGGGCCGGGCACCGGCTCGGCTACGGCGGCGGCTATTACGACCGCACCCTGGCCGGCCTGCCGCGCGCCACCGCCATCGGCTGCGCCTTCGCCGCCCAGGAACTGGACGCGGTGCCGGTCGCGGAGTACGACGCGCCCCTGCACGCCGTGGCCACCGAGCGCGGCGTGATCCGGTTTCGCTGATTTAGGACTCCCGCATGCGCATCCTGTTCCTCGGCGACGTGGTCGGCCGCGCCGGCCGCGACGCCCTGCTCGCCCATCTGCCCGGCCTGCGCGCCACGCTTCGCGCCGAACTGGTGGTGGTGAACGGCGAGAACGCCAGCCACGGCTTCGGCCTCGGCCCCGACATGGCGCGCGAATTCCTGGCCGCCGGCGCCGACGTGATCACGCTCGGCAACCACGCCTGGGACCGCAAGGAACTGATCCCCTTCATCGCCGAAACCCCGCGCCTGATCCGCCCGCTGAACTTCCCGCCGGGAACCCCCGGCGCCGGCAGCGTGACCGTGGAACTGGCCGATGGCCGCCGCGCCCTGGTGGTCAACGCCATGGGCCGGCTGTTCATGGACCCGCTGGACTGCCCGTTCCGCGGCACCGCCGTGGAGCTCGCGCGCTACAAGCTCGGCGCCTCGATCGCCGCCATCGTGATCGACTTCCACGCGGAGGCGACCAGCGAGAAAATGGCCTTCGCCCACAGCTTCGACGGCCAGGTGAGCCTGGTGGTCGGCACCCATACCCACTGCCCCAGCGCCGACCACCAGATCCTCCCGGGCGGCACCGCCTTCCAGTCCGACGCCGGCATGTGCGGCGACTACGACAGCGTGATCGGCATGGGCAAAGAGGTCGCGGCAACCCGGTTCTGGCGCAAAATGCCCGGCGAACGCCTCGCCCCGGCCGAAGGCGAGGCAACACTCTGCGGCCTCTACGTGGAAACCAGCGACACCACCGGCCTCGCCACCCGAATCGACCCCATCCGCCTCGGCGGCCGACTGTCACAGACCCTGCCCTCGGTGTAGAACCCCCGCTCTCGCCGGCCTCGGGGCGGGAAAGGAAGGAAGGCTGGGCTCCGCCCAGACCCGCCAGGGGCCGAGCCCCTGGACCTCGATCGTTTGGTTGCCTGTTGGCAGAGGGGGCCTAGGAGCGGTTGCATCCCGTGCCTTGGCCCTCTCTGCCAACAGGCAACAAATGGATGGGTTCCAAGGGCCCGGCCCTTGGTGGGGTCGAGGGGCGAAGCCCCCGCCTTTCTTCCTTTCCTGTCCCGATGCCGGCACGACCGAGGATTATGCATCAAGGAGCGGCCATGGCTGGGCATTCGCAGTTCAAGAACATCATGCATCGCAAGGGTGCGCAGGATGTGAAGCGTGCGCGGGCGTTTGCGAAGTTGATTCGCGAGATCACGGTATCGGCGCGGCAGGGTTTGCCGGACATGGCGGCCAATCCGCGGCTGCGGTCGGCGGTGCTGGCGGCGCGCAAGGAGAACATGCCGAAGGACACGATCGACCGCGCCATCAAGAAGGCGAGCGGGGCCGGCGGCGGCGATGATTATGCCGAGGTCCGGTATGAGGGCTATGGCCCGGCCGGGGTGGCGGTGATCGTGGAGGCGCTGACCGACAACCGCAATCGCACCGCGAGCGACGTGCGCAGCGCCTTCGCCAAGCATGGCGGGGCGTTGGGCGAGACCAACAGCGTTTCTTTTATGTTCTCCCGGCTCGGAGTCGTGCGCTATCCCGCTTCGGCGGCCAGCGAGGACGACATGCTGGAGGCGGCGGTCGAGGCGGGGGCCGAGAACGTGGTGAGCGGGCCGGAGGGGCACGAGGTGACGACGCCGGTGGAGGATTTCTTCGCCGTGCGCGATGCGCTGGAGGCGCGGTTCGGCGAGGCGGAGGAGGCCAAGCTGGACTGGCGGCCGAATGTGTCGGTGACGCTGGACGAGGACAAGGCCGCCGGGCTGCTGAAGCTGCTGGATGTGCTGGAGGAGAACGACGACGTGCAGAACGTCTACGCCAATTTCGACATCCCCGAGGCCGTGATGGCGAAGCTGTCGGCCTGAGGCATGGCGATGGTCCGCCTTCTGGGGATCGACCCGGGGCTGCGCTTCACCGGCTGGGGCCTGGTGGAGGCGGACGGCAACCGGCTGCGCCATCTGGCCGACGGGGTGATCGGGTCCGATGCCGAGGAGAGCGTGCCGGAGCGGCTGAAATTCCTGCACGACGCGCTGGCCGCCCTGCTCGCCGAGCACCGGCCGGACGAGGCGGCGGTTGAGGAGACCTATGTCAACCGCAACGGGGCGGCGACGCTGAAGCTGGGCTATGCGCGGGGCGTGGCACTGCTGGCGCCGACGCTGCGGGGGATTCCGGTGTCGGAATATGGCGCCAAGACGGTGAAGCTGGCGGTGGTCGGCACCGGGGGCGCCTCCAAGGAGCAGGTGCAGATGATGGTCCGCCGGCTGCTGCCGGGGGCGACGTTGCGGCGGGCGGATGCGGCGGATGCGCTGGCGGTGGCGATCTGCCATGCGCATCACCGTGCCAGCCGCACCCGCTGGAACGCCGGCGTGGTGATGGCATGATCGCGAAGCTCACCGGCCGGATCGAGGCGTTGGAGGCCGATCGCTGCGTGGTCGACGTGAACGGCGTCGGCTACCTGGTGCAGGCCTCCACCCGCACGCTGGCGGCGTTGCCGGCGGGGCAGGTCGCGAGCCTGTTGATCGAGATGCATGTGCGCGAGGATGCCATTGTTCTTTATGGTTTCTTCGATCCAGCCGAGCGCGAATGGTTCCGCCTGCTGACCACCGTGCAGGGCGTGGGCGCGAAGGTGGCGCTGAACATTCTCTCGGCGCTGAGTCCGCGCGACCTGATCGGCGCCATCCAGTCCGGCGACCGCGGCAGCCTGACCCGCGCGCCCGGGGTGGGGGCGAAGCTGGCGGTGCGGCTGCTGACGGAATTGCGCGAGAAGGCGGGGGCCATGCCCACCGGCATCGGCTTCTCCCCGGTGCTGCCGCCGCCGGTGGGCGGCGTGGAGACGGATGCGCTGTCGGCGCTGGTCAATCTCGGCTACCGCCGCCCGGAGGCGCAGGCCGCCGTCGCGCGGGTGCTGGCCCGCCTGGGCGAGGCGGCGGCGCTGGACGCGGTGATCCGTGACGGGCTGAAGGAGTTGGCGCGGTGAGCGAGCGGACGGTCTCGGCGGCCCGTGCGGACGAGGACGCCGCCGAGGCGAGCCTGCGGCCGCAGGTGCTGGCCGAGTTCATCGGCCAGAAGGCGAGCCGGGAGAATCTCTCGGTGTTCATCCAGGCCGCGCGCACCCGGTCGGAAGCCCTTGATCATGTGCTGCTTCATGGTCCGCCGGGGCTCGGCAAGACCACGCTGGCGCAGATCGTGGCGCGCGAGCTGGGGGTGGGGTTCCGTGCCACCTCCGGCCCGGTGATCCAGCGCGCCGGCGACCTGGCGGCCATCCTGACCAACCTGCAGCCGCGCGACGTGCTGTTCATCGACGAGATCCACCGCCTGCAGCCGGCCATCGAGGAGGTGCTGTATCCGGCGATGGAGGATTTCCAGCTCGACCTCATCATCGGCGAGGGGCCGGCGGCGCGCAGCGTGCGCATCGACCTCGCGCCCTTCACCCTGGTCGGCGCCACCACCCGCGCCGGGCTGCTGGCAACCCCGCTGCGCGACCGCTTCGGCATTCCGCTGCGCCTTGTGTTCTACACCCCGCAAGAGCTTGAACTTATTGTATCGCGCGGGGCCGAGAAGCTTGGCTTCCGGCTCACCGCGGCGGGCGCGCGGGAGATCGCCCGGCGCAGCCGCGGCACGCCGCGCATCGCCGGGCGGCTGCTGCGCCGGGTGCGGGACTTCGCGCTGGTGCAGGGGCACGACCCGGTGGACGAGACGATCGCCGATGCCTCGCTGCTGCGCCTGGAGGTGGACCGCATCGGGCTGGACGCGATGGACCGCCGCTACCTGCGCCGCATGGCCGAGCACCATGGCGGCGGCCCGGTGGGGGTGGAGACGCTGGCCGCGGCCTTGGCCGAGGCGCGCGACACGCTGGAAGACGTGATCGAGCCGTACCTGATCCAGGAGGGCCTGGTCCTGCGCACCAGCCGCGGCCGCATGCTGGGCGAGCGCGGCTGGCGCCATCTGGGCCTGACGCCCCCGGCCGGCGTGCAGCCGCTGCTCGACCTGTCCACGCCCGACCAACTGGCGCCCGACCAACTGGCGGAGGATGAATGATCGTTCATCCGCCGGCCGCATCGGCGCAGGGGCGGCACGCGTATGCGCTGCGCGTGTATTACGAGGATACCGACGCGGGCGGCGTGGTGTACCACGCCAACTACCTGCGCTTCGCCGAGCGGGCGCGCACCGAGGCATTGCGTGAGGCGGGGGCGCCGCACGCGGAAATGGCATCGCTGCACGGCCTAATGTTCATGGTGCGGCGCGTCAAAGTGGACTATCTGGCACCGGCCCGTCTTGACGATTCGCTGCTGGTGCTGACCGAAAGCCTCTCGATTCGCGCCGCCTCGGTCGAACTCCGGCAGAGCGTGCTGCGCGGGGAGGGGGTGCTGGCGGTGCTGGAGTTGCAGCTTGCCTGCGTGCGGCTGGCCGACGGGCGGCCGGGGCGCATTCCGCCGCGCTGGCGGCAGGCGCTGGCGTTGGGTTGGCAGGCGCCGGCGTTGGGTTGACGGAATGGCTTGCCTTACGGATGCCCGGAACCGGGCGTGATTGGGACACAGGCCGGCGGGATTGTCCGGCCGAGCGTTGAAGGGATACAGCAGTGGACCGTGCCGTCGAAGCGGCGAACCTGGGTGCCGCCGCGGGCGACCTGTCGCTCTGGGGCCTGTTCATGCAGGCGGACATCGTCGTCAAGCTGGTCATGCTCATGCTGATGGCGGCCAGCGTCTGGGTGTGGGCGATCGTCTACGAGAAAACCACCAGCCTGCGCCGCGCCAACCGCGCCGCCGATGCGTTCGAGGATCGGTTCTGGTCGGGCGGCAGCCTGGAGGAACTCTATGAGGAGGAGGGCGCCAAGCCTGCCCACCCGATGGCCGCCGTGTTCGGCGCGGCGATGACGGAGTGGCGGCGCAGCGCCCGCGTGGCCGGCGCCGACATCGCCCGCAGCGGCGTGCGCGACCGGGTGGAGCGCGCCATGGGCGTGACCATCCAGCGCGAGATGGACAGCCTGGAGCGCTGGATGGTGTTCCTGGCCTCGGTGGGCTCCACCGCGCCGTTCATCGGCCTGTTCGGCACGGTGTGGGGCATCATGCACAGTTTCTCGGCCATTGCCGCGATGCACAACACCAACCTGGCCGTGGTCGCCCCCGGCATCGCGGAGGCGCTGTTCGCCACCGCGATCGGCCTGGTGGCCGCCATCCCGGCGGTGCTGGCCTACAACAAGATCAGCACCGACATGTCGCGGCTGGCCGGCCGGCTGGAGGGTTTCGCCACCGAGTTCGGCGGCATCCTGTCCCGCCAGTCCGAGGAACGCGCCTGACATGGCCGGCGGTCTGGTAAACGGCGGCCAGCGCGGGGGCAGGGGAAGCCGCGGGCGCTACCGGCCGCTGGCCGAAATCAACGTCACGCCCCTGGTGGACGTGATGCTGGTGCTGCTGATCATCTTCATGGTGACGGCGCCGCTGATGAGCACGGCCGTCAATGTCGACCTGCCCAAGACCACCGCCAGCCCGGTCAGCCAGGACAGCGAGCCGCTGAACGTGTCGGTGGACGCGCAGGGCCAGGTGTTCCTGCAGAACGAGCAGCTGGAGCTGGCCGACCTGGTCACCAAGCTGACCGCAATCGCCAAGGAGCAGAAGGACCGCCGCATCTTCGTGCGCGGCGACAAATCCAACACCTACGGCAAGATGCTGGAGGTGATGGGCACCATCATCCAGGGCGGCTTCACCAAGGTGTCGCTGCTGACCGACCCCTCCGGCATGACCCCGCCGGCCGCGCCGCAGCCGGGCGCCGCCCAGCCGGCCGCGCCGCAATCCGCCGTGCCGCCCGCCGCCGCGCCGGCGCCGCGGCAGGGCCGCGGCTGACCCCGCCTGCGTGATGGACCCGAGGCTCAAGCGCGGGGCGGCGGTTTCGTTCGCCGTCCATGCCGTGGCGGTGCTGCTGCTGCTGGTCGGCATCAACATCACCCCGCCCGACGATAAACCGCCCGAAATGGAGGTGGAATTGGCGGTGGACCCTGGAAATCAGCCCCAGGCACCGCTGAAATCGGCCCAGGATTCGCCGAATGCGGCCTCGGTTGTGGCCCCCGACACGGTGGCGGCCCCGCCGGCCGAGCAGGCGCCCAAGGACCAGGCGATCGAGCCGCCACCCCCGCCGCCGCCGCCCCCGCCGCCGCCGATCCCCACCCCCGCGCCGCCGGTGGACGTGCCGCCGCCGCCCACGGTCGCGCCGCCCCCGCCGCCGCCCGACCCGGCGCCCTCGCCGGAGCCGCCGCCGCCGCCGCCCCCGCCCACGCCGCCACCGCCGACCCCGCCGCCGCCGGTGCCGCCGCCGCCCACGCCCCCGCCGCCGGCGCCCCCCGCGCCGGCGCCGCCGACGCCTGCGCCGCCCTTGCCGCTGCCACCGCCCCCGGCCCCGCCGCCGCCGGCGCCGCCGAGCAAGACGGCACAGCCCAACGAGACCAAGAACCCGGCGGCGGATAGTCGTGAGCTGTTGAACACCATCGAGAAGCTGCGCGCCCTGCAGGCCCAGCAGCAGGCGCCCAAGGCCCGCGCCAACCCGGACGCCTCGCGCGCCCCGGTGGCCGGCGGCCGGCGCGACGGCGACCTGACGGGCAAGCTGTCCGAGGCGCAGCGCGGCGCCATCGGCGACCGGGTGCGCGAGTGCTGGACCAAGGATGCCGGCGCGCTGGACATCGACAAGATGTCGGTCCAACTTGTGGTGACCGTGGACCCGTCTGGAACCGCCCGTGATGCGGTGGTGGGCGCGGAAGACACCGGCCGGCTTGGTGACCCGCGCTTCCGCGCCTTCGCCGAACGGGCCCGCCGGGCGGTGCTCAGCCCGCGCTGCGCCACCCTGCCGATCCCGCAGGGCGATCTGGGCCGCGAACAAAAACTGGTCTTCCGGTTCAAGCCATGAGCAGCGAACCGGACCGCAACACGCGCCGCGCCGCCTGTTTGGCGGCGCCGGCGGTGCGTGCGGCGCGCGTTTTCCCTCCAACCCTGAGGAAGCTGACAGTCCCATGAAGCATATCGGTGGCGACCGCCTGACCGGGGGCGAGATGATCCACAGCGAGACTCTGCCGGGCAGCCGGCCACGGCTGTTGCGGGTGGGCCGGCGCGGGCTGATCGCCGGCGCGGCCGGCCTGCTGGCGGCACCCTCCTTCGCGGGGGGGGCGTTCGCCCAGGCCACTCCCGCCCCCGCGGCACCGGCGCCGGCCGGCGGCCAGGCGACCGCCGAGATCACCGTCGATCGCGCCCGCACCGCGCCGATCCCGATCGCCATCCCCGACCTGGTGGCCGCCGGCGGCGATGCGGCGCAGCTCGGCCGCGACATCGCCGGCGTCATCACCAACAACCTGGCCCGGTGCGGCCTGTTCCGCCCGATCGACCCGGCCGCCTTCATCAAGTCCGGCAGCGCCGGCGACGTGCCGAACTTCGCCGACTGGAAGGTGATCGGCGCGCAGGCGCTGGTGACCGGCAAGGTGGACAGCCTGGGCGGCGACAAGGTGCGCGTGGAGTTCCGCCTGTGGGACGTGCTGCCGCAGGCGCAGATCCAGGGCACCGCCTACACCACCACCCTGTCCAACTGGCGCCGCATCGCCCACATCATCAGCGATGTGATCTATGAGCGGCTGCTGGGTGAGAAGGGGTATTTCGACACCCGCATCGTCTACATCGCCGGCAGCGGCCCGCGCGACCGGCGGGTGAAGCGGCTGGCGATCATGGACCAGGACGGCGAGCGCAACCAGTTCCTGACCGACGGGCGCTTCCTTGCCCTCAGCCCGCGCTACCACCCCACGCGCGACCAGATCGCCTTCATGAGCTACCTGGACAACAAGCCGCGGGTCTATCTGTTCGACCTCGGCACCGGGCGGCAGAGCATCCTGGGCAATTTCCAGGGCATCACCCTCTCGCCCCGCTTCGCGCCCGACGGCAACAGCGTCATCATGTCCGAGACCAATGGCCCCGGGGCGGATATCTGGACCGTCGGCCTGCATGGCGGGCGGGCGCGCAAGCTGACCGACACCGGGGGAGCGATCGACGTGTCGCCCTGCTACAGCCCGGACGGCACGCAGGTTGTGTTCAACTCCGACCGCGGCGGCGACCAGCAACTCTACGTGATGGGGGCGGACGGCTCCAACGTGCGCCGGATCAGCTTCGGCAAGGCGCGCTATGCCACGCCGGTGTGGTCGCCGCGCGGCGACCTGATCGCCTATACCCGCTTCGGCGGCAGCACGTTCCAGATCGGCGTCATGCGCCCGGACGGCTCGGGCGAGCGGGTGCTGTCGGAAAGCTATTATGTGGAAGGGCCTACCTTCGCGCCGAACGGGCGGGTGATCATGTTCTGGCGCGAGACGGCGGCCCGCGACTCGCGCGGCAACGGGTTCAGTTCGCGGCTGGTGTCGATCGATATCACCGGCTTCAACGAGCGGGTGGTGACCACGCCGACCGATGCTTCCGACCCGGCCTGGTCGCCGTTGCAGTCCTGAGACGGCCGCGCGGCCGCCGGGCAGCGATAAACCCGCGTCAACATGGATGATATGTGTCCGCGGGGTAACAAATGTCCTTGACCATCAACGGTTTGATGGGTTAATCGCTGGCCGTCTGCCGCGAACGGCTCCGGTTGAGCCGCCGCGGGACGTTTCCGACCGAATGCCCATTGGGGCACGTAACCGCTGCACATCCTCTTCCAGGGACGCAACTCGAATGAACACCAAGATTCTGGGCGCCTTCGCCGCCGTGGCGCTGCTGGCGGCGTGCTCCTCCCCCGAGACGGCCGCGCCGACCCCGGCCGCCCCGGTCACCGCCGGCCCGACGCCCGGCAGCCAGGAAGACCTGGTCGCCAATGTCGGCGACCGCGTGTTCTTCGACTTCGACAAGTCGGCGCTGAAGTCCGATGGCCAGGCCACGCTGGACCGCCAGGCAGCCTGGCTGGCCAAGTGGTCGCAGAACCGCGTGCAGGTCGCCGGCAACTGCGACGAGCGCGGCACCGAGGAATACAACATCGCCCTGGGCATGCGCCGCGCCACCGCCGCCGCCAACTACCTGATGGCCAAGGGCGTCGCCAAGGCCCGCATCGAGACCATCAGCTACGGCAAGGATCGCCCGGTGGCCCTGGGTTCGAACGAGCAGGCCTGGGCGCAGAACCGCAACGCCATCACCTCGGTGAAGTGAGGCGCCCGGCCGGCCGCTTCGCGCCGGCCAGGAGTGACGTTCGCCTGACCTGATACCGGCGCTGGCGCCGGACAGGAGAGGACTGCGTCGGAATACCAAAACCGGCAGCCGCGAGGCTGCCGGTTTCTCTTTGCCCGCGCTTCGCCTACATACAGGCCGTAATGCCGCCCCGCTGGCCCTGCGCGGGCGGATCGCAGACGGTCCGGACGCGGCCAGCCCGCGTGCCGGCGCACGAGGAGAGAAATCGATGCGGCGAGCCCTGTCACCCTTCCCGAACGCCCGGCCGCCTGGCCGCCCGACCGCAGTCGGGGTGGCGGCGCTGGTCGCTGTCCTGCTGCTGGCCGCACTCGCGCTGCCGCGCCCGGCGCTGGCCCAAATGGACAGCCGCGAGGGCATCCAGTTGCAGAACCAGATCCTAGAACTGCGCCGCGACATGCAGAACCTGCGCGACCAGATGGCCCAGGGTGGCGGCGGGGGCGGTTCGTCGCTCGGCGGCTATCGCCAGCCGGCACCGGCCGCGCCGTCCGGCTCATCGTCGTCCAACGACGTGGTGGCCAGCCTGGTCGACCGGGTGGCGCGGCTGGAGGACCAGGTGCGCGCGCTGCAAGGCCGTATCGACGAGGCCGACAACGCGCGCAAAAACATGCACGACGACCTGCAGAAGCAGATCGACGACATGAACTACAAGCTCGGCGGCGGCGTGGCCGCCCCCGGGGCCGCTCCGGCGGCCCCGCCCGCCGCCCCGGTGCTGCGCGCGCCCGAGGGCAAGCCGCCGCGCACGCCGGAAATGGCGATGCAGGAGGGCAATGCCGCCCTGGCCCGGCGCGACTACGCCACTGCCCAGGCCGCTGCGAAGGAGGTGCTGGCCGCCCCGCGGTCGCCGCGCGCGGCGGATGCGCAGTTCCTGCTGGCGCAGGCGCTGGCGGGCAAGAAGGACTATGCCGGCGCCGCCGTCGCCTATGACGACACCTACAACCGCGCCAAGACCGGCACGCATGCGCAGGACGCGCTGCTCGGCGTCGCGCATTCGCTGACCGCGATCGGCGAGAAGCGGGCGGCCTGCGTCACGCTCGATAAACTCCACACCGAGTTCCCCAACCCGCGGCCCGACCTCAAGGAGCCGATCCTGGCCGCCCGCCGCCAGGCGGGCTGCCGCTGACCGCTTGCGCTGCGGCGGAATTCGCCGCGCTGATGGTCCCGCTGGGGCCGTTCGAGCCGGCGCCGCATCTGGCGGTGGCGGTGTCGGGCGGCGCCGACAGCCTGGCGCTGGCGCTGCTGGCGCGGGACTGGGCGGGCGCGGCCGGCGGGATGGTGACCGGGCTGGTGGTCGATCATGGCCTGCGCCCCGCCTCGGCAGACGAGGCCCGCCTCACACTGAGGCGGCTGGCCGGCATCGGCATCGCGGCGCGGTTGCTGGTGCTGGAGGGGCTGGCGCGCGGGCCGGGGCTGGCGGCGCGGGCACGCACGGCGCGCTACGCGGCGCTGGAGGGCGCCTGCCGGCAGGCCGGCATCCTGCACCTGCTGCTGGGCCACCATGCCGCCGACCAGGCCGAGACGGTGGCCATGCGCCTGTTGGCGCGCAGCGGTCCGGCGGGACTCGCCGGCATGGCGGCGCTGGCGGAGACCGAGGCGGTGCGCCTGCTGCGGCCGCTGTTGACCGTGCCGCCTGCGCGCCTGCGCGCCACCCTGCGCGCCGCCGGGCTGGACTGGGTGGAAGACCCTTCCAACGCCGACCCCGCCGCCGCGCGAGCCCGGCTGCGATTGCTGCGCGCCGACCGTGGCGGCACCGGCCCGGCGACCAGGGCGCTGGTGGCCGCCGCCCGCCTGCGCGGCGCCGCGCGGGCAGGGGCGGAGTGCACGGCGGCGGGCGAACTGGCTGCCCGTGCGCGGCTGCATCCCGAAGGGTTTGCGGTGCTCACCCCCGGCCCGATCGGGGCGACGGCGCTGGGCGCGCTGCTGCGCATGCTGGGCGGGCAGGCGCATGCGCCGTCGCCCCGCCAGTTGGCCGTGCTGGCGGCCAACCCCCGGCCGGCCACGCTGGCGGGGGTTTACCTGTTGCCGGCGGGCCGGACCGGGCCGCCCGGCGCGTTGCTGCTGGTGCGCGAGCCGGCGGCGCTGGCCGCGCCGGTGGCGGCGCAACCGGGCGCGCGGTGGGATGGCCGGTTCGCCCTGGCGGCCGATGCCACGCCGCCGGCTTCGGCCATGCTCGGCGCGCTGGGGCGGGACGCGGCGCGTTTCGCCGATCGCCGCCACTGGCCGGCGGCCGTGCTGCGCGCGCTGCCGGCGCTGTGGGCCAACGCAAACCTGTTCGCGGTGCCGCAGATCGGCTATCCTGACGCCACGACGTGCCGCAGGGTGGCGTTGGCCTTCCGCCCGGCCGCGCCGGCCTGTGGCGCGCCGTTCGCCGCCGCCGGACAGCTTTGATGCGCGCCGCCGCGGCGATGGGGGTGCGAAAGCGTGGCCGGCACCCTATGTTAGGGCGGTTTGGTTGGCTTGGCATGCGATCGGCGTTGGCTGGCTTCCACTTTGGCTGGATCAGGCCGCGCCGGCAGTTCCGCCGGCTTGGTGCGCGGACGGTTCGCGATGGCGGGCCGTGGACGACAATCCGGGAAGGTGCCGCCGCCGCAGGCGGGCGCCTTTCCGCCACAGGACTGGATGGCCTGACAGGCCAGGGAATGGAATGAGCAATTTCGGCCGCAATCTGGCGCTTTGGGTCATCATCGCACTGCTTCTGGTGGTGCTGTTCAACCTGTTCCAGCCGGGCACCGGCCGCAACACGGCCACCCAGGTCGCCTATTCCGACTTCATCGGCGAGGTGAACAACGGCCGCGTGCGCGACGTGGTGATCCAGGGCCGCACCGTCACCGGCAACCTGACCGACGGGCGCAACTTCCAGACCTACACGCCCGAGGACCCGACGCTGGTCTCCCGCCTGACCGACAAAGGCGTGCGCGTCATCGCCAAGCCGGAAGACAGTGAGGTCAACCCGCTGCTGCACTACCTGCTGTCCTGGTTCCCGATGCTGCTGCTGATCGGCGTCTGGGTGTTCTTCATGCGCCAGATGCAGTCCGGCGGCGGCCGCGCCATGGGCTTCGGCAAGTCCCGCGCCCGGCTGCTGACCGAGAAGCAGGGCCGCGTGGTGTTCGACGACGTGGCCGGCATCGACGAGGCCAAGTCCGAACTTCAGGAAATCGTGGACTTCCTGAAGGATCCGCAGAAATTCCAGCGCCTCGGCGGCAAGATCCCCAAAGGCGTGCTGCTGATCGGCCCGCCCGGCACCGGCAAGACGCTGCTGGCGCGCGCCATCGCCGGCGAGGCCAACGTGCCGTTCTTCACCATCTCGGGCTCGGATTTCGTGGAGATGTTCGTCGGCGTCGGCGCCAGCCGCGTGCGCGACATGTTCGAGCAGGGCAAGAAGAACGCTCCCTGCATCATCTTCATCGACGAGATCGACGCGGTCGGCCGCCATCGCGGCGCCGGCCTGGGCGGCGGCAACGACGAGCGCGAGCAGACGCTGAACCAGATGCTCGTGGAAATGGACGGCTTCGAGAGCAACGAGGGCGTGATCCTGATCGCCGCCACCAACCGGCCGGACGTGCTGGACCCGGCGCTGCTGCGCCCTGGCCGGTTTGATCGCCAGGTGGTGGTGCCGAACCCGGACGTGAACGGGCGCGAGAAGATCCTGCGCGTGCACATGCGCAAGGTGCCGCTGGGCAGCGACGTGGACCCCAAGGTGATCGCCCGCGGCACCCCCGGCTTCTCTGGCGCAGACCTCGCCAACCTGGTGAACGAGGCCGCCCTGCTGGCCGCGCGTATCGGCAAGCGCGTGGTGGCGATGGCGGAGTTCGAGCACGCCAAGGACAAGGTGATGATGGGCGCCGAACGCCGCAGCCTGGTGATGTCGGACGCCGAGAAGAAGATGACCGCCTACCACGAGGCCGGCCACGCGCTGTGCGCCATGTACGAGCCGGAATGCGACCCGGTGCACAAGGCCACCATCATCCCGCGCGGCCGCGCGCTGGGCATGGTGATGAGCCTGCCGGAGGGCGACCGCTACTCCAAAAGCAAGTCCAAGCTGTTGGCCGAGCTGAACATGGCGATGGGCGGGCGTGCGGCGGAGGAAATCATCTTCGGCGCCGACAAGGTCTCCAACGGCGCGGGCGGCGACATCAAGATGGCCACCGACCAGGCGCGGCGCATGGTGTCCGAGTGGGGCATGAGCGACAAGCTCGGCATGATCGCCTATGGCGACAACAGCCAGGAGGTGTTCCTCGGCCACTCGGTCACTCAGAACAAGAACGTCTCGGAAGCCACGGCACGCGAGATCGACAGTGAGATCAAGGACATCATCGACGCCGCCTATGCCAACGCCAAACGGGTGCTGACCGAGCATATCGACCAGCTGCACGCCGTGGCGCGCGCCCTGCTGGAGCATGAGTCGCTCTCGGGCGACGAGATCCGCCAGGTGCTGCGCGGCGAGACGGTGGTGAAGAAGGTGGTCGATGAGCCGGCCTCGGAGAACCGCCGCGCCTCGGTGCCGCACTCCGGCCGCCCGCTGCCGCCGGCGCCCGGCGGGCTTGGCCCGGCGCCGCAGCCGGGCTAAGGCGGCTTGCCGCTGCTGGTCGAGCCGCTGGGACTGCTGCACGGCCCGGCGGCAACCCAGGCGATCGCCGAAGGACTGGCCCTTCCGCTTGCGGGAGGGCCTTCGGCGTTCGCGCTGGTGCGTCTGGTGGACGAAGGCGCGGCGCCGGGGCGGATCTGCCCGGTAGCTGCCGTGCCCGCCGCCTTCCGCGCCGCGCTGGTCCGGGTCAGTGCCGCACCGCCGCCCTGGGCCGGCATGCCGGCCGACCGGCCGCTGGTGATGGGCATCCTGAACGTCACCCCCGACAGCTTCAGCGACGGCGGCGCCCATGCCGACGCCGACCGCGCGATCGAGGCCGGCCTGGAGATGGCCGCCGAGGGTGCCGACCTGGTCGATGTCGGCGGCGAGAGCACCCGGCCGCGTGCCGCCCCCACGCCGCCCGACGAGGAATGCGCCCGCGTCGTGCCGGTGATCCGGGCGCTGGCGGCGCGCGGGGTCGCGGTGTCGGTGGACACCCGCAATGCCGCCACCATGCGGGCCGCCTTGGCGGCGGGCGCGCGCGTGGTCAACGACGTGTCGGCCCTGGCGCACGACCCCGACGCGGCGGGTGTGGTGGCCGAGGCCGCCTGCCCGGTGATCCTGATGCATATGCGCGGCGATCCGGCGACCATGCACACACAGGCGCGGTACGACGATGTGGCAGTGGAGGTGACGCGCGAGTTGGCGGCGCGCATCGCCGCGGCCGAGGCGGCCGGCATCCGGCGCGCCGCCATCGCGGTCGATCCCGGCATCGGCTTCGCCAAGGCAGCGGCGGAGAATCTCGCCCTGCTGCCGCGGCTTTCGCTTTTGCTCAACCTCGGCTGCCCTATTGTGGTGGGCGTGTCGCGCAAGGGCTTCATCGGCGGGCTGGCCGGCGAGCCGGTGGCGCGGCGGCGCGGGCCGGGCTCGCTGGCAGCCGGGCTGCATGCGGCGCTGCACGGGGCGGCCATGCTGCGCGTGCACGACGTGGCCGCCACCGCGCAGGCGGTGCGCGTCTGGCGGGGCCTGCTGGGCTTGGGCTAAACATCAAGGCTTGGGCGCGCGCCGGCGCCGCCCGCGCGCGCGAAGGACTCCCCCGCCATGGCCATTTCCCGCCGCCTGTTCGGCACCGACGGCATCCGCGGCACCGCCAACGCCGACCCGATGACCGCCGAGACCGCGCTGAAGCTGGGCCAGGCGGCCGGGCTGCTGTTCACCCGCGGCACCCATCGCCACCGCGTGCTGATCGGCAAGGATACCCGGCTGTCCGGCTACATGATCGAGCCGGCGCTGGTGGCCGGCTTCGTCGGCGCCGGGATGGACGTGGCGCTGGTCGGCCCGCTGCCGACGCCGGCGATCGCGCTGCTGGCGCGCAACCTGCGCTGCGACCTCGGCGTGATGATCTCGGCCTCGCACAACACCTTCGAGGACAACGGCATCAAGCTGTTCGGGCCCGACGGCTACAAGCTCTCCGACGCCACCGAGGCGGAGATCGAGGCGGTGATGGGCACCGACCTGTCCGGCCGGCTGGCCGCCCCCGCCAAGCTCGGCCGCGCCACCAGGTTGGAGGATGCCGGCGGCCGCTACATGGAGGCCGCCAAGGCGACCTTCCCGCGCGGCATGCGGCTGGACGGCATGAAGATCGTCGTCGATTGCGCCCACGGCGCCGCCTACAAGGTCGCGCCCAGCGTGCTGTGGGAGTTGGGCGCCGAGGTGGTCCGCGTCGGCGTCAGCCCGGACGGCTTCAACATCAACCAGGGCTGCGGCTCCACCGTGCCCGGCTTCCTGTGCGGCGAGGTGCGCCGGCATGGCGCCGACCTCGGGATCGCGCTGGACGGTGACGCCGACCGGCTGATCGTCTCGGACGAGCGCGGCAACCTGGTGGACGGCGACCAGATCCTCGCCCTGATCGCCCGCGCCTGGAACGAGGCGGGCCAGTTGCGCGGCGGCGGGGTGGTGGCGACCGTGATGTCCAACCTGGGGCTGGAGCGCTTCCTGGCCGGGCGCGGCCTGTCGCTGCTGCGCACCGATGTGGGCGACCGCTACGTGATGGAGCGGATGCGTGCCGAGGGGCTCAACCTGGGCGGCGAGCAATCCGGCCACATGATCCTGGCCGATTACGCCACCACCGGCGATGGGCTGCTGGCGGCGCTGCAGGTGCTGGCCGTGCTGGTGCAGGACGGGCGCCCGGCCAGCCAGGTCTGCACCGTGTTCACCGCCCTGCCGCAGACGCTGCGCAGCGTGCGCTTCACCGGCCCCTCGCCGCTGGAGGCGCCGCAGGTGGCCGCCGCGGTGGCCGAGGCGCATGCGCTGCTGGCCGGGCGTGGCCGGCTGCTGATCCGCAAGAGCGGCACCGAGCCGGTGATCCGCGTGATGGCGGAGGCCGAGGACGAGGCCATGGTGGACCAGGTGGTCACCGGCCTGTGCGACCTGATCGCTGAGGTGGCGCACGCCCAGTCCGACGAGGCGCAGCACGCCCGGGCCGGCCGCTGATGGACCTGCCGATGCCCCCGGTGCCGCCGATGCGCGGCCGCGTGCTGATCGTCGCCGGCTCCGATTCCGGCGGCGGCGCCGGCATCCAGGCCGACATCAAGGCGGTGACCGCGCTGGCCGGCTTCGCCATGACGGCGGTGACGGCGCTGACCGCGCAGGACACCCTGGGCGTGCACGCCGTGCATCCGGTGCCGCCGGCCTTCCTGCGCCTGCAGATGGAATGCGTGCTGGCCGATCTGGGGGCCGACGCCATCAAGACCGGCATGCTGGGCGACGCCGCCACGGTGGAACTGGTGGCAAGCGTGTTGGCCGAGCACGCCCGCGGCATCCCGGTGGTGGTCGATCCGGTGATGGTCGCCAAGGGCGGCGCCAGCCTGCTCAGCGCCGACGCCGTGGCGCATGTGAAGCGCGTGCTGCTGCCGCTGGCCGCACTGCTGACGCCGAACCTGCCGGAAGCCGAAATCCTCGCCGGCATGGCCATTCCCGACGAGGCGGCCATGCACCACGCCGCCGAGGCGCTGCTGACGCTGGGCGTGCCGGCGGTGCTGCTGAAGGGCGGCCACCTGCCCGGCGAGGAGGTGGTGGACCTGCTGGCGACCACCGAGGGCACGCTGGCCTTCCGCGCTCCGCGCATCGCCAGCCGCCACACCCACGGCACCGGCTGCACGCTGGCCAGCGCCGCCGCCGCCGGGCTGGCGCAGGGCATGGGGCTGCGCGACGCGGTGGCCCGGGCGCGTGCCTATGTGCGCGCCGCCATCGCCGCCGCGCCGGGCTACGGCGCCGGCCACGGCCCGCTGAACCATGCGGTGACGGTCGATCCGGCGCGGCTGGCGGCGCTGCTCGGATAAAGCGGCTGGCGGGGCGATCAGCCCAGCGCGAGCCGCATCGCGCAGCGCCGCGCCGGGTCTGCGCCGTGTCGGGCCTGGGTGCGCATCCGGCCAGCCAGCCAGGGCGGGCAGGCGGCGCCTTCCAGCATCTCGAAGCCCTGGCGGGCATAGAACGGGCGGTTCCAGGGCAGATCGCAGTCGGTGGTGAGCGTGACGGCGGCATAGCCTTGGGCGCGGCCATGCCCGGCGACGGCGGCCACCAGCGCACCCCCCAGCCCGCGCCGCTGGTACGACGGCACCACCGACAATTCCTGGATGTAGAGCGTGCCATGCGCCGGCGCCGCCACCAGGAAGCCGACCAGTGCCTGCCCGGCCGCTACCCAGAGCAGGCCGCGCCGGACGCCGTCGGCCAGCAGCCGGCGCGGCAGGGTCGGCCCGTCCGCCGCCCAGTCCATATGGGTGCCGCGAAACAGGGCTGCGGCGGCGCGCTCCACCGCCGCCAGGCCCGCAACGTCGTCCGGGGTTGCCGGGCGGATCGCCGCATCAACCTGCTTGGTCGGCATCGCCGCCGCCGGTAGGCTTGCCGCCATGTTCCTCACCGCCCTGCGCCGCCGTCCCGAGCATACCCCCGACCCGGCGCGCTTCCCATGGTCGCTGGCGCTGCTGCGCGGGCTGGAGGCGCTGGATTTCACCGCGCCGGTCACCTTTCTGGTCGGCGAGAACGGCGCCGGCAAGTCCACACTGCTGGAGGGCATGGCCGCCGGCATGAACGCTGTGGCGGTGGGCCGGCGCGACCTGGCGCGCGACCCGTCGCTGGCGGCGGCGCGGGCGATGGCGGCGGGGTTCCTGTTCACCCGCCGCCGCCATGCCCGGACCCGGCTGTTCCTGCGCGCCGAGGACGTGTTCGGCTTCACCCAGCGCGTCGCCGACGACATGGTCGGGCTGGAGCAGGAGGCTCGCGAGATCGAGGCCAGCATGGCCGAGGGGTTCGGGCGCCGGCTGGCGTTGGGGGTGGTGCGGGGCCAGCGCGGCGCGTTCGCCGGGGCTTACGGCGAAAACCCGGACGGGCGGTCGCATGGCGAAACCTTCCTGGCGCTGCTGCGCCGCCGCCTGGCGCCGGGCGGGCTGTATTTCCTCGACGAGCCGGAGACGCCGCTCTCGCCCACCCGCGTGCTGGCGCTGATGGCGATGCTGGCCGATGGCGTCCGCCAGGGCAGCCAGTTCATCATCGCCACCCATTCGCCCATCCTGATGGCGCTGCCGGGTGCCGCCATTCTGCTGGCCGGGGAGGACGGGCTGCACCCGGCCGCGTGGGACGACCTGGAGCATGTGCGGGTCACCCGCGCCTTTCTCAACGCGCCGGACCAGGTGCTGGCCCGGCTGCTGCGGCCGGAGGAGTAGAGCGTAATGACCGCAGGTGGAGTCACCGGAGGTCTGAATCACGCGACAAAACAAAGAGGTAGAGCGCAATGACCGCTTCTTTCAGCGGTCACTGCGCTCTGGGCCGCTACTCCTGGCCTTGCTCCAGCTCCCGCCGCGTCACCGCCACCCACCACGACACGCCGGCCGGGATCACCTCGTCGTTGAAGTTGTACAGCGGCGTATGGACATACGGCCCCTTGCCGTTGCCGAGGAAGATGTAGGCGCCGGGCCTGGCTTCCAGCATGTACGCGAAATCCTCCGAGCCCATCACCGGGGTCATGCCGGCATCGACCCGCGCGACCCCGGCCACCTCGGTGGCGGCGGCCACCGCCAGCGTGGTCTGCGCCGGGTGGTTCACCGTGGCGGGATAGCCGCGCACATACTCGCACACCCCCTCCACCCCCTGCGCCAGGCCGATGCCGTGCGCCAGTTCCACCAGCCGGCGCTCCAGCAGGTCGCGCACCTCGGGCGTGTAGCTGCGCACGGTACCGCGCACCACCATCTCGGCGGGGATGATGTTCGGGCTGCCCCAGGCGCCGCCGGCGACGTGGCCGACGCTGATCACCGCGCTGTCCAGCCCGGAGACGTTGCGCCCGACGATGCCCTGGGTGCCGAGGATGAAATGCGCCATCGCCATCGAGGGGTCGGTGCCCTTGTCGGGCGCCGAGCCGTGCCCGCCGGTGCCGCGGAACCGCGCGGTGAAGCTGTCCGAGGCCGCCATCATCGCGCCGGACGTGATCGCGAAGGCGCCGGCATCGAAGCCGGGAATGGCATGCATGCCGTAGACGGCATCGCAGGGGAAGCGCTCGAACAGCCCGTCCTTGATCATCTCGCGCGCGCCGTGCCCGCCTTCCTCGGCGGGCTGGAAGATGAAATGCACGGTGCCGGCGAAGTCGCGGTGCTCGGACAGGTAGCGCGCGGCGCCCAGCAGCATGGTGGTGTGCCCGTCATGGCCGCAGGCGTGCATCTTGCCGGCGACCTGGCTGGCATAGGGCAGGCCGGTCTGCTCCTCGATGAACAGTGCGTCCATGTCCGCCCGCAGGCCGACACTGCGCTGGCTGTTGCCGCTGGGCACGGTTTTGGTGCCGCGCAGCGTGCCGACCACGCCGGTCTTGCCCAGGCCGGTGTGGACCTCGATGCCCCATTCGCGCAGCTTGTCGGCCACCAGGGCGGCCGTGCGCACCTCCTCGAAGCGGGTTTCGGGGTGGGCGTGGATGTCGCGGCGGATGGCGACCAACTCGTCCTGGTACGGGCGGATGGCGTCGATCACGTCCTGGGTCATGCGGTGCGTCCTTTGGCTCGCGGCGTGTGGCTGGAAGGTGGCGGCAAAGGTGATGGACGGCAAGATGGCGGACGATCTGGCGGCGGACGGAACGATGGCGGCGGTGACGATCCGCCCGGCGGCGCGCGGCGATGCGGCGGCGCTGATCGGCGCGCACCTGGCAAGCCGGGCGATGCATGGCGGCTGGGTGGAGCCGTTCACCACGCGGGCGGGCTTCGATGCCTGGTTCGCGCCGACCCGGGGCACCGCCACGGCGCCGGCCCGCAAGGTGTCGCTGCTCGCCGAGTGCGAGGGCGCGCTCGTCGGCGTGGTCAACCTCAACGAGATCGTCCGCGGCGCGTTCCTGAGCTGCTACATGGGATATTACGGGCTGGCCGGGCCGGATGGCCGCAGCCTGGCCGGCGGCGGGCGCATGACGGCGGCGGTGCGCCTGGCGGTGGCGCACGCCTTCGGGGTGCTAGGGCTGCACCGGGTGGAGGCGAACATCCAGCCGGCGAACGCGCGCTCGATCGCGCTGGTCCGCCGGCTGGGGTTCCGCAAGGAAGGGTTCTCGCCGCGCTATCTGCGGATTGGTGGCACGTGGCGCGACCACGAACGCTGGGCGCTGCTGTCGGACGACCTGCCCGGCTGATCCCGCGGCGGCCCGTGCGGGCCGCCGCGAAAGCCGGTCAGGCTTTGGCGCCGGTCAGGACTTGCCGCGCGCGCCCGGCTGGCGGCGGAACAGCAGGTCGGCGGTGTGCTTCTGGCTGTCCGACATGGTGTCGTAGAGCGACTGGAAGGAGGTCGCCAGGCGCTGGATGTCCTGCGCATGGGCCACGGCGATGTCGGCGTAGGATTGCATGTTGGCGGCCGCGTTCATGGTGGCGAGGCTGGCGCCGCGCTTGTCGAAGGTCTTGGTCATGTTGGCGGCGTTGTCGCGCATCACCGTGGCGAAGGCGTCCCATTGCGGCTGCTGGGCGGCGGTGATGCCGAGCTGGGTGTGCAGGCGGGCGATGTGCTGCTCCACCCGCTGGGCGCGCTGCTCGGGCGTCAGCATCCGGTCGCGGTGGGGCTTGATCGGGGCGGCGGCGGGCGGCGGCGTGGCGGGGGCCTGCGCCGAGGCGCCGGTGGGCAGGGCCACGGCCGAGAGCATGAAGGCGGGCAGGGCGAGCGCGGCCAGCAGGGTCGCGGTCGGGCGGGTGAATGTCGGCTTGGCGAAGATTGGGCGCATAACAGGTCTCCGTTGTTGGGCCCGGCCGCCGCGGCGGCGGCCGGCCAAGGCAAGATTCAGCCGCCGTAGCCGTAGTAGACGGTCGGCGGCGGCGCGTAGTACGCGGGCGGCGGCGGCGCGTAATAGACCGGCGGCGGCGCGTAGTACGCCGGCGGCGGGGCGTAGTAGGCCGGCGGCTGGGAAACCATCGCGCCACCGATGATCGCGCCCACGCCGAGGCCCAGCAGGGCGCCGCCGATCAGCGCGCCGGAATTGTCGCGCCCGCCGCCGCGCCAGTTGTCGTGGCGTTCGTAACGCTGACGTTCGTAATGCTGGGGCCCGGGGCGGCCGTAGTGCTGCGGGCCGGGGCGACCCTGCCAGGAATCCTGGCGCTCGCCGGGGCGGCCATGCGGCTGCGCCATCGCCGGCGCGGCCAGCGGAACCACGAAGGCGGTGGCCAGCGCCAGGGCGGTGAGGGTTCGGACCAAGCTAGAGCGGGTCATCGTGTCTCTCCTTCAACTGGAAGCATTTGGCGCGGCGATTTCATCGGAAATATGGTGGTCGTGGCCATATTCCAAACACTCTTCCGGGTGTTTCGTGTTCACACGGGAAATTGAGTGAATGAACATAAATGGCACGTAATGTGCGATATACGGGGAGTTACGATATCCACGCCATGGCCGCAGAGTTGCCGTGGATCGCAGCGACATAACATCCCGTTTACATTGTGCTTCCGCGTCTTTGTTGCAGGCCGCCGAGCCTGGCCGGCCCCGGCAAATCGCTGTTGCAGCGGCCCTGCGAATTGGCTACCACGGCGCTGGGCCACGCTCCCCCACCGGAGCGCTTCTCTTCTGAAAGGGAGAGCCAACCATGGCACTCGCCTCCACGCCGCAATTGCGGCCGCGCAACCCCAATTTTTCCTCCGGTCCCTGTGCCAAGCGCCCCGGTTGGGCGCTGGACGCGCTGGGCGACGCTGCGCTCGGCCGGTCGCACCGGGCGAAGGGCCCCAAGGCCAAGCTCGCCGAGGTGATCACCCGCTCCGCCGCCATCCTGGGCCTGCCGGCGGACTGGCGCCTGGGCATCGTGCCGGCGTCGGATACCGGCGCCGTCGAAATGGCGCTGTGGTCGCTGCTCGGCGCCTGCCCGGTCGATATCCTGGCCTTCGAGAGCTTCTCGGCCACCTGGGCCACCGACATCGTCAAGCAGTTGAAGCTGGCCGATGCCACCGTGCTGGAGGCGCCCTACGGCAAGCTGCCCGACCTGGCGCGGGTGAACCCGGCGCACGACCTGGTGCTGGCCTGGAACGGCACCACCTCCGGCGTGCGCCTGCCGAACGCGGACTTCATCGCCGCCGACCGCGCGGGCCTGGTGATCTGCGACGCCACCTCGGCCGCCTTCGCCATGGACCTGCCGTGGGAGAAGCTGGATGTGGTCACCTGGTCCTGGCAGAAGGCGCTGGGCGGCGAGGCGGCGCACGGCATGCTCGCCCTCTCGCCGCGCGCCGTGGAGCGCCTGCTGACCCACAAGCCGGCCTGGCCGATGCCCAAGATCTTCCGCCTGACCTCCGGCGGCAAGCTCACCGAGGGCATCTTCAAGGGTGAGACCATCAACACCCCCTCGATGCTCTGCGCCGAGGATGCGCTGGACGGTCTGCGCTGGGCGGAGTCGATCGGCGGCCTGCCGGCGCTGAAGGCCCGCAGCGAGGCCAATCTCGCCGCCATCGCGGCCTTCGTCGCCGCCGGCGGCAATTTCGGCTTCCTGGCCGCGGACCCGGCCATCCGCTCCTGCACCTCGGTGTGCCTGACCATCACCGCGCCCTGGTTCACGGCGCTGGACGCCGCCGGCCAGGCCGAGGCCGCCAAGCAGATCGCCGCGCTGCTGGAGAAAGAGGGCGTCGCCTACGACATCGCCGGCTACCGCGACGCCCCCCCGGGCCTGCGCATCTGGGCCGGCGCCACGGTGGAACTGGCCGACATCCAGGCCCTGCTGCCGTGGCTCGACTGGGCGGCCCGGCAGATCGAGACCCAACGCGCGCAGAAGGTGGCCTGAGCCATGGTCAAAGTCCTCATCAGCGACAAGCTCTCCCCCGCCGCCGTCGAGATCTTCCGCGGCCGCGGCATCGAGGTCGATGTGAAGCCCGGCCTCAGCCCGGCCGAACTGCGCGCCATCATCGGCGAGTACGACGGTCTGGCCATCCGCTCCGCCACCAAGGCCACCAAGGAACTGCTGGACGCCGCCGGCAACCTCAAGGTGATCGGCCGCGCCGGCATCGGCGTGGACAATGTGGACGTGAAGTCGGCCACCGCCCGCGGCGTGGTGGTGATGAACACCCCCTACGGCAACGCCATCACCACCGCCGAGCACGCCATCGCCATGATGTTCGCCCTGGCCCGCCAGATCCCGGAGGCCAGCGCCTCCACCAAGGCCGGCAAGTGGGAAAAGAACCGCTTCATGGGCGTGGAGCTGACCGCCAAGACCCTCGGGCTGATCGGCTGCGGCAATATCGGCTCCATCGTCGCCGACCGCGCGCAGGGGCTGAAGATGCGCGTGGTCGCATTCGACCCCTACCTCACCGACAAGCGCGCCCTGGCGCTGGGGGTGGAGAAGGTGGAACTGGACGATCTGCTGGCGCGCGCCGACATCATCACCCTGCACACCCCGCTCACCGAGTCGACCAAGAACATCCTCTCCCGCGAAAACCTGGCGAAAACCAGGAAGGGCGTGCGCATCGTCAACTGCGCCCGCGGCGGCCTGGTGGACGAGGCGGCGCTGGCCGAGGCGCTGGCCAGCGGCCACGTGGCCGGCGCGGCGCTGGACGTGTTCGAGACCGAGCCGGCCACCGCAAGCCCGCTGTTCGCCTTCGAGAACGTCGTCTGCACCCCGCATCTGGGTGCCGCCACGGCGGAGGCGCAGGAGAACGTGGCCTTGCAGGTGGCGGAGCAGATGAGCGACTTCCTGCTCACCGGCGCGGTCGCCAACGCCATCAACATGCCCAGCGTCTCCGCCGAGGACGCGCCGCGCCTGAAGCCCTACATGGAGCTGTGCCGCCTGCTGGGTGCCTTCGCCGGGCAGATGACGCAGGCGCGCGAGGGGGTGATCCAGCGCGTGTCCATCGAATACGAGGGCGCCGCCGCCGGCCTCAACCACCGCCCGCTGACGGCCGCGGCCCTGGCCGGGCTGCTCGGCCCGATGATGGCCGGCGCCAACATGGTCAACGCCCCGGTGCTGGCGCGCGAGCGCGGCATCGACGTGGCGGAGACGGTGCATGACCGCCCCAGCGCCTACCAGACGCTGGTGCGCATCACCGTCACCACCCACGACCAGAAGGGCGGCGAGCAGAGCCGCGCGGTGGCCGGCACGCTGTTCGCCGGCTCCCGCCCGCGTATCGTCGAGATCAAGGACATCAAGATCGAGGCCGATTTCGCCCGCCACATGCTCTACGTCACCAACCAGGACAAGCCGGGCTTCATCGGCCGCTTCGGCGCCACCCTGGCCGGTGCCGGCATCAACATCGCCACCTTCCACCTCGGCCGCGCCGAGGCCGGCGGCGACGCGATCTGCCTGGTCTCGGTGGATGAGGCGGTGCCGGAAGAGGTGCTGGCGATGGTCCGCACCCTGCCGCTGGTGATGCAGGCGGCGCCGCTGTCGTTCTGAGGGGCAACGGCGGGCGCTCACCGGGCCGTCCGCCGTTGCTTCCCGGGAATGGTTGTGCTATCGTTTCTCGACGCATCCTGATTCACGACACGGGGGCCGTCGATGAAGCAGCGACCGCGCCAGCCGGCCGCAGTCACGCACCGCCTGGTCTGGCTGCTGCTCGCGGGGGTGGTTGGGTTTGCCGCGCTGCCCACCCTGGCCTTGCGGGCGCTGGGTGAGCCGAATGGGTTGTGGACCATCCCGGCCTGGCTGCGGATCGATGCCGGCGGCGATTCCTGGGGCGCCATCGAGCAGGCGCTCCGCCATCTCGACACCAAGGGCACCGTCGATTTCTACAAAGACCTGTATCACAGCGCCAGCCACCAGTTCATCTATTCGCCGCTGAGCCTCGTCTTCTACCGCCTGACGCAATACATCCCCGGCATCGACTGGTATTCGCAGGATGCGATGAACCGCGTGTCCTGGCCGATGGTGCCGGCAACCATCGTGGTGCTGGCGCTCACCATCGGGTATTCGCTGCCGCGGCTGGGCCGGCTGGCGGCGCCGCGGCCGATGGAGTGGGCGGCGATCGGGCTGGCCGCGGCGCTGGCGGTGCTGCTGTCCTGGCCGATCATGCGCGGCTGGCACAACGGCCAGATCCAGACTTGGCTGAACCTGCTCGGCATGCTGGCGCTGCTGTGCTGGCTGCTCGGGGGCCGGGCAGTGGTGGGGGTATTGCTGGGCCTGGCCTGCATCGTGAAGCCGCAACTTGGCGTGGTGGTGCTGTGGGCGGCGTTGCGTGGGCAATGGGCGGTGCTGGCGGGCTGCGCCGTCGTGGTTGCCGGGTTCGCGGTTGCCTCGCTGGCGGCCTACGGGCTTGGCATGCATCTGGACTATGTCGCCCTGATGGGGCTGCTGTCGCGGCGCGGCGAGTCCTTTGTCGACAACCAGTCGGTCAACGGCCTGCTCAATCGCCTGTGGCATCTCGGCCCCAACCTCACTTTCGACGGCACCCACCGCAGCATGGTGTTCGACCCCTGGGTCTACGGCCTCACCATGGCCTCCTCGGCGGCGATGCTGCTGGCGGCGCTGGCCTGGCGAACCCAGCAGACCGCGCTGTTGGGCACGCTCGACCTGGCCACGCTGCTGCTGGTCAGCACCATTGCCGCTCCGGTGGCCTATACCCATCACTACGGCGTCATCCTGCCGGTGTTCTGGCTGGCGCTGCTCGGGCTGGTCAGCGCCCGCGAGCGGCGGGTGCTGCCATATGCGTTGCTGGCCTGCGCCTACCTGCCCGTCTCCAACAGCACCGCGGTCACCGCTGCGTTGGCCGACACGGCATGGAACCCGTTGCAATCGCTTCCCTTCTTCGGCGCGCTGCTGCTGTTGGGCCTGCTGTTCTGGACCCGCGCGCGGCTGGAGGCCCAGGCCCACGCCCACGCCCACGCTTACGCCCACGCCTGACCACGCCTGATGACGCCGGCCTGCCCGGGCCTGCCCGGGTCTGGGCCGCCGGCCGCTCGCGGTTTGACCTGCATCAAGGGCGGGTGGCGGCCGGGGTGCCACAAGCCATGCGGCCCGCCAACCACGGAGTGCCCCGATGCAGCCCGACTCCCAGACACCCATGCCGGCGGGTGCCGACGCCCGCGATTCCTACGCCGCCACCGCCTTCGGCGAGATCGTCGACCGCTCCCTGCATGCCGCCGCGGCACGCTATACGCTTGGCCTGTCGCCGGCGGCGCTGGCCGCCGCCTATATGGACTGGGCCGTCCACCTGGCCAGCTCACCCGGCAAGCGGATGATCCTGGCCGACAAGGCGGCGCGCAAATGGCTGCGCCTGGCCAACTGGACCGCCCATTGCGCTGGCGCGGGCGGCAGCGCGCCCTGCATCGTGCCGCTGCCGCAGGACCGGCGCTTCCGCGATCCCGCCTGGAACACCTGGCCGTTCAACCTGTATTCGCAAGCGTTCCTGCTGCAGCAGCAATGGTGGCACAATGCCACCACCGACGTGCGCGGCGTGGAGCGCGAGCATGAGGACGTGGTGTCCTTCGTCGCCCGCCAGATGCTGGACATGGTGGCGCCCACCAATTTCCTCGCCACCAACCCGCGCCTGCTGCGCCGCACCGTCGAGAGCGGCGGGCTGAACCTCCTGCACGGCATGCAGGGCCTGTTCGAGGACTGGCAGCGCAACATCGCCGGCCGCAAACCGGAGGGCACCGAGGCGTTCGCCGTCGGCGAGACCGTCGCCGTCACCCCCGGCCGGGTGATCCTGCGCAACCGCCTGATCGAACTGATCCAGTATGCCCCCACCACGGCGCAGGTGCGGCCGGAGCCGGTGGTGATCGTGCCGGCCTGGATCATGAAATACTATATCCTCGACCTCTCGGCGCAGAACTCGCTGGTGAAATACCTCACCGGCCAGGGCTTCACCGTGTTCATGATCTCCTGGAAGAACCCCACCGCCGAAGACCGCGATCTCGACATGGAGGATTACCGTCTGCTCGGCGTGAATGCGGCAATCGATGCGGCATTGCGGGTCACCGGCGCCGCCAGGGCGCATGCGGTCGGCTACTGCATCGGCGGCACGCTGCTGGCCATCGCGGCCGCCGCCATGGCGCGCGACGGCGACGACCGCCTCGCCTCGCTCACCTTCTTCGCCACCCAGACCGACTTCACCGAGGCCGGCGAGCTGATGCTGTTCATCAACGAAAGCCAGCTCACCTTCCTGGAAGACATGATGTGGGAGCAGGGCTTCCTGGACGCCGCCCAGATGGCCGGCGCGTTCCAGATCCTGCGCTCCAACGACTTCGTCTGGTCGCGCATCATCGACCAGCGGATGATGGACGAGCCGACGCCGATGTCCGACCTGATGGCCTGGAACGCCGATTCCACGCGCATGCCCTACCGCATGCACAGCGTCTACCTGCGCCATCTGTTCCTGCACAACGACCTCGCCGAGGGCCGCTGGTTGGCCGGCGGGCGCCCGGTGGCACTGGCCGACATCCGCGCGCCGATCTTCGCCGTCGGCACCACCGCCGACCACGTCGCCCCCTGGCGCTCGGTGTTCAAGATCCACCTGCTGACCGAGACGGCGGTGACCTTCCTGCTGACCAGCGGCGGCCACAACGCCGGCATCGTCTCCGAGCCGGGCCACCCGCACCGCGAGTACCAGATCCGCGAGGGCAAGGCGGAGGCCCGCTACATCGATCCCGACACCTGGCAGCAGACCACGCCGAAGCACGAGGGCTCGTGGTGGCCGGCCTGGGCCGCCTGGCTGGCCGAACGCTCCGGCCCGCCCGGGCCGCCACCGCCGATGGGCGACGAGGCGCATGGCTTGGCGCCGCTGTATGACGCGCCGGGGCGCTACGTGCTGGAAGCCTGACCGGCTACTGCGTCAATGTGGGGCCCAGTTCCGGTTCCATGCCGTTTCCGCCCCCCGCTACCCGGCGATCAGGCCCCGCAAATCGTCCACCAGGGCCGCGAAGGACGGCTCGTGCAGGTACATCATGTGCCCGGCCTCGTGGTAGGTCATGCGCACCCGCGCCGCGTCGATGCCGTTGCCGGCGATGGTGCTTTCCACCGCGAAGAACGGGGTGGCGATGTCATACAGCCCGTTGGCCATCAGCACCCGCAGGCTCGGGTTCTCGCGCAGCAACTGCCCCAGCACCGGCGCCACGTTCACATAGCCGGGCCAGCCGGTGGGCTGGCCCTTGCGGCCGTCATGCCAGTCCCATTTCTCCAGCGCGGTACGGTTGAACACGGTGTACGGCCGGTCCCAGTCGACCGCCAGCGCCCGCGTCAGGTGGTCGTTCATCGCCGAGACGAAGGCCGAGTCGATGGCGTAGCTGGAGGGGTCGCTGTCCGGCTGCTCGCCCACGTCGTCGAAATCCGCCCCGGTGTAGCGGCTGTCGAACCGCCCCACGGTCAGCCCGCGCTCGCGCAGCATCTCCTTGCGGAAGCGCCCGGCCTCGATGCGCAGGCGGGTGCGCTCCAGCCATGCCTCCGACAGCCCAGTGTAGCGCGCCAGCTTGCGGCGCACCCGCGCGCGGGCCTCGCCGTCCAGCCGGTTGCCGGCGAACAGCGCCGGCAGGTATTCGGCGGTGGCGAACTGGCGCACCTCGCGCAGGAAGGCGTCGCGCCCGCCCTGGGGGGCCGCCACCAGCCCGTGATGCAGCGCGGTCGCGGCGTAGGTCGGCAGGAAGCAGGCGTCGGGCAGCGGGTTGCCGGTCTGGAACCGCGCGGTGTGGAAGTCGAGGATCACCGAGATCAGCCCGATGCCGTTGAACGCCACCCCGGCCAGCCCGCCCGACAGCTTGCCCGCCACCGCCACCGCCCGCGTGGTGCCGTAGCTCTCGCCGCACAGGAAGCGCGGCGCGGCCCAGCGCCGGTGCGCGGTCAGCCACGCCTTGATGAAGTCGGCCACCAGCTGCGCGTCCGCCTCCAGCCCCCAGGCCTCCTCCGGCGCCACCCCGCCGGCCATGCGGCTGTAGCCGGTGCCCGGCGGGTCGATGAACACGATGTCGGTCAGGTCCAGGTTGCACAACTCGTTGTCGGCCACCGTGTAGGGGGCGCCGCCGGGGTGGCTGGCATCGCCCGGCAGCACGATCCGGCGCGGCCCGAACACCCCCATATGCAGCCACAGCGAGGCCGAGCCCGGTCCGCCGTTGAACATGAAGGTCACCGGCCGGCTCGCCGCGTCCACCGGTTGCGCCCCCGCCTGCTCGGCCAGGTAGCTGAACGAGAACACCAGCGCGCGCGGCTTGCCGTCATCGTCGTTCAGCTGGGTCTCGCCGGCCAGGCAGCGATAGGCCACCTCCACGCCGTGAAACCGCCCGGCATGTCGCGACTCGAAACGGCGCGGAAGGGCGGCGGGGGGCGGGCCAGCGGAAGGCGGGGGCGCGGGCGGGGTGGCGGACGGTTCGGTCATGGCGGGGCCTCGGCCTGGCGGGAACGGGCGGCGAGGGTGCGGCGGCCGCGCGTATCGCGCAAGCCGGCCTGCCGCATCCTTTCCGCCGCCGCAAGCTGGTGCTATACGCTCCCGCCAACCCGGACCGTCCGGCGCGGCGCCCCATGTACTGCCGCGAAGCGATGACCGACGATCCTCCTCCGAACCCCGCCCTGCTCCCCGCCGGCCTGCGCGACCTGCTGCCGCCCGAGGCCGAAACCGAGGCCGCGGCGGTGGAGGCGCTGATGGATGCCTTCGCCGCGCACGGCTACCAGCGGGTGAAGCCGCCATTGCTGGAGTTCGAGGATTCGCTGCTCGCCGGCTCCGGCGCCGCGGTGGCCGACCAGACCTTCCGCATGATGGACCCGGACACGCGCCGCATGATGGGCGTGCGGGCGGACATGACGCCGCAGGTGGCCCGCATCGCCACCACCCGTCTGGGCCATATGCCGCGCCCGCTGCGCCTGTCCTATGCCGGGCAATGCCTGCGCGTGCACGCCAGCCAGCTCGCCCCCGACCGCCAGCTGGCGCAGGCGGGCATCGAGTTGATCGGCCATGACAGCCCGGCCGCCGATGCCGAGATCGTGCTGGTCGCCGCCGAGGCGCTCGCCGCGATGGGCCTGCGCGCGCTGTCGATCGACCTCACCATGCCCAACCTGGTGCCCACCCTGCTGGACGAGGCGGGCATGGCTCCTGAGGCGCGGGCGCGGCTGGCCCGCGCACTGGACCGCAAGGACGCGGCCGCCGTGGCCGAGCGCGGCGGGCCGCTCGCCGGCACGCTGACCGACCTGCTGCTGGCCGCCGGCCCCGCCGAGCGCGCCCTGGCCGCCCTGGCCGCCGCGGCACTCAGCCCCGGCGCCCGCGTGCATGCCGACCGGCTGGCCCGCACGGTCGCGGCGATCCACGCCACCGCGCCCACGCTGAAGCTGACGGTGGACCCGGTGGAGTTCCGCGGCCTGCGTTACCACACCGGCGTCTGCATGACCCTCTACGCCCCTGGCCGGCACGAGGAATTGGGCCGCGGCGGCCGCTACATCTGCGGCGAGGCGGAGCCGGCCACCGGCCTGACCCTGTATCCCGACGCGGTGCTGCGCGCCGTCCCGGCACGGCAGGCCCGCCCGCGCGCCTACCTGCCCGCCGGCACCGGCGTGGCGCAGGCCGCGGCGTTGCGCGGGCAGGGTTTCGCCACCGTCGCCGCACTGGACGCCGCCGCCGATCCGCGCGCCGAAGCCCTGCGCCTTGGCTGCACGCATATCCTGGCCGCGAACGGCCGCGCCGCACCGCTTGAACCAACGGAGTAACGCTGATGGCCAATGTCGCCGTGATCGGCGCCCAGTGGGGCGACGAGGGCAAGGGCAAGGTCGTCGACTGGCTGGCCAGTCGCGCCGATATCGTGGTGCGCTTCCAGGGCGGCCATAACGCCGGCCATACCCTGGTGGTGGGCAACCAGACCTATAAACTCTCCTTGCTTCCCAGCGGGTTGGTGCGCGGCAAGCTGGGCATCATCGGCAACGGCGTGGTGGTGGACCCCGAGGCGCTGCTGGCCGAGATCGCCCGCGTGCGCACGCAGGGCCTGTCGGTCACCCCCGAGACGCTGCGCCTGGCCGACAACGCCACGCTGATCCTGCCGCTGCACTCGGCGATCGACCGCGCCCGCGAGACGGCGCGCGGCGACCGCAAGATCGGCACCACCGGGCGCGGCATCGGCCCGGCCTATGAGGACAAGGTGGGCCGGCGTGCCATCCGGGTGTGCGATCTCGCGGAACCCGAGACGCTGTCCGAAAAATTGGACGAATTGCTGCTCCACCACAACACGTTATTGGCCGGTCTAGGGGCCGAAACCTTCGAGAAACAGGCGCTTTTGGACGATCTTCTGCGCCTCGCCCCGCAGATCCTGCCCTATGCCGAACCGGTCTGGGAGCGGCTGGACGAGGCCCGGCGGGCCGGCAGGCGCATCCTGTTCGAGGGTGCGCAGGCAGTTATGCTTGATAATGATCATGGGACATACCCATTCGTCACCAGCAGTAATACCGTTGCCGCAACGGCTGCCTCCGGCTCCGGCATCGGCCCCTCGGCGATCGGCTTCGTGCTCGGCATCGCCAAGGCCTACACCACCCGCGTCGGCTCCGGCCCGTTCCCGACCGAGCTGCACGACGCCACCGGCCAGTTGCTCGGCGAGCGCGGGCGGGAGTTCGGCACCGTCACTGGCCGCAAGCGCCGCTGCGGCTGGTTCGACGCCTGCATGGTGCGCCAGGCGGTGAAGACCGGCGGCATCCATGGCCTGGTGCTGACCAAGCTGGACGTGCTGGACGGGCTGCCGGAACTGAATATCTGCGTTGGCTACCAGGTGGGCGGCGAGACCTTGCGGCACCTGCCGGCCGGGCAGCGGGCGCAGGCGGCGGCCACACCGATCTACGAGACGATGCAGGGCTGGTCCGGCACCTCCGGCGGCGCGCGCTCCTGGGCGGAGCTGCCGGCGCAGGCGATCAAATACGTGCGCCGCATCGAGGAACTGGTGGAGGCGCCGATCACCGTGGTGTCCACCGGGCCGGAGCGCGATGACACCATCATGGTGCGTGACCCGTTCGAGGATTGACGCCGCCGATCGCGTGCCGGCTGTGACGCAGGTCACAGCCGGCATGATCCGGCGGGGCTATGGATGGTTCCCACAGTAGCACCGGGGAACCATCATGATCTGCCAGGACCGCGCCGCGCACATGAGCCAGGACCGCGCAGCGCACATGAGCCAGGACCGCGCCGCGCACATGAGCCAGGACCGCGCAGCGCACGAGGCCACCCTCGCCACCAGCGTGGTCGCCTTTCCCGAGGTGCACCGCCGCCCGCTGCCCGCCAGCGCGCGCCGGCTGACGCTGCGCGACCGGGTGGAGGCGATGCGTTGGGCCGACACGGTGCACCCGTACGGCATCAGCCGCGCCGCCATCCATTCGGGCGGCGACCCGAATATCGGCGACTTCATCCTGATCTACCTGACCGGGGCGCTGTGGGCCTCATGGGTGGTCGGCTGCAAGCCGGCCGGCTACTGCGTGTGGCGGGCCGGCAGCGGCGCCGACCTGGGCTGCTTCGCCACGCTGCCGCTGGCGCTGGCGGCGGTGGAGGCGCTGGTCTGAGCCGAGCGCTCCCCCCCATGCCGCCCACGCCGCCCGCTCAGCCGGTGTGGTGCACCGGGGCCAGGGCGTGCACGGGGGTGGCGAGGCCCTCCATCCGGGCCTTGAGCTGCAGGGCCAGGTAGCGGGAATAATGCCGCGACTGCGCCAGGTTGCCGCCGTGGAACCACAGGCCGGGCTGTCGGGTGGGTTTCCACATGTTGCGCAACTCGCCCTCCCACGGCCCCGGATCGCGGGCGGTGCCGGAGCCGAGGCCCCAGCACATGCCCACGCGGTCCGCCACCTCCGGCGAGATCAGCTCGGCCGCCCAGCCGTTCATCGAGCCGTAGCCGGTGGCGTAGACGATGAGGTCGGCGGCGAGTTCGCTGCCATCGTTCAGCAGCACGCCGGTGGCGGTCACCTCGGCCACCTCCACGCCGCTGCGCAGCTTGATGCCGCCGTTCATGATCAGCTCGCTGGCGCCGACATCGATGTAGTAGCCGGAGCCGCGGCGCAGGTATTTCATCGACAGGCCGGAGCCGTCCTCGCCGAAATCCAGCATGAAGCCGGCGGCCGCCAGCCGCTCGTAGAACGCCGCGTCCTCGCGACGGATCTGCTCGGTTGCCGGGATCTGGAATTGCGCCGCCAGCGCGTAGGGGATGTTGGCCACGCTGAGGTCGGCGATGTCGGTGGTGATGCCGCGGGCCAGCGCCGCCTCGGAATACAGCCCCGCCATGCCGAGCCGGCGCAGGGTTGCCGCCCGGATCACCGTGGTGGCCGAGCGCTGCACCATGGTGACGTCGGCGTCGTGCTCCCACAGATCGGCGCAGATGTCGTGCGCCGAGTTGTTGGAGCCGATCACCACGCATTTCTTGCCGGCGAAGCCCTCGCCGCCGGGGTGGCGGCTGGAATGGTGCTGGAGGCCGGCGAAGCGCTCCATGCCCTTGTAGCGGGGCAGGTTGGGCACGCCGGACATGCCGGTGGCCAGCACGAGATGCTGCGGCCGCAGCGTCACCTCCCGGCCTTCGCGCAGGGCGGTGACGGTCCATTCGCCGGCGGCCTCGTCATAGGCGGCGTGGCGGACCTTGGTGCCGCCCCAGTAGTCCAGCTCCATCACCCGCGTGTACATCTCCAGCCAGTCGCCCAGCTTGTCCTTGGGCGTGTAGACCGGCCAGTGCTCGGGGAAGGGGAGGTAGGGCATGTGGTCGTACCAGACCGGGTCGTGCAGGCAGAGCGACTTGTAGCGCCGGCGCCAGGCGTCGCCGGGGCGGGGGTGGCGGTCCAGGATCAGCGCCGGCACGCCCAGCCGCTTCAGCCGCGCGCCCAGGCCGATGCCGCCCTGGCCGCCGCCGACCACCAGCACATAGGGCTGGGTGGTGGCGCCGAGTGCCGCCGCCTCCGCCGCGCGGGTTTCCTGCCAGGTGCGGCGGTGCTTGAAGGCGCCGTGCTGGACGCCCTCCTCGCGGGTGAGGCCCTGGCGCTCCTCGAAGCCCTTCAGCTCGCGCAGGGCGGTCAGCAGGGTCCAGCAGCGGCCGTCGCGCAGCCGCAGATGGCCGCGCCCGCGCCCGGCCGCCGTCTCGAAGGTGAGCCAGGCCTGGGTGACGCCCTCGGCCCGCTCGGCGGCGCCGTCGATGGCCCAGTTTGCGGGCGCGGTGTGCGCCAGCGTGTCGGCCAGCATCGCCGCGATGCCGGCCGGGCCGTCGAAGGTGGCGATGTTCCAGGTGAAGGCGACCAGGTCGCGCCAGTGGCCGTCCGGGGCGAACCGCCCGGCGGCGGCGGCGATGTCACCGCGCCGCAGCGCGTCGGCGAAGGCCTGGAGCCAATCGGTTGCGTGCTGGGTGGCGTCGTCCTGGGTCATGCCGGCTCGGTGCGTTGTTGTGGAGGGCGGCAGGGTAACGTGGCCGGGCAGCGGCGGTAAGCCCGCGGCTGGCGCCAGAGCGTGATGGCCGCTGAAGGAAGCGATCATCACGCTCTGGCGGTTGCTTTGTTGCGTGATTCAGACATCTGGTGAGTCCACCTCCGGTCACCACGCTCTGGCTGGATCAAACATCCGGCCGGTTGGTATGCTCGGCGCGCATCCAGGGAGAACGCCGCATGACCGCACCCCGCCCGACATTTGCCGGCGACGTCACCGTCGCGCAGATCCGCGTCGCGCGGCCCACCGACCAGCTGGAGGAGGTGGTGCGCTTCTACCGCGACGGGCTGGGGCTGGCCGAGCTTGGCGGCTTCAGCGGCCATGCGGGGTATGACGGGGTGATGCTGGGGCTGCCGGACCGGGCCTGCCACCTGGAGTTCACCCGCCACGAACACGGCAGCCCGTGCCCGGCGCCGAGTGCCGACAACCTGCTGGTGCTCTACATTCCCGACCCGGCCGATTTCGCGGCGATGCGGGTGCGGATGGAGGCGCTGGGGGTGCGCCCGGTGCCGCCGGAGAACCCGTACTGGCGGGAGCGCGGCCTGACCTATGCCGACCCGGATGGCTGGCGGGTGGTGCTGTGCCGGACCTCCGGGATATGAGCGCGGTGGCAGGCGGCGGCCCGCTGCCCGCCGGCGTGCTGCCGGCGGGCATCCGTGCCCGCATGGTGCCGGGCATCAACGGGCTGGACATGCATGTGCTGGAGGCCGGCTTCGAAACCCCGGGCCGGCCCTGCCTGCTGCTGCTGCACGGCTTTCCGGAACTCGCCTATAGCTGGCGCAAGGTGATGCCGGCGCTGGCCGGGGCCGGCTACCACGTGATCGCGCCCGACCAGCGCGGCTATGGCCGCACCGCCGGCTGGGACGGCGACTATGACGGCGACCTCGCCAGTTTCCGGCTGCTCAACCTGGTGCGCGACGCGCTGGGGCTGGTGGCGGCGTTCGGCTACCGGGAAGTGGCGGCGGTGGTGGGGCATGATTTCGGCGCCTCGGTGGCCGCCTGGTGCGCATTGCTGCGCCCGGACGTGTTCCGCGCCATGGTGCTGATGAGCGCGCCGTTCGCCGGGCCGCCGGCGCTGCCGTTCGCCACGCTGGACGTGCCGCCGGCCGCCCCCGCGCCGGACATCCATGCCGCCTTGGCCGCGCTGGAGCGGCCGCGCAAGCACTACCAGTGGTATTACTCCACCCGCGAGGCCAATGCCGACATGTGGCGCCCGCCGCAGGGGCTGCACGCCTTCCTGCGCGGCTACTACCACCACAAGAGCGCCGACTGGCCGGGCAACCGCCCGTTCCGGCTGGCCGGCTGGACGGCCGGCGAACTGGCGAAGCTGCCGACCTACTACGTGATGGACCTCGGCCTGGACATGGCGGCGACGGTGGCCGCCGAGATGCCCTCGCCCGCCGCCATCGCCGCCTGCGCCTGGCTGCCGGAGCACGAACTGGCGGTCTATGCCGGCGAATACGCCCGCACCGGGTTCCAGGGTGGGCTGCAATGGTACCGCTGCCGCACCGGCGGGCGGTTCGTCGGCGAGCTGGAGGTGTTCGCCGGGCGGGCGATCGAGGTGCCGTCCTGCTTCATCGCCGGAGCCGCCGACTGGGGCATCGAGCAGTCGCCGGGGGCGCTGGAACAGATGCGGGCCACCGCCTGCACGGCGATGCGCGGCTGCCACCTGGTGCCGGAGGCCGGGCACTGGGTGCAGCAGGAGCAGCCGGGCGAGGTGCTGCGACTACTGCTGGGGTTCCTGGCCGGCTGACAGGGTGGGCCGGGCGCGATGCACCGCGGCCGGCAGCAGCCGGGTCAGGCGCAGCAGGAACTCGCCGCAGGGCAGGCCGGCCGTCTCAGCCAGCGCCTCCACCCGCCGCCAGCCCAGCGCGCGGCGCAGCGTGCGGACGGTGACCGGCCGGCGCGGCCCGTCGCTGAGCCAGGAGGCGAACACAGCACCCGCGCCCAGCGCCGCGAACCGGGCGGCGAGGCGCTGGCGCGCGCCGAATTGCTCGTCGAGCAGGGCGGCGATTGCGGCCCCCATCGGGGTGATGGCGACAGGGGACGGTCTTGGTATGTCGGGGGTCGGGTTGCGGACCGGCTGCATCTGAGGCTCTCCCGTGCTGGCCGGAGCGGGTCGGCGCCAGTGATTTCTTATCGCACGACTCGGCCTGGCGGGTGTTGACCTGAATCAAGACCGGCGGCCTCGCTCATCGGATGTTTACCCCTTGCCGCGACGATGACGGCCGGTGCGGAGACGGAGGGGGTGGCATGACATATGCCCTGCGCGGCGCGGGCCTGCCGATGCTCAGCGAGGATTGCGTGCCGCCGAGCGTGTGCGGCGTGGCCGACCTCGCGGATTTCGCCTACCAGGAGCACGGCTTCGCTGAACTGATCGCGCGGGTGGACCGGTTCCATGCCGGCAGCGATCCGCATGGCGAGGACCCGGCGCACGTCCATGACACCGGGATCGCCTGCCAACTGGCGTTCCGCTGCGCCGAGGGGCTGGCGTTGCAGGACCTGGCGCTGGACCGCTGCCAGCTCTACCGGGTGCGCGCCGGGGTGGCCCAAGATCGGGTAGCCCAAGATCGGGTAGCCCAAGATCGGGGGGGCCAAGATCGGGTGGGCCGGCGCGGGACGTTGCGGGTGCTGGCGCTGGTCGGGCCCGGGGCGCTGATGGTCAACACGCCGATCGACTTCCTCACCCGCTACCTCGATGTGCGGCTGGACCTTCTGTATGTGTTGCCGGACCGGCCGTTGCCGCCGGTGGTGCCGGAGCATGACGTGGCGTTCTTCGCGCTGGGCGAGGCGGATCCGCCGATGCTCGCCCGGCTGCGCGCGTTGTTCGCCGCCTGGCCGCGCCCGGCGCAAAACGACCCCGGGTTTCTGCCGATGCTGGCGCGCGACACGCTGGCGCGGTCGCTGGCCGGGGTGGACGGGCTGTGCAGTCCGGCCGCGGTGGCGGTGAGCCGGGCGGAGCTCGAGGCGCATCTGCGGCAGGGGCTGGGGTGGAGGCAGGGGCGGCCGGTCGTGGGGTTCGACGGCGCGCGCGGGCTGTATCCGTGCCTGGTGCGGCCGGTGGACTCGCATGCCGGGCTCAGCCTGGCGCTGGCCCGCACGCCGGCGGAACTGGCGGAGTATCTGCGGTTCTCGTTCAAGGATGCGTTCTTCGTGACCGCGTTCGAGGACTATGCCGGGCCGGACGGGCTGTACCGGAAATCGCGCGTGGCGTTCGTCGACGGGGCGCCGTTCCTGTGCCACCACGCGACCTCGCGGAACTGGATGGTGCATTACCTGAATGCCGGGATGACCGGCTCGGCGGCGAGGCGGGCGGAGGAGGCGAGCGCCATGGCCGGGTTCGACCACGGCTTCGCCCGCCGCCATGCGGGCGCCTTCGCGGCGCTGCACGAGCGGCTGGGGTTCGACTATTACCAGATCGACTGCGCCGAGACGCGCGACGGGCGGCTGCTGCTGTTCGAGGCGGACAGCGCGGCGATCGTGCACCTGATGGACCCACCGGCGCTGTTTCCCTACAAACCGCCGCAGATGCGCCGCGTGTTCGCGGCCTTCGACGCGATGCTGCGCCGGAGCGCCTCGTCCGGCGACGGGGCCTAGTTCAGCGAGGAGAGGCGCCGCAGCAGGCGTGAGCCTTCGTCGGGTTCCGGCTCGGCGGCGCAGGGGGTGCCGTCGTGCTTCAGCACGCGCAGCCCGTCGAAGGCGGCGATCTCGTGGTAATGGGTCCAGGCGAGGGCGAATTCGGGGTTGGAGGCGACCAGCACGCCGACCCAGTTTTCGCCCTTTCGCGTGTCCACCACCGCCAGATCGGGGCAATTCGCCACGAAATCGCGCGCCACCCAGGTGCGGATCGGCCATTCCTTCGGCGCCGTGCCGTCCTGGCGGGCGCGCCACAACTCGCCCTTCAGCGCCCACATCGAGTCGAAGCGCGACGCCCAGGTGACGCCGGTGTCGTTGACCACGGGGAAGCCCAGCGCGATCCATTCCGAGAAGGCGATGTAGGTGCGGGCGTGTTCCTTGCGGATCAGCCGCTCCAGCTTCACCTCGGTTGACAGGCTGGGCCGCATGGCGCTGTCGACCCAGCAGCGCACCCGCTCCACGCCGGCGAGCGCGAACAGCAGCAGGGCGAAGCCGGCGAGCGGCGCGCGCCAGGCGATGCGGCGGGTGTCGGGGTTCGCCCAGGCCCCCATCCAGGCCCCCGCCGCCGGCCCGCGGCGGGCGAGGCCGGGCAGCATCACGGCGCTCCAGAGCAGCAGCGCCAGGATGGTGGCGGCGGAGGCGGGCAGGCGGTGGTAGAACCAGTCCTTGCCCTCGGACATGAAGACCAGCGTGCTGCCGACGGCGAAGGCGGTGAGCGCCAGCAGCAGATGGCGCAGGAAGGGGGAGCGGCGGCCGATCATCGCCGCACTGCCCCAGCACAGCAGCAGCGCCACGCCCTGCCCGACCAGCACGCGGTAGCCCTGGCTCAGGATGCGCCATTGCGAGGTGTCGGTGCCGCCATACAGCGCCAGGGCGAGCGGGACCGCCTTGGTGATGAAGGCGGGGGTGAACACCAGGATGGCCACGCCGTACACCAGCATCGCGACCCCCGCCGAGACCGAGGCCCATCGGACCATGCGGTGCCCGCGCAGGGCGGCCATCACCTCCATCAGCAGGAAGGCGATGGCGTAGTTGGGCTTCAGCGCGCAGGCCAGCCCGGCCACCACGCCGGCGGCGATGGCGTGGTGGCGGGGCTCGCGCTCGCCGTCCAGCCCGCGCACCAGCAGCACCAGGTAGGGCAGCACGGCGGCGGCCAGCAGGTGCTCGCGCTGGCCGAACTCCACGCCGGGCAAAACCAGCAGCAGCGTGCCGAGCACGCCGAACACCGGGGCGCGGCGGGCGAACAGGGCGGCGCGGCCGTGCAGCAGGCAGGCCGTCCACCACGACGACCCCAGGATGATCGCCGCGAAGAACGGGTTGGCGACGGTCTTGGGCGCCAGGCCCAGCAGCATCGCCAGCTTCGCCGGGATGGCGTAGAGCCAGATGATCAGCGGCGGATTGACCTCGACGAGGTCGATATACAGGCGCTGGCCGCCCAGCCATTTGCGCGCGACATAGAGCAGCCAGGCCACGTCGTCCTTCTGCGGCGAGCGGGTGGCGACCACCATCACCACCGCCAGGGTCACGGCCAGCATCGCCAGCGCGGCGATGCTGGCGGCACGCCCGCCGGCCTGCGCGCGCGGCCAGGAACCGGCCGTGGCCGGGTGGCGGGAGTCGGACAGGCTCATGATGCGCGCGCGGTCCCTACAGAAAGCTCGCGCCGATATTGACCGACAGCGCCACGATCACGGTGTTGAACAGGAAGGCCAGCAGCCCGTGCACGACGGCCAGGCGGCGCAGCTTGCGCGAGGTGATCTGCACGTCCGAGACCTGGAAGGTCATGCCCAGCACCAGGGCGAAGTAGAAAAAATCCCAATAGTCGGGCGGCTCGTCGCCGGGGAAGATCAGGCCCGCATCCACCGTCTCGCCGGGCCCGGAGGCGGTGTAGTATTCGTGGGCGTAGCGCAGCGCGAAGGCGGTGTGGGTCATCAGCCAGGAGACCAGCAGCGTCGCCACCAGCAGGGCCACGCGCAGCGCCTGCGCGCCGGGCTGGTCGTGCTTGATCGCCGAGTATTCCTCGATGATCGCGGTGAAGCTGGCGGCGACGGCGCCCACCGTCAGCCAGAAGATGGTCCATTCCCCCTCCTGCTGGCGGGCCGCGTCGGCCGCCATGCGGCTGCGCCGCTCCCGGCTGAAGGCCACCGCCGACAAGCCGAGGAACACGACGCAGCCCAGATCCCAGGATAGGATCGCGCCGGTCAGTGGCGAGACTGTGGCGGGCAGCAGCGGCAGTGCCGCGATGCCGGCGGCGGTGCCGAGCGCCAGATGCGGCCGGGCGCGCACCACGCGCCACAACCGCACGGCCGGTACCTTGAGGGGGCGCGGCGTGACCGCTAATCCAGGGTCGCCAGCAGCCCGGCCATCAGCCGGCCGCGGCGCACCAGGCTGTCGACCAGGATATGTTCCTCCAGCGTATGGCCGCCGCCGCCCTGCACGCCCAGGCCATCCAGCGTGGCGATGCCCATGGCGCCGGTGAAATTGCCGTCCGAGCCGCCGCCGGAGCTTTGGTGCGGAATGTCGAAGCCCAGCCCCTTGGCGATCGCCTGGGCGTGGCTCCACAGCGCCATGCCCTTGGCGTCCGGCTCCCAGACCGGGCGGGTGACGCCGCGGGTGACCTTGAACTGCACGTCGTTGCTGGTGGGCGACAGGGCCAGCATGGCGGCCACGCCGCGGTCCAGGTCCTCCTGCCGCTTGGCCATCGACAGCGCCTCGCCGGTGCAGGTGGTGGTGACGCAGTTGACCCATTGGCCGCCGTGGATGACGCCGACGCTGAAGGTGCAGTCCTCAGTGGTCATGTCCTCGATGCGCACGATCTGGCGGGCGAACTCGCGGATGGCGCTGCGCCCGTCGGCCAGCCGGGCGCCGGCGTGGCTGGGCCGGCCGGTGGCCTCCAGGTTGAAGCGGGCGATGGCGTAGCGGCCGGTGACCACGCCGCCGTCGGGGCGGCCGGGTTCGGGGATCAGCACGTATTTGTGGCGCGCGGCCTCCGCCTCGATCACGTCGCGGGTGGAGGGGCTGCCGACCTCCTCGTCGGAGGTGAACAGCACGGTGACGGGCAGCCTGGTGGCGATGCCGGCGCGGGCGAGCTGACGGATCGCCTCCAGGCACAGATAGTTGCCGCCCTTCATGTCGTAGATGCCTGGCCCGTAGGCGCGCGCGCCCTCCCGCCGCCAGGGCAGGGGGGTGAGGGTGCCGAGCGGATGCACCGTGTCCAGATGCCCCATCACCAGGATGCCCGGCGCGGTGGAGGGGTGCGGGAAGCTGGCGCGCACGCAGTCGCCGAAGCCCATGCGGCCGGGGATCCGCTCGATGCGCGCGCCGGCCAGCAGCAGGTCGCGGCTGGCCAGGTCCATCATGCGGTTGACGGCGGCGGCGTCGAAGGTGGGGCTTTCGCACTCCACCCAGGGGCGCAGCCCCTCCAGCATGGCGTCGGCGTCGAACGGCAGGGCGGCGGGGTCCATCGGCGGGTTCCTCACAGTCCGAGATAGGCGGCCTTCAGCCTGGGGTCGCCGGCCAGGGCGGCGGCCGGGCCGGCCAGCACCACGCGGCCATGCTCGATCACATAGGCGCGCGCCGCAATGGCCAGGGACTGCACCACGTTCTGCTCCACCAGCAGCACCGCCAGCCCGTCGGCGTGCAGGCTGGCGATCAGCGCGAACAGCTCCTCGGTGAGCAGCGGCGACAGACCGAGCGAGGGTTCGTCCAGGATCAGCAGGCGCGGGCGGGCCATCAGGCCGCGGCCGATCGCCAGCATCTGCTGCTCGCCGCCGCTGAGCGAGCCGGCGTGCTGGGCGAGGCGCTCGCGCAGGCGGGGGAACAGCTCCAGCACCTGCTCGAAGCTGCGGGCGCGTTCGGCCCGGCCGCGCAGATACGCGCCCAGGCGGAGGTTGTCGCGCACCGACAGGGTGGGGAAGATGCGCCGGCCCTCGGGCACATGGATCAGCCCGGCGGCGACGATGTCGTGCGTGCCGGCGCCGGTGATGTCCGCGCCCGCGAAGCCGATGCTGCCGGCGCGTGGGCGGATCAGGCCCGACAGGGCGCGGTTCAGCGTGGTCTTGCCGACGCCGTTGGCGCCCAGCACGGCGACGATCTCGCCAGCGCCGACATCGATGTCGATGCCGTGCAGCACCTCGAATGGGCCGTAGCCGGCGTGCAGGCCGCATACCTGGAGCAGGGGGGCCTGGAGCAGGGGTGCCGGGAGCAGGGGCTCCGGAGGCAGGGGCGGGTCAGCCATGCCGGGTCATCCGTTCGGCGGCGCCGCGGCCGAGATAGGCTTCGATCACCGCCCGGTCCTCGGCGATCTCGCGCGGGGTGCCGCGGGCGATCAGCGCGCCCTCGGCCAGCACGTAGACATCGCCGGCCAGCGCGGTGACCGCCTGCATGATGTGCTCGATCAGCAGGATGGTCACGCCGCGCTCGCGCACTTGGCGGATCAGGGCGACGATCTCGTTGACCTCCGAGGGGTTCAGCCCGGCCATCACCTCGTCGAGCAGCAGCAGCCCGGGGCGGGTGGCCAGCGCCCGGGCCACCTCCAGCCGCTTGCGCCCGGCCACCGTCAGCGCCGCCGCCGGGCGGTCGAGAAAGGCACCCAGGCCAAGCTCGGCGCCCAGGGCGCGGGCGCGCTCGGTCGCCTCGGCGGGGTCGGCGGTGCGCAGGAAGGCGCCGACGCGGATGTTCTCCATCACCGACAGGCCGGCGAAGGGCTGGGTGATCTGGAAGGTGCGCACCATGCCGGCGGCGGCGATCTGGTCGGCCCGCCGACCGGTGATGTCGCGGCCCCGGAACACCACGCGGCCGGAATCGGGGCGGATGAAGCCGGCGATCATGGCGAAGCTGGTGGTCTTGCCGGCGCCGTTGGGGCCGATCAGCGCGGTGATGCCGCCCTCGGCCACGTCGAGATCGACCGATTTCACCGCCTGCAGTCCGCCGAAGCGCTTGGAAAGCCCCCGAACCTCAAGCACGGCGCAGGCGCTCCCGCAGCGAGACGATGCCGCCGGGCAGCAGGCCGATGATGGCCAGCAGCACCACGCCGTAGAGCATCGGCGCGAAGCCCGGGGTGGCGATCCAGGCGCGCGAGGTGTCGGCCACCAGATGCAGCGCGATCGCGCCCAGCACCGGGCCCCAGACGGTGCCGGCGCCGCCGATCATCACCACCAGCAGCATCTCCACGCTGCGCTCCACCCCGAAGGCGATCTGCGGATCGACGAACAGGTAGGTCTGGCAATACACCACGCCGCCCAGCGCGGTAACCGCGCCGGACAGGGCCAGCGCGGCGGTCTTGGTGCGCACGATGTCCACGCCGAGGGCGCGCGCGGCATCCTCGTTCTCGCGGATGGCGGCCAGCCGGGCGCCGAAGCGCGAGCCGCGCAACCGGAAGGCCACCGCCATCGCCAGCGTCAGCAGCGCCAGCACCACGGCATAGGAGGCGCGGCGGTCGACGAACTGGAAATTGGCCAGGCCGAGCTTGAGCGGCAGGTTGATGCCCTGGCCGCCGCCGGTGAAATCCAGCGAGGTGGCCAGCACATGGAACACCTCGGCGAAGGCCAGCGTCACCAGCGCGAAATAGCTGCCGCGCAGCCCGGCGCGGAACGAGGCGAAGCCGATCACCGCGCCGGCCAGCCCGCCCAGCGCCGCCGCCGCCGGCAGCGCGAGCCAGGGCGAGATGCCCCAGCGCGTGGCGAAGAGCGCCGCGACATAGGCGCCCAGGCCGAAGAACGCGGTGTGGCCGAAGCTGGTCAGCCCGCCGAAGCCGCCGGAAAGGTTCCATGCCTGGCCGAGAAAGGCCGAAAAGGCGGTGAGCATGGCGATGTTGACGAGGTATTGCGAGGTGAGCGCGAACGGCGCCAGCGCCAGCACGGCGATGCCCATCCAGGCCATGCGGCTCATCGCGCCGCCCCGAACAGCCCGGTGGGGCGCAGCAGCAGCACCGCGATGAACACCACCGAGATGCAGATCGGCCCCAGGCTTTCGCCCAGGAACAGCCCGCCCAGGCTCTCGGTGACGCCTATCAGCAGGCCGCCGAGCATGGCGCCGGGGAAGCTGCCCATGCCGCCCAGCACCACGATGGTGAAGGCCACCAGCATGAACACGTTGCCCACGCTGGGCGCCACGTAGAAGCTGGGCAGCAGCAGGCAGGCGGCCGCACCCAGGCAGGCGACGCCGATGCCGTAGGCCAGCGCGAACATGCGCTGCGGCCGGATGCCCATCAGCCGCGCCCCCTCCGGCTCGCGCGCCACCGCGCGGATGGCCCGCCCGGTGTCGGTCAGCGCCATGAACGCCCACAGCACGCAGGCCAGCACGAGGGCGACCGCGAAGGAGATCAGCTTGGGCACCGACAGCAGCAGCGGCCCCACCTGCCACATGGCGAAGGTGAGCGGCGTTTCGAGCTGGCGGGTGTCGCCGGTGAACAGCACCAGGGCAAGATTGTCCAGCACCACCGCCAGCCCCAGCGTCGCCAGCAGCAGCGCCCGGTCTTCCCCGCGCGAGACCGGGCCGATGACGAAGCGGTACAGCCCCCAGCCGACGGCGAACATCAGCGCCGCGACCAGGGGCAGGCCGAGATAGGGGTCGATGCCCGCCCATGTCGCCATCAGGTAGGCGGCGAACATGGCGAGCATCAGCAGCGAGCCATGCGCGAAGTTGACGATGTGCAGCACGCCGTAGATCAGCGTGAGGCCCAGTGCCACCAGCGCATACACGCCCCCGGTCAGCAGCCCGTTGACCAGGGCGGCCGCGATAATCTCGCCGCTCAAGGTCCGCTCAGGCCTTGGGGCGCGGGAACACCGCCTTGGCGGAGGCGAACTCGGTCGGCCAGACCACCGCGATGTCGCCCTTCTGGATCTGCAGCGCCACCGCCTGCGCGCCCTGGTTCTGGCCGTCGATGAACTTGGTCGGCCCGTACGGCATGAAGTGGTCGGAGAAGGTGGAGGCGGCCAAGGCGGCGACGGTCTTGTCCTTGTCGGCGGTGCCGGCGTTCTGCCAGGCGTCGGCCAGCAGCTTCACCGCGAAATAGCCGAACGGCACCTCCCAGGTCAGCACGTGGCCGGCGCCTTCCACCCGCTTGCGGAAGGCCGCCGAGCGCGGGTCCTTCACGTTGTACCAGTGGTTGAAGTCCATCATGTTCTCGGCGACGTCCGGCGCTTCCTTGGCGAACTTCAGGTTGAAGCCGCCGCCGAGCACGGAATACATCGCCATCAGCGGCACGCGCTGCTGCACGATGGTGCGCGCGGCCAGCACGTATTCGTTCTCGTAGTTGGTCATCATCACCAGGTCGGGTTTCAGCGCCTTGATCTGCAGCACGATGTTGGTGAAGTCGCGGGTGGGGGTGGCGTGCGGGAAGGTGCCGAGCACCTTGATGCCGATCTTGGCCAGGCCGTCGGCCACCGCTTTGGCGGTGCTGGTGCCGAACACGCCGTTCTCATGCACCAGCACGGCTGTCTTGGCGGGCGAGCCGGCGGCCTTGTTGATGCCATCCAGCGCCGGCATGGCGCCGCCGATGGTCATCGACAGGTTTGGGAAGAAGCGGAACACGTTCTTCAGCCCGCGCGTGGTGATCGAGTCCACGATGCCGGAGTCGATCGAGAAGGGGAGGTTGTATTTCGCCGCCGCGGTGGTGGCGGCCAGGCCCAGGTTGCTGGCGAAGGCGCCGGTGAAGCCGGCCGCGCCCGCCTCGGCCATCTGGTCGACCAGGCTGGTGGCGATCTCCACCTTGCCCTGCGCGTCGCCCAGCAGCGCCTCGATCTTGGCGCCGCCCATCGACTTGATGCCGCCGGCGGCGTTCACGTCGGCGATCGCCATCTGCCCGCCGAGGCGGCATTGCGCGCCCGAGAAGGCAAGCGCGCCGGTCACCGGGTGGATGAGGCCGAGCTTGATGGCGGCGGGCTGGGCGCGCGCCACCATCGGCGCGGCCAGGGTGGCGGCGGTGGCGGCGCCCGTAGCCAGGGCAGCGCGGCGGGTCAGGCGAATGCCTGTCAGCGAGTTGGTCATGGTGTCCCCCTCCAGACGTGTTGTACTGTCGATAATACATATTTGCGGCGCTTTGGCACGCGCCACATCACGCCGCGGAGGCAGGGATTTGTCGTCCAGTGTTGCGCAAGGGGCAGCGCCGGCTCAGGCGGCGCGGCCGTAGTACAGCGTGACGGTGTGGGTGGCCTCGGCGAAGAACAGCCAGCGCTCGGCGATCAGGCCCAGCAGCGCCAGCACGGCCGCCGCCACGGCGAGCAGCGCGCCGGCGCCACCGCCGATCGGCAGCGCCAGCAGCAACAGCAGGGCCGGCACCACGAAGCCGGCCACCAGGGCGATCCGGCGCAGCCTGGCGGCGTGCTTACGGCCGATGCGGAAGCCCATTTCCTTCAGCAGGTAGTTGTCCTGGGTGTTCGGCGATTCCAGCATCCGCACCTTGCCCAGCCCGCCCAGGCCGGTGGCGCTCTCAATGGTGCTGCCGGGCGCGGCGCCGTCGATGAAGCGCCAGTAGCGCAGCTTGGCGAACAGCCCGGACAGCGCCAGCAGGATGGCGAGCCCGCCCGGCGCCTCGCCCGGCCAGCCGAACAGGGCGGCCAACGCGGTCAGGCAGACGGCGCCGCTGAAGGCCGCGAACAGCAGGTAGTTGCGCGTGACCAGCGGCGAATGCCATTGCCGGATCGGCTTGAGCGAGGCGTAGATCATGCCGGTGCAATACACGGTGGCCACCGCCATCACCGCGCTGGCGACGCCGAACGCCGCGGTGGTGCCGCCGGTGGCCCCCCCGGTGCTCCAGGCAAACGCGAACAGCAGGGCGGGGATGTAGGTGAGCACGGCGGCCACGCCCTCGCGCGACAGCCACGAGGTGCGCCACTGCGAGAACGCCCGCCACGCCCGCTCCGGGTGGCCCAGATGCACCGTGGAGGCCAGCAGCCCGGTGGTGACCAGCGCGAGCGCCAGCGCGATGCCGACCAACCCGAAGGCCACGCTGTCCGGTAGCAGCCCGGCCGGCGCCAGCAGGCCCAGCAGCGCGAGCAGCCCGTAGCCGGCGCCCGAGGCGGTGGTGAAAAAGATGACCGAGAAGGCGGGATTCATCGTGGGAAGCCTTCAATCTAGGGAGAAAAGGGCTCGTTTTCCGGAAAAAAGGAGCGTCTTTTCCTGTTTCACCGCGACAAAGCCCGGTCCACCCAGGCGAGCAGCCGCCCGGCCACCCCCTCGGCGCCGGTTTCGGCCGGGCGCGGCAGCGGCGGCGGCGACAATTCGGTGCGCGGGCGCGGCGGCAGGTATTTGTTGGTGGGCGCGTAGCCCATCTCCGGCATCAGGTCGAACCCGCCACGCTCGGCCACCAGCCGCGACACCGCGCTGTCCGGGTCGCCCAGGTCGCCGAAATGTCGTGCGCTGGCCGGGCAGGTGGAGACGCAGGCGGGGGTGCGCTCGTGCTCCGGCAGGGTCTGGTTGTAGATGCGGTCGATGCACAGCGTGCATTTCTTCATCACGCCGGCATCCGAATCATACTCCCGCGCGCCGTAGGGGCAGGCCCAGGAGCACAGCTTGCAGCCGATGCAGGCATCGGCGTTGACCAGCACGATGCCGTCCTCGGCGCGCTTGTAGCTGGCGCCGGTGGGGCAGACGGTGACGCAGGCCGGGGTTTCGCAATGCAGGCAGGAGCGGGGGAAGTTCACCGTGCGGCTTTGCGTGCCGGTGCCCGCCTCGTAGCTGTGCACCCGGTTGAACCACACGCCATCCGGCTTGCTGCCGTACGGGTCCTGGTCGGTCATCGGCGCGGAATGGCCGGAGGCGTTCCATTCCTTGCAGTTGACCGCGCAGGCGTGGCAGCCGACGCAGGTGTCCAGGTCGATCACCAGGCCCAGCTTCGTGGCGCCTTTGGCCGGTTGCGGCAGGCTGGTCATGGGGTGGGGGCCTTGCTGGCGTTGTAGCGCAGGATGGAGGGGGCCGCGGCCATTCCCTTCGGGCGGCGCAGCGCGGCGGGGTATGGCACGGTCTCGCTGGCTTCGTCCGGCGCGGCTTTCTCGATGCGCACCCGCGCGTCGTACCAGGCCGCCTGCCCGGTCATCGGGTCGGCGTTCAGCCGCTTGCCCGTGTCGTCCGGCGGCAGGAATTCCGACAGCACGTGGTTGAGCAGGAAGCCCACCCGCGATTCGGCGGCATCGTCGGCCAAGTTCCAGGCGCCGGAGCGCTTGCCGATGGCGTTCCAGGTCCAGACCGTGCCGGGGTTCACGCCTTCCATCAGCCGCACCTGCACGCGGGCGCGGCCGTTGCGGCTGATCACCCAGGCCCAGTCGTCATCGGCCAGCCCCAGCCCCTCGGCGGTGGCGCGGTGGATGAACAGGCTGTTCTGGCCATGGATCTGCCGCAGCCAGGCGTTCTGCGAGTGCCAGGAATGGTACATCGCCGCCGGCCGCTGGGTGACGGCGTGCAGCGGATAGGCGGCCGCGCCCTCCATCTCCTCCTCGAACGGCGGATACCAGATCGGCAACGGGTCGGCGAAGCGGGCGGTGCGGGCGCGCAGCCGGTCGGGCGGCTGCACCGGGCCGTGGCCCTGGGCGGCGAGGCGGAACTTGGCCAGCGGCTCGCTGTAGAGCTGCAGCACGATCTGGTCGGCGGTACCCACCATGCCCAGCCGCACCGCGTTTTCCAGATACGCCTTGTTGGCGTGCTTGAAATAGCCCTGCTCGTGCGGCAGATCGTAGCGCCAGAAGCAGCCATTGGCGACGTAGGCGTCGAGCTGCCCCGGGTTGGGCGCGCCCACCCCGTCGCCGGCGCCGTCCGCGCCGCGGAAGCCCGCCAGCGGCCCGGTGCCCGGCTTGCGCTCGTGCTTCCAGATATATTCCTTGTAGTCGGCATAGACGCGGCTGCCGTCGGCGGCCACGAAGCCGGGCAGCTTCAGCCGCGTGCCCAACTCGATCAGCACGTCCTGGAACGGCCGCACGTCGCGGTCAGGTGCCAGGATCGGCTGGCGGATGGCGTCCGCCGGGCCGTGCGCGCTGCCGATCGGGCGGTCGAGCAGGGAGATGCAGTCCCACCGCTCCAGATAGGTGGTGTCGGGCAGGATCAGGTCGGCGAAGGCCACCGTCTCGGAGAAGAACGCATCCGAGTAGATGATGTGCGGAATGCGGTATTCGCCGGTCGCCGGGTCCTTCTCGGTCATCATCCGGGTCGCCTCGCCCGGGTTCATCGAGGAGTTCCAGGCCATGTTGGCCATATACATGAACAGCACGTCGATCTTGTACGGATCGCCGGCATGTGCGTTGGCCAGCACCGTGTGCATCATGCCGTGCAGCCCGAGCGGCGCCTCCCACGAGAACGCCTTGTCCAGCCGCAGCGGCGTGCCGTCGGCGGCGACCATCAGGTCTTCCGGCCCGCGCGGGAAGCCCAGCGCCATGCCGGCGATCGGCTGGCCGGGCGCCACCGTCTTGCCGGCCGGCGGCGGGCCGGGCGGGATCGGCCGCGGATAGGGCGATTTGTAGCGCCAGGAGCCGGGGGTATCCACCGCGCCCAGCAGCATCTGCAGCATGTGGATGGCGCGGCAGGTGTGGAAGCCGTTGCTGTGCGCCGAGATGCCGCGCATGGCATGGATCGCCACCGGCCGGCCGACCATGGTCTCGTGCCGGCGCCCGGCGGTGTCGGTCCAGGGCTGGTCGAGCGTCACCGGCTGGTTGAACGCCACGTCGGCGATCTCGGCGGCGATGCGGCGGATGGTGGCGGCCGGCACGCCGCAACGCTCGGCCACCGATTCGGGGGCGTATTCCGGCTGCAGGTAGCGCCCGGCCAGCAGCTCGAACACCGGCACCGCGCGGCGGCCGTCCTCCAGCGTCACCACGCCCATGAAGGCCTGCCGGGTGCCGGGGGTGGCGGCATCCACCGCGGCGTTCTGGTCGCGATCCCATGCCAGCACCTTGCCGGCGGCATCGCGCGCGAACAGCCCGTCATCCGCGCCGCCGGGGTTGCGGATCACCAGGTGGGTGGCGTTGGTATAGCGCACCAGGAAGTCCAGATCGACGCGCTCGGCCTCCAACAGCACATGCACCAGCGCCAGGATGAACAGCCCGTCGGTGCCCGGGCGGATGCCCAGCCACTCGTCGGCCACCGCGGCATAGCCGGTCTTCACCGGGTTCACCGCCACGTATTTCGCCCCGCGCGCCTTCAGCTTCGCCAGCCCCGCCTTGATCGGGTTGGAATCATGGTCCTCGGCGACGCCCAGCATCAGGAAGTACTTGGCATGCTCCCAATCCGCCTCGCCGAACTCCCAGAAGCTGCCGCCGATGGAATAAAGCCCGCCCGCCGCCATGTTCACCGAGCAGAACCCGCCATGCGCGGCGAAATTCGGCGTGCCGAAGGCCGAGGCCCACCAGCCGGTGAAGCTCTGACTCTGGTCGCGCCCGGTGAAGAAGGCCAGCTTGCGCGGGTCGGTGCCGCGCACCTGCCCCAGCCAGCCGGTGGCGACGGCCAGCGCCTCCTCCCACTCGATCTCCTTGTAGTCGCCGCTGCCGCGCTCGCCCACCCGCAGCAGCGGCTTGGACAGCCGCGCCGGCGAGTAGTGGTTCATGATCCCGGCCGAGCCCTTGGCGCACAGCACGCCCTTGTTCACCGGGTGGTCGCGGTTGCCCTCGATATAGCGGATGCGCCCGTCCTTGAGATGGACGCGGATGCCGCAGCGGCAGGCGCACATGTAGCAGGTGGTGGTGGCCATCCGGTCGCCGGTTTCCGGCGAGAGGTTGATTTTTTCTTGGCCAGGGGCGGGTGGCGGGCTGCTGTGTGTCTCGGACATGCCCGGACGGTGGCGTGAAACCCCGCCCAGCGTCAAGCGACCGCCCGCCGCGATCGGCATTGCGCGCCCCGCCCCCGCCGGTGGATGCTGCCGGCATGACCGACCATATCGACGCCATCGACCTGCACCTCATCGAAAGCCCCATCCGCAGCGCCCGCAGCCATGGCTCCGGCCACGTCAAGATGTCGGTCCAGCGCGTGATCGTCCGCGTGCGCACGCAGGACGGCCTGGCCGGCTGGGGCGAGGCCGCCCCCTGGGCGCCGTTCGGCAACGTGGCGGCAGGCACCATGGCGGTGCTGGCGACCACCCTGCGCCCGGCGCTGCTGGGGCGCGACCCCGCCGCCATCACCGCCCGCGCCGCCGACTGCGCCGCCGCCATCGCCGGCCACCCGGAGGCGAAGGTCGCGATCGACATGGCGCTGTGGGACATCGCCGGCAAGCGCGCCGGGCTGCCGGTGCACGCGCTACTGGGCGGCGCGGTGCGCGAGACCATCCCGCTCTCGTTTTCCATCGCCAACCCGGACTTCGCCGCCGACCTGGAGCGCGCGCGCGAGCTGTTCGCCCAGGGCCACCGCATCCTGAAGGTCAAGACCGGCTACCTGCCGCACGCCCAGGACCTCAAGCGGCTGGAGGCCCTGCGCGCCAATCTGCCGGAGCTGGATTTGCGGGTGGACTACAACCAGGGCCTGGCGCCCATGGACGCCATCCGCACCCTGCGCGACATCGAGGCCTTCCGCCCCACCTTCATCGAACAGCCGGTACCGCGCGGGCAGGAGGCGGCGCTGGCGGCGATCACCGCGGCGTTGGACACCCCGGTGCTGGCCGACGAGAGCGTGTACTCCCCCGACGAGATGCTGCGCGCCGCCCGCGAGCGCCTGGCCGACTGCGTCTCGATCAAGCTGATGAAGGCGGGCGGCTACGGCCCCGCGCGGGCGATCGACGCCATCGCGTCGGCGGCGGGCATGCCGAGCTATGGTGGCACGCTATGGGAGGGTGGCATCGCGGCGGCGGCCGGCGCGCACCTGCTGGCCGCGCTGCCGAACTGCACGCTCGGGTGCGAGTTCTACATGCCGAGCTACGCCCTGGTGCGGGATATCTGCCCCGACCCGCTGCTGGCGGGCGGCGGGGTGGTGCGGGTGCCGCAGGGGGTGGGGTTGGGGGTGGAGGTGGACGAGGCGGAACTGGCGGCTCTGGCGGTAGCCGGCTGACGGCGCCTGCAACGTGGCGGGCGACTGAGTGCGGCCGCGCGGCCCGGGTTTGGAGCGCGGCCTCGCGTCCCGCTTCGAACCGGTTCATGCCGCGAGGTCCCTGCGGCCTCGCGACATGAACCGGGGTGGGCGTTCAGAACTTCACGTGGTAGGCCCTCAGCATCCGGACGACGCGCGCACCACCGGGGCTGTTGGCGACAGTGAACAGGAAGGTGGTCGCGGTGGTCGTGTCGACGCAGGACAGGAAGGCGAGGCTCCTCTCGCCGGTCGACAGGTCCATTTCGCCGCGGGTCGGGTAGCGGCAGATCATCATGGCGGGGTTGCGGGTGAAATAATCGGTCGGCCCGAACTCGCGAACGACCTGGTTCACCACTTTCTTGCGAAAGACGCCCACACGCGTGGTCACCGGCTGCGACCCGCTGTAGGCATGGACGCCGGTGACCTGATTGGGGCCAGTCTTGTAGAGATAGAAAACGCACCCGGAAAAGTCGCCAGTATAGATATAGCCAGGCGGGTTGATCGCCCCGACCGTGGCCATGACATCGACCGTGAAGATGTTGACGCCGTTGTTGGTCGTGGAGTCGTTGGACACCCGCGTCAGGGTGATGGTGTTGGCGACCACGTCGGCCGTCAGGTTCACTTTCGAATAATTATTATCGACGACTTGGTCGACAATGCCGGTGTTGACGAGCCCTGTGCCCCCGGTGACGGTACTCGGGAATGAAATCACTCCTCCGTTTTGCAGGATCGTTCTGATGTCGGCGGTCAGCAGCGGCATCGCGGTGTCCTTCTTTGGGCCCGATTGATTCGGGAATACTCTGCTTATTGTAGCAACGTCATCGTGGACCATGCGCCCGTCCGGCCCTTCGGGCGACACGTTATGTGCATATCGGTGGGTGCCGCAACGGCGGAACCATGGCGCGTGGGCGGTGGCTGACGACTGGCCACCGGCCAACCGGTCACCTGCATCCCCGCGAACGGCGTCCAGCCGCAGGGCGAGGCGATCCAGCTTTCCTCGATGCGCGTGTCCGTCGCATGTCCATCAGGGTGAAATCGGCGTCGTGGCCCGCCGCCAGCCGCCCCTTGCCGACCACGCCATGAACCCGCGCCGGGCCGATTGCCGCCTCCGACCGGAGCTGTTCCTTTGTTGCCCGGCAGTACGGCGCATGGCCGGAGCCGATGGCGTCCCCCATGCGCTTCGTCGCACGGAGGACACCCCCGCAGGCCCGCGCCCTCGATCAACCCGGCGGCGGCTTGCGGATGACCTCGGGGCAGGCGGCGCAGGCGTGGCGCTTATGTTGGGCGTACCATCGGCAGGTCGCCCGGATGGCGCAGTTCGGAAGGGTTTCCGGGCCTTCCGTGATTTTGAGCGCGTCCAGGGCGCGGTCCACCAAGCCGCAGCGGCCGGCGCCGGGCTCGCCCGCCCATTGCACGCAGCGGTGCTCCATGCAGGGGCCGGCGAAGCGCAGGCGGTTTTCGATCGGCACGCCTTCCTGGGCGAAGCTCTCGATGAGGTCCTGGGTAGCCGGGACGCCAGGGTTCAGGTACGCAACCTGGCCCGGCGCCGTCACGATGCCGAACAAGGTGGCGCCCGGCTCCGGCGGAGCACTGGGGCAGGAGGCCTGTCGCGGGCCGTCCTCCCCGGATTGCCCGCTCATTCCGCCCGGGCGCCACCGACGACGGCGGAGCTGTTGAGCACGTTCTTGATGCCCACCTTCTCAAGCTCCGCCACGTCGATCCACAGCCCGCCATGGATGCGGCCGATGTTGAGGAAATCCGAGCGAACCGGATGCGTGCTGCCTTCCCCCAGCGCGTGGGCGACGGCGGCCCCGATGGCGGCGGACACCTTGTGCCGCTGCGCCTCCGAAAGCGTCACGCCGGAAACCGTGAAGACGAACTTGCTGTCGGGCATTGGACTACTCCCGCTGCGTAGGCGGTTCACCCGTCCCTCGGGCACGACAAGGTGCCGCATGTGTTGTTCCGCAAATGGAGCCCGCGAAGGGCGCTCCAGTCCGAGTTCGCCATGCTGCGCCGGCGGCAGCGGCCGGGGCAACGGCAATATCGTTCAGACACCGATTCGTGATGTAATCGTTATTACTTCGGAAGGCCGGGCCGCGCGCCCTGGCGCCGGCCCGGCATCGGGGGGTGGTCCTACCGGAACGCCACCAGCCGCCCCGCCGGCCCCCCCAGCACCTCATCCTCCCGCATCACCACCTGGCCGCGCACGATCGTCGCCACCGGCCAGCCGGTCACCTGCATGCCCGCGAACGGCGTCCAGCCACAGGGCGAGGCGATCCAGCTCTCCTCGATGCGCCGGGTCCGCCGCATGTCCACCAGGGTGAAATCGGCGTCGTAGCCCGCCGCCAGCCGCCCCTTGCCGACCACGCCGTACACCCGCGCCGGGCCGGCGCACATCAGGTCCACCATCCGCGCCAGCGACAGCCGGCCGGCGTTCACGTGGTCCAGCATCACCGGCACCAGCGTCTGCACCCCGGTCAGCCCGGCGGCCACCTCCGGCCAGGGCCGCTCCTTCGCGGCGCGGGAATGCGGGGCGTGGTCGGAGCCGATGGTGTCCACCGTGCCGTCGCGCACCGCCGCCCAGCTTGCCTCGTAATGGCGCTGGCCGCGGATCGGCGGGTTCATCACGCCGTAGCCCTTCAGGCGATCGTACACGTCCGGCGCCATCTGGGTCAGGTGGTTGACCAGCACCTCCACGGTGGCGATGTCGCGGTAGTCCTTCAGGTAGTCCAGTTCCTCGGCGGTCGAGACGTGCAGGATATGCGCCGGCCGCCCGGTCTTGCGGGCCAGCGCCATCAGCCGGCGGGTGCCCAGGAACGCCGCTTCCTCGTCGCGCCATTCCATGTGGCGGGAATACGGGTCGCCGGATTTGAACATCGGCTTGCGCGCCTGCAGGCGGTATTCGTCCTCGCTGTGATAGGCGATCGGGCGGCGGCCGGCGCGCATCACCCGCTCCAGGCTCTCGTCGTCCTCGATCATCAGGTCGCCGGTGGAGCTGCCGGCGAACACCTTGATGGCGCACACGCCGCGCCCGGTCTCCAGGCTGGCGAGCTCGGGGATGTTCGCGCGGGTGCCGCCGACATACAGGCCCATGTCGCACCAGGCGTTGGTCTCGGCGTAGCCCTGCTTCCAGGCCAGCCGCTCGGCGTCGGTGATGGCGGGGCTAGTGTTGGGCATGTCGAACACCGCGGTGATGCCGCCCAGCACGGCCGCGCGGGTGCCGGTGGGGATGCTCTCCACGGCCTTGTCGCCGGGGTCGCGCAGATGCACGTGCGGGTCGATCAGGCCCGGCAGCACATGCAGGCCGGCGGCCTCGATCACCTGCCCGGCGGTCGCATCCGCCCCGGCGCCGAGGGCGGCGATGCGGCCCTGGCGCACCCCCACGCTGGTCTGCTCCATGCCCCAAGGCAGCACGCAGGTGCCGCCGCGGATCAGCAGGTCGAAATGCGCGGCCATCGCGGGTTCTCCGTGGCTGGTGGAAGCCTTCGTTTCCGACAGCGCGCGCCCGGGCGCAACCCCTGTTCGCGGCGTCTTGCCGGATCGGGCGAAGCATCCAATGTTCTGTCCATGACCCAACCCGACCCGGCTGCGCACCTGGCCCTGCTCCCCGACCGCGGCGTGATCGCGGTGGAGGGGGAGGACCGCGTGTCCTTCCTGCAAGGGCTGGTGTCCAACGACGTGGCCCTGGCCGCGCCCGGCCGCGCCGTATGGGCGGCGCTGCTGACGCCGCAGGGCAAGTGGCTGGCCGATTTCTTCATCCTCGTCGAAGGCGCGCGCCTGCTGCTGGACTGCCAGCGCGACCAGGCGGCGATGCTGGCGCAGAAGCTCTCCCGCTTCCGCCTGCGCGCCAAGGTGACGGTGCGCGACGAGTCGCAGGCATGGCACGTCCACGCCGCCTGGGGCGCGCCGCCGCAGCCGCTGCCCGGCACGGTCGCCGCCCCCGATCCGCGCCTGCCCGAAGCCGGTTGGCGCCTCCTCTCCCCCACGCCGCTGCCTGCCACCGCCGATGCCGCCGAGTGGGACACCCACCGCTTGGCGCTCGGCCTGCCCGACGGCGCGCGCGACCTGGAAGCCGACAAAACCGTGCTGTTGGAGGCCGGATTCGACGAGCTTTCGGGCGTTTCCTGGACCAAAGGCTGCTATATGGGCCAGGAATTGACCGCCCGAACCAAGTACCGCGGCCTCATCAAGCGCCGGCTGGTGCCGGTGCGGATCGAGGGGCCACTGCCCGCGCCCGGCACGCCGATCCTGCGCGACGGGGTGGAGGTGGGCGCCATGCGCTCCGGCCGCGGCGCAATCGGGCTGGCGCAACTGCGACGCGAGGCGCTGGCCGGCCCGCTTGCCTGCGGTGACGCCGTGCTGACCCCCGCGCCCCCCGCCTGGATGCGCCTGCCGGAGACCGCGACATGACCGAACTGCCCGCCACCCAGGCCGCCGATTGGGAACAGCGCTACCGCGAGGGCCGCACCGGCTGGGAGCGCGGCGGCCTGAACCCCGCCTTCCTGGCCTTCCTGGCCGACGGCACCCTGGCCCCCGGCCGCATCCTGGTGCCCGGCGCCGGGCGCAGCCACGAGCCGCTGGCCCTGGCGCGGGCCGGGTTCCAGGTGGTCGCGCTCGACATTTCTCCCAGCGCCGTGGCCGCGCAGCAGGAGCGCCTCGCCGGCACCCCGGGCCGCGCCGAACTGGCCGACCTGTTCACCTGGGAGCCGGAGATGCCGCTGGACGCGGTGTACGACCAGACCTGCCTGTGCGCGCTGCCGCCGGCGCTGCTGGACGCCTATGCCGCGCGGTTGGCCCGCTGGGTGCGGCCGGGCGGGGTGCTGGCGGCGCTGTTCATGCAGACCGGCCGGCCGGGCGGGCCGCCCTATCACTGCGACCTGCACCAGATGCGCGCGCTGTTCCCCGACGACGCCTGGGCCTGGCCCGAGATCCCGCACCCGATGGTGGCCCATCCCGGCGGCACGGCGGAGATCCCGGTGGCGCTGGTCCGGCTCTGACCGGCCGGGGTATATCGGGTTCCCCTCGGCTTTAGCGCAGCGCCTCCGCCAGCGCCGCCGCGCGCTCGCGCACCGGCGGCGACAGCGGGGCGGCGGCCCGCAGCAGCGCGTCCCGCAGCCCCGGCAGGTCGCCGAACGCCGCCGCCACCAGCCGGTGCCGCATGGCCGCGTCGGTGGCGGGGTCGTCGGCGAAGCGGCGCAGCACGCAGCCCGCCAGCGTCAGGATCAGCAGGTCGGCATCCGCGTCGGCCCGCTGCAACCGTGCCGCCAGGCTCGCCAGCACCCGCACATTGCCCGGATCGGCGCCCTGCGCGGCATCGTAGAGCCGGGCCGAGGTCAGCGCAGCCACCACCAGCCGCGCATCGCGCCCGGCCGGCAGCGTGGCCAGCGCAGCCCCCAGCGCCTCGATCGCCGGCAGCCGCGCCATCCGGGCGTCGTCGGCGGCCAGCAGCAGCACCACGTCGCGGGTGATGGCGTCGCCCTCGGCGGCCGCGCGCGTCAGGGCGGCGGCCAGCCCGGGCGCCAGGGCGGCGGGGTCGGCTGCCAGTTGCAGCGCGTGGCGAACCCGTGCAGGTGTGGCGGTGTCGCCCGGCGCCAGGGCAATGCCCGCCTCGGCCCGGAACAGCCCCTCCGCCCCCGGCGCGGCGAGGCCGGCCAGCAGCAGGGTGCCGCCCGGCTCCAGCGCCAGCAGGTTCCACTGGTTGAACCCCTGCCGCAGCCGCGCCATCGGGTCGCGCGCCCGCACGAACGGCACCCGCACCGCCTGGCCGGCGGCGAGCCCCCCGTGCAGCGGCGCCGTCACCCGGCCGAGGAGCAGCCCCGCCTCGTCGCCGGGATCGGCGGCGGGCAGCGGCGACAGGCCGGTGACCTCCACCACCGCCACCGCGTTCTCCGGCCGCACCAGGGCCGGCGCCAGCTCGCCCGACAGCATGGCGCCCGCCGGCACCGGCGCGGCGGCCGACGCGCTCATGGCCGGCACCAGCAGCGAGGCGAGCAGCAGCAGGGCGGTCGCAAGGCGGCTACGGGGTCCATGTCGTGTTCGTCCCCTCGTTGAAGCGTGGCTGGAAGGTCTCGAACCCTGCGGCAGCGGCATCCTGGCCTCCGGTTCCTGGCGAGATTGCCACATAAGCCGCCTGGAAGGTGAGATGCGCGCCGTTGGCCACCCATGTTCCCACCGGCCCGGGCGGCGCGCCATAGTTGACGGTGCCGGCGTAATCGGCGCTCCAGGCGGTTTTGGCATGCACCACGATGTTGTTCGGCGCCTGGGTGCTGGTGGCGGCGATCGCGGTGGAGAAGCCGTTGATGCCCGAGATGCTGGTCAGCAGGCTGTTGGTGTTCTGGTGCCGGCGCGGGAACGAGCCGGTGGGGCTGTCGGCGGTGAACACGCTGCGCTGCTTGGCCGCGGTGTTGTCCGGCGTCACCTTGAACACCGAGGCGACGAACACGAAAGGCTGGCTGGCATCGTTGGAATCGACCACCGGCAGCCCGCCCTTGGGCACTTCCAGCGCCGTCTCGCCAGGCGCGTAGTTGCCGGTCAGCGTGTCCGCCACGCCGTTCTGCAGCACGTGCAGCCGCACCTTGTCGATCCCCAGCGTGCCGGCGCTGCCGCCGCCCACCAGCTTGACCGAGACGGTGGCCTGCCAGGCGAACTGCCCGGCCAGGAACTCGCCGGACTTGAAGAAGGTGAAGCCGGCCTGCGAGCCGCCATCCTTGTAGTTGGCGTCGGTGCCGACGATCACCGAGGAGGCGACATCCACCTCCACCGAGACGAACACCACGTTCCAGACGATCTGGTTCTCGCCCGCCTTGCCGATCACCGAGAACGAGCCGGGCTTGTTGGTGGACAGCTTCGCGGCGGTGGGTTTCGGCCCGGCGGTCAGGCTGGGCGTGGCGGAGCTGTTCTCGGTGGCGACGATGCTCCAGCTCACCTGCTGGTCGGCCGGCGCCGTCACCGCCAGCAGGTCGATGGTGTTGCAGCCGCGCACCACGATCGAGGGGGCGTTGGAGGTCAGCGACTTGTCGTCCACCGTGCTGGTGAACAGCGCATCGGTCGGCCGCTTGTTGGCCGGCACGCGCACGCCGTGGGTGCCGGGCACGCTGCCGGCGATCGAGACGATCCGGAACGGGAACAGCGTCAGGGTGATCACGGCGTGCTGGCCGGAGCTGACGGTGGCCGAGCCCTCGGCGGCCGCGAAGACGCCCCCTTTGACCTTGCCGAAGCCCTGCTTGCTGCCCTTGGCGTTGTAGCCGCGCGGCGCCACGGTGCCGTAATGGGCCCAGCCCTGGTCGTCGGTGCGCTCGATGCCGAGGCCGTCGACATTCACCTCGGCGTCCTTGATCGGGGTGCCGCCCTCGCGCACCACATGCACCGACAATTCGCCCGGCGGCGGGGCAGGGGCGGGGGCCGGCCCGGGCCGGGGCGGCGGGACGGGCGGCGCGGGGCCGGGCGGCGGGTCCGGCGGCGCCGTGCCGCCGCCCTGCGCCTGGCGCATCACCCACGCGACCCGGAAGACGTGCAGCAGCGGCGCCACCGGCAGCAGCAGCAATTCCTGCCGGGCCAGCAGGGTGGCGGCCTCGTCCAGCGTGGCGGCGGCTTCGTCGGCGGTCTGCGGCTTCGGCGCGGCCGGCCGGGCCGGCGGGGGCGCGGCCGAGCCCGGGGTGGGGGCGGGGACGGGCGGCGGGCGGCGCTGGAACCGGCTTCCGGCCGGGTGCAGCAGCGCCGCCTCCAGCGCCCGGGCATTGGCCATGCGCGCTTCGCCCCGGTTCAGCGCGGCCAGGGCGGCGTCCCGGTCCGGGAACAGCACCCGCCCGGGCATCAGCGCGGCTTCGGGGTTGCGGTCGTCGAACTGGATCACGATCGCGCCGGGCAGCGCCTGCACCAGCCCGATGCTGCCGGCGGCGATGGCGGCGGCCACCCGGCGCAGCACGTCCTCCGGGCCACGGCGGCGGGCGGGCAGGGCCAGCCCCGCCTGCTCCAGCGCGGCGCGCAGTATCGCGGTCGGCGGCGGCATGGCGGCGCGCACCAGCCGCTCGCGCGCCCGCCAGGCGGCCAGCGGCGCCGGCGCATCGACCACCGGCTCGCTCGGCGGCAGGCGCCGGCCGAGTCGGAGTGTCGTCGTGTCGGCTGACCAGATGAGCATTTTGCCCGCGCCCCCGCTGCGGCGGCAGCCGCGTTCGAAGCGGAGGCAGTATGATACGTGGCCGCGGCGCGGTGCCAGCGTGATGGCCGCCGCGCCCGTCGACAAATGCGTGATCGCGGGTGCGGCGGCACGGGGGGCGGGGGGCGGCTTCAGCCTCCCCGGTTCAGTTGAGATGCGCCAGGTGCTCGGTATGCCGCCACTCGGCCGGGCTGATCAGGCCGACCGAGGCGACCCGCACCGAATGCAGCCGCCCCTCGATCTCGCGGCGCCAGAATTCCAGGAAGCGGTGCAGCACCGGGTAGCCGGGGGCGATGTCCAGCTCCTGCCACACATAGCTTTGCAGCACGGCCGGATGGTCGGGCAGGTGGTAGAGGATTTCGGCCGTGGTCAGGCGATAGCCCTGAAGCTGGCGCTGCATCTGGGTGGCGACGTGCATGAAGCCCTCCGTTCGATGGAAATCGGTGGCTGCCGCGCGTATCCCCTGGCCTTCCCGGTTCCGCATCTGCTGCGCGGCATGGGATGGAATGCTAGCCAAGCCGGCGGCCGCTGCAATTAAAAAAGCAATCAAATCAGAAGATTGGCACTCTCCCCCGAAGATTGCTGCCGGTCTCTTGACGAGGCTGGCGGTTCCGCCTACATCGCTGGCACTCCCTGATGGGGAGTGCCAACAATCCAGCCGATGGCCCGGTGACGGGCTTTGCGGCCTGGCAACAGCGACATTATCCAGGAGCGATCCGCATGAAGTTCCGTCCTCTGCACGACCGGGTCGTGGTGAAGCGGCTGACCGCTGAAGAGAAGACCAAGGGTGGCATCATCATCCCCGACACCGCCCAGGAAAAGCCGATGGAAGGCGAAGTCGTCGCCGTCGGCGCCGGCGCGCGCAACGAACAGGGCCAGATCGTGGCGCTGGACGTGAAGGCCGGCGACCGGGTGCTGTTCGGCAAGTGGTCGGGCACCGAAGTCAAGATCGACGGCGAGGAGCTGCTGATCATGAAGGAGTCCGACATCATGGGCATCATCGAGGCGACCGCCGCGAAGAAGAAGGCGGCCTGATCCGGCGGGCTGCGGCCAGCCGGCCCGCGGCCCCGAGGACTGCGCCTGCTGCCACCGATCCAGGGCCGAGACCGGCCCGAGATGAATAAGGAAAAGTCATATGGCTGCCAAAGACGTTCGCTTCGGCGGTGACGCCCGCGCCCGCATGCTGCGTGGTGTCGACATCCTGGCCGACGCCGTGAAGGTGACGCTGGGCCCCAAGGGCCGCAACGTGGTCATCGACAAGAGCTTCGGTTCGCCGCGCATCACCAAGGACGGCGTGACCGTCGCCAAGGAGATCGAGCTGGCCGACAAGTTCGAGAACATGGGCGCCCAGATGGTGCGCGAAGTGGCCTCGAAGACCAACGACCTGGCCGGCGACGGCACCACCACCGCCACCGTGCTCGCCCAGGCGATCGTGCGTGAGGGCGCCAAGGCCGTGGCCGCGGGCATGAACCCGATGGACCTGAAGCGCGGCATCGACAAGGCGGTTATCGCCCTGGTCGAGGAGCTGAAGAAGAAGACCAAGAAGATCACCACCCAGGCGGAAACCGCCCAGGTCGGCACCATCAGCGCCAACGGCGAAGCCGATATCGGCAAGATGATCTCCGAAGCCATGCAGAAGGTCGGCAACGAGGGCGTGATCACGGTCGAGGAAGCCAAGGGCATCCAGACCGAACTCGACGTCGTCGAGGGCATGCAGTTCGACCGCGGCTACGTCTCCCCGTATTTCATCACCAATGCGGAGAAGATGGTCGCCGATCTGGACCAGCCCTACATCCTGATCCACGAGAAGAAGCTGTCCGGCCTGCAGCCGATGCTGCCGCTGCTGGAGACGGTCGTGCAGTCGGGCCGTCCGCTGCTGATCATCGCAGAGGACATCGAGGGCGAGGCGCTGGCCACCCTGGTGGTCAACAAGCTGCGCGGCGGCCTGAAGGTCGCGGCCGTGAAGGCGCCGGGCTTCGGCGATCGCCGCAAGGCCATGCTGGAGGACATCGCGATCCTGACCGGCGGCCAGGTGATCAGCGAAGACCTCGGCATCAAGCTTGAGACGGTGACGCTCGCCATGCTCGGCAAGGCCAAGAAGGTCCTGATCGAGAAGGAGAACACCACCATCGTCGAGGGTTCGGGCAAGAAGGCCGACATCGCCGGCCGCTGCGCCCAGATCCGCGCCCAGGTGGAGGAGACCACCTCCGACTACGATCGCGAGAAGCTGCAGGAGCGTCTGGCGAAGCTGGCTGGCGGCGTGGCCGTCATCCGCGTCGGCGGGGCGACCGAGGTTGAGGTGAAGGAGCGCAAGGACCGCGTGGACGACGCGCTGCACGCCACACGCGCGGCTGTCGAGGAAGGCATCGTGCCCGGCGGCGGCGTCGCCCTGGCCCGCGCCTCGCTCGTGCTGGCCAAGCTGAAGGCCGAGAACGACGACCAGCGCTTCGGCATCGACATCGTCCGCAAGGCGGCCCTGACCCCGATGCGCCAGATCGCCGAGAACGCCGGCGAAGACGGCGCCGTGATCAGCGGCAAGGTGCTCGACAAGGAAGAGTACAACTGGGGCTTCGACGCGCAGAGCGGCGAGTTCAAGGACATGGTGAAGGCCGGCATCATCGACCCGACCAAGGTCGTGCGCACCGCCCTGCAGGACGCGGCCTCGATCGCCGGCCTGCTGGTGACCACCGAGGCCATGATCGCCGAGCGTCCGGAGCGCAAGGCGCCGGCCGGCGGCCCGGGCGGCGGCGGCATGGGCGGGATGGGCGGCATGGGCGACATGGATTTCTGATCCCCTCGGGGATACGGAGTCCACGCCAGGACGACGCCAAGGGGGGGGCGGGCCGCAAGGTCCGCCCCCTTTTCCGTGCGGCGCCCGGCGGTCACAGCTTGGCCATATAGTTGTGATTGACTCATCGATCGGTTTCTGTGCCAACTGTGGTCTGCAATCGTTTTTTGGCTAGGCTTGCTGCGCTTCCGATCTCCGACGCTTGTGTCCGGCGGGTGCCTTCAAGACGACCAAAGGGTCGGTTGTCTTCCAACGCCGCGCGCTGTTGTGCGGTGACGAGACGGAGAGTGACGCAGCTATGGCTATCGGTACGGTTAAGTGGTTTAACACCACCAAGGGCTTCGGTTTCATCATGCCGCAGGACGGCGGCAAGGATGTGTTCGTGCACATCACGGCGGTCCAAGCGGCCGGCCTGCGTGGCCTCGATGAGGGCCAGAAAGTCAGCTACGACGTCGTGATGGAGCGCGGCAAGGCCGCGGCTTCCAACCTCAAACTCGCTTGACGCAGCGTTTCTAGCGTCAGGCGTTCTGACTCGGCCCAAACCCGTTGACCGTATCACATGATCCGGTCGCGGGTTTGTGTCGTTTTAGGCCGCACTTCTGCAGCCGGCCCGGCCCGCCCAGGCCCATGCAGCCAATTCCTCCCGTGCGGCGACGTGCCCCGGCCGGGATCCTCCCGACATCTCAACATACCCAGCCAGCCGCGCGCCCGCGCGCCTGATCCAAGGAGACGACCGACATGGCTATCGGTACCGTGAAGTGGTTCAACGCCACGAAGGGCTTCGGCTTCATCATGCCGCAGGACGGCGGCAAGGACGTGTTCGTCCACATCACCGCCGTGCAGGCCGCCGGCCTGAAGGGCCTCAATGACGGCCAGAAGGTCAGCTACGACGTGGCGATGGAGCGTGGCAAGGCCGCCGCGACCAACCTCAAGCTCGCCTGAACGACTCGCCGCCCGAAAAAGGCCGTCGCCGGACCCCCGGCGGCGGCTTTTTTGGCTTTTGGCCCTTCCCAACCGGCCGCCAAGCGCCGAATCTGCCGGCATGTTCACCCTGTCCGAGCTAGAGGCCGCGGCCGACCTGGTCCACGCCTGCTTCCCCGCCACCGCCAGCTACGTCTGGCCGCTGCTGGCGGCGCGCGCCGGCTGCGAGGTGTGGGTGAAGCACGAGAACCACACCCCCACCGGCGCCTTCAAGGTGCGCGGCGGCCTGACCTACATGGACCGCCGGCAGCGCGCCGGCCGCTCCGGCGGCATCGTCTCGGCCACCCGCGGCAACCATGGCCAGTCGCTGGCCTATGCCGGGGGGCGCGCCGGCATCCCGGTCACCATCGTGGTGCCGTACGGCAACAGCGCCGAAAAGAACGCCGCCATGCGCGCCTTCGGGGCCCGCCTGGTGGAGCACGGCGCCGATTTCGACGAGGCGCGCCAGCACGCCCAGGCGCTCGCCGCCGCCGAGGGGCTGGACTTCGCCCCCAGCTTCCACCCCGACCTGGTGGTGGGCGTGGCGACCTGGGCGCTGGAACTGTTCCGCGCTGCCCCGCCGCTGGACGTGCTGTACGTGCCGATCGGCCTCGGTTCCGGCATCTGCGGCGCCATCCTCGCCCGCGACCTGCTCGGCCTGTCCACCGAGATCGTCGGCGTGCAGAGCACCGGCGCCCCCGCCTATGCCCTGTCCTTCGCCGCCGGCCACGTGGTGGAGACCAACCGCGCCGACACCAGGGCCGACGGCATGGCCACCCGCCAGCCCGACGCGGCGGCGCTGGCCATCATCCGCGCCGGCGCCAGCCATGTCGTGACCGTCACCGACGACGAGGTCGCCGCCGCCATCCGCGCCTACTGGACCGACACCCACAACCTCGCCGAGGGTGCCGGCGCCGCCCCCCTGGCCGCGCTGTTGCAGGAACGCGGGCGCCGCGCCGGCCAGCGGGCCGGCGTGGTGCTGTGCGGCGGCAATATCGACCTCGCGCTGTTCCGCGACTGGGTCCTGGCCGGCGCCTGAGCCGCTCAGACCACCTGGTAGCGCGCCCGCACGCCCCGCTCCAGCGCGGCCGCCACCAGCGCGTCCAGCCGCAGCTCGTCGCGCACCGCTTCCAGCACGCTGACCGATTCGCGGTCCTGGAAGAAATCCGCCGCCGCCACCTCGCAGGCCAGCGCGTATGCCGTCTCGCGCAGCCGCGGCGGCAGCGCGTCGCGGATCAGCCGCCCGGCATGGGCCAGCCCGTCGCTCTCGCGCAGCAGCTCCACGGCGCGGTCGGTGGCCACCGCCAGCCGGTCCGGCGAGAAGTCGCGGAACACCGGCAGCGTCTGCACCAGCCCGGTCATCACCCCGATCTCGCGGTCGGTGATCTCTTCCCCGGCGGCAGCCACCAGGACCATCGTGCAGACCAGGGCTTCCTGGGGGTCCAGCGACGTTTCGGCGAGCATGGCAATCTCCTGTGCAACGCCGCGAACCTGCGGGAGCAGGCGCGCGAGGGCAAGCGGCCGGCGGATTATCTTTCCGTCATGCCTTCGATGTCACGCCGATACGGCTGTCCGGCGCCGAATTCGTCTCCCCGGCCAGGTCCGGCAGCAGCGGCAGCAGCGCCGGCAGGTCGCGCTCGGCCACGCAGACCAGGAACTGCGTCGCATGCGGTCCCGGCGCGTCCTCGGCATCGGCCAGCGGCAGGCCGTCATGGCCCAGCGGCAGCGCCGCCAGCCCCAGGTCGGCATAGACGCCCAGCAGCCCCGGCCCGGCCCGCCACACCGCCGGGTCCATCCGCTCCTGCTGCGCCAGGTCGCGCAACCGCCACACCGCGGAGGCACGGTCGCCCGCCGGCCCCACCGGGTCGCCGATCGCCAGCATCACCCGCCCGATGCGCCGGAACGCGATGCCGGCGCGCTCCGCCTCGCCCCACACCACGCCGTCGGCGCGCGCCGGGTCCCACCCGCCGGCCGCGAGGTAGCGCATCCGCGTCGCCGCGTCCCACGGCGAGAACGCCACATGCCCCGGGCGCACCAGCCGCCAGATCGCCAGCAGCGCCAGCGCCACGCTCAGCGCCACCGCCACGCGCAGCGAGTTCGGCACGTTCGGCGACAGGATGGCTGACCACCAGGAATCGTTGTCCAGCCAGCGCAACCGCGGCGCGAAGGCGGCCAGCGCCACGATGCAGGCCAGCAGCGTCAGCAGCGGCGCCACCGTGCCGGCCTGGAGCGGCTCGGACAGCAGGCGGGCATGCCGGTAGAAGGTGCGATGGAACGGTGCGATCGACAGCGCCGCCACCAGCAGCAGCGCCGCGATCCACAGCGGCTCGCCCTGCAGCGCGGTGAACCCGGCTGCGGCGATCAGCAGCACCAGCGACAGCGTCCACGCCAGGCTCACCCGCCGCGCCAGGGCGGTGGCCAGCACCATCAGCGCCGCCCCGATCAGGCTGGGCACGAAGTCGCTGGCGCCGCTCACCAGCTCGGCGAAATCCGGGTCGATCCAGGTGATGGAACTGTCCGACTGCAGCACCCCCAGCGACAGCAGCAGCGCCCCGCACAGCGCCACCGCCCCGGTGCCGGCGGCGGCGACGAAATCCGGCTGGCTCCAGCTGCCGATCGCCTGCACCCCGCGCAGCCGCGCCGGCCCGCCCAGCAGCCCGCGCCCGCGCAGCAGGATCTCGTTGCCGGCGAACAGGCTGCCGGCCAGGAACAGCGGGATGACGTAGTAGTACAGCCGGAACACCACGATGGCGCCAAGGATCTGCGGCGGCGTCAGATAGGGGTCGAGCCCCACCAGCATGGCGGCGTCGAACACCCCCAGGCCGCCCGGCACGTTGGCCGCCAGCCCGGCGGTGTAGCAGGCCACGTAGACGCCCAGGAAGCGCAGGTAGTTCAGCCCCGGCGCCGCCGGCAGCAGCGCGTAGAAAATCGCCGCCGTCACCGCCACGTCCACCGTGGCCAGAATCACCTGCAGGATCGCCATCCGCCAGCCCGGCAGCTCCACCTCGTTGCCGAACACGCGGATCTTGCCCATCACGCGCGACAGCGTGACGTAGGCGGCCACGATCGCCCACAGCCCGGCGCCGATGGCGTACATGCCCCACAGCGGGATGCGGTCGCCGAAAAACGGCACCGCCTGCGGCTCCAGGAACAGGATGATGCCGCCCAGCACCATGCCGCCCAGCCCGAAGGTCAGGCTGCAGAACGCCACCACCTTGCCGATCTGCAGCGGCGTCAGCCCCCAATGGGCGTATAGCCGGTAGCGCACCGCCGCCCCCGAGACCGCGGCGAACCCCAGGTTGTGCGCCAGCGCATAGGCGCAGAACGAGGCGAACGAGACGCGGCCATAGCTGACCTTGTGGCCGGCATAGATGGTGCCCAGCCGGTCGTAGAAGGTCAGCACGAAATACGACAGCAGCGTCCACACGAACGAGATGATCAGCGCCGAGCGCGGAATTGCGTCCAACGCCTTGCGGATATCGGCGATCTTGAGGTTGCGGAATTCCTTCTGCACCACATAGATCGCGCCCACCAGCAGCAGCACGCCCAGCACCGCCGGCACGTGGCGCAGGATCCGCTTCAGCATACCTCCCATCTGCCTGCCCGCCTTACGCGGCGGAGGCGGGGCGGGCGAGGGCCTGCTCGATCAGGGTGACGGTTTCCGCGATGCCGTACAGCGCGACGAACTGGCCGAAGCGCGGCCCTTCCTGCTGGCCCAGCAGCACCTGGTACAGGCAGCCGAACCAGGCGCGCAGTTCGGCGAACGGGTGGCGCTTGCCCACCTCGTAGATCACGTTCTGGATGTCCTCGGCCGATGCGTCGGCGGGCAGGGCGCGCAAATTGTCGGCCAGTTCGCTCAGCGCCGCCCGCTCCATGGCGTCGGGCTGGCGGTACTGCTTGGCCGGGCGCACGAAGTCCCGGTAATAGGCCAGCGCGTATTCCACCAGCCGCGCCAGGAACGGCATGTCCCGCGGCGTCGCCTGCGCGTTGTAGCGGCGGATGAAGCCCCACAATATCTCGGGGTTCTCGGCGTTCACCACGCTGGCCAGGTTCAGCAGCATGGCGAAGGACAGCGGCGAATGCGCCTCCTGCGGCACGCGGCCGTCATGGATGTGCCAGGCCGGGTTGGCCGGGCGCTCATGCGCCGCCTGGGCATGCGCCTTCAGCGCGTTGGCCAGGTATTCGTCCACCGCCTTGGGGATCACATCGAAATACAGCCGCTTGGCCCGCTGCGGCTGGTTGAACATGAACTGGCCCAGGCTTTCCGGCGGCGCGTAGCGCAGCCACTCCTCCACCGACAGCCCGTTGCCCTTGCTCTTGCTGATCTTCTGCGCCTGCTCGTCGAGGAACAGTTCGTAGGTGAAGCCGGTCGGCGGTTCGCTGCCCAGGATGCGGCAGATCCGGCCCGACAGGCGCACGCTGTCGATCAGGTCCTTGCCGGACATCTCGTAATCCACCCCCAGCGCGTGCCAGCGCATCGCCCAGTCGGCCTTCCACTGGCACTTCACGGCGCCGCCTGTCACCGGGGTCTCGAAGCGCTCGCCGCTGTCCGGGTCGGTCCAGACGATGCTGCCGGCCTGCGGGCGCAGCTCGTCGATCCGCACCTGCATCACCACGCCGGTCTTCGGGTGCACCGGCAGGAAGGGCGAATAGGTCGCCTGCCGCTCCGCCCCCAGGGTCGGCTTGATGACGGCGACGATCTCGTCGTGCTTCGCGAGGATGCTCAGCAGCGCCGCGTCGAACCGGCCCTCGGCGTAGTACTGCGTGGAGGAGGCGAATTCGTATTCGAAGCCGAAGCTGTCCAGAAACGCCTGAAGTCGCGCGTTGTTGTGCGCGCCGAAACTGTCATGGGTGCCGAACGGGTCGGGGATGCGGGTCAACGGCTTGCCCAGGTACTGCGCCAGCATCTCCTTGTTGGGCACGTTGTCCGGCACCTTGCGCAGCCCGTCCATGTCGTCGCTGAAGGCGATCAGCTTCGAGGGCAGGCCGGTCAGCTCGGTGAACGCCCGCCGCACCCAGGAGGTGCGCGCCACCTCGCCGAAGGTGCCGATATGCGGCAGGCCGGAAGGGCCGTAGCCGGTCTCGAACAGCGCCGAGGTCTTGCCGCTGGCGGCCAGGCGCTGGGCGACCTTCTGCGCCTCCTCGAAGGGCCAGGAGCGGGGGGGGGTGGCGGTGGGCTGGGAAATGGTGCTGGACATCCGGCGCAAGCTAGGTAGGGGGAATGGCTTGGTCAATCAGCCGCGGTCCTTATAGTGCGTCCATGCCACTTCCCGCCATGCCCGTTCCCGCCCGGCCGCCCCGCGCCGCGCCGCGCCTGATGCTGCCGCTCGCCCCCGCGGTGGTGGCCGGAGTCGGCCGCGCCGCGATCCTGACCGAGGATGGCGAGATGCTGGACTTGCCGGCCGCCGGCGCGGCGCGACTGCTGCGCGGCCTGCCGCCACCGCTGCTGGTGCACGCGCCGGCCACGCTGCGCCGGCTGGGCCTGCGCGACATGCCGGCGCTGGACCTGCTGGAGCTGTTCGCCTTCGTGCTGCCCGCCCGTCCGGTGGCGCCCACCCCGCGCGGCCTGGCGCTGGCGCTGGACCTGCCGCCGCCCGCCCCGGGCGCCCAGGCCGCGGCCGCCCTGCTGCCCGACATCGCGCAGGCGCTGCTCTCCCGGCTGGCCGCCGGCCGCGACCTGCCGCTCAACCGCGAGGCCGCCGGCCTGGCCGCGCGCATGGGCCAAGTGGGCTGGGGCTGGACGGAGTGCGTGCTGGCCGCCCTCGGCGAGCTGGCGGCCGCCCCGTCCAACGAGGCGTTCCGCGTCTGGAAGCGCCTGCCGGAATGGGAGGAGGCGCCGCCGCCGCCGCCGCCCTCCTCGCTGGCCGTCGCCCCGGCCGAGGCGCGCGCCCGGCTGGCCGAGATGCTGGGGCCGGGGGCGGAGCAGCGCCCCGGCCAGGCCGACTACGCCGCCGCCGCCGCCGCCGCCTTCGCTCCCCGCGAGCAGCGTGGCGACCCGCATCTGGTGCTGGCCGAGGCCGGCACCGGCACCGGCAAGACCCTGGGCTACATCGCGCCGGCCAGCCTGTGGGCGGAGCGCAACCACGGCGCGGTGTGGATCAGCACCTTCACCCGCCACCTGCAACGCCAGGTGGAGGGCGAACTGGCCCGGCTGATCCCCAACGTCGCCGAGCGCCGCCGCCGCGTGGTGGTGCGTAAGGGGCGGGAGAACTATCTCTGCCTGCTGAACCTGCAGGACGCGATGGCCGCCACCCTGGGCGCCGGCGCCCCGGCCATCGCCATCCCGCTGGGGCTGATCGCGCGCTGGGTGCTGGTGACCTCGGACGGCGACATCCAGGGCGGCGATCTGCCCGGCTGGTTTCCGGAGCTGTTCGGCCACGGCATCACCGTCGGGCTGGCCGACCGGCGCGGCGAGTGCATCCACGCCGGCTGCGAGCACTGGCGCAAATGCTTCATCGAGCACACCATTCGCCGCGCCCGCACCGCCGAGCTGGTGGTGGCCAACCATGCGCTGGTGATGGCCCAGGCGGTCTGGGGCGGGCTCGACGACGCCACCGTGCCCACCCGCTACGTGTTCGACGAGGGCCACCACGTCTTCGACGCCGCCGACAGCGCCTTCTCCGCCGAGCTGTCGGGCATGGAAACCGCCGAGCTGCGCCGCTGGCTGCTCGGCGCCGAGGGCGGCCGCTCGCGCGCCCGCGGCCTGCGCCGGCGCATCGAGGACCTGGTGGCCGCGCGCGACGACCTGCTGGCGCCGCTCGACGCCGCCCTGCTGGCCGCCCGCGCCCTGCCGGCGCCCGGCTGGCACGCAAGGCTGTCCGGCGAGCCGCTCGATATTTCCGCGCCCGAAACCGGCGAGCCGGGCCGCGCCAACCCCACCGAGGCGTTTCTCCGCACCGCCCGCACCCAGGTGCTGGCGCGCGTGCAGGGCGATGGCGAGGCGGCCTATAGCAACGCGCTGGAATGCGACCTCTACCCCGCCGGCCCCGGCCTGCCCGAGGCGGCCGGCGACCTCGCCCGCGCCCTGCAACGCCTCGCCACGCCCCTCATCACCCTGTCCACCCGCCTCGCCGCCCGGCTGGAGGACGAGGCCGACGAGCTGGACGAGGCCACCCGCAACCGCATCGAGGCCGCCTGCCGCACCCTGAAGCGCCGCGCCATCGACCCGCTGGCGGCCTGGCAGTCCATGCTGGCCGCCTGCGCCGCCGCGCCGCCGGAGCCCGGCACCCGGCCGGAGCATGTCCTGTTCCTGCGCCTGGACCGCCGCGACGCGGCCGATCGCGATGTCGGCCTGCACCGCCACTGGCTGGACCCGACCATCCCCTTCACCGCCACGCTGGCCCGCCCGGCGCAGGGCCTGCTGGTCACCTCCGCCACCCTGCGCGACGCCGGTGCGGACAACCCCGAGACCGCCTGGGAAGACGCCGAGAGCCGCGTCGGCGCCACCCATCTGCCTTCGCCCGCGATCCGCGTGGCCGTCGCCAGCCCGTTCGACTATGCCGCCCAGACCCGCGCCTTCGTGGTCACCGACGTGAACAGCCGTGAGGTCGCCGCCCTGGCCGCCGCCTATCGCGCCCTGTTCGTGGCCGCCGGCGGCGGCGCGCTCGGCCTGTTCACCGCCATCTCGCGCCTGCGCGCGGTGCATGCCCGCATCGCCCCGGAGCTGGAGGCGGCCGGCATCCCGCTGCTGGCCCAGCATGTGGACGCGATGGACAACGCCACCCTGGTGGACGTGTTCCGCACCGAGGAGGAAAGCTGCCTGCTCGGCACCGACGCCATGCGCGACGGCGTGGACGTGCCCGGCCGCGCGCTGCGCCTGGTGGTGTTCGAGCGGGTGCCCTGGCCGCGCCCGGACATCCTGCACCGCGAACGGCGGGTGCATCTGTCCGGCGGCGACACCACCGGCTTCGACGACCGCGTGGTGCGCTTCCGCCTGCGCCAGGCCTTCGGCCGGCTGATCCGCAGCGCCACCGACCGCGGCGTGTTCGTGCTGCTGGACCGCGGCACCCCCACCCGCCTGCTGTCGGCGTTCCCGCAGGGGGTGCAGGTGCGCCGGGTGGGGCTGGCGCAGGCGGTGGCGGAAACCGCCGCCTTTCTGGCTGAATAACCCCCGCGCGGCCGCCAGATAGGGCGGTTTTCAAGAGAAAATCATGCGAATCCGCCCCGAATCCCCGGCATTTACCGTCCTGCTCGGCGCCCTGGCCGCGCTGCCGCCGCTGTCCATCGACATGGGGCTGCCGGCGCTCGACCTGATCCGCGCCAGCCTGGACGCCACCGCCGAGCAGGCGGCGCTGACGCTGTCGGTGTTCCTGGCCGGGTTCGGCGCGGCGCAATTGCTGGTCGGCCCGCTGTCGGACCGGTTCGGGCGGCGGCCGGTGATGCTGGGCGGGCTGGGGCTGTACGCGCTGGGCGGCATCGGCTGCGCGCTGGCGCCCTCGATCGGCGCGCTTCTGGGCTTCCGGCTGCTGGCCGGGATGGGGGCGGCGGGCAGCACCACGCTGGCGATGGCGGTGGTGCGCGATGTGTTCGAGGGCCATGCGGCGCGGGTGAAGATGTCCACCGTGAGCATGGTGATCACCATCGCGCCGATCATCGCGCCGACCATCGGCGGGCTGATGCTGCTGCTGGGCGGCTGGCGGTTCATCTATTCGCTGCTGGCGGTGACCGGGGTGGTGCTGCTGGCCACCGTGACCTTCGGCCTGGGCGAGACCAGGCCGGCGGTGCGGGGCGCGCAGCTGGACATCATCGGCCGCTACGCCGCCGTGCTGCGCCAGCCGCGCACGGTGGGCTATGCGGTGGTCAACGCGCTCGGCTCGGGCAGCCTGTTCGCCTTCATCGCCACCTCGCCGCTGGTGCTGATGGGGCGGATGGGGGCCTCGGTGGGGCTGTTCGGCGTTCTGTTCGCGCTCACCTCGGGCGGCATCCTGCTGGGCAGCTCGTTCAACAGCTTTCTGGCGCGCCGCCACGTGCCCGCCGGCCGGCCGCTGGCGCTGGGGCTGATGCTGGCGCCGGTGGCCAGCCTCGGCGCGACCGCCTTCCTGCTGGCCGGGATCGAGCGGCTGGAGACCTTCGTGCCGTTCATCGTGGTCACCGGCTTCTGCCGCGGCCTGACCAATCCGGCCGCCACCCATGCGGCGCTGGAGCCGGTGCCGGCGCATGCCGGGGTGGCCAGCGCCCTGATGGGCTGCGGCCAGATGCTCACCGCCGCGCTCTCGGGCGCCGTGGTGGCGGCGCTGTTCCCCGCCCTCGGCGCGCTCAGCATCACGCTGGCGATGAGCGGCTTCACGCTGGCCGCCCTGGTGGCCTGGCGCGTGGTCGAGGCGTGGAGCGGCCCGGCGTGAGGATGATTGCAAATTGTTGACCGCGCCGTGGAACCGGCCAGGATGCCGGCCCGTCCCGCGAGGCCCGCATGCATCTTCGTCCGCAATCCCTGGCCTTCACCGTGCTGCTGGGCGCGCTGGCCGCCCTGCCGCCGCTGTCGATCGACATGGGCCTGCCGGCCCTGCCGCTGCTGGAGCGCGGGCTGGGGGCGGCGCCGGGGCAGGCGGCGCTGACGCTGTCGCTGTTCCTGCTCGGCTTCGCGCCGCCGCAACTGCTGATGGGCCCGCTGTCGGACCGTATCGGCCGGCGGCCGGTGCTGCTGGCGGGGCTGGCGGTGTACGCGCTGGCCGGGCTGGGCTGCGCGCTGGCGCCCTCCATGGGGTGGCTGCTGGTGCTGCGGGTGCTGCAGGGCATGGGGGCGGCGGCGGGCACGGTGCTCGCCTTCGCCATGGTGCGCGACGTGTTCCAGGGGCCGCTGGCGCGCATCAAGCTGTCCAGCATCACCATGGTGTTCTCGGTGGCGCCGATGATCGCGCCGATGCTGGGCGGGCTGATGCTGCGACTGGGCGGGTGGCAGGCGATCTATTGGCTGCTGGGCGTCACCGGGGCGCTGCTGCTGGCCGTGGTGGTGGTGGCGCTGCCGGAGACCAGGCCGGCGGCGCCCGGTGCGGGCGGCCTGGGGCTGTTGGCGCGCTACGAGACGGTGCTGCGCCAGCGCCGCTGCGTCGGCCATGTCGCCACCACGGCGCTGAATTTCGGCACCCTGTTCTCCTTCGTCGCCTGCTCGCCGATGGTGCTGATGGGCGACCTGGGCGTGTCGGTCACGGTGTTCGGGGCGCTGTTCGCGGTCACCAGCTTCGGCATCCTGGCCGGGAGCTGGTGCAACGCCCGGCTGACCCGGCGCGGCATCGACGGCGAGGCGACCATGGATTCCGGCCTGCGGTTGTCGCTGGCCGCCGGCGTGGCCGCCTCGGCGCTGCTGGCGCTGGGGCTGCTGAGCCTGGCGACGCTGCTGCCGTTCGTGCTGGCGGTGAGCTTCTGCCGCGGCCTGGTCGGCCCGAACGCCATGCATGCGGTGCTGGAGCCGGTGCCGGAGCATGCCGGCGCCGCCAGCGCCCTGGTGGGCTGCGCCCAGACGCTGATGGGCGGGCTGGCCGGGGCGGTGGTGGCGCTGCTGTATCCCGCGCTGGGCCCGCTGGGCATGACGCTGGCGATGGCGATGTTCGCCGCCGCGGCGCTGCTGGCGCGCCGCTATGCCGAGGGCCCCGGCCCCGGCCTGATGCTGGCCCGGCCGGGCCAGTAACCTTTCCTCGCGTAACGGAGCCGGCCGATGTCGCCTGACCTTCTCGTGTTCGCCGCCATCCTGGTGGGCATCATCGCCGTGCTGGCCATGCTGCTGCGCCAGAGCGCCAGCGTGCAACGGCTGCGCCTGCTGGCCGAACAGGCGCTGGCCGGCCAGCGCGCCGAGGCCGAGAGCCTGCGCGTGGCGCTGACCGCCGCCGAGCGCGGCCTGTCCGCCGCGCAGGCCACCACCTTCGGCCAGTTGCGCGGCGAGCTGACCGGCGCCATCGAGGCGCTGCGCGCCGGCCAGGCCGCCCGGCTGGCCGAGATCCAGGGCGGGCTGGCCACCCGCCTGCACGAGGCCGCCGCCGCCCAGGCCGCCGCCGCCGGGCAGTTGCGCACCGAGGTCGGCGCCGCCATCGCCGACAGCCGCGCGGCGCTGGACCTGCGGCTGCGCGAACTGCGCGAGGGCAACGAGGCCAAGCTGGCGGAAATCCAGAAGACGGTGAACGAGCAGCTCCACGAGGCGGTGGAGAAGCAGATGTCCGCCAGCTTCACCCGCGTGACCGAGCAGTTCGCCCAGGTGCAGAAGGCGATGGGCGAGATGCAGGCGGTCGGCGCGCAGATCGGCGACCTCAAGCGGCTGTTCGGCAACGTCAAGACCCGCGGCGGCTGGGGCGAGGGCCAGGTGCGGGCCATGCTGGACGACATCCTGCCGGAAGGCGCCTACGACACCAACTGGAAGCCGCGCGCCACCTCCGACGACGCGGTGGAGTTCGCCGTGATCATGCCGGGCCGGGGCGAGGACCGGCCGCGCCTGCCGATCGACGCCAAATTCCCGGTGGAGGACTACGAGCGCATCCTGACCGCGATCGAGCTTGGCGACGCCGACGCCGAGAAGCTGGCCCGCCGCGCCCTTGAGCGCCGGGTGCGCACCGAGGCGCAGAAGATGCAGGAGAAATACATTGCCCCGCCGGCCACGGTGGAGTTCGCGGTGATGTACGTGCCCACCGACGGCATCTACACCGAGATCGCCCGCATCGACGGGCTGATCGACGACCTTGGCCGCCAGCACCGCGTGTTGGTGCTGGGCCCCAGCCTGTTCCCGGCGCTGCTGCACACCATCTTCCTGGGGCACATGACGCTGGCGCTGGAGCAGAAGGCCCACGAGGTCAGCCAGTTGCTGGGCGCCACCAAGGCCGAAATGCAGAAGATGGACAAGGTGCTGGAAACGCTGGGCAAGCAGGCCGCCACCTTCTCCAACACCATCGAGAAGGCGCGCGTGCGCACCCGGATGGTCGATCGCAAGCTGCGCGGCATCACCGCCGCCGACACCGAGACCACCGCCCGCCTGCTCGGCTCGGTGGAGGACGGGCTGGCCGAGGAGGAAGAGGAGGAGGCAGGCTGACACGCCCACCCGCCTCGGCTATCCACACACATCGCCGACAGGAGACGACCGCCATGGACACCGACGCCAGCCGCTATGTCGCCCACTACCTGGACACCAGCCGCGAGGCGCTGGACGACTTCGCCGCCGACCCGGCGATGCGCGCGCTGATGGTCGCCATGGCCGAGGACATCGCCGCCAGCATGCGCGCCGGCGGCAAGCTGCTGATCGCCGGCAATGGCGGCAGCGCGGCCGACGCCCAGCACATCGCCGGCGAGTTCATCTCCCGCCTGATGTTCGACCATCCGCCGCTGGCCTCCGTCGCGCTGACCACCGACAGCTCGGCGATCACCGCCACCGGCAACGATTACGGCTATGAATTCGTCTTCGAGCGCCAGGTGCGCGGCATCGCCCGGGCGGGCGACGTGTTCCTGGGCATCTCCACCTCCGGCAATTCGCCCAACGTGCTGCGGGCGTTGGCCGCCGCGCGGGAGATGGGGGTGGTGACGCTGGGCTTTGCCGGCGCCGGCGGCGGCAAGATGGCGGCGTTGTGCGACCGCATCCTGTGCGCGCCCTCCACCTGGACGCCGATCATCCAGCAGATCCACATCACGGTGGCGCATATCGTCTGCGCGCTGGTGGAGCGGGCGATGTTCCCGCAGGCGGCGCCGAGGATCTAGCCGGCGCGCTTTCGTCGTTGGCGCCGCTCGTCGCTGACAAAAACCTGAGCCGATCCGTCACTCTTTCTTCAGCACATCCGCCAGCGACACCGTTCCGCTTCCCCGCGCCGCCGGCTTCGGCTGCCCCTCGGCCGGCGCCCAGCCGGTCAGCATCGCCAGCCGCAGGCTCGCCCGCACCCGCCCGTCCTGCTCGGGCAGGCCCGCCAGCGCCAGCGGGAACAGCGCGCGGGGCGGCGCCCGGCGGTCGCGCAGCGCCACCGCGTTGGCCTCGCCGGCCGCCCGCAGGTCGCGCAGCAGCGCCAGCGGGTCGGCGTAGAGCAGCGCGATCTCCTCCACATCGGCCACCGGCAGCGCGAACCCGGCGCGTTGCAGCAGCCCGGCGCAGTCGCGCAGGTCGGGGAAGGGGGACACGCGCGGCGCGGCGCCGCCGGTGAGCGCCGCCTCCGCCTCGGTCAGCGCGGCGCGGAGTTCGGCCAGCGTGCCCAGCGCCGGCAGGCTGGCCAGCAGCAGGCCGTCCGGCGCCAGCGCCTGGCGCAGCTGGATCAGCGCGCCGGGCAGGTCGTTCACCCAGTGCAGCGACAGGCTGGCCACCACCAGGTCGAAGCTGGCGGGCGCGAAGGGCAGGCATTCCTCGTCCGCCGCCACGCAGGGCCCGCCGGAGCGCGCCGCCATGCGCGCCGACAGGTCGCAGGAGACGACATGAAGGCCGCGCGCGCGCAGCAGCGGCGCCACCACGCCGCGCCCGCCCACGTCCAGCGCCCGGCCGAACCGGCGCGAGGTGTCGTCCAGCCGGTCGAGCAGCCGTTCGGCGGCGTCCGCCAGCACCTCGGCCACGCCGCCCACCGTCGCCGCCGCGCGGTCGCGGTGGCGGCGCACGGCGGCGCGGTCGAACACATGCATCTCGTCCATTCCCGTCATGTGCCCGCGCCGGCCGTTGCTGCCAAGGGCGGGGCGGGATTAATGTCCGCGCGACCGCCAGGAGGACCGCCATGACGCCGACCCGCCCGCCGAATGCCTGACATGAAACGCATCGACGCGCCGACCCTGCGCGGCTGGATCGGCGACGGTGCCGAGCTGGCCATCCTGGATGCCCGCGAGGAGGGCGAGTTCGGCGCCTCCCACCTGTTCTGGGCAGTGCCGTGCCCGTTCTCCCGCCGCGAGCTGCGCGCCCGCGCGCTGCTGCCCTGCCGCGCCACCCGCGTGGTGTGCGTGGATGACGGGCGCGGGGTGGCGGAGCGGCTCGCCGCCTACCTGGAATCGATCGGCTGCACCGACGTCGCGGTGCTGGATGGCGGCACCCGCGCGTGGGCGGCCGCCGGCTACGTGCTGTTCAGCGGCGTCAACGTGCCCTCCAAGGCGTTCGGCGAGTGGGTGGAGCACCATTACGGCACCGAGAGCGTGGACGCCCCGGTGCTGAAGCAGTGGCTGGACGACGGCCGCGATATGGTGGTGCTCGACAGCCGCACGCTGGAGGAATTCCGCCGCATGTCGATCCCGCGCGGCATGAGCGTGCCGGGCGGCGAACTGGCCTACCGCATCGCCGACCTGGTGCCGAACCCCGAGACGCTGATCGTGGTCAACTGCGCCGGGCGCACCCGTTCGATCATGGGGGCGGAAAGCCTGCGCCAGGCCGGGGTGCCCAACAGGGTGGTGGCGCTGCGCAACGGCACCATGGGCTGGGAACTGGCCGGGCTGGAATGCGATCGCGGGCGAGACGCGCGCTTCCAGACCGGCCGGCCACAGAGCGCCGAGCTGGCGATGTCGCGCGCCACCGCCTTCGCCGGGCGTACCGGCGTGCGTGTCATCCCTGTGGCCGAGCTGGAGCGCTTCGCCGCCGATGGCAGCCGCACGCTGTATGTGCTGGACGTGCGCGACCCGGTGGAATTCGCTCGCGCCGCCCGGCCGGGCAGCCTGTCCGCCCCCGGCGGCCAGCTGGTGCAGGCCACCGACGGCTGGATCGGCGTGCGCGGCGCCCGCATCGTGCTGATGGACGATGACGGCGTGCGCGCCCGTATGTCGGCCGCCTGGCTGCGCCTGATGGGCCATCGCGACGTGTTCGTGGCGGAAGGCGCCCTGGCCGGCGCGCCGCCGCCCACCGCCGCCTCGGTGCCCGAACTGGAGGCGCCGGTGGACCTGATCGGCGCCGACCAGCTCGCCGCCGTGCCCGATGCGGTGGTGGTGGACCTCGCCCGCAGCGTGGAATACCGCGACGGCCATATCCGCGGCGCGCTGTGGGGCATCCGCTCCCGGCTCGATGGGCTGAAGCCCCGGCTGGCCGGCGCCCGGATGGTGGTCGCCACCTCGCCCGACGGCGTGCTGGCGCGCCTCGCGGTGCCCGAGCTGCGCATGCTCACCGCCGCCCCGGTGCGGGCGCTGGCCGGCGGCACCGCGGCGTGGAAGCAATCCGGCGGCGCGCTGGAAAAGGATCGCGCCAACCCGCCCGACGAGGCGTGCCTGGACTTCTATTTGCGTCCCTACGACCGCAATTCGGGCATCGAGGAGGCGATGAAGGCCTATCTTTCCTGGGAAATCGACCTGGTGCACGAGATCGAGCGCGACGGCACGGTGCGCTTCGGCGTCTGACATGCTCGCCCGGCTGGCCGGCGGCGTGCGCCTGGCCGGCCGGTTGGCGCTGGACCTGCTGCTGCCGCCCAACTGCGTCACCTGCGACGCCCCGGTGGGAGCGCCCGGGCAGTTCTGCGCCGCCTGTTTCCGCCAGACCAGCTTCGTCGCCGAGCCGTGCTGCGCGCGCTGCGGCGTCCCGTTCACCCATGCCGGGCAGGCGGGGCCGGCGCGCATCTGCCTCGCCTGCCTGGACCATCCGCCGCCCTGGGGCCGCGCGCGCGCGGCGCTGGCCTATGACGAGCAGTCGCGCCTCATGGTGCTGCCGTTCAAATACGCCGACCGCACCGACCTCGCCGCCGCCCTGGCGCCGCTGATGGCCCGTGCCGGCGCCGCCCTGCTGCGCGAGGCCGACCTGCTGGTGCCGGTGCCGCTGCACCGCCGCCGCCTGGCCGCCCGCCGCTACAACCAGGCCGCCCTGCTGGCCCGCGCGCTCGGCCGGCTCTCCGGCGTGCCGGCACTGCCCGACGGGCTGGTGCGCAGCCGCGCCACCCAGTCCCTGGCCGGCCTGTCCGCCGGGGAGCGCGCCCGCGCGGTCGCCGCCGCCTTCGCCGTGCGGCCGCGCCGGGCGGCGGCGATCGCCGGGCGGCGGGTGCTGCTGGTCGATGACGTGCTGACCTCCGGCGCCACCTGTGCCGCCTGCACCCGCGCGCTGCTGGAGGGCGGCGCCGCCGGGGTGGACGTGCTGGTCGCCGCCCGCGTGGCGGACCCGCGTTCCCGGTAAGGGGGCTTGCGGTCCGCGCGCCGCCACCCAACCATTGGGGCAACCCAACGGAGAGCCGCGCATGCCCGAGATCGAGATCTACACCCAGCCCTGGTGCCCGTACTGCACCCGCGCCAAGCAGTTGCTGGACAAAAAGGGCGTCGCCTACCGCGAGATCGACGCTCCGGGCGGCACCCCGGCGCGCGAGGAAGCGATGCGCCGGTCCGGCGGGCGCACCTCGGTGCCGCAGATCTTCATCGCCGGCCGGCATATCGGCGGCTGCGACGACATCGTGGCGCTGGACCGCGCCGGCAAGCTGGATGCGCTGCTCGCAGCCTGACATCTGGCAGTCCCTTGCCGGGACTGCCAACATGCGCCATCTGATAGGGACACACGGCGCCCGCCTTCAGGATATCTCAATGATCCACTATCAGTTGCAGTGCAGCAGGGACCACGGCTTCGACGGCTGGTTCAAGGACAGCGCCGCGTTCGAGGCGCAGGCCCGGCGCGGCCTGCTGGAATGCCCGGTCTGCGGCGACATCAAGGTGGACCGGGCGCTGATGGCCCCCGCCGTGCCGAAAAAGGGTCGCCCGTTCCGCGCGCCCGAGGCCGCACCCGCCGCCGCGCCGGCCGAGCCCCCCGCCCAGCCGGTCGCGGTCGCGCCCGAGCGCCTGCCCGACCATGTCCGCGCCCTGTTGCAACGCATGCGTGCCGAGGTGGAAAAGCACTGCGACTATGTCGGCGACAATTTCGCCGACGAGGCCCGCCGCATCCACACCGGCGAGAGCGAGGCGCGCGGCATCTACGGCGAAGCCACCCCCGACGAGGCCGAGGCGCTGGCGGAGGACGGCATCGAGATCGCCAGCATCCCCTGGGTGCCGCGCGCGGACGGGTAGGGGGCGCGATGCCCAATATCCTTGACCTCGGCGCCACCTGGTCCGATCATTGTTGAATGTCAGGAGGTTCTTCGATCATGCCGCATTCCGGGGGTGGCAAGGCGATCCAGACATCGGTGGTGCGCACGATGACCATGCCGAACGGCGACCGGCTGGTGGTGATGCGCAAGGACGCGTTCGAAACCGCCGTGAAGGCGGCCCGCCCGTCCACCGGCAAGGATGCCGGCGCCGCACCGCGCCAAACGGCGTCACGTGCCGTCGCCTAGCCCGTACAGCAAGGCGTTCGAAAGCCTCGTCCGCGGCGATGACGACCTGGTGGGCCTGCTGGCCTACGCTCTCTACAAGAAGAACATCCGCGAGGCGATGGCCGTCGGCCAGTCGGTGCATCGGGCCGGGGATCGCCTGCCCACCGCGACCGAGATCACCGCCTATCGGGGCGACGCGGAACGCCGCCTGATCGCCTTCGCCGAATCCGCGATCGACCAGGCCAAGCCCGACCTCATCGAGTCCGGTGTCCGCGCCGCCATGCTGGACACCAAGCGCGGCATCGAGGCGCTTATCCGCGAGCGGACCAGCATCGGCAGCTCGGTCATCGCCAACGTCGTCGGCTGGCTCGTCTCCATCGGCATCACCGTGCTGGTGGTCGTCGCCGGCGTGCCGTCCTGGATCGCCCGGCTCGCGGCGGCGCTGGGCGGCAATTAAGGTCCGACCGCCGCCGCGATATAGTTCACCGACAGGTCGCGCGTCGCCCGCCAGCGCCGGCCGATCGGGTCCATCGACATCCCCGCCATGTCCGTCACCCCCAGCCCGGCGCCGCGCAGCAGCCCGCCCAGCTCGGCCGGGGTGACGAAGCGGCGCCAGTCATGCGTGCCCACCGGCAGCCAGCGCAGCAGGTATTCCGCCCCCGCGATGGCCACCAGCCACGACCGCCTGGTGCGGTTCAGCGTGGAGACGAACAGCAGCCCCCCCGGCGCCAGCAGCCCGGCCAGCGTGGCCACGAATGCCGCCGGGTCGGGCACGTGCTCGATCACCTCCAGCGCGGTGATCGCCTGGAACCGCGCGCCCTCGGCCAGCAAATCCTCCGCCAGCCCCTCGCGATAGGCCAGCGCCAGGCCCTGTTTCTCTCCCTGGCCCTGCGCATGCGCCCGCGCCGCCGCGATGGCCGCCCCGGCGGCGTCCAGCCCCAGCACGTCGTGCCCCAGCCGGGCCAGCGCCTCGGCCGCCAGCCCGGCGCCGCAGCCCACGTCCAGCAGCCGCACCGGCCCGCCGAAGCGCGCCCGGATGCGCGCATCCACCCAGCCGACCCGCAGCGGGTTCATCCGGTGCAGCGGCCGCATCGGCCCGTCCGGGTCCCACCATTGCCCGGCCAGCGCGTCGAACCGCGCGACCTCTTCCGCCAGAACGCCCGCTGCCGCCATGTTGCCCGCTCCTGCCGCGCCCGTTATGTGTGCCGCTTCGCGCATTCGCACAAGCTGGACCGACAATCGCATGGCCCACCCCTGATGGCTCGCATCGTCATGAAATTCGGCGGCACCTCGGTCGCCGACCTCGACCGCATCCGCAACGTCGCCGCCCGCGTCAAACGCGAGGTGGAGGCGGGCAACGAGGTGGCCGTGGTGGTCTCCGCCATGTCCGGCGTCACCAACCAGCTGGTGAAATACTGCCAGGACCTCTCCCCCCTGCACGACGCCCGCGAGTATGACGCCGTGGTGGCCACCGGCGAGCAGGTCACTTCCGGCCTCACCGCCATCGCCCTGCAGGAGATCGGCGTGGAGGCGCGCTCGTGGCAGGGCTGGCAGATTCCGCTGCGCACCGACGGCGCGCACGGCAAGGCCCGCATCGACGGCATCGAGGGCGCCGAGCTGATCCGCCGCATGCGGGCGGGCCAGGTCCCGGTGGTCGCCGGCTTCCAGGGCATCGGCCCGGACAACCGCGTCACCACCCTCGGCCGCGGCGGCTCGGACACCTCGGCGGTGGCGCTGGCCGCCGCGCTCAAGGCCGATCGCTGCGATATCTACACCGATGTCGACGGCGTATACACGACCGACCCGCGAATCGTGCCAAGAGCGCGTAAGCTGGCCAAGATCGCCTACGAGGAAATGCTGGAACTGGCCTCCGTCGGCGCCAAGGTGCTGCAGACCCGCAGCGTGGAGCTGGCGATGAAGGAGCGCGTGCGCGTGCAGGTGCTCTCCAGTTTCGAGGAACATACCGGCGGCAACCTGCCGGGCACATTGGTGGTGGACGAGGACGAGATCGTGGAAAAGGAAATGGTGTCGGGCATCGCCTACTCGCGCGACGAGGCCAAGGTGACGGTGCGCCACGTGCCGGACCGCCCGGGCATCGCGGCGGCGATCTTCGGCCCGCTCTCGGCCGCCAACGTCAATGTCGACATGATCGTGCAGAACGTCTCGGCCGACAGCATGACCGACATGACCTTCACCATCGGCCGCTCCGACCTGGCCCGCGCGCAGGCCATCCTGGCCGCCCACCAGGCCGAGATCGGCTATGCCGAGATGCTCACCGACCCGGACGTGGCCAAGATCAGCGTCGTCGGCGTCGGCATGCGCAGCCATGCGGGCGTGGCCAACACCATGTTCGCCGCACTCGCCTCCAAGGGCATCAACATCCAGGTCATTTCCACCAGCGAGATCAAGGTCTCGGTGCTGATCGGCGTGGAATACACGGAACTGGCGGTGCGCGCGCTGCACACCGCCTATGGCCTGGATGCCTGATATCACCCCCCAGTCCGCCGAGATGGAAGCGGCCCGCGCCGAGCTGGACCGGCTGTGGGCGCGCGGCCGTGCCTTCCTGGGCACGCGCGTCGCCATCATGGGCGGCGCGATGAGCTGGGTCAGCGAGCGCCATCTGGTCTCCGCCATCTCCAATGCCGGCGGCTTCGGCGTCATCGCCTGCGGCGCGATGGGGCCGGAGCTGCTGGAAAAGGAGATCGCCGCCACCAAGGCGATGACCAGCCTGCCGTTCGGCGTCAACCTCATCACCATGCACCCGCAACTCGACGACCTGGTGCGCGTTTGCACCGCCGCCGGGGTGGGCCATGTGGTGCTGGCCGGCGGCATTCCGCCCGGCGGCGCGGTGCGCGCGGTCAAGGACAGCGGCGCGAAGCTGATCGCCTTCGCCCCGGCCCTGGTGCTGGCCAAACGTCTGGTCCGCTCCGGCGCCGACGCCATCGTGATCGAGGGCAGTGAGGCCGGCGGCCATATCGGCCCGGTCTCGCTCACCGTGCTGGCGCAGGAAATCCTGCCGCATATCAAGGAGGTGCCGGTATTCGTCGCCGGCGGCCTGGGGCGCGGCGAGGCCATCCTGTCCTATCTGGAGATGGGGGCCGCCGGCGCCCAGCTCGGCACCCGCTTCGCCGCCTCGCGCGAAAGCATCGCCCACCCCAACTTCAAGCAGGCCTTCGTGCGCGCCAACGCCCGCGACGCGCTGCCCTCCATCCAGCTTGACGAGCGCTTCCCGGTCATCCCGGTGCGCGGCCTCGTCAACGCCGGCACCCGCCGCTTCCTGGAGCACCAGGCCGAGACGCTGCGCCGCTTCCAGGCCGGCGAACTCACCAAGGAGGCGGCCCAGCTCGACATCGAGCATTTCTGGGCCGGCGCCCTCCGCCGCGCGGTGATCGAGGGCGATGTGGAGAGCGGCTCGGTGATGGCCGGCCAGTCGGTCGGCATGGTCACCGCCGTGCAGAGCGTGGCCGAGATCATCGACGAACTGGTGCAGCAGGCCACCACCGCCCTGGCCGCCCGCCGCCAGATCGTCGCTCCGGTCTGATCGCGGGGGGCGGCGATGTCCACGCCGCGCCGCCTGCTCGCCCGCCTGCGCGACCTGATGGCTCGGCGCGACCCGGCCGGCGGCGACGCCACGCTGCCGCAGCTGGTCCGCATGGTCGCCGCCGAGCTGGTCAGCGAGGTCTGCTCGCTCTACGTCCTGCGCCCCGGCGGCATCCTGGAACTGACCGCCACCGAGGGGCTGCACCCGGATGCGGTCGGCCGCACCCGCCTGCGCGTCGGCGAGGGCATCGTCGGCCTCGCCGCGGCCACCCACACGGCGCTGAACCTGGCGGACGCGCAGAACCACCCCGCCTTCGCCTACCGCCCGGAAACCGGCGAGGAGCCCTACGCCTCCATGCTGGCGGTGCCGCTGCGCCGCGCCGGCCGCACGCTCGGCGTGCTGTCGGTGCAGAACCGCACCCCCCGCCGCTACGACGCCGACGAGGTGGAGGTGATGGAGACGGTCGCCATGCTGGTGGCCGAGTTGCTCGCCGCCTCCGGCGCCGCCGACACCGCCGAGGAGGGGTTGCTGTCCACCGTGCCCCGCCGCTTCACCGGCAGCCCGCTGGTGCCGGGCCTGGCGATCGGCCCGGTGGTGGTGCACGGCACGGCCCATGCCCCGCGCCGCCTGCTGGCCGACGACCCGGCCGCCGAGCAGGCCAGGCTCGCCGAGGCGGTCAAGCAGATGCAGCGCGGCATCGACCAGCTGATCGCCGCCAGCCTGCCCCAGGCCGGCCCCGCCAACAGCCCGGAGGCGGCGGCCTCGCGCGACATCCTGGACGCCTACCGCCTGGTCGCCGCCGATGGCGGCTGGCTGAAGCGGGTGGCCGATGCCATTCGCGGCGGGCTATCGGCCGAGGCGGCGGTGCACCGCGTCGCCGGCGACCTGCGCGACCGCATGCGCCGCGTGGTGGACCCCTATCTGCGCGAGCGCCTGGCCGACCTGGAAGACCTGATCGGCCGGCTGCTGGCGGCGCTGGACGGCGGCGGCAGCCCGGCCCCGGTGGCCCCCGGCGCCATCCTGCTGGCCCGCCGGCTGGGCCCGGCCGAACTGCTGGACTGGCACGCCCGCGGCATCGCCGGCGTGGTGGCCGAGGAGGGCACCGCCGGCGGCCACGCGGCCATCCTGGCGCGCGCCCTGGGCATTCCCTCGCTGGCCGGCGCCCGCGGCATCATCGACGCCGCCGAACCCGGCGACGACATGGTGCTGGACGCCGACGAGGGCTACGCCATCCTGCGGCCCGAGCAGGACGTGATCCAGGCCTACCAGCGGGCGCTGGAGGTGCGCAGCGCCCGCCAAGCCGGGTGGGCCGCCCTGCGCGACCAGCCCACCCGCACGCGCGACGGCGTGCCGGTGAGCCTCATGCTCAATGTCGGCCTCACCCTGGAACTGGCGCAGCTGGAGCTGACCGGGGCGGCCGGCATCGGCCTGTTCCGCACCGAGATCGCCATGCTGGCGCGCGGCGCCATCGTCGATGTGCCCGAGCAGGCCGCCGTCTACGCCCGCGTGCTCGACGCCGCCGGCAGCCGACCGGTGAATTTCCGCACGCTGGACCTCGGCGGCGACAAGCTGCTGCCAGGCTCGGCGCCGCCGGAGGAGGAGAACCCGGCGATGGGCTGGCGCTCGCTGCGCATCGGGCTGGACCGTCCGGCCCTGCTGCGCCGGCAGCTGCGCGCCCTGCTGCTGGCGGCCGGCGGGCGGGCGCTGTCGGTGATGTTCCCGATGGTGGCCACCGTCGCCGAGTTCCGCGCCGCCCGCGCCCTGCTGCTGGCCGAGGCGGCGCGCGTGCGCCCGGCGCCCTCGGCGCTGCGCATCGGCACCATGCTGGAGGTGCCGGCGCTGATGTGGCAGTTGCCGGCGCTGCTGCGCGAGACCGATTTCATCTCGGTCGGCACCAACGACCTGCTGCAATTCCTGTTCGCGGCCGATCGCGGCACCCCGGCGCTGGCCGGGCGCTACGACCTGCTGTCGCCGCCGGTGATCGAATTGCTGTCCGAGCTGGTGGCGCAGTGCGACGCCGCCGGGGTGGAGTTGTCGGTCTGCGGCGAGCATGCCTCGCGTCCGCTGGAGGCGATGGCCCTGGTCGGGCTGGGCATCACCACGCTGTCGATGCCCGCGGCCGGGCTGCTGCCGGTCAAGGCGATGCTGGCGGAGCTGGACCTGGGCGTGCTGCGCCGCGTGCTGGCGGCCATCCGCCGCACCGCCGCCGGGGCGGCCAGCGTGCGCGAGCCGATCGCCTCCTGGGCGCGCGAACAGGGGCTGCCCGTATAGGCATGAGGCCGGCGCGGCGCGGATTTGCGACGAATTGACACCTGGTTGCCAATTCATCCGTTCGCGGAAACTTCGTTGTCATGTCATTGGAATTTTAATATTCAGCCGGTATCGGCATGCATCGGGGTGGTTGGCAATCGCCGTGCTTCGGGGTAGAAGGCACGGATACTCGCTGGATCGCCGCCGTATGCTGGGCATGGCCTGGCCGCGCCGCGTAGACGCATCGCACCGCAACTCAGGCTCATGGGATCAGATTTCGTGCTGCAGGATCGCAGGTCCAATCTGGCCGAAGGACAGACGATGATGTCGTCCACCGAGGCGGCTTTGCACGATGCGGCCGCCTCGCCGATGATGGCCTCCCGCATGGGCGCGGATCTGCGCGCGGCGCGCGAGCGGGTGGGCTGCACGCTGCCCGCCATGTCCGCGCATCTGCGCATCCGCCTGCCGTATCTGGAGGCGATCGAGGACGGGCGCATCGCCGACCTGCCGGGCAACGCCTACGCCCTCGGCTTCGTGCGCACCTATGCCCGCTCGCTCGGGCTGGACGCCGACGAGATCGCCCGCCGCTTCCGGGCCGAGGCGGCGGAGGTGAACCGCAAGACCGAGCTGACCTTCCCCGCCCCGGTGCCGGAGCGCGGCGTGCCGGCCGGCGCGATGATGCTGCTGGGCGTGCTGCTGGCGGTCGGCGCCTATGTCGGCTGGTACCGCCTGTCCGGCGAGCGCGCCATCCCCGACCCCATCCGCCCGGTGCCGGCCCGCCTGGCGGCGCTCGTCCCGCTGCCCGCTCCGGCTCCCGCTCCGGTCCAGGCCGCCGCTCCGGCGTCTGTCCCGACCCCCGCCCAGCCGGTGCCGTCCGCCGAGGCCGTGATGGCCGAATTGCCGCCGCTGGCGCCGCCGCCGCCGGTGCAGTCCAGCCGCATCGCCACCCTGCCGCCGTCCTCGGCCGCCGCTGCCGTTCCTCCAGCTGCCGCTACGCCCCCCGCCAGCGTCCCGCCGGCCGCCGATGGCGGGCGCATCGTGCTGCGGGCGACCGCCGATGCCTGGGTGCAGGTGCGCGACCGCACCGGCCCCGTGCTGCTGAACCGGGTGCTGCGCGCCGGCGAAACCTGGCCGGTGCCCGCCGCGGGCAACCTGATGCTGACCACCGGCAACGCCGGCGGCACCGAATTGCTGGTGGACGGCGTGGCCGCCCCGTCGCTCGGTGGCAACGGCGTGGTGCGCCGCGACCTGCCGCTGGACCCCACCGCCATCCGCGACGGCAAGCTGGCCATGGCCGCCGCCGCCCCGCGCCCGGCCCATCCCTGACCGATCCGCGGCGGCGCGTAGCGCTGCCGTGCGTTCGCGCCGTTTGCGCGATGCGGCGTGAAAAGGCATGGTGCGCCCGCTTCCCAACCCCCATGCCGCACGCCCCGCGCGGGCCGGCACGGGACCGGCCGCCAACCCGGAGCATCCGACCATGAGCAGCTACCGCCCGTACCAGCATATCGAGCGCCGCAAGTCCCGCCAGATCCATGTCGGCGCCGTGCCGGTGGGCGGCGGCGCACCGATCACCGTGCAGACCATGACCAACACGCTGACCACCGATGTCGCCGCCACGGTGGCGCAGATCCGCCGCGCCGAGGCCGCCGGGGTGGACATCGTGCGCGTCTCCTGCCCGGACCAGGAAAGCGCGCTGGCGCTCAAGGACATCATCGCCCAGGTCAGCGTGCCGGTCGTCGCCGACATCCATTTCCACTACAAGCGCGCCATCGAGGCCGCCCAGAGCGGGGCCGCCTGCCTGCGCATCAACCCCGGCAACATCGGCAGCCCGGAGCGGGTGCGCGAGGTGATCCAGGCGGCGCGCGACCACAACGTGTCCATGCGCATCGGCGTCAACGCCGGCTCGCTGGAAAAGCACCTGCTGGAGAAATACGGCGAGCCCAACCCCGAGGCGCTGGTGGAATCCGCGCTGGAGCACGCCAAGATCCTGCAGGACAACGATTTCCACGAATTCAAGATCAGCGTGAAGGCGTCCGACGTGTTCATGGCGGTCGCCGCCTACCAGCAGCTCGCCGAGGTTTGCGACCACCCGCTGCACATCGGCATCACCGAGGCCGGCGGCAAGCGCACCGGCACGGTGAAAAGCGCCATCGGCCTGGGCAACCTGCTCTGGGCCGGCATCGGCGACACGCTGCGCGTCTCGCTCTCGGCGGAGCCGGAGGAGGAGGTGCATGTCGGCTGGGAGATGCTGAAATCGCTGGGGATTCGCCATCGCGGCGTGAAGATCATCTCCTGCCCCTCCTGCGCCCGCCAGGGCTTCAACGTGATCGACACGGTGGCGACGCTGGAGGAGCGGCTGGCGCATATCGAGGTGCCGCTGTCGCTGTCCATCATCGGCTGCGTGGTCAACGGCCCCGGCGAGGCGCTGATGACCGATATCGGTGTCACCGGCGGCGGCGCCGGCCGCCACATGGTCTATGCCGCCGGCAAGACCGACCACACCGTGGATGCCAAGGCGATGGTCGAGCACATCGTCGAACTGGTTGAAAAGAAAGCCGAAGTGCTGAAGGCCGAAATGGCGGCGGCGAAGCAGGCGGCAGCGAAGCAGGCGGCGGAATAACGTGAGTGAATTGCAGCCGGTCCGCGGCACCCGCGACCTTATCGGTGAAGACGCGCGCCGCCACTTCCATGTGATCGAGACGGCGCGCAAGGTCGCCGCCACCTTCGGCTTCGACGAATGGTCCACCCCGATCTTCGAGGATACGCGCGTGTTCGCGCGCGGGCTTGGCGATACTTCGGACGTGGTGATGAAGGAAATGTACACCTTCACCGACCGTGGCGGCGAATCCCTCACCCTGCGCCCGGAGGCCACCGCCGGCGTCTGCCGCGCCCTGGTCACCAACGGGCTGACTCAGTCGCTGCCGCAGAAGGTGTTCTACACCGGCCCGATGTTCCGCTACGAACGGCCGCAGAAGGGCCGCTACCGGCAGTTCCACCAGATCGACGTGGAAGTGCTCGGCAGCGACTCCCCGCTGGCCGATGCGGAGGTGATCTCCTGTGGCTGGACCATCCTGCAAGCCCTTGGCGTCGCTCAGGATACCGTGCTGGAGCTGAACACGCTGGGCGACCGCGCCAGCCGCGATTTGTACCGCGCCGCGCTGGTGGAGTATTTCACCGCGCACAAGGCCGGGTTGTCCGAAGACAGCCTGACAAGGTTGGAGCGCAACCCCTTGCGAATTCTTGATTCCAAGGACGATGGCGACCGCCGCATCGTCGCCGACGCGCCGACCATCGAGCCGTTCCTGACCACCGAGGCGGCCGTTTTCTACGACACGCTGCGCAACCACCTGATGCGCTTCGGCGTGCCGTTCCGGCAGAACTGGCGGATCGTGCGCGGGCTGGACTACTACAGCCACACCGCCTTCGAATTCGTCACCTCCCGCCTCGGCGCGCAGGGCACCGTGCTCGGCGGCGGCCGCTATGACGGGCTGGTGGAGGAGATGGGCGGGCCGCACACGCCGTGCGTCGGTTGGGCGGCGGGGGTGGAGCGGCTGTCCATGCTGATGGCCGAGCCGCCGGCCGCACCGCGCGGCGTGGCCATCGTGCCGGTGGGCGACGCGGCGGAACCCATTGCTTTGGATATTCTTTTGGCCCTGCGCCAGGCCGGCGTGCGAGCCGAGATCTCCTATCGCGGCAACCTCAAGCGCCGCATGGAACGCGCCAACAAAATCGGCGCGCGCGCCGCGGTGATCCTGGGCGAGGCGGAGATCGCCCGCGGCGTGGCGCAGGTGAAGGACCTGACCAGCGGCGAACAGGCCGAGGTGGCGCTGGCGGGGATCGTCCAGCACCTGTCATGAGCCTCGCCCTCAAGCTGGACCGGATCGTCGCGCGCGCGGACGAGTTGCGGTCAATTCTCGCCGAGGGTGTCTCCGGCGAGGTTTTTGTGCGCGCGTCCAAGGAATTGTCGGAAATCGAGCCGATCGTGGCCAAAGTTGACGAGTTGAGGGCGGCAGAAACCGCCCAAAACGAGGCGGAAACGCTGCTGAACGACCCCGAAATGCACGATCTTGCCGAGGCTGAGCTGGCCGAACTGAAGGATCGCATCCCCCTCCTGAGCCGCGAGATTCAGCTCGCGCTGCTGCCGAAGGATGAGGCGGATGCCCGTTCGGCCATTCTGGAGGTACGGCCGGCGGCGGGTGGTGATGAGGCATCATTGTTCGCCGCCGAACTGTTTGCCATGTACCAGAAATACGCCACCACCCAGGGCTGGCGGTTCGAGGTGATGGATTACGACGACACCGGCCTGGGCGGCATCAAGAGCGCCATCGCCGAGGTCACCGGCCGCAATGTGTTCGCCCGGCTGAAATACGAATCCGGCGTTCATCGCGTGCAGCGCGTGCCGGCTACCGAGAGCCAGGGCCGCATCCACACCTCCACCGTCACCGTCGCGGTGCTGCCGGAGGCCGAGGAGGTGGATGTGCAGATCGACGAGGGCGACCTGCGCATCGATGTCTATCGCGCCTCGGGCGCCGGCGGGCAGCATGTCAACAAGACCGAAAGTGCCGTGCGCATCACCCACATCCCCACCGGAACCGTGGTGGCGATGCAGGAGGAGAAGAGCCAGCACAAGAACAAGGCCAAGGCGATGAAGATCCTGCGCGCCAGGATCTACGAGCAACAGCGCCTCAGCCTGCATGCCACTCGCGCCGCCGACCGCAAGTCCCAGGTGGGCACCGGCGACCGCAGCGAGCGCATCCGCACGTATAACTTCCCGCAGGGCCGCGTGTCGGACCACCGGATCAACCTGACGCTGTACAAGATCGACCGGGTGATGCAGGGGGATCTGGACGAGTTCATCGATGCGCTGACGGCGGAAGACCAGGCGGCGCGGTTAGCGGCGGAAGCGTAAGCAAGTGTTCTTTTTTGGAAAAAAGAACCAAAAAACTTTTATTCGGCGCTTCGCACACGTGGTTGCCGCCAGAACTCCAACGAACAACGTTTTTTTACCTCTTTGTTTTCAAACAAAGAAGACTTCCCTCCCTTGCTGACCTACCCCCAAGCCCTGCGCGCCACCGCCGACCGCCTAGCCGCCGCCGGCATCGAGGATGCGTTGTTCGAGGCGCGGATGCTGATCTGGCACGTGCTGGGGCTGGCCCCCGGGGCGGTGCCGGACCGCGCGGCGGCGGTGGACGCGGTGGCGCTGGAGGCATTGGTGGCGCGGCGCTGCGCGCGCGAGCCGATGGCGCTGATTCTGGGGCGGCAGGGGTTCTGGACGCTGGACCTGGCGGTGTCGCGCGACACGTTGATTCCGCGCGCGGATTCCGAGGCGGTGGTGGAGGCGGCGATGGCGGCGCGGCCGGATGTGGCGGCGGTGCGCGCGGTGCTGGACCTGGGGACCGGGACGGGGTGCCTGCTGCTGGCCGCCCTGGTGGCGTTTCCGGCGGCCTGGGGGGTTGGCGTGGACCGGGTGCCGGCGGCGGCGGCGCTGGCGGCGCGCAACGCGGCGACCAACGGGCTGGCCGGGCGGGCGGCGTTCCTGGCCGGCGACTGGGCGGGCGCGATCGCGGGGCGGTTCGACCTGGTGCTGTCCAACCCGCCCTATATCGAGTCGGGGGCGATGGCCGGATTGATGCCGGAGGTGGCGCGCTACGAGCCGGCTTCGGCGCTGGATGGCGGGGCGGACGGGCTGGCGGCGTATCGGACGATCGTGGCGGCGCTGCCGGGGCTGCTAGCGCCGGGCGGGGTGGCGGTGCTGGAACTGGGGCAGGGCCAGGCGGCGGCGGTGGGCCGGCTGGCGCTGGCGGCGGGGTTCGCGCCGCCGGATCTGCGTGACGATCTGGCCGGCATTGCGCGCGCCATGGTGCTGCGGCGGCCAGCCAGCTGAAAAAACGTTTGGCAGCCGGCGCGCGGGCGGCTAGCTTGGCGGTCGTGCAGCAGGGCCGCGGTGAATCCGGTTGGCCCCGCAACTCCTTCCGGATCGAATCGGTCGCCTGCTTCGGCGGCCGCTGGTGGTAGGGGCGCTGCATGGAAGCCACCCGAATGAGACCACGACTGAGAGACCCGGCCCATGGGCTGTGGCAACGGACGATCCGGGAACGGGTCACCCATGCCGGATGTCGGGATCGTGCCCAGGTGGGGCGGTCCGGGCGGGTCAGCGAACAGGAAAGCGCTTTGGCACACTGATGAACATGAAACGCATGCGCGGACGCAACCATCGCAGCGGTGGCGGCGGTGGGGGCGGTGGCGGTGGCGGCGGCAGTCCGGTTCGCCATCATGGCGGGAACATTCCGCTCAATCGCAACCACGTCTTCGACAGCAGCGGCCCGGATTTGCGCATTCGCGGCACCGCCCAGCAGCTGTTCGAGAAATATCTCCAGCTTGGCCGCGACGCGACCGGCGCCGGCGACCGGGTGATGGCGGAGAGCTATTTCCAGCATGCGGAGCATTATTTCCGCATCCTGAACGCCATGAACCAGGCGCAGCAGGCCCAGCAGGGCGGCAGCCCGCAGCGGCGGCCCTATGGCCAGGACGGCGACGGCGAGCAGGACGAGCAGCAGCCGGCCGGCTTCGGCGAGCAGCCCTCCGGCCATGCCGACCGGGGCGACCAGCGCGAAATCCCGATCGCCGCGGCGGCGCCAGAGTCCTGATTTTCAGATTCATGGCTGCGAATGATTGAAGAACAACGGGTTCAGAGGGTTTCCTCTGGACCCGTTCGCTGTTACGGGCGGGGGTGGCGGAAGGCGCTTCGCTGTGCCGCCCTACATGGCCGGGGGGAGTTGGGCGGCTTGTTCGGGGGTGAACAGGCCGTAGCGCTGGAAGAGGCGGATCAGCACCAGATTGACGTTGAACTTGAAGTCGTCGGTGTCGCGTACCGCGGCGAAGGCGCGGGGGAGGGGCCAAAGTTCGAAGCCGGCCACCTCGCCATCGGCGGCGGCCGGGGTGAAATCGGCGGGCAGGTCCAGCTCGTAGCAGTGCAGCAGGTCGCGGCGCAGGCCCTCGGTGCGCTCCATGGCGTAGGCGAGCGTGCCGACCGGGCGGGCGGCGGCGGCCAGGGCGACGGGGATGGCGGCTTCCTCGGCGGCTTCCTTCACCAGGGTTTCGGCCGGGGACAGCCCGGCGGGGATGCCGCCGGCGGTGATGTGGTCGAGCTTGCCGGGGTCCAGCGTCTTGGTGGCGGCGCGGCGGGCGATCCAGATATGCGGGCCGTCCGGCAGGTGGACCAGGCCGTCGAGATGGACGCCCTCGGCGCGGACGCCGAACATGGGCAGCGCGCCGCGGTCCAGCAGCGCCAGCACCGGGCCTTCGGGCTCGGCGCGCACGTCGAACGCCTCGTTGCGCCAGCGGGTGACGCCGCGTTCGGCCAGGGCGCGGGCGATGGATTGCAGGTCGCCGGCGTCGGTGAGGGTGACGCCGGTGGGGCTGGCGGCGATGGCGGTGAAATCGGCCAGCAGGCGGGCGAACTCCGGCAGCACCCAGCCGACGGTGGCCGCGCCCACACGGAACGGCAGGCGGCGGCCGGGCAGGACGGCGTTGTCGCAGGCGGCGAAGTGGCGCAGGAAACGGTTCATCAGGCAGGGGTACCACGGCGCCGTGGGCGGCGGAATGCCTGCCGTGCCCGGCCGTCGCCTTTCAAATCGGGGGGTGGCGTGCCACATCCGCAACCATGAGACATTCGATCGGACCGCAATTGCAGGTGATGCCGGGGCAGCAGCGCTCTGGCCTGGCCACCATTCGTTCGCTGCTGCCGTATCTGTGGCCGAAGGGCGACATGGGCGCGCATGTCCGGGTGGGCATCGCGGCCCTGTTCCTGGTATGCGCCAAGCTGGCGGTGGTGCTGGTGCCGGTGGTGTACAGCCGCGCGGTGGACGCGCTGGCGCCGGCGGGCCAGGGCGCGGTGGTGGCGGTGCCGCTGGCGCTGATCCTGGGCTACGGGCTGCTGCGGGTGGCTTCCTCCGGGTTCGGCGAGATGCGCGACGCGGTGTTCGCCGCCGTGCAGCAGCGCACGGTGCGGCGGGTGGCGTTGCAGACCTTCCAGCACATGCACCGGCTGTCGCTGCGGTTCCATCTGGACCGGCAGACCGGCGGGCTGTCGCGCAGCATCGAGCGGGGCACCACGGGCATCGAGAACGTGCTGCGGCTGGCCGTGTTCAACATCATTCCCACGCTGCTGGAAGTGGCGATGGTGACGGCGATCCTGTGGAACATGTTCGACTGGCGCTTCGCCATGGTGACGCTGCTGGCGGTGACGCTGTACCTGTCGTTCACGCTGCTGTTCACCAACTGGCGGGTGCGCATCCGCCGCACCATGAACGAGACCGACAGCGAGGCGCAGAGCCGCGCGGTGGACAGCCTGCTGAACTACGAGACGGTGAAGTATTTCGGCAACGAGGCGCATGAGGCGCGGCGGTTCGACGAGTCGTGGGCGCGCTACGAGCGGGCGGCGGTGAAAAGCCAGGTGACGCTGAACATGCTGAACCTGGGGCAGGCGGCGATCATCGCGCTGGGGCTGGCGGTGGTGATGCTGATGGCCGCCCAGGGGGTGCAGGCGGGCACCATGACGGTGGGCAAGTTCGTGCTGGTGAACACCTACCTGATGCAGCTCTACCAGCCGCTCAACATGCTGGGGTTCGTCTATCGCGAGATCAAGCAGGGCCTGACCGACATGGAGCAGATGTTCCGCCTGCTGTCGGTGCACCAGGAGGTGGCGGACAAGCCGGGCGCACCGGCGCTGGCGGTCCCCGCGACCGGACCGGCGGGGGAGGTGGTGTTCGAGGACGTGCGGTTCGGCTACCAGGCCGAGCGCGGCATCCTCAAGGGGGTGTCGTTCCGCGTGCCGGCCGGCGGGTCGCTGGCGATCGTGGGGCCGACCGGGGCGGGCAAGTCCACCATCAACCGGCTGCTGTTCCGCTTCTACGACGTGACCGGCGGGCGCATCCTGATCGACGGGCAGGACATCCGCGCGATCAGCCAGGACAGCCTGCGGGCGGCGATCGGGGTGGTGCCGCAGGATACCGTGCTGTTCAACGACACCATCCGCTACAACATCGCCTATGGCCGGCCCGGGGCGACGCAGGAGCAGATCGAGCATGCGGCGCGGCTGGCGCAGGTGCATGACTTCGTGCTGCGGCTGCCCGAGGGCTACGACACGCGGGTGGGCGAGCGCGGGCTGAAGCTGTCGGGCGGCGAGAAGCAGCGCGTGGCGATCGCGCGGACCATCCTGAAGGACCCGCGCATCCTGGTGCTGGACGAGGCGACCAGTGCGCTGGATACCCGCACCGAGCAGGAGATCCAGTCCGCGCTTCGGGCGGTGGCGCGGCATCGCACCTCGATCACCATCGCGCACCGGCTTTCCACCGTGGTGGAGGCGGACCAGATCATCGTGCTGGACCACGGGCTGGTGGTGGAGCGGGGCACCCATGCGGCGCTGCTGGCGCAGGGCGGGGTGTACGCGCGGATGTGGGCGATGCAGGCCGAGCAGCAGGAAGAAGCCGCGGCGGCCTGAGGTTGAGGGTTTCCAAACCGGGCGCCGCGGTCCATATCGACTCGAGACAGGAGAGCAGCCATGCCGACGGAAAATTCCGGCGCCACGCCGGGCGCGCCGGCCGACCTCAGCCATGCCGGGGCGGTGGTGGACAAGGCGATCGAATACATGACCGGGCAGAACATCGGCTCCCTGGCGATCGCCTCCGCGTTGCTGGGCGGCGCGCTGGGGCTGCTGGCGCGCGGAATGAGCGACGAGGCGGTGGTGCAGGTGCTGAACAACGCCATCGAGTCGGTGCGCAGCGGCGAGTTGCGCCGGATGGACCACTGATGCCACGCCCGGCGCCTTGACGCGGAGGGCGGCTTTCGCCATAACGCCGGCCTTCCGATGCACCCGACGTGCGGCCGATGGTCGCGCGTGATTGAGGATTTTCGCTATGTCCCGCCGCTGTGAGATCACGGGCAAGGGCGTGTTGTCTGGCAACAACGTCAGCCACGCCAACAACAAGACCCGTCGCCGCTTCCTGCCCAACCTGCAGGAGACGTCGATGCTGTCCGACACGCTGGGCGCGGACGTGAAGATGCGCCTGTGCACGCGGGCCATCCGCACGGTGGAGAAGAACGGCGGGATCGATGCGTTCCTGCTCGGCACGCCGAATTCGCGCCTGCCGGTGGAGGCGCTGGTGGTGAAGCGCCGCATCATGAAGGCCGCCGGCAAGAAGACCGCCGCGGCCTGAACCGGCGCCGGGGCGGCGGGTTGCCGCCCCTGGAGCCGCGCGATGGCGGACCCGCTGCCCGGCGTTAAGGCGCCTTTCGGGATTTGCGGCTAGGGTTCCGCCATGTTGCCCGACACATTCGCTTTGCTGGCCGCCATCCTCGGCCTGACCCTCGCGGTCGGGGTGGCGGTGGCGTTTGGCGTGGCGCGGGCGGCGGCGCTGGCGCAGCGCGATGCCGCGCGGGTGGCCGAGGCGACCGCCACGCGGCTGCTGCGGCTGACGGCGCATGAGTTGCGCGGCATCGGCATGACGCTGCACGGCCATGCCGACCACCTGGCGGCCACCGCCGAGGGGCCGGTGGCGGCGGTGCACGCCGCCAGCTTGGCGGCGGCCACGGCGCAACTGCTGGGGCTGGCCGACGAGTTGCAGGACCACACCATGCCGCCGGCCGCCCCGCGCATCCTGCGCGAGGAGGCGATCGAGCTCGCCTCGGCGGCGCGCGAGGCGATCGCCGCCGCCGAGGCGATGCTGGCCCCCGGGCGGCGGAACTGGCGGCTGCGGCCGGGGCGCGCCGGGCTGGCGCTGTGGGCCGACCGGCGGGCGCTGCGCCATGTGCTGGCGCGGGTGCTGGCCGATGCGGTGCGCAACACCCGCAACGAGGACTGGATCGACATCGCCATCCGCCCGCATCCCGAGGGGCTGGAGGTGGTGGTGGAGGACGAGGGCGCCGGGCTGGCCACGCCGGACGCACCGGCGGCGGCGCTGGCCGAGTCGGCGGCGGACAGCCGCGGCATCGGGCTGCGGCTGGCGCTGGCGCGCGGCCTGATGGAGGCGCATGGCGGGCGGTTGGAGGTGCAGGCGGTGGCGAGAGTGGGCAGCAGCGTCAGCCTGGTGTTCCCGGCGGCCAGGCTGCGGGCGGTAGGATAGGACCAACTGCCCGTGAAGTACTAAACCCGAGCCTTTCTCAAGTGATGAGGTCCAGGGGCTCGGCCCCTGGCGGGTCTGGGCGGAGCCCAGCCTTGCTTGCCTTGCCCCTTCATGCCGTGCACCCGGCATTGCGCAGCAGGTCGATCACCGACTCGGGCGGCACGTCGCTGCGGGTGAAGGCGCGGCCGATGCCGTGGGCGAGCACGAAGGCCAGCTTGCCGTCGCGCATTTTCTTGTCGCGGCGCATATGGCCGACCAGCCGCTCGGCGGAGAGGGTGCGGTTGAGCATGGGCAACTCGCCGGGCAGGCCGATCGCGGTGAGGTGGGCGATCACCCGGTCGGCGTCGGCCTGCGGGCACAGGCCGAGATTGGCGGAGAGGCGGAAGGCCAGGCCGATGCCGACCGCCACCGCCTCGCCGTGCAGGATGGTGCCGTAGCCCAGCTCGGCCTCCAGCGCGTGGCCGAAGGTGTGGCCCAGGTTCAGCAGGGCGCGGCCGTCATTGGGTTTTTCCTCGCGCTCGTCGTCGCCGACCACCAGGGCCTTGAAGGCGCAGGCGCGCAGCACCGCCTCGCCCTGCGCCGCGCGGTCGCCGGCGATAACGTCGGTGCCGTGGGCCTCGCACCAGGCGAAGAAGGCGGCGTCGCCGATCAGGCCGGCCTTGGCGATCTCGGCATAGCCGGCGCGCAGTTCGCGGGCGGGCAGGGTAGCCAGGGTGGCCGTGTCGGCGATGACCAGGCGGGGCTGGTGGAAAGCGCCGAGCAGGTTCTTGCCGTGGCGGGTGTTGATGCCGGTCTTGCCGCCGACGCTGCTGTCCACCTGGGCGAGCAGGGTGGTGGGGATCTGCACGAAGGGCAGGCCGCGCAGGGTGATGGCGGCGGCGAAGCCCGCGAGGTCGCCGACCACGCCGCCGCCGAGGGCGACCACGGCGGTGCGGCGCTCCACCGCCATGTCGAGCAGCTGGTCGGTGACGTCGGACAGGGTTTGCAGGTTCTTGGAGCGTTCGCCGGCGCTCACGGTGATGTGACGCGCCTCGATTCCGGTCTCGGACAGGCCGGCCAGCAGGGTGGACAGGTGCAGCGGGCCCACCTGGTCGTCGGTGACCACCACGCAGCGCTTTTGCGGCAGCACGGGGGCCAGCAGGGCGCCGGCGCGGGCCAGCAGGCCGCTGCCCACCACCACGTCGTAGCTGCCGGTGGACAGTGCCAGCGACAGCCGCCGCGCCGGCTGCCAGCGGCGCAGCGCCTCCAGCACGTGGCCGGTGGTGGCGTCGGGGCTTTCGTCGCCGCAATCCACGATCACGTCGGCTTCGCCGTAGATCGGGTGGCGCTGGTCCATCAGGCGGCGCAGCACGTCGGCCGGCTCGGAGCCGTTGAGCAGCGGGCGGTTGGTGCGGCCGGCGACGCGGCGGACCAGGGTGGGCAGGCTGGCGCGCAGCCAGATGCTGACGGCGTCGTGGCGGACGGTGGCGCGGGTTTCGGCGTCCATGTAGGCGCCGCCGCCGGTGGCCAGCACCAGCGGGTCGCCGGCCAGCAGGCGGCGGATCACCCGGCGCTCGCCGGCGCGGAACTCGCTCTCGCCGAAGCGTTCGAACAATTCGGGGATGGTGCAGCCGGCGGCGAGCTCGATCTCGGCGTCGGCGTCGCGGAACGGCAAGCCCAGGCGGGCGGCCAGGCGGCGGCCGATGGAGGTCTTGCCGGCGCCCATCAGGCCGACCAGCACGATGCTGCGCCCGGCCAGGTGGTCTGGCAGGGGGCAGGATTCCTTCAAGGCGGTGTTGCGTGTCATGACCACTGAGGCTAGCACAGCGCACCAGGGCGTGGCCAAGCCGGCCCGCCAGCCCAGTGCGCCGCGCACGCCGGATTCGGGGAATCGCATGGGTCGCATCGCTTTCGTCGTCGTGTTGCTGGGCCTGTTGGGGCTGGGCGCGGGGATACTGTACTTGGGCGCCTTCCCGCCGGAGCCGCAGACGCGGCCGGTGGTGAAGGTGCTGCCGAACGAGCGCTTCCAGCGCAGCCCGTAGCGATGGGCGGCGGCCAGGACCGGCATGTCGAGGCGTTCCTGGAGATGCTGGCGGCCGAGCGGAACGCGGCGGCGAACACGCTGGCCGCCTATGAGGCCGACCTCGCGGGCTTCGCCGCGCATGCCGCCGCGCGGGGGCAGGCGGTGGCGGGCGCCGACGAGCAGACGCTGCGGACCTGGCTTGAGGGGCTGACGGCCGAGGGGCTGAAGGCGCGGACCCAGGCGCGCAAGCTGTCGGCGCTGCGGCAGTTCCATCGCTTCCTGCTGCGCGAGGGGGTGCGCGAGGACGATCCGACGGCGCTGCTCGATTCGCCGCGCCTGCCGGCCTCGCTGCCGAAGAACCTGACCGAGGCGGAGGTGGACGCGCTGCTGGCCGCCGCCGCCGCGCGGCCGCCGGCGCAGGCGGTGGTGGCCCAGGCCGCGCTGGAGATATTGTACGCCACCGGGCTGCGGGTGTCCGAGCTGCTGGCGCTGCCGCGCGGCGCGCTGTCGGACGACGCGGCGGTGCTGCTGGTCCGCGGCAAGGGCGGGCGGGAGCGGGTGGTGCCGCTGTCGGCGGCCGCCAAGGCGGCGGCGGCGGCGCTGCGGGCGGCGACGGCGCCGAGGAAGGGGCAGCAGCCCGCCACCCACCTGTTCGCCGCGCGCGACCGGCGCCAGCCGCTCAGCCGGCAGGTGTTCGCGCTGATGCTCAAGCAGGTGGCGCTGGATGCCGGCATCGACCCGGCGCGGGTCAGCCCGCACGTGCTGCGCCATTCCTTCGCCAGCCACATGCTGGCGCGCGGGGCCGACCTGCGCAGCCTGCAATTGCTGCTGGGCCATGCCGACATCGCCACCACGCAGATCTATACCCATGTGCTCGCCGAGCGGCTGCAGGCGCTGGTGCAGGCGCATCATCCGCTGGCCAAGCCAGCGGGCAAGGGGGGCTGACCCCGGATGCTGCAGGTGCTAAAGGCCCCGCCATGCGCCACTTCCTCGACTTCGAAAAGCCGATCGCCGAGCTGGAAAGCAAGATCGAAGAACTCCGCAAGATGTCGGAGAGCGACGGCATCAACATCGCCGACGAGGTCGCGCGCCTGACCGACAAGGCCGACCGGCAGTTGCGCGCGACCTACGCGAAGCTGACGCCGTGGCAGAAAACCCAGGTGGCGCGCCACCCCGAGCGGCCCAAGGCCAGCGACTGCCTGGCCGCGCTTATCACCGACTACACGCCGCTGGCCGGCGACCGCGCCTTCGCCGACGACGCCGCCGTGGTGGGTGGGCTGGGCCGGTTCCGCGGCCGCGCCGTGATGGTGCTGGGCACCGAGAAGGGCTCGGACACCGAGAGCCGGGTGGCGCATAATTTCGGCATGGCGCGGCCCGAAGGCTACCGCAAGGCGCGCCGGCTGATCGAGCTGGCCGGGCGGTTCGGCCTGCCGGTGCTGACCTTCGTGGACACCTCCGGCGCCTTCCCGGGCATCGATGCTGAGGCGCGCGGCCAGGCGGAAGCCATCGCGCGCTCCATCGAGGCGTGCCTGGAGGCGCCGGTGCCGGTGGTGGCGACGATCATCGGCGAGGGCGGCTCGGGCGGCGCCATCGCGCTGGCGGCCGGCGACGCGGTGCTGATGATGGAGCATGCGATCTATTCGGTGATCTCGCCGGAGGGCTGCGCCGCCATCCTGTGGAAGGACGCCGCCCAGGCGCCGGCGGCGGCCGAGGCGCTGCGGCTGACCGCGGACGACCTGAAGCGGCTGAAGCTGATCGACGCGGTGATCGCCGAGCCGCTGGGCGGCGCGCACCGCGACCCGGCGGCGGCGCTGGCCGCGCTGGGCGATGCGGTGCAGGCGGCGCTGGCGCCGCTGGTGACGATGGAGCCGGCGGCGCTGAAGGCGCGGCGGCGGCAGAAATTCGTGGAGATGGGCCGCGAGGCCCTGCTGTAGCCCCACATGCGCGGCCTGAACCTGCTGCTGTCGGCCTGCGGCGCCATAGCCGCCCTGCTGGCATGGCGGGCCCTGCTGCCGCTGATGCCGGTGGACCCGGAGGCGGCCAGCATGGCGGTGCGGCTGGGCCGGGCCTGCGCGGCGCTGCTGCCGAGCGGATTCGTGCTGGCCGCCATGATCGCCGTGCAGATGGCCGGGCGGATGTGGAGCGGCGCGATCGACCCGCTCGGCGGGCAGGACACCGTGTTCCTGCGCGTCAACCAACGGGTGATCACCAACACGGTGGAGCAGATGGCGGTGTTCGTGCCGGCGCTGCTCGCGCTGGCGGCGGCGGTGCCGGCGGGGCAGATGCCTGCCGTTGCGGCAGCATGTGGCGTTTTTGCGCTCGCCCGGCTCGCTTTCTGGGCAGGCTACCTGCTCGGCCCGCTGGGGCGCGCACCGGGCATGGCAGCCTCCTTCGCCGTGGTGGCGGCCACCCTGATGGCAGCGGCATGGAAATGGCTACACTAAGGGCGGGCCACCGAGGAGCCGACCCGTCCGATGTCATCGCACAGCCTTGAACTGACCGCCGACGCGCCGGCCCCAAGCTCGCGGGCGCTGTTCTTCTCTGTGTTCCCCTCGATCATGCTGCCGATGTTCCTGGCCTCGGTGGATGGCACCATCGTCGCCGCCGCGCTGCCGGCGATGGCGGGGGCGCTGGGCGAGGTGGAGCGGGTGTCCTGGGTGGTGGTGGCCTATCTGGTGGCGGCGACGATCGCCGCCCCGGTCTATGGCCGGCTGGGCGACGCGCTGGGGCGGCGGCGGATGATGTTCGTGGCTCTGTCGGTGCTGCTGGTGGCGCATGTGCTGTGCATGCTGGCGACCTCGATGACCTTCCTGATCGCGGCCCGGGTGCTGCAGGGCATCGGCGGCGGCGGGCTGATGACGCTGTCCCAGGCGCTGGTGGGCGAGAGCGTGCCGCCGCGCGAGCGCGGGCGCTACCAGGGCTACATGGCCTCGGTATTCGTGTGTTCCTCCACCGTCGGGCCGGTGGCGGGCGGCTGGCTGACCCAGCACCTGGGCTGGCGCTCGGTGTTCTCGGTGGGGATTCCGCTGGCGGTGCTGGCGATCGGGCTGACCTTCCGGCTGAAGAAGTCGCCGCACGGGCCGGGGCGGCTGCATTTCGACTTCATCGGCGTGGTGCTGTTCGCCGCCTTCATCGCGCCGATGCTGATGGCGCTGGAGCAGGTGCAGCGCGTCAACCTGGCGAGCATGCCGTTGGCGGCGGGGTTGCTGGCGGTGGCGGCCCTGGCGCTGGTGCTGCTGCTGCGCCAGGAGCGGCGGGCGGCGGCGCCGCTGCTGCCGGTGGCCTTCCTGAGCCAGAGCGCCGTGTGGCGCACCGACGCGATGGCCGCCTGCATGGGCGCCACGCTGGTGGCCACCATCACCTTCATCCCGATCTATTTCATCGTCGCGCGCGGCACCACGCCGAGCGAGGCCGGGGTGCTGATGCTGCCGCTGACGGCACTGATCGCCGTCGGCTCGATGGTCACCGGGCGGCTGATCAGCAAGACCGGGCGGACGGCGGCGATCCCGTCGGTTGGCCTGCCGGTGGTGGTGGTGCTGATCACCACGCTGGCGTTCGCCGCGCCGTATATGAGCCTGTCGCAACTGCCGTTCCTGCTCGGCGCGATCGCCCTGTTCTGCGGCACCGCGATGCCGGTCGTGCAGGTGACGGTGCAGATGCTGGCCGGCGCCAAGCAACTCGGCGCGGCGGCGGCCTCGGTGCAGTTCTCGCGCTCGATCGGGGCGGCGGTTGGCACGGCGATCGTGGGCGTGGTGCTGTTCGCCACCCTGGCGGCCACCGACCCCGAGACGGCGCATCTCTTCGCGCGGCTGATGGAGCAGGGGCCGGCCGCGCTGGCCGGGTTGGACGCCGCGCGCATCGCCGTGGTGCGCCACGAAATCGCCGACGCCTTCCGCAGCGCCTTCCTGTCGATCGCCGGTTTCGCGGCACTGGGCGCGGTGCTGGCGTGGTCGCTGCCGGTGCGGCGGATCACATAACCGGCAATGATGCCGCTTGCGAAACGGGGCGGCCGGTGGTGAAGTGCCGCGAGCGGCGAGGTTGTTGAGTTGATTCGATAACGATCCGCCGCAGACAAGGAACAGGCATGCGATTTCGTTCGACGATCCTGGCGGCAGGGCTGGGGGTGTTGCTGGCCGGCGGGCCGGCGGCGGCGACCCCGTACAGCTTCACCATCACCGGCTTCACCGGCGGCGCCTATGCCACCATCGGGTTCGACGGCAGCGACCTGAACGGCGACGGGGCGATCACCGGGGCCTACCCGTCGACGCTGGGCACGGGCTTCGGCAACGAGGTCACGTCGCTGTCGGTGGCGTTCTCGGGCAATGCGGTGGTGCCGGCGTTCAGCGGATCGACCACGGATTTCACCGATTCCGCGCAGTCGCTGTTCATTTCGCCGACCGGCAGCGACCTGTTCGTGATGATCTATGTGCTCGACAGCACGCTTTATCCCACGAGCGGCGCCATCCTGCCGCCCGGCGGCGCCAATGGCGACGGGCTGATCGAGGTGCAGGGCAGCACGACGGACGGGCTGGTGGCCGTGTACGGCAGCCAGTGCGGCGCGTTCTCCGGCTTCAGCTTCTTCGGCCCCGGCCTGTGCGCCGTCGCCGGCACCGGCGCCAGGGATGGCGGGCTCTCGCTGCTGGATTACGCCACCGTGCCGGAGCCGATGAGCCTGGCGCTGCTGGGCAGTGGCTTGGGCCTGATGACCGTACTGCGGCGTCGCCGGGGCTAGGGCAGGCCGACCGCGGGTGGAATCGCCAGAGGTCTGAATCACGCGTCAAAACAAAACACCAGGGCGTGACGCCCATTTCCTTACAAAACACCAGGGCGTGACGCCCGCTTCTCTCGGCGGTCATCACGCTTCGGTGCCCCTCCGGTCTGGCTGGTGCTATCCCGCCTACGCCGCCCAGGCCGCGTTGAGCGCGGTGCCGATCATGCGGATGGTGCTGTCCGAGGCGCGGCAGATGCGGCCCATGGTCAGGAAGCCGTGCATCTGGTCGGCGATGTGCACATGCGTCACCCGCACGCCCTCCTGCGCCAGCCGCGCCGCATAGGCGGCCCCCTCGTCGGCCAGCGGGTCGTGAGTGCAGGTGAGCACCCAGGCGGGGGCGACGCCGGACAGGTCGGCCGCGCGCAGCGGCGAGGCGCGCCAGTCGGCCACGTCGTGCCGGCCGGACAGGTAGTGGTCGATGAACCAGCGCATGGTGCCGGCGGTAAGCGGGAAGCCCTCGGTCACCCGCCGCACCGAGCCGGTGGCCATCGCCATGTCGGTGGCCGGATAGATCAGCACCTGTAGGCCCACCGGCGGCAGGTAGCCGTCGCGCGCCATGATCGCCATGACGGCGGCGAGGTTGCCGCCGGCGCTGTCGCCGCCCACCGCGATGCGCCCGGCGTCGATGCCCAGCGCCTCGGCCTGGCCGATGATCCAGCGCGTCGCCGCCGCCGAGTCCGACACGGCGGCGGGGAAGCGGTGCTCGGGGGCGAGGCGGTAATCCACCGCCACCACGCAGCCCTGGGTCTCGTTGGCCAGCCGGCGGCACACCTGGTCGTGGCTGTCCAGATCGCCCAGCACCCAGCCGCCGCCATGGAAATAGATCAGCGCGGGCAGGGCGCCGGCCGCGCTGCCCAGGCCGCGATACAGCCGCAGCGGCACCGGGCCGTTCGGGCCGGGCGCGGCCAGATCCCGAGTTTCGGCCACCTCCGGCGGGTCGGGCTGCAACACGGTGCGGCCTGCGGCGAAGAAGCCGCGCGCTTCCTCGGGGCTCAGCGTCTCGAATGGCGGGCGGCCGGCGGCACGGATCATCTCCAGCACACGCTGCGCGTCCGGGTCGAGGGCGGGCGGCGCGAAAGGGGGCAGGGCCATGGGGTCGTTCCTATGTCAGCCAGTCGAGGATGGCGGCGGCAACGGCGCCCGGCTGGTCGAGCTCGGCCAGGTGGCCGGCGCCGTCGATGGTGGTCTGCGTGGTCGGCCCGGCGATGCCGGCGGCGAAGCGGGCCTGGTTGCTGGCGGGCATCACCCGGTCCTCGGCGCCGCGGATCAGCAGCGTGGGGGCGGTGATCAGCGGCAGCCGGCGGGCCAGCCCGGTGTTGCCGAGCGGCCAGAGCAGCCGGGCGGCGGCCTCGGAGGCGCGGGTCTGCTCGATCGGCCACTCGATGGAGTTGGCGTCCTCGGGCGGCGCCTTCAGGCGGCGGTAATTCTCCGGCTCGGCGCAGAGCAGGGCGGGCAGGGCGTCGGCGCGCTGCGCCCAGGGGTCGGCCGGCGGGTCGCCCTCGGCGAACAGGCCGAACGGGGCGATCAGCACCAGCCGCGCGATGCTGGCCGGCCAGATCGCCACGGCCTCGGCGGCCAGCGCGCCGCCCACCGAGCTGCCGATCAGGTCCTGGCCGAACAGCCCCGCCTGGTCCAGCGTGGCGCGCACCGCCAGCACCCAGTCGAGCTGGCTGTCCAGCACGCTGTGGCCGCGGTCGCCACCCGGGAAGCCGGGCAGCGAGGGCACGATGACGTCGCGGTGCTCGGCCAGCCGGTCGAGGAACGGAATCCAGCGCGGCAGCCCGCCGAAACCGGCCAGGAAGCCCAGTTTCCGGCCGCTGCCCTTGCGCCAGACTCGGGTGGGGAAGCCGTTGATGTCGATGGTTCTTGTGTCGGGCTGGCTCACCTTGTGCTCCGCTGCCATATCGCTCATTCGGCGGCCTTGGCGGCTGCCGGGGCGGCGGGGAAGGTCGGCAGCGTCGCGCGCTCGCCCGCCGCCATCGGCTGTGGCCACCAGCGGTCGTGCCACTCGGGGAACATGCCGCGCAGCTTCGGCATCACCTGCTCGGCGAACAGCTTCGTGTTCTGCCGGCACAGCGCCTTGTTCATGTTGCCGAATTGCAGCAGCAGCATCAGGTGGCCGACATTCAGATTGGTCGCCACCTCGCGCAACTGCTCGGCCACCTCGTCCGGCGAGCCGACGATGACGTAGCCATTGTCCACGATGCCCTGCATGTCGCGCGCCACCGACTGCATGCGCGTGCCGGTGGTGGTGCCGAGCGCGGGGTTGCGCTGTGCCGCCGCCGCCTGCACCTGGCTTTGCAGCCCGGCGCGCTGGCTGGCCTCGGTGACGTAGCCGGGCGGGTTGGCGAAACGCGGGTCCACATGCAGGCAGCGGCCGTAGAAATATTCCGCCGCCTCGCCGTACAGATCCATCGCCTGCTGGCGCGATTCCCCCACGCCGACGAATTGCAGGAAGCCGGCGCGGTACGGATTGCGATCCTTGCCGAGCCGGTCCATCTCGGCCCAGAACCCCCGCATCGTCGCCTGCCCGGCCTTGTAGCCGTAGTACGAGAGGTAGCAGTAGACGTAGTCCATCTCGGCGCACCACCGCCACGTCTCCACCGAGCCGCCGCCGGGCACCCAGATCGGCGGGTGCGGCTGCTGGATCGGGCGCGGCCAGATGTTCACGTAGCGCTGCTGGTTGAAGCGGCCGTTGAAGTGGAAGGTCTCCGTCTCCCGCCACGCCCGCGTCACCAGGTCGTGCGCCTCCAGGTATTTCTCGCGCAGCGTGCTGGGGTTCTGGCCATAGGCGTAACAGGTGTCCATCGGCGTGCCGACCGGGAAGCCGGCGATCAGCCGGCCGCCGCTGATCACGTCGATCATGGCGAATTCCTCGGCCACCCGGGTCGGCGGATTGTACAGCGCCAGCGAGTTGCCCATCACGCAGATCGCGGTATCGGTGGTGCGCCGCGCCAGCGAGGTGGCGATCAGGTTTGGTGAGGGCATCAGCCCGTAGCCGTTGGAATGGTGCTCGTTGACGCAGATCGCGTCGAACCCGCAATCGGCGGCGTATTCCAGCTCGTCCATGAAGTCGTTGTACATGTGGTGGGCGCGCTTCGGGTCGAACAGCGAGGAATGGATATCGACCCAGACTGAGGGATGCGTGTCGCGGAAATCCTCCGGCAGCTCGGTGTACGGCATCAGGTGGAACCACATCAGCTTCATGGTCGCTCCTCCGGGGGGCGCATCTGGCGGCGCGGTTGCTCGCGGCCAGCATCGGGCGCGGCGGCGGCCCCGGTCAAGCTATCGGGGGGCCTAGCGGACCGGCCCGGCCTCCAGCAGCGCGAGGTTCTGCTCCGCCAGGTCGGCGGTGGGGCTGTCGGGGGTGAGGGCGATGATGCGCTGCCAGTCGGCGCGCGCGCCCGCGGCATCATGGCCGCGCTGGCGCAGGATGCCGCGTTCCAGCAGCGCCTCCGGATTGTCCGGCTCGGCGGCCAGCGCGCGGGCGATGTCGTCGCGCGCGGCGTCCAGCCGGCCGAGATGGCGCAGCGCGGTGCCGCGCATCACCAGCGCGTCGGCGCGGCGCGGGTCGGTCGCCAGCGCCTCCGACAGATCGGCCGCCGCCGCCCGGAAGCGGCCGAGCGCCATGCCGGCGGTGGCGCGGTCCATCAGCAACTCCGGGTCCTGCGGCGACAGCGCCAGCGCGCTGGTGGCCGCCTGCGTCGCCCGGTCCGGCTGGCCGGCCATCATCCAGGCCTGCGCCGCCTGCCCGAACAGGATGGCGCGCGCGGCGGGTGGGGCGTGGCTGGCCTCGGCCAGCGCCTGCAGGATGGCGCCCCCCACCGCCGGCTCGCCGCCGGCCACGCGCGACAGGCCGAGGCAATGGGTCGCGCCCTCGCCACCGTGCCTGGCCTGCCACGCCTCGGCCATGGCGGCGGCGCCAGCCGGGTCGGTGGAGAGCAGGGCGAGGCAGCGTTCGTATTCCGCGCCGCTGGCGATGCGCGGCGGCATCGGCGGCACCGGCAGGCGGATATCCGCGACCTCCCCCACCGCCGGGGCGTGGTGGCCCGCGCCGAGGGTTGCCCAGGTGGCGGCTCCGGTGATGGCCAGCATCGCCGCCACCCCGCCGATCATCGCGGCCCGCGTGTTCATCTCGGAGCCAGTGTAGTCTGGCTTTCGACACGGCGGCAAACCCGCAAGGCGGGGCAGGGGGCGGCATGGCGACGGCGCATCTGATGGTGTTCGGGCTCGGCTATGCCGGGGCGGCGGTGGCCGCGGCGGCGGTGGCGGCCGGCCTGCGCGTCACCGCCACCAGCCGCGACCCGGCGCGGGTGGCGCCGCCGGGGGTGGCGCCGCCGGGGGTGGCGATGGTGGCCTTCGCCGAGGCCAGGCTCACCGATGTCACCCACATCCTCGCCACCGCCCCGCCCACCCCCGAGGCCGGCGACCCGGTGCTGGCCGCGCATGGCGCCGCGATCATGGCGGCCCCCGTGCTCGCCTGGGCCGGCTACCTCTCCACCACTGGCGTCTACGGCGACCGCGCCGGCGGCTGGGTGGACGAGGCCACCCCCCCGGCCCCCGGCTCCGATCGCGCCCGCCTGCGCGTGGCGGCCGAGGCGGCCTGGGCGGCGCTGGCCGACCGCCGCGCCATCGACCTGTTCCGCGTCGCCGGCATCTACGGCCCCGGCCGCTCGGCGCTGGACGAGTTGCGCGCCGGGCGCGGCCGGCGGGTGCTCAAGCCCGGCCACGCCTTCGGCCGCATCCACCGCGACGACATCACCGGCGCCGTGCTGGCCGCCATCCTCCAATCTCCGCCCCCCGGTCTGCGCGTGCTGCATTTGGCCGACGACGAACCGGCCGAGCCCGCCCGGGTGATCGAGGAGGCCGCGAGCCTGCTCGGCCTGCCGCCACCGCCGGCCACCCCGTTCGCGCAGGCGCTGGCCGGCATGAGCCCCATGGCGCGCAGCTTCTGGGCCGAGAACCGCCGCGTCGGCAGCACCCGCACCCAGGCGGCGCTGGACTATCGCTGGCGCTACCCGAGCTACCGCGAGGGCCTACGCGCCATCCTGGAACAGCAGCGCGGCGACGACGCGGGTGAGCAAGGCGAGATCGTCCAGCCGTGACAGCCGGTGGTCGCCGTCCTTCACCAGCGCCACCATCACGTCCTGGCTCTCCAGCCGCTCCGCCAGCGTCAGCGCCGTCTCCCACGGCACGTCGGCGTCGCGCTGGCCCTGCAGCAGCCGCACCTTGCAGCCGATCGGGATCGGCCCGCCCAGCACCATCTGCCGCCGCCCGTCCTCGATCAGCCCGCGCGTGATCCGGTACGGCTCGCCATACTCGCTCGGCACGTCGATATGCCCGTCGCGGTCCAGCCGCGCCCGCTCCTCGAACGTCATCGACTGCCACATCAGCGTCTCGGTGAAATCCGGCGCGGCGGCGATGCCCACCAGCGCCGCCAGCCGCCCCGGCATCTCGCGCCCCAGCAGCAGCCCGATCCAGCCGCCCATCGAGGAGCCGACCAGCAGCAGCCGCTCCCCGCCCACCACATGCTCGATCACCGCCCGCGCATCCTCTGCCCAGCGCCCGATCGTGCCGTCGGTGAACGCGCCGCCGCTGCGCCCGTGGCCGGAATAATCCAGCCGCAGCATCGCCTGCCCGGTGGCGGCGCAGAAGTCGCGCAGCGTGGTTGCCTTGATGCCGTCCATGTCGCTCTTGAAGCCGGGCAGGAACACCACCGTCGGCGAACGCCCCGGCAGGTGCGCCCAGGCCAGCTCCACCCCGTCGCCACGGTCCAGCCGGCCCGCCCGCTCGTCCTGCACCCGCCCATCCTGGACCGTGTCCTCGGTGACCGCCGGATCGTCCATCGCGCGTCCTTCCATTCCAACCCCTGCATGATATAGCGCGAGCGATGAAAGCAAGCCCGGATTCGCCTTACCCCGTCGTGCTCCAGGTGCTGCCGGCGCTGGGCGGCGGCGGCGTGGAGCGGGGCACGGTCGAAATCGCCTCCATCATCGCCCGCCTCGGCGGCATGCCGCTGGTGGCCAGCGCCGGCGGCGCCCTCGCCCCGGCGGTGGAGCGCGCCGGCGGGCGCAACATCCTGCTGCCGCTGGACAGCAAGAGCCCCTGGCGCATCTGGCGCAACGCCGCCGCATTGGAGGGCGTGATCCGCAGCCGCCATGTGGACATCGTGCACGCCCGCTCCCGCGCCCCCGCCTGGTCGGCCTGTCTGGCGGCGCGGCGCACCGGCGCGCATTTCGTCACCACCTACCACGGCGCCTACAACGAGGACCTGCCGTTCAAGCGCCGCTACAACGCGGTGATGGCGATGGGCGAGCGGGTGATCGCCATCAGCCACTTCATCGCCGCCCTCATCCAGCAGCGCCACGGCACCGACCCCGCCCGCATCCGCGTCATCCATCGCGGCGTCGATCCGGCGGTGTTCGACCCTCAGCGCGTCAGCACCGACCGCCAGGTGCGCCTGCTGCGCGCCTGGCGGGTACAGGACGGCCAGACCACCATCATGCTGCCCGGCCGCCTCACCCGCTGGAAGGGCCAGGCTGTGCTGATCGAGGCGCTGGCCCGCCTGAACGACCGCGCCGCCGTCGCCGTGCTGGTCGGCGCCGACCAGGGCCGCGCCCGCTACGCCGCCGAACTGGCCGCGCTGGCCGGGCGGCTGGGCGTGGCCGACCGGGTGCGCATCGTCGGCCATTGCGACGACATGCCGGCGGCGCTCAGCCTGTCCGACGTGGTGGTGAACGCCTCCACCGACCCCGAGGCGTTCGGCCGCGTGGTGATCGAGGCGCAGGCGATGGCCCGCCCCGTCATCGCCACCGACCATGGCGGCGCGGTGGAAACGGTCGAGCACGGCGTCACCGGCTGGCGGGTGAGGCCCGGCGACCCCGAAGCCCTGGCCGCGGCCCTGGACCACGCCCTGGCCCTCCCGCCCCCCGACCGCGCCGCCCTCGGCGCCCGCGCCCGCGCCTCAGTGCAGGAACACTACACCGTCGCGGCGATGCAAATGGCCACCATCGCCGTCTACCGCGAGTTGCTGGGGTGATGACAAGAGCAAAGGTTTTTCGTTTCTTTTTTTCAAAAAATAACAGGACTTCTTTTTGTGAACAAAAAAAAGCAAAAAAACTTTGTTCGTTTTATTCGAAGCCAACTCTCGTTGGGGTCAAATCGTCGGATATCGATCATGATTTGCAAAGAGACGTAGAGGCGGAGAGGAAACAGGTCACTCATCTCTTTCTCTTCGCCTCCACGTCTCTTTGTGCCCTTTCTTGCCTTCCCGGCCGAAGCCCCCCAAATTCCGCCCGGCCATGAAGCGCATCCTCGTCATCCGCCTCGGCGCCCTCGGCGACATCGTCCAGTCCTTCGCCCCCTTCGCGGCGATCCGCGCGCACCATCCCGGCGCGGCGATCACCCTGCTCACCTCCGCCCCCTTCGCCGGCCTCGCCCGCCTCTGTCCCTGGTTCGACCATGTCGAGATCGACGCGCGGCCCTCCTGGTGGAACCTGTCCGGCCTGCACCGCCTACGCCGGCAACTGCGCGGCTATGATTTCGTGTACGACCTGCAAACCTCCGGCCGTTCGTCGCGCTATTTCCGCCTTGCCGGCCGCCCGCCCTGGTCCGGCATCGCCCCCGGCTGCTCGCACCCGCAAAGCGACCCGGCGCGCGAGGTGATGCACACGCGCGAGCGCCAGGCCGACCAACTGCGCCTGGCCGGCATCGCCGCGGTGCCGCCGCCGGACCTGTCCTTCCTGACCAGCCGGCCGGTGCCCGACCTGCCGCGCCCGTACGCGCTGCTGGTGCCCGGCGCCGCGCCGCACCGGCCGGAAAAGCGCTGGCCGGCCGAGCGGTTCGGCGCGCTGGCGGCGATTCTGCTCGCGCGCGGCCAGACCCCGGTGGTGGTGGGCGCGGCGGCCGATACGCCGGTGGCCGCCGCCATCCAGGCCGCCTGCCCGGCCGCCATCGACCTCACCGGCCGCACCGCCATCCCGGATTTGTTCGCCCTGGCCGCCGGCGCCGCGCTGGCGGTGGGCAACGACACCGGGCCGATGCACATCGCCGCCGCCGCCGGCTGCCGCTGCGTGGTGCTGTTCTCGGCGGCCAGCGACCCCGGCCTCACCGCCCCGCGCGGCCCGGACGGCGGCTGGCCGGTGGTGTTGCGCGCCGCGGTCCTGGCCGATCTGAGCATAGACAGGGTTGCCGACGCGCTGCCGTAAGGCCATAGAAGCCGGCTGATTTTTACACAGGAGAGCCAACGATGCCTGCCATCACGCTGCCCGACGGATCCGTGCGCCGTTTCGACGGGGCGGTGACGGGCACTACCGTGGCGGCCGCCATCGGTCCTGGCCTCGCCCGCGCCGCGCTGGCCATGAAGCTGGACGGCAAGCTGGTGGACCTTTCCACCCCGATCGAGCACGATTCCAGCCTGGTCTTCGTCACCCGCAAAGACGAGGCGGCGCTGGAAATGATCCGCCACGACGCCGCCCATGTGCTGGCCGAGGCGGTGCAGGCGCTGTTCCCCGGCACCCAGGTCACCATCGGCCCGTCGATCGAGAACGGCTTCTACTACGATTTCGCCCGCAACGAGCCGTTCACGCCGGAGGATTTCCCGGCGATCGAGGCCAAGATGCGCGAGATCATCAGCCGCAACGCGCCGTTCGAACGCAGCGTGATCGACCGGGAGGAGGGTATCGCCTTCTTCGCCGCCAAGGGCGAGAAATACAAGGCGGAGCTGATCCAGGACCTGCCGAAGTCGGAAACCATCACCCTCTACAAACAGGGCGAGTGGATCGACCTCTGCCGCGGCCCGCACATGCGCGGCACCGGCGACGTGGGCAACGCCTTCAAGCTGATGAAGGTGGCCGGGGCCTATTGGCGCGGCGACCACCGCAACGCCATGCTCAGCCGCATCTACGGCACCGCATGGCGCGATCAGAAGGAGTTGGACGCCTATCTTCACATGCTGGAGGAGGCAGAGCGCCGCGACCACCGCCGCATCGGCAAGGATATGGGCCTGTTCCACATGCAGGAGGAGGCCGCTGGCAGCATATTCTGGCACCCCAAGGGCTGGAAGCTCTATCGCGCCGCCGAGGACTACATGCGCCGCCGGCTGGACGAGGGCGGCTACCAGGAGGTCAAGACCCCGCAACTGGTGGACCGCGCGCTGTGGGAAGCCTCTGGCCACTGGGAGAAGTTTCGCGAGCACATGTTCATCGCCTCGGTCGAGGACGAGGACAAGCTGCTCGCCCTGAAGCCGATGAACTGCCCCTGCCACGTGCAGATCTTCCGCCAGGGCATCCGCAGCTACCGCGAACTGCCGCTGCGCATGGCCGAGTTCGGCGCCTGCCACCGCTACGAGCCCTCGGGCGCGCTGCACGGCATCATGCGGGTGCGCGCCTTCACCCAGGACGACGCGCACATCTTCTGCACCGAGGACCAGATCGCCAGCGAGACGGTGCGCTTCGTGGCGCTGCTGTCGTCGGTCTACGCCGATTTCGGCTTCCCGACCTTCCGCGTGAAGTTCTCCGACCGCCCCGCCACCCGCGCCGGCAGCAACGAGACCTGGGACAAGGCCGAGGGCGCGCTGCGCGAAGCCTGCGCCACCGCCGGCGTGGAGTACGAGCTGAACCCGGGCGAGGGCGCGTTCTACGGCCCCAAGCTGGAATTCGTGCTGCGCGACGCCATCGGGCGGGACTGGCAGTGCGGCACCCTGCAGGTCGATTTCGTGCTGCCCGAGCGGCTCGATGCCGAGTATGTGGGCGAGGACGGGGCACGCCACCGCCCGGTGATGCTGCACCGGGCCATTCTGGGCAGTTTCGAGCGGTTCCTGGGCATCCTGATCGAGCAATACGCCGGCCGCTTCCCGCTCTGGCTGGCTCCGGTGCAGGCCGCCGTGGCCACCATCGTCTCGGACGCCGACGACTACGCCCGCGAGGTCGCGCGGCGCATGCAGGCGGCCGGGCTGAGCGTGAAGCTCGACCTGTCCAACCAGAAGATCAACGCCAAGGTGCGCGAGCACAGCCTCCAGCACGTCCCGGTAATCGCCGTGGTCGGCCGCAAGGAGGCCGAGCAGGGCACCGTGGCGCTGCGCCGCCTGGGCGGCGAGGCGCAGGAACTGCTGCCGCTGGACGAGGCAATCCGCGGCCTGGCCGAGGAGGCGACGCCGCCCGACCTGCGGCGGGCCAAGACGAGCCCTTGAAACGACCGGGCCGGACGCGCAATATCAGCACAGGCTGACGTTTGCGCGTCCGCCCCCCTTCAACTGCCACAGGAGAGCACCATAGCCCGAGGACCCATGCCTGCCGCGCCGAGCCGTGACGGGCCGCGCGTAAACGAGGACATCCGCTCCGCCACCGTTCGCCTGATCGATCAGGACGGCGAAATGCAAGGCGTGATGACGGCGCGGGAAGCCATCCAGCGCGCCTATGCCGTCGGCCTCGACCTGCTGGAAATCAGCCCGAACGCTGAGCCGCCGGTCTGCAAGATTCTCGACTTCGGCAAGTTCAAATACGAACAGCAGAAGAAGAAGAACGAGGCCAAGAAGAAGCAGAAGGTCATCGAGATCAAAGAGATCAAGGTGCGCCCGAACATCGACGAGAACGACTATCAGGTGAAGCTGCGCGCCATGAAGTCGTTCATCGAGGAAGGCGACAAGGTCAAGGTGACCCTGCGCTTCCGCGGTCGAGAAATGGCCCACCAGGATATCGGCATCAAAGTGCTGGAACGCATCCGCGGCGATATGGATTACGCCACCAAGGTGGAACAGATGCCGCGCATGGAAAACCGCCAGATGGTGATGGTGCTGACGGCCAAGTAAACGCTTAAACGGGTAAAAGTTTTTTGGTTCTTTTTTTCAAAAAAGAGCAAGTCTTCTTTGTTTGAAAACAAAGAAGCAAAAAAACTTTATTCGTTCTGTTTGGGTCCAGGGGATGTTTCCCCTGGATTTTTTTATGTCCGCCAGGAGGTGTCGCGGCGGTCCAGCAGGCGCAGCATCGCCGGCCATTCCAGCACGCCGAACGGGCGGCGCGTCTTCGGGTCGTAGAGATGGGTGGCATGGGCCACCACCTCGTCGGGCGGGAAGGTCAGTTCCGTTCTGGCGGCCATCGCGTCCACTTGCGCCTTGCAGGCCATTTCCAGCCAATACATGGCGTTGAACGCCTCTGCCGCGCTCGGCCCCACCGTCAGCAGGCCGTGGTTGCGCAGCACCATGAAGCGAGTCTGGCCGAGATTGGCCTGCAACCGGGCGCGCTCGTCCACATCCACCGCCGGGCCCTCATAGGGATGGTAACTGATCGGCATGCAACGCATCGCCGTCTGGGTGAGCGGCAACAACCCGCAGGCCATCGCGGACACCGCCATGCCGGCGCGGGTATGGGTGTGGATGACGCAGGCGGCATCCGGCCGCACCGCATGCACGGCGCTGTGGATCACGTAGCCAGCCGGGTTGATGCCTACATTCGTATGCGGATTGAAGACGATATGACCCTCAAGGTCGATGGTGATGAGCGAGGAGGCGGTGATTTCCTCGTACATCCAGCCGAACGGATTGATCAAAAACCGCTCTTTTTCGCCCGGAATCCGCACCGTCACGTGGTTATAAACCAGGTCGGACATGCCGAAATGGGCCAATAAACGATACACCGCGGCGCAGTCCAGCCGCGCCTGCCACTCCGCCGAGGAGACGTTTTGCGGCACATAGGTATCAGGCATAACCATTTACCTCCGAACTATATCAGGCGGCCAGGGCGCGGTTGAACACCGCGGCGTCAACGTTGCCGCCGCTGATCACGGCGCCCACCACGCGGCCCTTGGCGTCGAACTTGCCGGCCAGCAGGGCGGCCAGGCACACCGCGCCGCCGGGTTCCACCACCAGCTTCAGGTGGCTGAAGGCGAAGGCGATGGCCGCCAGCACCTCGGCGTCGGTCACCACCAGGCCGCCGGACAGGCGGGGCTGGTTGACCGCAAAGGTGATCTCGCCGGGCATTTTCGACAGCAGCGAGTCGCACAGCGTGGAGCCGCCCGGCGCATTCGCCAGCCGCGCGCCGCTGGCCAGCGAGCGCGCGGTGTCGTCCCAACCCTCTGGTTCCACGGCATAAATCTGCGTGGTGGGGGAGGCGCCCTCCAGCGCCAGGGCGCAGCCGGCGATCAGCCCGCCGCCGCCGGTGCAGGCCAGGAAGGCATCCATGACAAGCCCCGCCGCCGCCGCGTCCTCGGCCAGTTCCAGCGCGAGCGTGCCCTGGCCGGCGATCACGTCCGGATGGTCGAACGGCGGCACCAGGACGGCGCCCTCGCGGTCGGCGAAGGCGCGGGTCAGGGCGTCGCGGTCGTCGCGGGCGCGGTCGTAGGTGACGATGTCGGCGCCCCAGCCGCGAGTGCTCTGCATTTTGATGCGCGGCGCGTCCTCCGGCATGAAGATGGTGGCGCGCATGCCCAGCGTGGCGGCCGCGCAGGCGGTGGCCTGGCCGTGATTGCCCGAGGAATGGGTGACCACCCCGGCGGCGCGGCCGGCGGCATCCAGCCTTTGCAATGCGTTGGTGGCGCCGCGCAGCTTGAAGCTGCCGGTGCGCTGCAAGGGTTCTGCCTTGATCAGCACGGTGCCGCCGGTGCGTTCGTCGAGCAGGCGGTGGCGCAGCATGGGGGTGCGCACCACATGCGGCGCGATGCGGGCGCGGGCGGCCATCACATCGTCATAGGTCGGCAACTGCATGACGCGCTCCTCAGCGGGGGCGGGGCAACGCCACGATCGGCTCGCCGCCCGGCCGGCCGACCACACGATACAGCCGGAACGCCTCCGCCGTCATCCCGTTGCGCGTGCGCACGAGGCCGGGCAGGGGGGTGATGCTGGCCCAGTCGCGCGGGTCCGGCCGGTCGTCGCGGCGCGCGCTGCGCAGCAGCAGGCCGGGGCGGCCGGCGGTGAGCGGGGTGGCGTCGGGCAGGGCGAACAGCGCCCAGCGGCCATCCACCCCCAGCACCGGCAGCGGCGCCGGCAGCAGGCGGGCGAGCAGGGCGGCCTGGCCGTAATTGTCGGCGGCGACATAGGCGGCGCCCTCGCGCCCGGCCGCCGCCGCCACGCCTTCGGCCAGTGCCGGCCAGCCGCCCAGGCGCAGCAGCGTCGGGTCCAGCCGCAGCGGCAGCGCCAGCGGGGCGAAGGCGGCCTGCACCCAGACCACCAGGGTGAGCGCCAGGCCGAGTGCCGCCGACGGGTTCAGCCAGCGCCGCCAGCGCGGCGCGCTCGCCAGCGCGGCGGCGGCGATGCTGGCCTGCGGATACAGCACCGAGGGCCAGTTGGCCTGCACCCGGTCGCCCAGCGCGTGCTGGACGAACACCAGCACCGGCACCACGATCAGCGCCGCCAGCAGCAGGAAGGCTGGCTCGCGCCAGCGGCGGACGGCCAGCGCGGCCCCGCCGGCGCAGAGCACGAAGATGCCGGGGGTGGCCAGGCCAATCTGGCCGCCGAGCAACTCGCCGAGGAACTGCGCCGCGCGGGCCGGCTGCCAGTCGGCGGTCCGGCCGCCCTGCTTGGCGAAGCTGGCCCAGCTGTTTGCGGCGTTCCACCACAGCACCGGGGCGAACAGCAGCACAGCCAGCACCGCCGCCGCCCAGAACTCCCACCGCGTCAGCCAGCGGCGCAGGGATGGTGCCAGGACCACCCAGGCCAGCACCGCGGGGGCGAGCAGGCCGGCGGTGTATTTGCTGTCCAGCGCCAGCCCCGAGGCCGCGCCGAATGCCAGCCACCAGCGGCCGTCGCCGCCGGCCTGCAGCCGGGCCAGCGCCCATAGCGCGAGCGTCCAGAAGAACAGCAGCGGGGTGTCTGGCGTCATGGTCACGCCGCCAATGCCGAACAGCAGCGTGGCGTTCATCAGCACGGCGGCCGGCACGCCCAGGCGGCGGCCGGGGAACAGCCGCTCCGCCGCGTCGGCCAGCAGCAGGCTGCCGAACAGGCCAGAGAGCGGGCCGAGCAGGCGGATGCCGAGGGCGGTGTCGCCGGCGAGCGCGGTGCCGGCGCGGATCCACAGGGCGACCATCGGCGGATGGTCGAAATAGCCGGCGGCCAGGGCGCGCGACCACACCCAGTAATACGCCTCGTCCGGCGCCAGCGGGGTGAGGGCGGCGACCAGCAGGCGGGCCAGGGTGAGGACGAGGAGGGCGAGGAGGGGCATCGGTCGATCCAGGTCGAAAAAGGCACGGCGCGGCCGCAGCCGTCGCGCCGGCGTCATCGTAAGAAAGGTTTAGAACCACATGGAGGCGAGGAGGCGAGGAGAAGAAAGGGGGAGATTTTGTGTCTCTGCCTTCTTCCCGCCTTCACGAAACTTTCTTTTTGGGACCAGGGCGTGCCGCCATTCGCCGGCACGCGCTTCAGCCAAGAAAACGAACGGATTTTCAAGGCTTTTGCCTTGAATGGGGTTCAGGGGCAAAGCCCCTGGCCTTGCCTTGGGCTAAAGCGGCACGCCCGCCAGGCTGCGGCTGGTGCGGATGGTTTGCAGGGTTTGCACGCGGCTGACATGCGGCGCGCCGGTGAGGCGCTGGGTGAGCTGGTTCTCGTGGGCGGTGTCGCGGGCGACCAGTTTGAGCAGGAAGTCGCCGCCGCCGCGGATCATGTGGCACTCGCGCACCTCGGGCCAGGCGGCGACCAGGGATTCGAAGCCGGAGAGCACCAGCTCCTTCTGGCTTTCCAGGCCGACGATGGCGAAGAAGGTGATCTCCCAGCCCAACATCTGCGGGTCCGAGTCGGCGTGGTAGCCGCGGATGATGCCGGCCTCCTCCAGCCGGCGGACGCGACGCAGGCAGGGGGGGGCGGAGATGCCGGCGCGGCGGGCGAGTTCCACGTTGGTCATGCGCCCGTCCTCCTGCAATTCGGCCAGGATGCGGCGGTCGATGGCGTCCAGTACGGGAATCTCGGCTGGCTGGGGCTTCATGCTGTCTCGGTTACCCTTTGGTCGGTCGGCGCGCGGCGGGTGGCCCGCCGGAACATGTTGCTGTGGAGGCTGGTGTAGCGCAATATTATTGCACGGATATGGCCGGGCAAGGATAAGTTCGGTGCTTGCTTGTCCCGCGATACGAAGGACCAATATCCTGGGACTGCACGAAACGGAACCACCCCCATGCCCGAAGCCCACCACATCCGCGTTCTTGTCATCGGCGCCGGCCCGGCCGGCTACACGGCGGCGATCTATGCCGCCCGCGCGGGGCTGTCGCCGATGCTGGTGGCCGGGATGCAGCCGGGCGGGCAGCTGATGATCACCACCGACGTGGAGAACTATCCCGGCTTCGCCGAGACGGTCCAGGGGCCGTGGCTGATGGAGCAGATGCAGCAGCAGGCCGAGCATGTGGGCACGCGCGTCGTGCATGACCTGATCACCGCGGTGGATTTCAGCCGCCGGCCGTTCGTCTGCCAGGGCGACTCGGGGGACAGCTATATCGCCGATGCGGTGATCATCGCCACCGGGGCGCAGGCGCGCTGGCTGGGGCTGGAGTCGGAGCAGCGGCTGCAGGGGGCCGGCGTGTCGGCCTGCGCCACCTGCGACGGGTTCTTTTTCCGCGGCAAGCGGGTGGCGGTGGTGGGCGGCGGCAATACCGCGGTGGAGGAGGCGTTGTACCTCACCCACCACGCCAGCCACGTGACGCTGATCCATCGCCGCGACTCGCTGCGGGCGGAGAAGATCCTGCAGCAGCGGCTGTTCGCCAACCCGAAGATCAGCGTGGTGTGGAACGCCGCGGTGGAGGAGATCACCGCCGGCACCGCGCCGCCGACGGTGACCGGGGTGCGGCTGCGCGACACGGTGACCGGGGCGGCCAGCACGCTGGCGGTGGACGGGGTGTTCGTGGCGATCGGGCATTCGCCGACCACGGCGGTGTTCCGCGGCCAGGTGGCGCTGGACGCCGAGGGCTATGTGGTGACGCCGCCCGGGGGCACCCGCACCTCGGTGCCCGGAGTGTTCGCGGCGGGCGATGTTCAAGACAAAGTGTGGCGCCAGGCAGTTACCGCGGCAGGAACAGGTTGCATGGCGGCGCTGGAAGTCGAAAAGTGGCTGGCTGAGCATGGCGCCGAGTCGGCGCTGGCGGCAGAATAACGATCGGGGGCGGCCGGATGTTTACCGTGCCGCCGGATGGGACGCTTCATGGAGCCGACCCGGGACGAAGCCGGGTGGCAGGGGATGGCTGAAAGATGGACTGGGACAAGCTGCGCGTCTTCCACGCGGTGGCCGAGGCAGGCAGCTTCACGCATGCCGGCGACACGCTCAACCTGAGCCAATCGGCGGTATCCCGCCAGATTTCGGCGCTGGAGGAGGCACTGCAGGTGCCGCTGTTCCATCGCCATGCGCGCGGGTTGATCCTGACCGAGCAGGGCGAGAGCCTGAACCGGACGGTGCGCGAGGTGTTCGCCAAGCTGGCGATGACCGAGGCGTTGCTGACCGAGAGCAAGGAGAAGCCGGCCGGGCGGCTGAAGGTGACCACGACGGTGGGCTTCGGCTCCTCGTGGCTGGCGCCGCGGTTGCAGCAGTTCCTGGAGCAGTACCCGGATGTCACCATGCAGCTGCTGCTGGATGACACCGACCTGGACCTGGCGATGCGCGAGGCCGACGTGGCGATTCGCATGCACACGCCCAAGCAGCCGGACCTGGTGCAGCGGCACCTGATGTCGATCGAGTGGCATGTCTGCGCCTCGCCCGAATACCTGAAGAAGCACGGCACGCCGAAGACCGCCGAGGAGCTGGACAACCACAGGCTGATACTGTTCGGCGAGCATCATCCGCCGGTGGCCGACATCAACTGGCTGGCCGAGGCCGGGCGGCGGGCGGGCAACCCGCGGCGAGCGGTGCTGGACGTGAACTCGCTGCGGGCGATGCTGGCGGCGGTGAAGACCGGGCTGGGGATTGCCGCCGTGCCCGATTACATGCACGCCGAGACCGAGGGGCTGGTGCAGATCCTGCCGGAGCTGAAGGCGCCGAAGGTGGACGTGTTCTTCGTGTATCCCGAGGAGCTGCGCAACTCCAAGCGCGTGGCGGTGTTCCGCGACTTCCTGCTGGCGCAGCTCGCCCAGCGGGGCTGAGGCGCGCCGGCCTGGCTACCTGCCGCATGGGGTGGCGGCGGGGCTTCGGCTGGCGCCGCGTGCCCAGAGGATATGGGGGTCGAGCCCCGGGACCTCGAATTCGAGGTTCCGGGGCTCGGCCCTTGTTTGCTTGAGGGTCGGGTGGGCCGGGGCGGCGCTTTGCCATGCCGTCTGCCCCGGGCATCCATGCCGCGGCCCCTTCACGCAGTGGTGATTGCAATGGTTTTTCACATAATGCCGTTTAACATCATGTGTTTGACGGTATTTTTGCGCGTGGGATGTGACGTGAGTTGCGCGACCGACATGGCAGCGTTGGCCGATTCAGGCTGGCCCTCCGCCGCATCGCAGCATATTTAAGCGCCATCGGATACGGCGCTGCCGGCCGATGGGCGAGGCTCCCGAAAGGGTCCTGGCCCGGCAAGCGGAAGCGGCGCCAGCGTTCCCGTCCTTGTGGCGGGAAAAGGGGTCTTCGACTCCTTCGTCTCCCAGACGTGAAGCCTCCCTGTACCCTTGCCCCCCGGTGAAAGCCGGGGGGCTTTCTTTTTGCGTGGTCGCGAGGACAGTGGTCGCTGGCCGGCCGGGGCGCGGGCAAGCACTGCGCAAACAACAAAACGCCCGGCATGAGGCCGGGCGTTGCAACTCAAGGTATCCGATAGAGGAACTGGCGCACCCGGAAGGACTCGAACCTCCAACCCCCAGATTCGTAGTCTGGTGCTCTATCCAATTGAGCTACGGGTGCAACCGAGATCGGCGGTGTAACCGAACCGCCGACAGGCTGCAAGACCAATTCAGCCGGCGAGCTTGTCCATCTCACGCAATACAGCTTCGCCCATAACGTGGGTCCCGACCTTGGCGCAGCCGGGCGCCATGACGTCCGCCGTGCGCAGGCCGCTGGCCAGCACGTTGGTGCAGGCGCGTTCGATCAGGGCCGCATCCTCGTCCATATCGAAGGAGTAGCGCAGCAGCATGGCGAAGCTCAGCATCTGCGCCATCGGGTTGGCGATGCCCTTGCCGGCGATGTCCGGCGCGCTGCCGTGGATGGGCTCGTAGAGGGCGTGGCGGCGGCCGGAGGCATCCGGCGCGCCCAGGGTGGCCGAGGGCAGCATGCCCAGCGAGCCGGTGAGCATGGAGGCCAGGTCGGAAAGGATGTCGCCGAACAGGTTGGTGGTGACGATCACGTCGAACTGGCGCGGGTTGCGGACGAGCTGCATGGCGCAGTTGTCGGCATACATGTGGCTCAGCTCGACATCGGCATATTCGGCCTTGTGCAGGGCCGCGACGGTCTGGCGCCACAGCAGGCCGCTTTCCATCACGTTGGCCTTCTCGACGCTGCAGACGCGGTTCTGGCGCTTGCGGGCGAGGTCGAAGGCCACGCGGGCGACGCGCTCGATCTCGGGCGTGGTGTAGACCTCGGTGTTGACGCCGCGCTTGCTGCCGTCGGGCAGGGTTTCCACGCCGCGCGGCTCGCCGAAATAGATACCGCCGGTGCTCTCGCGCACGATCATGAGGTCGAGCCCGCGCACCACCTCGGGCTTCAGCGTGCTGGCGTCCACCAGCGGGTCCAGCACGATGGCCGGGCGCAGGTTGGCGAACAGGCCAAGCTCGCGGCGCAGGGTGAGGATGGAGATTTCCGGCCGGTTGTCGAAGCCCAGCGTGTCCCATTTCGGACCGCCGACGGAGCCGAACAGCACCGCGTCGGCGGCCTTGGCGCGGGCGACCGTCTCGGGAGTGATGGCGACGCCGCGGGCGTCGATGCTGGCACCGCCGACCAGGTCCTCGTCGATGTCGAAGCTGGCGCGGCGCTTGCGGTCCATCCAGTCGATGACGTTGATGACTTCGCGCATCACCTCGGGGCCCACACCGTCGCCCGGCAGGACCAGCAGCTTCTTGTTGGCGCTCATTGCTTCCTCGCGCTCAGCCGACCGTGATCGCCGGCATCCAGGATTTCTCGCTGTGCTGCTTCGCCTCGTAGGCATCGATGCTCGGGGCGTGCTGCAGCGTCTGGCCGATATCGTCCAGGCCGTTCAGCAGCAGGTGCTTGCGGAACGGGTCGATCTCGAAGTGGATCTTCTCGCCGTTCGGGCGCACCACGACCTGCTCGGCGAGATCAATGGTGATGCGCGCGTTGTCGCCCTGGCGCGCGTCCTCGATGAGCTGGTCGCAGATGGCGCGGGGCAGGCGGATCGGCAGGATGCCGTTCTTGAAGGTGTTGGTGTGGAAGATGTCGGCGAAATCCGGCGCGATGACGCAGCGTATGCCGAAATCCAGCAGCGCCCAGGGAGCGTGCTCGCGCGAGGAGCCGCAGCCGAAATTCTCGTGCGCGATCAGGATCTGGGCGTGGCGGTAGGGCGCCTGGTTGAGCACGAAATCCGGGCGCTCGTGGCCCTCGGCGTCGTAGCGCAGCGTGTCGAACAGGTGCACGCCCAGGCCGGTGCGCTTGATGGTCTTGAGGAAGCGGGCCGGGATGATCTTGTCGGTGTCGACATTGGCGATCGGCAGCGGTGCGGCGACGCCGGTCAGCGTGGTGAACTTGTCCATCAGCCCAACTCCCTCACGTCGACCAGGTGCCCGGTGACGGCCGCGGCGGCGGCCATGGCGGGGGAGACGAGGTGGGTGCGCCCGCCCGGGCCCTGCCGGCCCTCGAAATTGCGGTTGGAGGTGCTGGCGCTGCGCTGGCCCGGGGTGAGCTTGTCCGGGTTCATGCCCAGGCACATCGAGCAGCCTGGTTCGCGCCATTCGAAGCCGGCGTCGAGCAGGATGCGGTCCAGCCCCTCGGCCTCGGCCTGCAGCTTGACGATGCCGGAGCCGGGGACGACCAGGGCGCGCACGCCGGGGGCGACCTTGCGGCCGTGGGCGATGGCGGCGGCGGCGCGGATGTCCTCGATGCGGCCATTGGTGCAGGAGCCGATGAACACCACGTCGATCGCGAGGTCGGTCATCTTCTGGCCAGGCGTCAGCGCCATGTATTCGACCATGCGCTGAAGCTGGGCGCGCTTGGCCTCGTCGGGCTCGGCGGCGGGGTTGGGGACGGTGGCGGTCACCGGCACCACGGCCTCGGGGTTGGTGCCCCAGGTGACCATGGGCGCGATTTCGGCGGCGTTCATCACCACGGTGGTATCGTAGGCGGCACCGGGGTCGGTGGGCAGGGTGCGCCACCAGGCGATGGCACGGTCCAGCGCCTCGCCCTTGGGGGCGTAGGGCTTGCCGCGCACATAGGCGAAGGTGGTCTCGTCGGGCGCGATCATGCCGGCGCGGGCGCCGGCCTCGATGGACATGTTGCACACTGTCATGCGCCCGGCCATGTCCAGCGCGCGGATCGCCTCGCCGGCGAACTCGATGACGTGGCCGGTGCCGCCGGCGGTGCCGATGCGGCCGATGATGGCCAGCACGAGGTCTTTCGCGGTCACGCCCGGCGGCAGCAGGCCGTCCACGCGCACCAGCATGTTCCTGGCCGGCTTCTGCAGCAGCGTCTGGGTGGCCAGCACGTGCTCCACCTCCGACGTGCCGATGCCGAAGGCCAGCGAGCCCATGGCGCCGTGGGTGGAGGTGTGGCTGTCGCCGCAGACGATGGTCATGCCGGGCAGCGAGATGCCTTGTTCCGGCCCGATGATGTGCACGATGCCCTGCTGCGGGCTCAGTACCGGGAAGTAGGGCACGCCGAACTCGGCGACGTTGCGCTCCAGGGTTTCCACCTGGATGCGGCTGTCCTCCTCCTTGATGCCGGCGCGGCGGTCGGAGGTGGCGATGTTGTGGTCGGCCACCGCGATGGTGGCGTCCGGCCGGCGCACGCGGCGGCCGGCCAGCTTCAGCCCCTCGAACGCCTGCGGGCTGGTGACCTCGTGCACGAGGTGGCGGTCGATGTAGAGAACGCAGGTGCCGTCCGGAAGCTGCTCGACGACATGGGCGTCCCACACCTTGTCGAACAGCGTTTTCGGTTTTGTGTCGGCCATTGCGTTCTTTCCCCCTCTTTCGGTAGCAGCCATGGCCTGCTCAGCCGCGAAATCCGCCGCGCCGGGCGGCGCGACTTCGCGGGAGGGCCACCAGGCCGCCGAGTGCTACTCGGCGGTGTCGCGCGCGCGCTCGGCGATGCGGGCGGACTTGCCGCTGCGGCCGCGCAGGTAATACAGCTTGGCGCGGCGCACATCACCGCGGCGGACCACGGTGATCTCGGCGATGGTGGGCGCATATAGCGCGAACACGCGCTCCACGCCCTCGCCGTAGCTGATCTTGCGCACGGTGAAGTTGCTGTTCAGGCCCTTGTTGGAGCGGGCGATGCACACGCCCTCGAAGTTCTGCACGCGGGTGCGCTCGCCCTCGACCACCTTCACGGCCACGCGCACGGTGTCGCCGGCGATGAAGGTCGGCACGGCGCGGTCGGCGGTGAGGCGGGCGATCTGCTCGGCTTCGTATTGCTGGATGATGTTCATCGTGGTGGTCCTCTTGTCTCGGTTTCTTTAGGGCGCGGCGGGGGCGACGGCAACCGACGCGCGGCGCAATCCTGGTTCGACGGTTCTCGTATGGGCGGCCCACAGGTCGGGGCGGCGCTCGCGGGTGATCCGCTCCGCCTCGGCGCGGCGCCAGTCGGCGACCGCCTGGTGGTGGCCGGAGAGCAGCACGTCCGGCACGCGGCGGCCGTTCCATTCGGCGGGGCGGGTGTAGTGAGGGTATTCCAGCAGCCCGGCGGCGAAGCTCTCCTCCTCCGCGCTGGCGGCCGCCCCCATCACGCCGGGCAGCAGCCGCACGCAGGCATCCAGCAGCACCATGGCCGCCGGCTCGCCACCGGACAGCACGTAGTCGCCGATGCTGATCTCCTCCAGCGCGCGGGCGTCGATCACGCGCTGGTCGATGCCTTCGTAGCGGCCGCAGAGCAGCACCACGCCGGGGCCGGCGGCGAGGCGGCGCACCCGGTCCTGGGTGAGCGGCCGGCCGCGCGGGGTGAGGCAGATGGCGGGGCGGCCGTCCGCCAGGCTGGCCAGCGCCGCGTCCAGTATGTCCGGGCGCATCACCATGCCGGCGCCGCCGCCGAAGGGGGTGTCGTCCACGGTGCGATGGCGGTCGGTGGCGAAGGCGCGGATGTCGCGCGCCTCCAGCGCCCACAGGCCGCGTTCCAGCGCCCGGCCGGCCAGGGAATGGCCGAGCGGGCCGGGGAACATCTCCGGGAACAGGCTGAGCACGCCGGCGCGCCAGGGGGCGGTCATGCCACCGCCTCCGACGTGCTGTCCGCCCCGGCGTCCGGGGCCACCACCACCTCGGCGGGCGGCAGCACGGTCAGGCGGCCGGCCGCGATGTCCACCACCGGCACGCAGGCGCGGGTGAAGGGCACCAGTAGCGGGCCGATTTCCAGGCTGGTGCCGGCGCCGTAGTCGTGTACCGCATCCACCCGCCCGAGCGGCGCGCCGTCCGGCCCCATCGCTTCCAGCCCGACGAGGTCGGACAGGTAGAACTCGTCCTCCCCGGGCGCCGGAAGCTGGGCGCGATCGACGTAGAGTCGCAGGTTGACCAGCCGTTCCGCGGCGTTGCGGTCGGCCAGCTTCACCCGCTTGCCGTCGACCAGCTCGGACAGTTCGGCCACGCCCTCGCTCACCCAGCGCAGGGTGAAGCGGCGGCCGTGCCCGTCGCTGAACGGGCCGTAGCCGGGCAGGTCCGCAGGGTCTGCGGTGTAGCTGCGCACATGCACCAGCCCCCGCACGCCGTGCGGTCGCCCGATCACGCCCATCAGGACACGCCGGTCCGTCACCCATCAGCCTCCTGAATGGTGCCTCAGCCCGCCGCGGCGGCCTTGGCGCGCTCCTGCGCCTTCTTCTTCGGCGCCGACTGCACCGGCTGCTCGTTCCACGCCGGCATCGGGGCCAGGCCGGCCACGCCGAGGAAGCGGGCCACGCGGTCGGTGGCGACGGCGCCGTTGCTCAGCCAGTGGGTGATGCGCTCGTTCTGCAGGCGCACGCGCTCGGCATGCTCGGCGGGCAGCATCGGGTTGTAGCTACCGACCTTCTCGATGAAGCGGCCGTCACGCGGGCTGCGGCTGTCGGCCACAACAATGTGGTAATAGGGGCGCTTCTTGGCGCCGGCGCGGGAGAGGCGAATCTTGAGACCCATGGGTCGTATGCTCCGTTTGGTCGGGAAGAAAGAAAGGCGGTGGGTTCGGTCAGAAGGGGCGGCCGCTCATCTCGATACGGCCTCCGGTCATGTCCTGATAAGGCCTCCGGGCATGTTCTAATAAGGCCTCCGGCCTTGGGGCATCAGCGCCCCCAGGCCCTGCCGCATCAGGCCCTTCTGGCCCAGCTTGTTCATGCGCTTCATCATGGTGGACATGTCGTCGAACTGCTTCAGCAGGCGGTTCACGTCCTGCACCGTCACCCCGGCGCCGGCGGCGATGCGCTTCTTGCGGCTGGCCTTGATGATGTCCGGCGCGCGGCGCTCCTTCATCGTCATCGAGGAGATGATCGCCGCCTGCCGGCCCAGCAGCTTCGGGTCGATGTTGGCGTCGCCCAGTTGCGCCTTCAGCTTGCCGGCGCCCGGCAGCATGCCCAGGATGGAGGACAGGCTGCCCATCTTGGTGATCTGCTTGAGTTGGTTGGCGAAGTCATCCAGGTCGAAGGTGCCCTTCGCCATCTTGCGGGCGAGCTTCTCGGCCTCCTCCTGGTCGATGACCTCGCTGGCCTTCTCGACCAGGCCGACCACGTCGCCCATGCCGAGGATGCGGCCGGCCACGCGCTCGGGGTGGAAATCCTCCAGCGCGTCCAGCTTCTCGCCCGAGCCGGTCAGCTTGATGGGGGCGCCGGTGATGGCGCGCATCGACAGGGCGGCACCGCCGCGGGCGTCGCCGTCCATGCGGGTCAGCACGATGCCGGTGACGCCGACCGCGTCGTTGAACGCCTTGGCGGTGTTGACCGCGTCCTGCCCGGTCATGGCATCGACTACCAGCAGCGTCTCGGCCGGGTTGGTCGCGGCCCGGATCTGGCGGACCTCGTCCATCAGGGCTTCGTCGATGGAGAGGCGGCCGGCGGTGTCGAGGATGACGACGTCGTACACCTCGCGCCGCGCCGTCTCCATGGCGCGGGCGGCGATCTGCAAGGGGGTCTGGCCGGGCACGATCGGCAGGCTGGCGACGCCGGCGCGCTCGGCGAGCTGCTGCAACTGGAGTTGGGCGGCCGGGCGCTGGGTGTCCAGGCTGGCCAGCAGCACCTTCTTGCGGTCGCGCTTCGCCAGCCGCATGGCCAGCTTGCCGGAGGTGGTGGTCTTGCCGGAGCCTTGCAGGCCGACCATCAGGATGGGCACCGGCGGCACGGCGACCAGGTTCAGCGGCTCGGCGCCGGCGCCGCCCAGGGCCTCGATCATCACATCGTTGACGATCTTGACGACCTGCTGGCCGGGGGAGACCGAGCCGATCACCTCCTGGCCGATGGCGCGGTCGCGCACCTTGGCGATGAAGTCGCGCACCACCGGCAGGGCGACGTCGGCGTCCAGCAGCGCGAGGCGAACCTCGCGCAGGGCCTCCATCACATCGGTCTCGTTCAGCGCGCCACGGGTGCGCAGCCGGTCGAATACCCCGGATAGCTTGCTGGAAAGCGCCTCGAACACCTGCGGCTCCGCCTACAACGCAAATCACGCCGCTGCGCGAATACTCGCGAGGCGGCGGGATAGGGACGGGGTGTATGGCGGCATGGCGGGCGGGAGTCAAGGTGGGCGGGAAGGGAGGTTTTCTTTTTGTGAACAAAAAGAAGCAAAAAAACTTTGTTCGTTGGGGATCCGGCCCGGGCGGAGGGACACCAGCGAATGAAGTTTTTTGGTTCTTTTTTTCAAAAAAGAACCGCTTACTTCAGCGTCCGCAAATACCCGATCAGCGCCCCCATGTCATCCGGCGCGATGTTCTTGTAGTACGCGAATGCCATCGGCGGCAGCAGCTTGCGGCCGTCGCGCGAGACGCCGGTGCGGATGGCGCGCTCGATCTCGGCGTCTCTCCAGTTGCCCAGGCCGTGCGCGGTGATGTCGGCGGCGACCGAGACACCCCAGGGGCCGGGGAATTGCTGGCCGCCCTGGCCGGCGCGCGCCATGTCGCGGCCGTGCTCGGTGAGCGGGGTGTGGCAGTCCAGGCAATGCCCCATCGGGCCGGCGAGATAGGCGCCATAGGCCACCCGGTCGGCCTTTGGCGGGGCGGCGATGGCGCCGACCGGCGGGCCGTAGGCGGGCGGCAGCTTGATGCGGTAGACCGATTTCTCCGAGACGTTGCGCACCGGCCGGAGGCTGCGCAGATAGGCGATCATGGCGCGCACATCGGCGTCGGCCAGGCCGCGATAGAACTGGAACGGCATCGGCGGGCCGATCAGCGAGCCGTCTGGCCGGATGCCCTCGCGGATGGCGCGGAACAGCTGCGCGTCGGTCCAGGCGCCGATGCCGGTCTCGCGGTCCGGGGTGATGTTGGGGGCGACCGCGCGGAAGGCCGGGTTGTCGTCCACCACCTGGTTGCCGGCCAGCGCCATGCCCGCAATCGGGCCGCCAGGGCCCTGCGGCGTGTGGCAATTGCCGCAGCCGGCGATGGTTTCCACCAGATAGCGGCCGCGCGCCAGCTCGGTTTGCACCGAGTCGGATTGCGCAAAAGCGGGGCCGCCCAGCAGGACGGCGCAGAGAAGCAGCAGCAGACGCATGGCGGTACGCCTCGTTCGTAAGGATCCCCGATTGGCCGCGCGCGGCGGCGGCAAAACAAAGCAGTCCGGATCGTTTCGCGCAAGGCGGTTTTGCCCGGTTAGCGCGGGGTTAAGCATCGCGCGCCATTGTCGTCCGGCCCGGGCTTCGGCGGGCAAAAAAGGCGGGCTGGATGGCAGGCAAAAGCAACGCGAAGGGCCGCGAGCGCGGCAGCGTGGTGATCAAGCGCGAGGAGGTGGTCGAGGGCGGCCACCACGGCGGCGCGTGGAAGGTCGCCTATGCCGATTTCGTGACGGCGATGATGGCGTTCTTCCTGCTGATGTGGCTGCTGAACGCCACCACCGAGGCCCAGCGCAAGGGCATCGCCGATTATTTCACCCCGAACAACGTGCTCAGCCGCGGCTCCTCCGGCTCCGGCCTGCCGTTCGGCGGCAAGACCCCGTTCGAGCATGGCGAACTGGTGTCCGACCGTGGGGCGCAGACCGTCATGCCCGGCCGCATGCAGGCCGAGCCGCACCCCGACGACCCGCTCTCCGACCAGGCGCCCGGCGTGTCGGCGAACGGCCAGGGCGGGCAGACCGGCGACGGCCCACCATCCGAGCACATGCAGGGCGGCCTGCCGAAGGATGCCAGCGGCGCGGCCCGCATCGATGCCGCCACTCAGGGCCCCCACGCCCCCGGCGGCGGCACCGCGGCGCGGCAGGCCCGCGTGCTGGGCCAGACGCTGGGCCAGGCGGAGAAGCTGGCCAATGCCGGCAGCGGGGTGAAGGCCCCGGCCGGCCCGCGCCCGGTGACCAGCGCGCTGGACGCCGCCGGCCTGCGGGCCGAACAGGCGCGGCGCGAGCAGGCCGCCTTCGATCACGCGGCCGCCGAGATCCGCGCGGCCATGGCCAGCGACCCGCGCCTGGCCGCGTTGGCCGGCCAGCTCTCCATCGACCTGACGCCGGAGGGCCTGCGCATCCAGATGCTGGACGCCGACCGCCGGCCGATGTTCGCCACCGGCTCCTCGGACATGAACGAGCATGCGCGGCTGCTGCTGCAAAAAGTGGCGCCGGCGCTGCTGAAGCTGCCCGAGCAGATCTCGATCGCCGGCCATACCGACGCCGCCCCCTACAAGGGAAACGGCAAGAGCAACTGGGAACTCTCCACCGAGCGCGCCAACGCGACCCGCCGGATGCTGGTCGAGGCCGGGGTGCCCGAGCAGCGCTTCCGCAGCGTGACCGGCAACGCCGACCGCGACCCGCTGCTGCCCGCCGACCCGCTCGCCGCGGCCAACCGGCGCATCGCCATCGTGGTGCTGCGCGCGGTGCGGCCGGCGCCGTAGGGGGCGGCGCCGATGCTGACCATCGGCGGCTTCGTCTTCCTGCTGGCCTGCGTCTTCGGCAGCTACGTCGCCTCCGGCGGCAGCCTGGCGCCGCTGATGGAGGCGATGCCGTTCGAGCTGTGGACCATCGGCGGCGCCGCCGTCGGCACCTTCGTCATGTCCAACAGCATGCACGACGTGAAGCACACGCTGGGTGGCTTCAAGAAGATCATGAAGGGCGCCGTCTACAAGAAGGAGGATTATGTCGAACTGCTGAGCCTGCTGTATTTCTTCGTCCGCTTGGCCAGCACCAAGGGCTCGATGGCGCTGGAGCCGCATATCGAGAAGCCGGACGAAAGCGCCGCCTTCCAGAAATTCCCCAAGATCCTGGCCAACCACCACGCCAGCGCGATGGTCTGCGACTACCTGCGCATGGTCGGCATGAACGCCGACGACCCCAACCAGATCGAGGACGTGATGGCCCGCGAGCTGAAGAAAACGCTGAACGAGGAGTTGCACGGCGCGCACGCGCTGCAAACAATGGCCGACGGCCTGCCGGCGCTGGGCATTGTCGCCGCGGTGCTGGGCGTCATCAAGACCATGTCGCACATCAACGAGCCGCCGGCCGTGCTGGGGGCGATGATCGGCGGCGCGCTGGTCGGCACCTTCCTGGGCGTGCTGCTGGCCTATGGCATGGTCGGCCCCTTCGCCTCCCGCCTGAAGGCGGTGGTGGAGGAGGAGAGCAAGTTCTTCGAGGTCATCCGCGCCGTGCTGGTCGCCCACCTGCACGGCAATGCGCCGCAGGTCAGCGTGGAAACCGGCCGCAAGATGGCGCCCAACCAGCACATGCCAAGCTTCGCGGAGCTTGAGAACGCGGTGCAGACCCTGCAGATCGCCTGACGCGCCGCTTTTGGGGGCATGGCCCCGGCCGGCGCGGCCATGCTATGCACCACGCTGCGGAACCGGGGCAGGCGCGCCGCCGGCCGCGTCGCTGCGACCATCCCGGGGACCGGAGAGCATGAAGCTGAATATCGGCTGCGGCCAGGCCAGGCGCGAGGGCTACGTCAACATCGACAAGTTCGACCGGTTCGGGCCGGACCTGGTGTGGGACCTGGAGCGCACCCCCTATCCGTTCGACGACAACGCGGTGGACGAGATCGTCGCCCACCACGTGCTGGAGCATCTGGGCCAGCGCCTGCCGGTGTTCCTGGCGATCATGCGCGAATTCCACCGCATCCTGGCGCCCGGCGGCACCATCGACATCATCACCCCGCACCCGCGCTGCGACGACTACTGGAACGACCCCACCCATGTGCGCCCGATCACCCCGCGCGGCATGGCGCAGTTCAGCCGCGCCTACAGCGAGACCTTCGCCGCCTCCGGCATGCACGCGGCGCCGCTGGCCGAGGAACTGGGCATCGATTTCGAGATTCTCTCCATCGAGAACCACCTTCTTGGCGACTGGGCGCACCGCTTCACCGCCGGCGAACTGACCACCGACGAGGTGGACGCGGCGGCACGCATGAACTGGAACGTCGTCCAGCAGGTCAGCATGGTCATGCGCAAGCTCTGACCCGCCGCAGCGCGACCCACCCCGCCGTTCCATCGCAATCCCAGCACCGCCGATCCAGCCAGGCAGGAAGATCATGAAGCTCAATCTCGGCTGCGGACGCAGCAAGCGCGAAGGCTATGTCAACATCGACCGGCGCGAGGCGGTGCAGCCCGACCTGGTGTGGGACCTGGAGATCACCCCCTACCCGTTCGAGGACGACTCGGTGGAGGAGATCGTCGCCCACCACGTGTTGCAGCGGCTGGGCCAGGACCCGGCGGTGTTCCTGGCCATCATCAAAGAGTTGCACCGCATCCTGATGCCGGGCGGCACGCTGGACATCCGCGCGCCGCACCACCGCTCGGACCTGTTCTGGGACGACCCGACCAATGTGCGGCCGATCAACCAGGGCGTGTTCAGCCTGTTCAGCAAGCAGAACTGCGTCATGTTCGCCGAGAACGGCATGGCCAACACCCCGCTGGCCGAATACCTGGACATCGACCTGGAGATCATCAGCGTCACCAACACGCTGCACGGCGACTGGTCGCGCCGCTTCGGCGACGGCGAACTGACCCAGCAGGAAACCGAGGCCGCGGTGGCGACCCACGCCAACGTGGTGGAGGAGGTCGGACTGGTCGTCCGCAAGGCGGCGGCACCCGTCAACTGATGCGAACCGCCAGCGTTCTCTACTGAGATAAGCAGCGGGCGAGATAGGCAGCGGGGGCAACGCCCAGCCTCACCCTCCCACTACCGGCAGGTCATCCATCGCCGGCCGGCCGGTCAGGTGGCGCCAGTGGTGCCACAGCAGCCGCGCGGCCAGCGCCCGCCAGGGCCGCCAGTCCTCGGCCAGGGCGCGCAGCGCGTCCGGGCCGGGCCGGGCGGGCAGGCGCTTCAGGTCCGCCGCCGCCCCGGCCAGCGCGATGTCGCCGGCCGGGAACACGTCCATCCGGCCGAGCGCGAACAGCAGGTAGACCTCCGCCGACCAGCGCCCCATGCCGCGTACCGCGCTGATCGCCGCGATCGCCGCCTCGTCGGGCATCTCCGCCAGCGCCGCCTCGTCCAGCCGCCCCTCGGCGAAGGCCGCCGCCAGCGCCCGCGCATGCGCCACCTTCGGCCGCGACAGCCCGGCCCCGCGCAGCGCCTCGTCGTCCAGCTTCAGCAGTTCCGGCGGCGACAGCGCGCCCGGCAGGGCATGCAGCCGCCGCCAGATCGCCGCCGCCGCCTGGTTGCTGATCTGCTGGCCGACGATGGCCTGCAGCAGCCCGGGAAACCCGCCCGGCCGCCGCCGCCACGGCAGCGAGCCGGCCCGTGCCTCGATCGTCGCGAAATCGGGGTCGGCGGCGGCCAGGGCACGCAGCCCGGCACGGTCCGCCTCGGGCGCATGGGGGAAGTCCATCCTGTCCTTTCCGGCCGGGCGTCCGGCCCGGTTTCTCGCAAAATGCAACACGGCGCAAAACCCGGCTGCGCAAACTGTCGTGGCTGGCGTATTGTAACAGCATGGAGCAAGCCGCAGCAGCACCCCCGCCGCATATACTGGTGGTCGACGACGATCGCGAGATCCGCGATCTGTTGGCCAAATTCCTGGAGCGCCAGCGCTTCCGCGTCACCACTGCGCGCGACGCGCGGGAGGCGCGGCGGGTGTGGCCGAACGGCCATTTCCAACTGGTCGTGCTGGACCTGATGCTGCCCGGCGAGGGCGGACTGGATTTCGCGCGCTGGCTGCGCACCCAGTCCGACGTGCCGATCGTCATGCTGACCGCGCTGGGCGAGGAGACCGACCGCATCATCGGCCTGGAACTCGGGGCGGACGACTACCTCTCCAAGCCGTTCAACCCGCGCGAGCTGCTGGCCCGCATCCGCGCCGTGCTGCGCCGCGCCGGCGAGCCGAGCGAGAAGCGCGAGGAAAAGCCGGCGCGCGGCCTGCATTTCGCCGGCTGGACGCTGGAGCCCACCCGCCGCCGCCTGCTCAGCCCCGACGGGGTGGAGGTGCCGCTGACCGGCGGCGAATACGACCTGCTGGTGGCGCTGGTGGACCGCGCCAACAAGGTGCTGACCCGCGACATGCTGCTCGACCTGCTGCGCGGCCGCCAGGCCGGCCCGTTCGACCGCGCCATCGATGTCGCCATCTCCCGCCTGCGCCGCAAGCTGGAGGATGACGGACGGCACGCCCAGCTCATCAAGACGGTGCGCGGCGGCGGCTACGTGCTGGCGGCGGAAGTGACCCGCGTGTGACCGGGCCGGGGGGCGCAGGCGCGTGACCCCCACCCCCGGCCCCACCCCGGCACCGGCCGCGGCGGCGCCCGCGCCGCGCCCGGCCTGGCTGCGGCGCCTGCACCTGCATCTCTGGCCGCGCAGCCTGGCCGGGCGCACCGCGGTGCTGCTGGTGATGGCGCTGACCGTGGTGCAGGCGGCCGGGCTGGTGATCCATGCGCTGGACCGTGTGGACCTGCAACGGCTGGCGCAGACCCACGACATCGCCCTGCGCGCCATCACCCTCTACCGCGCCGTCGCCCTGGCGCCGCCGGCCGAACGCGCCCTGGTGGCGCGCACCTTCGATGTCACCAGCGACTCGGCGGCGCAGCTTGCTCCCAACCCGCCGATCGAGGACCTGATGCTGACGCCGCTGGCCCTGCAGCGGCAGTTGCGCGCCGACATGATGCTGGTGCCGATGCCGCAGACCCAGCGCCCGCGCGACCAGGTGTTCCTGGGCGGCCCGGCCTATGGGCGGCTGGCGGTGGGGCTGCAACTGCCTGACGGCCAGTGGCTCAACGTCACCACCGCCATGCCGCCGCCGCGGCCGTGGAACTCCGCCACCTTCCTGATCGCCTTCCTGGTGATGACCGCCGCCGCCGCCGCGCTCACCGTCTGGGCGGTGCGCCGGCTGATCCGCCCGGTCGCCACCCTGGCCGCCGCCGCCGACGCGCTGGGCCGCGACGTGAATGCCCCACCGCTGCCCGAGACCGGGCCGCTGGAGGTCGCCACCGCGGCGGCCGCCTTCAACACCATGGCGGCGCGCATCCGCCGCTTCGTGGACGACCGCACCTTCATGCTGACGGCGATCGGCCACGACCTGCGCACCCCGATCACCCGGCTGAAGCTGCGCGCGGAGTTCATGGAGGACGACGAGCAGCGCGCCAAGATGCTGGCCGACCTGGACGAACTGGCCGCGATGGTCTCCGCCACCCTCGCCTTCGGCCGCGACGTGGCCGGCGACGAGCCGGTGCGCGCGGTCAACCTGGTGGCGCTGATCCGCACCCTGCTGGACGAGACGGTGGACGCGCGGCCGGAGGCGGAGGCGCTGGTGACCTATGCCGGCCCCGAGCACCTCACCGTGCGCGCCCGCCCGGTGGCGCTGAAGCGGGCGCTGACCAACCTGGTGCACAACGCGCTGAACTACGGCCGCTGCGCCCATGTGATGCTTGCGCCGCCGCTGGGCAGCGTCGTCACCGTGCTGGTGGACGACGAGGGGCCGGGCATCCCGCCCGACCAGCTCGACCTGGTGTTCCAGCCGTTCCACCGCGGCGAAGGCAGCCGCAACCGCGAGACCGGCGGCACCGGGCTGGGCCTGCCGATCGCCCGCAACATCCTGCGCGCGCATGGCGGCGACGTGACGCTGGCCAACCGGCCGGGCGGCGGCGCCCGCGCCACGGTGACCCTGCCATTGCCGGCGTAACCCCATAAAAACGAATAAAAGTTTTTCGGTTCTTTTTTTCAAAAAAGAACAGCACTTCTTTTTGTGAACAAAAAGAAGCATAAAAACTTTATTCGTTGGATTCCTACGGCAGCAGTTCCTCGACCAATTCCATCCACTCCGTGTCCAGCGTCCCTACCGGCATCGGCCGGCCGGAGCGGCCATACCAGTAGCGGGCATTCGGGATATCGCCCTCCTTGCGGTGCAGATAGGCATGCACCGCGGCCCCGATGGCGTCGTCCTGCGCCTGGGCGCAAGCGTGGGCGCGGGCCCAATCGCCCTTGGCGTCCCACCACAGGCCCTGCATCGCCTCGGCCAGCCCGGCCGGTGGCGCCGCCTGCGCGAGCGAGGCGCGGAAGGTTTCGACGTTCATGCCGCCATCTCCCCTGGCATCAGCAGCCGGCGCAGCTTGCGCACCGCGCTGTCCGGCGTGGTCAGCACCGGCAGGCCGGTCGCGGCGGCCACCAGCGGCGCCGCGCGGGCCAGGCTGAACTGCGCCAGCGCGATCACGTCGCAGCCGGCAAGCTGGGCCGCGCTGGCGGCGGCGGCGCGGTCATGCCCCTCGGCGTCGCCACGGTCCAGCGCCGCCAGCGCTGCGGCGGCCAGGCAGGGCACCAGGGTGGCGCGCGGCGCGGCGGCGGCGAATTCCGGCGGCATGGAGGCCAGCGTCGGCGCGAAACTGGCCATCAGGCCGATCCGCGCCGCCGGCCCGGCCAGCGCCAGCGCCTCCTCGATCATCGCCTCGTTCGGCTTCAGCACCGGCAGCGGCGCGAGCGCGGCGGCGCAGGCCTCGATGCAGGGGCCGAACGCCGAACAGGTGAACAGGATGCCGTCCGCGCCGCTGCGCACCGCATAGCGCGCCAGGGTCAGGAACCGCTCGGTCATCGCCGGCGTCAGCGCGCCGTCGCGGGCGAGGTCGGCCGAAAGGCTGTCATCCAGCAGGTTGGCCAGCCTCACCTGCGGCCACAGCCGGGCGAACGCCGCCTCGATCGGGCTGATGGAGTGCTTGAGGGCGTGGATCAACGCGATGCGCATGCGGCGGCCTTTCCTGAGCGGCGCAGCATAGGGCGTGATGGCCGCGGGTGGAATCACCCGGGGGCCCGAATCAGGGGGGCCCGAATCAGGGGGGGGCCTGAATCACGCGGCAAATCGAATTGCGAACGGCGACGCATGCGCGGTTGAACCCTGGCCGCGCCCGTGGCACAGGCTGCCGGCCGGCAAAAGGACCTCATGATGCTGCAATCGCTCTATCGCCGCGTGCTCGCGCTGTCCGCCAGCCGGCATGCGCCGTGGTGGCTGGCCGCCGTCGCCTTCGCCGAGGCCAGCTTCTTCCCGGTGCCGCCGGACGCGCTGCTGATCCCGATGGCGCTGTCGCGGCCGGAGCGGGCGTGGCGGCTGGCGCTGATCTGCACGCTGGCCAGCGTGGCCGGCGGCGCGCTGGGCTATTTCATCGGCTACGCGCTGTTCAACGAACTGGCCCGCCCGTTGCTGGACGCCTACGGCTACGGCCCGGCCTTCGAGCGGTTCAAGGCCACCTATGCCGAATGGGGCGTGTGGATCATCCTGATCAAGGGCGTGACCCCGATCCCCTACAAGATCGTCACCATCGCCTCGGGGGCCGCCGGCTTCAACTTCGCGCTGTTCATGGCGGCCAGCGCGGTCACCAGGGGCGCGCGGTTCTTCCTGGTGGCCACGCTGCTGCGCTTCTACGGCGAGCCGGTGCGCGACTTCATCGACCGCCGGCTCACCCTGGTCACCATGCTGCTGCTGGCCGGGATCGTGTTCGGCTTCCTGGTGCTGCGATACCTCTAGCTACACGGTCGCGACCATGAACACCCGCCGGAACGGCAGCAGCGTGCTGCCATCCGCGCGGCGCGGGTAGGGGCCGGCCATCGCCTTCGAATAGGCGGCGAGATAGCCCTCGCGCAATTCCGGGGTCAGCCGGTCCAGGAACGGCTTCAGGCTGGTGCCGATCGCCCATTGCACCGCGGCGTTGTCGCCCTGCAGCGCGTGCATGTAGGTGGTTTCCCACATGTCCAGCGCCGTGCAGCGCGGCCGCAGCAGGTCCCAGTAGGCGCCCGGCTCCAGGATCGGCCGGGCGAAGCCGACATCGGCCAGCGCCGCTGCCCAGGGGCCGCTGGCGGCCACCTCGTGCTGCAGGGCGCGCAGCGGGGCGGCATGCATGCCCGGCATCTGCACCGCCAGCACCCCCCCCTTGGACAGCAGCGACAGCAGGCGCGGGAACAGCGTGTCATGCCCCCCCAGCCAGTGCAGGGCGGCGTTGGAATAGATCAGATCCGGGGCGATTTCGGGCATCCAGGTGCCGAAATCGCCCAATTCGAAGCGGCATTCGGGCACTGAGGCGGCCGCTTTGCCCAGCATCTCCGGCGAGGAGTCCACCCCGGTCACCGCCGCCTCCGGCCAGCGCTGCTTGAGGATCGCGGTCACGTTGCCGGGGCCGCAGCCCAGGTCCACCACCCGCGCCGGGGTGGCCAGCGGCACCCGGGCCATCAGGTCCAGGGCCGGGCGCAGGCGTTCGTCGGCGTAGCGCAGGTACTGCGCGGGATCCCATTGCATGGGCGCTGGCCCCTTTCGCGGATGATGCCCGATGCTATACGGCCGGCCCCGCCGCGTCGGCAACCTCGCGGGTCACGCCCTGGGTCAGCCGGCCATCCGCCTGCAGCGGCAGGGCGATGCGGAACTCCGTGCCGGTGGGGCCGCTCTGCACCAGTGTCACGTCGCCGCCCTGCGCGCGCACCAGGTCGCGGGTGATCGCCAGCCCCAGCCCGGTGCCGCCAGGCCGGCCGCCGTTGACGAACGGGCGGAACAGATCGTGACGCACAGCCTCGGGCAGGCCGGGCCCGTCATCGGCGATGCTGATCGCCACGTGATCGATCGTCTGCACGGCGTTGCCCAGCGTCGCCGCGATCCGCAGCCGGTTGGCGCCGGCCTGGGCGGCGTTGCGCATGAGGTTGCCGAGCACACGGGTGATGCCGCTGCGGTCGGCCAGGATCACCAGCCCGTCGGGCACCGCGTTGTCGATCACTATCGCCGGGTTCACCGCGCGCGCCTGGTCGGCGGTCTCCTCCACCAGCGCGTGCAGCCGCAGGCGCACCCGCTCGGGCGGTGCCGGCACCTCGCGGGCGAAGTCCAGCGTGTGGCGTACCAGCTCGGTGGCGCGCTCCACGGTGCGGGCCACCAGGTCGCCGGCGCGGCGCACCGCGGGGTCGGCGTTGGCCTGCAGCCGCTCGGCGGCCAGCAGCGCCGGCGAGAGCGCGCCGCGGATGTCGTGGCTCACCTTGGCGACGGCGGTGCCCAGCGCGGCCAGCCTGGCGTTGCGCCACAGCGCCGCGCGCAGCTCGCGCTGCATGGCGGCCAGCTCCTGCCCGGCCAGCGCCATCTCGTCGCCCGCCAGCGGCGTGATCTGCCGGGGGTCCAGAGGCGGCGTGCGCTCGGGGTCGGCGCGGAAGGCGACGATGCTGCCGGTGATCCGCCGCATCGGGCGCACCAGCAGCAGCAGCAGCAGGCTGTAGACCAGCCCGCCGGTCACCGCCGCGACCGCCAGGCCTGACAGCGCGATGCCGCGCGCCTGCACCCGCAGATAGGTGCCGAGCGCCCGGTCGTGCAGCACCACGGAGAGCACGGAGGATGGCTGCTTGGGGCTGCTGGCCATCACCAGCAGCAGGCGGTCGCCGGAGCGCAGCAGCGCCTCCACGCTGCCCACCACGCCGCCCAGCGCGGTCTCGCGCCGCAGGTCCAGCAGCGCCGTCGCCTGGGTCTGGCCGAGCACCACCATCGGGCGCCCCGGCTCCTGCACCCGTACCGCCACCACGCCGGCCAGGCGCAGCAGGTCCTCGCGCACCGCCCTGTCCATGGCGACGGCCGCGAAGCCGCCCGGCGCCGGCGGCAGGGCGCGTGCGGCGATCTGAGCGGCCAGGATGCGCTGGTCCAGCCAGTCCCGCCGCTCGCGCGTGATCACCGCGACGAACAGCATGGCCTCGGTCAGCAGCATCACAATCAGGGTCAGCCCCAGCACGCGCCGGGACAGGCTGTGGCGCGATGCCGGGCTCCGGCTGCTCACGGGGCCGTCGTGGATGGGGTGGCGCGGATCATAGGACCAATCGTGCGGCCGGGCCGCGCTGGTTGCAACTGTCTGCCGCCGTGGCGCGGGCCGATCAGGGCTCGATCAGGGAAGATGCCGCAGCAGGCCGACCAGCCGGCGGGTGAAGGGGCTGAACAGCCGGGTGGCGAAGAAGCCGCCGGCGGCGCGCTTGCCCGCTTCCGCCCGGGTGGGGTAGGGCACGATCAGCCCGGCAAGGGCGGAGAGCGGCACGCGCCGGGTGATCGCGAGCGTCCAGGTGCCGATCATCTCGCCGGCATGCGGCGCCAGGATGCCGGCGCCCAGCACCCGGCCGCGCGCGGTGGCGACCAGCTTCACCAGCCCCTCGGTGCGCCGTTCCGCCTGGGCGCGGTCGTTCTCGGCCAGCGGCCAGCGCAGGATGCGCACGTCATGCCCGGCGGCGCGCGCCTCCGCCTCGGTCAGCCCCACCTGCGCCAGCTCCGGCGCGGTGTAGGTGACCCGGGGCAGGGCGGCGTAGTCGATGCGCGCCGGCAGGCGGAACAGCGCGCGGCGGATGACGATGCCGGCGTGGTAGCTGCCGACATGGGTGAAGGCGCGCGGCCCGATGCCGGCCGGGTCGGCGATGTCGCCGACCGCGAAGACGCGCCGGTTGGTCAGGCTGCGCAGCCCGGCATCGGTGGCGATGCCGGCGGCGGTGGCACGCACGCCGCCGGCCTCCAGCGCCAGGCCGGCCAGGTTGGGCATGCGGCCGGCGGCCACCAGCAGGGCGTCGCCGTCCAGGCGCGTGCCGTCCGCCAGCACCAGCGCCGGCCCGGGCTCGGCGCGGACCACGCGGGCCTGCTCCAGCAGGGTGACGCCCTGGCCGCGCAGCACCTCGGCCAGCCCGACCACCAGCTCCGGGTCCTCGCGCCCGGCGATGCGGCCGGCCTCCACCACGGTGACGCGACAGCCCAGCCCGGCATGCGCCTGCGCCATCTCCAGCCCGATCGGCCCGCCGCCCAGGATCAGCAGATGCGCCGGCCGGGCGGGCAGGGCGAAGACCGCCTCGTGGGTGACATGCGGCACCCCGGCGAGGCCGGGCAGGTCGGGGATGGCGGCGCGGCCGCCGGCGGCGATGACGATGCGCCGGGCCGACAGGCGGCGGCGGCCGTCCGGCCCTTCCACCTCCAGCGAGTCGCGCGCCACGAAGCGGGCATGGCCGGCCAGGACGGTGGCGCCGAGCGCGGTGAAGCGGGCGGCCGAGTCCATCGGCGCGATGGCTGCCACCACGCCCTGGACATGCGCCTGCACGGCGGCCCAATCGACCTCCGGCGGCGCCAGGCGCAGCCCGAACCGGCCGGCGGCGCGGGCGTCCTGGGCCGCGTGGGCGGCGGCCAGCAGCGCCTTGCTCGGCACGCAGCCGGTGTTCAGGCAGTCGCCGCCCATGCGCCCGCGCTCGATCAGCGCCACCCGCAGGCCGAGCTGGGCGGCCACCGCGGCGACCGACAGCCCGGCGGCGCCGGCGCCGATGACGGCGAGATCGAACTCAGGCATCGGGTGTCCTCCATCGTCGCCACGCCACCGGCAGCAGCGCCAGCAGGGCCAGCCCCAGCAGTGGCAGCAGCACCGGCGGCGACAGGATCACCGACAGATCCGGCTGGCCGCCGGCGGCCAGGACCTGGCCGATTCCCGCGCCGATCGAGGCGAACACCGTGGTGGCCGGCACGATGCCGAGCAGGGTCGCCGCCGCATAGGGCAGCAGCCGCACCCCGGACAGCGCCGCCGCCAGGTTGACCAGCCAGAACGGCACCACCGGCACCAGCCGCATTGCCAGCACATAGGAGAAGCCGTCGCGCTCCATGCCCGGCCGCAGCCGCGCCAGCAGCGGCAGGGCGCGCCCGGTCAGCAGCGGCCCCAGCGCGCCGCGCGCGGCCAGGAACACCAGCACCGCGCCCAGCGTGGCGCCGCCGATCGCCAGCGCGGCGCCGGCCAGCGTGCCGAACAGCAGGCCGCCGGCCAGCGTCAGCACCACCGCGCCGGGCAGCGAGACGGCGACGGCCGCCGCATAGATCGCGACGTAGCCGGCCGCCGCCGCCGCCGGGCGGGCCTGCACCAGGGCCTGCAACTGCTGCTGGCGGGCGGCCAGCCCCGCCCAGGTGAGCGCCCGGTGCAGCCCGAACGCATAGGCGGCGGCCAGCGCGGCCAGCAGCAGCAGCAAGGGCAGGGCGCGCCTGAGGGAGGGCATGGGGGAGGGCATGGGGGTCAGCGATGCCTTTGCAGTGGGACAGGCATGGCGGTCGCGGTTGACGGGCGGGGCGCACCGCTCCTATAAGCCGGCCCCTGCATCGGGGCCTTATACCAAGGCCCCGCGCCGTCCTGTTCCGTTGCCATGGCGCCTGTCTACCATGGTTGAGGCGGGCCGGCGTGTCTCAAGAGAAATCGGAGAGTATCGTGAAGCGCACGTATCAACCGTCGAAGCTGGTTCGCAAGCGCCGCCACGGCTTCCGCGCCCGGATGGAGACGGTCGGCGGCCGCAAGGTGCTGGCCAATCGCCGCGCCAAAGGCCGCAAGCGGCTCTCGGCCTGACCGGGCCGGCGTTCGGCCGGCCTGTGGCAGCCCACATGGCCCCGGCGCCGCAACGGCTGACGCGCCGGGCGGAATTCCTGCGCGTGGCGGCCAAGGGCAAGCGGGCACCGGTCCATGGGCTGGTGCTGCAGGCTTTGGCGCGCGACGACGCGATGCCGGCGCGGCTGGGTTTCACCGTGACCAAGAAGGTCGGCAACGCCGTGATCCGCAACCGCACCCGCCGCCGCCTGAAGGAGGCGGCGCGGCTGCTGCTGCGTGAGCAGCCGGTGACCGGGGTGGACCTGGTGGTGATCGGCCGCGATGCGACTCGCGGGCGGGCGTTCACCGCGCTGGTGGATGATCTGCGCCGCGCCCTGAACAAGGTCGGCGCTCTGGCCCGGCCGGACGCCGCCCGGTGACCCCCGCCGCCGCAGTGCTGGCCGGCGCGGTGCGGGTCTACCAGTGGACCATCCGCCCGGTGATCGGCGCCAATTGCCGCTACGAGCCCAGTTGCAGCCACTACGCCATCGCCGTGCTGGGCAGCCATGGCGCGCTGCGCGGCTCGGCGCTGACCGCCCGGCGCATCCTGCGCTGCAATCCCTGGCAGGAAGGCGGCTACGACCCGCCCCCTGCCGCGCGCCCGACCGCCGCCACCCCGGCAGCGGCAAACCCTGAAGGCCGGACGGCACCCTGATGGACCAGAAACGCCTGATCCTGGCGATCGCGATCTCGCTCGCCATCCTGTTCGGCTTCCAGGCGCTGCTGCCGCACAAGCCGGCGCTGCCGCCGGTGGACGCCTCGGCGCCGGCCGCCGGTTCTCCTGCCGCCGGTTCTCCCGCCGCCGGGTTGCCCACCGCCGGCACGCCCACGGCCGGAGCCCCCGTTGCCGCGCCGGCCGCCACCGCCGCCGCGGCGCCCGACAAGGGCGCGGTGCCGGCCAACGTGCCGCGCCTGCAGATCGCCGGCGCGCGGGTGCAGGGCAGCATCAGCCTGCTGGGCGCGCGGCTGGACGACGTGGTGCTGCGCGACTACCGCGACACCATCGCCAAGGACAGCCCGCTGGTGCGCCTGCTGGAGCCGCGCTCGCAGGCGCAACCCTACTACGTGCAGTTCGGCTGGAGCGCACCGGACGGCACCACCGTCAAGCTGCCCGACAACAACACGCTGTGGACCGGCAGCGGCGAGGTCGCCCCCGGCAAGTCGGCGCAACTCACCTGGGACAACGGCGCCGGACTGACCTTCGCGATCGATATCGCGGTGGATCAGAACTACATGTTCACCATCCACCAGACCGTGCGCAACGCCACCGCGGCGCCGGTGGCGCTGTTCCCGTGGGCGCGCATCCGCCGCGACTACACGCCGGTGACCGCCGGCTACTACATCCTGCACGAGGGCATGCTGGGCGTGCTTGGCGGCACGCTGAAGGAACTGACCTACAAGGCCGCCAAGAGCGACGGCGAGAAGCGGGCCGGGGTGGCGTTCGAGAGCACCGGCACCGGCGGCTGGATGGGCATCACCGACAAATACTGGCTGACCGCGCTGGTGCCCGACCAGGCGGTGCCGCTGATCACCCGATTCCGCCACATCACCGAGGCCGGGACCGACCGCTACCAGGTGGATTTCGTCGCCAAGGACGCGACCACGGTGGCGCCGGGCGCCGAGGCCGGGCTGGCCACGCGGCTGTTCGCCGGCGCCAAGGAAGTGCACCTGCTGGACCGCTACGAGCGCGACCAGAAGATCCCGAGCTTCGACAAGGCGGTGGATTTCGGCTGGTTCTACTTCCTGACCAAGCCGTTCTTTTACGCGATCGACTGGCTGAACGCGCATCTGCACAATTTCGGCCTGGCGATCATGGTGTTCACCGTGTTCGTGAAGGGGCTGTTCTTCCCGCTGGCGAACAAGTCCTATCGGTCGATGAGCAAGATGAAGCTGCTCGGGCCGAAGATGACGGCGCTGCGAGAGCAGTACAAGGACGACCAGGCGAAGCTGCAGCCGGCGATCATGGCGCTGTACAAGGCCGAGAAGGTCAACCCAGCGGCTGGATGTTTACCGATATTCATTCAGATCCCGGTGTTCTTCTCGCTGTACAAGGTGATCTTCGTCACCATCGAGATGCGGCAGGCGCCGTTCTTCGGCTGGATCCACGACCTGTCGGCGGTTGACCCGACCAATGTGTTCAACCTGTTCGGGTTGCTGCCGTTCGACCCCACGGCGATCTCGCCGATGCTGCACCTGGGGGCATGGCCGCTGATCATGGGCCTGACCATGTTCTTCCAGCAGAAGCTGAACCCACCGCCGCCGGACCCGATCCAGGCGAAGGTGTTCCAGTTCATGCCGATCATCTTCACCTTCATGCTGGCCAATTTCCCGGCTGGCCTGGTGATCTACTGGAGCTGGAACAACACGCTGACCATCGGGCAGCAATGGCTGATCATGCGCCAGACCAAGCTCAGCAAGCCCGCGGCGGCACGCGCCTGAGCGACCTTCCCACCTCCGCCGAGGCTGAGCAGGCGGCCGCCCTGGAAGCAGGGCGGCTGCTGTTCGCGGCCGAGTGCCGGTTTTTCTACGCCGCTCAGCGGATCGACCAGTTGCCGCCGCCGGGCCTGCCGGAAATCGCCTTCGCCGGGCGGTCCAACGTGGGCAAGTCGTCGCTGCTCAACGCGCTGGTGGGGCAGAAGGCGCTGGCCCGGGCCTCGCACCAGCCGGGGCGGACGCGGCAGCTCAATTTCTTCGATCTCGGCGGGCGGCTGGTGCTGGTGGACATGCCCGGCTACGGCTACGCCCAGGCCGCCAAGTCGGTGAAGGAGGACTGGCAGGGGCTGATGTTCGACTTCCTGCGCGGCCGCCCGACGCTGCGCCGGGTGGTGCTGCTGCTGGACGCGCGCATCGAGGTGAAGGACTCCGACCTGGCGGTGCTCGACCTGCTGGACCGGGCCGCGGTGACCTATATCGTGGCGCTGACCAAGGCGGACAGCGTGAAACCGGAGGCGCTGGCCCGCAAACGCGAGGAGGCCGCCGCCCTGGTGCGCAAGCACCCCGCCGCCTTCCCGGAACTGGTGGTGACCAGCAGCGAGACCGGCCTGGGCATCGCCGAACTGCGCGCCCTGCTGGCGACCCAGGCGGAACCGCCGCCGACTTGACCCGCCACGCCCGGCACCGCACAAGGCGGCTGCCATCACACGCGCACGAGCCGGCGGGAGAGCACGCGACATGACCGAGACACCGAGCGGGGCGCCAGCCCGCCTGCCCACCGAGACGGCCGAGCAGCAGGCCCGCATCCTGGCCCAGGCGCTGCCGTTCCTGCGCCGCTACGCCGGGGCCACCATCGTGGTGAAATACGGCGGCCACGCGATGGGCGAGGAACACCTGGCCGAGACCTTCGGCAGCGACATCGCGCTGCTGAAGCAGGTCGGCGTGAACCCGGTGGTGGTGCATGGCGGCGGGCCGCAGATCAACGCCATGCTGAAGCGACTGGACATCCAGTCCACCTTCGTGGACGGCCTGCGGGTGACCGACGACAAGATGGTCGAGGTGGTCGAGATGGTGCTGGCCGGCACCGTCAACAAGCACGTCGCCGGGCTGATCAACCGTGCCGGGGCGCTGGCGGTGGGCATCTGCGGCAAGGATGGCGGGCTGATCCGCGCCCGCAAGCTGCGCCGCACGAAAAGGGACCCGGACAGCAATATCGAGCGGGTGCTCGACCTCGGCTTTGTCGGCGAGCCCGAAGCGGTGGATGTGCGGGTGATTCATGCGCTCACCGGCGCCGGGCTGATCCCGGTGATCGCCCCGGTGGGCGTGGGCGCGGACGGGCAGACCTACAACATCAACGCCGACACCGTGGCCGGCGCCGTCGCCGGCGCCCTCGGCGCCAGCCGCATGCTGATGCTGACCGATGTCCCGGGCGTGCTGGACAACAACAAGAAGCTGATCCCGGAGATGACCATCGCCGAGGTGCAGGCCGGCATCGCCAGCGGCATGATCAGCGGCGGCATGATACCGAAGGTGGAAACCTGCGTGGAGGCGGTGCGCGCGGGCGTGAAGGGCGCGGTGATCCTGGATGGCCGGCAGCCGCATGTCTGCCTGCTGGAGTTGTTCATCGAAGGCGGCCACGGCACCCTGATCCGCGCCTGAGCCGGGCGATGGTGCCGGGTGAGGGGATCGAACCCCCGGCCTTCGGTTTACAAAACCGCTGCACTACCGCTGTGCTAACCCGGCGACGGCGCTGATCTAGCATGCCACGCGCGGCGGAGAAAACCGTCTCGTGCCGCCATTGCGCGGCCCGGCGGCGTTATGCTTGCGTGCGCGGCGCGCATCCGGCATGCATCGATCCACGGGCGTGGCGAGATCGGGCTCGCCGGGCAAGGGAGGGCGTGTGATGGCGGATCGCGGCTTCGCTGCCCAATTGGCCGAGGATCTCGGGCCAGAGGGCCTGCGCATGGTGCTGGGCGTGTTCCGCACCGATGTGGAGCGGCTGACCGTGATCCTGGCTGCCACCGCGGGGGCGGGCGACGTGCTCGCGTTCCGGCGTGCGGCGCACGGGCTTGCCGGGGCGGCCGGCGCGGTGGGGGCGGCGGCGCTGGAGCGGGCGTGCCGTGCCGGAATGGCATTGCACGAGGCATCGCCGGGGGAACTTGCCGCGGCGCAGGACGCGATCGGCATGGAGGCGGATGCCGCGTTGCTGGATCTGGTTGCTCTTCTGTCCAGCCTAGACCCACCGGCCTGAACCGACGCGCGCCGCGAGCGATGTGTCTCACCGGCTGGGCAGATGTGGTAGTACTCCGTCCCTAATCGCGCGACGGAGGGCCTGTGGCAACGCTGTTTGCTTCCATCGATCCGCTCTATGTGCTGTCGGGTTTCGGCGTCGGCATGCTGGTCGGCCAGACCGGCGTCGGCGGCGGCGCGCTGATGACCCCGCTGCTGGTGCTGCTGTTCGGCATCCATCCGGCGACCGCGGTGGGGACCGACCTGCTGTACGCGGCCGCCACCAAGACGGTCGGCACCCTGGTGCATGGCGCGCATGGCACGGTGGACTGGCGGATCACCGGCCGGCTGGCCGCCGGCAGCATCCCGGCCACGCTGGTGATGCTGGTGTTGATGTCGCGTTTCAACCTGCTCGATACAGGCACCACGCAGTTGTTCTCGGCCGGGCTCGGCGGCGCGCTGATGATCACCGGGGTCGCGCTGCTGCTGCGCAAGCGGATCCTGGCGATGGCAGGCGGTTGGACCAGCGGTCTGGGCGAGACCCGCACCCTGCTCGCCACGATGGCGGCGGGCGCGGTGCTGGGTGTGCTGGTCTCGGTTTCGTCGGTCGGCGCCGGGGCGATCGGGATGACCGTGCTGATCCTGCTGTATCCGCGCCACCGCCTGGTGACCATCGTCGGCTCGGACATCGCCCACGCGGTGCCGCTCACGCTGCTGGCGGGGCTGGGCCACTGGATGGTGGGGTCGGTGGACTGGCTGCTGCTGTTCGCCCTGCTGTGCGGCTCGGTCCCCGGCATCATCGTCGGCAGCATGCTGTCGGCGCGCATTCCGGAATGGGTGCTGCGCCCGGTGCTGGCGGTGACGCTGCTGGGCGTGGGGTTGCGGCTGGTGCTGTAACCGGCCGGCGGGTGGCTCAGGTGCCGGTGAAGTAGCAGGAGTGGGCGCTCACCTGCATGCCGTTCAGCGGCGGTGGCAGCATGCCCGCGCCGTCGAAATGGGTGGTGACGGTCACGCGCACGTAATGGCCGGGCGCCATGCCGCAGGTCACGTTGCGCTCCACGGTGACGTTGGCCGCCGCGACCGCATTGGCGAACAGCCAGTTGCCCGCGGTGGTGACCGCGTAGGACACCGGGTCGCTGCATGCCAGCGTGCCAAGCCCGGCGCAGCGCGCGGTCTGCGAGGCGGTCAGTTGCAGCACCACCTGGGTCCAGCCCAGCACGCTCGCCTCGATCACGCCCAGGGTCAGCACGATCAACGCCGAGCCGGCGATGGCGAATTCGACAGCGGCCACGCCGCGGCGCTCGCCCAGCAGGCGCCGGAGCAGCGTCATGGCAGCATGGCCGTGGCGGATTCGGTAAGCGTTGTCGCAACGATGCTGCTCATGCCGGGCATCATCGGCAGGTAGGTGTAGCTCGCGACCACGCGGACGTAATTCCTGGCGGTCGACCCGTCAGCCGGGCAGGTGCTGCCGCAGGTGCTGGTGGTGGCGGGCAGCGTCACCGGATAGCTGGAGGGGCAATAGCAGGCCGGTCCGGTCACGGTGGCGGTAATCCCGCTCATGCCGGTCGCCTGCTGCACCACCGACTGCAACGAGCCGGCGGTGACCGAGGTGCCTTGAACGCTGGCGTATTGCACCCCGCTCATCACGCCGCCGGCAAGGGTCACGCGCGCCCGCAGCAGCAGCGCGTAGTCGATGGTGAAGCCCAGCAGCAGCAGCAGCGCCGGCGAGGCCAGCACGAACTCCAGCGTGACCGAGCCGCGCCGGGCGCCGGCGAGCCGCCGCAGGCGACGAAGCTGCCGCATCACATCAACCAGCCTGACGCACAGGCCGGCGGCATAGCAGATGGCCCCGGCACAGCGCCGACGAAGGGGGCGCGCGACGTGGTGGGGTGCTGCTTGGACTGATGGCAGGGCGGCTGACGCATCGCGCGATTCCTCAAACCGAAGCGAACAGGCAAGTTGTTGTCGCCCATGCGGCGCGCCGTGTCTGCCTGGCCTGAGTGCCTAGTCCGGAAGGATGACCGGCATCATCCTCCTTTCATCCTCTTGGTTGACTACCGCCGGCATCCTCGGCGCGGGCATATTGTGAACTGTCGTCAATTGCCGGGTGAGCCAACCATGCGCGTCCTTCTAGCCGGTCCGATCGGCAAGCTGGCCACCGAGGCCGCCGGCATGCTCGACGCCCGCTGCTTCTCCGTCGATCCGGTGCCGACCGGGGAGGAGGCGCTGCAGCACTCGCGGCAGGACAGCTATGATGCGATTGCCTTCGACGTATCGCTGGCCGACATGCCGGGCCTGGAATTCGTGCGCCGGCTGCGTTCGGCCCGCTGCCAGGTGCCGGTGATCGCGCTGGTGCGCCAGCTGGCGCCGCGCGAGCGGGCCCGCCTGCTGGATGCCGGCGCCGACGACGTCGTGGCGTTGCCCTGCGAGGCCGAGGAATTCGCCGCCCGCGTGCGCGCGGTCGGTCGGCGGGCGCGCGGCTTTACCCAGTCGGTGCTGCAGTGCGGTCCGGTGGAGTTGCACATGAACAGCCGGCTGGCCCGGGTGAACGGCCAGGACCTGCGGCTGTCGCCCACCGAGTTCCGGGTGTTGCAACTGCTGATGCTGCGCAAGGGCGCGCTGGTCACCAAGACCTCGCTGATGGACGCGCTGTACAACGACCCCGACGAGCCGGAGATCAAGTCGATCGACGTGCTGATGCACCGGCTGCGCAAGCGGCTGGCGGCCGGTGGCGCCGCGGCGCTGATCAGCACGGTCTGGGGTGCCGGCTACATCGTGCGCGATCCGGGGGCACCGCTGCCGACCGCCGAAAGCGCCATCCGCCTGAACGGCGCCGGGCTGGCCGTGCACTGAGCGGGCCGGGGGCCCGCCCCCGGCCCGCCTGCCTACCGAAGTCGAAACGTATCATGCCTTGGCAATACGTATCGCCGCCATATGTCTCTCGTTGAAGACGGATTTGGCGATATTCCCAGAAACATTCATCAGGAATTAATTCAAATCTGTCATTCCTTCACTGAAGGATGGATAGATCGTGACAACGGACTAGTTCTATTGAGTCAACACGCCGTGAAACGGGGCTAGTTCTTTCAATTAACGGCGTTTGATAGATTTTTGTAAGATGTGTGGTGTAACTATTCGTTCACCCGAGCAGGAACGCATCGCTCATGGTGCTTCGGGGCGCAGCGAAATAGCTGCGACAACGCAACACGGAGAGAGAACACATGCTGTACATCTTCTCGAAGCTCGAGAGCCTGAAGTCCGACCGCCGCGGCGTGACCGCCCTGGAATATGCCGTTGTCGGCGCCGTCGTCGTGGGCGCGGTGGCCACCGCCTTCGCCAGCTTCGGCACCGCCCTGTCCGACAAGCTGGCCGGCCTGCTGTCCACCGCCACCTAAACCTGGCAGCAGCCCGACGCCGTGTAGGCTATCCCGCTCTGGTTCAGCGCGGCGCCCACCCTTCGCCGGGTGCCGCGCTGACACCAGAAGGGGCCCGAACAGGAAAGACCCTCCCCGGCGCGAAAGGCACAGTGCGATGACTCCATCCTCCCTGTCGCTCCTGACCGCCGCCATCCCCTTCGCCTGCGCCGCCCTGCTGGTGACCGCCGCCGCGACCGACCTCGCGGCCCGCATCATCCCCAATCGCATCCCGGCGCTGCTGCTTGCCCTCGGCCTGGTCCTGCACGTGGCGCAGGGCACGCTGGTGGCCGGGTTGCTCGTTGCCGCCGCGGTGTTCGTCTTCGCCTTCGTCGCCTGGCAGTTCGGCGCGATGGGCGGCGGCGATGTGAAGCTGCTGGCCGCCACCGCCTTTTGCATCGCGCCGCCCGCCGTGCTGGCGCTGATCGTGCGGGTGGCGATCGCCGGCGGCGTGCTTGGCATCCTCTATCTGGTCGCGCGCCGCGTGGTGCGCGCACCGGCCGGCCCCGTCCCCCGTCTGGCTTCCCTGCCGGCGCGCGTGCTGCGCGCCGAACGGTGGCGGATCGGGCGCCGGTTTCCGCTGCCCTACGGGATAGCTATCGCCGTGGGTGGCCTCATCACCTTGATCTGACGGTGTTGCCATGATCATCCGCGTCGTCCTGTTCGTCCTGATGGCCGTGGGCCTGGTCGGTTTCGGCACGGTGGCCTGGATCGCCTCGCGCCCGACCGCCGCGGCGCACACGGCGGCGGTGGCGCCGATTCCCAAGGTGCATGTGCTGGTCGCCGCGCATGACCTGCATGCCGGCAGCCTATTGAAGCCCGAGGACATCAAGGCCCTGGAAGTCGTCCAGAGCGCAGCCCCCGAGGACGCCACCATCGACACGGCGCAGGCGCGCAGCGGCCTGATCGGCGCCATGATCCGCCGCCCGCTGGTCGCCGGCGAGCAGCTGCGCAGTGCGGACGTGATGCGTCCGCGCGACCATGGTTTCCTGGCCGCGGTGGTCGGCCCCGGCATGCGCGCCATCTCCATCGGCGTGGACGCGATCTCCGGCACCGCCGGGCTGATCTGGCCGGGCGACCGGGTGGACGTGATCCTGCTGCAATCGATCGAAGATCCGGCGCTGCCGCTGGGCCGGCGGGTGGCCGCCGAGACCGTGCTGTCCAACGCGCGTGTTGTGGCTATCGACAAGCAACTGGTGCAAGGTGCGGTGCCCGGCGCCGCCGACGCCCCGGTCGCCCGCACGGTGACGCTGGAGGTGACCGCCGAGCAGGCCGAGCGCGTGTCGGTGGCTGGTCGGATCGGTCGTCTGTCGCTCACGGTGCGAGCCGCCGACGCCAATTCCAGCCAGGTCGCCATGGCGACGCGCGCGGCCCCGGTGTTCGCCAGCGACGTTTCGCACGCCCTGTCGGGCGAGCAGAAGCGGCCGGCGATCACCTCCCTGAAAGTGTACTCTGGTGCGGGCAAGAGCGAGGAGTTCAAGTTCTGATGCCCCACCTTCCTTCGCGCGCCGCGGCGGCGCCCCGGCGCCTGCCGGGGATAGCCCTGCTGGCGGCCTTTGCCGTGGCCGCCGCCATGCCCGCCGCCGCCCAGGGCACCACGGCCCGGATGCCGGCGGGCCTTGCGCCGGCCCCGGTCGACCAGGGCGCCACCGGCCAGGGCACCACCGTGCAGGTGTCGCCCACGCCCCTGGCACCCGCCCCGCTGGCGCCCGCCCCGCTGGCGGCCATGCCGCAGCCGACCACCCCTGTGGCTCCCGCGGCGGCACCCCGCCCGGCCCTGGCGATGCAGCGCCGCACCCTGAGCTTCGAGACCGGCGCCGGCCAGCTCGTCACCCTGCAGGGCCCGGCCGCCAACGTGTTCGTGGCCGACCCCAAGGTCGCCGAGGTCCGCCCCGGCAGCGCCACCACCCTGTTCATCTTCGGTGTCGGCCCTGGCCACACCACTGTCGCCGCCCTGGATGACACCGGCGCCGCGGTGGCGCAGTACGACGTCACCGTCCGCCCCTCCGTCTTCCTCTCCGGCCAGGTCGAGGCGGCGATCGCCCGCGTCGTCCCCGGCAGCCACGTGCTGGTGACGCCGCAGCCCAAGGGCCTGCTGGTAAGCGGCCGGATCGGCACCCCCGAGGACGCGGCACGGGTGCTGGCGGTGGCCAAGAGCTTCCTGCCGGACGGTCAGACCGTGGAAGATCAGCTCGCCCTCTCGGCCGCCACCCAGGTCACCCTGCGCGTGCGCATCGCCGAGATGTCGCGCACCGTCACCCGCCAGCTCGGCATCAACTGGCAGGCGCTGGGTTCGATCGGCAGCATCGGCAAGGTGCCGGCGCTGTCCTTCGCCGCCAACACCACCTCGGCCCTCGCCTGCGTCACCGTCGGCTGCCAGGGCGTCGGCTTCAACGGCCTGATCGACGCGCTGGCGCAGGACAACCTCGCCCATGTGCTGGCCGAGCCGAACCTGACCGTCATGAGCGGCCAGTCCGCCAGCTTCCTGGCCGGCGGGGAGTTCCCCATCCCGGTCGGCCAGCAGAACGGCCAGATCACCGTCACCTTCAAGAAGTTCGGCGTGAACCTGGAGTTCACCCCCACGGTGCTGTCCGACGGCCGCATCAACCTCAGGGTCGCGCCCGAGGTCAGCCAGCTCAGCGATGTCGGCGCCGTCAAGCTCACCGCCGGCAATTCCAGCATCACCGTCCCCGCGCTCACCGTGCGCCGCGCCGAGACCATGGTGGAACTCGGCAGCGGCCAGAGCTTCGCCATCGCCGGCCTGCTGCAGGACAGCGTGAACCAGGGCGACAGCGGCCTGCCCGGCCTGGGCGACCTGCCGGTGCTGGGCGCGCTGTTCCGCTCCGACAAGTTCCAGCGCGCCGAGACCGAGCTGGTGATCCTGGTGACCCCCTTCGTCGCCCGCCCGGTCAGCGAGCCCGGCCGCCTGCGCCTGGCCGGCGAGAACTACACGCCGCCCACCGACCTGGAACGCATCTTCCAGCTTCGCCAGGTCGGCCAATTCGCCGGTGGACCGCCCGTGCGCATCCCCGGCCAGGCAGGATTCATCGTGCAATGATGCGATATGTCGGCCATCCCGCCCTGCGCGCCATCCTGCGCAACCCGCTTGTCCGCCGCGCCGCCGCCGGCTTCGCACTGGCCGTGCTGCCGCTGGCCGGCTGCGCAACCGACACCTACCAGCGCGAGGGCACCTGGCACCCGCAGGGCGTGAACGCCGTCAACATCGCCGCCCAGGTGGCCGACCCGCGCGATCTGGTGCAAGGCCGCTCCGACACCTCGCCGCACTACAAGTCCGGCGCCGCCGCCGTCTCGGATCTATGGTCCGGCAAGGCCGCCAAGCAGGCCGCCGCCGCCGCCGCGTCGTCCGCCGCCGCCGCCCAGGCGGCCACGCCATGAGCGCCGGCCTCGCCGCCGCCAGCCTGGCGCCGCTCAGCGGCGACATGCTGGAGCCGGCCTCCACCCGCCACGACCGGCCGCAGTTCATCGCCTTCGTCAACGACGCGGCGACCGAGTCGGTGCTGCGCGACGGCCTGGTGGACGCCGTGCCCGGCGGCACCGACATCCGCCGCGGCGGCGTGCGCGGCGCCATCGCCGCGATGCAGAAAACCGCCACCCCCCGGGTGCTGGTGGTCGATGTCAGCGGCCAGGACGAGCCGCTGACCGCGCTGGCCATGCTGTCCGAGGTGGTGGAGCCGGATGTCTGCGTGCTGGTGGTGGGCGACTCCGACGACCTGAACTTCTACCGCGAGATCACCCGCGGCATGGGTGCGGCCGAATACCTCTGCAAGCCGCTGAGCCGCGACGTCGTCAGCCGGCATTTCGGGCCGCTCGTGCTGGGCCGCGTGCCCGCCACCGGTGCCGCGCTGGGCGGGCGGATGGTCACCGTCACCGGCGCGCATGGCGGCGCCGGCGCCAGCATCGTCGCCGCCAACCTGGCCTGGCACCTGGGCATCACCAAGCGCCGTCACACCGTGCTGCTGGATGCGGACCTGCATCGCGGCACCGCGGCGCTGCTGCTCAACGGCAATGCCGGCCCCGGCCTGCGCCTGGCGCTGGAATCGCCCGAGCGTGTCGACTCCCTGCTGGCCGAGCGCGCCGCCCACCCGGTGGGCGACCGGCTGCACGTGCTGGCCAGCCAGGAAGACCTCGCCGACCAGGTGCAGGTGGCGCCCGGCGCCGCCGCGGCCCTGCTGGCCGCCCTGCGCAAGCGCTACAGCTTCATCGTCGCCGACGCGCCCTACAGCATGTCGCCCTTCCATTTCGACCTGCTGGACCTCGGCCACCAGCGCGTCATCGTCACCCTGCCCACGCTGGTCGGCATCCGCGACACGCTGCGCCTGCTGGCCCTGCTGCCCGGCATCAACCAGACGCAGCGCCCGGTGGTGGTGCTGAACCGCCTCGGCATGCCCGGCAGCCTGCAACGCCGCCAAGTGGAGGACGCGCTCGGCATGAAGGCCGACATCGCCATCCCCGACCTGCCGCGCCAGGTCTCGATGGCGGCCACGGTCGGAGAGCCGGCGGTGACCGCCCGCGGCCCGTTCCAGACCGCGATCCACGAACTGGCCCGCCAGGTCGCCGCGACCGACCTGCTGGACGCCGCGGCCGGCCGGACCGATGCCGATGCCCAGGCGCCCGCGCGCGCCCGCTGGGGCCTGGGGCGGCTGTTCCGATGAGCATGCTGCAACCCTCCTCCGGCTTCGGCCGCCGCGGCATCTCGCCCTCGTCGAACGCCTCCGCCGCCGAGCCGCCGGCCGAGCATGCCCCGGTGCTGCGCGCCACCGCCCCCAGCGAGTCGCTCACCGAGCTGCGCGCCATGTGCCTGGCCCGGCTGGAGCCGGCCGCCGTCGCCGCCCTGCCGCACGACCGGCTGGCCACCGAGGTGGAGCGGCTGATCAGCGAGATCGCCACCGACCGGCGCATCCACCTCAACGCCCGCGAGCAGCGCCAGCTGGCCGGCGAACTGGTCAACGACATGCTCGGCCTGGGGCCGCTGGAGCAGCTGCTGGAAGACGACACCATCGCCGACATCATGGTGAATGGCCCGTTCAAGGTGTTCGTGGAGCGCCAGGGCAAGGTGGTGCTGTCCAACGTCCGCTTCCGCGACGAGGGCCACCTGGCCAATATCTGCCAGCGCATCGCCGTCGCCGTCGGCCGCCGCATCGACGAGAGCAGCCCGATGGTGGATGCCCGCCTGAAGGACGGCAGCCGCGTCAACATCATCTTCCCGCCGCTGGCGCTGGATGGCCCCTGCCTGTCCATCCGCAAGTTCGGCAAGAAAAGCATCGGCTTCGCCAAGCTGGTGGAATACGGCGCGATGACCAAGCAGGTCGCCGCGGTGCTGCAGATCTGCGCCCGCTGCCGCCTCAACATCGTCATCTCGGGCGGCACCGGCTCGGGCAAGACCACGATGATGAACGCGCTGTCCACCATGATCGACCCCTCCGAGCGCATCGTCACCGTCGAGGACGCCGCCGAGCTGCAATTGCAGCAGCCGCACATTGTCCGCCTGGAGACCCGCCCGCCCAGCCTGGAAGGCCGCGGCGAGATCACCCAGCGCGACCTCGTCCGCAACGCGCTGCGCATGCGCCCCGACCGCATCATCATCGGCGAGGTCCGCGGCGGCGAGGCGTTTGACATGTTGCAGGCGATGAACACCGGCCATGACGGCTCGATGTCCACCATCCACTCCAACACCACCCGCGACGCGCTGATCCGCATCGAGAACATGGTGCAGATGGGCAATATGGGCCTGCCCAGCCAGGCCATCCGCACCCAGATCGTCGGCGCGGTGAACATCATCGTCCAGGTCGAGCGCCACCGCGACGGCGGCCGCCGGGTCACCCAGGTCACCGAGGTCTGCGGGATGGAGGCCGATGTCATCACGCTGAACGACATCTTCCAGTTCGAGATGCTGGGCGAGACCTCGGGCGGGCGCATCCGCGGCCGCTACCGGGTCAGCAAGGCGCGGCCGAGCTTCTACCAGCAGCTCGTCTATTTCGGGCTGGAGCGCGCCTGGACGGCGGCGATGGAGGAGGCGGCGGAATGAACGTCGGCAACCTGCCCCTGCTGCTCTCGGCGGCCGCGGTCATGATGGCGCTGCTGGCCGGCGCCTACATGGTGGCGAGCCGGGCGCAGGCGCGCACCAAGCGGCTTCAGGACCGGCTGCGCCAGGTCACCGCCGCGCATACCCGCCGGCCGGTGGTGGCCATCCGCCCGATCGCGCGCGCCGCCGCATCGCGCAAGGTCAGCCTGGTGCAGCGCCTCACCGGCCTGTTCGGCTACGAGGCGCAGCGCGCGAGGCACCATCCGGTGCCGGCTTGGATGGTGCTGTCGCTCACCCTGGCGGTCGCCCGCGCGCTCGCCTACCTGGTGGAGGGCGTGGTCGGCCCGCTGGCGCTGGTCAGCGTGCCGTTCACCTGGGTGGTGCTGTGCCGCACCAGCTTCAACCTGCTCACCGACCGGCGCAGCCGCATGCTGCTGGCGCAGTTCCCCGACGCGCTGTCGATGGTCGTGCGCGCGGTGCGCGTCGGCATGCCGGTCAGCGAGGCGATGCGCCTGGTCGGCCGCGAGGCGCAGCAGCCGACCGCCGGCGAGTTCGAGATCATCGCCAACGAGGTGACCATCGGCACCCCGGTGGACGAGGCGATCAAGGCGCTGTCCGAGCGCACCGGCATCGCCGAATACCAGTTCTTCGCCACCGCCCTGTCGTTGCAGGCGCAGACCGGCGGCGGCCTGACCGAGACGCTGGAGGGCCTGGCCGACGTGATCCGCAAGCGCCTGGCGCTGCGGGCCAAGGGCATGGCCAAGGCGTCGGAGGCGCGCAGCAGTGCGGCCGTGCTGGCGCTGCTGCCGTTCGTCGCCTTCGGCACCATGTACCTGCTCAACCGCGCCTATATCTCGCTGCTCTACACCACCCCGCTGGGCCAGAAGATGCTGGGCGCCGCCTTCGCCTCGCTGGTGGTGGGCGTGCTGGTGATGCGCTCGATCATCCGCCGGAGCCTGTCATGACGCTTGACCAGAACACGCTGATCATGGCCGGCATCCTGTCGGCGCTGCTGATCGTCGGCTGCGCCCTGCTGATGCTGCAGCTGGTCAGCCGCGACGACCGGGTGGACCAGCGGCTGCGCGAGGCCAACGGCACCGCCGTCCACAACCAGCGCCGCGCCGACATCGCCGCGACGCGCAAGGTCGCGGTGCATTCGCTGCTCTCGGTGGTCGCGCAGCTTGGCGGCGGCATCGCGCGCAGCGGCCTGCTGTCGCGCAAGACGCTGCACGAGTTGGAGCAGACGCTCTCCAGCTCCGGCCTGTCCAGCGGCAGCAGCCTGGGCCTGTTCATCGGCTCCAAGGTGCTGCTGGTCACCGCCCTGCCGGTGCTGGCACAGGTGCTGCTGCGCAGCCAGGGCATGCAGACCCACACCATCATCCTTGGCACCATGGTGGCCGGGCTGGTCGGGCTGATGGCGCCGGACGCGATCATCGGCAAGCTGCGCAAGCGCTACCTGGGGCAGGTGGAGGCGGCGCTGCCGGACACGCTGGACCTGCTGCTGATCTGCGCGCAATCCGGCCTGTCGCTGCAACCGGCGATCCTGCGCGTCGAGATCGAGATCCGCGAGGTCTACCCGGCGATCGCCTGGGAGCTGACGCAGACCGCGACCGAGCTGCAGTTCATCGCCGACAGCCGGGTGGCGCTGACCAACCTCGGCAGCCGCACCGGGCTGGACAGCCTGAAGCGCCTGACCGCCACGCTGATCCAGACGATGCAGTACGGCACCCCGCTGAGCGAGGCGCTGCGCACCCTGTCCGCCGAGATGCGGCTGGACACCCTGAACCGCTTCGAGGAGCGGGCCGCCCGGCTGCCGGTGCTGCTGACCATGCCGATGATCCTGTTCATCATGCCCTGCGTGTTCGCGGTGGTCGGCGGGCCGGCGGTGATCCAGCTGCTCAAGACGTTCGGGGGATAGCGGCATGGCCCCGGATCTCGGCACCCCGCGCATCGCCGTCGCCGTTAACCTCGTGGTCATCCACCTGGGGGACACTCGCCGGCATGGCCTCGATGCCGCGCCGCCCGCTTCCTACCTGCCCGCCTCCTGCCCACCAGCGTTCGAATCGAGTCATTGAGATGACCGATTCAATGCAAGTGAAAAACGGCCAGATGCGAGTCGAGAGCATGACGGGGACGAATCGAATGAATCAAGCTAGGTGGAAAATCCACCGTTTCACTGTTCTCGAGGGCGGCGGCGTTGGCGTCGGAAAGTATGTCGTGATTCTTTGATTTTACGATAACTTGATTTTGCGTTAACAAATTTATTGTGACCGTATACGACCAGATGTCTAAATTGTAATCACTTATAGTCGCCGATATGAGCTGATGACTGCGACAGGGATGACGGGACGACTGGCATGTATGCACTGATCGCTACCCATAATACGGCGCTCCGCTCGGCCATCTCTGTGCTGCTGCGGATCTGCCACCCCGGATGCAATATCGTCATGGCAAACGATGTCGGGGACGTGCACGCGCTGCTTGAAGCGGGCCAGTGCGATACCATGCTGGTCGATACGCAATTCTCCGGATACGGCAGCGCCTTCGATGTGGACATGCTCCGGCGCTATTATCCGCACGTGAACTTCCTGCCGCTCGCCAGCGCGGGCGACATTCCACCTGGAATGGATGTGCCACCTGGGCTGGATGTTCTGGACAGTGAGCTGGACGACCCGATGCCGCATGCGGCGCTTGCGCACGGACTGGCCGGATCGCCGCCGGCGCGCGCCGCCGCCACCTCGGTGGACCACCTGCTGCGGGCCATCCAGGTGATCGGCTCGGCGGAGGTGGTCGCCGGCCCGCCGCGCGTGCGCTTCGCCGAGCCGGCCGCCGAGTCCAGCCCCGCCCTCACCGCGCGCCAGCGCGACGTGCTGAGCCTGCTGGGCGAAGGTCGCTCCACCAAGGACATCGCCCGCCGCCTCGGCCTGGCCGTGCCGACCGTCAAGACCCATCTGGCGGCGCTCTACCGCCAACTCGGCGCGCGCAACCGGGTAGAGGCGGTGGTCAAGGCCGGCATGCCCCGCAACGTCCGACCCGCCCGCCCGCGCCAGGCCGGCGCCTCGGCCTTCCACGACACCGCCTTCGCCTACGGCACAACGATGTCCTGACGGGCCGGCCCGGCTCAGCCAGGTGGAGCCGGGCTGGCAGGGCAAGGCTGGCGCGGCCGGCCGCGGCACGACACAATCGCCCCAAATCCATCCAAGGGGCGGAAACCGGCCGATGCCAGACGAGTCCAACCTGCTGCAACTCACCGCGAACCGCGTGTTCGCCGACCATGTCTCCCCCCGCGTGCTGGCCGCCGCCGAAGCAGGCACCTGGCCCGCCGCGGCCTGGGCCGAGATCGAGGCGGCCGGCCTGACCCGCGCCCTGCTGCCGGAAGCGGCCGGCGGCTACGGCGTGGAACCCGCCGAGGCGCTGTCCATCCTGGCGGTCGCCGGCGCCCACGCGGTGCCGCTGCCGCTGGCGGAAACCATGCTGGCCGGCTGGCTGCTGGCCGGCGCCGGCCTGGACATGCCGGACGGCCCGCTCTCCGTCGCCCCCGTCCGCGCCACGGATTCCCTGGCGTTGACGGCGCGCGCCGGGGGCGGCTGGCACCTGTCCGGAACGGTGCGCCGCGTGCCCTGGGGGCGCAATGTCGCCGCCCTGGCGGTGGTGGCGATGCACCGCGCGGCGCCGATGGTAGCCCTGGTGCCGGCCGGGGCCTGGACGCTGGAACCCGCGCACAACCTGGCGCTGGAACCGCGCGACACGCTGCATATCGCCGCCGACCTGCCCGCCGAGGCGGTCGCCCCGGCGGGCGTGGAGGCGGCGCATCTGCGCGCGATGGGGGCGGCCATGCGCAGCCAGCAGATGGCCGGCGCACTCGGGAAACTGGTCGAAAGCTGCACCCAATATGCCTTGGATCGGGTGCAGTTCGGCCGCCCGATCGGCAAGTTCCAGGCGGTTCAGCACAATCTGGCGGTCCTCGCCGGCCAGGCCGCCGCCGCCACCGCCGCCGCGGACGGCGCCGCCGAGGCGCTGGCGCCGGTGCGGCTGCTGCCGATCGCCGCCGCCAAGCAGCGCACCGGCGAGGCCGCGAGCCAGGGGGCGGCGATCGCGCACCAGGTGCACGGGGCGATCGGCTTCACCTACGAGCACAGCCTGCACTACCTGACCAAGCGGCTGTGGTCGTGGCGCGACGAGTTCGGCAACGAGGCCGAATGGGCGGCGCTGCTGGGCCGCCACATGGCCGCCGCCGGGCCGGACCGGCTCTGGTTCGAAATCACCGCCGCCTGAGCCGGGAGCACGCCATGACCGCCATCGCCTTCCCCCCGCCGCCGCCCTGCCCGCAAGCCGAAACCCTGCGGCTGGAGGTGCGCGACTTCCTGGCCGCCGAACTGGCCGGCCGCACGCCGCGCCAGCGCGCCGAGAGCTGGAACGGCTATGACCGCGATTTCAGCCGCAAGATGGGCCAGCGCGGCTGGATCGGCATGACCTGGCCGAAGCGTTACGGCGGGCACGAACGCAGCGCGCTGGAACGCTACGTGGTGCTGGAGGAGATGCTGGCCGCCGGGGCGCCGGTGAACATGCACTGGATCGCCGACCGCCAATCCGGCCCGCTGCTGCTGCGCGCCGGCACCGAGGCGCAGCGCAGCGCCATCCTGCCGCGCATCGCGGCCGGGGAATGCGGGTTCTGTATCGGCATGAGCGAGCCCGATTCCGGCTCCGACCTCGCCTCCGTCCGCACCCGTGCCGCGCCGGTGCAGGGCGGGTTCCTGGTCAACGGCACCAAGCTATGGACCTCCGGCGCGCATCTGGCCGACTACATGATCCTGTTCTGCCGCACCGGGCCGGGCGAACGGCACGAGGGGACCAGCCAGTTGCTGGTGGACCTGAAGCACACCAAGGGCCTCAGCATCCGCCCGGTGCGCGCGCTGTCCGGCGAGCATCATTTCAACGAGGTGGTGTTCACCGACGCCTTCCTGCCGGAGGACGCGGTGATCGGCCAGCTCGGCCAGGGCTGGCAGCAGGTGACCAGCGAACTCGCCTATGAGCGCAGCGGGCCGGAGCGGTTTTTGTCCAGTTTCCAGGTGGTGGTGGAATTGCTGCGCGCCGCCGGGCCGGCGCCGTCCGAGCGGGTGGCGGTCGCGGTGGGGCGGCTGGCGGCGCATATGATCGCGCTGCGCCGGATGTCGCGCTCGGTGGCCGGCATGCTGCAACAGGGTGGCAACCCGGCGCTTGAGGCCGCGCTGGTGAAGGAGGTCGGCAACACTCTGGAACAGGAAATCCCCGAGATCGTCCGGCTGCTGCTGGAGGCCGAGCCGGAGGCCGATGGGGCGGACCAGCTGGCCGCGGTGCTGGGGCACACCATGCTGCATATCCCTTCGTTCTCGTTGCGCGGGGGCACGCGGGAGGTGTTGCGGGGGATGATCGCCCGGGGGCTGGGGTTGCGGTAGGGGGCAGGCAGGTCAAGGTTCACGCGGAGGCGGGGAGGCCGCCCTGGCGTTCGATGAAGGCGGCGATTTCGGGGACGCCGTGGCCGGCCCGGATGTTGGTGAAGATGAAGGGGCGTTCGGTGCGCATGCGCTTCGCGTCGCGGTCCATCACCTCCAGGCTGGCGCCGACATGGGGGGCGAGGTCGATCTTGTTGATCACCAGCAGGTCGCTGCGGGTGATGCCGGGGCCGCCCTTGCGGGGGATCTTGTCGCCGGCCGACACGTCGATGACGTAGATGGTCAGGTCCGCCAGTTCCGGGCTGAAGGTGGCGGCCAGGTTGTCGCCGCCGCTTTCGATCAGGATCACGTCCAGCGCCGGGAAGCGGCGGCGCAGTTCGGCGATGCCGGCGAGGTTGGCGCTGGCGTCCTCGCGGATGGCGGTGTGGGGGCAGCCGCCGGTTTCGATGCCCATGATGCGCTCGGGGGGGAGTGAGCCGGCGCGGGTGAGGAATTCGGCGTCCTCTTTCGTGTAGATGTCGTTGGTGATGGCGGCGATGTCGTAGCGGGGAGAGAGCGCCTTGCACAAGGCGTCCATCAGCGCCGTTTTGCCGGTGCCGACCGGGCCGCCGATGCCCACGCGCAGCGGGCCGTTGGGGGATGTCATGAGCGGAACAACCTTGTGTACTGGGTTTCGTGGCGCATGGCGGCGATGTCGGCGCGCCAGGTGAGGCTGCCAATATCATCCAGGCCGGCGCTTTGGGTTTCGGCGGCGATGGCGGTGATGGCGGGTTCGAGGGCGGCCAGCACCGCGAGGCCGGCGGATTGGCCGAGGGGGACGAGACGGACGGCTGCCGAGATGAGGTTGGCGGCGAAAGCCTGGAGCACGCCGAGGGTGGCGTCGTTCTCGGCGATGCCTTGCGCGCCGGCGAGGGCGCCTACCGCGATGGGGTAGGGGAGGTCGCCTACGAGGCGGGTGAGGACATCGGGGTTCCAGGCGGCGGCGGCGGCGCGGAAGGCGTTGCCCTGGGCTGTGGTTTCGGCGAGGAGTTCGCGCGAGGCGGCGAGGGCGCGGGCCAGGGCGGCGAGGGTGGTGAGGGCCTCGATGTCGGCGGCGGCGCGGTGGGCGTGGCGCAGCAGGATGGCGTCGGTGCGGCCGGCGCCGTGGCGGAGGATGTTTTCCAGCCAGAGGCGCAGGGTTTCGGCGTTGGCGATGTCGCCGGCTTCGACCGCCCATTCGATGCCGTGCGACCAGGCGTAGCCGCCGGTGGGGAAGGCGGGGGAGAGCCAGGCCAGCAGGCGCAGCAGGGCGGCGGGGTTAGTGTTCGTGGTCATCGTCGTGGTGGTGATGGTGGCCGCCGGCATAGGCGCCGGCTTCGGGGTCGAAGGGGGCTTCGATGCGGTCTACGTGGCCGCCGAGGCCCTCGACCATTTCCTCGATCACGTGGTCGGTGCGGATGCGGATTTTGTCGCGGATGAGCTGGACCGGGAGGTGGCGGTTGCCGAGATGCCAGGCGATGCGGACCAAAGTGGCGTCGTCGTGGGCGTGGATTTCGGCGAGCGGCTCGGGGCGGGCGACGACGCGGATGATTTTGCCGTTGGTGAGTTTCAGGCCGTCGCCGTGGCGCAGGCGGACGGCCTGGGGGAGATCGAGCAGCACTTCGGCGCCGGATTCGGTGGTGAGCAGGATGCGGCGGCGGTGCCGGCGGTCGAAATCGATCAGCACGGAGTCGGTGGCGGCCTCGGCGGGCCAGGTGGCGGTGGGGAGGACGGTGTCGCAGTGGAATTTCATGGGTGAAGTGTAGGGGGTTTGATGGTGGGGAATAAGGGAGATAAAAATTATGATATCAAAATGACCAGGGGCGTGCGAGGGCGACGCGGCTCAGGCGGGCGAAGTTCGGCGGGTGAGGTTGGGGACGCGCAGGCGCAGGCGCTGCGGGACGAAGGGCCAGACCTGCCCTGAATGTTCGCGGAACGGCGGCGGCGGGGGCGGCGGTGGCGGGCGCGGCGGAGCCTGGGGCTTCGGGCGGGGCGGCAGGCGGAGATGGGGCGGCGGCTCGATGCCATACATGCGGCAGAGCGGGCGCAACAGGCGGGCGGCCTGGGGGGCGGCGGCGCAGAGGGCGGCGATGTCGGGGTCGTGGAGCAGGGCTTCGACGCGCGGGGCCAGTTGGGCCAGCGGCTGGTGCAGGCGGATCAGCCAGGCATGGCCCTGAGGAGTGCGGCGGGGGCGCCAGGCGTCGGCCGGGTTGATGGCCGGCGTGCCGGCGCCGCCGCGCGGACGCGGCGGGCGCAGGCGCCCCGCCTGCCAGCGCGCGGCCAGACGGTCGAGCCGGGCGAGGGTGCGGCGCAGGCGGAACCAGACCAGGACCAGCAACGGGGACAGGCGATGATAGCGCGCGGCGATTTCGGCCAGGCGGGCGCAGAGGTCCGCGATATGCGGGGCGTAGCGTTGGCCGAGCGCGGAGGCCGGGGCGGGGAGGTTCACGGTTGTTAGTTATGATGACTTTCGGGGCCGCTGCAAGGGGATTCAGGGGAGGAAGGAAGCGGCGCTTATTTGAACAAAAGCGCGCAGAAAACTTTGGTGGGCCTTCGGCCGGGGTTATGGCTCGGTGCGGGTGGCTGTAGGGCGGTTGCGCTCGTGGTGCCTGGCGAGGGGGAAGGGCGGGAGCCAGGATTCGCGGCGGATGGTCCAGAGTTCGTAGGTGGGGGTGAACTGGTCGGGGGCGTCGAAGGCGCCGAGGTTGATGCCGATCTCGTCGCCGAAGATGCCGAAGACCGGGGAGCCGCAGGTGGGGCAGAACTGGCGGCCGGCGTATTCGCGGGACTCGCCCTGGATGGTGACGGCATCGGCGGGGAAGATGGCGGAGGCGTGGAACAGGGCGCCGTGGCTCTTGCGGCAATCCATGCAATGGCAGATGCCGACGCGGTAGGGCTGGCCGGTGGCGGTGAGGCGGAGGGCGCCGCAGAGGCAGGAGGCGGTGTGGGGCATGGTGGGGGGCCTTTCGCGGGTGCTGCCCCAGACAGTGGAACGGCCAGGCATCGGTTGGAACAGGGAAGTGTGTGGCGCTGGTTCAACAGGCGACCGGCGCGCCACGGTCAACGGAATGGCGGCGTGGCGCGCCGGTGGGCGGCAATTCGACCATCCGTCCCGGGACCGCGATCGCCACATTTGACGCGAACGGGCACTATCAAGGGCATGCCGCCATTTATCTCGGGCAGGACGAGCATGGGGTCCGGGTGATCGATCAATGGAACATACGAAGAAACGGTCGCGTTTGGCTTCATCACACTCCAAGCGAGCGCATCATTCGTTTTAAAAATCCTAATGGGCAATTAGTCGATCAGGGGGAATACTATCATGTTGTCAATTAACAGGGTTGCCATATATCTCATAGTTTTACGTTGTATCTTTGGTGGATCGGCTGCTGTGGCCGGAGACGACATCGGCTGTCCGCCGACGCGAAATGGCAGGCCCCTCAAGACAGTCAGTTTATTTGCGGGGCCGCCATCGGACAAGATCGAGTTGATGCCGCAGGATGGACGCTTCGTGGTTCCCCGGATACCGCAAGACGAGTGGCCCAAAACCGCGCCATACACATTGGTTTGCTCATATAGTGGTCTGGAAAATATGGCCATCGTCGTGTTGCCACATTCCATTCGCGCCTGCGATTTCCTTGATGATGGGAGAGTTGCGTGCCATTGAGCAGGCTGTCCACGGGACGCAGGACGGGCGCCGGATTCGGGTGGCCGATCAAACGAACAATTGGCATGCGTCAGGAAACGTCAGCAGCCGACATGCCCCAGGCAACAACAGAACTTCCCGGGATCATGGCCGCCGCCGAAGCTCGATCTTGGTGCGGGGTGCAGGTGACGCCTGATACCGGGGTTCGTCGAGCGGTCCGGTTGCTGTGCCTGGCACTGGTGGGGGCGGCGGCGCTGCTGACGGAAGGATGCACGCCGACGCCTGGGCAGTTGCTGCTGGGGCGGATTCGCGCGGTTCTTGACCTGCCGACGCTTGCGGATGCGCACGCGGTCGCGCGCACGCTCGGGGTTCGACTGGGGCGACATTCGGCTTGGAAGGGCGGGGAGGGCTGGGCGTTGACGAGTGGCTCGCTCGCGGTCGGGCCGGATTCGCTCATTTCGATCGCCGCTCCGGTCGCGAGTCTGATCGTTGATCCGAGCGTCTCGGCGTCATTCCGCGACAACGTCGAAGAGAGGCGCAAGGTAAAGCCGCCGCTCCGTCTTGACCTGCCGCGCGTGTTTCTGAATGTTTATATTTCTCCCGACAGGGAGTGTATCACGATGAATGATTTGGTGAAGATTTTTGGCGCTAAATTTCTAAATTACATTAATAATGTCGATCTCAAGTTTTTCAACAATACCAATAAACACACATATAACGGAAAATATGTCGATATTGCCGTATTCAACCTCGAACGAAGTCCATATCAGCAGATTAGTTTTCAATTTTCTGGACTTAACTGCGTACAATATTTTAACATACGTGACAATGACTGGCATCCATTGTGGATGATGAAATGAGATGTGTGCTGGAGACAACAGATGCCAGTAGTCACCTCATTTTGAAAGCGCGTACGTGACGGGCCTCACCGAATCAGCGGAAATTGAAGAACTACCATGCCGGCCGATCCCACCAGTAGGAGTTTGTCGGAGCGACTCGCAAAACCAGAAATTGAGCTCGAAAAACATCAACCTTGGGGCCGACAATGAAAATACACTGCGCAAAAACGCTTCTCTTGGGGGCTGTCCTTCTTGTCGCTTCGTGTGCGACCATGCTCGGTGATGCCGCAACAGTTCAGGAGCCATTTCCGAACGTAGGGCGCCAGGGTAGTACCGCTCAGTTAACTTTTCAGTTGAATTACGCAACTACTTATGAATTCCATATCGGTCTGAAGTGCGTTTACCCATCGTGCGATCGGATAAAACTGTTCGACTCGCTGCAGGCAAAAGACGGCAATGCGCGTCTGTACGAGCGTTATTACAGAAAAAAGCAATTCCAGTACCGCTTAGTATGAAAATTGTTCAAATAGGTGGGGTGTCGAATAAAATCTTACTTGACACTGCATTTTCGAACGTCGGACAAAACATGCTTGACCAAAATTATATATATATTTATCTTGAGTCCATGCACTTTTCTCCCGGGCAATATCGCGTTTCAGTGACATTTACGCATGATGTCGCGGAGATATCGGGATTTCCCGCAATATTGTTGGCTACGCTTCCTCGCATGCCTTAGCAGTGAGGCCTTCTGTCGATGAATCCGCGTCGTCGGGGTGCCGCGCCAAGACTTCCGCCAAGAGGACTGATCAGCGGCGCAACGACATCGTCCGTGCCTTCGGTTCCCTCCGTGAATTGGGCCGAAGGCGCGGATGAAGTTTTTTTGCTTCTTTTTGTTCACAAAAAGAAGACTTCGCTTCCTTCACTCCGTCAGAACAAAAAGTACCGCTGCGCCATCGGGAGCACCGTGGCGGGTTCGCAGGTGAGGAGCACGCCGTCGGCGCGGACTTCGTAGGTTTCGGGGTCTACTTCGATGACGGGGAGGGCGTTGTTCAGGACCATGTCTTTTTTGCCGATGGTGCGGGTGTTTTTGACGGGGGAGAGGAGGCGGGAGAGGCCGAGTTTTTCGCCGAGGTTGTCGTCCAGCGCGGCCTGGGGGAGGAAGGTGATGCAGGTGGCGGCGAGGGCTCGGCCGAGTTGGCCGAACATGGGGCGGTAGTGGACGGGTTGGGGGGTGGGGATGGAGGCGTTGGGGTCGCCCATGGGGGCCATGGCGATGCTGCCGCCTTTGAGGATGAGGTCGGGTTTGACGCCGAAGAAGGCGGGGGACCAGAGGACGAGGTCGGCGAGTTTGCCGATGGCGACTGAGCCGACTTCGTGGGAGAGGCCTTGGGCTATCGCGGGGTTGATGGTGTATTTGGCGATGTAGCGTTTGACGCGGTTGTTGTCGGCGGGGCCGTCGCCCCCTCCTTCAGCAAGCTTGAGGGGGCCGCGCTGGACCTTCATTTTGTGGGCGGTTTGCCAGGTGCGGATGATGACTTCGCCGACGCGGCCCATGGCCTGGCTGTCGGACGAGATCATGGAGAGGGCGCCGAGGTCGTGGAGGATGTCTTCGGCGGCGATGGTTTCGCGGCGGATGCGGGATTCGGCGAAGGCGACGTCTTCGGGGATTGAGGGGTCGAGGTGGTGGCAGACCATCAGCATGTCGAGGTGTTCGTCGAGCGTGTTGGCGGTGTAGGGGCGGGTGGGGTTGGTGGAGCTGGGCAGCACGTAGGGCAGGCCGGCGACGCGGATGATGTCGGGCGCGTGGCCGCCGCCGGCGCCTTCGGTGTGGAAGGCGTGGATGGTGCGGCCCTTGAAGGCGGCGATGGTGTCTTCGACGAAGCCGGATTCGTTGAGGGTGTCGGTGTGGATCATCACCTGGATGTCGTGCGCGTCGGCGACGGAGAGGCAGCAGTCGATGGCCGCCGGGGTGGTGCCCCAGTCTTCGTGGAGCTTGAGGGAGGATGCGCCGGCGCGGATCATTTCTTCCAGGGCGGCGGGGCGGGAGGCGTTGCCCTTGCCGGCGAAGGCGAGGTTGACGGGCAGCGCCTCGGCGGCCTGGAGCATGCGGGCGAGGTGCCAGGGGCCGGGGGTGCAGGTGGTGGCGGCGGTGCCGGTGGCGGGGCCGGTGCCGCCGCCGACCATGGTGGTGATGCCGGAGGCCAGGGCTTCCTCGACCTGTTGCGGGCAGATGAAGTGGATATGGGCGTCGATGCCGCCGGCGGTGAGGATCTTGCCTTCGCCGGCGATGATTTCGGTGCCGGGGCCGATGATGATGGTGACGCCGGGCTGGATGTCGGGGTTGCCGGCCTTGCCGATGGCGGCGATGCGGCCGTTGATGATCGAGACATCGGCTTTGACGATGCCCCAGTGGTCGATGATCAGCGCGTTGGTGATGACGGTGTCGGCGGCGCCCTCGGCCTGGGAGGCTTGGGACTGGCCCATGCCGTCGCGGATGACCTTGCCGCCGCCGAATTTGACTTCGTTGCCGTAGGTGGTGAGGTCGCGCTCGACTTCGACCCAGAGGTCGGTGTCGGCGAGGCGGACGCGGTCGCCGGTGGTGGGGCCGTACATGTCGGCGTAGGCGCGGCGGGTGATGCGGGCCATCAGTCGAGCGCTCCCATGATGTCGGCGCGGAAGCCGTGGATTTCGCGGGCGCCTTCGAAGGGGATGAGGGTGATGGTGCGGCGCTGGCCGGGTTCGAAGCGGATGGCGGTGCCGGCGGCGATGTCCAGCCGTTGGCCGCGGGCGAGGGTGCGGTCGAAGGCGAGGGCGGGGTTGGTTTCGGCGAAGTGGTAGTGGCTGCCGACCTGGATGGGGCGGTCGCCGGTGTTGGCGACTTCCAGCGTGGTGCGGGGGAGGTTGGGGTTGAGTTCGATGTCGCCGGGGGCGGTGATGATTTCGCCGGGGATCATCGGATCGGCTCGTGAACGGTGACGAGCTTGGTGCCGTCGGGGAAGGTGGCTTCGACCTGGACGTCGTGGATCATCTCGGCGATGCCCTCCATGACCTGTTCGCGGGTGAGGATTTGGGCGGCGGATTGCATGAGGTCGGCGACCGTGCGGCCGTCGCGGGCGCCTTCCACGACGAAATCGGTGATTAGCGCGACGGTTTCGGGGTGGTTGAGCTTGACGCCGCGCTCCAGGCGGCGGCGGGCGACCTGGGCGGCCATGGCGATCAGCAGCTTGTCCTTTTCTCGCGGCGTCAGGTTCATCGGGGTCTCCTCAACACATCCAGACGCGGGGCAGGGGGCGGGGGCCGCGCAGGCAGGCCAGGGCGGCGAGCACGGCCTCGCGCAGGGCGGCGCCGTCGGCGGCGGTGACGCGGGCGAGCAGCATGCCGTTCCAGGCGCTGGCGCCGGCGTCGTTGTTCTTCCACGCCGCGCGCAGCGGCGCCAGCCGCGAGTCGGCGTCGGGCGCCACCAGCACCAGGGTGGCGAGCGCGCCGGCGCCGGCGGCGATGGCGGGGCGGGCGAGGGCGTCGGCGGGGCCGTGCAGGCGGATGGCGTCGTGCAGCAAGGGCTGGCCGGCGCGGTCGATGCGAATGCGGTCGTGCAGGCGGCAGTTGGCGACGCGCTCGCCCATCAGGGCGCGGCCGAAGACCAGGGATTCGACGCCGAGGAACCAGGCGTCGGCGGCCAGTTCCACGTGCAGCGTGCGGTCCAGCGCGCAGCTTTCGAACAGGATGCTTTCCTGCGGCAGCCATTCGGCGGCGGCGCCGGGTTCGACGGCGAGGCTGGTGCGGATGTGGGCGGGGGGGTCCTCGGGCAGGGCGCGGTAGAAGCGTTCGGCGGCCTGGGCGGCGAAGCTGGCGCTGGCGCCGTGGCGGACGCGCAGCGTGGTGCGCAGGGTGTCACCGCCGGCGACGCCGCCGGAGGTGTTCAGCGTCACCACCTCGGCCCAGCCGGGGGGGCGGGGGAAGCGGGCCTTCAGGCAGCCCTGCTGGCGCAGGTCGTCCAGGACCGTGCGGCCCTCGCGCAGTTTCATGGTGACGTGCAGGTCGCCATGGGCGCGCTGGTGCTCAGACGGAGAGGCGGCGGCGGACATCCTGTTCGTCGAGCTCCTCTCGCCGGCCGTCCAGCACGATGTCGCCACGGTCCATCACGGCGATGCGTTGGGCGAGCGCGCGGGCGAAGTCATAATACTGCTCGACGAGCAGGATGGCCATGCCGCCGCGCTCGCGCAGCAGGGTGATGACGCGGCCGATATCCTTGATGATGCTGGGCTGGATGCCCTCGGTCGGTTCGTCTAGCACCAGCAGGCGGGGCTTCATCACCAGGGCGCGGGCGATGGCGAGCTGCTGTTGCTGGCCGCCGGAGAGGTCGCCGCCGCGCCGGCGGAGCATGGTCCGGAGGATGGGGAAGAGGTCGAATATCTCGTCGGGCACGCGGCGCTGGCCGCGCGGCAGGACGGCGAAGCCGGTCTCCAGGTTCTCGCGCACGCTGAGCAGCGGGAAGATGTCGCGGCCCTGCGGCACGCTGGCGATGCCGCGGCGGGCGCGCTCGTAGGTGGGCAGGCGGGTGATGTCGGCGCCGTCCCAGGTGATGCGGCCGGCGGAGACGGGGTGGACGCCGGTGACCGCGCGCAGCAGGCTGGTCTTGCCGACGCCGTTGCGGCCGAGCAGGCAGGTGACCTCGCCGATCTCGGCGCGCAGCGAGACCTGGCGGAGGGCGATGGCGGCGCCGTAATGCAGGCCGACCTTCTCGACGGTGAGCATCGCTATCGCCCCAGATAGACTTCGACGACCCGCGGGTCTTCGCTGACATAGTCGATGCTGCCCTCGCTGAGCACCGAGCCTTCGTGCAGCACCGTCACCTTCACGCCGAGGGCGCGGACGAAATCCATGTCGTGCTCCACCACCACCACGCTGCGGGTGCGGTTGATCTCGCGCAGCAGCTCGGCGGTCTGCTCGGTTTCGGCGTCGGTCATGCCGGCGACCGGCTCGTCCACCAGCAGGAGTTGCGGCTCCTGGGCCAGGAGCATGCCGATTTCCAGCCATTGCTTCTGGCCGTGGCTGAGGTCGCCGGCGCGGCGGCGGCGCAATTCGCCGAGGCGGGTGGTGGCCAGGATCGCCTCGATGCGCTCGGCTTCCTCGGCGGTTTCGCGCGCCCACAGGGTGAAGCGCGGGCGGCGGTCGCCGGCCAGGGCGAGCAGCAGGTTGTCCCAGACGGTGTGCGGCTCGAACACCGTGGGTTTCTGGAACTTGCGGCCGATGCCGAGCTCGGCGATGGCGGGCTCGTCGAGGCGGGTGAGGTCGGTGTCGCGGCCGAAGACCACGCGGCCCTGGTCGGGGCGGGTCTTGCCGGTGATCACGTCCATCATGGTGGTCTTGCCGGCGCCGTTGGGGCCGATCACCGCGCGCATCTCGCCGTGCTCGATGAAGAAGCTCAGGGCGTTCAGCGCGCGGAAGCCGTCGAAGCTGACGCTGACGCCGTCGAGGTAGAGCAGGGTGTCTTCCTGGGGGCGGCTCATGCTGCACCTTGAAGCGGAGGAAGGAAGTCTTCTTTTTGTGAACAAAAAGAAGCAAAAAAACTTTGTCCGATTGGCTCGGAACGCGAGCCGGCACCGAATTCGAACGATTGAAGTTTTTTGGTTCTTTTTTTAAAAAAAGAACTGCTTGCTTCCTTCATTCCGCAGGCTCCCGCACCGCCGCCGCCTTCGGGGCCTTCCGCGCCCGCGACAGCAATCCCATGATCCCGCCCGGCAGCAGCAGCGTCACCAGGATGAACAGCGCCCCCAGCGCGAACAGCCACAATTCCGGCAGCGCCCCGGTGAAGTAGGTCTTGCCGGCATTCACCAGCACCGCCCCCAGGATCGCGCCGACCAGCGTGCCGCGGCCGCCGACGGCGACCCATATGACGGCTTCGATGGAGTTGGCGGGCGCGAATTCGCTGGGGTTGATGATGCCGACCTGCGGCACGTACAGCGCGCCGCCGATGCCGGCCATGATGGCGGAGACGACGAAGACGAACAGCTTGTAGTGCTCCGGCCGGTAGCCGAGGAAGCGGGTGCGGCTTTCGGTGTCGCGCACCGCGATCAGCACCCGCCCGAAGCGGGAGGTGACGAGATAGCGGGTGATCAGCAGGCAGGCGCACAGCAGCGCCGCGGTGGCCAGCAGCAGGCCGACCCGCGTGGACTCGGTCGACAGCGGCAGGCCGAACATGTCCTTGAAGTCGGTCAGCCCGTTATTGCCGCCGAACCCCATGTCGTTGCGGAAGAAGGCCAGCAGCAGCGCGTAGGTCAGCGCCTGGGTGATGATCGACAGGTACACGCCCGACACCCGGCTGCGGAAGGCCAGCCAGCCGAACACCAGCGCCAGCAGGCCGGGCACGGCGACCGCCATCAGCAGCATGAACAGCGCGTTGTCGAACCCCATCCAGTACCAGGGCAATGCTTTCCAGTTCAGGAACACCATGAAATCCGGCAGCACCGCGTTGCCGTATACCCCGCGCGTGCCGATCTGGCGCATCAGGTACATGCCCATGGCGTAGCCGCCGAGCGCGAAGAACGCCGCATGCCCCAGGCTGAGGATGCCGGCGAAGCCCCACACCAGGTCCACCGCCAGCGCCAGGATGGCGAAGCACAGATATTTGCCGACCAGCGAGACCACATAGGTCGGCACATGGGCGGCCGACTCCGGCGCGGTGCCGAGGTTGAGCGCGGCCAGCAGCAGCGCGCCGCCCAGCACGGCCACCAGGCAGATGAGGGTGGATGCGCGGCTCATGCCTCCACCGCCCGGCCCTTGAGCGGGAACAGCCCGCGCGGCCGCCGCTGGATGAACAAGATCAGCAGCACCAGCACCACGATCTTGCCCAGCACCGCGCCGGCCACCGGCTCCAGGAATTTGTTGACCACCCCCAGCGTCAGCGCGCTGACCACGGTGCCCCACAGATTGCCGACGCCGCCGAACACCACCACCATGAAGCTGTCGATGATGTAGCCCTGGCCGAGATTGGGGCTGACATTGTCGATCTGGCTCAGCGCCACCCCCGCCATGCCGGCCACGCCGGAGCCGAGGCCGAAGGTCAGCGCGTCGATCCACGGCGTGCGGATGCCCATCGCGGCGGCCATGCGGCGGTTCTGCGTCACCGCGCGCATGCGCAGGCCCAGCGAGGTGAAGCGCAGCGCGGCCATCAGGGCGGCCAGCACCAGGAAGGCGAACACGATGATGGTCAGCCGGTTCCAGGTGATGGTCAGCCCGCCCCACTGGGTGGCCCCGCTCATCCAGGCCGGCGTGCCGACATCGCGGTTGGAGGCGCCGAACACGCTGCGCACCAGCTGTTGCAGCACCAGCGACAGCCCCCAGGTGGCCAACAGCGTCTCCAGCGGCCGGCCGTACAGGAAGCGGATCATGCAGCGCTCGATCAGCACGCCGGCCGCGCCCGAGACCAGGAAGGCCAGCGGCACCGCGAAGAACAGGCTGGCGCCGAACAGCCCCGGCGCGTGGGCGCGGATCACCTGCTGCACCACGAAGGTGGTGTAGGCGCCCAGCATCACCATCTCGCCATGCGCCATGTTGATTACGCCCATCACGCCGAAGGTGATAGCCAGGCCGGCGGCGGCGAGCAGCAGCACCGAGCCGAGCGACAGCCCGTAGAACACGCTCTGCGCCAGGCTCCACATTTCCTGCATGCGCGCGATCGCCGCCGCCGCGGTGGCCGCCGCCGCCGCCACCGCCGGCGATTGCGCGCCCAGTGAGGCCAGCACGCCGCTGGCGGCCAGGTCGCCGCGGTCGCGCAGCACGGCGATGGCGGCGATCTTGTCTGCGTCCGTCGCATCCGGCCTGGCCAGCAGGGCGGCGGCCTGCGCCTGGCGCAGCGCCTGCTTCACCTCGCCGTCCTGCTCCTTGGCGAGCGCCCGGTCCAGAGCCGGCAGCGCCGCCGGGTCGCGGGTTTTGAACACCTCGCCGGCCGCCTTCAGCCGAGTGGCGCGATTGGCCGAGAACAGGTTGAGGTTGCCCATCGCGCCCTCGATGGCGCGCCGCACGGCGTTGTTGACGCTGACAGAGGTGAGGTCGTCCTCGTTGATGCCGGGCGCCTTGGCGCCGGTGCGGGCATCGACGAAATCGTCATCGCCGTTCTTGATGTAGAACTTGCCGCCATCGGCGAAATACAGCGCGTCGTTCTGCAAGGCCGCGATGATCGCCTCGGCGCGCGGGTTGCCGGAGGTGGCGAGCGCGCCGACGGCAGCGGCCACCGTGTCGAAATTATCCGACGCCAGCCCGGTGAACGGGTCCTCGGTCTGGGCACGCGCGGCGCTTGGCAGCAGCAAGGCCAGCAGCAGCAGCACTCGGCAGAGTCGGATCATCGGGAGGGTCCGGGGGGTTGCGGCGCGGGGGTTGCCCCCGGCCGGTTCCCCTCCCCGCGCGCGGGCGGGGAGGGGTCGCGAGGCAGGGTCGGGCGGTTACTTGGAGGCGCCGCCGCACTTGCCGGTGACGACGTTGAAGTTGCCGCAGAACAGCGGGTGCCGCCAATCGGCGATCAGGTCTTTCGAGCCTTCCAGATACGGCGACCATTCCTGCGCCACTACTTCGCCGGGCGTCTTCCAGACCACGTTGAACTGGCCGTCGCCCTTGATCTCGCCGATGAACACCGGCTTGGTGATGTGGTGGTTCGGCATCATCGTGGCGTAGCCGCCGGTGAGGTTCGGCACGGTCACGCCGATCATCGCGTCGATCACCTTGGTGGGGTCGGTGGTGCCGGCCTTCTGCACCGCCTTCACCCACATGTTGAAGCCGATATACGAGGCTTCCATCGGGTCGTTGGTGGTGCGCTTCGGCTTCTTGGTGAAGGCGTGCCATTCCTTGATGAACGCGGTGTTGGCCGGGGTCTTGATGCTCTCGAAGTAGTTCCAGGCGGCCAGATGGCCGACCAGCGGCTTGGTATCCAGGCCCGCCAGCTCCTCCTCGCCCACCGAGAACGCCACCACCGGGATGTCGGTGGCCTTGATGCCCTGGTTGCCGAGCTCCTTGTAGAACGGCACGTTGGCATCGCCGTTGATGGTCGAGACCACGGCGGTCTTTTTGCCGGCGGAGCCGAACTTCTTGATCTCGGCCACGATGTTCTGCCAGTCGCTATGGCCGAACGGCGTGTAGTTGATCATGATGTCTTCCGGGGCGACACCCTTGGACTTCAGGTAGGCTTCCAGGATTTTGTTGGTGGTGCGCGGATACACGTAGTCGGTGCCGGCCAGCACCCAGCGCTTCACCGAGCCGCCTTCCTTGCTCATCAGGTAGTCCACCGCCGGGATCGCCTGCTGGTTGGGTGCGGCGCCGGTGTAGAAGACGTTCTTGCTGCTTTCCTCGCCTTCGTACTGCACCGGGTAGAACAGGATTGAGTTCAGTTCCTCGAACACCGGCAGCACCGACTTGCGCGACACGCTGGTCCAGCAGCCGAACACCACGGCCACCTTGTCCACTGAGATCAGCTGGCGCGCCTTCTCGGCGAACAGCGGCCAGTTGGAGGCCGGGTCCACCACGACGGGCTCAAGCTTCTTGCCGAGCAGCCCGCCTTTCTTGTTCTGCTCCTCGATCAGCATCAGCATCACGTCCTTCAACGTGGTCTCGCTGATCGCCATCGTGCCGGACAGCGAATGCAGGATGCCGATCTTGATGGTGCCTTGCGCCCGCGCGGGCGTGGGGGCGGATACCCCCAGGAAAGCGGCGGCTGCGGCGGCGGCCAGGCCGATGCCGCGAAGCCAGGTGCGGACTGATCCCATGAAGCCTTCCTCGTGTTTCTTGTTCATGCCGGAACATGGCGACGGTGCCACCGGCCGAGGAATGCCTACGCAATTACCATGCCGAACAGGTTTCAGGTTCTGAAACGAGGCGGCAGGCCGATCGACTATGCAAGTGAACAGGAAATTTGCACGCCGTTCACGCGCAATGGCGTAAATCTGGGCAGTTCTGGGAGCGTTACCGCCCGGTGAAGCGCGGCTTGCGCTTCTCCTTGTGGGCGGCGATGCCCTCCTGCAAATCCGCGCTGGCGCGCACCCGCCCGAGCACCTGGCTGGTCGCCGCCATCCGCTCCACCGGGCCGGGCGGCAGGATAATGTCGTTGACGAAATGCTTCAGCGTCTCGATCACCAGCGGCGCCGCGTCCAGCAGCTCGGTTGCCATGGCGATCGCCGCCTGCTCATGCGTGCCGTTCGGCACCACGCGGTTGGTGAAGCCCACCTCGTAGGCGCGCTGGGCGGAGATCTTGCTGCCCAGCAGCATCACCTCCATCGCCAGCTTGTGCGGCATGCGGGTGACCAGCGAGCTGATCATGCCGCCGGTCAGGCCCAGCTTCGCCTCGGGGTAGTAGAACTGCGTGCTCTCGGCCGAGACCATCAGGTCGCACATCATCACCATCACGATCGCGCCGCCGACGCACCAGCCGGAGGTGGCGGCGATGATCGGCTTGTTGGTCCGGAAGCCGACATTGGGGATGCAGCGCCACAGCTCCGGCAGGTCCGACACGTCGGCCCCGGCCGAGAAGGCGCGCTCGCCGGCCGCCGACAGCACCGCCACGCGCTGCTCGCTGCGGTCGAAATCCTCGAAGGCCCGTTGCAGTTCCACCGCCACCGCGCTGCTGATGGCGTTCAGCCGGTCCGGCCGGTTGATGCGGATGATCGAGATCGCGCCCTGCGCTTCGATGGTGACGACGGACATCCCCCGGCTCCTTTTCTGTTCTGTGGCGTTGATTTCGCCACGGAAGCGGCGGGGTGGAAAGGGCTGGCCGGGAAGGGGTTGGCGTGGCGCCGCCGGCCGGCCTAGGCTGGGCGCAATCAATACGACAAGGGAGCGGCGCGTCCACATGAGCTTCGAGAATCGTCTGACCGAACTGGGTCTGGAATTGCCGCCGGCGCGCGCGCCGCTGTACAGCTACGTGCCCGTGGTGGTGGAGGGTGGCCTGGCCTGGGTGTCCGGCCAGTTGCCCTGGCACGGCGAGGGCCTGCTGGCCACCGGGCGGCTGGGCCAGAATGTCGATATCGAGGCCGGGCGCGCCTGTGCCCGGCTCTGCGTGCTGCATGGCCTGGCCTCGCTGCGCGCCGAGCTGGGCTCGCTGGACCGGGTGCGGCGGATCGTCAAGGTGGTGGGCTTCGTCTCCTCGGCGGCCGATTTCTACGACCAGGCGATGGTGGTGGACGGCGCCTCCACCCTGCTGGGCGAATTGTTCGGCGAGGCCGGCCGGCATGCCCGCTCGGCCATCGGCATGGCCGCCCTGCCGCGCAACACGCCGGTGGAGGTGGAGTTCGTGGCCGCGGTGGTCTGATCGGCCCCGCCTCGCCCGGCCCCGCCTCGCCCGGCCGCGACTCAGGCGATCAGGTAGATCGGGCTCGACCATGCCTGGTGGCCGTCCGCCTGGGTGACCCGCACATGCACCGGCAGGTCGGCGGTGCCGGCATGGGTCACGCTGTGGCTGAAGGCCAGCCGGGTCGGCAGCAGCTCCGGCATGCGGTAAAGCGAGAGGGCGCGGCCGAGGCCGCCGAAATCCAGCCGCACCCCCTTGGCGTCCAGCGCGGCGGTCGGAAAGCGGCCGCCGCCGAGATGGGTTTCGAGGACGATTTCCTCCGTCCGCCCGTTCTCCATCCACAGGTCGATCCCCGCCCCGTTACCGGTGGTGGCCGATTGCCACATCAGTCGCCGGCCAGGCTCGACGACTTCCAGCGGGTGCTCGGGGTCGCGGAAATTGACCGGCTCCGCCCGGAGAAACCGGCCGTTCGCGACCAGAAGCGCGCCCAGCCAGGGCACTTCCCGGCCCCGCCCGCGATATTCGGCGCCCTGCCAGAGGACACGGATGCGCCGGCTCGTCGCCTCCGGCTCCGGCCGCTCGCGGTGGACGAGGGTGGGGCCGTGGAAGATGTCGATCCGCTCGATCGGCGCTGATCCGACCACTTCGACATCCAGCCGCATTGCCTGCCCGCCGGGCCGCACGATGTCGCCCATCTGCGCGCGCGTGGCCGGCCGGGCGGTGGCCGGGCCGAGTGCGGGGTCGTCGTCGAACAACGCCACCGGGGCGGCGAAATGGCCCTCGGCCGAGAGGAACAGGCGGGTGCCGGTGGTGCCGTAGTGGTGGCGGGCGCGCAGCGCGGCGAACAGGGCGGGGCGGCTCAGTTCCGGCATCAGGTAGCAGGTCAGTCCGCCGATGGTGCTGGGATGCGCGGCGCCCGGACGGCCTTTGTGGTCGTCGCTGTGGCAGGCCACGCCGACGCGGTGGCCCAGCGCGAAGGCGTCGTGCAGCAGCCATTCGAAGGTGCCCCAGGTGGAATGCACCTCCACCGTGCGTTCCAGCCGGCCGTCATGGGCCGCTTGCAGGTCGGCATAGCGGCCGCCGGCATGGGCGATCACCACCGCGTCCTCGCCCTGCAGCGCCTCGAACAGCGCGGCGGCGGTGTGTACGTCGCTGGCCTGCGGGGTGCCGGACTCCACCAGCACGGAGGAGGAGCGGCGGATCGGGCGGCCTTCGGTGGCGTAGAACACGTTGCGGTCGCCGCCCCGGCCGGTGTTGCCGGACCATTCGTAGCCCGGCACCGCGACGAAGCGGCCCGGCACGTCGTAGTCGCGGGTGAGGCGGTTGAGCCGGCCCCAGAACGCGTCGGTCATCTGGAAGTCGTTGCCCTGGTGGCCGACGATGTCCACGAAGGCGCGGTCTCTGGCGTAGGCGAAATAATCCTCAACCGAATTGGTGCCGATGGTCTCCTCGCTTTGCCCGTGCAGGTCACCCCAGAAATGGCGCAGCTTCGGCGCGGCCACCACGCGCAGCGGATTGGCCCGGCACAGCACCGTACCGGCCGCGTCCTCCACCGCCAGCGACAGCTCGCCAGGGGCCGCGCGCAGCCCCTCCAGCACCAGCGGGCCGTCGTCGCGGCGCAGCACCGCCTGCTCGGGCAGGCCGGCCACCGGGGCGGAGGGCCGAAACCGCAGCACCGCTTCCGCCTGCTCCGTCGGGTTGCCCCAGCGGTCCTCGGCCAGGACGGCGAGGCGGAACGGGTTGCTGGCCAGGGTCGGCCAGATCGCCTGCCAGCGCGCCGGCGGGCCGGCCACCAGGGCGAATTCCGGCGAAGGGGCGATCTCGGTGAATTCGTAGGTGGCGAAGGCATCCACCAGCACCTTGAACTCGAAGGTGGATTCGCAATTGGTCTGCAGCCGCAGCCCGGGCGACCCCTGGCGGCGGTCGCCAAAGCGCGCCGTGATGGTCTCGCCGGCGCGCAGGAAGCCTTGGCTGACGCGGATGAACAGCGTGTTCACCCACGGCCGGATGTTCACCCGGTCCACCCGTGCCTCCAGCACCGCGCCGTTGCTGGCCTTGACGCTGGTGTAGTTGGCGGCCTTCGGGTCGGTGAATTGCGGCCGGGCCATGTCCGAGCTGCCGCGCCAGGCGATCTTGAGGTGCCCGCCGTCGTCGATGCCGAAGGCGCCGGCGGTGTAGGTCAGCACCAACTCGGCGAGGCTGCCGGCTTCGAACGGGCCGGCAGGGGTTAGGGTGGCGGTGCCCATTTGGTCGGGCAGGTAGCGGGCGAGGGGCATCGATACAGGGTCCGGGAGGGGAAGGAGGCAAGTCTTCTTTTGTGAACAAGAAGAAGCAAAAGACTTGCCGGCGGGAGTATTGGTGGCGAAAGCGCTATCTGTAAACGGACAAAAAAAATCCGATTCCTTACTCTAACAAAAAGAACGCGCGATATTAGTTGCCTTATCGATCAATGAAGCGCCATTTCCGACGGCGGGAACAGCATGATCCGAGGCAGGAAGCTCGCCTGTAGATCGTGGCGATCCCGATGGGGGTGCCGGACAGGATGCGCACCATCCTGCGGGCAAGCCCGATGTCCGCGGGCGAGCCCACCGCCATCGGGTTCAGCCCGTACGTCAGCACCTCTCGCCCCGCTGCTGGTCGGGGGTGATCACCGGGATGTTCAGCGCGCGGGCCATGCGGCAGTCTCCCTTGTGGCGTCCGATCATGTCGGATCGCATGTTCGGACGTTGAAGGCAGGCGGGGCGCTACCTCGCTGCATTGTAAGAAAGCTTACAGTTTTCTTAAGTGCTGACAATTGTCCGCGGATATCGGTACGATATCGAAATAAGTGCTGATGCAGCCATACCGGCTCAGGCATTCTCTCGCCGCGCCCGGCGGCGCTGCGGAGGTGCCACGAGACATGTACCGCCGGTAGCCGGCCGCCCTAATCCATCTCCCAGCCGCGGTTGCGCAACGTGGGCACCGGCGCGTGTGCCCGCCGCAGCCCGGGGTCCAGCGCCATCCAGTGCAGCAGCCGCTCCAGCACGCCACGGGTGGGGAAGGCGAGGTCCAGCGCCAGCGCCTGTTCCAGCCCGTACCAGCGCAGGTCCTCAAGCTCGCCCGAGCCGGCCAGCGTGCCGCCGACCTGCTCGGCATCGACCACAAGGAAGCGGGCGTCGAAGCGAATCGGCGAGCGTTCGGGGGTGATGGCGCGGCAGATATAGTCCAGCCCCGCCAGCTCCGGCGGCGCCCCCAGGGTCAGGCCGGTCTCCTCCTCCAGCTCGCGCGCGGCGGCGATGCCCAGCGCGTGGGCCAGTTGCTCGTCGGCGCCCCTCATCAGCCGGGCCACCACGTCCTCGCGCAGCTGGCTCGCCGAGGGGGCGGCGTGGTCGGCCTCGTCCACCCGGCCGCCAGGGAACACCAGGCGGTTGGGCATGAATTTGTGGCCGGCGCCGCGCATGCCCATCAGCACCTCCGGCGTGTGCCCGCCCCGCAGCACCAGCAGGCTGGCGGCGGGGCGGGCGGGAGCAGGTGGGGCGGGCGGGGTTGGCGGCACGTCGGTCATGCGAGTCTCCTGTCGGGCGCACCCTTGCCCCGGCGCGCCCGCCGCGCAAGCGTGCAGCCGAGCAATCCCCGAGGAGGACCCATGTCGGCACCCTATGCGACCCACCGCGCCCAGATCGCCGCCATATTGACCGCCTGGGGCATGCCGCCCGAGCCGGCCGCGCGTACCGCGGAAATCCTCGGCTGGGCGGACCTGCACGGGGTGGACAGCCACGGCATGTCCATGCTGACCCAGTACGACGGCTGGCGGCGGGAGGGGCGGCTGGACCTGGCGGCGACGCCCCGGATCGCCCGCGAATCGCCGGTGTCGGCGCTGGTCGAGGGCGGCGGCGGGCTGGGCCATGTGCCGGCGGATTTCGCCATGCGCCTGGCGGTGGCCAAGGCGCGGAAGGTGGGGATGGCGGCGGTGTCGGTGCGCGACAGCTCGCATTTCGGCGCCTGCGGCTATTACGGCCTGATCGCCGCCGAAGCCGGGCTGATCGGCATCGTCACCACCACCGCCGCCGGGGTGCGGGTGGCGCCGACCTTCGGGGCGCAGGCGAAGCTGGGCACCGACCCGTGGTGCTTCGCGGCCCCCGGCGAGCCGGGGCGGCCGTTCCTGCTGGACATGGCCACCACCACGGTGGCCTTCGGCCGGGTACGCAACAAGGCCAACGAGGGCCTGGCCGCCCCGCCCGGCTGGGTGCTGACGCCCGAGGGCGGGCCGAGCACCGACCCGGCGGACGTGACCGAGCGGGCCGGCTTCCTCACCTCGTTGGGCGGCTCGGCGGAGAATGCCAGCTACAAGGGCTATGGGCTGGCGATGATGGTGGACATCCTGGCCGGTGGCTTGGCGGGCATGAGCTTCCCCTCCGACCCCGACCATACGCGGCGGCTGCCGGGGATCGGGCTGGGGCATTTTTTCCTGGCGATGAACCCCGAAATTTTCCGCGATTCCGGCGATTTTCGCGCCGATGTGGCCCGTTTTTGCGGCCAGATGCGCGCCACCACTCCGATCGATCCGGCCCGCCCGGTGCTGGTGGCCGGCGACGCCGAACGCGCGATCGCCGCGCGCCGGCTGGCCGAGGGGGTGCCGGTGGGCGCCGGGCTGGCCGCGCGCATCCGCGCCATCGCCGAGGCGGCGGGAGCGCCGTGGCTGCTGGGGTAGGGGGCTACGCCGGGCCGGGGGCGCCAGGGGGGGCGGCCGCGGCCACGGCGCGGACGATCTGTGGGTCCCTGGGGAAGCGCATGGCGCCGTCGGCCAGCACGGCGGCGGCCTCGTCCGGCCGGCCGGCGGCGAGCAGGCAGTCATGGCCGCGGACGTAGCTGTCGATGTCGCCGGCGGCCTCGTTTCGGACCTGCTCCCAAAGCCGCGCCCCCTCCGCCCAGTCGCCGGCGGACTGCGCCGCCTCCGCCAGCACCTTGGTCAGCTGGGATGGGTTGTGCACGCGGCTGCGGGCGCCTTCGAGCATGCGCACGGCCTCGGCGCGGCGGCCGGCGCGGAGCAGTACCCTGGCGCCGCCGGCGAAGCCGAGGGCATCGTCCGGAAAATAGCGGCGCGCCGCCTTCCAGTGGCGCGCCGCCACCACCCAGTCGCCCTTGTGCTGGGCGATGGCGGCGCGCAGCTGGTAGATGTGCAGCGGGGCATCCGACTTGCTGGCGAGCGGCGCCAGCAGCGCCTCGGCCTCGTCGTATTCCTTGCGCCGGATCATCGCGCCGGCGCGGTCGATATCGGCCACGTACCGCCACAGCGCCGGCTTCTGGCGGCGGAAATTGCCGAAGTAGAACGTGCCGAGCAGCAGCACGAACATGCCCGCCGCGATCATGGCGGCAACGAAGGCGGTGTGGCTGTTCATGGCGCCGGCCTACCTTTCTCCGGCCGGCGCGGCGGCGATCAGCGCATCGGCCATCACCACGCCCTGGCCTTCCGGGAGCACGATCAGCGGGTTGATCTCGGCCTCCGCCACCGCCGCCAGTCCGGCGAGCCGTGAGACGGCGGCCACCGCGTGGGCCAGGGCCGCGAGGTCGCCCCTGGGCAGGTTGCGGTAGCCGCGCGCCGGGGCCAGACCGCGCACCTGGGCGATCATCGCCATCGCCTCCGCCTCGGTGACCGGGGCCAGGCGCAGCACCACGTCGCGGTAGATCTCGGCCAGCACGCCGCCGGCGCCGAGCGCCACGATGGGGCCGACCAGCGGGTCGTGACGGTAGCCCAGGATGACCTCGGCCACGCCGCGCACCATCGGCTGGGCGATGAAGCCGCTGACGGCATCGCCCAGGCGGGCGGACATGGCGGCGCAGGCGGCCTTCAGGGCGTCGGCGTCGGCGATGTTCAGCGCCACCGCCCCGGCCTCGGTCTTGTGGGCGATGGTCGCGGAAACCGCCTTCAGCGCCACCGGATAGGCCAGCGGCGGCGGGGCGGCGGGGTCGATGCGCACGGCGCGGTCGTCCAGGCCGAGGGCGGCGAACACCGCGCGGGCGCCCGGCTCGTCGATGGCGGCGGACAGCAGCGCGGCCGCGGCGGACAGGTCGCCCAGCGGCGGAGGGTCGCGCGGGGGCTGCCAGTCGAGGAAGGCGCGCACCGCGTCGGCGCAGGATTCCGGGGTGCGGAAGCCGGCGATGCCGGCATCGGCCAGCAGGCGCAGCGAGGCGTCGGCCTGCGGCAGCAGGAAGGCGGCCAGCTTGTGCGGGCCGGTGGAGCCGAGCACGCCGGCCAGCGCGTCCTGCGGGCGGAACTGCGCCGAACTGCCGATCACCGCGATGGCGATGTCGCTGTCCGGCGCGGCGCGGGCCTCGTTCAGCGCCGCGATCACGGTGTCGCGCCTGGCGCCGGCCAGGGTAGTGTCGACCATCTTGGCGGTCGCGATATCCATCGTGCCCAGCCGGTCCACCACCATCGCGCCGCCGCCGCCGGTGGTGGTGACCACCCGCACGGCGCGCCGGGGGGCGGGCAGGGGGCGGGCGCCGATGAACAGCGGCGGGGCTTCCAGCAGCGTGTCCAGCATGTCCACGCGGGCGATGCCGATGGCGCGGAAGAAGGCGTCGGCGGCGGCGTCCGAGCCGGCCAGCGCGCCGGTATGGGTGGTGGCCAGCGCCGCGCCGGCTTCCGAGCGGCCGAGCTTGTAGGCCAGGATCGGCTTGCCGGCGGCATGGGCGCGGCGGGCGGCGGCTTCGTAGAGCTCCGGCCGGCGGATGGTTTCCAGGAACAGCAGGATGGCGTCGGTCTCGGGGTCGTCCACCAGCAGGGAGGCGATTTCGCCGGCCGACAGGTCGGCCTCGTTGCCGGTGCCGATCACCTTGGCGAAGCCGAAGCCGCGCGCGGCCGCCCGGCTGAGCAGCGTGCCCATGACGCTGCCAGAATGCGAGACCACCGACCAGCGGCCCGGCTTCAGGCCCTCGGCCTCCAGCGCCGCGTTGACGCTGCAGGCAGTGGCGGCGCGCAGGTTGACGACGCCCATGCTGTTGGGGCCGAGCAGGCGCATGCCGCCGGCGCGGGCGGTGGCCAGGATGCGGGCCTGCAGGGCGGCGCCCTCCGGCCCCGCCTCGGCGAAGCCGTCGGCCAGGATGCAGGCGAGCGGCACGCCCCGGGCGGCGCAGGCGGCGACCGCGGCCTCCACCTGGCCGGTGCCGACCAGGATATAGGCCAGGTCGATCGGGCCGGGGATGTCCTCGATGGCGGCATAGGCGCGTTCGCCCTGCACCTCGGCGGACCTTGGGTTCACCGGGTAGAGGTCGCCGGTGAAGCCGTGGCGGCGCAGGTAGATCTGGGCGCGCGCGGTCAGGCGCGAGGCGTCCGACGAGGCGCCGACCAGGGCGATGCGGCGCGGGTCGAACAGGGCGTGTGCCAGCATGGGGCCTCGCGGGGGTGGTGGTGGCGGTGTCCGGGGACGGCCCGGCTCCCCCCTTTTACCGGGGTTTCGGGCCGGTTGAGAACCGGGGGACGCCGATGGAGGTGCCGGTGCCCCGGAGCGGGTGTTGCCGCGCCGTGCCAGATGAAACGCCGGGCGTGGACTTGAACGAATTCGGCGAAAGCCTATGTAAAGGCGAAGTATTCATCTGTCACGTGGCGTGCAATATCTGTCAAGGACAGGCGCTCGGTCCGGATGTGATTGCCGCACCCATGGACCGCACGGAATTTTGTCCGGTCCGGCGCCGTTGACTTTCCCCTTTTCAGGAGTCTCACCCCATGCGAAATCAACACACTACGCGCAATTCCGGCCTCGCGGCGCTCGCGCTGCTCGGGCTGCTCGCCGTGCCGGCGATGGCCCAGACCACGGGCTCGACCTCGGCTCAGGTGCCGGCCGGGACGGACCCGGCCACCGGGGCGCGGCCGGGCAATGTGATCGGCAGCGGCAACTCGCTGCCGCTGTCCGACAAGGCCAGCAACATCACGCCGGGCAACACAAGCTCGACCATCGCGCCCAACCTGCCGGCGCCGCCGCTGGGCGACGGGGCGACGCCGCGCGACTACCTGCGCTCGGCGCGCGTATCGCTGGCGGCCGGCCGCACCGGGCAGGCGCAGCAGGCACTGGAGATGGCCGAGACGCGGCTGCTCGACCGCTCGGTGCCGCAGGGCACGGCGGGCGACCCGAACGACAGCCAGTTGGTGCGCCAGATCGCCGAGGCGCGCCGCGCGCTGGCCAGCGGCGACAGCGCGCAGGCCATCCAGGTCATCGACGGCGCCCTGGCGCCGTAGCGCGCCGGCGCACTCAGGCTCGCCGACGCACTTAGGCTCGCCGACGCACTTAGGCCGGGGGCAGGCTGCCCTCGGCGGCCTCGTCGGTCCAGACGGTGAAGCCGGCGAGGGTGTTCGGGCCGAAGGTGTTGCTGATCGCCACGTCCACCGCGTCGCGCCCGCGCGCCATCAGCACTCGGCCGATGCGCGGGTGTTGTTGCGCGGGTCGAAGCTGTGCCAGTCGCCGTCCAGATACGCCTCGAACCAGGCGGCGAAATCCATCGGGCCGTAGGGCGGCGGCGTGCCGAAATCGCCCAGGTAGCCGGTGCAGTAGCGCGCCGGGATGTTCATGCAGCGGCACAGCGCCACCGCCAGGTGGGCGAAGTCGCGGCAGACGCCCTGGCGCTCGTTGAACGCCTCCCACGCGGTGCGGGTGGGCCGGGCGGCGGCGTAGTTGAAGGCGATGTGATTGTGCACGAAGTCGCAGATCGCCTGCACGCGGGCCGCGCCGGCGGGGGTGTGGCCGAACAGTGACCAGGCGGTTTCCGACAGCCGGTCGGTCTCGCGGTAGCGGCTGCCCAGCAGGAACACCAGCACGTCCGGCGGCAGGTCCTGCACATCGTGCTGGCGGGCGGTGCGGGTGATCGCCTCCGGCAGGCCGCTGTCGCGCAACACCGCGGTGCTGGCGATGCGGATGCGCCCGGCGGGGGCGACCAGACGGCTGCACCAGTTGCCGAAGCCGTCGCGATAGGCGGTGACCGGGACCAGGGGGGTGGTGGTGACCTGGTCGGGCACCACGATGTCGGCCGCGCGGCTGTGGTGGATGTGCAGCATCAGCATCATCGGCGTGGGCTGCGGGCAGTCGTAGAGCAGTTCGTAGCCGACCCGGATCTTCATGTGGCGCCTCGTTCGCCGGCGGCCGGCTCTGGCCGGGCGGGCACGGGGATGCTGCTGGCGAGTCTCGCCCTGGCGATCTTCTGGCGGTGGGGCTGCTGACCGGCGGCGGAGCCCCGCGGCCGGGCGGCAGCGAGATCGCGCCCCTGACGCCATCCGCGCCGGTGGCGCCCGGCCCGAGCCTTCGCTAGAGCATGAGGGCCGCTGAAGGAAGCGGCCATCACGCTCCAGTACTTTGTTTTATAGCGTGATTTCACCCTCGGTCAGCATGCTCGAACGCCCGTCCGGCCGCGGCGTCAGACCGGGTCCCAGCTGAACACGTCGCCGCTGCGGTCCAGCGGCATGAACGAGCCTTTCAGCGCCGGGGCCGCGTGTTCGGCGATCAGCGCCGGCGTCCAGCCTTCGCCGCGGTGGATGCCGCGCACCGGCCTGGGCGAGGACATCAGGAAGATCTCGTTGTAGCGGGTGGCGAACACCTGGCCGGTGACGCCCTTTGCCGCGTCCGACGCCAGGAACACCGCCATCGGGGCGTTCTTGTCCGGCGTCATCTGCTGGATCTTCGCCACCCGGGCCTGCTGCTCGGGCGTGGTGGCCGGGATGGAGCTGGTCATGCGGCTCCAGGCGAACGGGGCGATGCAGTTGCTGCGCACGTTGTAGCGCTGCATATCCAGCGCGATCGACTTGGACAGCGCGGTGATGCCGAGCTTGGCGGCCGAGTAATTGGCCTGGCCGAAATTGCCGATCAGGCCCGAGGTGCTGCTCATATGCACCAGCGCGCCGCTCTCCTGCTTGCGGAAATGCTCGGCGGCGGCGCGGGATGTGTAGAAGCAGCCGTTGAGGTGGACGTTGATGACGCTGGTCCAGTCGTCCTCGCTCATCTTGTGGAAGATCACGTCGCGCAGGATGCCGGCGTTGTTCACCACCGCGTCGATGCGGCCGAAATGGTCGAGTGCCGACTGGATGATGCGGCGCCCGCCCTCCCAGCTCGCCACGCTGTCGGTGTTGATCTGCGCCTCGCCGCCGCGCTGCTCGATGATCTGCTTGGTCTGCTGGGCCGGAGTCTCCGACAGGCCCTCGCCGGTGAGCGAGGCGCCGATGTCGTTGATGATGACCTTCGCGCCCTCGCTGGCCATCATGATGGCGATTTCGCGGCCGATGCCGCCCCCCGCGCCGGTGACGACGGCGACCTTGCCGGCCAGCATGGTTCCGGGTGTGACGGTCTCGGGCATGGGCGTTTCTCCGTGAGCTTCTGGTGTCGGGTGAAACTACGGGGCGACGGGGGCGTTGTGAACCCCGGCAGGGTCGGGCGGGGGCAGGTCCTGCACCTGGGACAGCAGCTCCTCCTCGGCGGCCAAGTGCAGCGCGATCACGGCGTCCAGCACATACAGCAGGCGGCGGGCCTCGCGCGCCTCGCTGTCGGCGGCGTGGTGGTCCAGGTGGTCCACCAGGGCGGTGAAGCGGGCGGTGTGGTGGGTGATCTCCTCGTGCATGCGGGTCATGGCGCCCAGCGGGTCGCGCCCGCCCAGGCGGCGTGCCAGCTCGGGAAAGGTGTGCCGCTCCTCGGCCTGCTGGTGCGGCAGCAGCAGCGTGCGCAGGGAGGCGCTGATGGCGCGCAACTCCTCGGTCGGAATCGGGCCGGGCACGTGGAGCTGGTCGGCGGTGCGGCGCATGCGCTCCACCAGGGCGCGCATGCGGGCGTGGTCCTGCAGGATGGCGGGCACCCCGGCGGTGGCGGGCAGCGGCGGCGGCGGGCGGTCGCCGGCCAGAACGCGCAGAGCATTGAGGATCACCGCGATGTCGATCGCCTCCTGCAGGATGGCGCCGGCGACCGGGGGCAGGAAGCCGAAGGCCGCCGCGGCCATGGCCAGGGCCGACAGTCCCATGCCGGCGGCGATCGACTGCAGCGCGATGACGCGGGCCCGGCGGGCGGCGGTGATGGCGGCGGCGATGCGGTCGATGCGGTCCACCAGCAGCACCACGTCGGCCGCCTCGGCGGCGGCGGCGGCGCCGCGCGCGCCCATCGCCACGCCCACGTCGGCGGCGGCCAGGGCGGGGGCGTCGTTGATGCCGTCACCGACCATCAGCGTCGCGCCATGGGAGCGCTCGCGGCGGACCACGGCGATCTTGTCGGCGGGGGCGAGGTCGGCGTGCACCTCGTCCAGACCGAGGGCGGCGCCGACGGCGGCGGCCGCGTCCGCACGGTCGCCGGTGACCATCACCACGCGCGCGATGCCGGCGGCGCGCAGGGCACGGATGGCGCGCGGCGCCTCCGGGCGGATGCGGTCGGCTAGCAGCAAGGCGCCGGCCACCACGCCGTCGATCGCCACCCAGGAGGCGGATGCGGCCGCGGCGGCGCGGCGGGCGGCGGCGCCCCGCGCGGGCGGCGGCAGGCCGGCGGCTGCCAGCAGCCCGGCGCTGCCGACCACCACGCGGCGGCCGTCCACCCGACCGGAGAGGCCGCCGCCGGGGATCTCCTCCACATCGTCGGGCAGCGAGAGGGCGAGGCCGGCATGGCCCGCGGCGGCCACGATGGCGGCGGCCACGACGTGCTGGGACATCTGGTCCAGGCTGGCGGCGAGGCGCAGCACGTCGTCGGCGGTGAAGCCCGGCAGCGGCTCCACCCCGGCCAGGCGCGGCGTGCCGGAGGTGAGCGTGCCGGTCTTGTCGAACAGCGCGGTGCGCACGCGGGCCAGCCGCTCCAGCGCGCCGCCGCCCTTGACGATGACGCCGTGGCGGGCGGCGCGCGAAATGCCACAGACCAGGGCGACCGGGGCGGCCAGGATCAGCGGGCAGGGGGTGGCGACCACCAGCACGGCCAGCGCCCGCTCGGCGCTGCCGGACAGCAGCCAGGCCAGCCCGGCGACGGCCAGCGTGAACGGCAGGAACCACAGCGCCCAGCGGTCGGCCAGGCGGATCATTGGCGGGCGCTCGCCCTCGGCCTGCTGGACCAGGCGGACCACGGCGGCGTAGGTGCTGTTCTCCGCCGTGGCCGCGGCGCGCAGCGCGAACGGGCCGCCGGCATTGACGACGCCGCTGCGCGCGGTCTCCCCGGCGGCGCGGGTGACCGGCAGCGGCTCGCCGGTGAGGGCGGATTCGTCCAGGGTCGCGGCGGCGCCGGCGATGGTGCCGTCCACCGGCAGGGTCTCGCCCGGCTTGACCAGCAGCAGGTCGCCGGCGGCGATCGCCGCGACGGCGATGTCGGTGACGGTGGCGCCCTCCTGGCGGTGGGCGACGCGGGGCACGCGGGAGACCAGGGCGGTCAGCTCCCGGCGGGCGCGGCCTTGCGCGAATTCCTCCAGGGCGCTGCCGCCGGCGACCATCAGCGCGATCAGCGCGGCGGTGAAGCTCTCGCCCATCGCCAGCGCGGCCCCGATGGCGACCAGGGCGATGATGTCCACCCCCAGCGCGCCCCCGGCCAGGGTGCGCAGCGTGTCGCGGGCCACCAGGGCGGCCACCGGCAGGGCGGCGGCGGCCCAGCACAGGCAGGCGATCTCCGGCCGGCCGAGGCCCATGGCCAGCCCGCCCGCCGCCATCAGGACCAGTACGAACAGCAGCAGCAGGCGGCGATGCGGCATGAGGTGTTCCGGCGGGCTCAGGGAAGTGATGATGTGGCAGCCTAGCACGGCGTCGGTATCGGCGGGCCGGCCGTGCCAGGACAATCGCGCTTGACAGGCTGCGCACCCACAACAAGGCTTGCCGGCGGATAAGGGGAGCAGGCGGTTGTTGGATGGGGGCATCGAGTCGGCGCTGGCAGCCCTGGACGGGGCGCTGGATGCCGGCGAGCGGCAGGCGGGCGCGGCGCTGGGGCAGGTCCGGCGGCTGCGCAGGCTGTGCAAGGCCGGTGACCTCGCCGGGCTGGCGAGCCAGCTTGCCCAGGCGCCCGGGCTGGCCGAGCGGCTGGCCGACACGCTGCGGACAGCCTCGGCCGGCCCGGCCTATGCGGCCGAAACGGCCTTCGCCGATGGGTCGTACCTGGCGGAGCTGCGCGCGGAGGCGGCCCGGCAGGGCGTGGTGCTGTCCGAGCGCGACGGCCGGGTGACGGCGTTCCCCTTCCTGCTGAAGCTCGACGGACGGGTGCCGGGGGTGAAGATCGGCCGGAAGCTGCATCGCGGCATCAGGCCCTCCGCCCTGGTGAAGGTGCTGGCGGCGGCGCAGGCGGCGGCCAAGTTCAATGCGCGTGCCTTCCTGGAGCAGGTGTGGAAAGCCTATGCGGTGCTGGCGCCGGGCGTACAGCCGGGCTGGACGGCCAATTCCGCCGGCGAGGGGCCGGTGGTTGGCGTGCTCGGCATCCACGAGGTGCTGACGCTGCTGCCGGCGGCGGCGAGCGAGTATCCCCGCGATGCCTTCGCCTGCGACCTGCTGCGGCTGAACCGCGCGCCCGACACCACGACCGGGCGGGGCCTTGGCTTCACCCTGCCGGCCTCCACCGGCAGCAAGGGGCGGGAGCGGCTGACCGCCTATGACGAGGCCGGCGAGGAGCATGTCTTCGTCGGCATCCGCTTCCTGCCGGGCGCACGTGGGTCGCATGTCGACGCCGGTTGAGCCCTGGCTCGACCTGATCGAGCGCGAATACCTCGCCAGCTTCATCCGCGAGGGCGGCGGGGCGGTGCGCTTCGTGGTCGCCGAGGCGAACCGGCTGGAGGCGGTGGCGGATGGGCTGGGCGCGCGGGCCGGCCGGCACGGGCTGGCGACGATTCGCGTCGACAGCGCCATGCTCAAATTGCAGCACGTCCAGACGCTGTTCTTCGCGATGAGCCAGGCGATCGACTGGGACACGCTGATGCAGGCGCGGCTGGAGCGGCTGCTGACGGAATGCGGCTATCGCTGGCCGGAGCCTGGCCGCCGCATGGACCTCGCGGCGCTGTCCGAGGCGCTGGGCGTGCTGCCGCATCTCCTGCGCGGGCAGCTCTCGCAGGAGATGACCCGGGCGGTCTGGCGGGCGCCGCAGATGGCGCAGGACTTCCGCTACGCCATGATCGCGCTGCTGGAAGCCCGGCTGGCCGGCGAGGACAATCCGCTGGAGGCGCCGGTGCTGGAGTGGCTGCGCGGCACGCTGCGCCGGGTGGGGCAGGTGAGGGGCGCCAATATCGGCGCCAAGGTCACCCGGCACAGCGCACGGGCGATGCTGATCTCGCTGTGCCACTGGGTGCGCGCCTGTGGTGGCCACGGGATGCTCGTGCTGCTGGACATCCGCCAGTTGCTGCGCGACCGGCGCGCGGTGGTGGAGGGGGTGGTCTATACCCCGGCGGCGGTGATGGATTGCTACGAGGTGCTGCGCCAGACGATCGACGACGCCGAGCGGTTCGAGGGCGTGTTCTTCGCGGTGCTGGCCGATCCGCCGCTGCTGGACGAGGAGTCGCGGCGGGCGCTGGGGCAGTATACGGCGCTGAAGATGCGGCTGTGGGACGACGTGCGCCCGCAGGGGCGGGACAACATGCTGGCGCCGCTGGTGGTGCTGCAATGAGCGAAGCGGGGACGGGCGAGGCGGGCGAGGACCGGGTCGCCGCCCGCAGCGCTATCGAGGCGCTGCGGGCCGGTGTGCCCAACGGTGCGGCGATCCGCCTGCTGGGCAGCGTGGAGCAGGAGATCGAGACGGCGTTCGATGCCGGGCTGGAAGCCGCCTGGCGCGCCGCCGCGGCGCCCGGGCTGGTGATCGCCGGCGGCTTCGGCGCCGGCAAGTCGCATCTGCTGGGCTATTTGCGCGAGGCGGCGTTGCAGCAGGGCTTCGTGGTCAGCCAGGTCGCGGTGAGCAAGGAGACGCCGCTGAACCTGCCCGGCGTGATGTTCGCCGCCGCCATGCGGGTGGCCGCGGTGCAGGGGCATGCCGACGATCCGGTGACTCTGGCGCTGGACGCGCTGCAACGCCGGGCGGGCGCGGTGCAGGACATGGAGGCGTGGGCCAGCACGCCGGGAGCGGAGGTGTCGCAACCGTTCGCGGCGCTGCTGCACCTGCTGAGCCGGCAGATGGACCCGGCGTTGCGGCGGGGGCTGGAGGCGTTCCTGGCCGGCGCCAGGCCGCCGGTGTCGGCCATGCGCAAGGCGCTGGGCGCGCTTGGCGCGCGGCGCATGTTCGACCTCGCCACCGTGCCGCCGGCGCGGCTGGCGCAGGAGCGGGCGCGCTTCGTGCCCGAGTTGTTCCGCAGGGCCGGATTCGCCGGCTGGTGCGTGCTGATCGACGAGGTGGAGCTGATCGGCCGCTACGGGCCGTTGCAGCGCGCGCTGGCCTATGCGGAACTGGCGCGCTGGCTTGGCCTGGAAGGCGGGCAGCGGCCGCCTGGGCTGTACGCGGCCGCTGCCATCACAGATGATTACAAGGACATGGTGATCAACGCGCGCCAGGACGACGAGAAGCTGCCGGCGCGGCTGGAATTGAAGGGGTTGCCGCTGCAGGCGGCGCTGGTGGGGCGGGCGATCGCGGCGATCCAGCGCGCCCGGCTGCTGCATCCGCCGGGCGTCGAGGAGTTGCAGCGCCACGCCGAGCGGCTGCGTCGCTGCTATTCGGATGCCTATGGCTGGCCGGCGCCGCCGGCGGCGATCGGTGAGCGGCGGGCCAATCGGACGATGCGCCACCATATCCGCGGCTGGATCATGCAGTGGGACATGCTGCGCCTGGAAGGGGTGGCGCCGGCGGTGGAGATTGAGGAGGCGCCGTCGGACTACTCCGAGGATGACCGCCTGACCGAGCCGGTCCCGGAGGATGATCCGGGAGGGGACGCGGCTGCTCCGGACTAGTGCGCTGACCCATTCGGAAGATTCAGCATGAGTCAGCGCACTCGCTTGATTTGGTGGTCCGATGCCAACGGGCTGAAGTGCCCGTTGGCATCGGACCACTAGGCGCGCATGACCGGCTCGCCGGGACCAGGCCCGTTCGGCCTGCAATGGCGCAGCCCGTTGCCGGAGTATCAGCAGCAGGGGATCGCGCGGCTGGTCGCCGGCTCGCTGCTGTTGGCCGACGACATGGGGCTGGGCAAGACCGTGCAGGCGATCGGCGCGCTGCGGGTGCTGGCGCGCGATGGGGCCACGGGGCCGGCGCTGATCGTGGTGCCGGCCAGCCTGCTGCTGCAATGGCGGGCGCAATTGCGCGACTGGGCGCCGGAACTGCGGCTGTCGACGGTGCGGGGCACGCCGGAGGAGCGGCTGGCGGCGTGGCGGGCGGCGGCGGACGTGTATCTGATCGGCTATGAAAGCCTGCTCGCCGACCTGCCGGGGCGTGATGCCGCCGCGCCCCGCAAGCGGCGCTGGGGCGTGGTGGTGGCCGACGAGGCGCAGCGGCTGAAGAATGCCCATACCGAGGCCGCCCAGGCGCTGAAGGCGTTGCCACGGGTGCGCAGTTGGGCGCTGACCGGCACGCCGCTGGAGAACCGCGTCGATGACCTCGTTTCGCTGCTGGAATTCGTGGCGCCGGGCCGGTTCGACCCGCGGACCATGATGGTCGGGTTCCGGCGCCTGCTGGACGAAATGCAACTGCGGCGGCGGCGTGCCGAGGTGCTGGCCGACCTGCCGGCGAAGACGCGCTTTGTGATCGACCCGGGGATGACCCCGAGGCAGCGCCATGCCTACGAGGTGGCCGAGCGGGAGGGGCTGGTATGGCTGCGCTCGCTGGGCGACGCGGTGCAGGTGAGCCATGTGCTGGAGTTGATCCTGCGACTGAAGCAGATCTGCAACGCGCACCCCGAGACCGGCGAGTCGGCCAAGCTGGCCGACCTGGCGCGGCGTGCCGAGGGCCATGCCGCGACCGGCGAGAAGCTGCTGGTGTTCAGCCAGTTCGTCGCCGCTCCGTTCGGCGCGGTCGCCATCGCCGAGCGGCTGCGCGCGTTGCGGCCGCTGCTGCTGACCGGATTGCAGGACGCGACGGCCCGCGCGCAGGCGGTGGCGGCCTTCGCGCAGGAACCGGAGCGGCGGGCGATGGTGCTGTCGCTGCGTGCCGGCGGCGTGGGACTGAACCTGACCGCCGCCTCGGTGGTGTTCCATGTCGATCATTGGTGGACCGCCGCGGTGGCGGCCCAGGCCGAGGACCGGGCGCACCGGATCGGGCAGGAGCGGCCGGTGCAGGTGTTCGGCTATGTCTGCGCCGACACCATCGAGACCCGCATCGCCGCGATCGTGGCGCGCAAGCAGGCGCTGTTCGACATGTATGTGGACGGGGTGGACATGGCGGCCCTCGCCGGGCTGGAGCTTGACGACCTGCTGGAGGCTGTGGGCTTTTAGCGGCCGTGCGCGTGCCGGACCCTTGACGCGCGCCGGCGGATGGGCCATCTCCCAACAATCAGGACCGCATGGGTCCTGTTAAGGCGGGATACCCGATGCTCCGGCTGTCGAAACTCACGGATTACGCCGTCGTGGTGCTGATCCGCCTGTCGGAGGGCGGCGGCGAATGCGCGCGGCTGGGTGGCGAGCCGGTGCAGACCTCGCCGGGCATCGCGCTGGCCACCGGGGTGCCGGAGCCGACCGTGGCCAAGGTGCTGAAGGCGCTGACCTCGGCCAATCTGGTTGCCTCCCAGCGCGGCGCGCGCGGCGGCTACCGGCTGGTGCAGGCGCTGGAACAGATTACCATCGCCGACGTGATCACGGCGATCGACGGCCCCATCGCGCTGACCGCCTGCGTCGATGGCGCGCCGGGTGCGTGCGACGTGCAGAACATGTGCGCGGTGAAGGGCCGGTGGGACCTGGTGAACGACGCCATCCGCCAGGCGCTCACCTCGATCACGCTCGCCGAGATGCGGGTCGCCTCGGTGCCGATGGCCTTCCGCCTGCCCGCGCCGGACCACCTCGCCCCGCCTGACCGCCTGGCCCAGGGTGGCGTGCCGCTCGCCGCCTCCGCCGCTGAATAGGGATACCGCCATGCCCGCCGTTGAAGAAACCCTCGACACCGTCAACGCCGTCACCGGCTCCACCTACAAATGGGGCTTCTCGACCGATATCGAGATGGAGATGGCGCCGAAGGGGCTGAACGAGGACATCATCCGGCTCATCTCGGCGCGCAAGAACGAGCCGGAATGGCTGCTGGCCTGGCGCCTGTCCGCCTATGCCGCGTGGCTGAAGATGGAGGAGCCGGAGTGGGCGATGCTGAGGCATCCGCCGATCGATTACCAGGACCTGCATTATTACGCGGCGCCCAAGCAGAAGGCCGGCCCGAAATCGCTCGACGAGGTCGATCCGGCGCTGCTGGCGATGTACGAGAAGCTCGGCATCCCGCTGAAGGAGCGTGCCATCCTGGCCGGCGTGCAGGGCGCCGGCGAGGACGAGCAGGAGCGGCCGCAGGTGGCGGTGGACGCGGTGTTCGACAGCGTCTCGGTGGCCACCACCTTCCGCGCCACGCTGGCGAAGTCCGGCGTGATCTTCTGCCCGATCAGCGAGGCGGTGCAGGAACATCCCGAGCTGGTGCGCCAGTATCTTGGCACCGTGGTGCCGGCGCAGGACAATTATTTCGCCGCCCTGAACAGCGCGGTGTTCACCGATGGCAGCTTCGTCTACATCCCCAAGGGGGTGCGCTGCCCGATGGAGCTTTCGACCTATTTCCGCATCAACGCGCGCAACACCGGGCAGTTCGAGCGTACGCTGATCATCGCCGAGGAAGGCTCCCAGGTCTCGTATCTGGAAGGCTGCACGGCGCCGCAGCGCGACGAGAACCAGTTGCACGCGGCGGTCGTCGAGCTGGTGGCGATGGACGATGCGCGCATCAAGTACAGCACGGTGCAGAACTGGTACCCGGGCGACACGGAGGGCCGTGGCGGCATCTACAACTTCGTCACCAAGCGGGGCGATTGCCGGGGCGCGCGCAGCAAGATCTCCTGGACCCAGGTGGAGACCGGCTCGGCGATCACCTGGAAATACCCGTCCTGTATCCTGCGCGGCGATGGCAGCGTGGGCGAGTTCTATTCGGTGGCGGTGACCAACAACCACCAGCAGGCCGATACCGGCACCAAGATGATCCATATCGGCAAGAACACCACCAGCACGATCGTCTCCAAGGGCATCAGCGCCGGGCATTCCAACAACACCTATCGCGGCCTGGTGCGGGTGCGCCCGTCGGCCGCCGGCGCGCGCAACTTCACCCAGTGCGACAGCCTGCTGATCGGCAACAACTGCGGCGCCCACACGGTGCCCTACATCGAAAGCCGCAACCCGACGGCGAAGCTGGAGCATGAGGCCACCACCTCGAAGATCGACGAGGATCAGCTTTTCTATTGTCGCCAGCGCGGGCTGTCGCAGGAGGATGCCGTGGGCCTGATCGTCAACGGCTTCTGCAAGGACGTGCTGAAGGAGCTGCCCATGGAGTTCGCCGTGGAAGCGCAGAAACTGCTTGCCGTGAGCCTTGAAGGCTCGGTTGGCTGAGGAACGGAATATGCTGGAAATCAAGGGCCTGACGGCGGAAATCGACGGCAAGCAGATCCTCCGGGGGATCGATCTGGTGGTGCCGGATGGTGAGGTGCACGCCATCATGGGCCCGAACGGCTCGGGCAAGTCCACGCTCGGCTATGTGCTGGCCGGGCGCGACGGCTACGAGGTGACCGGCGGCACCGCGACTTTCGACGGGGTGGACATCCTGGCGATGGAGCCGGAGCAGCGGGCGGCGGCGGGGCTGTTCCTGGCGTTCCAGTATCCGGTGGAACTGCCGGGGGTGAATAACGCCAACTTCCTGCGCACCGCGCTGAACGCCATCCGCCGCGCCCATGGCGAGGCGGAGCTGGACGCGGTGCAGTTCCTCAAGCTGGCGCGCGCCGAGAGCAAGCGGCTGTCGATGCCCGAGGACACGCTGAAGCGCAACGTCAACGTGGGCTTCAGCGGCGGCGAGAAGAAGCGCAACGAGGTGCTGCAGATGGCGCTGCTGCGCCCGCGCATCGCCATCCTGGACGAGACCGACAGCGGGCTGGACATCGACGCGCTCAAGATCGTGGCCGATGGCGTGAACGCGCTGCGTGGCCCGGCCTTCTCCGCCCTGGTCATCACCCATTACCAGCGCCTGCTCGACCATATCGTGCCGGACCGCGTGCATGTGCTGGCCGGCGGGCGGATCATCCGCTCCGGGGGGCCGGAACTCGCGCACGCGCTGGAGGCCGAGGGCTACGCCGCGATGGTGGCGGAGGCGGCATGAACGCGATCCGCCCTCCCTCGGCGTTGCGCGAGGGCGCGCTGGCCTTCCTGGCGCGCTATGACGGGCTGAAGGCGCGGCTGCCCGGCGACCCGGCGCTGCGCGCGGCGGCGGCCGAGCTGTTCCGCGCCGGCGGCCTGCCGGGGCCGCGCGAGGAGGCGTGGCGCTACACCTTCCTGCGCCCGCTGGTGGAGCAGGAATTCCACGAGCCGCTGGTGCCGCTGGCCGATTGCGGCCCCTTGCTCGCCCGGCTGCCGGCGATCGACGCGCCAAGGCTGGTGTTCGTCGACGGCCGTTACCGCGGCGACCTGTCGGTGCCGCCGGTCCAGGCGATGGTGACCACCGGCGCCCCCGCGCTGGGCCCGCTGGCGCGGCCGGAATCGGAGAAGATGGTCGCGCTGAACACCATGCTCGCCGAGGATGGCGCCGAAATCGCCGTGCCCGCCGGGGTGGATGCCGGCACGCTGCTGCTGGTCAGCCTGGGCACCGACGCGCATGGCCGCGCCGTCGCCTTCCATCCGCGCCACGCGGTGCATCTGGCGGCCGGCGCGCGGCTGACGCTGATCGAGATCTGCATGGGCGAGGGTGCCTACCTGCACAACCCGGTGCTGTCCGCGACCATCGAGGCCGGAGCGACGCTCACCCATCTGCGGTTGCAGGACGAGGCCAAGGGCGCCTTCCACCTCTCCACCGTCTATGCCGACGTGGCCGAGGGCGGCACCTATGACAGCTTCGCGCTGAACCTCGGCGCGCGGCTGGCCCGCATGGAGGTGCATGCCCGCCTGGCCGGGCCGGGCGCCGCGGCGCACCTGAACGCGGCGCAATTGCTTTCCGGCAACCAGCACGGCGACTTCACCACCGTGGTGGCCCACGACGCGCCGAACACCCAGTCCCGCCAGACGGTCAAGAACGTGCTCACCGGCAACGCCCGCGGCGTGTTCCAGGGCAAGATCGAGGTCGCCCGCGCCGCGCAGAAGACCGACGGCTACCAGATGAACCAGGCGCTGCTGCTGTCGCCGGGGGCGGAGATCAACTGCAAGCCGCAGCTTGAAATCTACGCCGACGACGTGAAGTGCAGCCACGGCGCCACGGTGGGCGAGCTGGACGCCGCCCAGTTGTTCTACCTGCGCAGCCGCGGCGTGCCGGAAGCCGAGGCGCGGGCCATCCTGGTGCGCGCCTTCCTGTCCGAGGCGCTGGACCCGATCACGCATGAGGCCGGCCGCGCCGCGCTGGAGCAGGCGGTGGCGGCATGGTGGGAGACGCAGGCAGCATGAACGCCATTCCACCCCTGTTCGACGTCGCCAGGGTCCGCGCGCAGTTCCCCATCCTGTCGCAGACGGTACGCGGCAAGCAGCTGGTCTTCCTCGACAGCGCCGCCTCCGCCCAGAAGCCGCGCGCGGTGATCGACGCCATGGTGGGCGCGATGGAGACGCAATACGCCAACATCCATCGCGGCCTGCACTGGATGAGCGAGCGCACCACCGACGCCTACGAGGCCACGCGCGACGCCGCCGCCCGGCTGCTGAACGCGCGCGACCGGCACGAGATTGTGTTCGTCCGCAACAGCACCGAGGCGATCAACCTCGTCGCCCACAGCTACGGCCGCGGCATCATGAAGCCGGGGCAGGCGGTGCTGATATCGGGCATGGAGCACCATTCCAACATCGTGCCCTGGCAGATGCTGCGCGACGCGCATGGCACGGAACTGCGCGTGGCGCCGGTCAACGAGGCGGGCGAGCTGGACATGGCGGCGTTCGAGGCGCTGCTGGCCGATGGCCGGGTCGGGCTGGTGGCGATCACCCACATGTCCAACGTGCTGGGCAGCTACACGCCGGCCGAGCGGATCGCGAAGCTGGCGCATGCGCACGGCGCCAAGGTGCTGTTCGACGGCAGCCAGGCGATCGTGCATCGCCGCGTGGACGTGCAGGCGATCGACGCCGATTTCTACTGCTTCACCGGCCACAAGCTGTACGGCCCCACCGGCATCGGCGTGCTGTGGGCGCGCCGCGAGCTGCTGGATGCGATGCCGCCCTGGATGGGCGGCGGCGACATGATCTCCTCGGTCACCTACGAACGCTCCACCTGGGCCGAGGTGCCGCACAAGTTCGAGGCGGGAACGCCGGCGATCCTGGAAGGCATCGGCCTGCACGCGGCGATCCAGTTCATGGAAGGCATCGGCTACGACGCCATCGCGGCGCATGAGGCGGCGCTGACCGAACACGCGCTGGCCCGGCTCTCGGCCATCGAGGGCGTGCGGGTGATCGGCCGCGCGCAGGACCGCGGCGGCGTGGTCTCGTTCACGCTGGACCGCGCGCATGCGCACGACGTGGCGACCCTGCTGGACCGCCAGGGCATCGCGGTGCGCGCCGGCCACCATTGCGCCGAGCCTTTGATGCGCAGCCTGGGGCTGGACAGCACCGCGCGCGCCAGCTTCGGCATCTACACCACGCCGGACGAGATCGACGTGCTGGCCGACACGCTGGGCCGCATCCGGGAGTTCTTTGCGTAATGTTCGAGGATGTGCGCGACCTGTACAACGCCACCATCATCGAGCGCGGGCGCCGGCCGCAGCACATGCACCGGCTGGAGGCGTTCGACGCGACCGCCCAGGGCGACAACCCGATGTGCGGCGACCGGGTGCGGGTATGGGTGAAGTTCGCCACCGACGGCGCCATCGCCGAAACCGGGTTCGACGCGCGCGGCTGCGAGATCAGCAAGGCGTCGGCCGACCTGATGGTGGAAGCGGTGCAGGGCCGCCAGCCCGCCGATGCCCGCGCGCTGTTCGCCGCCTTCCGCACGCTGGCGCAGACGGGCCAGTGCCCGGCCTGCGCCGAGGCGCTGGCGCCGCTGCTGCCGCTGGCCAGCGTGCACGAGTATCCGTCGCGGGTGAAATGCGCCACGCTGGCCTGGCAGGCGCTGGTCGCGGCCCTGGACCAGCCGGCCGGCACAACCGGGGAGACGAGCCGTGAATGAAGGCCCCATCAACCAGGCCGGCGGCGCGCCGGTCGGCGGCTGGACACCGGACGGCGAAACGCCGGCCCGGCCGAGCGAGGACGCGGTGATCGCCGCCTGCGCCAGCGTCTACGACCCGGAAATCCCGGTGAACATCTACGAACTCGGCCTGATCTACGCCATCGACATCGATGAGGCCGGCGGCGTGAAGGTGGAGATGACGCTCACCGCGCCCGCCTGCCCCAGCGCGCAGGAATTGCCCGAGCAGGTCCGCGACGCCGTGCTGGCGGTGCCCGGGGTCAGCGCCTGCGATGTCGATGTGGTCTGGGACCCGCCCTGGGACCAGACGCGCATGAGTGAAGACGCCCGCCTCGCGCTGAACATGTTCTGACGGGGATTGCCATGTCCACCACAACCACCACCGCCCGCCCGCGCCGTCCCCTGCCGCCGCTGATGGCGCTGACCGAGGCGGCGGCGGCGCGCCTGCGCGGCCTGTACGAAACCGGCCAGAACGGCATGCTGCTGCGCATCTCGGTGAACACCAAGGGCTGCTCGGGCCTGGCCTACGACATGAGCTGGGTGCCCGCGGCCGGCCCCGGCGACGAGGTGGTGACCGACCAGGGCATCACCGTGCTGGTCGACCGCAAGGCCAGCCTGTTCCTGATCGGCACCACGATGGACTACGAGGTGAAGGCGCTCTCGGCCGGCTTCACCTTCACCAACCCGAACGAGAAGGGCCGCTGCGGCTGCGGCGAGAGCTTCCACGTCTGATATCCGGCAGGCCGCCGGCGAGGCGCGAGGCGTGATCCGGTAGGCGCAACGATCCGTTCCGGACAGGGTATGCTGCATCTGCCGCACCAGCGCCGTACCGCCCCATGACCGACGTCGCAACCGGCCAATGGCGGGAGGTGTTCGCCCCGCATCACGCCGTGCCGCTGGCAACGCTGTGCCTGGGCGTCGGCATCTACGCGCTCAACGGCTTCCTGGTGACCACCGCGCTGCCCACGGCGGTGCTGGAGATCGGCGGGCTGCACCTGATCGGCTGGTCGCTCACGGTCTACCTGGTGGCCGCCATCACCAGCGGCGCGGTGGCGGCGCTGGTCAAGGCGCGGCTGGGCGCGCGGCGGGCGCTGCTGCTGCCGGCGCTGCTGTTCCTGGCCGGCACGCTCTGTGCCGCATCCGCCGGCAGCATGGCGCAGGTGCTGCTGGGCCGCCTGCTGCAAGGGCTGGGCGAGGGCGTGATCGCCGCCCTGTGCTACGCGCTGATCCCCGAGATGTTTCCGGCCCGGCTGGTGCCCAAGGTGTTCGGCGTGGAGGCGGTCGTCTGGGCGGTGGCGGCCTTCGGCGGGCCATTGGCCGCCGGTATGCTGACCGAGGCATTGTCGTGGCGCGCGGCCTTCCTGGTCAGCGTGCCGCTGATCCTGACGTTCATGGCGCTGGTGCTGCTGGTGGTGCCACGCGGCGGCGGCGCCGCTCCGGCCGAGCCCGGCGGCCCGCCGCTGCTGCGGCTGTCGCTCTGCGCCGGGGCGATCATGCTGGTGGCCGTGGCGGGGGTGCAGGGCGATCCCTGGTGGATCGGCGGCGGCACGGCGGTGGCGCTGCTGGGCCTGGCCACGCTGCTGCGGCTGGACCGGGCGAGCCGGGTGCGGCTGTTCCCGGCCGACGCCTTCAATCTGCGCACCACGCTGGGGGCGGCGCTGTGGGTGGTGCTGCTGATGCCGGTGGCCCAGGCGTCCACCTCGGTCTACCTGGTGCTGCTGGTCGAGCATGTCTGGCGCTTCGGCCCGACCGCCGCGGGGCAGGTGCAGGCGCTGATGGCGCTGTCCTGGAGCGGCACCGCCGTGCTGGTGGCCCATGCCGACGACCCGCGCCGCCAGCGCGGCTTCATCCGCCTGGGCGCGGCCTTGCTGGCGGCCGGGCTGGCCGGCGTGCTGGCGGCGCTCTCGGGGCCGTGGCTGTGGCTGCTGCTGCTGTCTCAGGTGGCGATCGGCGCCGGCTTCGGGCTCTCCTGGGCGTTCCTGAGCCACGCCGTGATGCATGCGGCGCGCGACGGCGAGCGCGACCGCGCCAGCGCGATGCTGCCCACCGTGCAGTCCGGCGGCTATGCCCTGGGCGGCGCGGTGGCGGGGCTGCTGGCCAATGCCTCCGGCCTGACCGCGGCGCTGCGCGAACCCGGCGCCGCCCTGCCGGCCGGCTGGCTCCTCGGCGTGGCCACGCTGCTGGCCGGGCTGGCGACGCTGGCGAGCTGGCGGGTCAGCGCGACCGCCCAAATACCTGCGAAAGCACCACCAGAAGCGACGAAATCAAGATCATAACCGTCGAAATTGCCGCGATTGTGGGGTCGATCTGGTCGCGCAGGGCATCGAACATCGCCCGCGTCAGTGTCGAGTTGTCGCCACCCGAGACGAACATCGCCACCACCACCTCGTCGAACGAGGTGAGGAAGGCCAGCACCGCGCTGCTGATCACCGCGAAGCGGATCTGCGGCAGCGTCACCAGCAGGAACGCCAGCGGCCGCGAGGCGCCGAGGCTGCGTGCCGCCCGCTCCTGGCTCATGTCGTAGCTTTTCAGCGCCGCGCTCACCACCACCAGCACCAGCGGCACCGCCAGCATGCTGTGCGCCAGCACCAGGCCCAGCAGGGTGTTGACCAGCTTCAGCTTCACATAGGCGTAGAAGATGCCGATGCCGACCAGGATCACCGGTACGACGATCGGCGCCAGCAGCAGCGCCGGCACCAGCCGCGCCCAGCGCAGCCGCGAGACGAACAGCCCGTAGGCCGCCATGGTGCCGAGCGGCGTCGCCACCAGCATGGTGAGGGCGCCGGCCTTCAGCGAGGTGGCGGTGGCCTGCATCCACACCGCCGAGCCGAAGTAATTTGCATACCACCGCAACGACCAGTGCCGCGGCGGGAATTCCAGGTATTGCGAGGCCGAGAACGACATCGGGATGACGATCAGCGTCGGCAGCACCAGGAAGGCCATGACCAATGCGGCCAGCACGTACAGCCACAGCCGCGCCCGGTGGGTGATCTGCGTCTCCGAGGCGGGGCCGCCCAGCCAGCTCATGTGCCGTGGCTCCCGAACAGCCGGTCGAGCCGGGTCAGGCGCGAGGCGATGAACAGCATCGCCGCCGCCAGCACCAGCAGCACCACGCCCAGCGCGCTGGCCGCACCCCAGTTGAAGAACATCTGGATATCCGTCGCGATGCCGTTGGCCACCATGATCACCCGCCCGCCGCCCAGCATCGCCGGCGTGACATAGGCGCCGAGGCACAGGATGAAGACGATCAGCGACCCCGCCAGCAGCCCGGGCAGCGACAGCGGAAAGAACACCTGCCGGAACGCCGCGGCGGGCGACGCCCCCAGGTTCGCGGCCGCCCGCAGGTAGTCGCGGTCGATCGCGCGCATCGAGCCGTAGAGCGGCAGCACCAGGAAGGGCAGCATGATGTGCACCAGCCCGACCAGCGTGCCGGGCAGGTTGTAGACCAAGCTCACCGGCGCCTCCCACAGCCCGAGCCGCTTGCCCCAGTCGTTGACCAGGCCGTTGCGCTGCAACAGCACCAGCCACGCATAGGTGCGCACCAGGATGGAGGTCCAGAACGGCATCAGCACGCCCAGCATGCACAGATTGGCGACGCGCGGGCGCAGCTGCGACAGCACATAGGCCAGCGGATAGCCCAGCACCACGCAGATCAGCGTCGCCAGGCCGCTCACCTCGAAGGTCGTCAGCAGGATCCGCCCATAGGATGGCTGCACCACCAGCCGCCGGTAGTTCACCAGGCTGAGGCTGCCGTCATCGGCCAGGAACGACAGCCAGAACAGCCAGGCCACCGGGATCACCATGGTCACCACAACCAGCACCAGCGCGGGCAGGCTGAGGCTGAACAGCGCCAGCCGTTCGCGCAGTGCGTCGCGCCGCAGCCCGGCGGCATTGGCCGGCCCGCCCGCGCTCACGGCGCGAAGCCGTCGTCGGCGAGCAGCGCGGTGTCGTCCGGCGCCAGTCCGAGCCGCACCGGCGCGCCGCGCTGCGGGATCGCCGCCATGGCCCCGCTGGTGGAGGCCGCGCGCACGGCCACGGCCGCACCAGCCGCCAGCAGCACCTGCACCAGCACGGTGTCGCCCTGGTACACCACGTCCTGCACCGTGCCGTGCAGCACGTTCAGCTGGTCCGGCGCCGCGCCGTCGAGAATCCGCAGCCGCTCCGGCCGCAGCATCAGCAGCCGAGGCCCGCCCGGCACGAAGTCCGCCGGCAGCTTCAGCCGCTGCCCGGCAAGGCAATACCCGCCCCCCGAGGCCTCCACCGGCAGGAAATTCGACTCGCCGATGAACTCGGCCACGAAGCGCGTCGCCGGCCGCTCGTACAGCCGCCGCGGCGCGTCGAGCTGCATGATCCGCCCGTGGTTGATCACCGCGACCCGGTCGGACAGCGTCAGCGCCTCCCGCTGGTCATGCGTCACATACACCGTCGTCATGCCCAGCGCCTCGTGCAGCCGCCGCAGCTCGATCTGCATATGCTCGCGCAACTGCTTGTCCAGCGCCGAGAGCGGCTCGTCCATCAGCAGGATGCGCGGCTCGAACACGATGGCCCGCGCCAGCGCCACGCGCTGCCGCTGCCCGCCCGACAATTCGTCGATCCGCCGGCGGCCATAGCCGGCCAGCCGTACCATCTCCAGCGCCCGCTCCACCCGTGCCGCCGCCTCGGCCTTGCCGACACGGCGCAGCCGCAGCGGAAAGCCGATATTCGCCGCCACATCCATGTGCGGGAACAGCGCGTAGCTCTGGAACACCATGCCGACATCGCGCTTATGCGGCGCCAGCCGGATCACCTCGTGGTCGCCGAATCTCAGGCTGCCCTGGTCGGGCCGGGTGAAGCCCGCCAGCACCATCAGCAGCGTGGTCTTGCCGGAGCCCGAGGGCCCCAGCAAGGTCAGGAATTCGCCGCTGCGGATGTCCAGGTCCACATGGTCCAGCGCCGTCACCGGACCATAGGATTTGGCGACCTGCCGGATGGAGATCGGCAGCGATGCGTCCCGGCTCATTCACTGGCCATCGCGTTCACTGGCCATCACGTTCACTGGCCATCACGGCGCCTGGGGCTGCCCGGCCGCTCATTCGGTCAGCATGTTCTGGTAGGCCTGCGACGCCTGGGCTTCGAACTTTATGTACCACGCGATGTCCACCGTCAGCTGCTTCGCCGCGTTGGCGGGGAAGGAGGGCAGCTTTGCCGCATAGGCCGGCGCGATGGTGCCCAGGTCGTATGCCTTGCTGTTGGTCGGGCCATAGGTGATGAAGCCGGTCAGCGCCGCCTGGTATTGCGGCTTGCTGATCTCGGCGAGGAACTTCATCGCCAGGTCCTTGTGCGGCGCGCCTTTCGGGATGGCGTAGGCGTCGTAGTCCAGCAGCGCCTGGTTGAACGTGTAGGCGACATTGCCGCCGTCCTTGGCGACCGCGTCGAACCGGCCGTTCCAGCCGTTCACCATGTCCACCTCGCCGTCCTTCATCAGCTGTGCGTGCTGCGCGCCGGATGTCCACCATACCGCCACATGCGGCTTCAGCTCCTTGATCTTCCTGATCGCCCGCTCGATGCCGCCGGGGGCGGAGAGGGTGGCGTACACCTTGTCGGCGGGCACGCCGTCAGCCATCAGCGCCGGTTCCAGCGAGCCGGCCACGGCGTTGCGGTACGACCGCTTGCCCGGGAACTTCTTCACGTCCCAGAAATCCGCCCAGCTCTGCGGCCCGTGGGCGCCATAGGTCTTGGTGTTCCACGCCAGCACGGTGGAGAACACGTCGCCGCCGACGCAGTAATCCTGCCAGGTGCCGGGCAGGAAGGTCGAGACATCGATGGTCTTGTAGTCGAGCTTTTCCAGAATCCCCTCGGCGCCGGCATGGGCGGCGCTGCCCGAGCCGCTGGCCACCACGTCCCAGGTCACCGCGCCGGCCTTCACCTTCAGGCGCAGGTCGGCGATGCCGGTATAGGTCTCTTCCTTGAGGGTGATGCCCAGCGCCTTGGCGGCCGGCTGGAACAGGGCCTTGCTCTGCGCCTCCTGATAGGCGCCGCCGAACGACACCACGGTCAGTTGCGGCGCATCCGCCGCCCTGGCGGCCCGTCCGCCGATGCTGGCCGCGGCGAGCGCCGAGCCCAACAGAGTCCTCCGGTGCATCATGGCCTGTCTCCCTGAATTGCGTCGCTTCTGCGACCGTCATTTCGTCCCCGGCTGGATGATCCGCGCAATATGGCCTTCCGGAAAGCGCCATTCTGGAAATTCCGGAGGGCCATTTTGCCGCTCACCCGTCCAGCGCGCTGCTGCGATACGCCGCCCGCTCCAGCCACGCCGGCTCGATCTCCACCCCCCAGCCCGGCTCGCTCGGGATCGTCACCGTACCGTCGCGCACCGTATAGGGCCAGTTGCGGAACAGCCCGTCCTGCCAGGGGTAGTAATCGGCGCCCTCGATGGAGAATTCGAGGTATTTGCCCGCGTTCGGAATGGCGCCCAGCAGGTGCATGGTGAACAGCGTCACCATCGACAGGTTGGCGCTGTGCGGCGTGCAGGGCAGCCCGGCCGCCGCCCCCATCGCGGCCACCCGCAGCGTGCGGGTGAGGCCCCCGAGGTAGCAGACATCCGGCTGGATGACATCCACGGCGCGGGTGTCGATGATGCGCTGCCAGGTCGGGATCATGCAGTCCTGCTCGCCGCCGGTCACATCGATGGCCAGCGCCTCGGCCACCTCGCGGCTCTGCTCGATCAGCCAGTACGGGCACGGCTCCTCGTAATGCGAGATGCCATGGTCCTCCAGGATGTGCCCCACCTCGATCGCGCGCCACGGCGAAAACCCGCTATTGGCGTCGGCCAGCAGCGCCACGCCGTCGCCCATGGCCGCGCGCATGGCCGGGATGATCTCCTCGGTGCGCCCCGGCCACTCGTCCACGTCGCGCCCGCATTCGGCGCCGATGCGGAACTTGAAGGCGTCGTAGCCATGCGCGTCGCGCAGCCGCAGCAGCCGCGCCGCCTCGTCGCGCGGCGTGATGTCGCGCTTCATCGAGGAGGCATACACCCGCAGCGCCCGCGGCGTGCCGCCCAGCAGCGCGCAGACGCTCTTGCCCTCCAGCCTGCCGCGCAGGTCCCACAGCGCGGTATCCAGCCCGCACATCGCCCGGCACAGGTAGGAGCCGGGGAATTTGTGCTCTTTCTCGGGAATGAGGTCGATCAGCGTCTCGATGTCCAGCGCATCCCGGCCCAGCGCCCAGGGCGCCACCTGCCGGTGCACCACCTGCGCGGTGATGTCGGCGTTGTACGGCGAAACCTGCCCCCAGCCCTGCGCCCCGGTATCGGTGGTGACCCGCAGGAAACCGACGAACTCGGTGCAGAACGTCTCGATGCGCGCGATTTTCATGCCGGTCCGTCCGTATGGGGTGGCGTTGGAATGGCGAAAGGATCGGCACAAAAAGGCTTCCAATGAAGGTCCATTGCCGGCGTAATGTCATACCATTATCGGGGGAGGGGGACGGATCATGGTCAAGCGGGCCGGCGGCGCCCTGCTCCTGGCGATTTCGCTCGACCACGCCTCCCCCCGCCCGATCAGCACCCAGCTTTACGTGGCGCTGCGCGAACTGATGCTGTCCGGCCGCATCGCCGCCAAGGCTAGGCTGCCCGCCAGCCGGGCGCTGGCGCGCGACCTCGGCGTGTCGCGCACCACGGTGATCGAGGCGTTCGAGCGGCTGGCCGCCGAGGGGCTGGTGGAATCGCGCGTCGGCGCCGGCACCTTCGTAAGCGAGGTGCTGGATGCCGAACGCCCGCGCCAGCCCTCCGCCCAGGGCACCAGCCCGCCGGCCCGCCAGCCGCCCCGGCTGTCGCGCGCGATGGACTGGGCGGTCAGCCGCTTCAGCGACCGGCCGCGCCTGCCGCACTCGCCGCGCGCCTTCGTCACCGGCCTGCCCGCCTTCGACAGCTTCCCTATGGCGCAATGGGCGCGGCTGGCCGCCAAGCACTGGCGCGGCGGCCGCGAGGATGTCATGGGCTACGGCGCGCCCTGCGGCTACGCGCCGCTGCGCGAGGCCATCGCCGCGCATCTGCGGGCCAATCGCGGCATCGCCTGCACCGGCGAGCAGATCTTCATCGTCGGCGGTGCCCAGCAGGCGTTCAACCTGGTCGGCACCGTGCTGCTCAACCCCGGCGACCAGGTGTGGTTCGAGAATCCCGGCGCGATCGGCGCCCGCAACAGCCTGCTCGCCTGCGGGGCCGAACTGGTGCCGGTGCCGGTGGACCGCGACGGGCTGCAGGTGGAGGAAGGGCTGCGGCGCGCGCCCCGGTTCCGCCTGGTGTTCGTCACCCCCTCGCACCACCAGCCGCTCGGCCATATCCTGAGCCTGGAGCGCCGCTTCGCCCTGTTGCGCTCGGCCGAGCAGGCCGGCGCCTGGATCGTCGAGGACGATTACGACGGCGAGTTCTGCTTCGGCCGCCGCCCGGTCGCCACCCTCAAGAGCATCGACCGCACCGGGCTGGTGATCTATGTCGGCACCTTCAGCAAGTCGCTGTTCCCGGCGCTGCGGCTTGGCTTCATGCTGGTGCCGCCGTCGCTGGTGGAGACCATGGGCCGGGTCTCCGCCGCCTTCGTCCAGGGCGTGCCGTCCAGCGTGCAGGCGACCGTGGCCGAGTTCATCGAGGAGGGGCATTTCGCCACCCATATCCGCCGCATGCGCCGCATCTACGAGGAGCGGCACGATGCCCTGTGCGACGCCGCCGCGCGCGAACTCGGCGGCCTGCTGGCGGTCGCGCGGGCGGAAAGCGGCCTGCACACCATCGGCTACCTGCCGGCGCATGTCTCCGAGGTCGCGGCGGCGCGGGCGGCCGAGGCGCGCGGTGTCATCGTCTCGCCGCTGGCGCGCTTCTGCATCGCGCCGGTGGCGGCCAACGGGCTGGTGCTCGGCTTCGGCGGCATCCCCCCCGCCGAGATCCGGGCCGGCATGGCGGAACTCGGCCAGGCCCTGCACGGCCTGCTCAAGCCCCGGGCGGCCTCCCGCCGCGCCGCGCCCGCCAATGGTATGGCAATCGGTTGAAATTGGACCTCTCGCCAAAACCAATTCGCCGCCACTCTGGCCGCTGAACCTCGGTCCTGGCAGCATGGCAGAATTCGACTACATCATCGTCGGCGCCGGCTCGGCCGGATGCGCGCTGGCCAACCGGCTGACCCAGGACGGCGCCCATACCGTGCTGCTGCTGGAAGCCGGCGGCAGCGACCGGCGGCTGTGGGTGCAGGTGCCGATCGGCTACGGCAAGTCGTTCTACGACCCGCGTGTGAACTGGATGTACCGCACCGAGGCAGAGCCGGCGCTGGACGGCCGCGCCGGCTACTGGCCGCGCGGCAAGCTGCTGGGCGGGTCGAGTTCGATCAACGCCATGGTGCATATCCGCGGCCAGCCGGCCGATTTCGACGCATGGCGGGCGCACGGCAACCCCGGCTGGGGGTGGCGGGACGTGCTGCCCTATTTCATCAAATCCGAGGATTTCCCGGCTGGCGAGCCCGGCTGGCGCGGCGCCGGCGGCCCGCTGCACGTCACCGATGTCGCCGCCCAGAGCCATGCGCTCTGCGCCGCCTTCCTGCGCGCCGGGGAGGAGATCGGCCTGGCCCGCACGCCGGATTTCAACGGCTCGCGCCCGGAAGGCATCGGCCACTACCAGATCACCACCCGTGGCGGCCTGCGCATGTCCGCCGCCCGCGCCTATCTTCGCCCGGCGATGGGGCGGCGCAACCTGCGGGTGGAAACTCATGCCCGCGCCACCGGCATCCGCTTCGCCGCGCTGCGCGCCACCGGCGTGGACTACCTCCAGCACGGCGTCCGCAAGACCGCGCAGGCGCGCGGTGAGGTCATTCTCGCCGCCGGCTCCGTCGTCTCGCCGCAGCTGCTGCACCTCTCCGGCATCGGCCCGGGCGCGGAACTGGCGCCGCTCGGCATCCCGGTCCTGCGCGACAGCCCCGCCGTGGGGCGCAACCTACAGGACCATCTGTGCATCGACCACCTCTACCACGCCCGCTGCGCCACGCTGAACGAGGAGTTGGGACGCTGGTGAGGCCGGCTGCGCGCCGGCGCCGCCTATCTGGCGCTGCGGCGCGGCCCGCTGGCCATCAGCGTCAACCAGGCCGGCGGCTTCGTCCGCACCAGCCCCGACCTGCCCGGACCCGACATCCAGCTCTATTTCTCGCCGCTCAGCTACACCCGCGCCCCGCCCGGCGTCCGCGCGCTGATGCGGCCGGACCCGTTCCCCGGTTTCCTGCTCAGCGCCCAGCCCTGCCGCCCCACCAGCCGCGGCCATCTGCGCCTCGCCTCGCCCGACCCGCTGGCCGCCCCGGCGATCGTGCCGAACTCGCTGGCGACGGAGGCGGACATCCGGGCCATGCTGGCCGGCACCCGCTTCCTCCGCCGCCTGGCCGCCGCCCCCGCCCTGGCCGCCGTCATCGCCGAGGAGCTGAAGCCCGGCCCGCAAGCGCAGTCCGATGAGGCCCTACTCGCCGACATTCGCGCCCGCGCGTCCAGCGTGTTCCATCCCGTCGGCACCTGCCGGATGGGGCCGGACCCGGCGCGCGATGTCGTCGGCCCGGACCTCAAGGTGCACGGTGTCCAGGGCCTGCGGGTGATCGACGCCTCGATCTTTCCCTGCGTCACCTCGGGCAACACCAACGCGCCGGCCATCATGGTCGGCGAAAAAGGCGCCGACCTCGTGCTGCGCGACGCCCGCTGCCAATGACCTTCGAGACGGAGTAGCCCCCATGCGCGACCATCTGTTCACCCCCGACAGCAAGCAAACCCCCTACTGGTGGGACCGCGTGCCTCGCCCGGCCCTGCCGCAGGCCGCGCTGCCGGCGCGGGTGGACGTGCTCGTCATCGGCTCCGGCTACACCGGCCTCAGCGCCGCCCTGCAAACCGTGCGCGGCGGCCGCTCCACCCTGGTGCTGGACGCCGAGGACGCCGGCTGGGGCTGCAGCACCCGCAATGGCGGCCAGATCTCCACCAGCATCAAGCCCGGCTACGCCGAACTCGCCCGCCGCCACGGGCCGGAGACCGCCTTCGGCATCATCCGCGAGGGCCAGAACTCGCTGGCCTGGGTCGCCGATTTCGTCGCGGCCGAGAAGATCGACGCCGATTTCGGCGTGGTCGGCCGCTTTCACGCCGCCCACAGCCCGTCGCACTACGACGCCCTGGCCCGCCAGCTCGCCTCCCAGCACAAGGGGCTGGAGGTGGAGGCACACATGGTCCCGCGCGCCGAGCAGCACAGCGAACTGGGCACCGACGCCTATTTCGGTGGCGCCGTCTTCGCCCGCCATGCCTCGATCGACCCCGCGCGCTTCCACCAGGGCATGCTGGACCGCGCGCTGGCCGCCGGCGCCCAGGTGGCGCCGCATTGCGCCGCCACCGCCATCCGCCGCGACGGCGCCGGCTTCCAGGTGCAGACCGCGCGCGGCCAGGTCGCTGCGCGCAACGTCATCGTCGCCACCAACGGCTACACCAGCGGCCTCACCCCCTGGCTGCACCGCCGCGCCATCCCGATCGGCAGCTACGTCATCGCCACCGAGCCGCTCGCGCCGGAGGTGATGGCCCGGCTGATGCCGCGCAAGCGCATCGTCAGCGACACCCGCAAGGTCGTCTACTATTACCGCGCCTCGCCCGACGGCCGGCGCATCCTGTTCGGCGGCCGCGTCTCGCTCAGCGAGACCGACCCCAGGATCAGCGGCCCGCGCCTGCACGACGCGATGACCGGCATCTTCCCCGAACTCGCCACCACCCGCATCAGCCATTCCTGGTGCGGCTTCGTCGCCTATACCTTCGACGAGCTGATGCATGTCGGCGCGCATGAGGGGGTGCACTACGCCATGGGCTATTGCGGCTCCGGCGTCGGCATGGCCGGCTATCTCGGCATGCGGGTCGGCCAGCAGGTGCTGGGGCTGAAGGAGGGCCGCACCGCGCTCGACGGGGTGAGCTTCCAGACCCGCCCATTTTACCATGGCAACCCCTGGTTTTTGGCGCCTTCGGTGCTCTATTACCGCTGGCGTGACCGCCTGGCGCGCTGAATCCGGGCGGTTCGGCGCCCAATGCGGCCGTGGCCGCGGCGGTTGCCGCCGGAAATCAGTTATGTGACATCATAATTCGATATCGAAGAATTATCCGGTCAGAAATTCCGGTCGCGCAGGCGGAACGGCCGTGCCGCCGCCACCCGTTCGGCCACCGCCGCCCGGTCGCGCACATAGAGCGTGTTCATGCCGCTGCGGTTGTAGTCGCCCAGCGGCGTCAGCGCGCGGGTTCGCGCGTCGTAGCCGCAGGGCTGGAAGCCGAAGCGGCTGATCTCGCGGTGCACGTCGTCGTCGCTCACGCCGTAGCGCCCGCCGGAGCCGTTCAGCTCCACGATCACCGCCTGCAGGCCCGGATTGGCCAGGGTATCCGGCGCGCCGCGCAGGATGCTCAACTCGAACCCTTCGGCATCCATCTTGATCAGCCGGGCGGCGGCGCCGGCCAGCACGTGGTCCAGCCGGTCGGTGCGCACCTCCACCGTGTCGGCGCCGGCCGGGCTGGCGACGATGTGGTTCATGCCGCCCTGTCCGGCGGTCATCACGCTGACCCCTGCCGTCTCGCCCAGCGCGCAGCAATGCGCCTGCACCAGCGATTCGATGTCGTTCAGCCGCAGGTTGCGCCGCAATTCGGCGTAGGTGCGTGGCACCGGCTCGAAGGCATGCGAGGTGGCGCCGGCGACCGCGCTGGCCAGCACCGTGTAGCCGCCGACATTGGCGCCGGCATCCACGAAGATGTCGCCGGGGCGCAGCAGGTGCAGCAGGAACGCCTGCTCCGGGAAGTCCCATAGCCGGCACATATAGACCAGGGTGGCGTAGTTCTGCCGGTCCGACACGATCAGCCGCGCCTCGTCGGCCAGCGGCAGCACGTAGTCCACGCCCATCATCCGGTGGCCGAGGTTCCAGCGGAAATAGTCGAGCAGGGCGGCCGGGCGGCGGCCCTGGCTGCCGGGGTGGCGCAGGATATCGGCGATGACCTGGAAACGTTCTGAAATCCGCATGGTATCAGGCTATCGCATATTCGGCCGGGCCGGCAAACCAGGCGCGGCAGCGCCGGGTGCGCAATATCTTGACAGGGCGTGCGCGGACGCCGACCAGGGGGCGGACCGGCCGCGCGCCCGCCTGCCGGCAAGGCCGGAATCCGCAATGCCCGAATCAACCGCCCCCCTCCGCCCGCCGCCGCTCTCCCCCGGGCGGGTGTCCGACCTGCTGTCGCGCGCCGGGCTGTCGCCGCAGCGGGGCGAGGCGCTGGCGGTGATCGCCCGGCTGGCGGCCGACGGCATCGCCGACCCCACCGCGCCGCAGGCCGTCGCCGCGCTGGAGGCGGTGCGGGCCAATCCGCCGGGTGCTGCCGCCGGCCAGGATGTCGTCGCGCCGGGGCTGGCGGTGGAGGCGGGCGAGGCGGCGACCTTGCTGCTGGCACTGGGGGCCGCGCCCGCGCCGGCGGCGGTGCGGGCGGCGCTGCTGGGCCTGCGCCGGGCCGGCTGGCCGCGCCGCATGGGGCTGCTGGCCACTTCCGTGCCCGGCCTGCCGTGGCGCCGGGTGGACCAGGAGCAGGCCGCCGCCGCGCTGGACGATCCGGCGGCCGATGACGCGGGCCTGATGGCGGCGCTGGAAGCCGCCGTCGCCGCGCGGCTGCGCGCCGCCGGCACGCCCGAGGCGGCGCTGGCGCAGGCGATGGCCGATCTGGCCGGTCGGCTGGGCAAGGAGCCGGCGATGGACGAGGTGGCCGATTGCGCCGCCTGCGTCGCCGGCGCCTTCGCGCTGCCGGACGCCGCCGGCTTCGTCACCCGCATCGCCGCCGCCGAGCGCGCCCGCCGCCGCGAGTTGCGCGCCGCCGAGCGCGCCGCCCGCGAGGCCCGCGCCGCCGAGGAGGCGCGCCAGGCGGCGTGGGAGCGCAGCCTGGTGGCCGCCGAGGCAATCCCGGCGCTGCTCGGCTGCACCGAGGCGGAGGCCTCGCGCTGGATCCGCGCCGGGCTGATCCAGCCGGCCCGCCGGGTGACGCGGCGGCATGGCGGCAAGAGCGTGCGCCACAGCGAGTTCGACCCGGAGGCCCTGGCGGCGCTGCGGCCGGAACTGGCCGGCTGGCGGGCCGCCGACGCGCAGCCCGGCCGCGCCGCGCCGCGTGGCCGGGGCCAGCCGGCCCACGCGCCCGCCGCCGAGCCGGCGCGCGGCACCAGCGCGCAGAACGCCGCCGTCGCCCGGGTGGCGGCGCTGGACCGCTATGCCGCGCATTTCCGCACCGCCCGCGCGCTGAACCGCCGCATCATCCTGGTGACCGGCCCGACCAACAGCGGCAAGACCCATTATGCGCTCGACCGGCTGGCCGCCGCGCCCTCGGGCCTGGCGCTGGCGCCGCTGCGGCTGCTGGCGCACGAGTTCCGCGAGGGCCTGGCCGCGCGCGGGGTGGCGGTGTCGCTGACCACCGGGGAGGAGCGCGACCTGGTGCCCGGCGCCCGGCATGTGGCCGCCACGGTGGAGATGTGCCCGTTCCAGAACCCGGTCGATGTGGCGGTGATCGACGAGGCGCAGATGCTGGACGACCCCGACCGGGGCGCGGCCTGGACGGCGGCGATCATGGGGGTGCCGGCGCGCGAGGTGATCGTGCTGGGGGCGCCGGACTGCGCCGCCATGGTGCACCGCGTGGCCGCGCTGTGCGCCGACCCGGTGGAGGAAATTCGGCTGGAGCGTAAATCGCCGCTGGCCGCCGCCGCGCAGCCGGTGAAGCTGGCCGAGCTGACCAAGGGCGACGCGCTGATCGCCTTCTCGCGCCGCGAGGTGCTGGATTTCCGCGCCGCCCTGATGGCGCGCGGCCGCAGCGTCGCCTGCGTCTACGGCGCGCTGTCGCCCGAGGTGCGCCGGGCCGAGGCGCGGCGCTTCCGCGAGGGGGCGGCCGATATCCTGGTGGCCACCGACGCGATCGGCATGGGGCTGAATTTCGGCCCGCTGCGCCGGGTGGTGTTCTCCGCCCTGTCGAAATGGGACGGCCGCGAGCAGCGCCCGCTCTCGGTGCAGGACATCAAGCAGATCGGCGGCCGGGCCGGGCGGTTCGGCCACCAGGACGAGGGGCTGGTGGGCGTGCTGGCCGGCGCCGGCGAGCCGGCCACCATCGCCCGCGCGCTGACCGCCACCCCGGCGCCGCCGGCCGACCAGCGGCCATACGTGGCGCCGGATGCCGACATCGTCGCCGCCGTGGCCGCCGAGATCGGCACCGAGAGCCTGTACGGCACGCTGATCCGCATCGGCCGCGCGGTGCTGCGCGCCGACGACCCGAATTACCGGCTGGCCGACCTGGCGCCGCAGATCGCCATCGCCGGCGCCACCGACCGGCTGGACCTGCCGCTGCTGGCGCGGTGGACCTATGCGCTGTGCCCGGTGAACATCCGCGACCGCGGGGTGGAGCGGCTGGCCCGCTGGGCGCTGGACCATGCCGCCGGCCGCGCGGTGCCGCCGCCCACGGCCGGGCACCTGCCGCCGCCCGACCGGGCGGGGCACGAGGAGCAGGAGCGGGCCGAGAAGATCTATCGCCGCCTGGTCTCCTGGCGCTGGCTGTCGCTGCGGTTTCCCGAGCCGTACGCCGCCGCCGAGCAGGCGCTGGCCGAGGGCGAGCGGCTGAACGCCTGGATCGAAGCGGTCCTGGCCAGCCGTCCGCGCGCGCGCGCCAAATAGGCTGGCCGCCCCCGCACGACAGGAAGTTGCGCGCCCATGCGGCTACCGCAACGCGGCTGTGATGCGGCTCACAGCGCCGCCGGCGGGTTGCGGGCAAGGTCCATCCCAGAGCGGCGGGCCAGACCGCCGCGACGGAGGGCTTGGATCATGACGACGCAAAAGCACATCCTGATCGTGGACGCCGACCGGGCCGCGCGGATGCCGCTGGCCAGCATGCTGACCGGCATGCTCGCCGGCCCCGGGGCCCCGGCGGTGCTGCATGCCACCAGCGGCGGCGAGGCCGCCGCGATGGTGATGGCCCGCGAGCCGCGGGTGGATGCGATGATCCTGGAGGCGGAGTTGCCGGACGAGCCGGGCAGCGCGCTGTGCGACCGGCTGCGTCGCCGGGGCGTGCGCATCCCGATCATCCTGGTGAGCGGCCAGGGCGACGAGGCCGACGTGGTGCGCGGCCTGGATGCCGGCGCCAACGACTACGTGGTGCGGCCGTACCGCCCCACCGAGCTGCTGGCCCGGCTGCGGGCGCAGCTGCGCGCCTTCGAGGTGAGCGAGGACGCGGTGCTGAGCATCGGGCCCTACCTGTTCCGCCCCGGCAGCCGGCAATTGCACGACACCGCCGGCAACCACCGCATCCGCCTGACCGAGAAGGAGACGGCGGTGCTGAAATACCTCTACCGCGCCGGCGGCGAGCCGGTGGGCCGCAAGGCGCTGCTGCGCGAGGTGTGGGGCTACAGCCCGACCGCCAGCACCCATACGGTGGAGACGCATATCTACCGCCTGCGCCGCAAGATCGAGCCGGACCCGACGCGGATCACCCTGCTGGTCAACGAGGATGGCGGCTACCGGCTGGACCCCAACTGGCGGCCGGAGCCGGTGCGGCGCTGGGGGGCGACGATGGGGCTGGTGGCGCTGGGGGCGTAGGGCGGCGGGGTAGGTCGCAAAGAGACGTAGAGGCGAAGAGGGGGCCCTCTTTGCCTCTACGTCTCTTTGTGGAGTCTTGCTGTGGCCGGGAGCGGGCGCGCAGGTTAGGTGCGGCCCGTCGCTTTCGCGTTGAAGTGGCGGGTTGTGCCTACTTGACGGCGACCGATTGGATCTTGCGCGGGAGTTCGTAACAAGGCGAGGACACAAGGATGCTTGGATGGTTGCGCAGGCTCCTCGGCACAAATAAGCAGCAGCGTGACGGTGCGCGGCTTGATCCGTCGCAGCCGTTAGCCCCAGCGCGCCCATGGCGCCCTGCGACAACAAGAGATTACCGGCACGATGCGTCGTTTCGGTGGCTCCAGTAGGAACTCCAGTCTTCACGGAATTCCACAATTCTGTTGCCGGCGTTACATTTTCGAACCCCGACGGAAGGTCACGACAGGACATAATTCAGCATAGCGTGCATGCTGGGATGCCGCTCACCTTGGTCCTTGAGAACGATAACTTGCAGAATCAACACGCTGTAGCGCTCTTCACACCAGCGGGTCACCAGATAGGTTATCTGAACCGGAGGACGGCAGCTGACGTCAGGGACCATATTAACGAAGGCCGATATCTGCAGATCACGGTCTCGGCAACAACGGGTGGAGCGACGGACAGGCCCACACGCGGGGTTAATATCTTAGTCAAGGTTCTGGCAGTTCCCGCGGACCTCCCAATGCGAAAAGCCGACTCCCGCAAATCTGTGGCTGCCGTGAAGCGTGAAGGGCGGTACAAGGAGGTTAAAGCTTGGTTTCTGGATGATATAGAAGAGCATGAGAAAATTCACGGAGATATCATTACAGGTGTATCAGTTTGGTCCTATGAACAACTGGCAAATCTGTTTAGAAAACAAAAAAGATGGTCAGATGAGGTTGATATACTAAAGCGTTATATGTCTCTTCCGGAAACAAGAAGGATGATAGTTACTGATAGACTTCGACGTGTTCTCGATACTGCGATTGGCCGACTGAAGGAAGGGCAGAGCTAAGGATTGCCATGATTGCACTTTAGCTAGCTGCCACCATGTGTGCCGCAGCCGTGGCGGGGAAGCGCACATCCGCCAGCGTGTCCAGCTTCCACAGCCGCTCCAGCAGGGTGGCGGCGGCGGCCTGGCCCACCGCCGGGGCGGCGAGTTCGAAGAATTTGTCGGTGAGTTCGCCGTCGCTCAGCGGCGCGTCCGGGTCGCCCTTGCGGGTGGCCTGGTAGTGGTGCAGCTCGGTGCCGTCGCGCAGGCGGAAGGTGATGCGCGCGGAGCGGCGGGCGGGGAAGTCGGCGGCGCATTGCGGGTCGATCACCACGTCCACGCGCTGCATCAGCGCCTGCACCGCCGGGTCGGCGAGGCGGGGCGGGGTGAAGGCATCGATGCGCACATTGCCGTGAACCAGGGCGGTGGCCACCGTGTAGGGGGTGCTGAACCGGCCCTCGAACGGGGTGGCGACCGATTTGCGGCCGGTCACCTCCACGGTGGCGCGGTAGCCGCCGATGGTGATGCGCTCGATCGCCTCGGGCGCGATGGCGTGGGCGGCCTGCAACGCCAGCGCGCCGTCGATGGCGGCGAAGCAGTGGCCGCAGCAGCCGTGGTTCTTGAAGGTCATGCGGGTGATGTTGTAGCGGCTGCCCAGCGCCTCGGTGGCGCGCGACCAGTCGGGGTTCTCGCTCATCGCCGCACCGAAGCCGGCGGCGCCCTCCAGCACGTCCAGCGCGCCGGTGACGCCGTGGGCGGCGCCCAGGGCGGCCATGGCGCCGGCGTCGGCGGCGTGGCCGGCATGCAGCGGCTTGGACATCGCGTCCGAGCGGAACGCCTGTTGCAACGCGGCGGCGAAGGTGCCGGCAGTGGCCAGCGCATGGGCGGTGCGGCCGGCATCCAGCTTCAGCACCGTGGCGACGCCGGCGGCGGCCCCGAAGGTGCCGATGGTGCCGGTGGTGTGCCAGAACTTGTAGTGCGAGGGCTGCACCGCGACGCCGATGCGGGTGGAGACCTCGTAGCCGACCACGATGGCGCGCAGCAGCGCCTCGCCATCGGCGCCGCGCGCCTGGGCGGCGGCCAGCGACGCGCCGATCACCGGGCAGCCGGGGTGGTAGACGGCGTCGCGGAAGATGTCGTCGAACTCGATGGTGTGGCTGGCGGTGGCGTTGATGAGGGCGGCGGCGCGCAGGCTGGCGCGGCGGCCGGGGCTTCCGTAGACGATGGCCTGGCCGTGGCCGAGCTCGTCGGCCAGCCCTTGCGCCAGCAGCGTGGCGGGGGGCAGCAGCGCGCCGGGCAACAGGGCGGCGAACCAGTCGATCAGCGCGCGCTTGGCGTGGTGGCGGACCTCGCCCGAGAGCGGGGCGGTCTGCTCGCCGGCGGCGTATTCGGCGAGGGCTTCGGCGACGGTGGGCATGACGGGCGCTCCCGGACGGCTTGTTGCCGGCAGTCTATAGCGTGATGACCGAAGGTGGAATCACCGGAGGTCTGAATCACGCGCCAAAACAAAATGCTAGAGCGTGTGGTCGCGGTCGCCCATCAGGCGGGCGAGCGTCGGCTCGATGGCCGCGGCGATGCGCGCCATGCCGGCCGGGCTGGGGTGCAGGGCAGGGGCGGGGGGGCTGAGCCGCGGGTCGACGAACAGGGTGCGGTCCAGCCGGCCGTCGCGCAGCAGCAGGGGGCCGACATCCATGTAGGTGACGTTCGCGACGCGGCTGGCGGCGTAGGTGGCGTGCAGGGCGCGGTTGACCGCCTGGCCGGTCTCGGCGACCCAGGGGCCGCGGTCGCTGGGCAGGATGCCGAGCAGCAGAAGCTGGGTGCGCGGCAGGCGGCGGCGGGCCTCGTTCACCACCGCCTCGATGCCGAGCACATTGTCCTCGGCGGGCCAGTGGACGCGGCCGAGATTGTTGGCGCCGATCAGGATCACCGCCGCCTTGGGCGACAACCCCTCCAACTCGCCATGCATCATGCGCCAGAGCAGGTGGCTGGTGGCATCGCCGATGAAGCCGAGGTTGAGGGCGTGGCGGTCGCCGTAGAATTTCCGCCAGATCGGCTGGAAGTCGCGCCAGACGGGCGGGCCGACATATTCCCATTGCTGGGTGATGGAGTCGCCGAGCCAGACCAGGTCGTGGCGGCCGGTGCGGATTTCGGCCAGCTTCGCCTCGTGCCGGCGGCGCCACCAGGCGGTGGAGAGGCGGTCGATCGGCTCGGCGGCGAGCGGCACGCGGCGGCGGAGGGGCGGGTGAGGCAGGGCGGGCCCGGCGGCGCCGGCGAGCAGGCCGGCGGCGCCGAGCAGCAGGGTGCGGCGGGTGGTCATGGCGTTTGCTGCCCTTTCACGGCGCCGATCTCGGCCGCCGACAGGCCGGCCTCGCGCAGCACCTCGTCGGTGTGCTCGCCCAGGCGCGGCGGCGGGCGGCGGATTTCGGCGGGGGTGCCGAAGTAGTCCACCGGAATGGCCAACGTGGTCATGGCGCCCTCGGTCGGGTGGTCCATGCGGCGGAAGAAATCGACCTCGCGCAGATAGGGGTCGTCGCGGAGGTCTTCCAGCGTGTTGGCGGGGCCGTGCGGCAGGTCGGCGTCGGCCAGCAGGGCCAGCCACTCGGCGGTGCTGCGCCGGGCCATCTCCTCGGTGACCACGCCGTAGACCAGGTCGATGTTGTCGGCGCGGGCGGAGATGCTGGCGAAGCGCGGGTCGGCCATCAGCTCGGGGCGGCCGAACACGCGGAACAGGCGGGTCCATTGGTCGTCGGTGACGGCGATGAGGCACAGGAAGCCGTCGGCGGTGGCGTAGGGGCGGCGGTGCGGGGTGAGCATGCGGGTGTAGCCGATGCCCTGGGCGGGGTCGTCGATGCTGTGGCCCCAGAGGTGCTCGGGCAGCAGAAAGGCCAGCACGGTGTCGAGCATCGGCACGTGCAGGGCCTGGCCGCGCCCGGTGCGCTCGCGGTGATAGAGCGCCATGCCGATGGCGCCGGCGAGCACGTGGCCGGTGAGCTTGTCGGCCATCACGGTGGGGACGTAGCGCGGCCCGTCCGCCCCTGTGGCGCGGCCGTTGAGGCTGGCCAGGCCGCTGCGGCCCTGGATGATGTCGTCATAGGCCGGCTCGTCGCGCAGGCTGGAGGACATGCGGTAGCCGGTGGCCGAGGCGTGGATGAGGCGCGGGTTGCGGGTGGCCAGGGCGTCGTAGTCCAGCCCCGCCCGGGTGGCGGCGGCCAGGCGCATGTTGTGGACGAACACGTCCGCGCCGTCGATCAGCCGCAGCAGGGCGGCGCGGGCCTCGGGGCGCTTGAGGTCCAGCACCAGGCTGCGCTTGTTGCGGTTGAGGTTGACGAAATAGGCGCCCATGCCGGGCGACCGGCGCGGGCCGACATGGCGCACCGCGTCGCCGCCCGGCGGCTCCACCTTGATCACGTCGGCGCCGGCGTCGCCCAGCACCTGGGTGCCCATCGGGCCCAGCACGGTGCCGGTCAGGTCGATGACCCGCACGCCCTCCAGCGGTCCGGCCACGGCGCGCCCTCCCTCAGACGATCAGCAGGTAGCCGAGCGAGGCCAGCCCGACGACGATGCAGTAATAACCGAAAGGGTTCAGCGCCCAGTCGTCGTGGCGGCTGAAGTAGCGCATCAGGAACCAGGTGGACAGCCAGGCCGTGACCCCGGCCGCCACCGCCGCCAGCGCCGACAGCGCCATGGTGCCGGCGGGGATGTCGGCGTGCAGCAGCTTGGGCACCTCCAGCACGGTGGCGCCGAAGATGATCGGAGTGGCGATCAGGAAGGAGAAATGCGCCGCCCCCGCATGGTCGATGCCGCGCAGCAGGCCGGCGACGATGGTGGCGCCGGAGCGCGAGATGCCGGGGATCAGCGCGGTGCACTGCGCGCAGCCGATCACCAGCGCGTCGCGCGCGGTGAGTGCCGAGAGCGGGCGATGGCCGCCGGCGCGCAGCCGCTCGCCGAACAGCAGCAGCACGCCGTTGACCACCAGGAAGCCGGCGGCCACCAGCGGCGTGCCGAACAGCGCGCGCAGCGGCTTCTCGAAGGCGAAGCCCACGATCACGGCCGGGATGGTGGCCAGCACGATCAGGGCGAACACCCGCCTGGTCTCGCGGTTGTGATGGGCGTCGTAGCGGCCGAGGATGCCCATGGCGAGCTGCCACCAGTCGCGCCAGAAAAACAGCAGCAGCGCCAGCGCGGTGCCCAGGTGCAGCATCACCAGGAAGGGCAGGAAGGCGGGGGCGCGCTGGTCCAGGTGCCAGTTCAGCACCGCCGGCAGCACCACCGCGTGGCCGAGGCTGCTGACCGGGAACAACTCGGTGGCGCCCTGCAGGATGGCCACCGCGATGGCCTGGATCGTGTTCATCGTCGGCTCGGCTCCGTGTCTGATGGCGAGGCTGTGGTGGCGGAAACCGCCGCCGTTGGCAACCCGCCCAGCTAATCGGTGTAGCGGCGGCGCAGCGCCATGAACGGCGCCTCCACGGCGGCATGGGTGAACGAGGCGACGGCGATGGTCAGCGGCACCACCAGCAGCACGCCCAGCAGCAGCGCCGCGCGGTACGGCGCGTCCGGCGGCGCCAGGAACAGCAGGTGCGTGCGCACCACCTCGATCACCAGAAAGTGCAGCAGGTAGATCGAGAAGCTGACCCGCCCGACATGGCACAGCGCGGCCGAGAGCAGCCCCGGCAGATGCGGCGCCACGCCGGTCCAGGCCAGGATCACCGCCACCCAGGCCAGCGCCTCGGCATCCGGCCAGGCGAGCTTCCAGGCGGCGGCGGCCGGCCAGCCGCCCATCCGGTGGTAGGCGGCCAGCAGCGCCACCAGGGCGATCACGGCCGGGATCAGCCAGAGCCCCAGCCCGGCGCCGCCGGCCGGCCGCCGGGCGAACCAGGCGCCGGCGATCATGCCCACCAGGAACTGGTCCATCCGCCCGGCGATGGTCCAGTAGGCCATCGTCTGCGCATCCGCCCCCAGCAGCACCGCCGCCGTGCGCAGCATCGCCAGTACCAGCACCAGCCGCAGCAGCGCCATCGCGCCGCGCTGGTTCAGCAGCCGCAGCAGCAGCGGGAACACCAGGTAGAACTGGAACTCCACCGCCACCGTCCAGGCCATCACGCTGAACACGCCGTAGCTGGCGGCACCCGGGAAATTGGCCAGCGGCAGCACGCTCTGCACCAGGCCGGACAGGCTGAACTGGTCGTGATAGGCGCTGGCGCCGACCGCTAGCAGCAGCCCGTACAGCGGGTAGATCCGCAGCAGCCGATTGGCCAGGAACCGGCCATAGGCGACATTCCGCCCCAGCGTGCCCTGCACGAAGATGAACCCGGACAGCACCATGAAGCCGCCGACGGCGGTATGGCCCTCGACCAGCACCGCCAGCAGCGGGTTGGTGGTGGCGGGCCAGTGCGTGGCCACCGCGATGTCGCCATAGGCGAGCTGCGAGCCGAGCACGTGCAGCGCGTGGTACAGCACGATCAACAGGGCGGCGGCGGCGCGGATATGGTCCACCGCCGGCAGGTGGGCGCGATTCGGGCTCTGGTCGTCCATGCCGCCCCGGTATGCCCGCTCCCGGCCCGGCGCGCCACTGGTATGCCGGGGCGGCTTGCGCCGGCGGGGGGTGCGGCGCCAATTAGGCAGGATGAGCGAGACAATCGACCTTGGTATCGAGGGCATGACCTGCGCCGCCTGCGTGACGCGGGTGGAGAAGGTGCTGAGCCGGGTGCCTGGCGTGGAGCAGGCGCAGGTGAACCTGGCCACCAACCGCGCCCGCGTCACCGTGGCGCCGGGGGTGGCGGTGGCGGCGCTGACCGCCGCGGTGGCGCGCGCCGGCTATGGCGCGGCCCCGGTGCGCGCCGATGCGCCGCCGCCACCGCCCGAGGGCGTGCCCTGGCACCTGGTCGCCGCCGCGCTGCTGACGCTGCCGCTGGTGGCGCCGATGCTGCTGTCGCCCTTCGGCTGGGGCCATGCGGCGATGCTGCCGGGGTGGGCGCAGCTGCTGCTGGCGCTGCCGGTGCAGGTGTGGATCGGCGGGCGGTTCTACGTGGCGAGCTGGAAGGCGGTGCGCGGCGGCAGCTTCACCATGGACGTGCTGGTGGCGCTGGGCACCTCGGCGGCCTTCCTGCTCTCCGCGGTGCAGCTGGCCGCGTTCTGGCCGCACGAGCCGCATGCGCTGTATTTCGAGGCGTCGGCCACCGTCATCACCCTGGTGCTGCTGGGCCGCTGGCTGGAGCATCGGGCGCGCGGGCGCACCGTGGCGGCGATCACGGCACTGGCCGCCCTGCGCCCGGAGCGTGCCCGCGTGCTGCGCGACGGCCAGGAGATCGACCTGCCGGTGGAGCAGGTGGCGGTGGGCGACGTGGTGGTGGTCCGCCCCGGCGAGCGGCTGCCGGTGGACGGCATCGTGCAGGACGGCGCCGGCAGCGTGGATGAAAGCCTGCTGACCGGCGAGAGCCTGCCGGTGGCCCGCCACCCCGGCGACCGGGTGACCGGCGGCGCCATCAACGGCGAGGCGCTGCTGCGGGTGCGCACCACGGCGATTGGCGCGGAGACGGTGCTGGCCCGCATGGTGCGCCTGGTGGAGGACGCGCAGGCCGGCAAGCCGCCGATCCAGCGCCTGGCCGACCGGGTGAGCGCGGTGTTCGTGCCGGTGGTGGTGGCGATCGCGCTGGCCACCTTCCTGGGCTGGTGGCTGGCCGGCGCGCCGGTGGCCGGCGCGGTGATCAACGCCGTCGCCGTGCTGGTGATCGCCTGCCCCTGCGCCATGGGGCTGGCCACGCCCACCGCGATCATGGTCGGCACCGGGCTCGCCGCCCGTCGCGGCATCCTGATCAAGGACGCCGAGGCGCTGGAGCGGGCCCATGCGGTGACCGTGGTCGCCTTCGACAAGACCGGCACGCTGACCGAGGGCAAGCCGCGGGTGACCGACGTGCACCCCGCCGACGGGCAGACGCGCGAGGTGGTGCTGCGGATGGCCGCCGCCCTGCAGGCCGGCAGCGAGCATCCGCTGGCCCGCGCGGTGATGCAGGCGGCCGAAGGCATGGCGGTGCCCGCCGCCACCGCCATGCGGGCGCTGCCGGGCCGGGGCGTGGAGGGCGAGGTGGAGGGCCGGCGCCTGATCCTGGGCAGCCGCCGCCTGCTGGACGAGGCCGGCGCGGCGCCGGGGGCGCTGGAGCCGGCGGCCGAGGCGCTGGCCGGGCAGGGCCGCACCCTGGCATGGCTGGCCACCGCCGAGGGCGCGGTGCTGGGGCTGATCGGCTTCGGCGACGCGGTGAAGCCCGGCGCGGCGGCGGCGGTGGCGCGGCTGCGCGCGATGGGCATCCGCACGGTGCTGATCTCCGGCGACAACCGCCACGCCGCCGCGACGGCCGCCGCGGCGCTGGGCATCGACGATGTGCAGGCCGAGGTGCTTCCGGCCGACAAATCCGCCCGCGTCGCCGCCCTGCGCGGCGATGGCGAGGTGGTGGCGATGGTGGGCGACGGGGTGAACGACGCGCCGGCGCTGGCCGCCGCCGATGTCGGCTTCGCCATGGGCACCGGCACCGATGTCGCCATGCACGCCGCCGGGGTGACGCTGATGCGCGGCGACCCGATGCTGGTGGCCGACGCCATCGACCTGTCGCGGCGCACCTGGCGCACGCTGTGGCAGGGGCTGTTCTGGGCGATGGCCTACAACGTGCTGGGCATCCCGATCGCCGCCGCCGGGCTGCTGGACCCGATGGTGGCCGGCGGCGCGATGGCGTTCTCCTCGGTCAGCGTGGTGCTGAACGCGCTGGCGCTGAAGCGCTGGCGGCCACGGGCATAGTGCCCGGGGCGATGCCAGGGGGGGTGAAAGAGGCGCTGGCGGCCGCGATCTTCGTGGCGACCTACGCGGTGGTGGCGGTCGGCCGGGTGCCGGGGTTGCGGATCGACCGCGCCGGGGCGGCCTTCCTGGGCGCCGCGCTGATGGTGGCCAGCGGCGTGCTGAGCCTGGACGAGGCCTATCGCGCCATCGATTTCGACACCATCGCCCTGCTGCTGGGCATGATGATCGTGGTGGCCAATCTGCGGCTGGCCGGGTTTTTTGACGTGGTCACCGCCTGGGTGGTGGGCCGCGCCCGCCGGCCGCTGCCGCTGCTGGCCGCCGTGGTGGCGACCGCCGGGGTGCTGTCGGCCTTCCTGGTCAACGACACCATCTGCCTGGTGCTGACGCCGCTGGTGCTGCGCATCGTGCTGCATCTGCGGCGCAACCCGGTGCCGTACCTGATCGCCATCGCGCTGTCGTCCAACATCGGCGGCGCGGCGACGCTGACCGGCAACCCGCAGAACATGATCATCGGCAGCCTCTCGGGCATCCCCTACGGCCGGTTCGCGGGCGCGCTGGCGCCGGTGGCGGCGCTCGGGCTGGTGCTGACCGTGGCGCTGGTGGCGGTGGTCTGGCGGGGCGAGTTCCTGGCCGGGGCGCGGCTGGCCGCCGATCCGCCGGCGGTGCGGTTCAACCGCAGGCTGCTGCGCAAGACGCTGCTGGTGGCGCTGGCGCTGGTGGCCGCCTTCTTCGCCGGCGTGCGCCCGGCCGAGGCGGCGGTGGTGGCCGGCGGCCTGCTGCTGGCCAGCCGGCGGGTGAAGGTGGCGCGCATGTACGCCGAGATCGACTGGACGCTGCTGCTGATGTTCGCCGGGCTGTTCGTGGTGGTCGCCGGGCTGGAGCACGCGGTGCTGACGCCCGAGCGGGTGCGGGCGCTGGCGGTGCTGCACCTGGAGCGCACCGGCGTGCTGGGGGTGGCGACGGCGGTGCTGTCCAACATCGTCAGCAACGTGCCGGCGGTGCTGGTGCTGCGGCCCTTCGTGGCCAGCATGGCGGACCCGCAGCGCGCCTGGCTGGTGGTGGCGATGGCGGCGACGCTGGCGGGGAATTTCTCCATCCTGGGCTCGGTCGCCAACCTGATCGTGGTGCAGCGGGCGCGCGCGCAGGGCGTGGTGATCGGGTTCTGGACCTATTTCATGGTGGGGGCGCCGCTCACCGTGCTGACGATCGCGGCGGGGTTGGCCTGGCTGTAGGGTGAGGAAGGGGGTTCTTTGTTCCGGTCGCAACAGAAAGCCTTACGTTCCTCCCAGCACCACCGCGAGCAGCCCCGGAAACCGCCCCTCGATATCCTCGGTCCGCAGCGCGTTCAGGTGCACCGCCCCGGCGACGCGGGTGCGGATCACCCCGGCCTCGCGCAGCACGCGGAAATGGTGGGACATGCTGGATTTCGGCCGGTCCACCCCCAGCGCCCCGCAGGTCAGCTCGCCCGCCGCGGCGATGCGCCGCACCATCTCCAGCCGCGCCGGGTCGCTCAGCGCGTGCAGCACGCGCGGCAGGTCCAGCGTCTCGGCGGCGGGGTGCAGGAAGGGGCGCATGGCGGGCACGATAGCCGCTGATTGACAGCAGTTCCATAGTTCGTATTTTATCGAACACCAGAACCGCAGGAACATCCCGATGGCCAGCCCAAAACTGTTCGAGCCGATCAGCTTCCGCTCGGTGACTGCCCGCAACCGCATCGCGGTGGCGCCGATGTGCCAGTACAGCGCCATCGACGGCCTGGGCGACGACTGGCATGTGCAGCACCTGGGCGCCCGCGCCATGGGCGGCGCCGGCATCGTGTTCACCGAGGCGACGCATGTTTCCGCCATCGGCCGCATCACCTCGCACTGCCTGGGGCTGTGGAACCCGGCGCACCTGCACCTGCTGACCCGCCTGGCCGCCATCATCGAGCGTGGCGGCGCGGTGCCCGGGCTGCAGATCGCCCATGCCGGCCGCAAGGCCAGCGTGGACGTGCCGTGGCGCGGCAACAAGCCGATCCCGGTGGAAGCCGGCGGCTGGGTGCCGCTGGGCCCCTCGGCGATCCCGTTCGGCGAGGGCTACACCACCCCGCACGCGCTCAGCGTGGCCGAGATCGGCGAGATCGTCGCCCAGTTCGCCGCCACCGCGCGCCTCACCCGTCAGGCCGGCTTCAAGGTGATCGAGGTGCATGCCGCGCACGGCTACCTGCTGCACTCCTTCCTCTCCCCCGTCTCCAACCAGCGCAACGACCAGTACGGCGGCGACCTCGCCGGGCGTACCCGCGCGCTGATGGAGGTGATCGACGCCGTGCGCACCGAATGGCCCGACGAGCTGCCGCTGTTCGTGCGCATCTCCTCCACCGACTGGGTGGCCGGCGGCCTGACCATCGCGGACACGGTGGAGATCGCCAGGATGCTGAAGGCCACCGGCAAGGTGGACCTGATCGACGCCTCCTCCGGCGGCGGCTCGCCGGCGCAGCACATCCCCTCGCTGCACGCCGGCTACCAGGTGCCCTTCGCCGAGGCGATGAAGCGCGAGGCCGGCATCCCCACCGGCGCGGTCGGGCTGATCACCGCGCCCGAGCACGCCAACGAGATCGTCGCCAACGGCCGGGCGGACCTGGTGTTCGTCGCCCGCGCGGTGCTGGCCGACCCGGCCTGGCCGCTGCACGCCGCCAAGGCGCTGGGCGCCACCCCGCCGCTGATGCCGCAATACCAGCGCGCCGGCATCCGCTGACGTTTGCCCCATACCGCGAGGCTTGCCTGAAGGGGGCGGGGCCGCTATATGCCCCGCTTCGCCTTGCCGGTCGGGATCGGCGGGGCCGTTACTCATAGGTGCGACAATGAAGCCGGGCATCCACCCCGAATACCACGAGATCACCATCATCATGACCGACGGGACCGAGTTCAAGACCCGCTCCTGCTCCGGCAAGGAAGGCGACGTGATGCGCCTGGACATCGACCCCAAGTCGCACCCGGCCTGGACGGGCGTGCAGCGCATGATGGACACGGGCGGCCAGGTCGCCAAGTTCAACAAGAAATTCGCTGGCCTGGGCACCCGCAAGGCCTGATCCCGCCGCGAAATTCGGGCTTTCTGCCGCAACGCCGTCCCCTTGAACCGGGGGGCGGCGTTGCCTATTTCGGGAGTGTCGGAATGCCCAGCAGGGGTTCCGGCGACTGTCGAAGGGTCGGCCCACCGGGCGATCCATACTGGTAACCTTGCTCCCGAAGGAGGTTTGTGATGAACGCCATGAATCTGTCGCCGCTGTTCCGTACCGCCATCGGCTTCGACCGGCTGGCCCGCCTTGTGGACACCGCCGCGTCGACCGCCGAGACCGGCTATCCCCCCTACAACATCGAAAAGACCGCCGATGACAGCTATCGCCTGACCATGGCGGTGGCCGGCTTCCGGCCCGACGACATCGAGCTGACCGTCAAGGACAACAGCCTGATCGTCGCCGCCCGCCCGCCCGCCGAGGCGCCGCAGGCCGAGGTTCTCTACCGCGGCATCGCCGGCCGCGCCTTCGAGCGCCGGTTCGCGCTGGCCGACCACATCGTGGTCGAGGGTGCGAGCATGGAGAACGGGCTGCTGCACGTGGCGCTGCGCCGCGTGGTGCCGGAGGCGCTGAAGCCGCGCCGCATCCCGGTGGGCACCGCCGCTCCGCGCGTGGAGGCGGTGGCCCAGGCGGCCTAGGCAGCGGTTCGGGGGCGGCGAAAGCCGCCCCCTTCGCTGTGTGCCCTATGGCTTGCGGAAAAACGCGTCCGCGGCGCTGCGATGGGCGTTTTTTCGCCCGATTTCCGCCTCTGCCCGGGTGATTTCGGCGCGTAATTCGCCAATATACCCCTCCAGTTCCGCCACCCCCCACAGGTCGAGCGGCGGCCTAGCCACCCGGGCCGGCTTGGGCTGCGGCAGGTCGTCGTCGGTGATCATGGTTTTTCGTCCTCCGATCCGTTGCAACCTTGTCTCACGGCTTGACCATGGCGGGTCGCGGGGTCCATATGCCCGGCTTTCCCGTGGTCCCGGAAGGCGCACCCGCCACGACCCTGCGATCGGGCTGCGCAACGCCGTGTGAGGCCAGAAGGTACGATGCCATGACACTTCCGCTGATGCCAAAGGCCACCGCCGTGTGGCTGATCGACAAGACCGGCCTGACCTTCACCCAGATCGCCGATTTCTGCGGCATGCACCCGCTTGAGGTGCAGGCGATCGCCGATGGCGAGGTGGCGCAGGGCATCGTGGGCTACGACCCGGTGGCCAACAGCCAGCTCACCGCCGCCGAGATCGCGCGCTGCGAGAAAGACCCCGAGACGCGGCTGAAGCTCCTCCCCTCGGCCATGCCGGTGCCCAAGCGTTCCAAGGGCGCGCGCTACACCCCGGTGGCCAAGCGCAACGACCGGCCGGACGGCATCGCCTTCCTGCTGCGCAACTACCCGCAGCTGACCGACGCGCAAATCGCCAAGCTGATGGGCACCACCAAGGACACCATCCAGAAGGTGCGCGACCGCACGCACTGGAATTCGGCCAACATCAAGCCGCGCGACCCGGTGATCCTGGGCCTGTGCAGCCAGACCGACCTGCACGGCATGGTCACCCAGGCCAATGACCGGCTGGTGCGCGAGGGTCACGCCGTGCCGCCGCCGCCGATGCCCGATGCCGAGGAAGCCGCCTGAAACGGCTGGTTCTGCGGCATGATAACGGGCGTTATGGTAAGGCGTGTTATAGTGATGGACAGGGCATAACCATGTCCCGCGAGTGCTCCGGCCCCCGGCCCATCCGGTTCGCCCGGCCCGTTCGGGCGGGCGAACACGGGGGCGGAGCCGCGCGCTCAGCTATGCGTGGGCGTGCCTTTCAGCCGCTCCATCTCCTCCTTCAGTCGCAGTTTCTCAAGCTTCAGGCGGGACAACGTGCCGGCATCCGGTTGCGGCCGCTGGTCTTCCTCGAAGATGCGGCTTTCCAGGCCGGCGTGGCGCGACTTCAGGCTTTCGATGCGGGACTGCAGGCTCATGATGCCTCCTGTTCTGCGATGCCCGGGCTCCGGAGGGTTCCGGCCGGGCGCCGGGCGGGCCCGGATTGCAGCGCGGGGCCCAACCCGCAAAAAAAGGGTAACGCAAGTGACATGGTCTTTGCCACGGCAAATGCCATAGGGGCATGCTGCAAGCTCGCTGCCCCTCCTGCCATGGGTTCCGCATGTTGACCGACCGCGACTCCCTGCTGCGCAAGCTGCATGAATTGCGCAGCGAGCACCGTGACCTCGACACCGTGATCGCCCGCCTGGTGGAGGCCGGCCCGGTGGACCAGATCCACATGCAGCGCCTGAAGAAGCGCAAGCTGCTGCTGAAGGACGAGGTCGCCTGGCTGGAATCCCGCCTGATCCCGGACAGCATCGCATGAGCGGGGATCGCATGAGCGGGGATCGCATGAGCGGGGATCGCATGAGCGGGGGCGGCGCCCCGCTGGTCGGCATCATCATGGGCAGCCAGTCGGACTGGCCGACCATGCGCCACGCCGCCGAGATGCTGGACGGGCTGGACGTACCCTACGAGGCGCGCATCGTCTCGGCGCACCGCACCCCGGACCGGCTGGCCGCCTATGCGCGCGAGGCGCGCGGGCGCGGGCTGAAGGCGATCATCGCCGGGGCAGGGGGGGCGGCCCACCTGCCGGGCATGTGCGCCGCCTGGACGGCGCTGCCGGTGCTGGGCGTGCCGATGGAGAGCCATGCGCTGAAGGGCATGGATTCGCTGCTGTCGATCGTCCAGATGCCGGCCGGCGTGCCGGTGGCCACCCTGGCGATCGGCCGTGCCGGGGCGATCAACGCCGCCTTGCTGGCCGCCGCCATCCTCGCCCTGTCCGACCCCGCCCTGGCCGAGCGGCTGGACGCGCTGCGCGCCGCGCAGACCGAGGCGGTGGCCCAGGTGCCGGAGGACCAGCCGGCTTCATGACCTTCCCCCTGCCGCCCAACGCCACCATCGGCATCGTCGGTGGCGGCCAGCTTGGCCGCATGTCCGCGCTGGCGGCCGCCCGGCTGGGCTATCGCTGCCATATCCTGACCCCCGAGCCGGACAGCCCGGCCGGCCAGGTCGCCGCCGGGGTCACCCTGGGCGACTACGAGGACCCGGAGGTGCTGCGCGCCTTCGCCGCCCGGGTGGACGTGATCACCTTCGAGTTCGAGAACGTCTCGGCCGCCGGGCTGGATCTGCTGGCCTCGCTGAAGCCGGTGCGGCCCTCGCCGGCCGTGCTGCGGCTGAGCCAGGACCGGGTGGCCGAGAAGACCTTCCTCAACGCCGCCGGCGTGCCGACCGCGCCCTGGCGCGCGGTGGACAGCCTCGATGCGCTGCACGCCGCCGCCGCCGCGCTGGGGCTGCCGGCGATCCTGAAGACCACGCGGCTGGGCTATGACGGCAAGGGCCAGGCGCTGCTGCGCGCCGAGGCCGAGCTGGCGCCGGCTTTCGCCGACCTGGCGCCGCATCCGCTGGTGCTGGAGAGCTTCGTCGATTTCGCCTGCGAGGTCTCGGTGGTGGTGGCGCGCGGCGCCGACGGGGCGCTGGCCGCCTTCGACACGGTGCAGAACAGCCACCGCGACCATATCCTGGACACCACGCTTGCCCCCGCGCCGATCCCGCCCGAGACCGCCGCCGCCGCCCAGGCGATGGCGCGCCATGTGGCCGAGGCGCTGGAGCTGGTGGGGCTGCTGGCGGTGGAGATGTTCGTCACCGCCGACGGCCGGGTGCTGGTGAACGAGATCGCGCCGCGGCCGCACAATTCCGGCCACTGGACCATCGATGCCTGCCCGGCCAGCCAGTTCGAGCTGCATGTCCGCGCCGTCGCCGGCCTGCCGCTGCCGCCGGCGACCCGCCATTCCGACGCGGTGATGAAGAACCTGGTGGGACCGGAGGAGACGGCGCTGTGGCCGGCCATCCTGGCCACACCCGGGCTGATCCCGCATCTCTACGGCAAGGCGGAGGCGCGGCCCGGCCGCAAGATGGGGCACGTGACGCGGCTGTTCCCGCCCGGCGCCCTGCCGGGCCCGTTCGGCATCGCCGACGCGCTGGGGCCGCTGGCGCCGGCGGGGAACGACTGAGGGCGGGGAAGGCCCCTGCCGCCTCGTTGACGCCTTACAGGACCAGCGCGGCGGCCGCCAGTTGCACCACGTGCTCGAACGCCGCGAGGTCGGTCCAGCGCGAGGCCGGGCGGATGTCGCGCACCACCAGATGGCCGCCGGAGGCGTGCACCGCGCCGTCGACCATCAGGTTGTCGGCCAGCGCGCCGCCGGCCGGCAGAGTGAACGCTTCCACCAGCAGCCCCTCGCCGTCGCGCCAGCCGCCCTGGCCATCCGGTGCGGCGGCCTCGCCCAGGAAGCCGAGGGTGCGGGCGGCGAAGGGCTGGGCGGCGTTGGACCAGCCGAACACCGGCCGGCCGAGGGCGCGCATGAACCCCAGTTCGAACACCGTGCCGACATCGGCGCTGGGGCCGCGGAACGGGGTGAGGTTGGCGATCAGCCCGGCGCAGGCGGCGATATGGGCCTCGTTGCGCCGGGCGATGCGCAGCGGCTCGGGCAGCGCCGCCCAGCCGGCCGGGTCGCCGCCGTCCAGCGCGTCCAGCGGCGAGACGCCGCGCAGCCCATGGCGGGCGCAGACCGATTTCAGCGCCGCCGCGCGGCCAGCGGGGTCGGGCAGGAACACGTCCGGGCCGGCCAGGTAGACCGCGATCATGCCGAGCGCACGCGCAGCAGCAGGCTCAGCGCCGCGTCGGTACGGTCCAGCTCGCGGTCCATGCCCACGGCGGCGGCGCGGGCCGCGGCCACGTCGACGGTCCGGGCGGCGGCCATCAGCCGGCGCATCCGCCGCTCCAGCGCCTGCATGCCGTAATTACCAGCCATGCCGGCCAGCGCATGGGCGGTGGCGTCGATGGCGGACGGGGCGCCGGTTTCCAGCGCCTCGTGCAGGTCCATCATCTGCTCGCGCATGTCGGCGACGCATTGCTCGGCCAGGCTGACGAACACGCCGCGCGGCAGGCCCTGCTGCAGCTCGGCCAGCCGGCCGGCATCCAGCAGCAGGTCGGCCGGTTGGGCTTGTGGCGGTTGGGGCGGCGGCGGTGCGGAGCCGGTCGCTTCCGGCGAGGGCGGCTCGGGTGGTGCCGCCTCGGGCGGGGCCGGGCTGGTCGTGGCGCCGCGCGCCAGCACCTCGGCGAGATCGGCCAGGCGCACCGGCTTGCTCAGCATGCCCTGCATCCCGGCCGCCAGGCAGCGGGCGCGGTCCCCCGCCGAGGTGGTGGCGGTCAGCGCGTAGATCGGCACCAGGCCGGCGGGTGGCGGCAGTTGGCGGATCTGCCGTGCCGCCTCGTAGCCGCTCATGCCCGGCATCATCAGGTCCATGAACACGATGTCGTAGGGCCGGCTGGCGGCCAGCCGCACCGCCTCGGACCCACGGGCGGCGACCTCCACGCGATGGCCGTCGCGGCGAAGCTGGGTGGCGGTGACCACCTGGTTCACCACCATGTCCTCGACCAGCAGCACGAACACCCGCCGGGCGCGGCGGAGGGCCGGCGGAGCGCCGGCGGCAGGCTTCTCGCCGGCCTGCTCCGGGCGGGCCGGGTCCAGGCGGCCCGACTCAATTCGACTCGAACCGCGAGGGCTCGACTCGGGCCAACTCGATTCGGGCCAACTCGATTCGGGCCAATTCGACTCGGGCCAGCTCGAGCCGGCTCGCCTCGGGTCGGGGCGGGGCGGCTCAGCGTCAACGGCCGGCGCGTCGGCCGCCTCCGCGTGGGCGGCCGCAAGCGGCAGGGTGATCCAGAACTCGTTGCCGCCGCTCGCCACCGGCGCCAGCCCGACCTGCCCGCGCATCATCCGCGCCAGCCGGGCGCAGATGGCCAGGCCCAGCCCGGCGCCCGGCATCAGCGCCTCGCCCTGCAGGGGAGGCGGGCCGAAGGGGCGGGCGAAGGGTTGGAACAGCCGCGCCGCCTGCTCGGCCGGAATGCGCGGGCCGGGGTCGGTGACCGACAGGCGCAGCATCGGCTCCCCCAGGTCCAGCCGGGTCGCGCGCAGCGAAACCACCCCGGGGTCGGCGAAGGCCACCGCGTTGGCCAGGAAATTCGCCAGCACCTGGCGCACCCGGCCGGCATCGCCGTGCAGGCGGTCGATCAGGTCTGGCGCCGCCTCCACCTCCAGCACGATGCCGCGCGCGGCGGCGCGGTGGGTGAAATCCGCCGCCGCCTCGGCCAGCAGCGGACGCAGGGCGAAATCCGCCTCGCGCAGCGTCAGCCATCCCGCGTCCATGCGGGTCATGTCGAGAATGTCGCGCATCAGCGCGGCCAGGGTGTCGGCCGCCGCGCGGGCCTGGCGCAGGGCGAGGTGGCTGGGGTCGCCACCGCCGGCCGGCACCATCTGCGCCGCCATCTGCCGCAGACTCTCCAGCACCGCCTCCAGCGGAATGGCGACCTCGTGGGAGACGATGGCGACGAACTGGGCCTTCTGCTCGACCAGCTCGGCGGTCGCGCGGTCGGCGATGCGCTGCGCCTCCTCGGCGCGGCGGCGGGCGGTGATGTCGGTGTACAGCGTGACCGAGCCGCCGGACGGCCCCGGGTTGCGGCGCAGTTCCACCACCTGCCCGTTGGGGCGGGTGCGCTCGACCACCGCCGACTGGTTGAAGGTGCGCACCGTGTTGATGCGCCGCGCCACTTCGGCCTCCACGTCCACCGGCCCGAACTCGCCGGCGCGGGCCTGGGCGCGGATCATGTCCTCCATCGCCACGCCGACCCGCAGCATGGCGCGCGGCACGCCGGTCAGCTCGGCGAAGCGGTCGTTCCACTGCACCAGGCGGGACTCGGCATCGAGCATCATCACCCCGTCGGACATGCCGGAGAGCGTGGCTTCCAGCTGCGCGCTGCGCGCCTCGGCGGCGGACTTGGCGGTGGCCAGCTCGGCATAGGCGGCGGCCAGCACCGCGCGGTCGCGCCGGGAAGCCAGTTCGCGCCGGCGGTCGGCGCGCAGGCGCACCACCAGCAAAACGGCGACGACCAGCAACGCCACGGTGAGCGCCAGCAGCATGGCGTTGATCGCCACCCCGGACGCGGCGACCACGACCGGCGCCAGGTCGTCTGTAACGAGCGAGTTTGGCGGAGCGGTCACTGGGGGCCCTGGTCGGTGCGTCGGGTCGCCCGCGGCGGCGCGGGTGCGAGAGATTACACTAGACGGCCAGCACGGCGGGCCGCAACGGCCTGCGGCCTCTCCCTTGCCCATTGCCGCTCCCTTGCCCCATTGCCGCTCAAATGCAATTGTCCGGCCGCGCTGGCAGGGCGGGCCGCAGGGGCGGCCGGGCGTGGCGGCCGGGCGTGCAAATCACGAGGAATGGCATGGCGAAGATCAAGGTGAAGACCCCGGTCGTGGAACTGGACGGGGATGAGATGACCCGGATCATCTGGGGCTTCATCAAGGACAAGCTGATCCTGCCCTACCTCGATATCGACCTGAAATACTACGACCTGAGCGTGGAATACCGCGACCAGACCGACGACCAGGTGACGGTGGACGCCGCCCACGCCATCAAGCAGTACGGCGTGGGCGTGAAATGCGCCACCATCACGCCGGACGAGGCGCGGGTGGAGGAGTTCAAGCTCAAGAAGATGTGGCGCAGCCCGAACGGCACCATCCGCAACATCCTCGACGGCACGATCTTCCGCGAGCCGATCATTTGCAAGAACGTGCCGCGCCTGGTGCCGCACTGGAGCAAGCCGATCGTGATCGGCCGCCATGCCTATGGCGACATCTACCGCGCCACCGAAACCAAGATCCCCGGACCGGGCAAGGTCACCCTCACCTACCAGCCGGCCGACGGCAGCCCGGCGCAGGTGATGGAGGTGCACGACTTCAAGGGCCCGGGCGTGGCCATGGCGATGCACAACACCAGCGAATCGATCCGCGGCTTCGCACGGGCCTCGTTCAACTACGGGCTGGCGCGCAACTACCCGGTGTATCTGTCGACCAAGAACACCATCCTCAAGGCCTATGACGGCACGTTCAAGGACATCTTCCAGGAGGTGTTCGACAGCGAGTTCAAGGCGCGCTTCGATGCTGCCAAGCTGACCTACGAGCACCGGCTGATCGACGACATGGTGGCCTGCGCCCTGAAATGGGAAGGCGGCTATGTGTGGGCCTGCAAGAACTACGACGGCGACGTGCAGAGCGACATCGTGGCGCAGGGCTTCGGCTCGCTGGGGCTGATGACCTCGGTGCTGCTGAGCCCGGATGGCAACACGGTGGAGAGCGAGGCGGCGCACGGCACGGTGACGCGCCACTACCGCGAGCACCAGAAGGGGCGCGAGACCAGCACCAACCCGATCGCCTCGATCTTCGCCTGGACGCGCGGCTTGGCCTATCGCGGCCGCTTCGACAACACCCCGGACGTGACCGGCTTCGCCGAGACGCTGGAGCGGGTGTGCGTGGAGACGGTGGAGAGCGGGTTCATGACCAAGGACCTCGCCAGCCTGATCTCCAAGGACGCCAAGTGGTTGAACACGCAGGATTTCCTGTCCAAGATCGACAGCAACCTGCAGAAGGCGATGGCCGCCTGAGCGCCACGCCGGCATATGCTGGAAAGGCCCGCCGCGAGGCGGGCCTTTTGCGTTGGAAGGTGCGGTGAGCCGGCTGGCCGCGCGCCAGCGGCGGGCCACGCGGGTGGCCTTCCTGGTGGTGGGGCTGGCCACCGCCGGCTGGGCGCCACTGGTGCCCTACGCCAAGCTGCGGATCGGGCTGGACGACGCCGGGCTGGGGCTGGTGCTGCTGGCCCCGGGCGCCGGCGCGCTGGCGGCGATGCCGCTGGCCGGGCTGGCGGCGCAGCATCTGGGCACGCGCGCGGTGACGCTGGGCGGCGGGTTGCTGTTCTGCGCCATGCTGCCGCTGCTGGCGCTGGCGCCGGGGGTGGCCAGCCTGGTCGTGGCGCTGGCGGTGTTCGGGGCGGCGCTGGGCACGGTGGACATCGCCATGAACGCCCAGGCGGTGGTGGTGGAACGCGCCAGCGGCCGGCCGCTGATGAGCGGATTCCACGGCATGTACAGCCTCGGCGGGCTGGTCGGCGCGGCGGTGGCGAGCCTGCTGCTGTATGCCGGGCTGGCGCCGGCGCTGGGGGCGGCCGTGCTGGCGGTGGCGGCGGGCGGGCTGCTGCTGGCGCATGCCGGCTGGATGCTGCCGCGCGCGCCGGCCGCCGGCCCCGGCTTCGTGGTGCCGCATGGCCGGCTGGCGCTGCTGGGGGCGCTGTGCTTCGTGTCGTTCCTGGCCGAGGGCGCGGTGCTGGACTGGTCGGCGGTGCTGCTGCGGCTGTGGCGGGGCGCCGATCCGGCGACGGCCGGGCTCGGGTATGCCGCGTTCTCGGTGACCATGGCGGGCGGCAGGCTCGCCGGCGACGCGCTGCTGCGGCGCTGGCCGCCGGTGCTGGCGCTGCGGCTGGGCGGCGGGCTGGCCGCATTCGGGTTCCTGGCGCTGGCGGCGCTACCGTGGACGGCGGCCGGGCTGGCGGGCTGCGCGCTGATCGGGCTGGGGGCGGCCAATATCGTGCCGGTGCTGTTCGGCGCGGCCGGGCGGATGCCGGGCATGGCGCCGGGCCCGGCGATCTCGGCGGCGGCGACGCCGGGCTATCTGGGCCTGCTGCTTGGCCCTGCGCTGATCGGGCTGGCGGCGCAGGCGAGTACGCTGCCGCTGGCGCTGGCGCTGGTGGCGCTGCTGCTGGCCGGCGTGGCGGCGGCGGCGCGACGGGCGGTGGGATAGGTCCTTGCGGTTCCGGTTGCAAATCTGCCGCCGCGCCCCATTATCCGAAGCGTACCCAAGGGAGGCGCCGATGAACGACCTGCATGGCTTGTCCGGCCTGGTGGAGTATCCGCTGGCCCGGCGTGGCTTCGTGATGACCGGGCTGATCTCCGGCCTGACGCTGGCCACCACGCGGGTGGAGGCGCAGGTGGTCCACACCGACACGGCGGGGCTGGAAGCCGGCGAGGTGCAGATTCCGGTGACGGACGGGCATCTGCCCGGCTATTTCGCCCGCCCGGCCGGCGCCGGCCCGTTCCCGGTGGTGGTGGTGATCGAGGAGATTTTCGGCGTCCACGAGTATATCAAGGATGTCTGCCGCCGGCTGGCCAAGGCCGGCTACCTGGCGGTTGCCCCGGAGTTGTATGCGCGGCTGGCCGACCTGTCGAAGATGACCGACGTGAGCAAGATTGTCAGCGACGTGATCCTGAAGGCGCCGGATGCGACCATGCTGACCGACCTGGACAGCGCAGCGGCCTGGGCCGGCGCCAACCATGGCGACCTCACGCGGCTCGGGGTCACCGGGTTCTGCCGCGGCGGGCGCGACACCTGGCTGTTCGCTACCCACAACACGCAGCTGAAGGCGGCCGTTGCCTGGTACGGCCCGGTGGCCGGCGGCACCAGCGCGATCCAGCCGAAGACGGTGCTGGACGTGGCGGGCGAGCTGAAGGCGCCGCTGCTGGGGCTGTACGGCGGCAAGGACACCGGCATCAAGCAGGAGGACGTGCAGGAAGCTGCCAAACGCGCCCGCGCCGCCGGCCAGACCGTGGAGATCGTGGTCTATCCCGACGCGCCGCATGGCTTCCACGCCGATTATCGCCCCAGCTACAAGCCGGCCGACGCGGCGGATGGGTGGAAGCGGATGTTGGCGTGGTTCAAACAGCATGGGGTGGGGTAAGGGCTGAGAAAGTCTTCTTTTTGTGAACAAAAAGAAGCAAAAAACTTTTTATTCGTTGGAGTCCTCAGAGGAGGCCCCAACGAGTGAAAGTTTTTGGTTCTTTTTTTCAAAGAAGAACCGCTTCCTTCCTACCTGGCCACCACCCGCGTAATCCCGTCGCCCAATTCCGCTGCCACCAGTTCCCCCCGGGCGACCATATAGTGGACATGCGCCAGCACCTCGCCGAACGCGAAGCCGGTCTGGTGCTCGTCGAGCGCGCGCGGGAACAGCACCGGCAGCAGGTCGGCCGCCGAATGCGGCGCGGCGCGGCAGGCGGCGGCGATCTCGGCGCAGCGCTGGTCGTGATGGGACATCAGCTCGCCGACGCGCTGATGCAGGCCGAAGAACGGCAGGTTGTGGGTGGGCAGCACTAGCACGTCGTCGGGCACGCCGGCGCGCAGGGCGGCCAGCGAGTGCAGGTAGCGGCCCAGCGGATCGGCCCCCTCGTCATAGGCGTGCACGCTGATGTTGGGCGAGATGCGCGCCAGCACCTGGTCGGCCGGGAAGAACAGCCGGTCGGCGCGGCACAGCAGCATCACCTGCTCCGGCGCGTGGCCGCCGCCGGTCAGCACCTCGAAATCGCGGCCGCCGATGCGCAGAGTCTGGCCGGCTTCCAGCAGCTCGAAGTGCGCCGGCAGGTCGGTGGTCATGCGCAGATAGGCGTGGCCGCGGCCCATCACCGCCTCGGTTGCCGCCGCTTCCAGGCCGTTGCGGCGGTAGAAATCGCGGTGCTGCGGCGAGCCGACGGCACTGGGGTCGGTGCGCATGAAGTGGCTGGTGGCGTGCTCGGCGCGGCTCATCGCCAGATCCACCTCGCAACGCTCCAGCAGCCAGCCGGCCAGGCCGGCATGGTCGGGGTGGTAGTGGGTGACGATCAGCCGGGTGATCCGCCGCCCGCCCAGGCCGCCGCGCAGCAGCCCCTCCCACACCGCGCGGGTGCGCATGTCGGCGATGCCGGCATCGACCACCGCCCAGCCGTCGCCATCCTCGATCAGGTAGATGTTCACGTGATTCAGCGCGAAGGGCAGCGCCAGGCGCAGCCACAGCACGCCCGGCGCCACCGGGACGAAACTGCCATATTCGGGCGGGACGGCATGCGGGAAGACCAGCGTGGCGGCGGGGGCGATCACGGACATGCGGCCACGTTAGGCAGGCCGGCGGGGGCGGGCAACCTCAGGCGCGGCGCCGCACCGCAAGGCTGACCGCCAGCAGTCGCGCCGTCTGATCGTGCCGATTCAACGTGGTGTTGCGGATTTTCACCTAGCCATGCGTGGGGCGGGAGGCTGATGGCCAGGTGCGAGGTCCGCCAGCTAGCTGATCGCGTGCATGCCCGCTCCGTTGCCGGCACGCCCGGCGCGCGCTTTGATGCGGGGATGAAGACCGAGAAGCCCGACACCGGCAACATCCGCCGCGCCATGCTGCGCATCGAGGGTACCCGGCTGGAGGCCGCCTGGTGGGGGCTGGACGCGCCGCCCGGCCTGGTGCTGCTGCACGAGGGCCTGGGCAGCGTGGGGCTGTGGCGCGACTGGCCGGCGGCGCTGGCGCGGGCGACCGAGCGCTGCGTGTTCGCCTGGTCGCGGGCCAGCTATGGCCGCTCCGAAAGTTGCGCGCTGCCCCGCCCGCTCGACTACCACGACGCCGAGGCGGCGCTGCTGCCGGCGGTGCTGGACGCGGCCGGCGCCGGCGCCTGCGTGCTGGTCGGCCATTCGGACGGTGCCACCATCGCCGCCCTGCACGCGGTCGGCCGGCCGGACCCGCGAGTTCGCGGCGTGGTGCTGCTGGCGCCGCATTATTTCGTGGAGCCGATCTGTCTCGCCGGGCTGGCGGCGGCGCGGCAGGCCTGGGAGCAGGGCGATCTGCGCGCGCGGCTGGCGCGCCACCACGGCGACGTGGCGGCGGCGTTCCACGGCTGGAACGACACCTGGCTGAACCCGGCGTTTCGCGGCTGGGATGTGCGGGGGCGGCTGGCCGGGCTGGGCGTGCCGGCCCTGCAGATACAGGGCAGCGGCGACCAGTACGGCACCACCGCCCAGACCGACGCGCTGGAGCGCGCCGCGCCGGGCCGGGTGGAAACCCTGGTGCTGCCGGTGGGCCACACGCCGCATCAAGAGGCGGCGGCCGCCGTGCTGGCCGCCGTCGCGGATTTCACGCAACGGCGGCTGGGCGTTACCGCAGGTTGAAGCCGATACCCACCGAGACGCCGGGCGCCACATAGGCCGGCGGCGCGTAATAGACGGGCGGGGGCGCGTAGTAGACCGGCGGCGGACGGTAATAGACGGGCGGCGGCGGCGCATACACCACCATCGGGCGGCCCCAACGGCGGTGCTCCCAGCGCTCATGCCCGCCACCCCAGCCGCGGTGCCAGCCGTCGCGGTCTGCCCAGGCGGGCGCGACGGCGGAGGCCGCAAGCAGGGTCCCGATCGCCAAGGCGCCGATCGCAGTCGCTCGCATCGTGCTCATCGTCTGTCTCCCAAGTCTATTCGACCGAAGTGGGTCGGGAGGAAATCTGGGCGACGATCATGGCGGTTTGCTGGCAAGACGATAACAACGCCGTGACCATGCACGCCCGCCCCGATTGCGCCGCGTCGGAGGCTGGACCACTCTGCCGGCAACGGGACAAGGGAGGCTGCCACCATGCTGATGCCGGATTTCCAGGTCATCGACGAGCGGTTCCGCCGGTTGGTGATGGGCAACGTGCATGTCGAGAAACTCGCCACCGGCATGCGCTGGGCCGAGGGGCCGGCCTGGTTTCCCGCCCACCGCTACCTGATGTGGTCCGACATCCCCAACAACCGGCAGATGCGCTGGGACGAGACCGACGGCTCGGTCTCCGTGCTGCGCGAGCCGGCCGACAATTCCAACGGCAACACCGTGGACCGGCAGGGCCGGCTGGTCACCTGCCACCACCGCACCCGCAACGTGGTGCGCACCGAGCACGACGGCAGCCGCACCGTGTTGGCCAGCCACTGGGAGGGCAAGCGGCTCAACTCGCCCAACGACGTGGTGGTGAAGTCCGACGGTTCGGTCTGGTTCACCGACCCCAGCTACGGCATCGACTCGGAATACGAGGGCGACGCCGCGGCCCCTGAGATCGGCGGCTGCCATGTCTACCGCCTGACGCTGCCCGACCGGACGCTCACACCGGTCGCCACCGATTTCGTGAAGCCGAACGGGCTGGCCTTCTCGCCCGACGAGACCCGCCTCTACATCGTGGACAGCGGCTATTCGCATGGCGAGCACCTGCCGCGCCACATCCGGGTGTTCGACGTGCAGGGCGACCGGTTGGGCGGCGGCGCGGTGTTCGCCACCTGCGACGTGGGGCTGTTCGACGGGCTGCGGGTGGACGTGCACGGCAATGTCTGGACCAGCGCCGGCGACGGCGTGCAGTGCTACGCGCCGGACGGCACGCTGCTGGGCAAGATCCTGATCCCCGAGGTGGTCGCCAATTGCTGCTTCGGCGGCGTCAAGCGCAACCGGCTGTTCATCTGCGGCACCACCTCGATCTACGCCGCCTACCTCAATACGCGCGGAGCGTAGCGAGTGCGGTTCTGCCATTTCATCACCTTCGAGCGGGCCGGCGCCGCGCCGCCGGCGGCGGAACTGGCCGGGCTGTCGGCGGTGCTGGCGGCCACGCCGGGGCTGGACCACGCGCTGCTGCACCTGCCGGCCAGCGCGCACGACCCCTATCTGCACGACGGCGCCTCCCCAGCCCTCGCCCTGCAACTCTATTTCGCCGAGATCGCGGCGCTGGAGGCCGCACTCGCCCCGGACGGCCGGTTGCAGGCGCTGGCGGACCCGGCGCTGCTGCCGTCGCTGCGCGGCGCCACGGTCACCCAGCAGGCGATGCTGGTCCGCCGCTTCCCGGTGCCGGAGCCGGATTCCGGCGTGGCGGAGGAGGCGGCGCAATGCACCTATCTGGTGTCCTACCAGGGTGCGGCCGAGGATCTGGATGCCTGGCTTGCGCACTACATCGCCGAGCATCCGCCGATCATGGCGCGCTTCCCCGGCATAAGGCAGATCGAGATCACCACCCGGCTCGACTGGCTGGGCAGCCTGCCCTTCGCGCGGGTGGCCTATATGCAGCGCAACAAGGTGGTGTTCGACAGCCCCGCCGCGCTGACCGCGGCGCTGGCATCGCCGGTGCGCGACGAAATGCGGGCGGATTTCCACCGTTTCCCGCCATTCACCGGGCCGACGACGCATTTTCCCATGCTCACGCGCCCCATGCTTAGGCGCGGGGTTGGGTTGCCCGGCGGTGGCCGCTGACCTGCACGCCGTCCTGCGCCGTCAGCGTCAGGAAGCCGGGCAGCGCCACCAGCGGGAACAGCGCCGAGAGCAGGAACACCAAGTGGAAATCGGCCACCGGCAGCACCCGCTCCGAACCCGCCACCAATGACAGCAGGGCGGCGGCGATGGCGATGCCCACGCCCATGGTGAGTTGCTGGATGCCGCCGCCGAGGCTGGTGGCGCGGCTCAGCCCGGCCGGCGGGATGTCGGCATAGGTGAGCGTCTGCAAGGTGTTGAACTGGGTATTGCGGATCATGCCGAACACCAGCACGTAGCCGATGATGGCCGCGTGCGGCACCGCCGGGCCCAGCAGCGCGAAGCCGGCGATGCCCAGGGCGCAGAGCAGCGTGTTGCCCAGCAGCAGCCGGTCGAACCCCAGCAGGCGCAGCGACCGCACCGTCACCGCCCGGGCCACCAGCGTGCCCAGGCTCATCACGAAGGTGAGCGAGCCGGACTGCATTGCCGACAGCCCGAACCCCACCTGCAGCATCAGCGGCAGCAGGAACGGCACCGCGTTCATGCCGATGCGCGATATGCCGCCGGCCAGCAGCGCCACCCGGAACGAGCGCACCCGCAACTGCGTGAGATCCAGCGCCGCATTGGCGCGCCCGCGGGCATAGAACGCGTACCAGGCGAGCACGCCGGCCGACACCGCGAACAGCAGCGCCACCAGCGGCCAGGGCAGGAACGGGTGCCCCAGGCTCTCCAGCGCCACCTGCAACAGCAGCATCCCCAGCGCCAGCAGCAGGAAGCCGCGAATGTCGAACGGCGGCGGCCGCTCGGCCGGCACGTCCTGCACATAGCGCCAGGCCAGCATCGCCCCCAGCACACCGAACGGCACGTTGACGTAGAAGATCCAGCGCCAGTCCGCATAGCTGGCGATGAACCCGCCGGCCAGCGGGCCGAGCGTGGGGCCGATCACCGAGGGGATGTTCATGTAGCTGATGGCGCTGGCCAGCTCGCTGCGCGGGAAGCTGCGCAGCAGGATCAGCCGCCCCACCGGCGTCATCAGCGCGCCGCCGAAACCCTGCGCCACCCGCGCCGCCACCAGCATGGCGAAGCTGCCGGCCGCCCCGCAGGCCATGGAGCCGAGGGTGAAGATGACGATCGCGGCGCAGAAGGTGCGCCGCATGCCGTAGCGGTCGGCGATCCAGCCGCTGACCGGGATGAACACCGCCTGGCTCAGGATATAGCCGGTCAACGCCAGGTTGAGCCGCAGCGGCGTCTCCCCCAGCCCGCGCGCCATGTCCGGGATGGCGGTGACGATGATAGTGCTGTCGAGCTGTTCCAGGAAGAAGGCGAACGCCACCACCAGCGGGATCAGCAGGCGCAGCCGGGGGTCGCGCTGGGTGGGGGTTTCGGTGTTCATGGCCCCCACCCAGCAGGAAGCGTGCCGTTCAGACCAGCAGGGACCGGCGCGAGACCACGAACTCCTCCACCGCGGCCACATAGGCGTCGTAGTCATCCTGGGTCAGCGGCACCGACAGCGCCATCATGCCGCGCCGGGCGATCCAGAAATTGCTCCGCAGCAGGTCGAAGAACAGCAGGTCGCGCGCCTTCATGTTGCCGCGCGCGGCATCCGACGGCGCCCGCACCGGCCCGCGCAGCATGTGCACGGCGATCATCGAGCCGCGGCCGGTGAACTGCATCGCCACGTCGTGCTTCTGCGCAACCGCGTTTAGCCGGCCGCGCAGCGCCTCGCCCACGCCGTTCAGCCGGTCGGCCTCGGCGGGGGTGTAGACCTCGGTCAGCGAGGCGATGCCGGCGGCCATGGTCAGCACGTTGTTGTTGAACGTGCCGGCATGCGGCAGCGCGTCGGCCCGGCGCGGGTCGAACAGGCCCATCAGCTCCGGCGCGCCGCCGAACGCCCCGAAGCTCATGCCCCCGCCCACGTATTTGCCCAGCGTGGTCATGTCCGGGATCACCCCCAGCACCGCCTGCAGGCCGCCGGGCGACAGGCGGGAGGTCATCACCTCGTCGAAGATCAGCACGATGCCGTGCCTGCTGGTCTCCTCGCGCAGCATCTGCAGGAACGGCAGCTCGGCCGGGATGCAGCCGCCGCCGCCCAGCATCGGCTCCAGGATCACGCAGGCCAGTTCGCCGGCATGGGCGCGCAATTCGGCCCGTGTGGCGTCGATGTCGTTGTAGATGCCGTACACGTAGTCGAACGGCGCGTTGATGTTCACCCCCGGCGAGAAGGTGAACACCGCGCCGTGGTAGCCGCTGCGCATCACCATCACCTTCTTGCGGCCGGTCTTGGCCACGGCGGTGCTGATCGCCAGCAGGTTCGCCTCGGTGCCCGAATTGGTGAACCGCACCTGCTGCATCGAGGGGAAGCGCGCGGTCACCAACTCGGCGAAGCGCGGCTCATAGGTGTTGTGCCCGCCCATGTTGATGCCGGCTTCCAGCGCCTGCGTCACCGCGCGGCGGATGGCCGGGTGGCTGTGCCCGGCGATGCCGGCGGTGTATTCGCCCAGGAAGTCGCGGTATTCGTGCCCGTCCACGTCCCACAGCCGCGCATCCTCGCCGCGGGCGAAGGTCACCGGGAAGGGGTCGTAGAACAGCACCGTGCGGGTGTTGCCGCCGGGCATCGGCCCGGCCGCCTTCTGGTGGTTGGCCAGGCTGGCCGGGTTGCGGTCGGTGTATTCCCGCTTCGCCTCGTCCAAGGCCGCATCCAACGTGATGTTGCGCGTGACGTTCATGGCTGCCCATTCCCAAGATTGCGCGCCCATCGCAGCGCGCCGGGGTGCAACAGTCAACCGTGCATGCCAGAATAGTTGCATCGAAACGGCCGGCACGACCGGCGAACGGGGGAGTTCGGGCCATGGACGGAACGGGAAAGATCGCGCTGGTCACCGGGGCGGGCAGCGGCGTGGGCCGCGCGGCCGCCCTGGCGCTGGTGGCCGATGGCTATTCGGTGGTGCTGGCCGGCCGCCGCGCCGATGCGCTGGCCGAAACCGCGAGCCTGGCCGGCACGGCCGCCGGGCGCACCCTGGCGGTGCCGACCGATGTGACCCAGCCCGCCCAGGTGGATGCCCTGTTCGCCGCCATCAAGGACAGGTTCGGCCGGCTAGACGTGCTGTTCAACAATGCCGGCGGCAACGTCCCCAGCACCAATTTCGGCGACTTCACCTGGGAGCAGTGGACCAGCGTGGTCGCCGTCAACCTCAATGGCTGCTTTCTGGTGGCCAACGCGGCGTTCCGCATGATGCGCGACCAGACGCCGCGCGGCGGGCGGATCATCAACAACGGCTCGATCAGCGCGCACACGCCGCGCCCCGGCTCGGCCGCCTATACCTCCACCAAGCACGCCATAACCGGCCTGACCAAGTCGATCGCGCTCGACGGCCGCAAGTTCGACATCGCCTGCGGCCAGATCGACATCGGCAACGCCGCCACCCCGATGACCGCCCGCATGGCCCGCGGCGTGCCGCAGGCCGATGGCACGATGCAGGTGGAGCCGACCATGCACGCCGACAATGTTGGCCGCACCATCGTCTACATGGCCGGCATCGGGGCCGACGCGAACGCGCTGTTCGTGGTGGTGAAGGCCACCAAGATGCCGTTCGAGGGGCGCGGCTGACGCCCCTCAGGCGGCGCCTTCAGGCCAGGATGAAGTCGCGGATCACCTGCATGGTCCGCGCCGGCGCATCCGCATGCACGCCGTGGCCGCAGCGATGGAACACCGCCAGGCGTACCAGTTCCGGGCGCAGGGCGCCGGCCATCGCCTCGGCCAGCGGCAGCGGCAGCGTCTCGTCGTGGTCGCCGGCCAGCACCAGGGTCGGGCAGCGGACGCGGCGCAGATCGGCGGTGAAATCGAAGCGCGCCGCCTCGCCGCCGTAGAAAAGGTCGGCGACGGCCGGGCGCTGCACATAGCGCGCGGCCACGTCCGGGTCGGCGCGGCGCTGGCGGCTGCCGGCGATGCCCGGCCGGTCCACCTGCACCGCGATGCCCGCCACCGGGCAGGCCCAGCCGCCGGCGCCGATCTCCCGCGCCGCCTGTTTCTGCAGCTTCAGCAACGCCTCCATCGCCGCATCGGCGGGGAAGCTGGCGGCGGTGCTGGACAGGATCAGCTTGCCGGGGTGCCGCGGATGGCGCGTCGCATAGGCCTGCGCCACGAAGCCGCCGAAGGACAGGCCGAGCACGATCGGCTTCTCGATGCCGAGCGCCTCGCACAGCCCGCGCACGTCGTCACCCCATTGCGCCAGGGTCCAGCCGGCGCGTGGCCCGGCCTGGCTGCGCCCGTTGCCGCGCAGGTCCACATAGACAAGCTGCGCGACCTCGGAGAGCGCCGAGAAGGCCGGCTTGAACATGCTGTGGTCCGCTCCCGGCCCGCCATGCAGCAGCACCAGCGTCGGCCGCTCGCGCATCGCGGGGCCATCGGGGACGAATTTCGCGCCCTCGACATCGACGAACAGGCGCACCCCGTTCACCAGTACCTGCATCGCCCGGCCCCTGGAGCGCGATGGCCGGAGGTGGCATCACCGGATGTCTGAATCGCCCGATAAAACAATGCTCTAATCATGCTCCGGCCGGCGCGTGCGCAGCCGCTTGATCCCCGCCCGCTGCGTCTTGACCTCCAGCCGCCGCAGTTGCGAGCCCCAGGTCGGCTTGGTCGCCCGGCGCTTCACCGGCGTCACCGCCGCCTTGCGGATCAGCGCCAGCAGGCTGTCCAGCGCGTCGGTCCGGTTGCGGTCCTGGCTGCGGAAGCGCTGGGCGGTCAGCACCAGCACTCCGTCATTGGTCAGCCGTGAGCCGGCCAGCCGCTCCAGCCGCGCGCGCACCTCCTCGGGCAGCGACGGCGAGCCGCGCACGTCGAAACGCAGCTGCACCGCCGTCGAGACCTTGTTCACGTTCTGCCCGCCGGGACCGGAGGCGCGGATGAAGCTCTCCTCCAGTTCCCGCTCGTCCAGGCTGATGCTGGGAGTGACGTAGATCAGGGTGCTGCTCGCCGTTCATTCATCGTCGTCTTTTACGGGCACGCCGCTGGTCACGCCACCGTCGATCACCATGGTCTGCCCGGTCATGAAGCTGCCGGCCGGCGAGGCCAGGAACACCGCGGCGCCGGCGATCTCGTCCGGCTCGCCGATGCGCTTGAGCGGGGTGTCGCGCGAGCGGCGCTTTTCCTTCACCGGGTCCTCCCACAGCGCGCGGGCGAAGTCGGTGCGGATCAGCCCGGGCGCGATGGCGTTGGCGCGGATGTTCTTCGGCCCCCACTCGGCCGCCAGGTTGCGCACCAGCTGCATATCCGCCGCCTTGGACACCGCATACACCCCCAGATGCGTCGAGCCGCGCAGCCCGCCGATCGAGGAGACGATGATCAGCGAGCCGCCGCCGTGCCCGGCCATGCCCGGCGCCACCATGTTGCACAGCCAGAAATTGCTGCGCACGTTGTAGTCCATCACCCGGTCCCAGGCGTCGTCCGGCAGCGTGATCGACAGGCCGTAATGCGGGTTCACCGCGGCGTTGCACACCAGGATGTCGATCCTGCCCCATTTCGCGATTGTGGCGTCCACCAGCGCCTGCAATTCCTCCTTGCGGCCGATATTGCAGGTCTTGGTCATCGCTTCGCCGCCGGCCGCGATGATCCCCTGGGTCACCACGTCGCAGGCATCCTGCTTGCGGCTGGAGACCACCACCTTGGCGCCGTGCTGCGCCAGCCGCTGCGCGATGGCCCGCCCGATGCCCTTGCTGGCGCCGGTGACGATGGCGACCTTGCCGGTGAGGTCGAACAGGGATGCTTGCTGGTCGGGCATGGGTTTCTCCTCCGCTTCGTTGGCCGCAGGGTCGCGCATTCGTCACGCTGGCGCCAGGGAGGCAGGCATTCTTTTTGTGAACAAAAAGAAGCAAAAAAACTTTATTCGCTGGGGTCCCGGGCGGTGGGGGCAACGGGTAAAAGTTTTTTGGTCCCTTTTTCCAAAAAAGAACTGCTTCCTTCCCGCCTTCTAACGACACCGAACATGCTCTAGCGTCAGCCTGTTTTCGGCACGAGGAGAGACGGGATGCGTCTGCAGGGCAAGGTCGCGGTGGTCACCGGCGCGGGCGGCGGGTTTGGCGAGGGGATCGCCCGGCTGTTCGCCGCCCAGGGCGCGAAGGTGGTGGTGGCCGACCTCGACGGCGATGCAGCGGCGCGGGTGGCCGGCGAGATCGGCGCGACGCCGTTGCAGGGCGACGTGAGCCAGGGCGCCGATGTGCAGGCGATGGTGGACGCCGCGGTGAAGGCCCATGGCGGGCTGGACATCGTGGTCAACAACGCCGGAACCACGCATCGCAACCAGCCGATGCTGGGGGTGGACGAGGCGACGTTCGACCGGGTGTACGCGGTGAACGTGAAGTCGATCTACTGGATGGCGCAATCGGCGGTGCCGGTGCTGCGGGCGCAGGGGCGCGGCGGCTCGATCATCAATATCAGCAGCACCGCCGGCATCCGCCCGCGGCCCGGCCTGGTATGGTACAACGGCACCAAGGGGGCGGTGAACACCATGACCCAGTGCATGGCCATCGAACTGGCGCCGGACAATATCCGGGTGAACGCGATCTGCCCGGTGCTGGGGGCGACCGGGCTGACCGAGCTGTTCATGGGCCAGCCCAACTCGCCGGAGGTGCAGCAGCGTTTCCTGTCCAGCATTCCGCTGGGGCGGATGAGCACGCCGGCCGATATCGCCAATGCCTGCCTGTGGCTGGCCGAGGACAGTTCCAGCTTCATCACCGGGGTGCTGCTGCCGGTGGATGGCGGGCGGGTCGCTTGAACATCCTGTCGATCCAGTCCTGGGTGGCCTATGGCCATGTCGGCAACGCCTCGGCGGCCTTTCCGCTGCAGCGGCTGGGGGCGGAGGTGTGGGCCGTGAACACGGTGCAGTTCTCCAACCACACCGGCTATGGCCACTGGACCGGCGACGTGTTCACCGGCGAGCAGGTGGGCCGGGTGATCGCCGGGATCGAGGCGCGCGGGGCGTTCGCGCGGTGCGACGCGGTGCTGTCGGGCTATATGGGCGACCAGGGCATCGGCGCGGCGATCCTGGATGCGGTGGCCCGGGTGAAGGCGGCCAATCCGGCGGCGCTGTATTGCTGCGACCCGGTGATCGGCGACGACGACACCGGCGACTATGTGCGCGCCGGCATCCCCGAATTGCTGCGCGACCATGCGCTGGCGGTGGCCGACATCATCACCCCGAACCGCTTCGAGGTGCAGCGGCTGACCGGACAGGACTGTGCCACGCTGGACGGGGCGAAGGCGGCGATCGTCCGCCTGCAGGCGATGATGGCGCCCGCCGGGCCGCGCTGCGTGCTGATCACCAGCCTGCGCACCGACGACACGCCGGCCGAGGCGATCGACATGCTGGTGGGTGAGGGCGGGGCGTTCCATCGCCTGCGCACGCCGCTGCATCCGCTGTCGATCAACGGCGCGGGGGATGCGATCGCCGCGCTGTTCCTGTTCCACCGGCTGCGCAGCGGCAGCGCCGTGGTGGCGTTGCAGGAGGCGGGCAGCGCCATCCACGGGCTGCTGGCGCGCACGGCCGTCGCAGGCTCGCGGGAGATATTGACGGTGGCGGCGCAGGAGGAGTTCGTGAACCCTTCATCGCGGTTCGTGGCGGCGGCATGTTAAAGGAAGGAAGGGGTTCTTTTTTGAAAAAAAGAACCAAAAAACGTTTGTTCACTTTGGCGCCGCGCGTTGGTTCAGGCCAAGCGAATAAAGTTTTTTTGTTTCTTTTTTTTCAAAAAAAGAAACCCTTTTCTTCCTTTGAGTACGGCCAATGATGGGCTTCACCGCCGTCTACCGCCGCAGCCTGGCCATGCTGGGCCGCGACCTGCGCCTGGCGGCCGCGCTGAGTGTGGCGAACCTGCTGGTGGCGGGGCTGCAATTCCTCGATCCGCTGCTGTTCGGCCAGGTGATCGGGCTGCTGGCCCGCGCCTCCAGCATGGACAAGGCCGTGCTGTGGGCGGAGGCGGCGCGGCTGCTGGGCATCTGGGGGGTGGTCGGGCTGCTGGGGATCGTCGCCAATATCGTCGCGGCCTTGCATTCCGAGCGCCTGGCGCACCGCAACCGGCTGGCGGCGATGAGCCGGTTTTTCGCCCATGTGCTGACCCTGCCCCCCAGCTTCCATGGCGACGCGCAGACCGGGCGGCTGATGAAGACCATGCTGTCCGGGGCGGATTCGCTGTTCTGGCTGTGGCTGTCGTTTTTCCGCGACCAGCTTTCCACCTTCGTCGCCGTGCTGGTGCTGCTGCCGCTGACGCTGTTCATGAACTGGCGGCTGGCGCTGGCGCTGATCGTGCTGGTGGTGCTGTTCTGCACGCTGACGCTGCTGGTGATCCGGCGCACTGAGGCGGGGCAGGAGCGGGCGCAGCACTGGCAGATCCAGCTTGCCGGCAGCGCGCAGGACGTGCTGGCGAACGTGACGGTGATGCAGTCCTTCACCCGCATGGCCGCCGAGACCAGCCGGTTCGGCGACATCGTGCAGCAGGTGATCGCCCACCAGTTCCCGATCCTGAACTGGTGGGCGGTGGTGAACGTGATGACGCGGGCCGCCAGCACGGTGGCGGTGATCGCCATCGTGCTGATCGGCACGGTGCTGAACCTGCAGGGCCAGGCCAGCGTGAGCGAGATCGTCACCTTCATGGGGCTGGCCGGGATGCTGATCGGGCGGCTGGACGGGGCGATGAGCTTCACCGCGCGGCTGTTTTTCGAGGTGCCGGGGCTGCGGGCGTTCTTCGCGGTGCTGGATGCGAAAAGCTCGGTGCCCGAGCGGGCGGATGCGGGCGCGCTGGCGCCGGGGCCGGACGGGCGCAGCGGCGAGGTGGTGTTCGAGGAGGTCGGCTTCGCCTATCCGGGCGGGCCGCCGATCCTGGACGGGGTGTCGTTCACCGCGCGGCCGGGCATGGCGGTGGCGCTGGTGGGGCAGACCGGGGCCGGCAAGTCCACCGCCATGGCGCTGCTGCAACGCGCCTGGGACCCCGACCGGGGGCGGGTGATGATCGACGGCCAGGACATTCGCGACGTGACGCTGGAGAGCCTGCGCCGGGCGATCGGCGTGGTGTTCCAGGAAAGCATGCTGCTGAACCGTTCGATCCGCGACAACCTGCTGATCGGCAACCCGAATGCCACCGCCGAGGAGCTTGAGAAGGCCTGCCGGATGGCCGATGCGCACGAGTTCATCATCCGCCAGCCGCAGGGCTACGAGACGATGGTGGGCGAGCGCGGCAGCACGCTGTCGGGCGGGCAGCGGCAGCGCCTGGCGATCGCGCGGGCGCTGCTGAAGGACCCGCCGATCCTGATCCTGGACGAGGCGACCAGCGCGCTGGACGCGGCGACCGAGGCGCGGGTGTCGCGCGCGCTGAAGGCGCTGATGGCGGGGCGGACGACGTTCATCATCGCCCACCGGCTCTCGACCGTGCGCGATGCCGACGAGATCCTGGTGTTCGACGGCGGGCGGATCGTGGAGCGCGGCAGTTTCGACGCGCTGCTGGCCCAGGGCGGGCGGTTCGCGGAACTGGTGGCGACGCAGCTGGCGCCGGCGGCGGCGGTGCCGTAGCCGGACGATTGTGCACCGCACACCCAGATTTTGCGCGGCATGGTTGTGCTGGCGTATGGTCCATCCCTGTTGATCGGCCCGGCGATCCCTGCCGGGCGGTCGTGCAGGCGGGCGTGCCCGTCCCTGCTGGCCCATCCTCGCTGGAGGGGACAAAGGCCGCTCCCGCCTCGAACCGGGAGGAGCCGACCGATGACTGTCGCCGCGATCCTGAAGCACAAGGGCCATGATGTCGCCGCCGTGCGGCCGACCGAGACCGTCGCCGAGGTGGCGAAGCTGCTGTCGAGCCGGCGGATCGGCGCCGTGCTGGTGCGCGATGCCGCCGACCAGCTGCTGGGCATCGTCAGCGAGCGCGACATCGTGCGTGCGCTCGCCAATAACGGGGCCACCACGCTGAGCATGACGGCGGGGCAGCTGATGACGCGGGCGCTGACCACCGCGACGCCCGCGACCACGGTGAACCAGGCGATGACGCTGATGACCGCCGGGCGGTTCCGCCACATGCCGGTGCTGGACGGCGGACGGGTGGTGGGCATCATCAGCATCGGCGACGTGGTGAAGTCGCGCATCCTGCAGCAGGAGCAGGAGGTGGACAGCCTGAAGGCGTATGTGACCGGGGCGGCCTGAGGCCTCAGGAGGAGGGGGCGGTCAGCGGTTCGCTGGTCACCGGGGGCGCGCCCTGGGCCGGCACATAGGCGGGGCCCGGCTGCGGCGGCCCCGGCGGGCGGTATTGCGGGTCGTGCGACAGGTGGGGCGCCGTCGCGTCGGCCTGGGCGACGGGGGCGTTCTGGTCGCGCCAGACCGGCTTGCCGAGGTCGATCTGATCCTGGGTGGTGGTGCCGCCGGCCACCGCGCCCACGCCGGCGCCGATCGCCGCCCCCAGGCCGATGCCGATCGGCCCGCCCAGCACGCCGATCATCGCGCCGGTGCCGGCGCCCGTGCCTGCGCCGGTGCTGACGCGGGAGAACTGGTCGCCGCCGCAACCGGCCAGGAGCGGCAGGGTGGCGGCCAGCAGGATGAGGGGTCGCATGTTGGTCTCCTTTGGCAGCGGCGGTTGGCGTTCACCGGCCCAGTTTCGCAGGCAAACATGGCGCTTGTATGCCACTTTGCGGGCGGTTGTGGTAAACAACTTTCAAGACACACCGTAGAATATTGTTTTGTCTACCAATTCCCATGGCGGCGCCGGTGTTCTAGGCTGGCCTGACACAGCAGGAGGCCGCGCGGTGCATCCCGACCCCATCCCGTATTCGCCGATCCGCCACCGGCCGCGGCTTTCCTGGCCGAACGGCGCGCGGGTGGCGCTGTGGGTCTGCCCGAACATCGAGCATTACGAGTTCCTGCCGAAGTTCCAGCGCACCCGCGACCCTTGGCCGCGCAGCCCGGCGCCGGATGTGCTGGGCTACTCCATCCGCGACTACGGCAACCGGGTGGGGCTGTGGCGGTTGTTCGAGGCGACCGACGCGCTGGGGCTGCGCTGCACCGTCAGCCTGTCGATGGCGGTGCTGCAGCATTATCCGGCGATCCTGGAGGCGATGGAGCGGCGCGGCTGGGAGTACATGTCGCACGGCATCTACAACACCCGCTACCACTGGGATTTCACCGCGGCGGAGGAGCGGGCGGCGATGCTGGAGAGCCGCGAGATCCACCGTGCGCTGACCGGGCGGGAGCAGCGCGGCTGGTTCAGCCCGGCGATCACCAACACGCTGAACACGTTCGACCTGGCCGCCGAAACCGGGTTCGACTATTGCTGCGACCTGTATCACGACGACCAGCCCTTCCCGGTGCGCACCAAGACCGGCGACCTGATCACCGTGCCCTATACGGTGGACCTGAATGATGTGATCGTGTGGCGGCGGGGCGAGGAGATCGAGAGCTTCGCGCGACAGATCCGCGACCATTTCGACACCGTGTACGCCGAGGGCGCCGAGCAGGGGCGGGTGATGTGCATCGCGCTGCATCCGTTCTGGGTGGGGCAGCCGCACCGCATCCGCGGGTTCCAGCGGGTGATGGAGTATATCCTGTCGCATCCCGGCGTATGGTGCGCCACCGCCGCCGAGATCGCCGACCATTACCGTGCCAATCATCTGGCCGCCGTCGAGGCGCATCTGGCGGCGCGGGAGGCGATCCATGGCCGATGAGCCCCGCGTGGCGCCGCCCGCCGCCATCCCCCCGGTGGGGGAGGCGCGGCCGGCCGGCATGGACCACGCGCTGTATCCGTTCCGCACCCTGGCGGAGGGGCCACGCATCGCCTGGCCGCAGGGCGGGCGCATCGCCTTCAGCGTGACGCTGATGCTGGAAGCGCGGCAGACGGTGCCGCCGCCCGGCGCCAGCCGCGACCCGCGCATCGTCTCGCCGCTGGGCAATTTCAGCCCGGACTGGCTGACCTGGAGCCAGCACGAATACGGCAACCGCGTCGGCATCTTCCGTGTGCTGGACGTGCTGGACCGCTTCGGCGTGGTGCCCAACGTGGCGCTGGGCGCGGCGGCGGCGGGGCGCTACCCCGAGCTGGTGGACGAGTGCGCCCGCCGCGGCGCCACCTTCCTGGCGCACGGCACCTGGGCGACCGAGCGCATCACCAGCCGCATGACGCTGGCCGAGGAGCGCGCCCACATCGCCGCCAGCCGCGACGCGGTGGCGCGCGCCACCGGGCGGGCGCCGGCCGGCTGGTGCGGCCAGGATTTCAACGAGAGCGTGGACACGCCGGGGCTGCTGGCTGAGGCGGGGTTCTACTACACGATCGACTGGAGCAACGACGACCGGCCATACCTGTTCGCGCCGGGCGGCCTGCTCAGCCTGCCGGCGCAATCGGAATGGAACGACCTGGAATGTATGTGGCTGCGCCGGGTGGCGCCGCAGGACTGGGCGGCGTCGATCGCCGAGGGCTTCGCGGTGCTGCATGAGGAGGGCGGCGCGGTGTTCCACCTGGCGCTGCACCCGTGGATCTGCGGCCAGGCGCACCGCATCCGCTACCTGTCGGACGCGCTGGCGCGGGTGCTGGGGCGCGGACAGGTGTGGCGGGCCGGGCTGGATGCGGTGGCGCAGGCCGCGCGGAACAAATTGCGTGCGTGACGACACCGCGGCGAACATGCTGACATGCGAAGGTGACCGCCGGCCCCCGCACCGCCCCCAGCAGGAGTGAGTCTCATGGCCTTGCCCATCCAGATCAAGCCGCCGTCCTGGTTGCAGGAATTCCAGGCCTTCATCATGCGCGGCAACGTGGTCGATCTCGCGGTCGGCATCATCATCGGCGCCGCCTTCACCGCCATCGTCGGCAGCCTGGTGAAGGACATCTTCACCCCCATCATCGGCCTGCTGGTCGGTGGCATCGACTTCACCAACATCTTCATCACCCTCAAGGGCGACTCCAAACCGACGCTGGAGGCGGCCAAGGCGGCCGGGGCGGTGACACTGAACATCGGCCTGTTCCTGAACGCGGTGATCCAGTTCGTCATCGTCGGCTTCGCGGTGTTCTGGCTGGTGAAGGGCCTCAGCGCGCTCTACCGCAAGAAGGCCGAGGAGGCGCCGCCGCCGCCCCCACCGCCGCCGACCGAGCTGCTGCTGGCGGAAATCCGCGACCTGCTGAAGCAGCAGGCGGCGAAGTAGCGGCATGGCGCAGGACACGACGGCTCCCGCGGCCGAGCCTCGCCCGGCCGAAACCGGGCTGACCCGCGAATTGCTGCTGCAAGGCGCGCTGCCGGCGCTGGTGGCCGCCGCCCATCCGGAGGTGCGGCTGCTCAGCGACGAGGAGCGCGCCGCCTCGCTGCGTGCCATCCTGGACGCGCGGCCCGAGCATGGCGACGGGCTGTGGGTGTTCGCCTATGGCTCGCTGATCTGGAACCCGCTGATCCACCACACCGCCCGCCGCCTGGCCCACGTGCCCGGCTGGCGCCGCAGCTTCTGCCTCTCGACCAAGGCCGGGCGCGGCACGCCGGACAATCCCGGGCTGATGCTCGGCCTGCGGTCCGACGGCGCGCACGGCCTGGGCTGCACCGGCGCGGTGTTCCGCATCGCCGAGGAACTGCTGGAGCAGGAGCTGGACATATTGTGGCGGCGCGAGATGGTGGCCAGCGGCTACATCCCGCGCTGGGTGCCGATCGAGGATGCGGCGGGTGGCGCGCTGGGCGCGGCGATCGCCTTCACCATCAACCCGAAGGGGCCGACCTATTGCGGCGACCTGCCGGAGGCCGACGTGGTGCGCCGGCTGGCCACCGCGCGCGGCGGGCTGGGCACGGCGGCGGAATATCTGTTCCGCACCCGCGACGGCCTGGTGGAGATGGGCATCCACGACCCGTTCGTGGAACGGCTGGCACATCTTGTTGATCTGGAACTGAAGCCGGCTGCCTGAGCGGCGGCTTTGCTGTACTCTCCGGCCCTGGGTTGGGGAGATGAGTCCGATGCGAATCCGTCTGCTGGTGGCGTTGCTGCTCGCCCTGGCCTGCCTGGGGCAGCCCGCCCGCGCCGATGAGTTCAACCCGGCCGGCCTCGCCGCCGACTCGCGGGCCTATGCGCAGTCGCTCACCAGCCGCTTCCCGGCCGGCGGGTCGCCTCTGGCCCGCCGCGCCGCCGAGGACCGCGCCGCCGCGGCCCTGGCCCGCAAGGACTGGCCCGCCGCCGCTGCCGCGCTGGAGGCACGGGTCGCGCTCGGCGAGGCATCCGCCGATGACTGGCTCGCGCTGGCCCGCGCGCAGCTCCGCCGCGTGCCGGCGGAGCCGCAGAAGGCGCTGGCCGCCGGCTGGCAGGCCTTCCAGGCGGTGGACAGCGGCCCCCCCGAAATCCCCGCTTTGCTGCTGATGGCCGAGGCGCTGCGGGCGCTGCACCGCGACGCCCAGGCGGTGCAGGCGCTGGAGGCGGTGGTGCAGCGCGACTCCGCCAACCCCGCCTACCAGCGCGCCCTGGCCGACGCTCGCCGCGCCGCCGGCATGCTGGTGCGCCAGGTGCGCACCGAGGGCGAAGCCGATCCGCCGCGCGCCTGCATCGACTTCACGGTGCCCCCGCGCCGCGGCGCCGGCTTCAACCCGCAGGACTGGGTGCGGCTGGACCCGGCGCGGCCGCAGGCGGCGGTCACGCGCGAGGGCGACCAGGTCTGCGTCTCCGGCCTGCCCTCGGGCGAGCGCACCCGCATCATCCTGCGCGCCGGCCTGCCCGGCGAGCAGGGCCTCGCCCTGGCGCAGGAGACCACGCTGGCGATCGCCATGCCCAACCGCCGGCCCAGCCTGGGCTTCGATACCCGCCTGTTCGTGCTGCCGCGCGGACAGGCCCCGGCGATCAGCCTTACCAGCGTGAACCTCTCGGCCGTGTCGCTGAAGCTGATCCGCCTCAGCGAGCGCAGCGTGGCCGCGCTGCTGCGCGACAACCGGCTGGGCCAGCCGCTGGACTCCTGGGCCGCCGACAATCTGGGCGACACCGTGGGCAGCGTGGTCTGGGAGGGCAAGGCCGAGATCCCGAAATGGCAACCCAATCACCCCGCCCGCACCGCCCTGCCGCTGCCGCCGGCGCTCACCACCGCCGGACCTGGCCTCTACGCGCTGATCGCCGGGCCGGGCGACGGCACCGGCGGCAACGTGAACAGCGCCGTGCAGGTGATCCTGCGCACCGACCTCGCCCCTACCGTCTGGCGCGGCGCCGACGGGCTGACCGTGCAGGTGCGCGGCTATTCCGATGCGGCGCTGCGCCCCGGCGTGCGGGTGGTGCTGGTGGCGCGCAACAACGACATCCTCGGCCAGGCCACCACCGGCGCGGACGGGCTCGCCCGCTTCCCGGCGCCGCTGCTGGCCGGCGACGGCTCGCTGGCGCCGGCGGCCTTGCAGGTGTTCGGGCCGAAGCCGGCCGACGCCGCCAGCCAGGACTTCGCCACGCTGGACCTCAACGTCGCCGCCTTCGACCTGTCCGACCGCGGGGTGGAGGGCATGCCCCATCCCGGGCCGCTGGACGCCTATGTCTGGCTCGACCGCGGCATCTACCGCCCCGGCGAGACGGTGCGGGTGATGGCGCTGCTGCGCGACGCCGCCGGGCTGCCGGCCGATATCCCGGCGCGGGTGACGGTCAGGCGGCCGAACGGCCAGGTGTTCCTGCGCGCCACCCCGCCGCGCACCGGCGACGCCTCGCTGTATCTGCCGGTGCCCCTGTCCGCCGGGGCGGCCGCCGGCACCTGGACCATCGACGTGGCCGCCGACCCCGCCGCGCCGCCGATCGGCCATGCCGAGTTCCGCGTCGATGCCTTCGTGCCCGACCGCATGGCGGTGGATCTCGGCCCGGTGCCGGCCGTGCTGGAGGCGGGCAAGACCGTCGACCTGCCGGTGGCCGCCCGCTTCCTCTACGGGGCACCCGGCGCCAACCTGTCCGGCAAGGCCAGCCTGCGCCTGGTGGCCGACCCGGCGCCGTTCCCGCTGCTGGCCGGCTACCGCATCGGGCTGGCCGGCGAGAGCTACGCCCCCGAAAGCCGCGACCTGGACCTGCCGGACACCGACGCCCAGGGCCACACCGCGCTGCCGCTGGACCTGGGCCGGCTGCCGGACGTGACCTTCGCCCTGCAGGCGGAGATCGAGGTCGCGGTCAACGACCCCTCCGGCCATGCCTCGCGCGCGGCGGCCAGCGTGAAGGTGCGCCCGGCCAACCCGCTGATCGGCATCAAGCCCGGCTTCGCCGACAATGCGGTGGATGCCGGCGCCGAGGCGGCGTTCGACATCCGCGCCGTGCACCCCGACGGCACGCCGATGGCCATGGCCGCCAAGTTGCGCCTGGTGCGCGAGCGGCCGGACTGGCGGATGGTGATGCACGGCAGCCTCGCGCGCTACGAGACCGTCTGGCGCGACGAGCCGCTGGAAACGCGCGACGTGCAGATCCCGGCCGACGGGGCGCTGCACATCGCCCGCAAGCTGGATTTCGGCCGCTACCGGCTGGAGGTGGCGCAGGCGGGCGGCATGGCGGTCACCTCCTACCGCTTCCGCTCCGGCTGGGCCGGCTCGGACAGCCCCGACGTGCCGGACCGGGTGGATGTGTCGGCCGACCGCCGGGTGGTGCCGGTAGGGGAGAACGTGCGCATCCATGTCGCCGCCCCCTTCGCCGGGCAGGCGACGCTGCTGGTGCTGTCCAACCGGGTGCTGTCGCTGCGCACCCTGGCGGTGCCGGCGGGCGGCACCGATGTGGAGGTGCCGGTCACCGCCGATTGGGGGCCGGGCGCCTATGTGGCGGTGCATGTGTTCCGTGGCGCGGAGGCCGCTGGCGTGCGGCCGGCGCGCGCCATCGGACTGACCTGGGTGGGCGTGGACCCGGCGGCGCGTACGCTGGACGTGGCGGTGCAGGCGCCCGAGCGCGTCGCCCCGCGCGCGCCGCTGGTGGTGCCGGTGCACGCCGCACCCGGCGCCTGGGTGACGCTCGCGGTGGTGGACGAGGGCATATTGCGGCTGACCCGCTTCGCCTCGCCCGATCCGCGGCCGCATTTCCTCGGCCGGCGCCAGTTGGGATTGGATATCCGCGATGATTGGGGCCGGCTGATCCCCCCCGCCGAAGGGGAGGCGACGCTGCTGCGCCAGGGCGGCGACGAGGGCAGTTTCGTGCTGCCGGACATCCCGCAGCGCACCGTCACCCTGTTCAGCCCGCCGGTGCAGGCCGGGGCGGACGGCTTCGCCCGCATCACGCTCGACCTGCCTGACTTCAACGGCCAGGTCCGGCTGATGGCGGTGGCCTGGCAGGGCAACCGCATCGGGGCGGCCAATACCGACGTCACCGTGCGCGACCCGCTGGTGGCCGAGGCGCTGCTGCCGCGCTTCCTGGCCCCCGGCGACGAGACGCGGCTGGCGGTGCTGCTGCACAATCTCGACCTGCCGAAAGGCGAGGCGGCGGTGCGCGTCAGCACCAGGGGGCCGCTGGAACTGGCCGGGCCGGATCGGCTGCTGGCCGATCTGGCGCCGGGCGAGCAGGGCCTGCCGGCAACGAAGCTGCGCGCCACCGGCGTCGGGCGGGGGGTGGTGTCGCTGGACATCACCGGCCCCGGCGGCTTCCATCTGGTGCGCGACACCGCGATCACGGTGCGGCCGGCGCGCGGGCGGGTGACCATGGTCTCCGGCGCGGAACTGGCGCCGGGGGCGACGGTGAAGCTGAGCGCGGACACTACCGGCTTCCTGCCCGGCACCGCCAGCGCCACCGCCAGCTTCGGCGCCCCGGTGCGCTACGACGCGGCGGCGCTGGTGAAGGCGCTGTCGGACTACCCGCTGTCCTGCCTGGAGCAGACCACCAGCCGCGGCCTGCCGCTGGCGCTGCTGCCCGATGGCGCGGCGGCGGGGCCGGACCGCGCCGGGCGGCTGCAAACCGCGGTGGCCTCGGTGCTGGACCGCCAGCGCTACGACGGCGGCTTCGCGCTGTGGGCGGCCAGCGGCGAGGCCGAGCCGTGGCTGTCTGCCTACGCCATGGAGTTCCTGCTGCGCGCCAGGCGGGCCGGTGCTGCGGTGCCGGACCAGGCGATGGCCGATGGGCTGAAATTCCTCGCCGGTGCGGCCGATGGCGAGGGCGACGACCAGCCCTGGATGGCCGCCCAGGCCTATCGCCTCTATGTGCTGGCGCTGGCCGGGCAGGGGCGGCCGGGGGCGGTGCGCGTGCTGGCGACGCATATGGACCGCCTGCCGACGCCGCTGGCCCAGGCGCAGGTGGGCGCCGCCCTGGCGCTCGCGCATGACCGCCCGCACGCCGAGGCCGCCTTCGCCGCCGCGCTGGACCATGCGGCGCGGCGCTGGTGGGCGTTCGACTACGGCACCGCGCTGCGCGACCAGGCGGCGATCGTGGTGCTGCTGAAGGAAAGCGGCCTGCTGCCGGACCGGCTGGCCCATCTGGTGGCGGCGCTGCCGGGGGCCGACCTGGCGCCGGAGTCGATCAGCACCCAGGAGGAGGCATGGGCCGCCGCCGCCGCCGCCGTGCTGGGGCGCGACGGCAAGCCCGCGCATATCGCGGTGGATGGCGGGGTGACGATGAGCGCGCCGACCATCACCCTGGCGCTGACCCATCCGACGGAGGTGCGCAACCTGGGCGAGCAGGCGGTCTGGCAGTCGGTCTCGGCGAGCGGCGTGCCGGCCGCCGCGCCGGCTGCCAGCCGCCAGGGCATGCGCGTCACCCGGCAGTTCCTCGCGCTCGACGGCAGCGCGCTCAACCTGGACGACCTGCGGCAGAACACGGTGTTCGTGCTGCTGCTGGAAGGCCGGGCGGAGGACGGGCAGGCGCACCGGGCGATGCTGCTGCAGGGCCTGCCGGCGGGCTGGGAGATCGCCGGGCGGCTGGGCGCGGGGGAGGCGCCGGGGATGAAATGGCTGGGCGACCTCAGCGAGACCGAGGCGCAGCCGGCCGCCGATGACCGCTTCGCCGCCGTGGTCGCGCTGACCGCCGACCACCCCGCCTTCCGCGTCGCCGTCCGCCTGCGCGCGGTGACGCCGGGCGATTTCGAGCTGCCGGGGGCGGAATTGTCGGACATGTACCGCCCCGGCGTGTTCGCCCGCCAGGGTGTCAACCGCATCAAGGTGCTGCCGCCGGGATGACCCGGCGCTCCGCCCTCCTGCGTGCGCTGGGGGTGGCCGCCCTGCTGCTGGCGGGCGCGGCGGTCGCGGCGGACCGGCTGTTTCCGCCCGACCTGTCGCGGCTGGCCGATGTTGGGACCGAGGTGCTGGACCGGGACGGGCGGATCGTCGCCCTCAGCCCGGCGCCGGGCGGTGTGTGGCGGTTCCGCACCAGCGTCGCCGACGTGTCGCCGGTGTTCATCGACACGCTGGTGGCTACAGAGGACCGGCATTTCTGGCAGCATCCGGGGGTGAACCCGCTCGCCCTGCTGCGCGCAACGTTTCAGGACCTGCGCGCGGGCCATGTTGTGTCCGGCGGTTCCACCCTCACCATGCAGGCGGCCCGGCTACTGGAACCGCGGCCGCGCACCGTGCGCAGCAAGCTGATCGAGATATTCCGGGCCCTCCAACTGGAGGCCCGGTTCAGCAAGCGCGACATCCTCGGCATCTGGCTGACGCTGGCGCCCTATGGCGGCAATCTGGAGGGGGTACGGGCCGGCTCGCTGGCCTGGTTCGGCGTGCCGCCCTCGGCGCTGGAACCGGCGCAGGCGGCGCTGCTGGTGGCCATTCCGCGCCGGCCGGAGGCGCTGCGGCCAGACCGCCACGCGGCGCGTGCGCGGCGCCTGCGCGACCGCATCCTGCATGCCGATGGCGGCCCGGTGCCCACCGCCCGCCAGCCGCTGCCGCGCCACGCCCGCCAGGTGGTGGCCGCCCTCGGCCACGCGCCGCGCATCGCCACCACCCTGGACGCCACGTTGCAGGCCGCCGTGGAACGACTGGCCGACGAGCGCCTGCGCGACCTGCCGGCGCGGGTGTCGATGGCGCTGCTGATCGCCGACGCCCGCACCCGCGACATCCGCGCCATCGTCTCCGGCGGCACCGCGCGGTCGGAGGCGCGGGCCTGGGCGCTGGACCTCACGCGGGCGGTGCGCTCGCCGGGCTCGGCGCTGAAGCCGTTCATCTACGCGATGGCCTTCCAGGACGGCATCGCCGGGCCTGAGACGCGGGTGGACGACCTGCCACGCCGCTTCGGCGCCTATGCGCCGGAGGATTTCAACCGCAGCTTCGCCGGTACCGTCACCGCCGCGCAGGCGTTGCAGCAATCGCTGAACCTGCCGGCGGTGGCGCTGCTGGACCGGGTGGGGCCGCTGCGCTTCCTGGCGACGCTGAAGGCGGCGGGGGTGCGGCTGTGGCTGCCGCCGGGGGCGGATGCGTCGCTGCCGATCGCGCTGGGCGGCGATGGCGTCACGCTGCGCGACGCGGTGGGGCTCTACGCCGCCCTGGCCACCGACGGCAGCGCGATGCCGCTGCGGCTGCGCGCCGACGACCCGGCCAGCCCGGTGACCTTCCTGCAACCACGCGCGGCGGCCACCGTCGCCGCGGTGCTGACCCATCCGTTCCCGGAGGGCGGCCCGCCGGGCGTGGCGTGGAAGACCGGCACCTCCTGGGGCGGGCGCGACGCCTGGGCGCTGGGCTTCAACCGCACCCATGTCGCCGGCGTCTGGGTCGGCCGGCCGGACGGCACGCCGCTGCCCGGCGCCACCGGGGCGCGGCTGGCGCTGCCGATGCTGGCGCGGCTGTTCGAGCTGCTGCCCGCCGCGCCGCGCCCCATCCCGCCACCGTCGCCGCCACCGCGGGCGCGCATGTCCGTCGCGCGCGCCGACGGCCTGCGTCTGCTGTTCCCGCCGCCCGGCGCGGTGCTGGGCAGCGAGCTGCTGGGCGGCGATACGACGGTGACGCTGCGGGCCATGGGCGGCCAGCGCCCGCTGACCTTCCTGGTGGACGGCGCGAAACTCGCCACCGACCCGGCACGGCGCGAGGCGGCATGGCGCCCGGCCGCGCCCGGCTTCTACCGTCTGACGGTGCTGGACGCCGAGGGCGGGGCCGCGCGCGCGACGGTGCGGGTGGCGGCGCCGGCCTGGCAACCGCCGCAGCGATAGGGCGATTCAAGGGCCGAAATCGGCCCGAAACGCGGCTAATTCGGCTCGGAAAGGCCCAAAGACCGGGCTGTTGCGACGATCGTGGCCCAGGTATCGAGCTGCAGCGGCACCCCGTTGGCCAGCCGGTCGGCGCGGGTGCGCGCTTCCGGCTCACCGGGCACCAGCACCTCGGTGACGCCCAGCGCGGGGCGGGAGGCCTTGACGTAGTCGGCGTAGTCGCGGGCCTCGCGGACGAAATGCCGGCTGCCGAAATGGGCGGGGTCCAGGTAGATCGACAGCATGCCGTTGGTGATGCGCCGGCGCGTGGTGCCGGGGGTGATCGGGCCGGAGGTGCCGCCGCCGGTCAGCACGCCGGCGAGGATTTCGCACATGAAGGCGATGCCCGAGCCCTTGTGCTCGCCGAAGGCGCGGATGGCGCCCGGACCGTTACCGGCGTTGCGCGGGCCGGCCTTGGCGAGCGGTCCATAGAGCGTCGCCGGGTCGGTGGACAGCTTGCCGTCCGGGCCGATCAGCGCGCCCTCCGGCAGCGGCTTGCCGCCGTTGGAGGCGACCAGCACCTTGCCCTCGGCCACCACCGAGGTCGCGAAATCCAGCAGCAGCGGCGGCTGGCCGGCCTCCTGAGGGATGCAGATGCAGAGCGGGTTGGTGGAGAAGCGGCGGTCCACCCCGCCGAACGGCGCCACCAGCTCGCCCTGGCTGACATTGACGAAGTGGATGGAGATCTGCCCGGCGGCGGCGGCCCGCTCGCCCCAGTCGCCGATGCGGCCGATATGGCCGGTGTTGCGCAGCGCGATCACCGACATGCCGGCGGCGCGCGCCTTGGCGATGCCGAGGTCCACCGCCTGCGGCCCCACGGTCTGGCCGAAGCCGGCATTGCCGTCCACCACCGCATGGGTGGGGCCCTCGGTGACGATGGTGATGTCCTGCCCGGCCAGCACGTCGCCGTCCTGCAGCACCTGCACGTAGCGCGGCACGCGGATCACGCCGTGGCTGTCATGGCCGGTGAGGTTGGCCGACAGCAGGTAGGTGGCGATGCGCTCGCCCTCGGCGCGGTCGGTGCCGGCCTTGGTGAATATGTCGGCGACGAACCGCCGCAGCGTGTCCGCGGCGATCAGATGGGTCGGCAGGTCGGCCATGGCGTGTCTCGTCCGGGTGAGGCAGGGGGGGCGCGGGGCGCGCCATATGGCCGGCGGGGCCGGGGAGGGGGCCGTGGCTGCCGCCACGGCCCCCGACGGTCAGACCACGCGGCCCGATGCGTCGTCGATCAGGTGCATCATGGTCATGTCGGCCGACAGCGGCAGCTTCTGCTCGGGCTTGGCGGTGGTGGCCGGGTCCACGCGGGCGCAGACCGGCTCGCCGTTGACGAAGAAGTGCACCATGGTCTCCATGCCCATCGGCTCGACCACGTCAACATTGGCGGTCATGTGGGCGATGCCCGGCTTTTCCTGGTCGTGCGTCTCGGTGAGATGCTCCGGGCGGATGCCCAGGGTCATCTTTTTGCCCTTGAACGGGGCATAACGCTCCCACCGCTCGCGCGGCACCGCCAGTTTGGTGCCGTCGGCGATCTGCACCGTCAGCCCGCCCTCGTCGAACACCTGCACGGGCAGGAAGTTCATCGCCGGGCTGCCGATGAAGCCGGCGACGAAGCGGGTGGCCGGGTTGTGGTACAGCTCCTGCGGCGGGCCGACCTGCTCGATCACGCCGTGGTTCATCACCACCACGCGGTCGGCCAGGGTCATCGCCTCCACCTGGTCGTGGGTGACGTAGACGGTGGTGGTGCGGACCTTCTGGTGCACCTTCTTGATTTCGGTGCGCATCTGCACGCGCAGCTTGGCATCGAGGTTGGACAGCGGCTCGTCGAACAGGAACACCTTGGGGTGGCGCACGATGGCGCGGCCCATGGCGACGCGCTGCCGCTGGCCGCCGGAGAGCGCCTTGGGCTTGCGGTCCAGCAGCATGTGGATGTCCAGGATGCCGGCCGCCTCGTCCACGCGCTGCTTGATCTCGTCCTTGGCCACTTTGCGCAGCTTCAGGCCGAAGGCCATGTTGTCGAACACGCTCATATGCGGGTACAGCGCGTAGTTCTGGAACACCATGGCGATGTCGCGGTCGCGCGGTGGCACGTCGTTCACCACGTCGCCGCCGATCCAGATCTCGCCGGAGGTGATCTCCTCCAGCCCCGCGATCATGCGCAGCGTGGTGGATTTCCCGCATCCGGAGGGGCCGACGAGCACGACGAACTCCTCGTCGGCGATCTCTAGATCGATGCCTTTTACCGCCTGGACGTGGCCCTCGTATTCCTTCACGACCTTGCGGACGGAAACCTGCGCCATTGCTGGTCTATCCCTTCGTTGCGCCTGCCGTGAGGCCGGCAATGTAGTAGTCCATCAGGAAGGCGTAGATGATCACCGGGGGCGTGGCGGCCATGACGCAGGCCGCCATGATCTTGCCCCAGAGGAACACGTCGCCACGGATCAGATCGCTGACGATGCCTACCGTCAATACCAGCTGATCGCCGGTGTACAGATAGGCCAGCGGGTAGAGGAACGAACCCCAGGCGACCGTGAAGGCGAAGATGGTCGCCGCGATGATGCCGGGCATGGCAACGGGGATGAAGATGCGCAGCAGGATCTGCACATAGCTCGCCCCGTCGATCAATGCCGCCTCGTCCAGTTCCTTGGGGATGGAGCTGAAATAGCCGATCATGATCCATGTGCAGAACGGCACCGCCAGCGTTGGATACAGCAGCACCAACGACCATGTGCTGTTGATCAGCCCGAGCTTGCCGATCACCTGGAACAGCGGGATGAACAGCAGCGAGGCCGGGATGAGGTAGGTGAGGAACACGCCGGTGGAGATGGTCTGGCTGCCCCAGAAGCCCATGCGGGTGAGGGAGAAGGCGGCCATCACCGAGATGATCATGCTGAACGCCACGACCAGGATCGTGACCCAGACCGAATTGAAGAAGTAGATCTGGAAGTTGTGGTAGTTAATCAGGTAGGTGTAGTTCTCCAGCGTCGGCGAATGCACCACCCAGGGGCTCCCGGCCTGCGCCGATATTTCGGCCGAGGACTTCAGGCTGGTGATGATCATGTAGACCGGCGGCACCAGGAACAGCACCACGAACACGCTCAGCGCGGCGTAGCTGCCCCACAACGCCCATTTGCGCTGGCGTTCCAGGCTGCCGGCGCGGTGGGCCGCGGCGGCTCTCACATGCGTCGCGGTCGCGCTCATGTCGCGATCTCCTTGGTCCGCCTGGTCACGCCGCGCAGCACGAAGAAGGCGGCCACGGCCAGGATGGGGAACATGAACAGGCTGACGGAGGCGCCGAGCGGGATGTCGCCCGACTGGATGCCGACCGAGAAGGCGTAGGTGGCGAACAGATGCGTCATGTCCTGCGGGCCGCCGGCAGTGAGGATGCGCACGATGTCGAAGTCGGCGAAGGTGACGATGAGGCTGAACAGCACCGTGATCGAGATGATATTGCGCATCATCGGCAGGGTGACGAACAGCAGCTTCTGCGTTGCCCCCGCGCCATCGATCGATGCCGCTTCATACAGCTGCTCCGGCACGGATTTCAGCGCGGCGAGATACATGATCATGAAGAACGGGGTGCCGAACCACACGTTGACCATGATGACCACGATGCGCGCGTTCCAGCCCACGCCCAGGAACGGGATCGACTTGAAGCCAAAATAGTTCAGGATCCAGTTGAACGCCGAGTACGACGGGTCGAACAGCCACCACCACGACAGCGTCGACAGCGCCAGCGGGATCACCCACGGCACTAGCAACAGGCCGCGCCAGATGCGCTGGTTCTTGCCGGGGATGTTGTGCATCAGGTGCGCCAGGATGAAGCCCAGGAACGCCTTCAGGATCACCGCGGTGATCGCGAACAGGCAGCTTTGGAATATCACCAGCTGGAAGGTGTGGCGCTTGAGCAGGAAGGCGAAATTGCCCAGGCCCACGAACTGAGTCATGCGCTTGTTCAGCATGCTCAGGTAAATGGCGTAGAACGCCGGATAGATGACCAGGCCCGCGATCAGCAGGATCAAGGGCAGCGCCATCAGGAATGCGATCGTGGAACGCTGCCGCATAAAGCGCGCGAAACCCGTTTTCGGCGCCAAGCGCTGGCGCGACATTCCCGCGGCGCCCACGGCGACGCCGGTGCCATCAGCCATCAAATCCTCCCATAGCCCAATGCAGAATGGCCAGCCCGGGTGCGGGCGGCGCCGCGGCGCCGCCCGCCCTGCCGGTTAGCGGACGAAGCCTTCCAGCTCGTCGTTGGCCCAGGAGACGACGTCCTTGATGCTCTGCCCGCTCTGCAGCTTGGCGAACATCGTCGACATCGTGGCGCGGTTGTAGATCTGCACGCCGATATCCGGCGGCGCCGGCATCGAGGCCAGGTGCGTCTCGCCGTGATGGGTCTTGCGCACCGGGTAGTTGAACACCGAACCCTTCGGCGGCTCGGCATCCGACCAGATCTTGAAGTCGGTCATCGACAGGAACGGCGGCAGGTCGTAGCCGAGCACCGCGTTGTCGCGCTCCTCGACATTCTCGCGCTGCATCAGGAAGGTGATCAGTTCCTTCGTGGCGGTCTTGTTCTTGGAGAACTTCCACAGCCCCCAGAAGTTCATGCTGTGGGGCATGTAGCGCACGCCGGCCGGGCCCATCGGCGCCGGGAAGGTCCAGCAATCCTTGGCCACGTCCGGCGCGTCGCGCCGCGCCACCGCCCAGGCCGAGGGCGGATTCCAGATCAGCGCGCTTTTGCCGGAAATCAGGGCGCGGTTGTTGGAGGCGTCGTCATAGCTCACCGCGTCGGCCGGCAGGAACTTCACCAGCTTCTGCATGTATTCGAGGACCTGATTCACCTGGTCCGACTTGACGGTGATGTCGCCCTTCTCGTTGACCAGCGCCGCGCCGAAGGCCGCGAAGATCGAGCCGGCGGTGTCCACGGAGTCGGCGGTCTGGCCGAGGCCGATGCCGAAGGTCTTGCCGGCCTTGTGGCAGGCTTCCGCCGCCTTCAGCATGGCATCGTAGGTCCAGCCTTTCTGCAGCTCGTTCTCGACCTCCTCGGCCGGCCACATCTTGGTGACGTCGATCCCGGCGGTGTCGCGCAGGATGCTGATCCGCCCGCTTGGCCCCTTGTTCTGCGTGCCCCAGCTGGTCGGCACCGCCAGCCAGCTGCCCTTGTGCAGGCCGAGATACTTGGACACCGAGTTCACGTCGCCGTACTGGGCGATCAGGCCCTTCACGACGTCGTCCACCGGCTCCAGGTGGTCACGCTGGTTCTGCACTTCCCAGTTCGGAATGGTAATGGCGTCGTGGCCGGTGCCGGCTTGCGCCTCGGCATTGATGGTCAACAGGTTCTTGTTGCCCATCGAGGTGATGAAGTCGATCTGTACATCGACCTTGTTCTTCGCGGCCCACCCGTCGATCTGCTTTTTGATCGCCACGTTGCCGGCCGGAACCCAATGGTCCCAGAAGAAGATCGACACCTTGCCGGCGGCGTGGGCGGTGCGGATATGCACCAACGGCAGCGCCGCCGCGGCGGCCCCGATCTGTAATGCCTTGCGGCGTGACACGCGCGATTTGAGCATGTGTTGAATCCTCCCCGTGTTCGGCCGGCTTGTGCCGGACATTTCGATTGCCTCAGATGCCGCCGACGAACCCGCCTTCAGCTCCGTAGGAAAGTTAGGCATATCCGGTGCCCTGACGCAACGCGCGGATGCATCATGAGGCGAAATCTGTCCACGCGGGTTGCCGATGAAGAGGAACCCGGGACCATTTCAGGTGGAATTGCTGAAAAATTAAGCGAAGCCGGTCAATTTCGCCAGAATCCGCATGGGTCCTGGCGATTCGTCGCACGGCCCCGCAATGTATGCGTCAGATCTCGATGAACACGCTTTCCCCGGGGCCTTGCAGGCGAATGTCCAGCCGCCAGCCATCCGGCCCGTCCGGGCTGGCGACCAGGCTGGCCCGCCGCGCCGGGTCTTCCACCAGCGCCAGCAGCGGGTCGGTGGCGTTCAGCGCCTCGCCGGCGAAATAGGCGCGGGTGTAGAGCCGGGTGAGGATGCCGCGCGCCAGGATGTTGAGCGCCAAATGCGGCGCCTGCAGCGTGTTGCCGCGCCCGGGCACCGGGCCGGGTTTCAGCGTGACGAAGCGGAAGCCGCCATCGGCGCCGGTGGCGCAGCGGCCATAGCCGGGAAAGCGCTCGTCGGCAGCGGGGCTCGCCTGCCACAGCTCCACGCAGGCATCGGCCACCGGCGCGCCGTCGCCGTCCAGCAGCCGGCCAGCCAGCACCAGCCGCGTGCCGGCGGCGCCGAAGCGGGTGAGGTCGGCCAGGGCGGGATCGTCGATCAGGTGCCAGTAGGGGCCGATCGTCTGGGCGGCGGTGGCGGGGGTCATGCCTCGTGCTCCGGGCCGGCGTTTTCCATCGGTGTCGCCGCCGGGCCGCGCAGCACGATGTCGAAGCGGTAGCCCAGCGCCCAGTCCGGCTGTGTCGCCGCCAGGTCGAACATGGCCACCAGGCGCTGCCGGTGCGCCGGGTCCGGCACCGCGTTGTAGACCGGGTCCAGCGGCAGCAGCGGGTCGCCGGGGAAATACATCTGGGTGATCAGCCGGGTGGCGAAGCCGGCCCCGAACAGAGAGTAATGGATGTGGTTCGGTCGCCAGGCATTGGGGTGGTTGCGCCACGGATAGGCGCCGGGCTTGATCGAGACGAAGCGGTACCAGCCCTCGGCATCGGTGAACACCCGCCCGGCGCCACGGAAATGCGGGTCCAGCGGCGCGTCGTGCTGGTCGCCGGGGTGGTGGTAGCGGCCGGCGGCATTGGCCTGCCACAGCTCGATCATGGTCTGCGGCACCGGCCTTCCGTCCTCGTCGGTCACCCGGCCGTGCACGATGATGCGCTCGCCCAGCGCCGCCTTGCCGTCCACCGTCGACATGTCGGCCAGCGGCGGGAACTGCGCGGGCGAGAAGCGCGGGCCGGTCGCCTCGGTGATGGTGTGGGCGAAGCGCAGCAGCGGCTGCGTCGGGTGGCGCAGGCGGGTGCTGCCGTAGTCCGGGCTGTCGTTGTCGGGCTGGCTGCCCGGGGCGGCGGCGCGGAAGCCGAGCGTGCCGGTCATGGCGCATCCATCTCCTTGAGGGTTTCCTCCTTGGGGGTTTTCGGGGCCATCCCCATAGGGTCGTCGAGGCTGCCGCCTTCCGGCTTCGCGCGGAGGAGCATACCGGTATCTCTCGTCAGCCGGCCAGCGCCGCCACCAGCCGGCGCGCCTTGTCGGCCACCACGGCGGCGCTGTCGCCGGGCTTGTAGATGGAGGAGCCGATGCCGAACCCGGCCGCCCCCGCCGCCCGCCACGCCGCCAGCCCGTCCGCGTCGATGCCGCCCACCGGCAGCACCGCGGTGCCGGCCGGCAGCACCGCGCGGACGGCGCGCAGCACCGCCGGGCTGGCCGCCTCGGCCGGGAACAGCTTGATCGCGTCGGCCCCGGCCGCCAGCATGGCGAATGCCTCGGTGGGGGTGAAGAAGCCGGGGCAGGCCAGCATGTCGTGCCCCTTGGCCGCGCGCACCACCGCCTCGGCGGCATGCGGGGTCACGATCAGCCGGCCGCCGGCGGTGGCGATCGCCTCCACCTGGGTGGGGGACATCACCGTGCCGGCGCCGATCAGCATGCGCGCGCCGAAGCGGTCGGCCAGCCGGCCGATGCTCTCGATCGGGTTGGGGGAGTTCAGCGGCACCTCGACGATGGCGATGCCCTCCTGCTCCAGCGCGGCGCAGATGTCCTCGGCCTCATCGGGCGTCACCCCGCGCAGGATCGCCACCAGCGGGCAGCGGGCCAGCCATTCCTTCAGTCCCATCGTGTCGCCCCTCCGATGGCGGCCAGCCCGCGTGCCGCCGCGTTCTCGTCCATGATCCCGGCGGTGCCGCCGCAGGCCAGGATCGCCTCGGCATACAGCGCGCACAGCCCCGGCGTGCCGATCAGGTGCACCAGCGCCTCCGCCGGCAGTGCTGCCCGCACCTCGTGGCCGATCAGCAGGCCGGACAGATAGGAGGCGCTGGCGGTCTCGGCCAGCTGGCCCATCAGCCCCAGCGTGCGCACGCCGAACAGGTGGTGCAGCAGGTGCCCCGGCTCGCCCGAGCGCGCCAGCCCGCGCGCGAAGCCGGCCGGGTCGTGCGGCCCGTCCTGCATCATCCGCCCCAGGATGGTGCCGGCCCGCAGCGCCGCGAACGCCTCGCCGCTGAGATAGGTGCGATAGGCCAGGATGCGGCGGCCGCGGATGCGCGCCCATTTGGAGTGGCTGCCGGGCAGGCAGACGATGCCCTCGCCGCCCGGCTCGTCGGTCTCCAGCCGGTCGAGCACGCCGATGATCTGGGTTTCCTCGCCGCGCATCACCTCGGGCGTGTCGGTCTGGTCGGCGTCGGACAGGCCGGGCACCAGCTTCACCCGCACGCCGCCGCCCGTAAGGCCGAACGGCACATCGACCAGCGCGGCGGCGATCTCGGCGGCGCCGGCGGGGCAGGGCAGGTAGGGCGCCTCCACCCAGCCCTGCCGGCTCCCCACCATGCCGGACAGCAGCACGTGCCGCTCCCCATCCGCCAGCCACGGCCCGATCGCCGCGTGCAGCGCCGCCGGAAAGCCGCCCGGCTCGATATGCAGGATGCCGCGCGGCGCCTCCAGCCGCGCCAGCACCCGCCCGGCCGCATCCAGCCGGAAGGCGCGGAAGCTGCTGGTGCCCCAGTCGACGCCGATCATGCCACTCCGTTCCCCGCCCCTGTCCGCCAAACGCAGCTTGCCACTCCCGGCCGCTCACCGCACCATAAGCGGGAGGAGTCTTTGCGACATGAATATCTGGGATGCAACCTTCTGGCGCACGCTGGTGTGGCGCGGCGGGGTCGGCGCGGTGTTCGCGGTTGTCCTGCTACCGATGGTCGCCGTGGTGTGGCTGAGCTTCTTCAACCAGGAGATCGCCTCCTTCCCGCCCGACGGCTACACGTGGCGCTGGTATGTGAACGCCTGGGACCAGAAGCAGTTCGCCCGCGGCTTCATCAACTCGCTGCAACTGGCGGCCATCGCCACCGTCATCGGCGTCACGGCCGGCACCGCCGCCGCGGTGGCGCTGGTGCGCGGCCGCTTCCCCGGCCGGACGGCGCTGTCCGGCCTGCTGCTGGGGCCGCTGGCGGTGCCGGGCGTGGTGCTGGGCACCGGGCTGTATGTGTTCTTCGTGCAGATCGACAACGCGATCGACTTCCAGATCGTCGCCACCCTGCCGGGCCTGATCGCCGCCCATGTGCTGCTGACCATCCCATGGACGGTGCGGCTGGTTTCGGCCAGCCTGCTGGGCGTCACCGCTTCGGTGGAGGAGGCGGCGGCCAATCTCGGCGCCCGCCCGTTCACCGTGTTCCGCCGCGTGACGCTGCCGATGATGCGCGCCGGCGTGGTCGCGGCCGCCCTGTTCAGCTTCATCCAGAGCTTCGAGAACCTGGAGCTGACGCTGCTGCTGGTCGGCCCCGGCCGCTCCACCCTGCCGGTGGAGATGCTGAATTACCTGAATTTCCGTGTCGATCCCACGCTGGCCGCCGTCGCCGCCGTGCAGATCGTGCTGATCGGAGCCTTGATGCTGATAACCGACCGTTTTGTAAGCCTCTCGAAAGTGGTGTCATGAGCAGCCCAGCGCGGAGTGTCGCATGAGCAGCCTGAGCCTGCAGGGGTTGCGCCGCACCTATAGCGCCACCGTCGCCGTGGATCGCGTGGACCTGGACATGGCGCAGGGCGAGCTGGTGGCGCTGCTCGGCCCGTCCGGCTGCGGCAAGACCACCACGCTGCGCATGGTGGCCGGCTTCGTGCTGCCCAGCGCCGGGCGGGTGCTGATCGGCGGCCAGGACGTGAGCCGGGCGCCGCCCTATGCCCGCGACACCGGCATGGTGTTCCAGGGCTACGCGCTGTTTCCGCACATGACGGTGGCCGACAACGTTGGCTTCGGCCTGGAGATGCGCCGCGTCGGCCGTGCCGAGCGCGCCACCCGCATCGCCGAGGCGCTGCGCCTGGTGCGGCTGGACGGCCTGGCCGAGCGCCGCCCCGCCCAGTTGTCCGGCGGCCAGCAGCAGCGCGTCGCCCTGGCCAGGGCGCTCGTCGTCAACCCCAGCGTGTTCCTGCTGGACGAGCCATTGTCCAACCTGGATGCCCGGCTGCGCGCCGAGGTGCGGGTGGAAATCCGCGCCCTGCAGCAGCGCCTGGGCCTGACCACCCTGTTCGTCACCCACGACCAGGAGGAGGCGCTGACCATGGCTGACCGCCTGGTGGTGATGGACCGCGGCCGGGTGCGCCAGACCGGCTCGCCGGAAGAGCTCTACGAGCGGCCGGACAACCTGTTCGTCGCCAGCTTCCTCGGCCGCTGCAACATCTTCCGCGGCACGGTGGAGCGGCCCGGCCGGCTGCGCGCCGGCACCGCCGCGCTGCCCTGCGACGGCGGTGCGCCGGGCGAGCGCTCCGCCCTGGTGGTCCGCCCCGAGCGCGTCGCCATCGTCCCCGGCGAGGCGGGCGAGGGGGGCCTGCCCGGCCGCGTCGGGCTGGTCACCTATCTGGGCGGCCTGACCGACTGGCATATCGACACCCCGGCCGGCCCCGTGCTGGTCACCCGCCCGACCCCCGCCGAGGGCGATGCGCTGCGGCGCCTGTCGCCCGGCGCGCCGGTGCGGCTGGACTGGACCGAGGCCGCCGGCCGGCTGCTGGCCGATGACGAGCACACAGCCGACAAACACAGACAGGGAGACCCGAGATGAGTACCAATATCGGCCGCCGCACGCTGCTGGGCGCCGCCCCGCTGGCCGCCGCCGCCCTCGCCGCCTCCGCCCGCCCGGCGCGGGCCGGCGGGCAGGTGGTGGTCGGCACCTGGGGCGGCGACTACGCCGAATTGCTGACCCGCAACGTGGAGAAGCCGCTGCTGGCGCCGCAGGGCATCGAGGTGCTGCAGGACATCGGCAGCCAGGACGCCCGCAAGGCCAAGCTGATCGCCGAGCGCAACGGACGGCGCAGCAGCATGGACGTGGTGCACCTGTCCGACACCGACATGTACCAGATGGCCCAGCTCGGCGTGTTCGACGACGTGCCGGCCGACATCGTCACCAACGCCAAAAACATCATCCCGGCGCTGCACCGCGCCTATTCCATCCCGCATATCTTCTCCGGCCAGGTGATCCTGTACAATCCGGACAAGATCAAAACTCCGCCAAAGGGCTTCGCCGATCTGTGGGACCCGAAGTGGAAGGGCAGGGTGGGCATCCCCGACCTCAACTATCCCGCCGTCACCTTCGGCACCGCCATCATGGCCGGCGGCTCGATGGGCAACTGGGAGCCGGCCAAGAAGGCGCTGCTCGACCTGAAGAAGAACAAGCCCGTCGTCTACCCCTCCCACGAGGCGATGGCCCAGGCGCTGAAGGCCGAGGAGGTGTGGATCGCGCCGATGTGGCTGGCGCGCACCTATATGTGGCGCAAGGCGGGGCTGAAAATCGCCCATATCGTGCCCGAAGAGGGCGCGATTCCGGTGATTTTCGAGGCCGCGGTGACCAAACACGCGCAGAACAAGGCCAATGGCTGGGCGTATCTGAACGCCATGCTGGATGCCGGCGCCCAGGCCGGGTTCGCGGACCGCATGGGCTATGTGCCCACCGTCACCAACGCCAGGCTGCCGGACGACCTGGCCGCGCAGATCGGCTTCACCCCCGCCCAGCAGGCGAAGTTCAACGTGCCGAACTACGAGTACCAGGCCAAGAACCTGCCGGCGATCCTCGACTTCTGGAACCGGGAATTCAAGGCATGAGCGGCGCCCTTACCCGCCGCGCCCTGCTCGGCACCGCCGCCGCCACGGCGCTCGCTCCGCGCGCCCGCGCCGCCGAGCAGGTGATCGTCGGCACCTGGGGCGGCGATTACGGCGCGCTGCTGGCCAGCAATATCGACGAGCCGCTGGTCGCCCCCATGGGCATCGAGGTGCTGCAATCGGTGGCCGACGCGCCCGCCCGCAAGGCGCGGCTGATCGCCGAGCGCGGCGCCCGGCGCGGCACCATGGACGTGGCGCTGCTGTCGGACGTGGACATGTTCGAGATGCAGCAGCTCGGCCTGCTGGATGCGCTGGACATGGGGCGGATGGCCAATGCGAAGAACATCATCCCCGCCCTGGCCAAGCCCTACGCCATCCCGCAGATCTATTCGGCGCAGGTGATCCTGTACAACCCGGACAAGGTGAACCCGGCGCCGACCTCCTACGCCGATCTGTGGGACAAGAAATACCGCGGCCGGGTCGGCTTCTCCGACCTGCTCTACGCCCAGATCACCGCCACCGCGGCGCTGGTCGGCGGCGGCTCGATGAGCAATTACGAACCGGCCAAGAAGGCGCTGCTGGAGCTGAAGGCGCTGGATGCCAAGGTGTACCCCAGCAACGAGACCCTGGCGGTGGCGCTGAAGGGCGAGGAGGTCTGGATCACCGTCATGTGGCTGGCCCGCGGCTACCAGTGGCAGAAGGCCGGCATCAATCTGCGCCACGCCTTCCCCAAGGAGGGCGCCACCCCGATCCTCTACCAGGGCGCCATGCCGAAGAACGCCCAGCACAAGGATCCGGCCTACCGCTACCTGAACGCCATGCTGGACCCGCGCGCGCAGCAGGGCTTCGCGGCCAAGATGGGCTACGTGCCCACCGTGACCAACGCGAAGCTGCCGGAAGACCTGATGGCGCAAATCGGCTTCACGCCAAAGGAACAGGAGGCGTTCCTGCTGCCCGACTATGCCTATGTGGCGCAGCACAGCCGGGATATCTTTGATTTCTGGAACCGTCAGTTCAAGGGCTGACGCATGCCCCTGCTTCTTCTTCCGGCGGCGTTGCTGGTCTGCGTCATGATGATGGCGCCGATGGTGCTGCTGTTCCGCTATTCGCTGAACCTGTACAGCCCCACCCAGTTGATGGTCGAGGCGCTGAGCCCGGCCAACTACCTGAACGCGGTGCGGGACCCGTACTACCGGGACGTGCTGGGCACCACGCTGTGGGTGGCGCTGCTGTGCACGCTGCTGGCGCTGGCGGCGGGGTTTCCCGCCGGCTACGCGCTGGCGCGCATGCGTGGCCGCTGGAAGGCGTGGCTCACGCTGCTGACCATCTTCCCGCTGATGGTCGGCAACGTGGTGCGCGCGGCCGGCTGGATGACGCTGCTGGGCAATACCGGCATGCTGAATGCGGCCTTGCGCGGCCTGGGGCTGGTCGGCGAGCCGGTGCAGATCATGTACACCACCGGCGCGGTGGTGATCGGCATCGTCACCGTGGTGCTGCCCTACATGATCCTGACCCTTGCCAGCGTGATCGAGAGCATCCCGCGTAGCGTGGAGGAGGCGGCGGCCAACATGGGCGCCCGGCCGTTCACGGTGTTCCGCCGCGTGGTGTTCCCGCTGTCGCTGCCTGGGGTGGTCGCCGGCTCGGCGCTGGTGTTCATCCTGTGCATGAACGCCTATGCCACGCCGGTGCTGCTCGGCGGCTCGCAGTTCAAGATGATGGCGCCGGCGGTGTACGACCAGTTCGTGCGCACCACCAACTGGCCGTTCGGGGCGGCGCTGGCCTTCATCCTGCTGTTTGTCACCCTCGGCCTGACCATGGCGGGCAGCGCGTTGCTGCAGCGGCGTTACCGGGGGTAACGCAAAAGAAATACGGACGGCAGGGTTTCTTTCCGGTCTATGAAGGCGCATATGACCGGCACGGCACTTTTCGGCCTGGGCTGACCGCCTGTTTGCGTGCGTGGCTTCGCACTGGTTCTTCCCCGATTCGAAAAACATTCCGACCCGCATGTCGCGGGTCGCCGGAACGCGGAGATGCACCATGAGCATGGGCACTGTTAAGTGGTTCAATACCACCAAAGGCTACGGCTTCATTCAGCCGGATGACGGCTCCAAGGACGTGTTCGTCCATATCTCGGCGGTCGAGCGCGCCGGCATTTCCCTCTCGGAAGGCCAGAAGGTGAGCTACGATATCGAGCGCGGGCAGCAGGGCAAGACCTCGGCCGTCAACCTCAAGGCCGATTGAGGCGCGAAGGGCAGCAGATGGCCTTGCACAAATTCGCGGTGGGCGAGCGGGTGGCCTTCACCCCTGGCCGCCACGATGGCAATGTGCCGCGCGGCGCCTATACGGTGACGCGCCTGCTGCCCGTTGAGGGCGGCGAACAGCAATATCGGGTCAAAAGCACTGGCGACACCCACGAGCGCGTCGTGCGGGAAAGCCAGTTGCGCCGCGAATAGACGGAAGGCGTTATGGCATTCAAGGTCAACTACAACCAGCAGCGTGCCGAGCGGAACCGCGCCAAGCAGGCCAAGAAGGACGCGAAGCTGCGCGAGCGTGAGGAAGAAGTCGCCCGCCGCAAGGCCGGCCTCGACCCCGCGCCCGCCGACACGGCCGGCGAACCGGGCGCCGAGGCGCCCACGGAGCACAGCGATGGCACCCCCTAGGCGCCGCATCGAGACCAGTTTCGTGGCGTTCGACGTGATGTATGTCGACGGCACGCGCAGTTCCAACCGCCGCGTTCCCGCCACCGCGCTGACCGGCTTCGACGGCGACGAGCCGGCCAAGGCGATCATCGAGGCCCAGGACCGCGAAATCGGGCTCGCCTCCGGCCGTCCGCGCCCGGATATCCGCTCGGTCTCCCGCTCGCCGCAGAAGGCGGTCGTCAAGGACTGAACGCGGTTGGCCGGTCAGCCCGGCTTGCTGAAGTCCGGCCCGCTGAAATCCGGACGACGCTTCTCGAAGAACGCCGCCACCGCTTTCTTGAACTCGGCGGATTGAAGCTGGGCGGTGAAATGCTGCCCTTCTTCATCCATCCGCTCGGCAACGCCGGTGGTGGCGCTTTTCAGCAGCGCCTTGGTCAGCCGCAGCGCCGTGGGCGCCTGGGCCGCCAGTTTCCCCGCCAATTCCCGCGCCGTCTCCATCAGCGCTGCCTCCGGCACCACCCGGTTGGCCAGCCCGATCTCGCGCGCCGTCGCGGCGTCGATCGGCTCGCCCAGCAGCATCATTTCCGCCGCCCTCTGGTGCCCGGCCAGCCTGGGCAGCAGCAGCGAGCTGGCCGCCTCCGGCACCAGCCCCAGCTTCACGAAGGGCAGCGACAGCCGCGTCCCCTCCGCCAGCACCACCAGGTCGCAATGCAGCAGCATGGTGGTGCCGATGCCGACCGCCGCGCCCTGCACGGCGGCCACGATCGGCTTGGGATGCGTCGAGATCGCCCGCAGGAAGCGCCGCGACGGCGAATCCTCGCCCAGCGGCGGCGCCCCCGAGACGAAATCCGCCAGGTCGTTGCCGGCGCAGAAGCCGTCGCCGCTGCCGCACAGCAGCACGCAGCGCACCGCGGGGTTGTCCGCCGCCGCCACCAGCGCGTTGGCCAGGGCCGCGTACATCGGGCGGGTCAGCGCGTTCTTCTTTTCCGGCCGGTCGATCCGCAGTTCCAGCACACCGCCTTCGAGGGCGGAGGTGACGTGTGCGTCCATCACAGGATCGTCTGGCTTTTCAGGTCCTTCGGCGCTTGGGTCAGCACCTCCGGCACCGCGCCCACCACCACCGTGTCGTCGTGGCGGAAGCCGCCCAGGCCGAACACGTAGAGCCCCGGTTCGGCCGAATACACCTCGCCCTCCAGCAGCGGCCGGGTGTTGAAGGCCATGTCCTCGGGGAATTCATGCCCCATCACGCCGATGCCGTGGCCGGTGCGGTGCAGCACATGCGAGCCGAACCCGGCCCGCTCGATCACCGCCAGCGCCGCCTCGTCGATGCCGCAGACCGGGGCGCCAGTGACCGCCGCGGCGGCCGCCGCCTCGTTGGCCGCCGTCGCCCCCGCGAACAGCGCCTGTTGCCGCGCATCCGGCTTGCCGCAGAACCAGGTGCGCTCGTTCTCCACCACCAGGCCGTTCACGCGCGGGATGACGATGTTGACCAGCCCGTGCCCGGCCTCGATGCGCGCCCCGGCCTGTCGCCCGTCGCCATGCGGGGCGGCGGAGGCCGGGCCGGACAGCGTCCAGCAGCGCATGATCTCCAGGTGCTCGCCGGGAAAGCGCCGCCCGCCTTCCTCGGCCATCAGGGCGGCCATCGCCATGTCGAGTTCCTGCACCATCCGCCCGGGTCGGATGTTCTCGCGGTAGCGGTCCTGCACCCAGTCCGACAGCGCCGCGATCTGGCGCATCAGCGCTATCTCCTCGGGGTGCTTCACCCAGCGCAGCGCCCGCAACTCCGGCACGATGACCTCCAGCCGCGCCTTCGGCAGCAGCGCGACCGCCTTGGCCAGCGGCCCGCCGCCATCGGCGCCGATCCGCGCCGCGCCGAGGCCGGCCTGTTTCAGCTTCGCCGCCACCATGTCCGCCCACTGGCCGGCCAGCGGCAGCCGCATGCCGGTGCGCGGGTGCTCGGCATAGAACGCCGCGTCGGCGACCCACAGGCGCTGATCCTCCTGCCCGTAGCGCCAGTGGTTGGTGGACAGTTCGTTCAGGATGGCGAAAGGCTCGCCGTTGCGCGGCACCACGCAGACGATCGGCCGCTCCCAGGTCTGCACGTCGGTGCTGAAATTGGTGGCGAACTGGAAGAAATCCGCGGTGGTGAAGGCCAGCGCGTCCAACCCCTCGCGGTCCATCAGGGCGCGCATCTGCTCGTGCCGGTGGGTGCGGACTTCGGTGCCGAGGAATGCCATTCTTGTCTCCTTTAGGCGGGCGGGAAGGAAGTTGTTCTTTTTTGGAAAAAAGAACCAAAAAACTTTTATTCGCTGGAATCTCAGCGGATAAAATTTTTTTGCTTCTTTTTGCTCACAAAAAGAAGACTTAACTTCTTGAAATCAACGCCATGGCCGGCAATGCCAGATGCGCGAACAGCCGCGTGGTGGCGATGTCGTCCTCCGAATACCAGCCGGCCTGGTGCAGCAGGTTCAGCGTGCCGATGGTCTGCCCGCGCCAGCGCACCGGCATGTTCAGCACGCTCTCGCAGCCCAGCGACCAGATCAGCTCGTAGTCGAAGAACACCTCTTTGATGTCCTCGCGGGTGCGGCCGATATACGGCTCGCCGCCGAAGATCACCCGCTGCATCCAGGGGCTGTCGGTCACCGGCTTGCGGCCGCCCACGGGGTAGGCGTCGGGCAGGTTGCTGTAGAACCGCTCGCTCTGCTTCAGGCCCGGATGGTGGATCAGGATGGTGAACAGCTTGTGGCCGATGGTGGCGGCCAGCGCCGCGTCCACCGCGCGGAAGGTCGCCCCCGGCTGGTCGATGTCACGGTGGGCGGCCAACACGGCGGCCAAGTGGGCGGTGGGGTCGGGACGGGTCATCTTGGCTCCAGGCTCAGGGTTCGGGTGCGCTCGGGCAGGATGCCTTGCGGGCGCAGATACAGTACCAGGATCAGCGCAATGCCGATGCTCGCCTCGCGCAGGGCGGCCACCTGCACCGGCGCCAGGCCGGGCACCCAGTTGCCGGCGAAGCGCGTGCCCTCGGTCAGGAACACCACCAGCACCGCTCCCAGCACCGCGCCGCGCATTGTGCCGGTGCCGCCGGCGGTCAGCGCCAGCACCACGTAGATGGTGATCAGCGGCTGATAGGCGTCCGGCGCGATATAGGCGTTGAAATGCGCATACAGCGCGCCCGCCAGCCCCAGCACGCCGGCGCCCACCGCGAAGGCCTGCACCTTGAAGCGCAGCACCTTTTTGCCGGCGACGGCGGCGATCATCTCGTCCTCGCGGATCGCCCGCAGCACCCGCCCGAACGGCGAGGCCGACAGCCGGCCCAGCAGCAGCGCCACCACCAGCACCGTGCCCCAGACGATGGCGGCGAACAGCAGGTTGAACTGCAACGGGCTGAGCACCCCGCGCCCCGGGCCGGGAATGGCGGAAATTCCGTCCGTGCCGTTGGTCAGCCAGATCTCGTTGCTGGCGACCAGGCGGATCACCTCGGCGAAGCCCAAGGTGACGATCGCCAGGTAGTCGCCCTTCAGCCGCGCCGTGATCACCGCCACCACCGCGCCGACGGCGGCACAGGCGAGCAGGGCGGCGAGCCAGCCGGCCAGCATCGGCCAGTGCAGCTTCAGCACCAGCAGGGCGGAGACGTAGCCGCCAATGGCGTAGAACCCCACCAGGCCCAGGTTGATCATCCCGCCCAGGCCGAAGATCACGTTCAGCCCCAGCGCCATCAGCGCGTAGAAGCCGGCGAATACGGCCATGGCGAGGAGGTAGCTTTCCATCAGGAAATGCCTCCAGAGCAAGAAAGCAAGTTGTTCTTTTTTTGAAAAAAGGACCAAAAAACTTTTGTTCTCTGGAGTCTTATCGGGTGAAGTTTTTCTGCTTCTTTTTGTTCATAGAAAGAAGGCTTGCTTGCTTCCATCAATACGCCCTCTCGCCCAGCAGCCCGCGCGGCCGCAAGGACAGTACCAGCAGGATCGCCACGAACCCCACCGCGGTGCGGTAGGTCGGGTCCAGCACCAGCACCGACATCTCCTCGCCGATCCCGATCACGAACGCCCCCACCACCGCGCCGGGAATGCTCCCCAGCCCGCCCACCACCGCCGCCGCGAACACCGACAGCATCACCCGGAAGCCGGTCAGCGGGTCGATCGAGGTGTCCAGGCCGATCAGCATGCCCCCGAAGCCGGCCAGGCCCATGCCGACGAAGCTGGCCAGCCGGGCCACCACATCGGCGTTGATGCCCTTCAGCCCGGCCAGCATCGGGTTGTCGGCCACCGCGCGCATCATCTTGCCGGTGCGGGTGAAGGCCAGGAATGCGAACAGCGCCGCCATCGCCAGCCCCGCCGCCACGGCGTTCTCAAGCTGTTGCGGACCGACGCGCAGCGTGTCCCCCCAAGGCATGGGCCAGTGCCAGTCCCGCAGCACCGGCAGGTCGTAGCCGCGCAGGTCGTTACCGAAGCTGAAGCGGACGATGTTCTCCAGCACGATGGTCAGCGCCACCGAGGCGATGGCCACCGTCAGCGCCCCGGCCGGGCGCAGCCGCCGCAGCACGATCTCGTCGCTCACCACCCCCACCACGCCGGCCACCAGGAAGGCGGCCAGCAGGGCGGCGGGCGCCGGCAGCCCGAACCAGACATTGGCGACGAACCCGGCATAGGCGCCTATGGTCGCGTGGCTCGCCACCGCGAAATTGGGAAAGCGCAGCACCGCGTAGATGGCGGTGAACCCGATCGCCGGCACCGCGAGCTGGGTGCCGGCCAGCAGCCCGTTTAGCAGGAGCTGCGCGAAATCGGCGATCAAGAGATTTCCAGCAGCTTCATCTTGCCCTTCTCCGCCACGTCGAAGCGGAACTTGCAGTTGCTGATGTCGCCGGTGGGGGTGAACTTGCAGGGGCCGGAGGCGCCCTCGTAGTTGATCGCCTTGCCGGCGGCCAGCAGCTTCAGCCCCTCCACCGCGCTGGTCACCTTGGTGCCGGCTGGGTCGCCCACGCCGCGCACATTGTCGTGGATGGCCTGCCCGCTCACTGCGCCGGCCTTGGCGATCGCCAGCACGGCCAGCGACACATGGTCGTGCACCTGGCAGGAATACGGGTCCGGCTCGGCGCCGCCCAGGATCGCCTTCACCTTCGCATAGGCCGGGCTGCCCACGTCCGGCGAGGGCGCGAAGGCCACCAGCCCGTCGGACACGTTGGCCGGCACGCTGCCCAGCAGCTTGGCGTTGGCGGCGTAGCCATAGGTGAACTTCTTGCCCTCGTAGCCGGCGCGGAACAGCTCGCGCAGCAGAACCGCCAGGTCCGGCTGGTAGCTGTTCAGGTACAGCGAGTCCGGCTTGGCCTTCAGCATCTCGTCGATTTCCGTGCGGAAGGTGGTCTTGGCCTGATCGTAGATCACCTGACCCACGGTGTCGGCCCCGTGCGCCTTCAGCGCCTCGGTCAGCACCTTGTAGCCGTCCACCGCGAAGGGGGTCTGCGCGGCCAGCGAGAACACCTTCTTGCTGCCATGTGCGGCCAAATACTCGCCCGCCCGCGTGCCCTGCAGGTGGGTGTTCGGCTGGGTGCGGATGATGAAGCCTTTGTGCGGCATCTGGGTGATCGAGTCGGCACCCGAGACGGTGAACAGCATCACCTTGTTTTCCCAGCACAGCGGCGCCACCGCGGTGGTGACCGAGCTGGCCCAGGTGCCGATCACGGCGTCCACCTTGTCCACGTCGATCAGCTTGCGCGCGGCGCGCACCCCGGCATCCGGGTTGGTCTGGTCGTCCTCGCCGGTCAGCAGGATCTGCCGGCCGAGCACGCCGCCGGCGGCGTTCACCTCGTCGACGATGGTCTTGGCGACCTTCACCATGGCCGGGCCGTACGAGCCGCCGGCCCCGGTCAGCGGGCACAGCGTGCCCAGCCGCACCGGCTCGCCGGCGGCGCGGGCCAGCCGGCTGACAAACGGAAGGGACAGGCCGCCGAGCAGCGTGGCGCGGCGCGAGGTACGGAGGGTCATGGCCCGAAGTCTCCCTGTTATTGGCCCGATCATACAAGCTTGGCGGCCCGGGGCCAGACCCGCCGCGCGGTCATGGGTTTGTTTCGAAATGTCGAAATTTGTCAATACAGCGGATCATTGCTTGTCACTCACGTTAAGATCAAATCATTATATGAGCATAATAATCGTAAAGAAATGTGAATTTCTCGACACTCGCTTGTTCGTCTCGCGATCCCCTCCCGTGTTTGGGTCGCGATATGAGGCGGCTTGGGCAACTGGAGGATGGGGTCACATGAATTACTCACCAGGCCGGATTCCTTTGCGTTGCTCGCTTTAGCCGCCGGCTTGGCTTGGGTCTGCCGCCGTCCGACGGCGGCCAGTTGATCGTCGGGCCAGTTGTTGCCGTGCTCCTGCGGAGCATAGGCCATCGTGCCGTAACCATGTGTCAATCTGGACTCGCTTTCAGAGCGGGTCACATAAGGAAACCGCTTCATGAGCCAACCATTGGCGAGAATTCGCGCCGCCTCCATTGCCCTTCTGGTCACGCTCGGGTTCGGCCTCACCGCCGCGCTGCCTGCCGCCGCGGCGGAACTGGTGTTCGATCGCGGCTTGCCGACGGCAAACCTGAACAACGCCGCCGGTGCCAGCCGAAGCAACGTCGCCTGGGCTGACACTGTCGCATCCACAGTATCGATCGGCGACAACTTCGTGTTGAGCGGCGCGCCGTCCTACACGCTCACCGATATTCGCATCTGGGTTATCGGCGGGCCGGATTCGCCGGCGGCGAATGCGTTCAACCTGTGGTTGGGCGCCGACACCGGCGTGACCACGACGGTTGCCCTGGCCGCCGCCTCGACCTCGGTCATCTCGACGACATATGCCGGCGGCGCCCTGTACCAGAGCACCTCCGGGGCGCTCCTGAAGATCTATCAGGTCGATTTCGGCGGCCTGAATCTGAACCTCGGCTCCGGCACCTACGCCTTTGGTGTTTCCGGTGTTACCGGCGCGGGCCTCACGACCCCCTATCTGAGCGCTTCGAACGCGGCCCTCAGCGGGTCGACGCAGATGGGGCCGGACGGGGTGATCTACGGGTTCACGTCCGGCGGCCTGATGGACACGGGCAACAGCTATCCGTGGCCCACCATCGATGGTTGGGACAAGACCAGCGACATCAACGTGCAGGTCTTCGCGACGGTGCCGGAGCCGATGACGATGGCCCTGCTCGGCACCGGCCTGCTTGGGCTCGTGGCCATCCGCCGGCGCCGTGCCTGAACCCGCCGGCCGCCGCGCGGGTCATCCGCGCGGCGGCGCGTCCTGGCTGAACAGGTAGCCGGCCATCCCGGCCGCCAGGGCCAGGGCCAGCGCCAGCAGCACCCAGCCGCGCCCCTCGGTGCCCAGGTGGTGCACGTCGGCCAGGTACGGCCCGGCCCACAGGCTCAGCACCGTCGCCATCGCCGGATAGCCGAAGGTGTGCATCGACAGGATCGGCAGCGGCCCCGGCGTGCGCCAGATGCGCAACTGCCCCAGCACCGCCTGCCCCAGGCTCTCGCGCGGCCCGCACGGCGGTGGCACCCCGGGCGGGTCGTCGCGCACCATCACGTGCCACGCCACCCCCATCGCCGCCGTCAGCACCGCCGAGGCCGCGAACGCCCCCCGCCAGCCCAGGTACACGCTGGCGAACCCCAGCGGCGAGCCGGCGGCCAGGATGCCGAGCTGACTGAGCGCGAACACCCGCGCCAGCGCCCCGGTCAGCCGCGGCCCGGAATACCAGCGCGCCGAAACCACCACCGAGGCCATGAAGCTCGCCGCGCAGCCCAGCCCCAGCACGAAGCGCGCGGCCGCCAGTTGCGCTCTGTCGGCGGCGAAGCTCTGCCCGACCGCGCCCATCACCGCGAGCACGGTCAGGCACGACACCACCACCCGCGGCCCCACCCGGTCGAACGCCACCCCGATCGGGATCTGAGACACCACGAAGGCGAGAAAGAACGAGAAATTCGCCGCCCCCAGCGCCTGCGGCGAGGCCGCGAGGTCGTGCGCCAGTTCCGGCGCCACCACCCCCAGCGCCGCGCGATGGAACTGGCTCACCGCCGTCGCCGCCAGCATGGTGATCACCCAGCCGGCCGAGCCGACCCTAGCCACCGAGGAACAGCCGCCGCACCTCCGGGTCCTCGGCCATTGCCCGGGCCGGCCCCACCCGCACCGTCCGCCCGTCCACCAGCACCACGCCCCGATCGGCGATCATCAGCGCCTCGCGGGCGTTCTGCTCCACCATCAGGATCGCGGTGCCCTCGGCGTGGATGGCGACGATGGTGTCGAACAGCGTCTCGGCGGCTTTCGGCGACAGCCCGGCGGAGGGCTCGTCGAGCAGCAGCAGCTTCGGCTGGACCATCAGCGCCATCGCCATCGCCAGCACCTGCCGCTGCCCGCCCGACAGCGTGCGCGCCGCCTGCCGCCGCTTCTCGGCCAGCAGCGGAAAGCGGGCGAACAGCGCCTCGATCCGCGCCCCGGCGGCGCGCGATTCCAGGAAACCTCCCATTTCCAGGTTCTCGCGCACCGTCATGGTGGGGAACACGTTGGCCTCCTGCGGCACGAAGGCGATGCCGGCCTTGGCCCGCGCGCGCGGCGACAGCCCCTCGATCGCCCGCCCCTCCAGCGTGATCCGCCCGGATTTCAGCCGCAGCAGCCCGGCGACCGCCTTCAGCAGCGTGGACTTGCCCGCCCCGTTCGGCCCGATGATCGCGACCAACTGGCGCGGCTCCACGGTCAGCTCCGCGCCTTTCAGAATCTCGTCGGCCGCGCCATAGCCGCAGACGACGCCGATTGCCTGCATCATGGCGTAGAACACCCAAAGAAACGGATAAAGTTTTTTTGCTTCTTTGTTTTCAAACAAAGAAAACTGTTCTTTTTTGAAAGAAAGAACCAAAAAACTTTCATTCGTTGGTTGGTCATGCCCATGTGCGGCTGCCCATATAGGCTTCCTGTACTTCCGGATTGGCGGCGATCTGGCTGAAGCTGCCCTCGGTCAGCCGCCGCCCTTCCGCCATCACGATCACCGGGTCACACAGCCGCGCGATCAGGTCCATGTGGTGCTCGATCACCAGGAAGGTGATGCCGTCGTCACGCAGGCCGCGCAGATGCTCGGCGATCTCCTCGGCCAGGCTCGGGTTCACCCCCGCGATCGGTTCGTCGAGCAGGATCATCCGCGGGCTGGCCATCAGCGCGCGGCCGATCTCCAGCAGCTTCTTCTGCCCGCCCGAAAGGGCCGCGGCCGGGTTGTTGGCCACATGCAGCAGGTTGAGCCGCCGCGCCACCTCCACCGCGCGCACCCGCGCGGCCTCCTCGGCCGCCCGCCCGCCGCCCAGCAGCGCCGTCGCCAGCCGCTCGCCGGGCTGGTCGGCGGCATAGAGCATCAGGTTGTCCAGCACCGACAGCCGCGAGATGCCACGCGCGATCTGGAACGTCCGCGTCAGCCCCGCCCCCGTCACCCGGTCCGCCCGCCAGCCGGTGATGTCCATGCCGCCGAACACCACCTGCCCGCCATCGGGCGGCACCACGCCGCTGATGCACTGGAACGCGGTGGTCTTGCCCGCCCCGTTCGGCCCGATCAGCGCCGTGATGGTGCCGGCCGCCACGTCGAAATCCACCCCGCGCAGCGCCTGCACCCCGTAATAGCTGCGGGTCAGCCCGCGCACCGACAGCAGCGCCGTCATGCGCCCGGCCCGAAATGCACCGCCAGCCACACCGTCGGTGGCTCCGCCTGGGTCCGCTCCACCCGATGGCGGCGGTGCGCCGGCAGATGCGCCCAGTCTCCCGCCGCCAGCGCGCGCGGCGCGGCTTCGCCCTCCACCTGCAGGCTGGCGCTGCCCTGCAGCAGCAGCACGAATTCGTCCTGCGCCTGATCGTACCAGAATCCCGGCGGGCTGGCCTGCCCGGTGGAGACGATCCGCTCGATCGCCAGCCCCGGCCGGCGCAGCAGCTCGGTGAACTGCTCCTCCGCCAGTGCCCGCGGCACGTCAGCGAGCAGGTTCATGCGAACACCGAGGCGTCGAACCCGTCCGGCAGGACGCCGCGCGGGCGGATCATGTCGTACGGCCCGCGCGCCAGGTACTGCCCGCTCCCCGGCTCGGCCTGCACCACGCCGTCGCGCATCACCACCGCGCCGCGCCGCAGCGTCGCCACCGGCCAGCCGGTCACCCGCATGCCCTCATAGGGCGTGTAGTCCATCACGTGCTGCATCAGCCCGTTGGTCAGCGTCATCTCCTTGGCCGGGTCCCACAGCACCAGGTCGGCGTCGAATCCCGGCGCGATGGCCCCCTTGCGCGGATACAGCCCGAACAGCCTGGCCGGATTGGTCGCGGTGATCCGCACGAAGGTGTTGATGTCGATCCGCCCCTTGCCGACCCCCTCGCTGAACAGGATCGGCAGCCGCGCCGTCAGCCCCGGCACGCCGTTGGGAATGTCGCGGAACGGCGCCTCCACCCCGTTCACCCGCTTGCCGCGCGGCCCGGCATAGCTCCAGCCGCTATGGTCCGACGACACCACGTCCAGCGTGCCGCGCCGCACCTCGCCCCACAGCGCCTCGGCATCGGCGGCGTCGCGCGGGGCAGGGGAGCACATGAACTTCGCCCCCTCGAACCCCGGCCGGTCCATGTCGCCGGCGGTGAGGGTGAAATATTGCGGGCAGGTCTCGCCCCACACCTTCAGCCCGCGCGCCTGGGCGCGGGCGATTTCCTCCGCCACCTCGCTGCACGACACGTGGAACACCTGGATCGGCTGGTCCACCAGCTCGGCCAGCGCGATGGCGCGGTGCGTGGCCTCGCGCTCCACCATGCGCGGGCGCGCCCAGGCGTGGTATTTCGGCGCCGTCCGCCCGGCCGCCAGCAGCGCCTCGGTGCGCCAGTTGATCGCCGCGTAGTTCTCGCAATGCACCGTCACCAGCGCCCCCGCCCGCCGGGCCGCCGCCAGCACGCGCAGGAAGCCGCGATCGTCCAGGTGCAGCGGGTCGTAGGTCAGGAACACCTTCAGGCTGCGCACCCCCTGTTCCACCACCTGCGGGATCTGCTGCCAGATCACCTCGTCGGAGGCATCGGTGATGATCTGGTGGAAGCCGTAATCCACCATCGCCTGCTGGGCGCGGAAGCGGTACTCGGCCAGCGGCGCCAGGATGCCCGCACCCTTGAACTGGGTGGAGAAGCTGACCACCGAGGTGGTGCCCCCCGCCAGGCAGGCGCGGCTGCCGCTCTCCCAGGTCTCCTCGTCCGCGCCGCCGCCTTCCTGCAACTGCTCGATATGGCAATGCGTGTCCACCCCGCCCGGCAGCACCAGCAGCCCGCCGGCGTCCAGCTGCGCCGCCCCCTCCAGCCGCTCGCCCACGGCCGCGATCCGCCCGGCGCGAATACCCAGGTCGGCGCGCAGCGTGTCGGTCCCGGTCACCACCGTGCCGCCGCGAATCACCAGATCGTATTCCGCCATCTTGTCTTCCTGGCCCGCTGTGTTCAGCGTGGAGTGCAGCCGATTTTGCCGCCCCCCGCAAGAATTTGCGGCCGAAGGACACGCCATGCGCCTGACCGACCCCGCCACCCCCCCGGCCGCCCGCCCGGTGAGCATCCGCTTCGAGGGGCAAGACATCCCGGCCCTGCCCGGCGAGACCGTGGCGGCCGCGCTCTCGGCGGCCGGCATCCTGGCCTTCCGCCACACCGCCAGCGGCGCGCCGCGCGGCCTGTATTGCGGCATGGGCGCGTGTTTCGACTGCGTGGTGACGGTGGATGGCCGCACCGGCCGCCGCGCCTGCCTGGAGAAGGTGCGCGAGGGCATGCAGGTCACCGGCGCCATCCCGGCCGCCCCCGCCGCGCTCGCCCCCGAACCCGTCGCCGCCCAGGCTGACGATCGCGCCTGCGACGTGCTGGTGGTCGGCGCCGGCCCGGCCGGGCTGGCCGCCGCCATCGCCGCCGCCGAGGCCGGCGCCGCCGTGGTCGTGCTCGACGAGCGCGCCGCCCCCGGCGGCCAGTACCACAAGCCGCTCGCCCCCAGCCACCAGGCCACCGCGCCTGACGCCCAGTTCCGCGAGGGCGCCGCCCTGCACGCCCGCGCCCTGCGCGCGGGGGCCGCCATCCTGCAGGACGCCACCGTCTGGGGCGCCTTCGCCGCCACCGCCGAGCAGGCCGGCGAGGTCGCCGCCGTCATCGATGGCCGCGCCGTCACCTTCCACCCGCGCCGGCTCGTCCTGGCGCCCGGCGCGCATGAACGCCCGATGCCGCTGCCGGGCTGGACGCTGCCGGGGGTGATGACCACCGGCGCGCTGCAAACCCTGGCCCGCGCCCAGCGCGTCTCCCCCGGCGGCCGCGTGCTGATCGCCGGCTCCGGCCCGCTCAACCTGCAACTGGCCTGCGAGCTGTTGGCCGGCGGCGTGCAGGTGGCCGCCGTCATCGAGGCGGCGCCCAAGCCCGGCCTGGCCAGCCTGCGCGCCGCCTGGGGCATGCTGCGCGCGGCCCCCGGCCTGGTGCGCCAGGGCCTGTCCTACCTCGCCACGCTGGAGCGCGCGCGCGTCGGCATCGTCTGGAACAGCCGCGTCACGGCGTTGGAGGGAGAGGGCAGGGTGGCCATCGCCCATCTCGCCACCCCCACCGGCCCGCGCGCCATCGCCGCCGAGGTGGTCGCCATGAATCTCGGCTTCCAGCCGGAAACCGGCCTCGCCCGCGCGCTCGACATCCCGCACCGCTTCGTCGATGCCGGCCTCGGCCACCTCGCGACCGAAACGGACGGCGATGGCCGCACCGCGCTCGCCTCGGTGTTCGCGGTCGGCGACGGCGCCAGCCTCGGCGGCTCGCGTGTGGCCCTCGCCCGCGGCCGGCTCGCCGGCCTGGCCGCCGCCCGCGACCTCGGCCGCGCCGCCCCCGACGAGCCGGCCCTGCGCGCGGCACTCGCCCGCGCGCAACGCTTCCAGGCCGCGCTCTGGTCGCTGTTCCCGCCGCCGCCCGCCCTCGAACTCGCCGACGACACCATCGTCTGCCGCTGCGAGGAGGTCACCGCCGGCCGCCTGCGCGCCGAGATCGCCGGCGGGCTGGTCTCCATCGCCGCCCTCAAGAAGGCCACCCGCGCCGGCATGGGCCGCTGCCAGGGCCGCTTCTGCGCCGCCAGCATCGCAAGGCTCTGCCCGCACGCCCCGGGCGCCGACGCCTTTGCCGCCCCGCGCGTGCCGGTGAAGCCGGTGCCCGCCGCCGCGCTGATGTTCGAGGCCGGCGAGTTCGAGGCGCCGCTGCTCGACGACCCCACCCCCAACCAGCGCCGCGTGCCGGTCCGGCCCCCCGCCCGCGCCACCGAGGCCGCCGACATCGTGGTGATCGGCGGCGGCTCGGTCGGCCTCTCGGTCGCCTATTTCCTGGCGAAGGACGGCGCCGACGTGCTGGTGATCGACCGCGACGAGGCCGGCCTCGCCGCCGCCACCGCCAATGCCGGCAGCCTGCACGTGCAGTTGCTCTCCTACGATTTCGGCCACCCCGGCATGCCCGAGGATGGCGGCCCCGCCGCCCACACCATGCCGCTCGCCCCGCGCAGCATCGCGCTGTGGAAGCAGATCGCCGCCGAGGCCGGTGAGTCCCTCGGCATCTCCACCCAGGGCGGCCTGATGCTGGCCGCCACCGAGGCCGATCTCGGCTGGCTGCGCGCCAAGGCGGCGATGGAGCGGCGCTGGGACATCGAAAGCCACCTGATCGGCGCCAACGAACTGCGTGACCTCGCCCCCACCCTGGCGCCCGACCTGCTCGGCGCGGTGTTCTGCCCCGCCGAGGGCCGCATCGACCCGTTGCGCGGCACCATGGCGCTGTCTCGGCTGGCGCAGGCGCATGGCGCGCGGCTGCTGAAGGGCGCCGAGGTCACCGGCATCGCCCGCGTTGGAGCGGCGTGGCAGGTGCAGACCGGCAGGGGCCCGGTGGTCGCCGGCCGCGTCGTCAACTGCGCCGGCCCCTGGGCGAAGCGCATCGGCGCCATGGTCGGGCTGGACCTGCCGGTGACCGGCACCGTCCAACAGGTGATCGTCACCGAACCCGCCCCGCCCCTGGTGCCGCACCTGGTCGCGCTGTCGCACCGGCACCTCTCGCTGAAGCAGCAGGACAGCGGTGGCCTGCTGATCGGCGGCGGCTGGTTCGGCGCCTTCGATCCCGGGGACGGCCGCAGCCGCAACCTGCGCCGCAACATCGAGGGCAATCTCTGGGTCGCCGCCCGCGTGCTGCCCGCTTTGCGCGGCCTGTCGATCATCCGCGCCTGGACCGGCATCAACCCGGCGATCGACCGCGCCCCCATCCTCGGCGAGGCCCCCGGCCTGCCCGGCTTCTTCAACGCGGTGACGGCCAACGGCTACACCCTGGGCCCGATCGCCGGCCGGCTGACCGCGGACGCGGTGCTGCACGGGCAGGCGCCCAACCCCTGGTATACGCTGGAGCGGTTCGGGTAGCGGCCAAGGCGGCGTCACAAAAGGGGCGGGGAGGCGAAGCGACGCGGCCTTGCCTTGCTGCTCCCCGGCGCCCTTGATGAAGAAAAACGTTATAACATAACATTTTCATCGCTGCCTCTCGCACCCGGTCTTGACGGCGCCGCGCCGTATATGAGAATGCGAGTCATTCTTAATTACAGGATTCCCGCCATGCGCCGCGCTCTCCTCGCAACCGCCCTGCTCGGCGGCGGCCTCATCGCCGCTGTGCCCACCGCCGCCCAAACCGCGCCCGCCGACCCGCCCCGCGTCGGTCTGTGGGAGCGTGACGCCCTGCTCGGCGACCTCGGCGGCGTGCGCCCGGCGCTCGCCGCCTGGGGCCTCACCTTCGGCCTGTCCGAGACCAGCGAGGTGCTCGGCAACGTCTCCGGCGGCCTCCGCCGCGGCGCCGTCTACGAGGGCGCCACGCTGATGAGCGTTACGCTGGATACCGGCCAGCGCCTGGGCATCCCCGACGGCACCTTCATGGTCAGCGCCTACCAGATCCATGGCCACGGGCTCAGCACCGACAATATCGGCAACCTCAACGTCGCCAGCGGCATCGAGGGGCCGCGCTCCACCCGGCTGTTCGAGCTGTGGTACGAGCAGGCGCTGCTCGACGGGCAACTGGCCATCCGCGTCGGCCAGCAGGCCGCCGACTCGGAATTCGCGGTGGCCGGGCATGCCGGGGTGTTCATCAACGCCGGCTTCGGCTGGCCCACCCTGTCGGCGGCGGACCTGCCCGGCGGCGGCCCGGCCTATCCCACCGCCACGCCGGGGGTGCGGGTGAAGTGGCAGGCGACCGACCAGGTGGCGGCCCTGCTGGGCGTCTACAACGGCGACCCGGCCGATAACGGCGACGGCACCGCGTTCCGGCTCAACAAGGGCGTGTTCGTGATCGGCGAGCTGCAATACGCCCGCCCGAAGGAGGCCGGGCTGCCCGGCACCTACAAGATCGGCGCCTGGTACAACTCCAACGCCTTCGCCGACCAGCGCTACGGCGCCGACGGGCTGTCGCTGGCCAACCCCGCCAGCATCGGCACGCCGCTCTCGCATCGCAACAACTGGTCGGTCTACGCGGTGCTGGACCAGATGCTGTATCGCGCGCCGGGCAGCGAGGATGGCGGGCTGGCGGTGTTCGCGCGCATCGCCGGCGCGCCGGGCGACCGCAACGCCGTCGATCTCTTCCTCAACGCCGGCCTCACCTACAAGGGCCTGGTGCCGGGGCGGGCGGATGACACCGCCGGCATCGGCGTGGTGTACGCCCGCGTCAGCCGCCGCGCCGCCGGGCTGGATTCCGACACCGGCTTCTACAGCGGCGGCTGGTATCCGGTGCGCGGCAGCGAGACGGCGGTGGAACTCACCTACCAGGCGCAGGTGGCGCCGTGGTGGGTGGTGCAGCCGGACCTGCAATACGTGTTCAACCCCGGCGGCGGCCTGCCGGACCCGAACCGGCCCGGCCGGCGCATCGGCGGCGCCGCCATCCTCGGGCTGCGCACCGTGGTCACCTTTTGAGAGAAGGCGGGCTGAGAGAAGGCGGGCTGAGAGAAGGCGGGGCTGGAAGGGGGGGCGGTTGCCGGCGGCGGGGTTTTGCGCTGGTGTTGCGGCAACCCCGGAGGACCCCGCCATGACCTACACCCCGCCGCCGCATGCCGTGCAGCACTGGAACGTCACCAAGCCCTCGGCCACCGGCCGGCGCGGCATGGTGGTCTCCCAGAGCCGCGACGCCGCGCAGGCGGGTGTCGCGGTGCTGGAGGCGGGCGGCAACGCGGTGGACGCGGCGGTGGCCACCGCCTTCGCGCTCGCCACCGTGGAGCCGTGGAATTCCGGCCTCGGCGGCATCGGCTTCGGCCTGGTCCATCGCGCCGGCGAGCCGAACGCCAAGGTGGTGGATTTCGGCCCGGTCGCCCCGCGCCATCTCAGCCCGGCCAACTTCAAGCTCACCGGGCGCATGACCACCGAGCTGTTCCGCTGGCCGGAGGTGGAGGGCGACGCCAACATCCACGGCCCGCTCTCGGTCGCGGTGCCAAGCTCGGTGGTGGGCTACGAGCGGCTGCACAGCACCTGGGGCCGGCTGCCGCTGGCCGAGGTGATGGCGCCCGCGGTGGCGCTGGCCAAGCGCGGCCTGCCGGCGGACTGGTTCACCGCGCTGAAGATCCTCGGCTCCGCCGGCGTGCTGAAACTGTACCCCGAAAGCGCCCGCATCTACCTGCGCGACGGCCTGCCGCCGGCGCCCCCCGCCGCCGGCGCCGCCGCCTTCCTGCGCCAGGGCCGCCTGGCCGACACTCTGGAGCGCCTGCAGCAGGCCGGGCTGCGCGACTACTACGAGGGCGACATCGCCGCCTCCATCGTCGCCGACATGAAGGCGGCCGGCGGTGTGATCGACGCCGGCGACCTCGCCGCCTGCGCCGCCCGGGTGCGCCCGGCCACCGAGATCCCCTGGCGCAACGGCCGCGTGCTGCAACTCGCCACCGGCCTGACCGCGGCGCCCACCCTGGCGCGGGTGCTGCAAACCATGGTCGATGCCCCCTATGGCGCGGCCCCCGACGCCGCCTGGTTCCGCCTGCTCGCCGGCACCCTGAAGGCCGCCTATGCCGAGCGCCTGTCCGGGCTGGGCGCCGAGGAAGCGGCCGAGCCGGCGGGGGCGGAGACCTGCACCACCCATCTGACCGTCTGCGATGCCGAGGGCAGCATGGTGGCGCTGACCACGACGCTGATGTCCTCGTTCGGCAGCCGGGTGGCGCTGCCGGGCACCGGCATCATGCTGAACAACGGCATCATGTGGTTCGACCCGCGCCCCGGCCAGCCCAACTCGATCGCCCCGGGCAAGCGGCCGCTGACCAATATGTGCCCGATAGTTATGAAGCATAACAATCAGCCGGTGCTGGCCGCCGGCGCCTCGGGCGGGCGGCGGATCATGGCCGCCGTGTTCCAGCTGATGTCCTTCGTGGCGGATTTCGGCATGACCCCGGAGCAGGCCGCCCACCACCCCCGAATCGACGTGTCGAGCGCCGAGGAAGTGACGGCGGATCAACGGCTTGCGGCCGATATCCTGGCCGGCCTGGCGGCCGACGGCATGCTGGAGGTGGTGGAGAACACCGCCGTGCCGGTGAATTTCGCCTGCCCGAACATCATCGTGCAGAACCCGGACGGCAGCCGCACCGGCATCAGCGACGCGATGTCCCCCTGGTCGGCGGCGGTGGCGCAGTGATCAGGTTTTGAGCTGTTTTGCCAGTCTTTTTGCCAGAATCCAGCCGATAATGGCGGAGCAGGGGGCGGCCGGCACCATCAAAAGCCAGCCGACATTGACCCCCTGCGCCGCCAGGTTCATCCCGATCCCCAGCATCAGCCCGCCGATCAGGCTGCCGGAAACCGAGGAATACAGGCCGAGCATCAGGATATCGCCGCGCGTGATCATGGCGAGGAGCTAACCCCGCCGCCGCGGTTTGACAAGCGCCGCCCCGCACGCCTATACGCCGCTCACTGCTGGGAACGTGGACAGGCCCTTGGGGTCTGCCCCGCCCTTTTCATGCGGAAAAGGGCCTACCGGTGCAACAAGCCACGGATGCTGCCTCGCCGGCGCCGGGCACGATACGAAAGGACCGCGCATGACCAAGCGCGCCCAAAGCAAGTACAAGATCAACCGCCGCCTCGGCGTGAACCTCTGGGGCCGCCCGAAGTCGCCGATCAGCAAGCGCGATTACGGCCCCGGCCAGCACGGACAGCGCCGCAAGCAGAAGCCGACCGATTTCGGCGTGCAGCTGATGGCCAAGCAGAAGCTGAAGGGCTATTACGGCAATATCGGCGAGAAGCAGTTCCGCAAGTATTACGACGAGGCCGTGCGCCGCAAGGGCGACACCTCCGAGAACCTGATCGAGCTGCTGGAGCGCCGGCTGGATGCGGTGATCTACCGCATGAAGTTCGCCATCACCCCCTTCGCCGCCCGCCAGTTCGTCAACCACGGCCACGTTACCGTGAACGGCAAGCGCGTGAACATCCCGAGCTTCCTGGTGCAGGACAACGACATCATCGAGGTGAAGGAGAAATCCAAGCAGCTCGCCATGGTGCTGGACGCCTCGCAGAGCGCCGAGCGCGACGTGCCGGAGTATCTGGAAGTGGACCACCGTGCCATGAAGGGCCGCTTCGCCCGCGCGCCGAAGCTGTCCGACGTGCCGTATCCCGTGCAGATGGAGCCGAACCTGGTGGTCGAGTTCTACTCGCGCTGAGTTTGGTTTGCCGATCGCAGGCGCCCCGTTCCGGACTGTCGGAGCGGGGCGTTTCGATTCAAGGGTTTAGACGCCGCCGGTAGAGGGCGATCAGCCGCTCCCAATGCCGCTCGGCGGCCAGCTTGTCGTAGCACCAGCGCTGCGGGAAGGCGAAGCCGTGGTGCACGCCGGGGTACACCTCGAGCTCGCCGGCGCAGCCCGATGCCTCGAATAATGCGCGCAACTCGTCCACCATCGGCAGCGGCGCCAGTTCGTCGTGCTCGGCGCAGGCGATATACGCCTCCCCCTTGATGCGGCCGAGCGACAGATGCGGGCTTTCCACCGCGTCGCTGACCAGCCAGGTGCCATAGAACGAGGCGGCCGCGGCGATCCGCTCCGGGTAGCGGGCGGCGGCGGCCAGGGCGTAGGGGCCGCTCATGCAGTAGCCATGCGTGCCCACCGCGCCGTGGCCGAGATCGGCACGCGAGTCGATGAAGGCCAGCATGGCGCCGACATCCTGCATCACCGGCGGGATGGTCATTTTGGTGCGCACCGCGCGCATGCGGTCGCGCTCGGGGTCGCCGTCCTTCAGCACGCCGGGGCCGAAGATGGTGTCGCGCCCGGCGCGGTAGTACAGGTTGGGCAGCAGCACCGCATAGCCGGTGGTGGCCAGCCGGCGCGCCATGTCGCGCAACTCCTCGCGGATGCCCGGCGCGTCCATCAGCATCAGCACCGCCGGCGCCGGCCCGCCGCGCTCCGGCCGGCAGAGGAAGGTTTCCATCGCGCCGTCGCGCGTGGCGATATCCAGGGTTTCCTCGATCATTCGGCCCTCCCGCCCGTGTTTGCGCCGACCCTAGCGGGGCGCGGGGGCTGGCGCCATCCGCCGGCACGCCCCCCGGCTTGAGCCGCCGCCGCATCCCCCCGATACTTCGCGCAACGGCCCCGGATCGAACCGGTGGCCCGCGGAGGAAGCGCGCGATGGATTTCGGCCAGTTCAACCTGATGGGCTACCGCGAGCGGGGCACGCCCACGCATCGCATCTACGACGACGCGGTGGCGCAGGTGAAGGCCGCCGAGCGGGCGGGGTTCGCCGTTTCCTGGTTCGCCGAGCACCATTTCTCCAACTACTGCGTCTGCCCCTCGCCGCTGATGATGGTGGCACGGCTGGCCGGCGAGACCAGCCGCATCAAGCTCGGCAGCGGCGTGGTGATCGTGCCGCTGTACAACCCGGCGCGGCTGCTGGCCGAGATCGGCATGGTGGATGCGCTCACCCATGGCCGGCTGGTGCTGGGGGTGGGCAGCGGCTACCAGCCGTACGAGTTCGAGCGGTTCGACGAGGATCTTGCAGATTCAACGCCTAAGCTGCTTGAATTCATGCAAATGCTTGAGCAGTCGGTGACCCAGGAGACCTTCAGCCACGCGGGCGCGCATTTCCGTATGCCGCATACCCATATCGCGCCCAGAACGGTGCACGGCATGCCGCCGGTCTGGGTGGCCGGCGACAACCCGGCGCTGCACCGGATGGCGGCGCAGAAGGGCTATGTGGTGATGGTGACGCCGCGCCACTTCACCGCCGAGTTGCTGGCCAAGGCGCGCGCCCGCGTGGAGGATGCCTGCCGCGCCGAGGGGCAGGACCCGGCCCGGCTGCGCTTCGGGGCGCTGCGCCACATGTGCATCACCGACGACCGCGCCGAGGCGGCGGCCTTCCTGGAGCAGGTGCGCTACCAGATACGCCTGTCGCAGAGCCTGCGCCACCGCGAGCAGGCGCTGGACGGCGGCATGCTGGTCGAGAAGCCGTGGCCGGGGGAGATGAGCCTGGAGGTGATGGCCGAGCACATGCTGGTGGGCAGCGCCGAGGCGGTGGCCGGGCGGATGGTGGCGGAAATCCGCGCCGCCTCGCTGTGCCATTATCTGCTGCAGTTCCAGGCCGGCAGTTCGCCGCTGGACCTGGCGCTGCGCTCGATCGACCGCTTCGCCGCCGAGGTGCGGCCGAGGCTGGAGCGGGCGTTGGGGCCGCTGGAGGGGATCGGCGTGGTGGCGTGAGGTGAGGAAGCAGTTCTTTTTTGAAAAAAAGAACCAAAAAACTTTTATCCGTTTGGGCGCGTACCCAAACGGACAAAGTTTTTTTGCTTCTTTTTGTTCACAAAAAGAAGACTTTCCTCCTTCACTCCCCCCGCAACGCAAACGCGCTGCGATTGCCCGCCCGCGCCATCCCGGCCGCGTACCAGGCGCGGACGCCCGGCTTGTCGGCCAGCGCTGCGGGCGTGAAGCGGGTGTAGAACACGCAGGCGATTACGTTCAGGTCGGCCACCGTGAAGCGCCCGCCCACCAGATGGCCGCCGCCCTTGGCCAGCGCGCCTTCCAGCACCGCCAGCGGGGCTTCCAGCGCCGCCAGCGCCTGCGCCACCAGCTTCGGGTCGCGCTGCTCGGGCGGGTAGAGGGCGGTGTTGTACATCGCCTGGGCGGCCATCGGCTCCACCTCGGTGGCAGCCCACAAGGTCCACATGGTCATCAGCCCGTCCTCGGTGACATCGGCCGGGGCGAGCGGGCCGCCATGCTTCTTGGCGAGGTAGAGGTTGATCGCCAGCGACTCCCAGATCACCACGCCGTCGTCCTGGATGAACGGCACCCGGCCGTTCGGGTTCAGCGCCAGGTATTCGGGCTTGCGGCTGCCCTCGGCGCCGAGCGCCACCTCCACATGCTCGAACGGGACACCGAGCTCATGCAGCATCCAGAGGTTGCGGATGGCGCGCGAGCGGGCGGTGCCGAAGAGTTTCAGGGGCATGGGGAACCTCATGGTGGGGGGTGGCGGGTTGACGCAAGCGGCGGCAGAGTGCCGGCAATCGCTGGCAGGAGGAAGCCCATGGACCCCGTTCTCGTTGAAGTCACCCGCGGCAGCATTGTGGAATCCGCCCATCGCGGCGCCGCGGTGGTGCTGGACAGCGATGGCAAGGTCGTGTTCCAGGCCGGCGACATCGACCAGGCGGTGTATCCGCGCTCAGCGGTGAAGGCGCTGCTGGCGCTGCCGCTGGTGGAGAGCGGGGCGGCCGACCGGCTGGGGCTGAGCGAGGCGGAGATCGCGCTGGCCTGCTCGTCGCATTCCGGCGAGGCGGTGCATGCCGACACCGCCGCCGCCATGCTGGCCAAGGCGGGGCGGGACGTGGGCTGCCTGGAATGCGGCACCCACTGGCCGCTCAACGAGGCGGCGGCGCGGGCGCTGGCGGCGGCGGGGCGGGAGCCGTCGGCGCTGCACAACAACTGCTCGGGCAAGCATTCCGGCTTCGTCTGCCTGGCCTGCGCCAGCGGCGACGACCCGGCCGGCTATGTGCGGCCCGACCACCCCACCATGCGCGCGGTGACGGCGGCGCTGGCCAGCATGACCGGCGCCACGCTGGATGAGCGCAACCGGGCGGTGGATGGCTGCTCCATCCCCACCTACGCCATTCCGCTGCGGGCGCTGGCGCTGGGCTTCGCGCGCCTCGGCAGCGGGCGGGGCATGGACGCCACGCGGGCGGCGGCGGCGGCGCGCATCCGCGCGGCGGTGGCGGCCAACCCGATGATGGTGGCCGGCACCGGCCGGTTCGACACGCGGCTGATGACGGCGCTGGGGGCGCGGGTGTTCTGCAAGTCGGGCGCCGAGGGGGTGTTCTGCGCCGCCGTGCCGGAGCTGGGCATCGGCGTCGCGGTGAAATGCGACGACGGCGCCGGGCGGGCGGCGGAGGTGGCGACGGCGGCGCTGGTGACGCGCTTCCTGCCCACCAACGGCGCGGCGCAGGCGGTGCTGGGCTCGCTGGCGGCGCCGGTGCTGACCAACTGGAACGGCATCCATGTCGGCGATATCCGCCCGGCGGCGGCGCTGGCCGCGTAGCCGGCAGGCGACCCCGGGCACTTGGCGTGCCGGCGGCACTCGGGTTACGCTGCCGACATAATCAAGAATGCGGGGAAACGGTGATGAACAGGCGTTGGTTGCTCGCGGGGCTGGCGGTCCCGGTGCTGTCGCTGCTGCTGGGCCAGGCCGCGCAGGCCGCCACCTTCAAATGGGCCAATGACGGCGATGTGCGGGCGCTGGACCCGTACACGCTGGACGAGACGGTGCAGAACTCGTTCCTGGCCAACATCTACGAGCCGCTGGTGCGCCGCAACAAGCAACTCGGCACCGAGCCGGCGCTGGCGGCAAGCTGGGAGCAGCCAAGCCCGACGGTGTGGCGCTTCCATCTGCGCCCGGGGGTGAAATGGCAGGACGGCAGCGCCTTCACCGCCGACGACGTGCTGTTCTCGCTGGCGCGCATCAAGTCCAAATCCTCGCGCACCTCCTCCAACGCCGCGGCGATCAAGGACGGCCGCAAGATCGACGACCTGACGGTGGAGTTCGACACCTTCGCGCCGGACCCGATCCTGCCGAGCGAACTGACCAACATGCTCATCATGAACAAGGCCTGGGCCGAGAAGAACGGCGCCACCGAGCCGGCCGAGGTGGGCAAGAGCGAGAACTACGCCCTGCGCAACGCCATGGGCACCGGGCCGTTCAAGCTGGGCGTGCGCGAGCCGGACCGGCGCACCACGCTGGACCGCAATCCCGGCTGGTGGGACAAGCCGGAGCACAACCTGGACCACGTGGAGTTCAACGTGATCTCCAGCGCCGCGACGCGGGTGGCCGCCCTGCTGTCCGGCGAGATGGACATGATCTACGCCGTGCCGCCGCAGGACATCGAGCGGATCGGCAAGACGCCCGGCCTGCGCATCATCCAGGGGCCGGAACTGCGCACCATCTTCCTGGGCATGGACCAACTGCGCGACGAGCTGCAATTCTCCAACGTGAAGGGCAAGAACCCGTTCAAGGACGTGCGGGTGCGGCGCGCCTTCGCGCTGGCGATCGACGAGAACGCCATCACCGCGCGGGTGATGCGCGGCCAGGGCAAGCCGACCTGGGAGATGTGGGGGCCGGGGGTGAACGGCTTCAACCCGAAGCTGAACGTGCGCCCCAAGGTGGACCTGGCGAAATCGCGGGCGCTGCTGGCCGAGGCCGGCTATCCCAAGGGCTTCACCGTCACGCTGGACTGCCCGAACGACCGCTATATCGCCGATGAGGGGATCTGCACCGCCATCTCGGCGATGCTGGCCAAGGTGGGGGTGAAGGTGGATGTGTTCGCCCGCACCAAGGTGAAGTATTTCGCCGATATCGCGCCGCCGGGCTTCAAGACCAGTTTCTACCTGCTCGGCTGGACGCCCAGCACCTATGACGCGCACAACGTCATCAACGCCATCCTGCACAGCCGCGCGCTGGACAAGGGGCAGGGCACCACCAACATCGCCGGCTACAGCAACGCCCGGGTGGACGCGCTGACGCCGCTGATCGCCGAGGAGCTCGACCCCGCCAGGCGCCAGGCGATGATCGACGAGGTGGCCACCCAGGTGCAGCAGGACGTGGGCTATATCCCGCTGCACCAGCAGGGCATCACCTGGGCCGCGAAGACCAATATCGAGCTGGTTCAGCCGGCCGACAACTACTTCCCGATGCGCTGGGTGCGGGTGAAATAAGGAAAACGAACAAAAGTTTTTCGGTTCTTTTTTCCAAAAAAGAACCGCTTTGCTGAGATTTAATTGAAGCAAAGGGCTTCGTCCCCTTGCTCGGGGCGCGGCGACGCCGGGCGGGGCTGCGTGGGGGTTTCTTCCCATCGGCCGCCGCTCGGTGTAATCGGCGCGCATGAGCACCGACCCCGCCACCGAGATCGCCCGCCGGCGCACCTTCGCGATCATCTCGCACCCCGACGCCGGCAAGACCACGCTGACCGAACGGCTGCTGCGCGCCGGCGGCGCCATCCAGCTTGCCGGCAACGTGCGCGCCAAGGGCGAGCGGCGGCGCACCCGCAGCGACTGGATGGGCATCGAGCGCGACCGTGGCATCTCGGTGGTCACCTCGGTGATGACCTTCGAATACAAGGATTGCGTGTTCAACCTGCTGGACACGCCGGGCCATGAAGACTTCTCGGAGGACACCTACCGCACGCTGACGGCGGTGGACGCGGCGGTGATGGTGATCGACGCGGCCAAGGGCATCGAGGCGCGGACGCGCAAGCTGTTCGAGATCTGCCGGATGCGCGACATCCCCATCCTGACCTTCATCAACAAGATGGACCGCGAGGCGCAGGACCCGTTCGCGCTGCTGGACGAGGTGTCCTCGGCGCTGGCGCTGGACACGGCGCCGGTCACCTGGCCGGTGGGGCGGGCGGCGACCTTCGTGGGCACCTACGACATCCGCCGACGTGAATGCCACCTGACCGAGACGCTCGCGCAGTCGGATCCGCGGATGATCCAGCTCGGCGAGGAGATCGACCTGGTGCACGCCGCCCTGCCGGAGTTCGAGTTGGAGGCGTTCATGGCCGGGCACCTGACGCCGGTGTTCTTCGGCAGCGCGATCAAGGAGATCGGGGTGTCCGACCTGCTGGACGGGCTGGCCGAATACGGCCCGCGGCCGCGCGCCCAGCCGGCCGATACCCGCATCGTGCAGGCCAGCGAGCCGGCGCTGACCGCGCTGGTGTTCAAGATCCAGGCCAACATGGACCCCAACCACCGCGACCGCATCGCCTTCGCGCGGGTGTGCTCGGGCCGGCTGGTGCGCGGCATGCGGCTGAAGCAGGTGCGCACCGGCAAGCTGATCCCGCTGCATGCGCCGCAATTCTTCTTCGCCCGCGACCGGCAGATCGCCGACGAGGCGTTCGCCGGCGACGTGGTCGGCATTCCCAACCACGGCACGCTGCGCATCGGCGACACGCTGTCGGAGGAGGAGGACATCAACTTCGTCGGTGTGCCGTATTTCGCGCCGGAAATCCTGCGCCGGGTGCGGCTGGACGACGCGATGAAGGCCAAGAAGCTGCGCCAGGCGCTGCAGGAGCTGGCCGAGGAGGGGGTGGTGCAGCTGTTCCGCCCGCAGGACGGCGCGCCGCCGATGGTGGGCGTGGTGGGCACCTTGCAGCTCGATGTGCTGGTCTCGCGGCTGGCCGGCGAGTACGGGGTGGCGATCGGCTTCGAGCAGACGCCCTATCAGCTGGCCCGCTGGGTTTCGGGCGAGAAGGCGCTGCTGGCGGCGTTCGTGGCCGCCAACCGCAGCGCCATGGCCGACGACGTGGACGGCGACCCGGTGTTCCTGGCCACCAGCGCCTTCATGCTGCGCCGCACCGCCGAGCTGCATCCGGGCCTGACCTTCCGCGACATCAAGGATTTCAAGGCGCAGAAATCCGCCGCCTGATCCGGGGGGTGATCCGTGCGGGGGTTTGATTCGGATCAAGCGGAGCCGGCACGGCGCGTGCTATGAGTGCGCTCATGCAACGCGACAGGAGCGGCCAATGAACACTCGCTTACATCCGATCGTCTGGGCGCTGGTGGCAGACGGCGAGCATGCCAGGATCGTGGCCCCCACGGTTTCGCGAGGGCAGTTCGCCACCATCCTGGAGTTCGAATCCACCGCCGCGCATCTGCGCTCCTCCGACATGGGCAGCGAACGCCCCGGCAAGGTGCATGAAAGCGCCTCGACGACGCGCCACGCAGTAGAGCCGAAGCACGACCGGCATCGCCAGGCCAAGCATGATTTCGTGGTCGATGTGGCCCGCCAGGTGGCTGAGCGCGCCGGGCAGAAGGCGTTCGACCGGCTGGTGCTGGTGGCGCCCGGCCATGCCCTGCACGACCTGCGCGAGGCGCTGAGCCCGGCCGTGGCCGCGCTGGTGGTGGGCATGTTGGAGAAGGACCTGACCAAGACGACCGACCGCGAGATGGGCGAGCATCTCGGCGAATGGTGGATGGCGCCGCCGGTGGCGGACTGAGGCTAGCCCGGGCCGAAGGCCGGGTCTGAGAGGCGAGCGAGCAGGCCCAGCAGGGTCTGCTTGCCGTCGGGGCCGATGCGCGCGGTCAGGCGGGCTTCGTACTCGGCCTGGATGCGGTCCAGCCGGGCCAGCAGGGCGGTGCCGGCATCGGTCAGGAACAGGCCCTTGGCCCGCCGGTCGCCCGCCACGTCGCGGCGCTCCACCAGGCCTCGGCGCTCCAGCGCGTCGAACAGCGGGACGAAATTGGTGCGCTGGATGCCGAGCGCCTGGCTGACCTGGCTTTGGCGCAGGCCGGGGTTGCGGTGCAGCACCTGCATCACCGCGTGCTGGGCGGGGCGGATATCCAGTTCCGCCATGCCGGCCTGGGCCTCGTGCAGCACCGCCGCCTGTGCCCGGCGCAGGGCATGGCCGAGCAGCATGGGCAGGTGGCCGAGGTCGGGCGGGGGGTGGTTCGGTGCGTCCTCCATAATGCGTATGTAGCATAACTATTCGGCAATGCCATCATCCGCCGCGCCGTTGCCGGCGCGGCGGCAGGCATGGTCACGCGGCGCCGCAATACGCCTCGATCCGGTAGCCGTCGGGATCGATGGCGAAGGAGGCGTAGTAGGTCGGGCCGTAATCCGGGCGCAGCCCCGGCGCCCCGTTGTCGCTGCCGCCCGCTGCCAGCGCGGCGGCATGGAAGGCGTCCACCGCCGCGCGGCTGGGGGCGGTGAAGCAGAAATGCAGGCCGGAACGCATGTCCGCCGGCACCGGATGGGCGGTGGAATTGAGCCAGAAACCGGGGTTTTTGGCACCAAAACCGGCGTATTCGTCACCGGATGCGAGGCAGGAATAGCCCAGCGGCGACAGGGCCGCTTCGTAGAAACGCTTGGCGGCGGGGATGTCGCGCACGCCGATGGAAACATGGTCGAGCATGTCGGTCTCCTGTGGGTGATGCCGTGTCCGGTGATAACCACCATGACGGTTATATAGAACCGCGGCCGGCGGAGCTTGTCAACCACCATGCCGGTTCGTATGTGCTGGGAATGGTTCCCATCCCGCTTGGCCCCGACGATTCCTGCCTGGACTTCGTCAACACCCGCTACTGGCGCGGGCGGACAGCGCCGACCGAGACGCTGGGCGGGATGCAGGAGGCGCTGGACTGGTGCGCCGGGCCAGGGCGCGCGCCGCCGGCGGCGGTGGCGGCGCTGGCGAGGCTGTGGCAGGCGGCGCCGGAGGGGGAAATGGCGGCGCGCGCGGCGGCGCATGGCAGCCTGATCGCGCTGCGCGAGGCGCTGTTCCGCCTGCTGGCGGCGGCCGCTGGCGGGCAGGGGGCGGCGGCGGCGGATCTTGCGGTGTTCAACCGGGCGCTGGGCGAGGCGGCACCGCGGCGGCGGCTGGCGGAGGCCGGCGATGCCTATGCGTGGGATTTGGACCCGGCGACCGCCTCGGTGGCGGCCGTGCTGTCACCGGTGCTGTGGTCGGCGGCCGATCTGCTGGCCGGGCGGCGGCGGGGGCATTTGCGGCAATGCGCCAACCCGGAATGTCGCTGGATGTTCCTGGACGACAGCAAGAGCGGCAATCGCCGCTGGTGCACGATGAGCGCCTGCGGCAACCGGGCGAAGGCGCGGCGGCATTATCTCAAGGTGAAGGCGGAGAAAGAGGTTCTTTTTTGAAAAAAAGAACCAAAAAACTTTCACTCGCTGGAGTCCCCCCGCTTGGGCCGGGTCTCCAGCGAATGAAGTTTTTTTGCTTCTTTTTGTTCACAAAAAGAAGGCCTGGCTTAGCTGAACAACAACTGCCCCCCATCCACAACCACCGTCTGCCCGGTGACCCAGCGCGCCATCGGCGAGGCCAGGAACAGCACCACGTCGGCCACTTCCTCGGGCGTGCCCAGGCGGTCGAACGGGATGGATTTCAGCACGTTGTCGTAGATCGGCGAGCCTTCCTGGCGGCGCTTTTCCCAGCTGCCGCCGGGGAATTCGATGGAACCGGGGGCGACGCAGTTCACCCGGATGCCGCGCCGCGCCAGCATCGCCGCCTGGCTGGTGGTGTAGTGGATCACCGCCGCCTTCACCGCGCCGTACGGCGCCGAGCGGGTGGAGGGGCGCATCGCCGAGATGGAGGAGACCGAGACGATGCTGGGCTGGCGGCCCTTCTCCAGATGCGGCAGCGCGGCCTGGCTGGCGCGCACCACGGCCATCACGTCCACCGCGAAGCTGGCGCCCCAGCCGGCTTCGTCATCGGTCATGCCGAAGCCGGAGGCGTTGTTGACCAGGATATCGATGCCGCCCAGCGCCGTGGCGGCGGCGGCGATATAGGCGGCGATGCTGTCGGCCTGCGCGAGGTCGCAGGCAGCGGCGTGGGCGACGTGGCCGTGCGCCGCCAGCTCGGCCCGCGTGGACTCCAGCGGGCCGGCGCCGCGCGCGCAGATGGAGACATCCGCGCCGCCGGCGGCGAAGCCGAGCGCGATGGAGCGCCCGATGCCACGGCTGCCGCCGCACACCACCACCCGGCGGCCGCTGAAATCAATCGACATGTCTGGACTCCGGCTGTTCGGGACCATCCTAGCCGGGGCGGTGCGCGGCCGGCTACTCGCCCATCACGAACAAGGCGTTCTGCAGCGGTTCGTGCGAAACCATGATGATGCCGCGGAACGGGTAGTCGTATTCCTGCAGCAGGAACATCGCGCCGCCGACCGCCACCGCGCAGAGGAACAGCGAGGAGATCACCACGGTATTGCTGCCGATGCCGCCTAGCGGCGCGGACAGGCCGAAGGTGCCGAAGGTCAGCACCAGCCAGAACCCCACCACGGCGATCAGCCAGGGCGACAGCGAGCCGCCGCTGTGCGCCTCCATCGCCCAGCGCGACTCGGTGATGTCCTGCAGGATGCGCCGCGCCTCGGCCACCAGCATTTGGCGTTCGGGGTCGGTGGTGCGCAGGGTGACCACTGCGTCTTCCAGCCGGTCGAGCAGCGGTGTGGCCGCCTTGTCGGTCACGTCCACCCTGACCCGGCTTTCCGGCCAGATGTCTTTCATCGCGCGCGCGGTGTAGCGGAACAGCAACTCCCGCGCGGGCGCCGCGTCCGGCCCGGCGCGACGCAGCGTGCGGTCCAGCTCGATCAACTGGGCGGAGAAGCGCTTCACGTCGCGGTCGGCCGAGTCGAACGAGGTTTTCAGCGACACCGTCATCATCGCGACCAGCAGTGCCGCCATGGCGGCGACCATGCCGACGCCGCGACGCACCACGTCGCCGGTGCCCTGCGGCAGCATGCGCCCCGGCAGGCGGGCATGGACCAGCACCCCGGCCACGGCGGCGGTGAAAAGACAAGCAAAAACGGTCGCTCCCGTGATGGGACCGTCCATGACCGTATATTCTCCGAAACACTCCGATACATGTTGCCGGTTCGGAGGCGGAAGTCTAGCCCTGAATGTCGGAAATCGTCTGCGCGACCGTGGCGATCCGCGCCACCGGGCGCAGCGCCTCGATGGCGATGTGGTGGACCTCGGGGCTGAAGGCGGCGCAGCCGTCGGACAGCACGGTGATGTCGAACTCGCGCACATGGGCGTCGCGCACCGTGCTGGCGACGCCGCCATTGGTGACGATGCCCGAGACCAGCAGGCGGCGGATGCCGGCGCGCGCCAGCACCCATTCCAGCCGGCTCATGTAGAAGGCCGAGAAATTGACTTTCTCCACCGCCATGTCGGCCGGCGGCAGGGTGTCCACCAGCGCCTGGCCCCAGGAGCCGGGGGCGAAATCGCCCTTCGCCAGGAAGGGGCGCAGCTGCTTCAGGTGCGGCGAGATGAACGGCTCACCGCCGCGCCCGGGCACCAGGGTGAAATGGGTGGAGACGATCCAGCCCCCCGCCTGGCGCACCGCGGCGGCCAGCGGCGCCACGCGCGGCACCACGGCGGCGATGTCGGGGTTGCCCAGGCCGGCGCGGCCATAGGCGCCGTTGGGGTGCAGGAAGTCGTTCTGCAGGTCGCAGAGCAGCAGCGCGGTGGCGGACAGGTCGGGCATCAGGCGCGCTCCAGGATGAGGTTGCCGAAGCGATCGACGCGGCCGGCGAGGCCCGGTTCGATCAGGATGGTGCTGTCCGGCTGCTCCAGCACCGCCGGACCCTCGATCACCGCGCCGACCGGCAGGGCCAGGCGGTCGAACACCCGCGCCTCGTGCCAGCCATCCACCCAGACGCGGCGCGACGGCCGGGCGGCGGCGGACAGGCTGGCGCTAGGCGGCGGGGCCATCGACAGCAGGTCGATCTTCGGGCGCAGGCCGATGACAGCGCTGCGCAGGTTCAGCACGCGCACCGCCACGCCGGGCAGCAGGCGGCCATAGGCGCCGGCATAGGCGGCCTCGAACGCCGCCTGCACGCCCGCGCGGTCCAGCCGGCCCGGCGGCAGGGGCACGGCCACGGTGTGGGTCTGGCCGGCGTAGTTCATGTCCAGCGCATGCTCCACGCGCCGGCCGGTGAAGGCGATGCCGGCGCGGTCCAGCGGTTCGGACAGAGTGCGCTCCGCCTCGTCCATGGCCGCATGCAGCGCCGCCGGGTCGAGCTCGGCCAGCATGCGGTTGAGCGTGCGCACCCGGTCGTGGCGCATGTCGGCGATGACGCAGCCCAGCGCCGAGGTCACGCCCGGGAAGCGCGGCACCAGGGCGCGAGCCAGCCCCACGTCGCGGATCAGCGCGCCGGCATGCAGCGCGCCGCCGCCGCCGAACGGCATCAGGGTGAATTTCTTGGGGTCGTGCCCACGCTCGATGGAGACCAGCCGCAGCGCCCCGGCCATGCGGGCATTGGCGACGCGCAGGATGGCCTCGGCGGCCTGCATCACGCCCAGGCCGAGCGGGTCGGCGACCGCGCGGGCGATGGCGGTGGCGGCGGCCTCGGCGTCCAGCCGCGCCAGCTTGCCGCCGATCGGCCGCCCGGCATTGATGCGGCCGAGCACCACATTGGCGTCGGTGACGGTGGGGCGCTGCCCGCCCTGGCCGTAGCAGACCGGGCCGGGGGTGGAGCCGGCGCTTTCCGGCCCAACCTGCAGGATGCCGGCGGCATCCACCCGGGCGATCGAGCCGCCGCCGGCGCCGATGGTGGTGATCTCGATCATCGGCGTGCGCACCACCAGGCCGAAATCCAGCGTGGATTGCGCCGCCAGCGCCGGGGTGCCGCCGGCCACCAGCGACACGTCGAAGCTGGTGCCGCCGATGTCGCCGGTGATCACGTCGGGGAAGCCGGCCTCGACGGCGATATGGGCGGCGGCGATCACCCCCGCGGCGGGGCCGGAGAGCGCGGTGCGGACGGGCAGGCGGGCGGCGGCCTCCACGCTCATTACGCCGCCGTTGGACTGCACGATCAGGAACTCGCCGCCGAAGCCGCCGCCGCGCAGCGAGCCGTCCAGCGTGTCGAGGTAGCCGCCGACCACGGGTTGCAGCACGGCGTTCAGCGCCGTGGTGCTGGTGCGCTCGAACTCGCGGATTTCGGGCAGGATGTCGGACGAGATGGCGAGGTGCTGGTTGGGCCAGATGTCGCGGATGGCGGCCCGGGCGGCGCGCTCGTTCTCGGGGTTGGCGTAGCTGTTGAGGAAGACGATGCACAGCGCCTCGGCGCCCGCCGCCAGCAGGCGTTGCGCGGTGGCGCGCAGCTCCGCCGGGTCGATGCGGGTGAGGATGCTGCCGTCGGCCAGGGTGCGCTCGGCGACCTCGGCGCGCATGTCGCGCTCGATCACCGGGACGAAATTGCCGGTCAGCCCCCAGGTCTGGCGGCGGTCGCGGCGGCGCATCTCCAGCACGTCGCGGAAGCCCTGGGTGGTGATCAGCCCGGCGCGGGCACCCTTGCGCTCCAGCAGCGCGTTGGTGCCGACGGTGGTGCCGTGGACGATGGCCGAGATGGCGGGCAGGGGGGCCATGGCGGCGATGCCCTCGGCGAAGCCCACGGCTTCCTGGCCGCGGGTGCTGGGCAGCTTGCCGACGCGCGCGGTGCCGGTGGCCTCGTCGAACAGGAACAGGTCGGTGAAGGTGCCGCCGACGTCGACACCGATGACGAGGCGGGTCATCCGAGATACCCCATGCGGCGATCATGTTCGGTGGCTTGCGGGTCGCGCTCGGCCGGGTCGCCCCAGCCGCCGCCGCCGGGGCTTTCCAGGCGGATGCGCTGGCCGCGGCGGAGCTGCACGCCGACCACCTTGGAGGCCAGGGGCGGCGTATGCCAGACCTGTCCCCCCTGGCCGTCGTCCTGTTGGTAGCTGACCCGGTTGGCAGCCCCGTTGCCGCCGCCCAGCACGCCGCGCGGGGCGAAGCGGGCGCGCTCGGCGAACACGAAGGCCTCGGCGTGCTCGTCCAGCAGCTCGATCTCGTAGACCGCGCCCATGCCGCCGCGATGCGCTCCGGCGCCGCCGGAGCCCTCGCGCAGCGCCCATTGGGTGAAGCGGATGGGGTAGGCCGCCTCCATGATCTCCACCGGCGGGATGATGGCGGTGGCGATCGGCGGGTTGCCGTGGCTGAGGCCGTCGCCCTCCGGGTTGCCGCCATGGCCGCCGCCGAAGAAGCTGAACATCACCCAGCGGCGCCCGTCCGGCCGGGTGCCGGCGATGGAGAGCGCGTTGATGGTGCCGTAGGCGTTGCCGTACGCCTGGGCCGGTCGGATGCGCGCGAAGGCGCAGAACAGCACGTCGATGATGCGCAGGATGGTCTCGGTGTAGCCGCCGACCGGGGCGGGGCGCTGCGCGTCCAGCAGGCTGCCGGGCGGGATGGTGATGTCGATCGGGTCGAGCACGCCGGAATTGGCCGCGACCTCCGGGAACAGGTGCTTGAGCGCCACGTAGACGCTGGCGATGGTGGTGGCGGCGCTGATGTTCACCGGGCCGGCGCAGGCGCCCGCGGTGCCGGTGAAGTCCAGCCCCAGCCGGTCGCCGGCCACGGTGACGGTGCAGGCGATGCGCAGCGGCGCGTCGGTGCGGCCGTCATTGTCGAGGAAATCCTCCTCGGTCCAGCGGCCGTCGGGCAGGGCGGCGATCTGGGCGCGGATCTGCGCGGCGGCGCGGGCGGTGAGCTCGCCCAGCGCCTCGGCCACCACCGGAGCGGTGTATTCGTCCAGCAGCGCCTCGACGCGCGCGGAGCCGAGATCGAGCGCCGAGAGATGCGCGTTGAGGTCGCCATAGGCGCTGTCGGGCAGGCGGGAGGCGGCGAGGATGATGTCCAGTATATCCTGGTTCAGCACCCCGGCGCTGAACAGGCGCACCGGCGGGATCAGCACGCCTTCCTGGAAATACTCGGTGGCGGCGGGGTTGTAGTTGCCGGGCACCGCGCCGCCCAGGTCGTGCCAGTGGCCGACGCTGCCGAGCCAGCAGAACAGGCGACCGTCGCGGAAGCACGGGCGGATCAGCCGCATGTCCGACAGGTGGGTGCCGCCCAGGTAGGGGTCGTTGAAGATGAACACGTCGCCGGGCACGGGCGCGCGCGCGCCGGTGAACTTGTCGATCACCGCGCGCACGGCGTAGGCCATCACGCCCACGAAGATCGGCAGGCCGGACTTGCCCTGCACCAGCGTGGCGCCGGTGAGCGCGTCGTAGAGGCCGTGGCAGGCGTCGTGCGCCTCGGCGATGGTGGGGTTGAAGGCGGCGCGGAACAGGGTCGCGTCCATCTCGTCGGCGATCTGCTCCAGCCGGCCCTTCAGGACCGCCAGGGTGACGGGGTCGAGCATCAGATCTCCGGGTCGTAGTGCCGCGCCTCGGCCAGCATGGCGTCGGTGCCGAGCATTTCGTTGAGGCCCTGGAAGTCGAACATGCGGTTGCGGAAGGGCGCGGTGCTGCCGTGCGCCTTCAGCGAGGCGAGATAGTCCCGCGCCGCCCAGGCCAGCGCGCGCACCAGCCCGCCGGGGAAGATGACGATGCGGTAGCCGAGCGTGCCCAGCGCGTCGGCGCCGGCCAGCGGGGTGCGCCCGCCTTCCACCATGTTGGCCAGCAGCGGCACGCGGGCGGCGAAGCGGGCGATGGTAGCCTGCATCTGCGCCAGGTCCTCCGGCGCCTCGACGAACAGGATGTCGGCGCCGGCTTCCAGGTACAGCTCGGCGCGGTCCAGCGCGGCGGCGAAGCCCTCGACGGCGATGGCGTCGGTGCGGGCCATGATGAGGGCGCGGTCGCGCGCGTCCACCGCGGCGCGGATCTTGCCGGCCATCTCGGCGGCGGGGATCAGCTTCTTGTCGCGCAGATGGCCGCAGCGTTTGGGGAAGGACTGGTCCTCTAGCTGGATCACGTCGGCGCCGGCACGCTCGAACACCCGTACGGTGCGCTGCACGTTCATGGCGTTGCCGAAGCCGGTATCGGCGTCGATGATCACCGGCATGGCGACGCGCTCGCGGATGCGGGCCATCACGTCGGCCACCTCGGTCATCGAGACCAGGCCGATATCGGGCCGGCCCAGCCGGGTGTAGGCGATCTGGGCGCCGGACAGGTAGGCGGCCTCGAACCCCGCCTCCTCGGCGAGTGCCGCGGAGAGCGCGTCGTAGACGCCCGGTGCCAGCAGCGGGGGGAGGGTGCGGTCGGTCAGGCGTGCGCGCAGCGTGTGCATGGGCGTTCCGGGCGAGTTGTCCTACGGACAAGACATCCCGGCGCAACGTCTGTCAACGCGGCGGCTGCGCCCGGTGCCCGCCCAGCCGCCGGTCAGCCGCCGGTCGGCCTGGTGCCGGCGGCCGGCGTGGCGATGCCGGTGCTGCCGATGCCGGTGGTAGCGGAGAAATCCTTCGCCGACATGCCGGGGGCGGCGCGCACGAAGGCGGTCATCGACCAGATTTCCTCGTCCGAGCGGGTGTCGCGAAAGCTTGGCATGGCGGTCATCTTCACGCCGTTGCGGATGAACCAGAACGCCTCCTCCATGTGCACCCGCCGGCCGGCACGGAACAGGTTGGGCGGCGCCGGGTTCAGACCCTGGGAGATGGCGGTCGGCGGCAGCCCCGGCCCGCCATGGCAGACCACGCATTGCTCGCCGAACAGCTTGCCGCCGGCGGCGGCCACCTGTGGCGCGTCGAGCCCGGGGGGCACCTTGATGCCGCCCAGCCGTGCCGCCACCGAGCGGTCCGAGGCCTTGTGGATGGCCCATGCCACCACCGGATTGTCCGGGTTGACGGCGGCCACGTCGTAGAGGCCCGAATAGATGAACCCCACGCCGCCAGCCAGTTCAACCGCGAGGCATGGCAGCACGGTGAGCAGGACGGTCTTCATGCGACACGGCCGGTTGCCGGCGCGGCACGGCACGCGCGTCTCGTCTGTTCGATTCCGGGACTCGTCATTGTCCGCTCCTGGGTGCTGCGCGCCGGGCGGCTGGTGCGCCGGCTGTCGCCCGGTCGGCGGGGCGGTGGCGGCGTCGGCACGGATGGACGGCGCGTCGCGCGCCCGGCTCAGCCATCAATGCGCTTGCGTGACGGTGGGCGGCAGGTGCGGAAACGACCCAGGGTCGCGGGCGGGACCTGTCCCACAGCCGGGCCTGGTCTATGCTCGCACCGAATCGGCGCAAGGATGGCAATCCGTCCCGATGCGCGACGAGGAGGAGGGGTCTTGAACCGCACGCCCGCATGACCGCGTCCGATCCGCCGCTGCCGCTCTATCACCGCGTCTACCTGGTGCTGCGCCAGCTGGTGCTGGAAGGCCGCTTTCCGGCCGCGCTGGCGATGCCGGGCGAGCACGAGCTGGCCGGCGAGTACAAGGTCTCGCGCATCACCATCCGCCGCGCCCTGCAGATGCTGGAGCGTGAGGGCCTGGTGGTGCGCCGCCGTGGCGCCGGCACCTTCGCCCGCCCGCCGCTGGCGGCCGAGCCGGTGCGCGAGAACCTGCGCGGGCTGATCGAGAACCTGCTGGTCATGGGGCTGCGCACCACGGTGCGGCTGGTGGCGTTCGACTACGTGCCGGCCACGCCGGAACTGGCGGCGGTGATGGGGGTGCCGGCCGGCGCGGTGGTGCAGCGCAGCGTGCGGGTGCGCGCCGCGCGCGAGCAGCCGTTCTCGCACCTGACCGCCTGGGTGCCGGAGGCGATCGGCCGCGGCTATGGCCGTGACGACCTTGCCGCCAAGCCGATGCTGGCGCTGCTGGAGGCCGGGGGCGTGGCGATCGCGCGCGCCGAGCAGACCATCTCGGCCAAGCTGGCCGACGCCGCGGTGGCGCCGCTGCTGGGCGTGGAGGTGGGCGCCGCGCTGCTCTGGGTGCGCCGGCAGGTGTTCGACCCGTCCGGCCGGGTGATCGAGGCGCTGGAGGCGCTGTACCGGCCGGAGATGTACGCCTACCAGATCGGCCTGGTGCGCGACGGCGCGATGTGGAACCCGCAGCGGGCGGAAGCGGCGGGCCAGGGCGCGGCGGGCCAGGGCGCGGCGGGTCAGGGTGTCGGCGGGTAGAGCGCCATCGCCGCCGTCCGCAGCGCCGCCCGCGCGGCATCGTGCAGATAGACCATGTGCCCGCCCGGCAGCAGCAGCAGGCGCAGCCGGCCGGTGCCGGCCGGCCCGGTGACGCTGGGCGGGATCTGCGCCAGTTCCAGCTTGGTGCGGAAATACGGGGTCACCAGGTCGAACAGGCCGTGCACCACCAGCACATGCAGCCGCGGGTCCAGCGCCAGCGCGGTGCGCAGCGCGTCCAGCGATTCCGGGGCGCTGCGCTGGCGGCCCCAGTTCCATTGCCGGAACGCCGCCTCGTTGGCCAGCATGTAGCGGGCATCCGGCTGCCAGCCCAGCCGGTGGTAAAGCTCCAGCATCGCCGAGGTCAGCGGCGCGGCCAGCCCGCCGGTCACAGGGTCGGGGGTGTCGCCCTGCGGGTCCGAGGGGTCGGGGTTGGCCAGCGTGAGCGTGCCGTCGTACGGGCTGCCGACCCGCGTGCCGGTGGGGTCGGTGGCATGCAGGAAGGTGTCCATCGAGATGCGGCCGAAATGGCGGCGGACCAGCGCGGGGTCCAGCCCGGCGAGGGCGGCGACGGCGGCGCTGCGGCGGGTCACCGCCTCGGCGTCGCCGTCGCCGCGCAGCAGGTCGCGCAGGTAGTCGCCGGCGGCATAGGTCTCCGCCTCGGCCAGGTCGGCCGGCGCCACCGGGCCATGCGCGGCCCGCGCCACCGCGGCCAGCGTGGGCAGCAGCGTGGCCGCCGCCAGCGGGTCGAAGGCCTGGCTGCGGCCGCCGAAATCCAGCACCGGGGAGATCAGCACCAGCCCGGCCACCCCGATGCCCTGCGAACGGGCCAGCTCGCGCACCAGCCGCGGCCCCCGGAAGCCGCCATAGCTCTCGCCAACGATGAATTTCGGGGCCGCCATGCGGTCGTTGCGCAGCAGCCAGCGCCGGATGGCGGCACCCAGACTGTCGATGTCGCCCTCTACCGACCACAACTGCCGCCCCGCCTCGCCGCTGGCCAGCACGCGGCCATAGCCGGTGCCGGCGGGGTCGAGGAACACCAGGTCGGTGAAGTCCAGCCAGGTGTCGCCGTTCGGCACCACCAGCGGCGGCGTGGACGGGCCGGCGCCGTCCAGCGGCAGGCGCCAGGGGCCCAGCGCGCCTAGATGCAGCCAGGCGGAGGCCGAGCCGGGGCCGCCGTTGAACACGAAGGTCACCGGCCGCCCGGCCGGCGGCGGCTGGCCGGGCTCGCCCGCCAAGGTGTAGGCGACGTAGCCGATATCCGCCTGCGGCGCGCCATGCGGGTCGGACAGACGCAGGCTGCCGGCGGTGGCGGCGAAGCGCAGGGTGCGCGTGCCGCCGCCCGGAATCGGCAGGCTCAGCGTGTGCTGCGTGGTCACGTCGGCCGGCAGCGGCGCGGGCGGGGCGGTGGCGGCTGCCGGGGACGGCGCGGCGTCATCATGCCGGGGCGCCTGCGCCCATGCCGGCCATGCGAGCAGCAGCGCCAGCATCAGCACCATGGTGCGGCCGGCCGTGCGCGGACAGGTCATGGCGATCGCCTCATGATGATGTCGGGGCCGGCTGCTCGGTCGTGGCCAATGCGAGGGCGCGCAGCTCCTCCGGCGTGGTCGGCCGGGCCCCCAATTCACCGAAAAAATACCCCATAAGAGCGCGCAAATTGGCGAGAAAACGCTCCAGATCGGCGCGATTTCGCACATAAGGCGTGTTGCCTGGCGCCAGCGACGGGCTGTGGTAGGTGATGGTGAACACCCGGTGCCCCTGCCGCAGCATGCCCCGCACCAGTCGGCGCTGGGTGGCGAAATCCACCCCCTCGGGCGTCAGCGTCGTCCGTTCCAGCACGCCCAGCCTGGAGGCCAGCCCCGGCAGCCGCAGCCGGCGCGCGTGGCGGGACCGCACGGCCGCGTCCGCCGCGCCGCCCCAGCGTTCCGCCAAGCCGTAGAAGCCCCGCGTCACCGGGATTTCCAGCAGCTCGCCGGGCGTGCCGACCCAGTACGGCCTGGCCGAGCAGGGGCGGAAATCCGGCCCGCCATCGCGGCTCAGATTGGTATGCGGCAGCACGCTGAGGTCGATCCGGTAGCCCAGCGCCCGCAGGATGCCGGCCGTGGCCGGGCCGACGCCGTAGCGCCCGGCCTTGTAGATGGTCGGGCTGGCGTCGAAATTTGCCGCGATCGCCTCGGTCAGGTGGCGGATCTTGGCCCGCTCCAGCGCCGGGGCGAGGTTGCCGGCGTAGGAGGTGGCGGGCGAGACCGGCTCGTCGAAGGGCGGGTTGACCCAGGTGTGCAGGTGCGCGCCGATCTGGCAGTGGCCGGCATCCAGCAGCCCCTTCAGCACCGCCACCGATGAGGGCGTGGTGGCCACCGGGTAGTCGATCACATAGGTGGGGCGCAGCCCGTGCGGCGCGAAGATCTCGTGCGCCAGGGGCTGCGCCGCGATCGAGTCGACGGCCACGCTGGCGCGGTCGAACGGGGCGTTCCAGTCGAACGCTTCCTCGGTATCGACCACCACCATCAGCAGCGGGGTGTCGAGCTGGAACCGGATGGCGGGGGCGGCGGCGGCGATCATGGCGGCGTCCGGCTGGGGGTGGGGCATGGCCTGGCCGGCGCGGACTCGCCCAGCAGGAAGGCCAGCGGAACGGCGTGGCCGGGCCACACCAGCCGCGAACCGTGCGGCGTGGTCACGCGGTAGACCGGGCCGAGGCGGGCGACGGCGACCGGGTGGGCGCCCTCGTAGCCGGCGGCCAGCATGCCGCGGCGCGAGGCCGTGTTGCCGACGTTGCAGTAGATGGCCGGGGCGGCCAGGCCGCGCGCCTGGCAGTGCCGCGCCGCCGCCCGCAGCAGGGCGGGATACAGGCGCCGGCCGCGCGCCGCCGGCAAGGTGAAGAAATCCCACAGGAACGCGCCGCCCGGCGGCACGACCAGGCGCATTCCCCATTCGAACAGCACCGCCGCCGCCCGCTCCGCCGGCGCGGTCAGCCAGCCCCAGGCCAGCGGCCGGCCCGCCGTGTCGCGCGCGCAGACCAGGGCGTGGCCCTGCCGCCACCGCGCGGTGTAGTCCTCGGTCGCGACACCGCGCAGCCCCGCCAGGACGTCGGCCAGCCCGGCCTCCGCCTCGGTCAGCACGGCGCAGGCGCCAGTGCCCGCCGGCGCCAGCGCCGCGGGGCCGGCCGTGAAGAACAGCAGGTTCCGCCGACCGGCCAGCCGCCGCAATGCCCAGTAGGCGGATCGAGCCGGATGCGCCATCGGTTCCCTTGTCGCTCTGCCATCCTTGCGATACCCGTTCGGTCACGGAAAGGCGAGGGCCGCCGCCGCGGCCGGACAGTAAATTGAATTTCCCGTGGCAGTTGTATAAGGAGGAACCATAAGAGGTGCTTCCGTTCGCTGGCGCAGTTCGGCAACGCTCGCCCTGGCTTGAGTGACGCCGTCGCCTTGGTCCATATAGCCGTCCCAGCCACATGCGGAAGAAACGCGCCTCATATGCCATTCGGCTTCGAAATTCGTGACGATCTGAGCACGGAGCAACTGGCCGTGATGTGGTCCGACCTCGAACAGCGGTCGGATGCCTCGTTTTTCCAAAGCTGGCAGTGGATCGGCTGCTGGATCGCGGAGGCGGGGCTGCGGCCGGTCACCCTGGTCGGCCGTGCCGAGGGGCGGGTGGTGCTGCTGGGCGTGCTGGTGCCCACCGACCGGCGCGACGTGCTGCCCTTCGCGATCCACGGGCTGCATCTGCACACCACCGGCGACATCGACCGCGACATCATCACCATCGAGTATAACGGCTTCCTGGCCGATCGCGACTACGCCGGGGCGGCGACGGCGGCGCTGCGCTATCTGCTGACCGGAGTCGCGGTGGGCGCCAGGCGGCGCGACGAGTTGCACCTGAAGGGCATGGCGACCACGCTCGACCTGCCGGGCATCGGCGGCGAGGCGATCTGCACCGAGCTGTCGCGCAAGCCGTCCTGGCGAGTCGATATCGAGGCGGTGCGGGCCGCCGGCACCGGCTATCTCGACAGCCTGAGCGCTAATACCCGCCAGCAGATCCGTCGCGCCATGCGGCTGTATGAAAAACGCGGCCCGCTCACCGCCACGCGCGCGCGCGACCAGGGCGAGGCGCTGGCGTTCCTCGACGAGCTTAAGACGCTGCACCAGCGCTACTGGACGGGGCGGGGCGAGCCGGGGGCGTTCTCCTACCCGTTCTTCGAGCGTTTCCAGCGCCGCATGATCGAGACCGGCCTGGACTCGGGCGCGGTGGAGATCATCCGCGTCGCCGCCGGCGCGCACGTGATCGGCTATGTCTATAATTTCGTCTATCGCGGCACCGCCCTGGCCTACCAGACCGGCATCGCCTACGAGGATGACGCCAAGCTGAAGCCGGGCCTGGTCAGCCATGCGCTGTGCATCGACCTGCACCTGCGCGAGGGCGGGCGGGTCTACGACTTCATGGCCGGGGCCGCGCGCTACAAGGCGAGCCTGGGCAAGCCGGGGCCGGACATGGTGTATTACCTGCTGGAGCGGCCGACCCTGCCGCTGCGGATCGAAAGCGTGCTGCGCACGCTCAAACACCGCCTGTTCGGCGCCCGCCCGGTGCGCGCCGCCACGCCGCAGGTGGCCGAGCCGGACTGAGGCCCCCCGGGGAGCGGCGGCGCGCGGATCGGCGCGGCCGTTCCGGTCGGCCAGACAGAAGGTTCACATGGAGGCGGGGAGAAGCTGGGAGGCGGGGAGAAGCTGGCGGTTCTCCCGTTCTCATTGTTTTAGCGTTTCGTTGCGAACCCGTCTTGTCTGTCCTGCGCCGGGATCACAGCGCCGTTCCCAGCCCGCCATCGGCGAAGATTTCCTGGCCGGTGACGTAGCCGCCGGCCTCGGCCGCCAGGAAGACCGCGATGCCGGCGAGGTCGCGCGGCGTGCCCCAGCGGCGCAGCGGTATGCGCGCGGTGATGCGGGCCACCACCTCGGGGTCGCGCCGCATGGCGGCGGACATCTCCGTCTCGAAATAGCCGCCGGCGATGGTGTTCACGGTGATGCCGTGCTCGCCCAGTTCGGCGGCGAGCGTGCGGGTGATCGCCGCCAGCCCCGCCTTGGCGGCGGCATAGCCGTGGATGGTCGGGCGGCCGCGGCTGGCGGTGAGCGAGCCGGTGAAGATGATCCGCCCGTGCCGCTGCGCCCGCATGATGCCGGCGGCCTGCTGGGCGGCGAAGAAGCAGGCGGTGAGGTTGGTCGCCATCACCCGCTCCCAGTCGGCGGGCTGCCAGTCGGGCAGGGGGCGGGCGCCGTGGATGCCGGCATTGGCCAGCAGGATGTCCAGCCGGCCGTGCCGGGCGGCGACCTCGGCGATGGCGCTCCGGCTCGCCTCGATGTCGGTCACGTCGAAACAGGCGGTGTCGGCGGCCAGGCCGTCGGTGCGCAGCCCGTCGGCGGCGGCCTCCAGCGTCGCCGCATCGCGCCCGGTGAGCACCACGGTCGCGCCGGCCTCCGCCAGGCCGCGCGCCATGCCCAGGCCGAGGCCGCGCGAGGCGCCGGTGACCAGCGCGACGCGGCCGGTGATGTCGAACAGCTTGCTCATTTGATGGTCGCCTCGATGGCGGCGCGCAACTCGGGCGTGATCTCGGGCAGCACGCCGAACCAGGCCTGGAAGGCCGGGCGCGCCTGGTGCAGCAGCATGCCCAGCCCGTTCACCACCGCATTGCCGCGGCCGCGCGCGGCGGCCAGCAGCGGGGTTTCCAGCGGGTTGTAGACGATGTCGCACACCAGCGCCGCCGTCGGCAGCGCGTCCAGCGCCAGGTCCAGCGGCGGCTGGCCGACCATGCCCTGGTTGGTGGTGTTCACCAGCAGCGCCGCGCCGGCCAGCGCCGCGTGCCGGCGTTCCCAGTCCAGCACCGTGACCGGCCCGCCGAATTCGGCGGCGAGCTGCTCGGCGCGGGCGCGGGTGCGGTTGAGCAGGCGGATCTCCGGCGCCCCCTCGTCCAGCAGGCTGACCACAACGCTGCGGGCGCCGCCGCCGGCGCCCAGCACCACCGCCGGGCCGGCATCGCCGCGCCAGCCCGGCTTGCCGTCGCGCAGGTTCTCGATGAAGCCGTAGCCGTCCTTGTTGTAGCCGGACAGGCTGCCGTCCGGCTCCACCACGATCAGGTTGATCGCCCCCATCCGCCGGCCCGCCGGATCCACCCGATCCACCAGCTTCGCCGCCGCCTCCTTGTGCGGCAGGGTGACGTTGCAGCCGGCGAAACCAAGCGCCACCAGCCCGCGCAACGCATCCTCCAGCCGGCCGGGCGCCACCGGCATCGGCACGTAGGCGCCGGGGATGGCGTATTTCTCCAGCCAGTAGCCGTGCAGCTTCGGCGAGCGCGACTGGAACACCGGCCAGCCGATGAGGCCGGCTGCCCGGAACTGGCCCGCCTTGAACTCGCCCGCCTTCAACTCGGTTGTCATGTCGCCCCTATTGCTTGCCGAGCGGCGGCAGGACCTCGGTGATCACCTGCTTGCCGTCCTTCACTTCCACCAGGTAGCTCTCGCGGTTCAGGTCGCCCTTGTCGTCGTAGGTGACATCCATCAGCACGCCCGGATAGTCCTTGGCCAGCAGGGTGGCGCCGTGCAGCGCCTTGGCGAAGGCCTTGCGGTCGAACTTGCCGATCCGCTCGGTGATCGCCTTCACGATGTAGACGGCGGTATAGCCCTTGATGCCGTTATGGTCGCTGTTCATGCCGTAGGCGGCCTTGAACTTGCGGCCGAATTCCTGGACCAGCGGATTGGGCGCGTCCACGCTGAGGCCGACATGGCCCTTGGCGCCGTTGGCCGCGCCCCCGGCCAGCTCGATCACCCGCTGGCTGGTCAGCACCGTCTCGCCATAGATCGGCTTGGTGTAGCCGAGCTTGCGCAGCGCGATAAGCAGGCGGGCGCTCTCCTCCTCGTTGGTGTAGGCGAACAGCGCGTCGGCGTTGGACTTGGCGGCGTTCACCACGGCGGCGGTGAAGTCCATCTGCCCGGGCTCGGTGGAGATGTCGGCGGCGACCTTGATGCCGCGCTTGCCCAGCTCGCTGATGATGGTGTCGCGTCCGCCTTTGCCGAAATCGTTGGCGACCCAGACGATCGCCACGCTCTTGATGCCGGCCTTGGCCAGGTAGGCGGCCACCTTGGGCATCGCGTTGGCCTGGCTGAACGAGGTGCGGAAGACGTACTGGTTGCCCTGGGTGGTGAGGTTCACCGCCTCGCCGCCCATGATCATCGGGATTTCGGACTCGGCCGCGACCGACATCGCCACGTTCACGTCGCCCGAGAAGATCGGGCCCAGCATCACGTAGGGGTCCTCGTCCGCCGCGCGGGTGGCGACGGCCTTGGCGATCTGCGCCTGGCTCTGGTTGTCCTGATGGGTGATGGCGATCTGCCGGCCGAGGATGCCGCCGGCGGCGTTGATCTCCTTCACCGCGAGGTCCACGCCCTTCTGCCACATGCTGCCGGAGGTGACGCCGGTGCCGGACAGCTCGACATTGTCGATGATCTTGACCGTGTCGGCGGCCATGGCGGGGTATGACAAGGCGGCTGTTACGAGGGCGGCGCCCAGCGTGAGGGCGGTGCGGCGGGTGGTCATGGATGGCTCTCCCTTCGGGCGCTCTATCGGCGCATTCGGTGCAATGGATTGATACAACAGTGCTATTGGTCGCCGCGCAAGTCCTTCGTCGGCGCGTGCCGGCCGAGGAACACCTGGTTGAGGTCCGGGCTGGCCAGCAGCGCCGCCGCCGTGCCGTCCAGCATCAGCCGCCCGCCCTCCAGCAGCAGCACCCGGTCGGCCACCGCCAGCGCGCTGCGCACGTTCTGCTCGACCATCAGCACCGTGGTGCCGGCATCGGCGAGGCGGCGCAGCAGGGCGAACACCGACTTGGCGACGATCGGCGACAGCCCGATCGAGGGCTCGTCGATCAGGATCACCCGCGGGCGCAGCAGCAGGGCGCGGGCGATTTCCAGCTGCTTCTGCTCGCCGCCGGACAGCGCCGCCGCGTGCGCGTGCAGGCGCTCGCGCAGATGCGGGAACTGGTCCAGCACCGCCTCGATCCGCGCCGCCCGCTCGGGTCGCGCCAGGGTGACGGCCCCCAGTTCCAGGTTGTGCAGCAGCGACAGCATCGGGAACAGGTTGCGCCCCTGCGGCACGAAGCAGGCGCCCTGTTGCAGCAGGGCGGCCGGCTCATGCCCGTTGATGACGCGGCCGTGGAAGCGGATCTCGCCGGCGGCGGGGCGCAGCAGGCCGAAGAAGGTTTTCAGCACGGTGGACTTGCCGGCGCCGTTGGGGCCGATCAGCAGGGTGATCTCGCCGGCCCGCGCGTCCAGCGTCAGCCCGTTCAGGATGATCAGGCTGCCGTAGCCCGCGCGCACGTCGCGGAATTCGATGATCGGGTCAGGCGCCAAGATAGGCCTCCAGCACCGCCCGGTCGGCCTGCACCGCCGCCGGCGCGCCCTCGGCCAGGATGCGGCCCTCGGCCATGCAGATCACCCGGCCGCACAGCCGCATGACGAAATCCATGTTGTGCTCGATCACCACGAAGCTGCCGCCATGCGCGCGGTTGAGCCGCAGCAGCAGCTCCATCAGCTCCTCGATCAGCGCCGGGTTCACGCCGGCGCAGGGTTCGTCCAGCAGCACCAGGCGGGGGCCGGCCATGAAGGCCATGGCGATGTCCACCAGCTTCTGCTGGCCGTACGACAGGCCGCCGGCGCGCAGCGCGGCCACCGGGCCGAGGCGGAACAGCGCGATGATCTCCTCCGCCCGCGCGCCCAGCCCGGCATCGGGGGCGGCGAACAGCCGGCCGGCGCGGCCGCCGCGGAATTCCTGCCCGGCGGCGATCAGGTTGTCGCGCACCGACAGGCCGCCGAACACCTGCAGACTCTGGAAGGTGCGCCCGATGCCGCGCCGGGCCAGCAGCAGCGGCGACAGGCCGGTGATGTCCCGCTCCTCGAAGATCACCTGCCCGGCGGTGGGGCGCACCTGGCCCAGGATGGCGTTGAACAGCGTGGTCTTGCCGCTGCCGTTGGGGCCGATCACGCCCAGGATCTCGCCCGGCTGCACCGCGAAGCTCACCCCGTCCACCGCGCGGATGGCGCCGTAGTGGCGGGCCATCTCGCGCACGTCCAGCAGCGCGGTCATGCGCGGCCCCGCACCCGGTCGGGCAGCGAGAGCAGGCCGCCGGGCAGCCAGACCATCATGGCGACGATGGCGAAGCCGAAGATGGCCAGGTACCAGTCCTGGGCGAAGCGCAGCCACTCGGGCAGCAGCACCACCACCACCGCGCCGAGCGCCGGGCCGAAGAACCGCCCGGCGCCGCCGGCGATGACCATCAGCAGCATCGACAGCGAGATCGACACGCCGAACGGCGCCGGGTCGATGAAGCCCACGAGGCAGGCGAAGAACACCCCGGCCACCCCGGCATAGGCGGCGCCGATGGCGAAGGCCATCAGCGTGTAGAACGTAGTGTCGATGCCCACGCTTTCGGCGCGGATCGGGTTGTCGCGCAGCGCCGCGAAGGCGCGGCCCCAGGGCGAGCGCAGCAGCCAGGCCATCAGGGCGGCCATCGCCAGCATGGCCGCCAGCAGCAGGTGGTAGAAATCCACCCGGTTGGCGAAGCGCCAGCCCAGGATCATCGGGCGGGGGATGTTGTTCAGCCCGAAGGTGCCGCCGGTCAGCCACTGCTCGTTGCGCGCCACCAGGAACACCAGCATGTTGAAGCCGAGCGTGGCGAAGGCCAGGTAATGGTGCTGCACCCGCAGCGCCGGGAAGCCCAGCAGCAGGCCGACCACGAAGCACAGCAGCGCCGAGGCGGGCAGCACCGCCAGAAAAGGCACCCCCGCCTGCAACAGGATCGCGGCGCTGTAGGCGCCGATGCCCAGGAACCCGGCCTGCCCCAGCGAGATCTGCCCGGCATAGCCCACCGTCAGGTTCAGCCCCATGCCGGCGATGACATACACGCACCACAGCGACAGCAGGTACACGCCGTAGCCTTTCAGCCCGGCCGGCAGCGCTACCAGCGCCGCCACGCCGGCGGCCAGCGCGAGCCAGCGCGTCATACCCGCCGCTCCTCGACGGTGCCCAGCAGCCCCTGCGGGCGGAAGATGATCACCACCAGGAACAGCAGCAGCGCCACCCCCTCCTTGTAGCCGGAGGAGATGTAGGCGCCGACCAGATTCTCCAGCACGCCCACGATCACCCCGCCCAGCAGCGCGCCGCGGCTGTTGTTGAAGCCGCCGATGATCGCCGCGTAGAACGCCTTCATCCCCAGCGTCTCGCCCATGTCGAACTTGGCGAGATAGACCGGGGTGATCAGCAGGGCCGCCAGCGTGGCCAGCAGCGCGTTGGCCAGGAAGGCGTACAGCACCATGCGCTGCACGTTGATGCCCAGCACCCGCGCGGCATCGCGGTTCTGCGCCACCGCCTGCATCGCCCGCCCGGTCAGCGTGCGCGACAGGAACGCCTGCAACGCCGCCACCACCGCGCAGGCCAGCAGCACCGTGCCGATATCGGCCGCCGAGACGCGCAGGCCGCCGATGTTCCACAGCGTGTCGGAAAAGACGGAGGGGAAGGTGAACACCTCGGCGCTGGCCACCCCCCGCACCGCCTGCTTCACCCCGATCGACAGGCCGAGCGTGGCGATCACCAGCGGCACCACGCCGTGGCGGATCAGCGGGTCCACCACCACGCGCTTGAACCCCGCCCCCAGCACCGCCATCGCCAGCGCGCAGGTGGCCAGGAAGGCCAGCGGCAACGGCAGGCCGGCGACGTTGAGCAGGAACAGCATGGCGAAGGCGGGCAGCATCACCATTTCGCCAAGCGCGAAATTGATCGTGCCGGAGGCCTGCCACAGCAACGTGAAGCCGAGCGCGGCCAATGCGTAGCAGCCGCCGGTGGCGGTGCCGGCGACGATAAGCTGCAGCAGATCGGTCACGCGTGGCGGGCCATTCTTATGGGCTTTCCTGGACGGCGGCCCCTATACGGAGGAAGCCAGAGCGGGTCAAATACCGTCCACGCGCAAATGGCCATGCAAATGGGCGCTTGCGGAAACGACCAGCCGGGGCGGTGATGATACGCGCGCGGGAGCGGGTTCGCCCGGTCGCGCCGATACGCCGGCGGTGCGCGTCGCCGCCTCGTAAATCCTGCTGGTGGAATGACATCCGAAATATTTATTTCGAAAATAAATCGTTCCGAGATTGTTGACAATGCACTTGGGATGGTAAATGCTCATGTCAAGACGATCATATAGAACTCGTTCGCATGAGGACTTGCGAAAATACGTTCGGAAGTGCTGGTCGGCAATGCCGTCTGTTCCATGTGCAAAAATACCCGATCTCGAAAATGGTGTGATCGCGTGTTTTAAGGAACTACAAATCAGATCTGGAACAATGAGGAGGATAAAATGGCGTGGGCCCGGAAAATTGCTCTCTCATTTCTTCTTGTGACGGTTCATCATGCGGCACTTGCGGACTCGAAGGCGATCAACGACCTGACCAAGAAGGGCGGCATACTGGATACGGCCGACCAGAAGGGCAAAAGCTACGTGGATCGCCTCACTGACCCGAACAACATGGAAGACCCGAACGCCATCGCCCAGGAGCGGGCTAAGGATTTCGCCAAGGCCGCCGCCGCGGCGGCAAAGGCCGCCACCAACGTTCCTGGAACCAGCCTAAAAGGCACCCGCCCAGGCATTTTCAGTACGATCTGGTTTGCGATCAAGTCGTTCTTCGGCGTCGCCAGCGGCACCAGCGGCACCACCCCGACCAACAAGCCGACCGGGTACAACCATGGCATCGACATCGCCGACGCCGCGGTGGTCGCATACCAAGGTAATCCGATCACCATCGGCGACGCGATCAATGTGCCATACCAGTTCACCTCGTTCCACGACGCATTCGGCGGCACCACGGCGATGCTGTACGACTTCGCCCTTTCCGTTACCTCGGATCTCACCGACATCGCTGGAGGCCCGTTCCTCGCCGACGGCTCCGGCATGGTCACATCCGCGCCGTTGCTGGACCTGACACCGGAATTCGGCTCCGCCATCCCGCAATACCAGTTGATCTCGGTCTCCGACGTGCCCCTGGCGCCAAGAGGAACCTATACGGTCCATGTCCAGGGCTGGGCTGCGGTCGATATCCCCGAACCATCCGGGCTGATGCTGGCCCTGTCGGGGCTGGGGATGCTGGCCGTTGCCCGCGCGCGTCGGCCGGTGAAGCGGATGGAAGGTTCCGGCTCACGAAGCTGCAACCGATTCAGTTGAGCTGCGTAACAGGTTCCGAACTTGTCGCGGATTGCCGGCCGCAACTGCATGCGGCGAGGATGAACTCGCACATCATGGTGTGGTGTTCCGCGGGCTGGTTCGGCGGGTCCTGCGGTTGGGGCGCCACTCCGCGCGCCTGAACGCAATCCGCCTGGCCAGCCCGGCCAGCAGCATGGTGCCGACGTCGGGCGTATCCAGCCGGGTCGGCGCCGGAAACAGAGACGCATGCGGCATGCTTCCATCCGCAGCGCCTCGGCCGATATCATATCCAGCGGCGCGCGGTTCCTGTTGCCCATCAGTGGAGCCGCCCACCGCGATGCGCATGCTGTCTCCCCCCGGCATTGCTGATAGGCTGCCTCGCACGTCCCTTCGTATGCAACGCAGTCCTGCATGCCCGGCTTCCATGGCGTGTTTCCCTACCTGGTCTCGCCGGTCGATGCGCGGGGCCGCGTCAGGCGCGAGGTGCTGGCGGCCCTGGTGGAGCGGCTGATCGAGGCCGGAGTGCACGGGCTGACGCCGTTCGGCAGCACCGGGGAGTTCGCCTACCTTTCGCTCGACCAGCGGCTGGAGGTGGTGCGCTCGGTGGTCGCCGCCGCGCGCGGCCGGGTGCCGGTGGTGGCCGGCGTCGCCTCCACCAGCACCGCCGATGCGGCCGAACAGGCGCGGCGCATGGCCGACCTGGGGGCCGACGGCGTCCTGGCCATCATGGAGGCGTATTTCCCGGTGCCGTCGCCGGCGCCGTGACGCTGCCGATGGTGCTCTACACCAACCCGCAATTCCAGCGCTCCGACCTGTCGCTGCCGGTGATCGGCCGGCTCTCGGAGGTGGCGAATATCGGCTACATCAAGGACGCCTCCACCAATACCGGCCGGCTGCTGTCGATCCTGAACGACACGCGGGGGCGGCTGCAGGTGTTCGCCGCCTCCGCGCATATCCCGGTCTGCGTGATGATGATCGGCGGCGTCGGCTGGATGGCGGGTCCGGCCTGCATCGTGCCGGAGCAGAGCGTGCGGCTGTACAACCTGGCCCGGGCCGCCAGATGGGACGAGGCGATGGCGTTGCAGCGCAGCCTGTGGCGGGTCAACGAGGTGTTCGCCCGCCACGCCCTGGCCGCCTGCATCAAGGGCGCGTTGCAGATGCAGGGCTTTGACGTGGGCGACCCGATCGCGCCGCAGGCCCCGCTCAGCGAAGCGGGCCGCCAGGAGGTGCGCGCGGTGCTGGAGAGCGTCGGCGCGCTTTGGGCATCCGCCTCGCAGGGGTATGCCGCCGCGACGCCTTGCGATAATTGCCGGGTCTCCAAGCTCGCACGAAAGCCCCGATGTTCGACCTGATCTGCCTCGGCCACGCCGCCCTCGACCGCGTCTACAGCATCGCCGCCTTCCCGCCGGAGCCGACCAAGCTGCGCGCCACCCAGGCGATGGAGGTGGGCGGCGGCATGGCGGCCACCGCGGCGGTGGCGGCGGCGCGGCTGGGCGGACGTGTGGCGTTCTGGGGCAGGGTGGGGGACGACGCGGCCGGGGCGGCGGTGCGCGACGGGCTGGTGGCCGAGGGGATCGACGTACGGGGACTGCGCACCTGCCAGGGCGCGGTCACCTCCACCTCCGCGGTGATCGTCGATGCCGCCGGCGAACGGATGATCGTCACCCATCTCGGCGAGGGGCTGGACGACGATCCGGCCGGGCTGCCATGGCCGATGCTGGCGCAGGCGCGCGCGGTGCTGGTGGATGTGCGCTGGCCGGCCGGGTCGTTGGCGCTGTTGCGGGCCGCGCGTGCCGCCGGGGTGCCAGGCGTGCTGGACGTGGAGATGATGGCCGGCGCCGCGCTGGCGGAACTGCTGGATGCTACGGACCACGCCGTGTTCTCCCGCCCCGGCCTGGCCGAGTTCGCGCCCGGGCTGCCCGAGCCGGACGGCCTGGCCAAGGCCCGCGCCGCAGGTGCGGCCGTGCCGGGGGTGACGCAGGGCGAGCACGGCTATCTGTGGCTGGACCCGGCCGGCAGGGCGCGACGGCAGCCCGCCTTCGCGGTGCGGGCGGTGGACACCACCGGCGCCGGCGACGCCTTCCACGGCGCCTATGCGCTGGGGGTTGCGCGCGGGCTGGAGGTGGCGGACTGCGCCCGGCAAGGGGCCGGTGCGGCGGCGCTGAAATGCACCCGGCCGGGCACCCGCGCCGGCCTGCCGGACGGGGCCGCGCTGTCGGCCTTCCTCGCCGAGCGCGCGGCCGCCGTGTAACGCCGCGCCGCGTCGCCGGTCTGCCGGATACCCCCATCGCAGGAGATCCGCATGACCCGCAAACCCGCCATCGCCGGACGCCCCACGCTGACCCGGCGGCGCATCGGCGCGCTGCTGCCCACGCTTCTGCTGGCCGGCCGCCCGGCCGCCGCGCAGGCTCCGGCGCGGCCGATCGTGCTGGAGCTGTTCACCTCGCAAGGCTGCTCCTCCTGCCCGCCCGCCGACGCCCTGCTGCACCGCCTGGCGCGGAACGACGCCACGCTGCTGCCGCTGGCCTTCCATGTGACCTACTGGGACTACCTGGGCTGGCGCGACCCGTATTCGCTGGACGAGGCGACGGCCCGCCAGCGCGCCTATGCCCGCGTCACCGCCTCCGGCTCGGTCTACACGCCGCAACTCATCGTTGACGGACGGCATGAGGTGGTCGGCTCCGACCAGCTCGGGGTTGCCCGCGCGATCCGCGACGCCGCCGCCGAGATGGTGGCGCCGCCGGCGCTGCGCATTGCCCGTGCCGGCGGCACGGTGACGGTGGAGGTCGGCGCCGCCGCCGGCATGCCGCCCGGCCAGGTGCTGCTGATCGGCTACGACCGCGAGCACCGCACGCCTGTCGGGCGCGGCGAGAACGGCGGCAAGACGTTGCTTGAGGCGAACGTCGTCCGTTCGATGGTGCCGCTGGGCTCCTGGCGCGGCGGCGCGCTGCGGGTGCCGCACGCGCTGCCGGCGGGCGAGCGGCTGGCCGTGCTGGTCCAGGCCGCCGACGGCCACCTGCTGGCCGCCGCGACCGAGCCGGACGCGGCCACGTGACCACGGCCGCATGACCGCCGGCGCGGTTCGGCGGTGCCGGCCGGGAAAGCGGAAGTGTTTGCTTGAAACGCTGCGGAACTCGCCTTAACCTTCGAGTCGAAGGGTCACAGCAAGTGACCAGATTATAATATGTTTCGCTCGTGTTGCGCCGCGGGCGGGCATAATAAATGGGGGGAGGCTCTTGGTAGTCCAGGATCTGGAAGTGTCGCCGTATCTTCGTTGCAATATCAGCATGATGTGCGTGGCCTGATGCCGGCTGCGTCCGGCGGCGCCGATGGCTCAGCGCTGATGCGCGTCGCCGATGTGGAAATGCATTTCGGCGGCATCGTGGCCCTTGCCGGCGTGTCGTTCGAGGTCGGGCGACGGCAGATTTGCGGGCTGATCGGGCCGAACGGCTCCGGCAAGACCACGATGTTCAACTGCATCAGCGGCTTCTACCGCCACTCGCGCGGCGACATCGTGTTCGATGGCACGTCGCTCACCGGCATGGCCCGCCACCGGATGATCGACCTGGGCATCGGCCGCACCTTTCAGAACGTGGCGCTGTTCCGCAGCATGACGGTGCGCGACAACATGCTGGTGGGCGCGCACCATCTCGGGCGCACCGGCTTCATCGCCAACGCGCTGCGGCTCGGCCGCGCCACCGCCGAGGAGGCGGCCGCGCGCAGGCGGGGCGCCGAGATCCTGGCGCTGCTTGAACTGGAGGAGGTGGCCGACGAGGTCGTCTCGGCGCTGCCCTTCGGCACCCGCAAGCGCGTGGAACTGGCCCGCGCGCTGATCTCCGAGCCCAAACTGCTGCTGCTCGACGAGCCGGCCGGCGGGCTGACCCATGGCGAGGTGGACGAACTCGGCGCGCTGATCCTGAAGCTGCGGCAGAGCTTCGACATGAGCATCCTGCTGGTCGAGCACCACATGAGCCTGGTGATGAGCGTGTCCGACAAGGTCGTGGCGCTGGAATTCGGCCGCAAGATCGCCGACGGCACGCCCGACGAGGTGCGCAACGAGCCCGAAGTCATCCGCGCCTATCTGGGGGAGGGTGACGATGAGCACGCCTGAAGGGGCCGCCGCGCCAGGCGGCGTGCTGCTGGATGTCCGCGGCCTGCATGCCGGCTACGGCGAGATCAAGGTACTGCACGGGCTGGACTTCATGGTCAGCGCCGGCGGCGTGACCACGCTGCTGGGCGCCAACGGCGCCGGCAAGACCACCACGCTGCGGGCGATCAGCGGCATGATCCGCACCTCCGGAGACATCGTGCTGGCCGGCGCCCCGATCGGCGGCAAGGCGACCGAGGCGATCGCGGCGCTGGGGGTGGCGCATGTGCCGGACGGGCGCGGCACCTTCATGGAACTCACCGTGGAGGAGAACCTCCGCCTCGGCGCCTACACGCGGCGGGACAATCCGGCCGCCGACATGGAGAAGATGTTCACCTACTTCCCCAAGCTGCGCCAGCGCTTCCGCCAGCAGGCCGGCACGCTGTCGGGCGGCGAGCAGCAGATGCTGGCGATCGCGCGCGCGTTGATGCTGCGCCCGCGGCTGCTGCTGCTGGACGAGCCGTCCTTCGGCCTGGCGCCGCTGATCGTGCGCGAGATCTTCGAGATCATGCGCACCGTCATCGCGCAGGAGGGCACCTCGATCCTGGTGGTCGAGCAGAACGCTGCCCTGGCGCTGGCCATCGCCGACCGTGCCTACCTGCTGGAGACCGGGCGGATCGTGATGTCCGGCCCGGCCACGGAAATCCGCAAGGACGAGGCCGTCCGCCGGTCTTATCTCGGCTATTAAGGGGGAGGGCGGGGCATGGACGGCCTGCTGCACCAGGTATTCTCGGGCCTCGCCACCGGCGGCATCTACGCCTCGGTGGCGTTGGCGCTGGTCATGATCTACCAGGCGACCCACCACATCAATTTCGCCCAGGGCGAGATGGCGATGTTCTCCACCTACATCGCGCTCGCGCTGATCAACGCCGGCCTGCCCTACTGGGTTGCCTTCGCGGCGACGCTGGTGTTCTCCTTCGCCATGGGCGCGATCATCCAGCGCGTTCTGCTGCAGCCGCTGGCCAATGCGCCGGTGCTGGCGCTGGTCGGCGTGTTCATCGGCATGATGCTGATATTCAACAATACCGCCGGCTGGATCTTTAGCTACACGCTGAAGCCCTTCCCCAGCCCGTTCGGCGAGGGCGGGCCGATGGTGGGGGGCATGCTGTCGCCGCACGAACTCGGCTCCACCTGCGTGACGCTGGGGGTGCTGCTGTCGGTCTGGGCATTCTTCCGCTTCACCCGGCTGGGGCTGGCGATGCGGGCGGCGGCCTACAACCCGGTGTCCAGCCAGCTGGTCGGCATCCCGGTGGCGCGGATGCTGGCGCTGGGCTGGGGGCTGGCGGCGGCGATCGGCGCCATCGCCGGCATGATGGTGGCGCCGGTGGTGTTTCTCGACCCCAACATGATGGCGGGCGTGCTGCTCTACGCCTTCGCGGGCGCCCTGCTCGGCGGCATCACCAACCCGCTGGGGGCGGTGATCGGCGGCTTCCTGGTCGGCGTCATCGAGAATATCGGCGGCGCCTACATCGTCGGCACCGGGCTGAAGCTGTCGCTGGCACTGGTTATCATCGTGGCGGTGCTGGTGCTCAAGCCGTCCGGGCTGTTCGGCAAAACACTGGCGAGCAGGGTGTAGGCCAATGCGGATCATGTCCTCCCGGCTCGTCCTCGTGCTGCTGGTGCTGGCGATGGCGGTGGTGCCGTTGTTCGTCTCCAGCGGCTACCAGCTTTTCCAGTTCACCATGGTGGTGGCCTATGCGCTGGCGGTGCTGGGGGTGAACCTCGTCACCGGCTATAATGGCCAGATATCGCTCGGCCACGGCGCCTTCTACGCCATCGGCGCCTATGTGACGGCGATCATGATGGACCATTGGGACCTGCCGTACTGGTCCACCCTGCCGGTGGCCGCGGTGATCTGTGCCGGCGTCGGCTTCCTGCTCGGCCTGCCGGCGTTGCGCCTGGGCGGGCTGTACCTCGCGCTGACCACGCTTGCCCTGGCTGCCGCGGTGCCGCAATTGCTGAAATACGACCTGTTCGAGGGCTGGACCGGCGGCGTGCAGGGCATCAGCATCATCAAGCCCGACGCACCCTTCGGCCTGCCGCTCAATGCCGACCAGTGGCTTTACCTGTTCAGTTTCGCGGTTGCCGTGGTGCTGTTCATCTCCGCCTGGAACCTGGTGAACGGGCGGATCGGCCGGGCCCTGAAGGCGATCCGCGACCAGCCGCTGGCCGCCGAGGCGATGGGCATCGACCTGGCCCAGCTCAAGACCCGCACCTTCGCCGCCAGCGCGATGTATACCGGCATCGCCGGCTCCATCGCGGCCATCGCGGTGCAGTTCGTCTCGCCGGACAGCTTCGCCTCCGCGCTGTCGATCACCCTGTTCGTCGGCATGGTGGTGGGCGGTGCCGCCTCGATCTCGGGCGCGGTGTTCGGCGCGCTGTTCATCCAGTTCATCCCCAATATCGCCGACCAGGTCTCCAAGGCGGCGCCCGGAGCGGTCTACGGCCTCATCCTCATCGTCTTCATGTTCGTGGCGCCCGGCGGCATCGCCAGCCTGGTGCGCAAATGGTGGCCGGCCGGTGGAAGCCGGGCACGGTCGACCTAGATTCATGGCAGCGCGGTCGTCACGTCAGGGGGGATGATGGGGGAGTTCGCCGGCAAGCGGGTGGTCATCACGGGTGGGGCCGGCGGCATCGGCATGGAGGCCGCGCGCGCCTTCCTGGCGCAGGATGCCTCGCTGCTGCTGATCGATGCCAATGCCGATCGGCTGCACGATGCCGTCGTCCGGCTGGGTGGCGGGGCGCAGGTCGCCACCTGGCATTCGTCGATCGCCACCCCGGCCGCCTGCGCCGAGGCGCTGGCGCAGGGCGGCGGCACCCCAGGGAACGGCAAGCTGCACGCGCTGGTCCACCTGGCTGGCGTGTTCGAACCCGATCCGCTCGACCCTGCCGAGCATGACGTGTGGGACCGGGCGATCGCCGCCAACCTCACCAATGCCTATGACATGGCCATCGCCTTCCTGCCGCATGTCGACCGCGCCGCCGCGGTGCGCGGCCAGCCGGCGCGCATCGTGCTGGCCAGTTCCATCGCCTATCGCCGTGGCGGCATCGGCCGTGCCGCCTATTCCGCGGCCAAGGGCGGCATCGTCGGGCTGACCCGCGCCCTGTCGCGCGAACTGGCGCCGCAGGTGCTGGTCAACGCCGTGGCCCCTGGCATCATCCGCACCGGCATGACCACCGGCGTGATCGCCGAGCGCGGCGAGGCCCTGCTGTCGCAGATCCCGCTCGGCCGCTACGGCGAGGCGGCGGAGGTGGCTGGCGTGCTCTGCTTCCTGTGCGGCCCGGCCTCGTCCTACATCACCGGCCAGACCCTCACCATCGATGGCGGGATGACGAATGCCTGACCGGATATCCTGCCTGATACCTAGCCTGGGCGGCCCGCCGCGAGGCGGCGCCGTCGCCTGATCGACCACCAACGAGACAAAAAAGGGGAGACACCATGAAAAGACGTACATTCCTGGCCGCCGCGGGCGGTGTGGCCGCCGCCGGCGCAGGGCTGGCGAGGCCGGCGCTGGCCACCACGGTCGGCGTCACCGCCACCGAGCTCAAGATCGGCAACACCATGCCGTACAGCGGCAACGCCTCGTCCTACGGCGTGATCGGCCATGGCGACGCCGCCTACTGGAAGATGGTCAACGACATGGGCGGCGTCGGCGGCCGCAAGATCAACTTCATCTCGTACGACGACGCCTACAGCCCGCCCAAGGCGGTGGAGATGGTGCGCAAGCTGGTGGAGGAGGACAAGGTCGCCCTGCTGTTCCATCCGCTGGGCACGCCCACCAACACCGCCATCCAGAAATACTGCAACGCCAAGAAGTGCCCGCAGCTTTTCGTGTCCACGGGCGCAGACAAATGGGGCGACTACAAGCACTTCCCCTGGACCATCGGCTGGCAGCCCAGCTACCAGGTGGAGGCGCGCATCTACGCCGCCTACATCAAGAAGAACTTCCCCAACGGCAAGGTCGCGCTGATCTACCAGAACGACGATTTCGGCAAGGACTACCTGATCGGCCTCAAGGATGGTCTCGGCGCCGATTTCAGCAAATTCGTCATTAAGGTCGTCACCTACGAATCGACCGACGCCACCGTGGACAGCCAGGTGGTCACCATGAAGGATTCCGGCGCCGACGTGCTGGTTACCGCCGCGATCCCCAAATTCGCCGCCCAGGTGATCCGCAAGGTCTATGACATCGGCTGGAAGCCGGCCCATTTCATGACCAACGTCTCCTCCTCGGTCGGCGCCACCATCACCCCGGCCGGGCCCGAGAAGGCGGTGGGCATGATCACCTCGCAATACCTGAAGGACCCCACCGACCCCGAGTGGGACAAGGACCCGGGCATGAATGAGTGGCGCGCCTTCATGAAGAAATACATCCCCAACGGCGACCTTACCGACGGCGGGTATGTCGCCTCCTACGGCGCCTGCACCACCATGCACCAGGTGCTCAAGCAGTGCGGGACCGATTTCTCGCGCGAGAACATCATGAAGCAGGTGGCCAATCTCAAGAACGAGACGGTGCCGGTGCTGCTGCCGGGCATCACCGTCAACACCAGCCCGACCAACTTCCACCCGATCCGGCAGATGCAGCTCGCCCGCTGGGCCGGCAAGACCTACCAGCGTTTCGGCGACGTCATCCAGGGCTGATGCCCGGAGGCGCGGGGGCGGGCCAGCCGGCCCGCCCCCGTCTCACGCCGCGCTGTAGCCGCCATCCACCGTATAGGCCGAGCCGGTGACGAAGCTGGCACGGTCCGAACTCAGCCACACCACCGCCTCGGCGATCTCCTCCGGCTGGCCCAGGCGGTGGGCCGGCACCTTGCCGAGCAACTCGTCGCCGCGCCGCTGCACCGTCTCGGTGGTCATCGGCGTTTGGATATAGCCGGGGCACACCGCGTTCACCCGGATGCGGTCCTGCGCGTATTCCAAAGCGGCGGACTTGGTCAGCCCGATCACCCCATGCTTGCTGGCCACATAGGCGCCGGACATCGGCAGCCCGACCAGCCCGGCGATCGAGGCGGTGTTGACGATCGCCCCGCCATTCTGGCGCTGCATCTGCGGGATCTGGTGCTTCATGCACAGGAACACCCCGGTCAGATTGACCGCCAGCACCGCGGCCCAGGAACTCTCGGCCAGCTCATGCGTCCGCTGCCCGGTTGGCCCGGCCTGAAACGGCGCGATGCCGGCGTTGTTGAAGGCGCAGTCCAGCCTGCCGAAGGCGATCAGCGTGCGCGCCACCATCGCCGCCACGTCGTCCTCTCGCGTCACGTCCGCCGCGATGGCGATCGCCTGGCCGCCGATCGCGTTGATCATCGCCACCGTCGCCTGCGCCGCCGCCTCGCTGCGGTCGGCCACCGCCACCAGCGCCCCCTCGCGCGCATAGGCCAGCGCCGTCGCCCGCCCGATGCCGGACGCGCCCCCGGTCACCAGCGCCGCCTTGCCATCGAGCAATCCGGTCATGATTTCCCCCTTCTGAGCCCGGGTGCTACCCTATGGCGACGAAACGGGGATGGAAATGGCCGGAATCCGCATCAAAAGCATCGTGTACCCAACCAAATCGGTGGCCGCCGCGACGCGGTTCTATGGCGAGGTGCTGGGCCTGCCGGTGCAGTTCCAGGATGGCGACAACTGGGCGCAGTTCCGGCCCGATGGCGGCACCCTCGCCTTGGCCGGGCCGCGCGAGCAGCCGCCCGAGGCGGCCGGCCCGGTGGTGACGCTGGAAGTCGCCGATCTCGACGCGCTGCGCCCGCGCCTGGCCGGGGCCGGCGTGCGGGTGGTCGCGGAGCGCGACATGGGCAGCCATGGCCGCACGCTGACCATCGCCGACCCGGACGGCAATCTGGTCCACCTGTTCCAGAGGGCGGCTGGTTAGAGCGCGATGACCGCAGGTGGAATCGCCGGAGGTCTAAATCGCGCGACAAAGCAAAGAGCCAGAGTGCGATGGCCGCTTCCTTCAGCGGTCATCGCGTTCTAGGGCGCGTCCTCGCGGATCATGGCGGCACCCTTCTCGGCGATCATGATGGTCGGCGCGTTGGTGTTGCCGGTGGTCAGCGTCGGCATCACCGAGGCGTCGACCACCCGCAGCCCGCCGACGCCGCGCACCCGTAGCCGGGAGTCCACCACGCTGGCCGGGTCCTCGCCCATCCGGCAGGTGCCCACCGGGTGGAAAATCGTGGTGCCGTAGCCGCGCATATACGCCAGCAGCTCCGCCGAGGAGGTCACCTCCGGCCCGGGCACCAGCTCCTGCACGCTGTGCCGCGCCAGGGCGGGGGCGGCGAAGATGGCGCGGGTGAAGGCGATGCCGGCCTCCATCACCCGCTGGTCGCCGGGCGCGGCGAGGTAGTTGGGCTGGATCAGCGGCTTCTCCGCCGGGTCGGCCGATTGCGCCATGATGGTGCCGCGGCTGTCCGGCCGCACCGGGCAGACCGCCACCGTCATCCCGGCCACCCGCTCCAGCGCGCCGAACTTCAGCGGGTCGTAGCTGGCCGGCGTGAACAGCAATTGCAGGTCCGGGCTCGCCAGCCCCTCGCGCGAGCGGCAGAACACCTGCGCGCTGGTCACCCCGAAGGTCAGCGCGCCCTGCCCGCGCAGGGCGAACCGAGCCACCTCGCCGGCCAGCCGCACGCCATGCGCCAACTGGTTGATCGAGATCGCATCGCGCACCCGGTGCGCCACCCGCGCCACGTAATGGTCCTGCAGGTTGGCGCCCACGCCGGCGGCATCGTGCACCACCTCCACCCCGATCCGACGCAGATGCGCCGCCGGGCCGATGCCCGAGATCTGCAGCAATTGCGGCGAGTTCACCGCGCCGCCGCACAGGATCACTTCCCGCGAGGCGCGCAGGCTGCGTTCCTGCCCGTCCTGGCGGAACGCCACCCCCACGCAGCGCCGCCCCTCGAACAGCAGCCTTGTAGCCAGTGCGCCGGTCTCCACGCGCAGGTTGGGCCGGCCCTTCGCGGCGGCCAGGAAGGTGCGCGCGGTGGAGCCGCGGAAGCGGCCGTTGCGGGTCATCTGGGAATAGCCGACGCCCTCCTGCTCGGCGCCGTTCAGGTCGCGGCGGAACGGGTGGCCGGCCTGCTGCGCGGCCTCCACGAAGCGGTCGGTCAGCGGCAGGATGGTGCGGTAATCCTCCACCTTCAGCACACCGCCCTTGCCGCGATAGGCCGGGTCGCCCGGCGCGTAGTGCTCGGACTGGCGGAAATACGGCAGCACGTCGTCATAGCTCCAGCCGCGGCAGCCCATCTGCGCCCAGCCGTCGAAATCCGCCGGATTGCCACGCACATATAGCATGCCGTTGATCGAACTGGAGCCGCCGAGCACCCGCCCGCGCGGCCAGTGGATCGACCGTCCGGCGGTGCCCGGCTCGGGCGCCGAGGCATAGTTCCAGTTGACCAGCGGGTTGTACAGCAGCTTCAGCACCCCGGCCGGGACATGGATCCACGGGTGCCAGTCGCGCGGCCCCGCCTCCAGCAGCACCACCTTGGCGCCGGTCTCGCTGAGCCGGCTGGCGATCACGCAGCCGGCCGAGCCGGCGCCGACGACCAGATACGCCGCGTCCATGCCCGCCCCCTCGTTCAGCCGCGCGCCGGAATGCCGATGAAGCCGCCCTCAAGCTGCGCCGCCAGGCGGAACAGCGTCGCGTCGTCAGCGAAGCGTGCCACCGCCTGCACGCCGATCGGCAGGCCCTCGGCGTTGCGGAACAGCGGCAGGTTCATCGCCGGCTGCCCGGTGGCGCTGAACAGCGGCGTGAAGGCCGCGTAGTCGCCGAGCTGGCGCAGATAGGCGTCGGTATCGTCGGTATCTGTGCGCAATTCGCCCAGCCGGGCAGGGGGGCGGGAGAGCATCGGCGTCAGGATCACGTCGAACGCCCGCCAGTGCCGCGCCGCCTGCCGCACGATGGCGTTGATGCGCGCATTCGCCCCGTGCATGTCGATCGCGCTGGTGCCCTCCCACCGCGCCACGCAGGCGCGGGTCAGCGGCTCCAGCTCGTCCGCCGCCGCCGGTCGGCCCAGCGCCTGCTCGCGCAGCCGCACCAGCCCGGCCAGGCCCGAGAGCAGGATGGTGTTGCACGCCTCGAACAGCGCGCCGCCATCCACCTCGATGCGCGTGGCCGCCACCTCGTGGCCCAGCGCGGCACAGGCCCGCCCGGCATGCTCCACCGCCGCCACGCAATCCGGATGCACCGGCACGCCGGTCCAGCTCGCCGTCACCACCCCGATGCGCAGCCGGCCGGGGTCGCGCCCGAGCTGCGCCAGGAACGGCTCGGCCGGCGGCGCGGTGAACCAGGGGGCGCCCTCGTCCGGGCCGGCGGTGGCGTCCAGAATGGCGGCGCAGTCGCGCACGCTGCGGGTCACCGCGTGCTCATGGCTCAGCCCCATCATGGCGTCGCCGCGATGCGGCCCCACGGCGTTGCGCCCGCGCGTGGGCTTCAGCCCGACCAGCCCGCAGCAGGCGGCGGGAATGCGGATGGAGCCCAGGCTGTCCGTCGCATGCGCCGCCGGCAGCATCCCGCCGGCCACCGCCGCCCCGGCGCCGCCGCTGGAGCCGCCCGGCGAATGCGCCGCCGACCACGGATTGCGGGTGGCGCCGTGCAGCGCCGGCTCGGTGCTGGCGCTCATGCCGAATTCCGGCGAGTTGGTGCGCCCGACGATCACGAACCCGGCGGCGCGTAGCCGGGTCACCGTGGTGCTGTCGAAATCGAACACGCTGCCGGCGAACAGGCGGCTGGCATGGCTGAGCGGCAGGCCGGCCACCGGCGCGTGCAGGTCCTTGATGAAATACGGCACCCCGGTGAACGGCCCCTCCGGCAGCCCGGCGCGGATGGCGGCGCGGGCGCTGTCGAACGCATGCACCACCACGGCGTTCAGGCGCGGATTATCGGCCTCCACCTGCGCGATGCAGGCGTCCAGCACCTCGTCGGCGCTCACCTGGCGGCTGCGCACCAGGGCGGCCAGGCCCATCGCATCGTGGCTGCGGTAGTCGTCAGGGGTCATGTCATGTCCACGTCGATGCCCAGGCCGCGGGCGCGGGCACGGGCGAGGATGAAATGCGCGGCCGCCAGGTCCTGCGCCGCGATGCCGAGCGAGCGGTAGAGCGTGATCTCGCTGTCGTCGCCGCGCCCCGGCCCGCCGGCCAGCACGGCGCCGATCTCGCCCACCGGATAATCCGGCCCGATCAGTCCCTCGCGCCGCGCCGCGATCACCTCGGCGGCCTGCGGTTCCATCGAGGGGATGTAGTCGGTGAACAGCCGCACGCGCGGCAGGCAGGCGGCGTCGATCTCCTGCATGCTGGGCACGCTGGCGCCGACCGCGTTGATGTGCTGGCCGGGCCGCAGCATGCCGGGCAGCAGGAACGGCGCGCGGGCAGGCGTCGTCGTCACCACGATATCGGCCGCCGCCACCGCCTCGGCCACCGTCGCCGCCGGCTCGGCGCCATGCCGCGCGGCGAAGGCGCGCGCCTTGTCCGCGTCGCGCCCCCACACCAGGATGCGCCCGATCGGCCGCACCGCCCGCATGGCGGCCACGTGCACCCCGGCCTGCTCGCCGGTGCCCAGGATCGCCAGCGTGCGCGCATCCGCCCGCGCCAGCGCCCGGGTCGCCACCGCCGTCGCCGCGGCGGTGCGCAGCGCGGTCAGTTCGGCGGCATCCATGCACAAGCTCGGCAGTCCGGTCTCGGCATCGAACAGCAGCATCAGCCCGGCATGGGAGGAGCGGCCATGGCGCGGATTGTCGGGAAACAGGCTGAGCACCTTGATGCCGTGCCCGGCCGGCGCCCCCAGCCAGCCGCCCATGATGCCCATTGCATTTCCAACGGGGGCGTTCCCTGCCGGCAGCCTCACCATGCTGCGCAGCGGCAGTTCGGCGTGGCCGGCGGCGACCTCGATCATCGCCGCCTCGATCGGCGCGATCAGCGCCGCGACATCAACCAGGCCCGCGATGTCGCGGCCAGACAGCACCAGCATGCGTTCACTCCTCCGCCTCCAGCCTGCGCCGGGCTTCGGCGAGCCGCAAGCGCCCCTCGGCGGACAGGCTCGGCGCGGTCAGGCGCAGCCTGGTCAGCACCTCGACCATCGCCTCCACCACCACCAGCCGGGCGAACCATTTCTTGTCGGCCGGCACCACGAACCACGGCGCTTCCGGCGAGGCGGTGGCGGCGATCGCGTCCTCGTAGGCGAGCATGTATTCGTCCCAATACCGGCGCTCCTCGATGTCGCCGGCGTTGAACTTCCAGTTCTTGCCGGGCGTGTCCATCCGCTCGATGAAACGCTTCTTCTGCTCGGCCTTGGAAATATGCAGGAAGAACTTCAGCACCACCGTGCCCTGCCGTGCCAGGTACTGTTCGAAATGCGCGATGTCGGACAGGCGGTTCTTCCAGATCTTCTTGGTCACGGTCTCGGCCGGCAGCCGCTGGCGGGCCAGGATGTCCGGGTGGACGCGCGCCACCAGCACTTCCTCGTAATGGCTGCGGTTGAAGATGCCGATATGCCCGCGCTCCGGCAGCTTGCGCGTGATGCGCCAGAGGAAATCATGGTCCAGTTCCTCCGGCCCCGGCGCCTTGAAGGCCGTCACCTGCACGCCCTGCGGGTTCACGCCCGACATCACGTGCTTGATGGTGCCGTCCTTGCCGGCCGCGTCGATCGCCTGGAACACGCAGAGCAGCGCCCATTCGTGCTGGGCGTAGAGCAACTCCTGCTGGTCGGACAGCCGCGCCACGCCGGCCGCCAGCAGGGATTGCGCGTGTTCGTCGTCCAGGTGCACGCCGTCGCTGTCGCCGGGGTCATGATCCTTCAGCCGGAACCCCTTGCCGGAGGTGATCCGGTATCGGTCGATGGCCTTGCGGAGTTGCTTCGGGGTCACGGCCCGGTCATCCCCTGAGGGTCATTTGGCGGGGGCTCCGTAATTGGCGACCAGATAGCTGATGATGGTCGCCTCCTCGGCGTCTTCCATCGGCGCGCCGAACACCTTGCGCATCTTGCCAACCTCGGCCTTCCAGCCATCGGGCGAGAGGAACGGCGAGTTCATGCGGATATAGTTCAGACTATGGCAGGCGGCGCAACGTACCGATGCGACATCCTGCCCCGGCCCGGGCTTCAGCTCCACCACCTGCTGCGCCAGCGCGGGGCCGGCGGTGAACACCAGGGCGACGAGAATCGTGCGGAAAATCATGGTGTTCCTCCCCCTAGGCCACGGTCAGCGCGAGCGTCTGGATAACGTTGTGGTGGTAGCCGGCGGGGTTGAATTTCAACTTGTCCACCTGCACCTCGCCGGCATTGCTGGTTGCCCGCACCATCACCTTCACGGCGCCCGGCGCGGCCTTGAGGGCGGCACTGAACGGGCGGAAGGCATAATGGCCGAGATCCTGGCCCAGGCTGGCCGGCGCCCAGTGCGCGCCGCCGTCCAGCGAGGTTTCCACCGTGCGGATGCCGCTGCCGCTGTCCCAGGCGATGCCCTTGATCTCGAAGCCAGGCTTCACCGTGGCGCCGTCGGCGACGTTGGTGACCAGCGAGTTCACCACGATCTCGGTGATCGGCGTGCTCTGCGCGTTGGTCTGGCTGGCGAAGGGGTGGGCCACCGGGAACATGCCGGCCGGCACCCGATAGGCCGCGGCCATCCAGAAATTCTGCAGCGGCTTGCTGCTGATTTCGATCTGGTTCAGGTGCTTCATCCAGTAGGTCGCGGTCCAGCCCGGCACGATCAGGCGGATCGGGAAGCCGTTCAGGTGCGGCAGCGGCGCGCCGTTCATCTCGTAGGCGATCAGCGTGTCGTCATCCAGCGCCCGCTGCATCGGGATGCTCTTGGCGAAATCCGGGGTGGCCGGCAGCACCGGGCCGTCGGCGCCATGCAGGATCACCTCCAGCGCGCCCGCCTTCACGCCGGCCCGGTTCAGCACGTCCTTCAGCCGCACGCCGGTCCAGCGGGCGCAGCCCATGGCGCCGGTGCCCCATTCCACACCCGCGACATGCGGCTGGAACAGCCCGCGCCGGTTGCCCGAGCACTGGCAGACGGCGACGAATTGGTGCTGCGGCAGGCTGCGGAGTTCGGGCAGGGTGAACGACACCTCCTTGCCGGCGGCGTCGCCCCCCACGGTCAGCTTCCAGTTGCGCAGTTCCGCCATCTCCGGGATGCCCGCGAGGTGGTAGCGCACGAAAAAGCGGTCGTTGGGGGTGATCGGGGTGGCGAAGGCGTCCATCGTCGCCTCGTAGTTCGGCGGCCGGTCGGACAGGCGCAGCAGCGGCTTCTTGCCCGGCAGGGTGGCCAGCGCCACCTCGTCCAGCGTGCCCTGCGGCAGGCCCGGGTTCATGCCCGGCACCGCGGCGCGCGCCACGCCGGCACTCAGCAGCGCCGCGCCGGACCCCGCCAGCACATCGCGTCTCTTCATTGTTGTTCCTCCCCCGTTCGGAATCTCATCCGATATCAATGGTATCGTGGCGCGGCCGGCGGGGGGCTTCAATATGTTTTTTCACGAATATGAGAAAAACAGGCTCAGCGTCGCGGCTTCACCAGCGCCCACAGCAGCGCCACCCCCTGCAACGCCAGTGACAGGGCCAGCGCCCAGCCATAGCCGGCCTTGTCCCAGCCGCCGGCGGCGGTGCGCGGCCACAGGTCCAGAATATGGCCGACCGCCGTCTGCAGCGCGAAGGCGCCGGCCAGGGTGGCGGCGTTGATCGCCGTCGCCACCCGGCCGGTCTGCTCCACCGGGAATATCTGCGCGATCGCGGCGTAGCCCGCCGGCCCGGCCGAGGCGAAGAACGGGAACAGCGCCCACAACACGGTCACGGCCACCCGGTCGGTCGGCCCGGTCAGCAGGGCGATCTGCACCGCGATCAGCCCGAAGGCGCTGACGAACGGCATGGTCATCGGCGAGAAGCCGCGCGCCTGCAGCCGGCTGGCCAGCAGCCCGTTGGTGAAGCTGCCGCTCATCAGCCCCAGCGCGAAGCAGAACAGCGTGGCAGCCCGCGCGCCGCCGTCCAGCCCCGCCACGTCGCGCAGCCACGGCCCGGCCCACAGGCCCTGGTAGGTGAAGTTGATCACCGTCAGCAGCGTCACCGCCGGGGCGAAGCGCCAGAACCGCCGGTTGCCGTAGATCGCGCCGATCACCGCGACCTCCTCGCCGAGGCTGCGCCGGCGCATCGGGTCGCCCTGCCGGGGCGGCTCGCGCACCGAGGCCCAGCACCACGCCGCCATCGCCAGCGCCAGCGCCGCCAGCGCCCAGAACACGCCGCGCCAGCCGATCAGCGGCAGCAGCGCGTTGGCCGGCGCCGTCACCGCCAGCCCGCCGGCGCCGCCCACCACCATCGCCAGCCCGGTCATGCCGGCCACCTGATGGCGCTCGAACCACTGGCTGTTGGCCTTCAGCACCGCCATCAGCCCGGCCGCCACCCCGATGCCGGTCAGCGCGCGGGCCAGCATGAAGCCGGTCATGCCATCGGCCAGGGCGAAGCCGGCGAAACCCGCCGCCGCGGTCACCCCCATGCAGGCCTGCACCCGCCGCGGCCCATACAGGTCCAGCAGCAGCCCCACCGGCAATTGCCACAGGCAATAGGCGCCGAACATCACCGCGCTGAGCAGCCCCAACTCGCTGGCCGACAGCCGGTACTGCACCGCCAGCACCGGCCCTACCACCGACAGCACGGCGCGCGAGGCCTGGGTGAGGAAGTTCATCCCCGCCAGCGGCAGGGTCACGCGCAGGAAGATGCGGCGCACCGGCGGGTGCTGCCCGGCCGGCGCCCTATGCCTGCCGCTTCACCGCCAGCGCCGCCGGCGCCTGGCAGGTGGGCATCAGCTCCATGCGGTTCACGTTCATGTGGCGGGGCAGGGCGATCACCCAGGCCACCGCCTCGGCGATGTCCTCCGGCGTCAGCGGCTGGGTGCCGGCATACACCGCCGCCGCCCGCGCCGCATCGCCGCCGAAGCGCACGCTGCTGAACTCGGACCCGCCGACCAGCCCCGGCTCCAGGTCGGTCACCCGCACCCCGGTGCCCACCAGGTCGGCGCGCAGGTTCAGGCTGAACTGCGTGACGAACGCCTTGGAGGCGCCGTACACATGCCCGCCCGGATAGGGGTAGATCGCCGCCGTGCTCGACAGGTTGATCACGTGCCCCCGGTCGCGCGCCACCATGGCGGGCAGCAGCGCGCGGGTCATGTGCATCAGCCCGGTGCAGTTGGTGGCCACCATGGTGTCCCACTGCGCCAGATCGGCCTTCCATGCCGGGTCCAGCCCCAGCCCGAGGCCGGCGTTGTTGACCAGCACATCCACCTCGCGCCAGCCCTCCGGCAGGCTGCCGGGCAGGGCGGCCACGGCGGCGGCGTCGGTGACATCCAGCGCCACCGGCAGCACGGCGGCCCCCAGTTCAGCGGCCAGCGCGCGCAGGCGGTCGATCCGGCGGGCGGCGGCGATCACGCGATGGCCCTCGGCCACCAGCCGGCGGGTGATGGCGGCGCCGAAGCCGGCCGAGGCGCCGGTAACCAGGACGGTGAGGCTCAATGGCTGCACTCCGAGAGGGGAAAGCGTGCAGCATAACCGGCACGCCGCGGAGCGTCAGCCCGGCACCTGGAATTGGACCGAAACGGGACAATGATCACTCAGACGTTGTTTCCACTCGATGCCCTGCTCGCGGAACACCAGCACGCGCAGCGTGTCGGCGCGCATCCAGCCGCGCGCCGCGCCGCCGGCGATGATGTGGTCGATGAAGCCGCCGCCGCCCCAGCACGGGCTGAAATGCCCCTCCGTGGCGCGCGCAAGCGGCCCGGACTGGCTGAGCCCGGCATAGAAGGCGTCACGCCCGTCCATCCAGCGGTTGAAATCGCCCATCAGCACGAACGGCACCCCCTCCGCCCGCCGCTGGGCGATCCAGCCTTGCAGCACCGGCAACTGCATCCGCAGGGTGGCGCATTGCCCCCGCCGGGAGCGGGCCAGCGCGTCCTCCCGGCAGCCGGTCTTGAGGTGCACCGCCAGCAGCCGCAGCCGCCCGCCCGGCAGGTCCAGGGTGATGTCCGCCCCGCTGCGCAGCCGGCTTCCCGGCCCCAGCGTCAGCCCCGCCAGGTCCGGGTTGGCGGTGAAGCGCAGCCCCCGGCGTACCGCGAAGCCGACCCGCTGCACCACGCCGTCACTAGTAAGATGCAAAACGTAACGTTCCGGCGGGAACACCCGTGCGGCCACCGCCGGCCCGTCCACCTCCTGGAACGCCACCACGTCGGCGGCCAGCAGCCCGGCGTAGTCGCGCAGGCGGTCGATGTCGGCGGCGGTTTTCGGCCGCACGTCGGGCGGCAGCGCCGGGTCGCCTGGCGGCCGCGCGGTCAGCCATTCCAGGTTCCAGGTGCTCAGCTTCAGCGTCTCCGCCGCCCCGGTCGCGGGCGCGGCGGCCAGGGCGAGCAGCATGAGCAGGAGGGCGGCGATCTGTTTCATCGGATCATGTTGGGGCCATAAGCCCCTGGTATGCCAGACCTGCCCCCCCGGTCGATGGGGGGTCTACCGGGACGCTCCGGGCGATGCCATAGTAACCGACCCCCAAGGCGGCAACGCCGGGGCAACACGGCGCCGCGAGCGCCGGGAAGATAGGGGAGTTCCTGCGTCTTGAAGCCGACGGACATCAGCGACCCGAACTACTTCCACAAGGTTGTCGACTGCCAGTGGGCGTGCCCCGCCCACACCCCGGTCCCCGAATACATCCGGCTGATCGCCGACGGCCGCTATGCCGACGCCTATATGATCAACTGGAAGTCCAACGTCTTCCCCGGCATCCTCGGCCGCACCTGCGACCGGCCCTGCGAGCCGGCCTGCCGCCGCGGGCGGGTGGAGCAGGAGCCGGTGGCGATCTGCCGGCTGAAGCGCGTCGCCGCCGACTACAAGGGCGATGTCTCGGCGCGCATGCCCACCCCGGCCGCCACCCGCAACGGCTACCGCGTCGCCTGCGTCGGCGCCGGCCCCGCCAGCCTGACGGTGGCGCGCGACCTGGCACCCTCCGGCTACCAGGTGGTGGTGTACGACAGCGCCCCCCATGGCGGCGGCTTCATCCGCAGCCAGATCCCCAAATTCCGCCTGCCCGAGAGCGTGATCGACGAGGAGGTCGGCTATATCGTCGATCTTGGGGTGGAAACCCGGTATAATTCGTATGTTTCCAGCCTGAAATCGCTGCTGAATGAGGGCTACGACGCGATTTTCGTCGGCTCCGGCGCCCCGCGCGGCCGCGACCTGGACCTGCCCGGGCGGACCGAGGCGGCGGCCAACATCCATATCGGCATCGACTGGCTCTCCTCGGTATCCTTCGGCCATGTCAGCGGCATCGGCCGGCGCGTGCTGGTGCTGGGTGGCGGCAACACCGCGATGGATTGCTGCCGCTCCGCCCGCCGCCTCGGCGGCGCCGAGGTGAAGGTGGTGGTGCGCAGCGGGTTCGAGGAGATGAAGGCGTCGCCCTGGGAGAAGCAGGACGCGATGAACGAGGACATCCCGATCATCAATTTCCACGTGCCCAAAAGCTTCGAGCACAAGGAGGGCCGCCTGGTCGGCATGACCTTCGAGAAGGTGCACGCCGAATACGACGAGAAGGGCCGCCGCCGGCTGGTGCCCACCGGCGAGCCGGACGTGTTCATGGAATGCGACGACGTGCTGGTGGCGGTGGGGCAGGAGAACGCCTTCCCATGGATCGAGAAGGATATCGGCATCGAGTTCGACCGCTGGGGCATGCCCAAGGTGGACGAGGCCACGTTCCGCTCCACCCACCCCAAGGTGTTCTTCGGCGGCGACTCCGCCTTCGGCCCCAAGAACATCATCTGGGCGGTGGCGCACGGCCACCAGGCGGCGATCTCCATCGACAAGCTCTGCCGCGGCGAGGACGTGGCCGACCGGCCGCCGCCGATGACCACGCTGGTCAGCCAGAAGATGGGCATCCACGAATGGAGCTATGACAACGACGTCGCCATCGACCTGCGCTACAAGGTGCCGCACACGGAGAAGGCGGTGGCGCTGGCGGATATCGGCGCCGAGGTCGAACTCGGCTTCGACCCGGCGCTCGCCTTCAAGGAGGCGCAGCGCTGCCTGAACTGCGACGTGCAGACGGTGTTCGCGCCGAAGCTGTGCATCGAGTGCGACGCCTGCGTGGATATCTGCCCGGTGGACTGTATCACCTTCACCGAGGACGGCGCCGAGGCCGAGCTGCGCACGCGGCTGAACGCGCCGGCGCACAACACCACCCAGGAGCTGTATGTCTCCAGCGGACTCAAAACCGGGCGCATCATGGCCAAGGACGAGGATGTCTGCCTGCATTGCGGCCTGTGCGCCGAGCGCTGCCCCACCGGGGCGTGGGACATGCAGCGCTTCCTGCTCGACATGGCGCAGGTCAAGCCCGGCAGCGCGGTGAGGGTTCCGGCATGAGCGCGCTGCAGGCTGTCAACGACTTCGTCGTCAAGTTCGCCAACGTCAACGGCTCCGGCTCGGCCTCGGCCAACCGGCTGTTCGCCCAGTCGATCCTGCGCATGGGCGTGCCGGCGACGCCGCGCAACATCTTCCCCTCCAACATCCAGGGCCTGCCCACCTGGTACGAGGTGCGCGTCTCCGAAGCCAACCACATGGGCGCGCGCGGCGGCACCGACCTGATGGTGGCGATGAACCCGCAGACCTGGGACCAGGACGTGAAGTCCATCGTGCCCGGCGGCTACCTGTTCTACGACAACACCAAGCCGATGCCGGCGAGCAAGTTCCGCGACGACATCAACGTGATCGGCGTGCCGCTCACCGCCATCAGCAACGCGCAATACACCGACAGCCGGCAGCGCCAGCTGTTCAAGAACATCATCTACGTGGGCGCCCTGTCCGCCCTGCTGGACATCGAGCCGAAGGTGATCGAGACTCTGCTGGCCGAGCAGTTCCGCACCAAGGAGAAGCTGATCGGCGCCAACGTCCAGGCGCTGCATCTGGGGCGGGACTGGGCGCTGGCCAACCTCGCCTGCCCGATCGGCCTGCGCGTCCGCCGCTCCGACCGGGTGGGCGAGCGCATCTTCATCGAGGGCAACGCGGCGGCCGGGCTGGGCGCCGTATATGGCGGCGCCACCGTCTGCGCCTGGTACCCGATCACCCCCTCCACCTCGCTGGCCGAGGCGTTCACCCGCTACTGCAACCGCTTCCGGGTGGACAAGGAAACCGGGGCCAAGAAATTCGGCATCGTGCAGGCCGAGGACGAGCTGGCCTCGATCGGCATGGTGATCGGCGCCGCCTGGAACGGCGCGCGCGCCTTCACCGCCACCTCCGGCCCTGGCATCTCGCTGATGCAGGAGTTCATCGGGCTGGCCTATTTCGCCGAAATCCCGGCGGTGATCTTCGACGTGCAGCGTGCCGGCCCCTCCACCGGCATGCCCACGCGCACCCAGCAATGCGACGTGCTCTCCTGCGCCTATGCCAGCCACGGCGACACCAAGCACGTGCTGCTGTTCCCCGAAGACCCGCATGAATGCTTCGAGATGGCGGCGTTGGCCTTCGACCTGGCGGACCGGCTGCAAACCCCGGTTTTCGTGCTGCTCGACCTCGATATCGGCATGAACGACCGGCTCTGCGCCCCGTTCAAGTGGGACGACACCCGCCGGATGGACCGCGGCAAGGTGATGACCGCCGCCGAGCTGGACTCCGGCCGCCAGTTCGGCCGCTACCTGGATGTGGACGGCGACGGCATCCCCTATCGCACCTATCCCGGCACCCACCCCACCAAGGGCAGCTTCTTCACCCGCGGCACCTCGCGCGACCGCTTCGCCCGCTACACCGAGGAGGGGGCGGCCTACCAGGACAACATGGAGCGGCTGCTGCACAAGTTCGACACCGCCAAGACCCTGGTGCCCGCCGCCATCCGCCACGACGCCGCCGAGCCCACCCGCCTCGGCGCGATCTATTACGGCTCCACCAGCCCGGCGATGGACGAGGCGGTGGAATTGCTGGCGGCACAGGGCATCGCGGTCGACGCGCTGCGCGTGCGCGCCTTCCCGTTCGGCGAGGAGGTGATGAATTTCGTCGCCGGCCACAGCCATGTGTTCGTCGTCGAGCAGAACCGCGACGCCCAGCTGCGCACCCTGCTGATCAACGAGGGCGAGATCGACCCCAAGCGCCTGGTGCGCGTGCTGCATTTCGACGGCTCACCGATCACCGCCCGCTTCATCGCCGCCGCCATCGCCCGCACCGTCGCCCCGGAAGTCCCCGCCCAGCAGTTCGAGAGCGTGCAATGACCTATCTCCCGAAGCCGAAGCTGCACCACCCGGAACTGGCCACCAACGCGCTGGGCTTCACCCGGCGCGACTACGAGGGCGCCATCTCCACGCTCTGCGCCGGGTGCGGCCATGATTCGATCAGCGCCGCCATCATCCGTGCCTGTTTCGAGCTGGATTTGCAGCCCCACCGCATCGCCAAGCTCTCCGGCATCGGCTGCTCCTCCAAGACGCCCACCTATTTCCTCGGCAATTCGCACGGCTTCAACTCGGTGCACGGGCGCATGCCCAGCGTGCTGACCGGCGCGAACATCGCCAACCGCGACCTGATCTATCTCGGCGTCTCCGGCGACGGCGACAGCGCCTCGATCGGCATCGGCCAGTTCGCCCATTCGATCCGCCGTGGCGTCAACATGACCTATATCGTCGAGAACAACGGGGTGTACGGCCTCACCAAGGGCCAGTTCTCCGCCACCGCCGACAAGGGCGCCAAGAACAAGCGCGGCGTGCCGAACCTGGACGAGCCGATCGACATGATCTCGATGGCGCTGCAACTCGGCGCCACCTATGTCGGCCGCGGCTTCTCGGGCGACAAGACGCAGCTTGTGCCGCTCATCAAGGGCGCGCTGATGCACAAGGGGGCCGCCTTCATCGACTGCATCAGCCCCTGCGTCGCCTTCAACAACCACGAGGGCAGCACGAAAAGCTTCGACTACGTGCGCGAGCACAACGATGCCGTGAACTTCCTCGATGTCATCACCGGGCGCGACGAGATCACCGCCGACTACGCCCCCGGCTCGGTGGAGATCGTCCGCCAGCACGACGGTTCGCTGCTGAAGCTGCGCAAGCTGGAGGCCGAATACAACGTCAACGACCGCGCCAGCGCGATGAACTACCTGCAGCACCACCACGCGCGCGGCGAGATCGTCACCGGCCTGCTCTACGTGGACCCCGACGCCGACGACCTGCATGGCTATCTCGGCACCGTGCCGACGCCGTTCAACGCGCTGGATGATTCGGCGCTGGTGCCGGGGGCGGCGGCGCTGGACAAGCTCAATGCGTCGTTGAGGTAGGAAAGCGGTTCTTTTTTGAAAAAAAGAACCAAAAAACTTCATACGCTGGAGTCCGTCCGCGGAGAGACTCCAGCGAATAAAGTTTCTTTGCTTCTTTTTGTTCACAAAAAGAAGACCTTCCCGAAAACCGCGCTCACCACCCGCCGCGCCGCGCTCGCCGCCGCCGGTATGCTGGCCATGCCGGCGATCCTGCACGCCCCCATCCTGCATGCCCCCATCCTGCACGTTCAGGGCGGGCCGCTCAGGATCGCCATGGTCACCACGCTCTCCGGCCCCGGCGGCTATCTGGGGGCGGATATTCGCGACGGCTTCCGGCTCGCCATGGCCGACGGCAAGCTCGGCGGCGTGCCGGTGGACCTGCTGGTGGAGGATGACGGGCTGCGGCCCGCCCAGGCGAGGCAGATCGTCAACCGTCTCATCAACACCGACGGCATCCGCCTCTACACCGGCATCGCATTTTCAAGCGTGCTCGGCGCCGTGGTCGGCGACATCCTCGACGAGGGCGGCATCTATGTCAGCCCGAACGCCGCCCCCGCCAACCTCGCCGGCCGGAACTGCCACCCCAACTACTACGTGGTGTCCTGGCAGAACGACGGCCCGCACGAAAGCGCGGGCGAGAACGCCAATCTGCTCGGCCACAGGCGCATGTATGTGCTGGCGCCCGACTCCCGGGCCGGCAGGGACGCCATCGCCGGCTTCAGGCGCTACTTCAAGGGCAGCATCGCCGGCGAGAGCCACACCCGCCCCGACCAGACCGACTACGGCCCCGAGATGGCGCGGATCCGCGCCGCCAACCCCGATGCGGTGTTCCAGTTCCACCCTGGCGCCCTCGGCATCGCCTTCATCCGCCAGTACCGGCAGGCCGGGCTGCTGGGCAGGGTTCCGATGGTGCTGCCGGCGCCCTCCCTGGACAGCGTTATCCTCGGGGCGGTCGGCGAGGCGGCGCTGGGCATCGATGTCAGCGCCCACTGGAACGCCGATTTCGACAACGTCGCCAATCGCGGCTTCATGGCCGATTTCCAGGCGAAGTACAAGCGCCTGCCCACCTGCTACGCCAGCCAGGGCTACGACACGGCGCTGGCGATCGGCGCCGCCCTGTTCGAAACCAAGGGCCAGCTGCGCGACACCGAGCTATTCCGCCGCGCCATGCTGCCGGCGACCTTCCAGTCCGTGCGCGGCAGGTTCCGCTTCGGGCCGAACCAGCACCCGATCCAGGACTGGTGGGCGCTGCGGGTGGAAAAGGGCAAGGACGGCACGCCGGCCCTCGTCACCAGGGGGCGGGTGTTCCAGGATCACGGCGACGCCTATGCGGCCGAGTGCAGGATGTGAGGGATCGGCACGGCCAAGGGCGTCGCCCCCGCCGTCCTCGGCCACCTGGCGACCGATTATTTATTCGTGTTCCCCGCCTTCGCCCGCCCGAACCCGCCCGCCCCCCGGCCTGTCCTGGCCGGAATACCGTCGCGGCAGCCGCCGCGCCGTGGTATCCGGAGAACCGCTTGGCATTGCCGGCGACCCGGCCGGCGCGCCGCCGCCGCCGCCGACGACGACGACGACGAATGACCGCGTTCCCGTGTGCAGCAACAGGCAACCGCCGTGACGCTCGCCGTTCTTGTCCTGGCCTATACCCGCCCCGCCGTGCTGCGTGCCACCGTCGATATGTTCGCCGGCTCGGGCGCGACCTTCTTCGTGCATGTGGACGCCAAGGCGGAACTGTCGGCCTTCGCCGCCCTCCAGGGCCGCCCCGATGTCGTGTTCATTGAGGACCGGCAGACCGTCTTCTGGGGCGGCTTCAACATGGTCCTGGCGGAAATCGCTTTGATCCGCCACGCCCTGCGCCACGCCGCGTTCGACCGCCTGGTGCTGATCTCCGACGACACGGTGCCGATCAAGGCCATCGGCAAGCTGACCGAGGCGCTCGCCGCGCCGACGCTGTGGATCGTGCAGAATTCGTTGCCGGAATTCAGGTGGCGCTACGATGCGTTCTGCTATTTCGACTCGCTGGCCACCAGCCCGCGCCACGTCCACCCCAGGGAACGCCTGTTCGGCCCGCCCGAATTCGCCGACCTGCGGGACATGATGAAGCTGCACCAGGCCGGCAAGCAGCCGCTGGACCGCCTGGTGCACGGCCCGCAATGGTGGTGCCTGTCCGGCGAGGTGGCCGCGGCCGTGCTGGCGCTGCACGACGCCGACAGCCACCGGCGCGAATCCTTCCGCTTCTCCGCCATCCCCGACGAGAGCTACATCCACACCCTGGTCGCCCAATGCGCCGGCCATTGGCCAAAGCGGGGCTCCCCGGTGTTCACCGATTTCGACCGCGATCCGAAACCCTACGTGTTCCACAACATCGACGAGCTGGCGGCGGCCTTCGCCTCGCCCCGCCCCTTCGCCCGTAAGATCGCCGAGGACGCCACCCTGCTCGCCGCCATCGCCGCCCGCGTCGCCCAAGGGTAGCGCCGGCCACGGTAGCGCCGGCCACGGTAGCGCCGGCCACGGTAGTGCCGGCTATACGATTTTGCCCTCGAACGGCGGCAGCAGGTCTGGGCTTTCGAACTCCACCACCCACAGATCGGGGTCATAACCAAGCTGACGCTGCACATAGGCATCGACCGCCGCCTGGTCCACCGCCGCCGCCCCGGTCGCCCGCACCCAGGTCATCTCGCCCTCCGCCCCGCGCGACTGCGACAGCACCACCATGCCCAGCCGGCCATGCAGCACCACCAGCACGCCGCCGGCATCCGGGTCGCCCTTGCGCAGCACCATGCCGTAGCGCCCGGCCGCATTGCCCAGCCGCAGCGCCGCCTGCACCCACAGCCCGGCCTTCACCCGCGCCTCGGCCATCCCATGCGTCTCCATCCCGTAATCCATCCGGGCAGACATCGGCGCGGCATCGCCGCTTGGCAAGCAAACAGATTCACATCGAGGCGGGGATGCGGGGAGAAGCAGGCAAAACGCTGCTTCCTTCTCCCCGTCTCCCCGCCTCGATGTGAACCAAAAACCCGCGCTACCCCGCCACCGCCGCCCACGCCCCCCGCAACGCCGTCTCGGCACCATCCGCCCCCAGCGCATCCCACGCCGCCCGCGCCGCCGCCACATCCTCGGCCCCGCGCGGAAACTCCAGCGCCGGCGGCAGCCCCTCCGGCCGCAGATGCACGGACCGGCACAGGGGATAGTCCCGCACCCGCCACGCCGGGTCGTGGGTGGTGAAAAACGCCAGGCACGCCACCCCCATCGCGTCGGCCAGATGCACCATCGCGGTATCGGCCGAAACCACCAGCCGCGCCCCGCCCACCAGCGCGCACAGCGCGTCCAGGCTGGCCGCCGGCGGCAGCCGCGCCTGCGTCAGCACCGGCACCCCGCAATGCCGCTCCAGCCACGCCAGGATACGCGCCTGCACCGCCTCCGGCATGTCGCGCATCGGGTTGGCGGTGCGCGGGCATACCAACACATACCCGCCCGCCGCCCCCCCCGCCGCTGGTGCCGGTGCCGCCACGCGCGGCGCCAGCCAGGTGTTGCGCTTCCAGGCCGCCGGCACCGAAGCCGGGTCCGCCCCCAGCCGCCGCAGGAAATAATCGATCATCGCCACCCCCCGGAAATCCGGGTCGAAGGCGAAATCCCGCATGTCGATCACCTCGGCGAACCCCGTGGCGCCCGCGAACGGCCGCGCCGGCGTCGCATCCTCCCACGGCAGCACCCGGATCTCCGCCAGGTCGGCCGCCGCCGCATACACCCCCTCGATCACCGGCGAGGGCATCACCAACCGGAACAGCACCGCCTCGCGCCGCAGCAGCCCCAGCGCCCGCACGGCATGCAGCGCCTGCAAGCCGATGATGCCGTCGCCCAGCGTCCGGCCAAAGCCGTTCACGATCGCCACCCGGCCGTCCATCCCGCCCCCGCTTGATCCCGTTCCGCGCTGCTGCCACAACATCGCACCCCGGCGTGAGGACCAGCATGACCAAACCGCTCACCGATGCCCAGCGTGCCTACGAGGCCAAGCGTGCCGCCAAGGCCGGCGTCAGCCTGGACAAATGGCTGGCCCAGAAGGCCCGCGACCGCCAGCAGGAAGAACAGGCCCGCGCCACCGCCGCCAAGCCGCCGGCGCCGCCGAAAAAGCCGGGGCTGTTCGCGCGGCTGTTGCAGAAGGCGGAGAAACCGCTTTAGCAAGAACGGAAGCCTTCTTTTTGTGAACAAAAAGAACCCTTTCTTCCTGCACTCTTCGCCGCAGCCATGCCCATAACCATCGCCGCCCACGCGGATTGGAGCATCGACCCGCGCAAGCGCTGGATCAGCGTCGCCCGCCTCGACGGCGCGGGCTGGCACCTGGCCGCGCCCGCGCCGGTCGGCCCGGTCGAAACCCTGCTGCCCCGGCTGCGCGCCCAGGCCGGCGAGGGCACGGTGGTGCTGGGCGTGGACCTGCCGCTCGGCCTGCCGCGCGCCTACGCCGCCCGCTGGGCCCGCCAGCCGGATTTCCCCAGCTTCCTGCGCGCCCTGGCCAGCCGCCCCGGCTTCTTCGCGGTGTGCGACACGCTGGACCAGCTCGGCCCCGACCGCCCCTTCTACCCGCGCCGCGGCCTGGCCGGCATGACACGGGCGGCGCACGCGGCGGCGCTGGACCTCGGCGGCCCGGCCGGCCTCTCGCGCGCCTGCGACCGCGCCACCGCCGAACGCCCGGCCGGCGCGCCGCTGTTCTGGACGCTGGGCGCCAACCAGACCGGCAAGGCGGCGATCGCGGCGTGGCGGGACTGGCTGCTGCCCGAACTGGCCGGCCCGGCGCCGCCGCGGCTGTGGCCGTTCGAAGGCCGGCTGGCCGATTTATCGGGCCGGAATGCGACAATTATGGCCGAGACCTATCCGGCCGAGGCGCTGCGCCACCTGGGCCTCAAACTCCCCGGCAGCAAGCGCCGCCAGACCGACCGCGCCGCCCTTGCGGAGCCGCTCCTGGCCCGGATGCGGCGGCTCGCGGTGCGATTTTCGCCCGATTTAGGGGCGATTCTGGCCTCTGGATTCGGCCCCGACGCGCCCGGCGAGGACCGTTTCGACAGCCTGCTGGGCGTGCTCTGCGTGCTCAACGTGCTCGCAGGCCACCGCCCGGATTTCATCCCGGACGACCCCTGGATCCGCCGCTGGGAAGGCTGGGTGCTCGGCCAGACCGCCTTGCCGCGCTAATATCGTGCTGGCGCGCTAATAAAGCCCCGCCTCGCGCGCCCGCACCCGCGTCAGCGCCACCAGCATCGCCAGCACCGGCGTCGACACCCCGGCCAGCCGCGCCAGTTCCAGCGCCCCGTCCAGGATGCCGGCAACCTCCATCGGCCGGCCGAGTTGCAGGTCCTGCAGGATGCTGGGCCGGTGGGTCATCGCCTGCAACGCATTGATCTGCTTGTCGATATCCATCACCACCCGGCAGCCGAGCGCGGCCGCGACCGCCAGCCCCTCGGCGAATACCGCCCGGCTGGCAGCGACGCAGGCCGGCTCGGCCAGCACCTCGCGCGGCGCCGCGCGCGCCAGCACCACCAGCGGGCCGGATGCGAGGTTGGTCAGCAGCTTGGCCCAGATCGCGGTGCGGATATCGGTGCTGGCTTCCACCTCGAACCCCGCCGCGCGCAGCGGCGCGGCAATGGCCTCGATGCGCGGCGAGGCGCTGCGGTCCGGCTCGCCCAGCACCAGCCGGCTGCGCCGGTTGGCCACCTGGATCACCCCGGGGGAGATCACCGTGCAGGCGGAATAGACAACCCCGCCAATGGCTTGCGCCGGCCCGACGGCGTTCCACACGGCGTCGCCCGGGTCCACCGCCGGCAGCCGCCGGCCCTCCAGCGCGCCGCCATGGGCGTGGAAATACCACCACGGAATGCCGTTCATCACGAACGCCACCGGCGTCCCCGGCCCCAGCAACGGCGCGATGCCGGCGGCGACCGAGGGCAGGGCGGGCGCCTTCACCGTCACGATCACCGCGTCCTGCCTGCCGAGCGTCGCGGGATCGTCGCTGGCGGCGACGCGGGCGGTGAATTCGTCATCCGGCGCCTGGATGCGCAGCCCATGTGCCCGCACCGCCGCAAGCTGGGCGCCACGGGCGACGATGGAGACTTCGGCCCCGCCGCGCGCCAGCCGTGTGGCCAGGTGGCCGCCGATGGCGCCGGCGCCGTAGACGCAGATCCTCAGGACAGCAACTCCAGCGCGGCGCGCGACAGCGCCTGGACGCCCAGGCCGATGCAGGCCTCGTCGGGCTGGTAGTTGGAGTTGTGCAGCCGGTCGTCGCGGCCGGGGGCGCCGGAGCCGATGCCGAGCTGGAAGCTGGGCACGCGCTGGGACATCAGGGCGAAATCCTCCGCCCCCATGGTCGGCGGCCGCTCGCGCACCACATCGCCGAACTGGTGGCGCACCGCGTCCATGGTGGGGTCCAGCACGCGATCGTCGTTGACCAGCGGCGGCACGCCACGGATGTAATCCACCTCGCAGCGCACCCGCAGCCCCTCCAGCGCGCCGGCGCAGAGCCGCTTGATGGCGGCTTCGGCGGTGTCGCGCGCGGCGTCGTGCAGGGTGCGCACGGTGCCGGTGAAGGTGACCGAGTCGGGGATGATGTTGCTGGCCAGGCCGCCATGGATGGCGCCCACGGTGACCACCGCGGGGTGCAGCGGATTGACCTCGCGCGAGACCACCGTCTGCAACTGGGTGATCAGGTGGGCGGCGGCCACGATCGGGTCCACCGCGCCGTGCGGATAGGCGGCATGGCCGGAGACGCCGTGCACAGTGACGGTGAACACATCCGCCGCCGCCAGGGCCGGGCCGCGCGTATAGTCGAACGTGCCGACCGGCGAGTGCGGGTGGTTGTGGAAGCCGAGGGCGAAATCCACCTTCGGGCCGTCCAGCACGCCTTCCTCCAGCATCACCTTCATGCCGCCGATCGCCTCCTCGGCCGGCTGGAACACCAGCTTGACGGTGCCCGCGATCTGCGGCGCCAGGTCGCGCAGCACCTCGGCCACGCCGATCAGGGTGGTGGTGTGCAGGTCGTGGCCGCAGGCGTGCATCTTGCCGTCGACGGTGCTGGCGAAGGGCAGGCCGGTCTGCTCGTGGATCGGCAGCGCGTCCATGTCGGCGCGGATCACCAGCACCGGGCCGGGGCGGCCGCCGCGGATCAGCCCGACCACGCCGGTCTTGGCAACGCCGGTCTGGTGCTCGATGCCCAGGCGGGCCAGCTCGCGCGCCACCACGCCGGCGGTGCGCACTTCCTCGAACGCCAGCTCGGGATGGGCGTGCAGGTCGCGACGAATCTCGATCAATGCCGGTTCGATCCGTTGCGTAATCTCGCGGATGGCGGTTTGCGGGTCGTTGGGCAGCGAGGCGGGGGCGTTCATGGCGGCGCTTTCGTCGGATTGAGAAGGGGCAGCATACTGGCCGTGCCGCGCGCCGCCCGCAAGGAACGAGGCCGTGTCTGCCCGCCGGATATTCTCGCCGGCTGGACAGGCGCGCCGCCCGCCACCTATAGGTGCGATCGTTCCAGCATGGTGCCCGACATGTCCGACTCCGCCCAAGCCGCCGCCCGCCGCGTGGTTCCGGTGATCCTGTCCGGGGGCTCTGGCACGCGGCTATGGCCGGTGTCGCGCGAGAGCTTCCCGAAGCAGTTCTGGCCGCTGATCTCCGAGCGTTCGATGATCCAGGAGACCGCGCAGCGCGCCGCCGGCGAGGGTTTCGCGCCGCCGCTGGTGGTGTGCAACCAGGAGCATCGTTTCCTGGTGGCCGAGCAGATGCGCCTGGCCGGGGTGGAGGGCGCGCGCATCGTGCTGGAGCCGGTGGGGCGCAATTCCGGCCCGGCGATCCTGGCCGCCGCCCTGCTGGTGGCCGAGGCGACGCCGGACGCGGTGCTGTGGATGATGGCCGCCGATGCCGCGATCGGCGACGTGGCGGCGCTGCATGTGGCGCTGGATGCCGCCGTGGCGGCGGCCAGGGCAGGGCGGATCGTCACCTTCGGCATGCGCCCGACCAGTGCCGAGACCGGCTATGGCTATATGGAGCTTGGCCCGGCGCTGGAGGGCATTGCCGGCGTGCACGCGGTCGGCCGGTTCGTCGAGAAGCCGGATGCCGCCGCCGCCGCCGAGATGGCCGGGTCAGGGCGGTTCCTGTGGAATTCCGGCATGTTCGTGTTCACCGCCGCCACCCTGATCGCCGAGATGGCGGAGCATGCGCCGGCGGTGCTGGCGGCGGTGCGCGCGGCGGTGGCGGGGCGGGTGCAGGACCTGGACTTCATCCGGCTGGACCCGGACTCCTTCACCGCCTGCCCGAATATCAGCCTGGACTATGCGGTGGCCGAGCGCACAAGCCATGCCGCGGTGGTGCCGGCCGATATCGGCTGGTCGGATGTGGGGAGCTGGGGCGCGCTGTGGACGCTGGGCGACAAGGACGGCGCCGGCAACGTGGCGGTGGGTGACGTGCTGCTGGAGGGCGCGCGCGACTGCTACGTGCGCAGCGACGGCATCGTGACCGCTGTGGTGGGCTTGCAGGACGCGGTGGTGGTGGTGACCGAGGACGCGGTGCTGGCGATGCACCGCGACCGGGCGCAGGACGTGAAGAAGGTGGTGGACCGGCTGCGCGCGGTCAGGCGCCACGAGGCGGTGGCGCATAACCGGGTGTATCGCCCCTGGGGCTTCTACGAGAGCCTGATCCAGGGCGAGCGGTTTCAGGTGAAGCGAATCGTGGTCAGCCCCGGCCAGAAGCTGTCGCTGCAGAAGCATTTCCATCGCGCCGAGCATTGGGTGGTGGTGCAGGGCACCGCGCTGGTGACGCGCGACGAGGAGGTGCTGATGGTGCGAGAGAACGAGAGCATCTACCTGCCGCTGGGCTGCCTGCACCGGCTGGACAATCCCGGCCGCATTCCGCTCACGCTGATCGAAGTGCAATCCGGCAGCTACCTGGGCGAAGACGATATCGTCCGTTTAGAGGACACCTACGGTCGGCACTAAAACGAATAAAGTTTTTTTGCTTCTTTGTTTTCAAACAAAGAAGACTGTTCTTTTTTGAAAAAAAGAACCAAAAAACTTTCATTCTTTTATTTCGCGTCGTGGAAAATAACCCCGAGCGTGAAGCGGGCTCCGGAGCGGATGCGGCTGACGCCGTGGCGCAGGGCGACGCGGTAGTCGCCGCGCCTGCCGGCCACCGGGCGGTGATTGACCGCGAAGATCACCGCCTCGCCCTGGCGCAGCGCCACCACCTCGGGCCGTGACTGCATGCGCGGCCGCTGTTCCACCAGTACGAATTCGCCGCCGCTGAAGTCGCGCGCCGGGTCGCTGAGCAGGAAGGCGGCCTGGAGCGGGAAGGCGAGGTCGCCATACAGGTCCTGGTGCAGGCAGTTGTAGTCGCCGGCGCCGTATTTCAGCAGCAGGGGCGTGGGCCTGGTCTGGCCGGCGGCGTGGCAGGCGGCCAGGAAGGCGGCGTGGCCGGGCGGGAAGGGGGCGGTGCCGAGGCGGGCGGCCCAGGCATTGGCGACCGGCGCCAGGCGCGGATAGAGCAGGGCGCGCAGGTCGGCCACCGGCTCGGGCAGCGGGGCGGCGAAATATTGGTATTCGCCGCTGCCGAAACCATGATGCGCCATCACTATTCGGCTGCGAAAGATCGGCTTGCCATACGACTCGGCCAGGGCGGCGCATTCGGCCGGGCTGAGCAGCGGGCCGGTGGCGGCGCAGCCGTGCTGGTCCAGTTCGGCGGCGATGCGGGGCCAGTCCAGAGCGGCGATTCGTTCGGCAATGGGGCGGGGTGTGAGGTCGGTCATGCCCGCATCGACGCAGGCGGCGGCGGCTGGCGCCATCCGCTCCTTGCCCCCGGTCCTACCCTCCCTCCGGGTCACGCGCGTCGATGCGCCCAGCGGTCGGCGGTGAGGCCGAGGATGGACACCGTGCCGCTGCGCACCGCCCCCAACCGGCGCGCGACGGCGGCGGAGGCGGTGTTGTCCGGCAGGATGAAGCTGGCCAGGGCGGGCAGGCCGCCGGTGGTGAGCGCCCAGTCGCGGATGGCGGCGGCGGCCTCGGTGGCCAGGCCCTGGCCCCAGAACGGGCGGTCCAGCGCGTAGGCGAGTTCCGGTTCCGGCCAGGTGAACGGGTGCAGCACCCCGGCGCGGCCGGCGAAGCGGCCGGTGGCCGCCTCCTCCAGCGCGAACAGGCCGATGCCGCGCAGCGCCCATTGGCCGAGCGCGCGGGCCATGCCGTCCCAGGTTTCCGCCCGGCTGCGCGGCTGGCCGGTCCCCAGGTGGCGCATCACCTCCGGGTTGGCCTGCATGGCGGCGTAGGCGTCCAGGTCCTGCTCGCGGAAGGCGCGCAGGACGAGCCTCGGGGTGCGCAGGGTGGGGATGTCGAATCGGGTCATGGCGCGGGCTCCGGGGGATGCGGCCGGGAGCATAAAGGGGCGGGGGGCGGGGCGACAGGTTGCCGGGGTGTGCTTTTAACGTGACAGGGGGGTGGCCCCGCCGGCGGCTGATCGCGCGGATGTGATGACGCCGCGCGGCGGGCAAACGGAAGCCGGCCCCCGGGGTTTCCCCGGAGGCCGGCTGGCAGGCTCGAGTCTGAAGCGAGGATTACTTCAGGATGATTTCCACGCGGCGGTTCTGCGGCTCGCGCACACCGTCGGCGGTGGGGACCAGCGGCTTGGTGTCGCCGAAGGCCTGGATGTCGATGGCCGACTGGGCGACGCCCAGGCGAACCAGCTCGGCCGCGACGACCTGGGCGCGACGCATGGACAGCGCCTGGTTGTAGCGGGCAGTGCCGGACTTGTCGGCGTGGCCGTCAACCTCGATGCGGGTGGTCTGCACGCGGGTGGAAGCCTGCGCCGCCTCGGCGATGATCTGGCGGGCACGGGCGGTCAGGTCAGACTTGTCCCAATCGAAGAACACCAGATAGGTGCGGACCGGGGCCGGGGCCGGTGCGGCCGCGGGAACCGCCGCCGGGGCCGGGGCAGCCGCGACCGGGGCGGCGCCCAGGGCGTAGCGCAGGCCGATCATGCCCGACAGGTTCTGGAAGCTGTCCAGCTTGCCGTTGCCGCGGAAGTTGGTGTCGTCGAACGAGGTCAGGTAGCGGACGTCGGCGGTGACCGAGAGGCCGGCGACGCTGGTCGGGAAGGCCGCGCCGACGATGCCCTGGGCGGCGAGGTTGCCGTTGGACTGGGCGTGGCCGCCACCGCCGGAGATCGCCATCCACTGGTAGCCGATGCCGGCGCCGATATACGGGTACATCCAGCCGAAGCCGGCGTCGATGTCATAGATGGCGTTGGCCATCACGCCGTAGATGCCGGAGTCGCCGCCGGTGCCGCCGATCTTGGAGTGGGCGCCGCGATAGGCGAACTCCAGTTCGCCGCGCAGGCCGTTGCCGAAGCCGTAGCCGGCGCTGACCGAGCCGACATAGCCGAGGTCGGACTTCAGGGTGAAGGCGTTGGGCTTCGTCTTCATGTTGAAGAGCTGGTTCACGCCGACGCCGGCGCCGACATAGATGCCGCTGACGGGCTGGGCCATCGCCGAAACCGGCAGGGCCACCAGGGTTGCGGCGAGCATCGCGTTGCGCAGGTTTGTCATTGTCTACTCCTTGATTTCCGGTCAGCGCCGGAGAAGGCACCGTCGAAGGGAACGTCGTCGCCAGGAAGCGTCTTGCTCGTCCACCGAAACTGGTGAGATGAACTTAGCCACTCTCGGGCGGGCAAGCCATAGCGTGCAACCATGCAACGGGGCTGACGCTGCGTTTCAGCCACAGCCTGTGTCTGATATGCCACAGGTAGTGCCATCTCCTCGGGGGTCAGTTACAGGTGGAAACCATGAGCGGCTGGTCGATCGGGGCGCTGCTGGCCAGCGGGCCGATGTCGGCCGGGCTTTTGGCGGCCAGCGCCTCGCCGAACAGCGCGTTGCTGACCTGGCAGAAGGCGGCATCGCGCGAGCGGCGCTGCTGCTGCACGTTGGCCAGCTCGGTCTTGTAGGAGTCCATCTCGGTCTGGCCCTGCTTGCCGCGGCCATAGGCGCGGTTGAAGTAGTTGGTCAGCTTGGCGTCCTGCGTCACCAGCACGGGGCGGTTGCGCTTGATGAAGGCGTTGTACTTGTCCTCCTCGCCGCAGGCCAGGGCGGCGACCATCAGGCGGGTTTTCAGGCCGGTGACGTCGAACGCCTCTTTCTCCTCCGGCTTGGCGCAGGCCCTGGCGGTGGGCACCGGGTCCATCTGCGCCATCGGGACAGGCGCCGGGGCGGGGGGCGGGGCCGGCGCGGGCTTGCTGCAGCCGGCCAGGGCGGTGGCGAGCAGCAGCGTGGCACCGAGCGATGCAAGCCGCGCCGTGGAGACGGCCGGAGTCGGCGGGGACGATAGGCGCATCGATGAAGCCTCCTGGACACGCGGTGCTGGCCGGCGTTGGCACGGCCACGTCGCCCATATCGCGCGGCGAATGAGGTAAACCGCGCAACCGGCCGATTTGCAACAGCAAAAGCTGGCGCGTGGGATTAAATATTTCACAACCGGCACGCGACGGTCGCGGCAAGGTCCGGATGGCGGCGGGGGCCGGCGCACCCCATTGTAATGGCCATGAGCACCATCGATGACACACGCTGGGACCTGGTTCTCCGCCGCCAGCGGGCGGATTTCCTCTATGCGGTCGCGACCATGGGCATCTATTGCCGGCCGGGCTGCCCCTCGCCGCGGCCAAAGCGCGAGAATGTCCGGTTTTTTCCGGATTGCGCGCAGGCCGAGGCGGCGGGGTTCCGCGCCTGCCGGCGCTGCGACCCGAAAGGCGAGCGCGAGGCGCTGGCGCGCGCCGTGGTGGCGGATGCCTGCGCGTTCATCGAGGCGGAGGAGGCGATCCCCGCGCTGGAGCGGCTGGCCGAGCGGTCGGGGTATTCGCGCTTCCATTTCCTGCGGCTGTTCCGCGACCATACCGGGCTGACGCCGCGCGGCTATGCCGAAGGGGTGCGGGCGCGGCGGCTGCAGGCGGCGCTGGCGGGCGGGGCACGGGTGGCCGACGCGGTGGCGGAGGCCGGCTATGGCTCCGAGTCGCGGGTGTACGAGGATACCGGGCGGCTGCTGGGCATGACGCCGGGGGCGCTGCGACGCGGGGGGGCGGGGGAGGTGATCCGCACCGCGTTGGCGGAATGCCCGTTCGGGCGGCTGCTGGTGGCGGCGACCGCGGCGGGGGTGTGCTTCCTGGGCTTCGCCGAGCCGGACGACACGCTGCTGGGCGAGCTGCGCCGGCGGTTCCCGCGTGCCACGGTGGTGGCGGACGACGCGGCGCTGACCGATACGGTGCGGGCGGTGGTGGCGTTCATGCGCGAGCCTCGGGCCGGGCTGGCGCTGCCGCTGGATCTGCGCGGCACGGCGTTCCAGCTGCGGGTGTGGGCGGCGCTGCGGCAGATCCCGGCGGGGCAGACGCGCAGCTACGCGCAGCTCGCCGAAATGGTCGGCAACCCGGCGGCGGTGCGCGCGGTGGCGCGGTCCTGTGCCACCAACCCGGTGGCGCTGGCGGTGCCGTGCCATCGGGTGATCGGCAGCGACGGAGGGCTGGCCGGCTATCGCTGGGGGGTGGCGCGCAAGCAGGCGCTGCTGGCGCGCGAGCGGGCCGAGGCGGAGGGCTGAGGTCATTGCGGTGGCGGCGGCCGGGCTGATAGACGGGAGGTTGCCGTTGATCCGCCGGGGGGCGCATGACCGCCACTTCTGATCCCATTGTCGTGACCGATTATCGGGCGTTGCTGTCCGGCGGGTACTGGTTCCCGGTTGCTTCGGCCGCCTCGCCGCTAGTGCCGGCGGCGCAGCCGGTGGTGCTCACCTATTCGTTCTCCCAAGTGGCCACCGCGACGATCAAGGCGGCCAGCGCCACCGCGGCGGCGACGTTCCAGCCATTCTCCGAGGCGGACAAGGCCACCACGCGGCTGGCGTTGCAGCAATGGTCGCAGGTGAGCGGCATCACCTTCATCGAGACCACGGCGAGCGAAGGCGATCTGACCTTCGGCTATTACGACTTGGCGAGCCTGGGTGCCGCCGGCGCGGCGGGGCTGGGAAACTACCCCTCGGCGGGCGCCTATATCGGCTCGGGCGGCTATCCGATCACCTACAGCAACCAGTTGCCGGCGGCGGGCGACGTGTATGTGGACACGTCGTATGTGTCCGACCCGGTGCTCCAGGCCGATCTGGGCCATGTGCTGGTGCACGAGATCGGCCATACGCTGGGGCTGAAACACCCGTTCGACGCCGGGGCCTATACGCTGGACCCCAGCCTGGACACCGGCACCAACACGGTGATGAGTTACACTGGTGCCAGGCTGGACACGCTGGGGCCGCTGGACGTGGCGGCGGTCCAATACATCTACGGCAATTTCGGCACCACGCCGCTGGCCTGGACCTGGTCGTGGGACGTCACCAGCGAGACCTATACGGTGCATTCCACCGGCGACGGCCAGTTCGTGCGCGGGGTGGGTGCCGCCAGCGACGTGGTGTATGCGCCCGGGCTGCACGACGCGGTGGCGACGCAGTCGGGCAACGACGTGATCTATGCCGACGGGCAGCCGCTCTGGGTCAATGCCGGGGCGGGGACGGACACGGTCTATACCGGGCTGACCTATGCCGGGCTGCTGGGCGGGGTCGGGGGCAGCGGCGATTTCCGCTACGTCTATGTGGGCGGCGACTACCAGTACTATTACGGCGTGGAGGACCTGGAGTTCAGCGACGGCGTCTATGCCACCGGCAGTTCCAGCTTCATCGCGGCGGGCGGCGTGGGGATCGCGGCGGCCGACGCGGCCAGGCCGGAGGGGGATAGCGGCAGCACCGCCTTCACCTTCACGGTCACCCGCGGGGGGGCCGCCGACGCAGCGCGGGTGGTGGACTGGGCGGTGACCGGCAGCGGCGCGAACCCGGCGGACGCGGCGGATTTCGCCGACCTGGTGCTGCCGTCGGGCAGCCTGACGCTGGCGGCCGGCCAGATCAGCCAGACGCTGACCATCGCGGTGCGCGGCGACACGCTGGTGGAACCGGATAACGGCTTCACCGTCACGCTCACCGACCCGGCAGGTGGGCAGATGCTGGGCCAGGCCACCGGCACCATCCTGGCCGACGACACCGGGCTGGCGATCGCGCCGACCGATGCCAGCAAGGCCGAGGGCAACAGCGGCAGCACGCCGTTCACCTTCACCGTCAGCCGCGCCGGCAGCCTGGCCCGGGCCGGCACGGTGCGCTGGGCCACTGTCGGGCTGGCGCCGAACTCGGCGGGCCCGAACGACTTCGTGGGCGGCGTGGCGCCGTTCGGGACGCTGAGCTTCGCGGCCGGCGAGAGCAGCAAGACCATCACCGTGAATATCCAGGGCGACACGCTGGCCGAGGCGGACGAGCATTTCCAGGTGGTGCTGGCCGCCGCCAGCGCCGGCAGCAGCATCACCACCGCCTCGGCGGCGGCGACGATCCTGAACGACGACACCAGCTTCTCCATCGCCTCCACCACCGGCAGCCATCTGGAGGGCAATGCCGGCGCCACCCCGTTCGTGTTCACGGTCACGCGCAGCGGCAACACCAGCGGCGCCAATACCGTTGCCTGGGCCACCTTCGGGGCGCTGCCGAACACCGCCGGGCCGAGCGATTTCATCGGCGGCATCGTGCCCTCCGGCACGCTGAGCTTCGCGGCGGGGGTGGTCAGCCAGACGCTCACGGTGAACGTGCAGGGCGACACCGCGCTGGAGCCGGACGAGCTGTTCATGGTGGCGCTGCGCCAGCCGGGCGGGGGCGCCACGCTGGCCACCGCCACCGCGCTGGGCAAGATCGTCAACGACGAGACCAGCTTCGGCATCGTCGCCACCGACGCGAGCAAGCCCGAGGGCAACAGCGGCGCCACCCCGTTCACCTTCACGGTGACGCGCGGCGGCAATGTCGGCGGCACGCACCTGGTGTCGTGGCAGGTCTCGGGGCTGGCGCCGAACACCGCCGGGGCGTCGGATTTCGTGGGTGGGGCGGCGCCGGGCGGCACGCTGACCTTCGCGGTCGGCGAGACCAGCAAGACCATCACGGTGAACGTGCGGGGCGACACGCTGGTGGAGCCGGACGAACATTTCACCGTGCTGCTGCGCAACGCCACCGGCGGCGCCACCATCACCACGAACAGCGCCGCGGGCACCATCCTGAACGACGACGGCACCGCGCCGGCCGACCTCGCCGGCGCGCTGAGCCAGGTCGCCACGGCGGACTTCACCGGCGACGGCACCGCCGACCTGCTGCGCCAGTCGGGCGCCGGCGACCTCTATCTGCTGGACGGGGCGAGCGGGGTGATGACGGCGCTGTCGCTGCCGGCGGCGGGGCTCCGCTTCGTGGGCGCGGCGGACTTCAACGGCGACGGGCGGGCGGATGTGCTGCTGCAAGGCGGTGCCGGGGCGCTGTACGACTGGACGATGGACGGGCCGGTGGTGCGGTCGGTGGACCTCGTCACCCGCCTCGGCGCCGGCCAGAGCGTCGCCGCCCTGCGCGATGTCACCGGCGACGGCCGCGCCGACATCCTGCTGCACGACGGCGCGGCGGTGCACCCGTACACCCTGCTGGCGATGAATGGCGGGACGATCCTGGCCGCGGCCCCGCTGGATTCGCTGCCCGGATAGGGCGCGATCCGCGCCATAAACCAAACTTTAACCCGATTGGCAGCTGCTTCCGGCAGCGATCTGGCCTGAATCAAGGGGATGGTAACCCTCTGCCGCTTGAGTGGCATCGCGGGCAGCGGCACGGGGGCCATGGGCATGTCGACTTCGCTGGTGAACGGGCTGGGCGGTAGCGCCGGGTTCGGCGAGAACGCCCTTGGCCGCACCGACGACGGTTACACCGGCTTCATCGACCTGCGCCAGGTTTTCCCCGACGGGCTGAACATGTTCGGCCATGTCTATACCGGGCTGTACCTCAACAACAACGGCAGCGTGACCTTCGCGCAGCCGACCGGGACCTACACCCCCTCGGCGATCAGCGGCGGCACCGGCAACCCGATCATCGCGCCGTTCTGGGCGGATGTGGACACCCGCGGCGCGCCGGGCAACGTGACTCCGGGCGGCACCTCCACCGGCGCCAACATGCTGTGGTACGACCTGAACAGCGCCACCCACACCTTCACCGCCACCTGGGACGATGTCGGCTACTATTCGTACCACGTGGACAAGCCGAACGCCTTCCAGTTGCAGCTGATCGGCGTGCCCGACGCGCAGGGAAACGAGACCGGCGATTTCGACATCGTGTTCCGCTACGAGGCCATCCAGTGGGTGACCGGCGATGCGTCCGGCGGCTCGGGCGGGCTGGGCGGCCTGGTGGCGCGCGCCGGCTATTCCTCGGGCGACGGCGTCGATTATTTCGATCTGCCGCAATCCGGCGACCAGGCGCAGATGCTGGCGCTGCCGGGCGCCAGCAACATCGGGGCGCCCGGCACCTACCTGTTCAGCGTGCGCAACGGGGCCGCCCTCGCCACGATCTCCACCAGCGACATCAGCATCGCCGAGGGCAACGGCGCGCCGATGCGCTATGCGGTCATCCCGGTCCTGCTCGCCGCCCCGTCCTCGGGCGTGATCACGCTCGCCTACGCCACCGAGGACGGCACCGCGATCGCCGGGCAGGACTACATCGGCCAGCGCGGCGTGATCACCTTCGCGTCCGGGATGACGCAGCAGAACGTCTACGTGCAGATCGTCGGCGACACCGTGGCCGAGCCCGACGAGACCTTCCTGCTCACCCTGTCCGACCCGAGCGGCGCGCCGATCGCCGTGCCGCATTCGGTGGTGACCATCGTCAACGATGACGGGCTGACGGTCGCCGATGTGCGCCAGGCGGAAGGCTCGGGCGGCGGCACCACCGCCTTCGTGTTCACCGTGCGCCTGCTGACCGCCGCCGCCGGGCCGGTGACGGTGGAATACGCCACCGAGGACGGCACCGCGCTGGCCGGCCAGGACTACACCGCCATCGCCGGCACGCTGACCTTCGCCGCCGGCGAGACGCAGAAGACCGTGCAGGTGAACGTGAACGCCGACTCGGCGGTGGAGTCGGACAAGGGCTTCACCCTGCACCTCGCCCGCGCCGCCGGCGCCCAGATCGCCCGCGCCGACGCCACCGGCACCATCCTGAACGATGACGGCCTGGTGGTGGACAATCTCTCGGTGGTGGAGGGCACCGGCCCCGGCGCCACCATGGCCAACGTGGTGCTGCGCCTGCTGTCGGCGCAGGCCGGCCAGGTGACGGTGGACTGGGCGACCCGGCCCGGCAGCGCGCTGGCCGGCACCGATTTCACCCCTGCCACCGGCACCGCGACCTTCGCCCCGGGGGTCACGCAGGTGATCGCGCAGGTGCCGGTGGTGCGGGACTCGCTGGTGCAGGGCAACCAGGATTTCACGTTGGTGCTGTCCAACCCCGTCGGCACCGCGATCGTCGCCGGCACCGGCACCGTGACCATCGTGGACGATGACGGCTTCGCGGTCGGCGACCGGGTGGTGACCGAGGGCGCCGGCGGCGGCAGCAGCGTGACCTTCACGGTGACGCTGCAATCCGCCCTGCCGGATGCGGCGACGGTGCGATACGCCACCATGGACGGCACCGCGCTGGCCGGCCAGGACTACACCGCCGCCACCGGCACCCTGACCTTCGCGGCCGGGCAGACCAGCCAGACCGTGACGGTGCCGCTCGCCGCCGACACGACGCCCGAGCCGGACGAGACCTTCTCGCTGGTGCTCAGCAGCCCCTCGGCCAATGCCGGCATCGCCCATGGCACCGGGCAGGCGCTGATCGTCAACGATGACGGATTGTCGGTCGGCGATGCCTCGGTTCCGGAGGGCAACGGCGGCCTCACCGGCGTGGTGGTGCCGGTCACGCTGAGCGGGCCGTCCGCCGGCATCGTGACGGTGGCGTGGAGCACCGAGGACGGCACCGCCAGCGCCGCCTCGGACTACGTCGCGGCCAGCGGCACGCTCACCTTCGCGCCGGGCAGCGTGGCGCAGAACCTCACCCTCGGGGTGCATGGCGACACCGTGTGGGAGGCCGACGAAACCTTCCGCGTGGTACTCTCCAACCCCACCGGCAGCGCCATCGTGGACGGCAACGGCACGGTGACGATCCTGAACGACGATACCCGCCCGCCGCCGGCACTCTCGGTGACCGGCACGCAGCAGGCCGAGGGCGCCGGGCCGGGCACCACCATCATGCGGTTCGTGGTGAGCCTGTCCTACGCCGCGGCCTCGGCGGTCACGGTGGATTACGCCACCGCCGACGGCACCGCCACCGCCGGCAGCGACTACACTGCCAGCACCGGCACGCTGACCATCCCGGCCGGCGCCCTGTTCGCCACCATCGAGGTGCCGGTGGTGCGCGACGCGGTAGTGGAGGCCGACGAGACCTTCACCGTCACCTTGTCCAGCCCGACCGGCGGCGCCGCGATCGCCACCGCGACCGCCACCGGCACCATCCTGGCCGACGACACCGGGCTGGCGATCGCGCCGACCGATGCCAGCAAGGCCGAGGGCAACAGCGGCAGCACGCCGTTCACCTTCACCGTCAGCCGCGCCGGCAGCCTGGCCCGGGCCGGCACGGTGCGCTGGGCCACTGTCGGGCTGGCGCCGAACTCGGCGGGCCCGAACGACTTCGTGGGCGGCGTGGCGCCGTTCGGGACGCTGAGCTTCGCGGCCGGCGAGAGCAGCAAGACCATCACCGTGAATATCCAGGGCGACACGCTGGCCGAGGCGGACGAGCATTTCCAGGTGGTGCTGGCCGCCGCCAGCGCCGGCAGCAGCATCACCACCGCCTCGGCGGCGGCGACGATCCTGAACGACGACACCAGCTTCTCCATCGCCTCCACCACCGGCAGCCATCTGGAGGGCAATGCCGGCGCCACCCCGTTCGTGTTCACGGTCACGCGCAGCGGCAACACCAGCGGCGCCAATACCGTTGCCTGGGCCACCTTCGGGGCGCTGCCGAACACCGCCGGGCCGAGCGATTTCATCGGCGGCATCGTGCCCTCCGGCACGCTGAGCTTCGCGGCGGGGGTGGTCAGCCAGACGCTCACGGTGAACGTGCAGGGCGACACCGCGCTGGAGCCGGACGAGCTGTTCATGGTGGCGCTGCGCCAGCCGGGCGGGGGCGCCACGCTGGCCACCGCCACCGCGCTGGGCAAGATCGTCAACGACGAGACCAGCTTCGGCATCGTCGCCACCGACGCGAGCAAGCCCGAGGGCAACAGCGGCGCCACCCCGTTCACCTTCACGGTGACGCGCGGCGGCAATGTCGGCGGCACGCACCTGGTGTCGTGGCAGGTCTCGGGGCTGGCGCCGAACACCGCCGGGGCGTCGGATTTCGTGGGTGGGGCGGCGCCGGGCGGCACGCTGACCTTCGCGGTCGGCGAGACCAGCAAGACCATCACGGTGAACGTGCGGGGCGACACGCTGGTGGAGCCGGACGAACATTTCACCGTGCTGCTGCGCAACGCCACCGGCGGCGCCACCATCACCACGAACAGCGCCGCGGGCACCATCCTGAACGACGACGGCACCGCGCCGGCCGACCTCGCCGGCGCGCTGAGCCAGGTCGCCACGGCGGACTTCACCGGCGACGGCACCGCCGACCTGCTGCGCCAGTCGGGCGCCGGCGACCTCTATCTGCTGGACGGGGCGAGCGGGGTGATGACGGCGCTGTCGCTGCCGGCGGCGGGGCTCCGCTTCGTGGGCGCGGCGGACTTCAACGGCGACGGGCGGGCGGATGTGCTGCTGCAAGGCGGTGCCGGGGCGCTGTACGACTGGACGATGGACGGGCCGGTGGTGCGGTCGGTGGACCTCGTCACCCGCCTCGGCGCCGGCCAGAGCGTCGCCGCCCTGCGCGATGTCACCGGCGACGGCCGCGCCGACATCCTGCTGCACGACGGCGCGGCGGTGCACCCGTACACCCTGCTGGCGATGAATGGCGGGACCGTCATGCAGGCGACCACGATGGCCTCGGTGCCGGGCGCCTGGCACATCGCCTGAGCGGGGGTGTCAGCGCGGCAGCAGCCGCGCCCCCACCAGCAGCGCCGCCGGCACCGCGGCCGCCAGCAGCAGGGCGCCATGGAAGCCGGCCAGGAAGGCGTCCGCCGCCCCCAGGCCGCCGGCCGCACCGGCCGCGCGCAGCCCCTGGAAGGTCAGCATCAGCAGGCTGGCGCCGGTCACCAGCCCGACCGTGCGGGTCAGCATCCCCAGGCTGCCGGCCACTCCACGCGCCGCCAGCGGCAGCGTCGCGGTCACCACATCGAAATAGGCGACCTGGAACACCCCCATGCCGACGCCCTGAACCAGCATGGCGAAGGCCAGCAGCGGCAGTGCCGGCACCGCCCCCGCGCCGGCCAGCACGGCAAGCCCGGCCGCCGACGCCGCCATCCCCGCCAGCGCCAGCATCCGCGCCGGCACCAGCCCGGCCAGCCGCCCGGCGATCGGCGCGCCGACCACGATCCCCAGCGGAGAGACCGCCAGCAGCAGCCCGGCCATCGGCGTGGACAGCGCGGCGAACCGCGCCAGGTAGAACGGCACCAGCAGCAGCACCGCGAAGCCGGCGAAGTTCAGCCCCACGCTGGCCAGAGTGATGAAGGCGAAGCCGCGCAGCCGAAACACCGTCGGGTCGATGATCGGTGCCGCCGCCGGCCTGCGGCGCCCGTAGGCGGCAAGGCACGCCAGCCCCGCCCCGGCCAGCAGCACCGGCACCGCCATCGCCGCGTGCAACTGCGCCAGCGCCAGCAGCAGCGCGCCGATGCCGGCCGACAGCAGCGCCGCCCCCCGCGTGTCGAACGGCTCGCGCGCTGCCGGCCGGGGCCGGGCCGGCAGCGCGAAGGCGCAGGCGAAGGCCAGCAGCGACAGCGGCACCCGCGCCGCATACACCGACGCCCAGCCCCAGCGGGCCACCAGCACCCCCGCCACCACCGGCCCCAGCGCGCCGCCCAGGCCGAACATCATCGTGTATGCGCCCAGCACCCGCGCGCGCATCGCCTCGGGGAATTGCTGGGTCGCCAGCGCCGGGCCGCAGCTCAGCAGCAGCCCCGCGCCGATCCCCTGCAGCACGCGCGCCAGCAGCAGCCAGCCGAACGAGGGCGCCAGCGCGCACAGCGCGAAGGCCACGCCGCTCCAGGCCGAGCCGAGCAGGAAGATGCGACGGTAGCCCAGCATGTCGCCCACCCGCCCGAACGCCAGCAGCAGGCTGGACTGTGCCAGCACGTAGCCGATCACCACCCACTGGATGCCGGCGATCGGGATGGCGAAATGCCCGACAATGGCCGGAAACGCTACGTTGACCATCGAATCCAGCGGCACCACCAGCGTGCCCAGCCCCACCACCAGCAGGCGCAGCAGCGGCAGCCCGCGCATGTCCTATGCCTTGCCGCCCGGGCCGCGCGGCACGCCGGCCGCCGGAGAGGGGGCGGCCCGGATCGGCTGGTCGGTCATTGGCGCGTTCTTCCCTTGTTGCCGCCAGGCCGCTGTGAACGTGCCAATTGTGATGCCGTGGTACGCTAGCCAGCCGCTCACCGGCGAGTCAACGCGCCGCCGCGCTGGCCCGGCGTGGCCAGATCGGCTAGCCTGAACGTCCAGGCCGCAGGCCGGCCACCCCAGCAGGAGTTGCCTCGATCATGTCGGAACCCCGATACGCGGCGCGGCTGCGCGCCCTTGCCCTGGCCGCCCTCGTGCTGTGCGCGGGCGTGGCATCCGCCCAGGCCCGCGTCCTCGAAGCCGGCGAGGGCAAGGCCTACAAGCTGCCCTCGCAGGCCATCGCCGCCGCCCAGGACGGCGACACCGTGCAGATCGCCCCCGGCACGTATTACGATTGCGCCGTTGTGCGGGCCAGCCACCTGCTGATCGAGGGCACCGGCCCGGATGGCAGCGCGATACTCACCGACAAGACCTGCATGGGCAAGGCGCTGCTGGTCATTGGCGGCGGCGACGTCACCGTCCGCAACATGACGTTGCAGCGCGCGCGGGTGAACGACAACAACGGCGCCGGCATTCGCGCCGAGGGGGTCAACCTCACCATCGACAAGGTCAAGTTCATCAACAACCAGAACGGCATCCTGGCGGGCGACAAGCCGGGCAGCAAGATCATCATCCGTGACAGCGAGTTCCTGCGCAACGGCGTCTGCATGGCGTCCTGTGCGCACGGCATCTATGTCGGCCACATCGCCCTGCTGCGCGTGGAGCATTCCCATTTCGCCGAGACCAAGCAGGGCCATCACATCAAGTCGCGCGCCCAGCGCACCGAGGTGATCGGCTGCACCATCGAGGATGGCGACACCGGCACCGCCAGCTACCTGATCGAGGCGCCGAACGGCGGCGCGCTGATCGTGCGCGACAACACGCTGCAGAAGGGTCCGAAGGCGGAAAACCACTCCGCCGCGATCATGATCGGCTCCGAGGGGGTGGACCAGCCGACGCCGGAAATCCTGATCGAAAACAACAAGCTCAGCAACACGGGCAATTACGGCACCTATCTCGTGGTCAACCGCTCGGCCACCGAGGCGCGGCTGAAGGGCAACAAGCTGACCGGCAGCGTCAAGCCCCTGCTGGGCGACGGCACGGTGAACTGAGCCTCGGAGAACTGAGCCTCGGACGGGGGCGGCTGGTATTCTGCGAAATCGGGCGTATAATTATTAAACCACGTTTTTATGTTGCATAATAATCTCCCGAGGGACCCGCCATGACCGACGCCCCCGCCCGCCCGCCGCTGCGCTTCGACCCGCCGCTGCGCGGCCGCATCTACGACAGCATCGCCGAGACTATCGGCAACACCCCGCTGGTGCGCATCCCCCATATCGCCGCCGAGGAGGGGATCACCGCCGATATCTGCCTGAAACTGGAGTTCTTCAACCCGATCGCCAGCGTGAAGGACCGCATCGGCGTCAACCTGATCCTGGACCTGGAGGCCACCGGCCGCCTCGCGCCGGGCGGGATGATCGTGGAGCCGACCTCCGGCAACACCGGCATCGGGCTGGCCTTCGTCTGCGCCGCGCGCGGCTACCGGCTGGTGCTGACGATGCCCGAGTCGGTCTCGATCGAGCGCCGCAAGATGCTGAAATTCCTCGGTGCCGAGCTGGAGCTGACCCCCCGCGAGCGCGGCATGTCCGGCGCCATCGCGCGCGCCGAGGAACTGCTGGCGCAGAACCCGGGTGCCGTGATGCCCAACCAGTTCTCCAACCCGGCCAACCCGGCCATCCACCGCGTCACCACCGCCGAGGAAATCTGGCACGACACGTCGGGCCACGTGGACGCCATCGTCGCCGGCATCGGCACCGGCGGCACGCTGACCGGCATCGCCCAGGTGCTGAAGCCGCGCCTGCCCAACCTGAAGATCTTCGCCGTGGAGCCGGCGGCCAGCCCGGTGCTGTCCGGCGGCGCGGCCGCCCCGCATCCGCTGCAGGGCATCGGCGCCGGCTTCAAGCCGGACAATCTCGACATGGCGCTGGTGGACGAGGTGGTGACCGTCGGCAACGACGAATCCTTCGCCATGTCCCGCCGGCTGGCGGCGCGCGAGGGCATTCCGGCCGGCATCTCCTCCGGCGCGGCGCTGGCCGCCACGCTGGCGGTGGCCCGCCGGCCGGAGATGGCGGGCAAGCGCTTCGTGACCATCATCCCCTCGTTCGCCGAGCGGTACCTGACGACCGCCTTGTTCGACGGATTTTAGGACGGAAGGGCGGGGGCCGCCTGGCACCCCGCCCGTCCTCTCAAGCATTGGGGGCCGAGCCCCTGGACCTCTTTTTTTGAAGTGAAATTCGAAAAAGCGGTGTATGGGATCGCATCGACGAGAACGTTTTTGCCGATGATGTGACGAATGCGCTCGCGAGGATTTTGCCGAACGATCCGCCGCGTTTTCTGGCACGCCTGCCGCACGGTTACCACGATACGGCCCTGATCCGCAGCGAGCTGGAGGCGGCGGGTTTCTCCCATGTGGTTATCGAGACGAGGGCCGAACAAAGCCGCGCACCCTCACCGCGCCTTGCTGCCGTCGCCTATTGTCAGGGAACACCTCTTCGCAAAAAATCGAGGCCAGAGACGCGGGGAAACTGGAAGCTGCAACCGACTACGTCGCCTCCGCGATCGCGGACAGACATGGCAGCGGCGAGGTTGCCGCCAAAATTCAGGCGCACATAATCACGGCTGCGGTGTAGGCCCTCGAAAGAGGCAGTCATCACGCCCTGGGCAGTCATCACGCCCTGGTACATCTCTCAAATTCGAGGTCCAGGGGCTCGATCCCCGTTGCTTGGGACGGGGGCGGAACGCGGGGCAACGCTCCGCACTTGCCTAGCCGATCGTCCCCACCGCCGGCTTGCGCCGCGCCCGCAGCACCATCCAGCCGATCGCCGCCACCCCCACCGTGCCGAGCAGCCAGCCCACCCCCTCCGGCCCCAGCCAGCCGGCCAGGAACCAGCCGCCGCCGACGAAGCTGGCCGCCCAGATGCCGGCGGCGGCGAAGTTCAGCGCGGCGAAGCGCAGGTGGTGCATCCGGGTCATGCCGCAGGCCGCCGAGGCGACGTTGCGCACGCCATAGGCGAAGCGGAAGGTCAGCACGAACAGCGACCCGTAGCGTTCGATGAACGACAGCGCCACCTCCAGCCGGCGTTGCGCGCCCGGAAAGCGGCGCACCGCGCGGCTGCCGTAGCGGCGGCCGAGGGTGAACCACACCTGGTCGCCGGCGAACGAGCCGAGCCAGACGCTGAGCATCAGCACCCACGGGTCCACCATGCCGGTCGCCTGCCCGAGGGCGGCGGCCACCAGCACGAAGGTCTCGCCCTCGAAAAACGCCCAGGCGGCCGCGGCCGCGTAGGCGAGGTTGCCCCATTCGCCCCAGAATTCAGCCAATGGCGGCCGGCCTCCCCGTCCGTTGTTGCTTCTGTCCACACTCTGCCGCAGCCAGTGGCGGCGGCAAGGGCAAAATCACAAATGGGCCGCCATGCCGGCGATTTCAGCCCCACCCGGAACCGTCTCGTGCGGGAACAGGCCGCGCAGCCCCTCCGCCGTCGCGGCGCAGCGCCCGCGCTCGGTGATCAGGCCGGTGACCAGGCGGGCCGGCGTCACGTCGAAGGCGGGGTTGGCGGCGTTGCTGCCGCTGGGGGTTACCCGCACCATGGCGACGCTGCCGTCCAGCGCCCGGCCGCCGACCATGGTCACCTCGGTGGTCGGACGCTCCTCGATCGGGATTTCGGACAGGCCGTCGCTGATCGTCCAGTCGATGGTGGAGGAGGGCAGCGCCACCCAGAACGGTACGGAATTGTCGTGCGCCGCCAGGGCCTTGAGGTAGGTGCCGATCTTGTTGGCGACGTCGCCGGCGCGGGTCACCCGGTCGGTGCCGACGATCACCAGGTCCACCTGGCCGTGCTGCATCAGGTGGCCGCCGGCATTGTCGGCGATCACCGTATGGCGCACGCCGTGCCGGCCCAGCTCCCAGGCGGTCAGCAGCGCGCCCTGGTTGCGCGGGCGGGTCTCGTCCACCCAGACATGCACCGGAATGCCCTGGTCGTGCGCCATGTAGATCGGCGCCAGCGCGGTGCCCCAGTCCACCGTGGCCAGCCAGCCGGCGTTGCAATGGGTCAGCACGTTCACCGGCGTGCCGGCCGGCTTGCGCGCGGCGGCCTCGGCGATCAGCGGCACGCCGTGCCGGCCGATCGCCTCGCACATCGCCACGTCCTCGTCGGCGATGGCGGCGGCCTCGGCGTAGGCCAGGCGCACCCGCTCGCCGGCGGCGGCCGGGCGCAGCCGGTCGAGCATGCGCCCGATCGCCCAGCGCAGGTTGATCGCGGTCGGGCGGGTCTGCGCCAGCATCGCCGCCTGCGCCTCCATCGCCGGGCCGGTGGCATCCATGCGCAGCGCTAGGCACAGCCCATAGGCGGCCACCGCGCCGATCAGCGGCGCGCCGCGCACCTGCATGCTGCGGATGGCATGCGCCACCTGCGACGGCTCGGTGAGGCGCAGGATGTCCAGCGCCCAGGGCAGTTTCGTCTGGTCGAAGATGCGCACCGACCAGCTATCGGTGTGATCCACCCAGACGCTGCGGTACGGGGTGCCGTCGATCTTCATGCGGGGTCCCTGATGGCGGCGGCCTACATGCGCTGGTGCAGCACGCAGACCAGGGTGAACAGGCGGCGGGCGGTGGCGAAATCGATGGCGATCCGGCCCGCCAGCCGGCCGGCGAGCAGGTGCGCGCCTTCGTCGTGCAGGCCGCGGCGGCCCATGTCGATGGCCTGGATGCGCGCCTCGCGGCCTTCTTCCACCGCCTTGACGTGGCTGTCCACCAGCATCTGGTAGTCTTTGATCAGCCGGCGGAACGGCCCTAGCGCCAGCGCCAGCGTGCCCAGCCGCGCATCGTCGTCGCGGCGGATGTCGAACACCAACCGGCCTTCCTGGATGGACAGGTGCAGCACGAAGGGGCCGGCGCCGATATCGGCGTCGCGTAGCCCGGCGATGCCGGTGGTGGCGGCGATCGGGGCGAAGCGGTTCTCGGCCTCCAGGTCGGCCACCGCCTGGGCGCGGTCGGCCTCCAGGATCGGCGACAGCCGCGTCAGCGCCTCGCCGTCCAGCAGCACCCGCGACAGGCGGGCGGTGGGGTGGGCGATGTGGTGCCGGTCCGGATGCGTGGCGTGCGCCGGCCCATGCGGGGGGTGCGGGTCAGGCATCGCCCCCGAGGCTTTCCGGCTGCGCGCCCAGCATGCCCAGTTGGAACATCAGGCCGACCACCGCCCCCTTGATGGGGCGCAGCAGGCCGAGCGTCAGCACCAGGGTCAGCGGCACCCACAGCACGGTATGCACCCAGAGCGGCGGCGCCTCGGTCTTTTCCAGCACCAGCATCAGCGGCACCACGATATGGCCGACCACGAAGATGGTCGCGTACGGCGGCACGTCGTCGGCGCGGATGCTGCCGAGCGGCGCGCCGCAATTCGTGCATTCTTTCACGACGCGCAAGTAGCCATTGAAGATATGGGATTTTCCGCAGGATGGGCAGGCGCCCTTGAAGCCGCGCAGCAGCGCCTGCGGCATCCCCGGCAGCGGCCATTTCGGCGACGGCATGGTACGGTCGGGCTGCCAGCGAACCGGCAGGACCGGGGCGGGCGCGGCGACGGCGATGGGCGCGGTATGGGGCACGACAGGCCCTCCTGTTTTGCCGGGCCGGCAACCGCCCGGATGCTGCGTTGCAATACTTGATCGCGCGGCGCCTGGCGATCAAGAGTTGCGAATGGCACATATCCTGATCGTCAATCCCAACAGCAGCCAGGCATGCAGCGACGGCATCGATGCCGCGGTGGCGCCGTTCCGCCGGCCCGGCGGCCCGGTGCTGGACGTGGCGACCCTGGCCGAGGGGCCGCCCGGCATCTATTCCTGGCGCGACTGGCATGCGGTGGTGGAACCGCTGTGCCGGCTGGCCGAGGCGCGCGCGGCCGATGTGTTCGTGGTGGCCTGCGCCTCCGACCCCGGGATCGAGGCGGTGCGGGCGGCGACGCCGCGGCCGGTGCTGGGGGTGTTCCGCTGCGCCGTGGCCGCCGCCCTGGCGCGCGCCGAGCGGTTCGGCGTGATCGCGCTGGTGGAGGCCTCCAAGGCCCGGCACATGCTGGCGCTGCGCGCCCTGGGGGTGGAGCGGCGGCTGGCCGGCGAGATCGCCATGAACACCCGCATCGAGACGCTGCTGGACCCGGTGGCGGCGCGCGCCGCGCTGATCGAGGCAGGGTGGGCGCTGGTGGGGCAGGGGGCCGGCGCGGTGGTGCTGGGCTGCACCGGCATGGCCGGCCATCGCGCGGCGGTGGAGCAGGCGATCGGCGTGCCGGTGATCGAGCCCTGCCAGGCCGCGGCGGCGCAGGCGCTGGGCATCGTGCTTGCCTGAGCCACCCCGGCGCGGCTGGCCGCGCCGGGGGATGGCCTCAGGCTTTGACGTCGAGCAGGCGGCTGCTGCTGGCGGCGGACGCCTTGTCGCCGTCGTGGTCGCCGTCGCTGTCGGTCTTGGCCTGCGGCGGCGGGGGCGGGGCGGCGCGCTGGACGGGGGCGGGGGGAGCCGAGGTGGCGCTGGAGATGCTCATGGCGGAAATCCCTGGATGGAAGCCATGGCGGACTTCTTCCGCCGGACCGACGCGGCACGCCGCGTTCGCCCGGTGACCCTGGGCCGAAACCGCTAACGGGCCGCTAATGCGCGGCTATTGTTCCGTTTTGCTCCAAACGGGCGGCGCGACGGCGCCGACCTGCCCGGTGATCCGGCCATAGGCCTCCACCCGACGGTGCTTGTCGAAGGCGAAGATGGTGGTGCGCCCGAGGGTGCACATGTCCATGTCGCAATCGGCGGTGATCAGCTCGTCATCCCAGCTCGTCGCCTGGGCCATGATCTCGCCCTGCGGGTTGACGATGATGGAGTGGCCGAACAGCTCGCACCCGTCCTCGGTGCCCGCCTTGGCGCAGGCCACCGCGAAGGTGGCGTTCTGGTAGGCGCCGGCCTGCACCGAGAGGTGGCTGTGGAACACCCGCAGGTGATGCGCCTCGAACCCGGCCGCCGACTGGTTGGTGCTGGGGGTGTTGTAGCCGCACATCACCAGCTCGACCGATTGCAGCCCGAGCACCCGCCAGGCTTCCGGCCAGCGGCGGTCGTTGCAGATCATCATGCCCATGTTGACGCCGGGCAGGCCGCCGGCGGGGGCGCGGATGACCGGAAAACCGAGGTTTCCGACCTCGAAATAGCGCTTTTCCAGGTGCTGAACGGCGCGTTTCGGGTCGAATTCGGCGTGTCCGGGCAGGTGCACCTTGCGGTATTTCAGCAGCACGTCGCCGGCTGGGCTGACCAGGATGGCGGTGTTGTAGTGGTGGCCGTCCGGGGTGCGCTCGGCATAGCCGAGGTGGAAGGTGATGCCGTATCTGCGGGCGGCGGCGAATAGCGGGGCGGTGGCGTTGGACGGCATCGCGCTTTCGAACCAGGCATCCGCCTCGGCGCGGTCGGCGTGGTAGTGGCGCGGGAAGAAGGTGGTCAGCGCCAGTTCGGGGAACACCACCAGCTCCGCGCCGCGGGCATGCGCGCGCTCCAGCAGCCGGACCATGCGGGCGACGGCGACCTCGCGGCCCTCGGCGCGCTGGATGGGGCCGAGCTGGGCGGCGGCGACGGTCAGTATCCGTGGCATGAATGATCCTGCAGTTCCTCGCCGCTGGCGAAATCGGCGGTGGCGGGGTTGGCCTGGTCGTCGAGCAGCACGAAGCCGTCCTGCCCGTCGGGGAGCGTGGCGCCGACCACGACCAGGGTGTGGCTGGCCATGGCGGCGGGGCCGCCCGGCAGGCTGTCGGCCAGCAGGCGGAACGGGTCGATGCCGGCAAGGTCGGCGCCGGCGACGCGCACGGCGCGGTAGGGGTGGCCGGCCAGCGGCTGCGGCAGGGGCGCCCAGTGCGCGCCGATCGCCGCCGCCTGCTCGCGCAGCGCCGCGCGCACGCCCTGGGCGAGGCAGTCCACATGGATGTGCAACTGGTTCTGGGTTCGCCCGGTCGGCGCGTTGAGGGCCAGGCTCACGCCGTCGCGCGGCAGGGGGCGGCCGAGCAGCGCCTCCACGCGCGGGCGGGCGGCCCAGGCGGCGGCGAAGTAGTTGGGCGCGTCCGGCGCCAGCACGACCTTGTCCTCGATGCCGGTGACGCGGGCGGTGGGGATCAGCAGGAACTGGGTGGCGCCGTTGATGTCCTTCAGCACCGCGTGGCCGCGCGCCTCGCCGCCGGCGAGATCGACCAGGGCGCAGGGGGCGGGGTCGGCGTGCTGCTGCTGATTGGGCACGCAACGGTCGTGCACGATTTTCCACAGCACGTCCGGGTCGGCCGCCAGCGCGCGCACCGCGAACAGGGCGGCGACCAGTGCGAGGACGGCAAGGGCGGCGGCCGGGGGGCGGCGCATGGCGGCTCAGGCCTCCGGGGGCGTGGCGCCGACCTGGGAGACGATCGGGCCATACCAGTGCGGGCGGCGATGGGCGGCGAAGTTGAACATCTTTTCCTTGCCCTGGCGGCAGGCGTCGAGGTCGCAATCGGCCACGATCACCTCGTCGCCCAGGGTTTTCGCCTCGGCCACGATGCGCCCGTTGGGATCGACGATGCAGGAGCCGCCGATCAGGCCCGAGCCGTCCTCGTCGCCGGCCTTGGCCACGGCCACCGCCCAGGTGGCGTTCATGTAGGCGTTGGACTGGGCGGCGAGCTGGGAGTGGAAGGTGCGCAGGCCGGAATCCTCGGTCTCGCCGCCGTTGGGGTCGTAGGCGGCGGAGTTGTAGCCGACGCAGACCAGCTCCACCCCGCGCAGGCCGAGCACCCGCCAGCCCTCCGGCCAGCGGCGGTCGTTGCAGACCAGCATGCCGAGAACGCCGCCGACCAGCGAGGCGGGGGCGCGGAAGGTGGGAAAGCCGAGGTCGCCGTATTCGAAATACCGCTTTTCCAGTTGCTGGAAGCGCGCGCCCTCGCGCGGCTCCACCGAGCCGGGCAGGTGGATCTTGCGGTATTTGCCGATCAGCGCGCCGTCCGGCGCCACCAGGATGGCGGTGTTGAAGCGCCGGCCCTCCGGGGTGAGTTCCGCGTAGCCGACATAGAAGCCCACGCCGAGCGCGCGCGCGCGGTCGAACAGCGGTTGCACGTTGGGGTTGGGCATCGCGCGCTCGAAATAGCCGTCGAGCTCGCGGGGGTCGGGGACGAACCAGCGCGGGAAGAAGGTGGTGAAGGCGAGTTCCGGGAACACCACCAGCCGGGCGCCGGCCCGTGCGGCCTGTTCCAGCAGGGCGAGCATGCGGGCCAGCGTGTGGGGGCGGCTGTCGGCCTTCTGCGTGCCGCCCATCTGGGCGCCGGCGACGCGGAGGACGCGGGCCATCAATGCGACTGCCGCTTCACGAACCGGCCGCTGCCGGGGGTGGCCAGCACGGTCGCGCCGTCCCAGATGGTGCGGCCGCGCAGCACGGTGGCGGCGACGCGGGCGCGCATGCGGCGGCCGTGATAGGGCGACCAGCGCAGCTCCGGCCGGTCGACGATGGCGGCCTCGTCGAAGGCATAGTCGGCGCGTTGCAGCACCAGCAGGTCGGCGTCCGAGCCGATGCGGATGGCGCCTTTTCTCGGGTACAGCCCGTGCAGCTTCGCGCTGCGCTCGGCGCAGTAGGTGGCCATCAGCGTGGGCGACAGGCCGCGCTCGTCCAGCAGGGTGAACATCAGCGGCGCGAAGGACTGCATGCCGGTGAGCCCGGCGCCGTTGGCGAAGATGTCCGGCGAGCCCTTGCGGTCGGCCGGCCAGGGGGCGTGGTCGGTGGAGATGTAGGCCACCTTGTCGGCCTCCAGCGCGCCCCACATGCGCGCCACCTCGTCCTGGGTACGGAAGGGCGGGTTGCACTTGCCGCGCCCGCCGAGGCGCACGATGTCCTCCTCGGTCATGCAGAGGTACTGGATGCAGGCCTCGCCGGTGGCCTGCCCGCCCATGCGGCGGAACACCTCGGCAATCTCGAAGCCGCGGGCCAGCGAGGAATGGGCGATATGGACATGCGCGCCGGTCTGCAGCCCGATCTCGAATATCTCCAGGTCGGCCATGGTCTCGGCCAGCGGCGGGCGGGTGCGGCAATGCCAGATGGCGCTGGTGTTGCCGGCGGCGCGCGCCTCGGCGGTCAGGCGCTCCACCAGTTCCTGGTCCTCGTTGTGCACGGCCACCGGCAGGCCGGTCCTGGCGATTTCGGCGAAGGCGGCGACCATGGTGGGGTGGTCGATGCGCGGGAAGCGCACCGCGTCGTATTCATAGGTGGACAGCTTGAAGGCGCTGATGCCGGCGGCGGCGAGGCCGGCGATGGCATCGACGCCGCCGGTTTTGGTGATGGTGCCGTACAGCGCCATGTCCACATGCGCCAGCCGCTCCACCCAGCCGATCTTGTCGGCCAGCACCGCGGCGTCGGTGACCGGCTTCGGCACGTCGTAGGGCATGTCCACGCAGGTGGTGACGCCGCCGGCCGCGGCGGAGCGCGTGGCGCCCTCGATGCCGGCCCAGCCGATCGCCGAGGAGGTGTGCATGTGCCCGTCCACCAGGCCGGGCAGGATCAGGCAGCCGCTGTGGTCCTGCGTTTCGGCGGCCGGCGGCGGGGCGCCCTGGCCGATGGCGGCGATGGTCTCGCCGCGCACCGCCACATAGCCCTGGCGGATGATGTCGGACGCGGTGACGACGTCGCCGAGGAACACGCGATCGAATGGAGCCGACACGATTCTGGGCATCCCCTGCTGCGGTGCGCTTGCCGTTGCGGGCGCGCGACACTAGGAAAGCGCGACCGATCGCCCGAACGCTAGACCGTCCGCGCCGCGTCGCCAATCCCGCACGCCGTGCAGAAGCCGGCGTCACCAGAGGAGTTCCGGATGAAACTGCACGACGTGAAAGTCTACCCCTCGAAGGTGGCGCTCGCGCGCGAGGACCAGCTTGCGTGGAAAATCGCCGGCGTGGCCGCCGACCGGGTGGCGGTGCCGAAGGACACCACGGAGATGATCGTCAACCGGGTGATCGACAACGCGGCGGTGGCGATCGCCGCGATCAACCGCCGCCCGGTGGTCTCGGCGCGCGGCATGGCGCTGGGCCATCCGCGCAAGGGCGGCGGCACCGTGTTCGGCGTCGCCTCCGGCAAGCGGGTCAGCCCGGAATGGGCGGCCTGGGCGAACGGCACCGCGGTGCGCGAGCTGGACATGCACGACACCTTCCTGGCGGCCGACTATTCGCACCCGGGCGACAACATCCCGCCGATCCTGGCCGTGGCGCAGAGCATGGAGAAATCCGGCAAGGACCTGGTGCGCGGCATCGCCACCGGCTACGAGATCCATATGGACCTGGTGCGGGCGATCTGCCTGCACGAGCACAAGATCGACCATATCGCCCATCTCTGCCCCGCCCAGGCCGCCGGCATCGGCACGCTGCTGGGGCTGAAGCAGGAGGTGATCTACCAGGCGGTGCAGCAGGCGCTGCATGTCAGCATCACCACCCGCCAGTCCCGCAAGGGCGAGATCAGCTCGTGGAAGGCCTATGCCCCCGCGCATGCCGGCAAGCTGGCGGTGGAGGCGGTGGACCGCGTGATGCGCGGCGAGGGTGCGCCCAGCCCGATCTATGAGGGCGAGGACAGCGTGATCGCCTGGATCCTGTCGGGCCGCACCGCGCGCGACAAGGGGCTGCCGGAAGCCGTCTACCACGTGCCGCTGCCCGAGGCCGGCGAGGCCAAGCGCGCCATCCTGGACAGCTACACCAAGGAGCACAGCGCCGAATACCAGAGCCAGGCGCTGATCGACCTCGCCTTCCGCATGCGCGAGCAGATCGCCGACACCGCGAAGATCGAGAAGATCGTCCTGCACACCAGCCACCACACCCATTACGTGATCGGCACCGGCGCCAACGACCCGCAGAAAATGGACCCGAAGGCCAGCCGCGAGACGCTGGACCACTCGATCATGTACATCTTCGCCGTGGCGCTGCAGGACGGCACCTGGCACCACGTGGACAGCTACGCCCCCAAGCGCGCCGCCCGCAAGGATACCGTCGCGCTGTGGCACAAGATCGAGACCCGCGAGGACCCGGAGTGGACGCGCCGCTACCACGCCACCGACCCGAACGAGCTGGCGTTCGGCGGGCGGGTTGAGGTGTTCATGCAGGATGGCAGCAAGCTGGTGGACGAGCTGGCGGTGGCCAACGCGCATCCGCTGGGGGCCAGGCCGTTCGCCCGCGAGGACTATATCCGCAAGTTCCGCATCCTGACCGAGGGCATCATCCTGCCGCGCGAGGCCAACCGCTTCCTGGAAGTGGCGCAGGAGCTGCCGCGCCTGCCGGCCGGCGAACTGCACCTGTTGAACGTGGCGCTGCCGCCCGGCACGCTGGCCGAAAGCAAGCCCGGCATCTTCTGAGAGCGGGCAACGCGAAAGGGACCATCACATGAGCGAGATCGTCAACAAGCCGAAGAAATCGGTGGCGCTATCCGGCGTGCCGGCCGGCAACACCGCGCTGTGCACGGTGGGGCGCACCGGCAACGACCTGAACTATCGCGGCTACGACATCCTGGACATCGCCGAGGTGTGCGAGTTCGAGGAGCTGGCGCACCTGCTGGTGCACGGCACCCTGCCGACGATGGCGGAACTAGCCGCCTACAAGGCCAAGCTGCGGGCGCTGCGCGGGCTGCCGGCGGCGGTGCGCGCGGCGCTGGAGACGCTGCCGGCGGCCGCCCACCCGATGGACGTGATGCGCACCGGCGTCTCGGCCCTCGGCTGCGTGCTGCCCGAGAAGGACGACCACAACGCCCCGGGTGCCCGCGACATCGCCGACCGGCTGATGGCGTCGCTGGGCTCGATGCTGCTGTATTGGCATCATTTCGCGCAGAACGGCCGCCGCATCGAGGTGGAGACCGACGACGACACCATCGCCGGGCATTTCCTGCACCTGCTGCACGGCCGCGCGCCGGGCGGCAACTGGGTGCGGGCGATGCACACCTCGCTGAACCTGTATGCCGAGCATGAGTTCAACGCCTCCACCTTCGCCTGCCGCGTGGTGGCGGGCACCGGGTCGGACATGTTCTCGGCGATCACCGCCGGCATCGGCGCGCTGCGCGGGCCGAAACATGGCGGCGCCAACGAGGTCGCCTTCGAAATCCAGAAGCGCTACGCCGGCGTGGACGAGGCCGAGGCCGATATCCGCGCGCGCGTGGCCAACAAGGAGGTGGTGATCGGCTTCGGTCACCCCGTCTATACGATCGCCGATCCCCGCAACAAGATCATCAAGGAGGTTGCCCGCACGCTGTCCGCCGAGCAGGGCGCGATGCGCATGTGGGAGATCGCCGAGCGCATCGAGGCGGTGATGATGCAAACCAAGCGGATGTTCGCCAACCTCGATTGGTTCAGCGCGGTGTCGTACCACATGATGGGCGTGCCGACGGCAATGTTCACCCCGCTTTTCGTGATCGCGCGCACCTCCGGCTGGAGCGCGCATATCATGGAACAGCGAGTTGACAACAAGATCATTCGCCCGACCGCCAATTACACCGGGCCGGAAAACCGCGCCTTCGTGCCGCTCGCCCAGCGCGGCTGAGGCCCACCCGCGCACAGCACTGGATGCCTGGATGCGCCGCGGCAGCGATGCCGCGGCGCTTTCTTTTTGGGCTCCATGATCAAATGGTGATCGTTATTTTATTGACAGGCGCGGGCGCGACGGCAGATAGCGAATCTCAACTCGCGTGCTGCACGCCGCCGATTCGCTGACGCTTCCCAGGTGCATGCGCGAGACTAGGAAGGTCTCGGTCAATGGGCCGCTGTCGAGGGATCTCGATGATATCCGGCAATCGTCCGCGCGGATGTGCGGCGCGGGGCGGGAATGGCATCACGGGTGCACGACATCGGGCCGTGCCACGGTTGGGCCATGCGTTTGCCGCATCTTCGCCCGGTCGGTCATGCGTTGCTGCAAGCTTGCTGCGGCATCCTTCCTGCGACGCCTGATACGTCCCGTAACCGGCCAGTCAACTTGCCGTTGCAAGCACCGGCACCATTCGACGGCAATCAAGGAGATTGATGACGTGAACACGGAAGATACCGAAACGCAGCGGGCCCAGCCGATGGCGATGCGCGCGGCGGCGAAGAAGATGGCGGCGCCCAAGGCGGCTCCGGCCAAGGCGGCCGCGCCCAAGAAGCCTGTCAAGGCGGCGGCGGTGAAGGCGGCGCCGAAGAAGGCGGCCGCCGCGAAGACCCCGGCCGCGCCGAAGAAGGCCGCCGCAAAGCCGGTTGCCGTGAAGGCGGCGGCGCCCAAGAAGGCCGTCGCCAAGGCCGCCGCGCCGGCGAAGGTCGCCGCACCGAAGGCCGCCGCCAAGGCCGCCCCGAAAAAGGCCGCCGCGCCCAAGGCTGCGGCCGCGCCGAAGAAAGCCGCCGCGAAGCCGGTTGCCGCAAAGGCGAAGGCCGTGGCGCCGAAAAAGGCCGCTGCCGCGCCCAAGAAGATCAGCGCCGTGGAGAAGCTGGCGGCCAAGACCGCCGCCGCGAAGAAGGTCGCCGCGAGCCGCAAGGCCGGTGCCGCCGCCCCGGCGGCCAAGCCGGCGGCCAAGCGTGGCCGCAAGCCCGCCGAAAGCGCCTCCGCGCCCGACGCGGCGACCAACCAGGCGGACTGATTTCGACCGGATGCAGGCAGGGCGCCGTGGCAACGCGGCGCCCCGCTGCGCGACGGCGTCAGGTGAAGTTGGTCAGCAGGTCGTCCACCTGTGCCGGTGTCAGCAGCCGCGGGTTGGCGCCGCGCAGGAGCAGGAACAGCTTGGCCGCTTCCTCCAGTTCCTCGGCCGCGTGCACCGCATCCTCCAGCGTCCGGCCCGAGACCACCGGGCCGTGGTTGGCCAGCAGCACCGCGCGCGCATGCGTGGCGGCGGCGTGGATTGCGGGTTCCATGGCCGCGTCGCCCGGGCGGTAATACGGCACCAGCGGCATGGTCCGGCCCACGCGCATGACGAAATACGGCGTCAGCGGCGGGATGGGGTTGGCCGCGTCCACGTCCGGCAGGCAGGCCACCGCGGTCGCCATCGTCGAATGCAGGTGCACCACCGCCCCCGCCTCGGGCCGCGCCAGGTAGAAGGCGCGGTGCATGAACACCTCCTTGGAGGGTTTGTCGCCGCCAACATGGCGGAAATCCGCGTCCAGCCGGGCGATGCGCTCGGGCGCCAGCCGGCCGAGGCAGGAATTGGTCGGCGTGATGAGGAAGCCGTCCTCCAGCCGCACGCTGATATTGCCGGCGCTGCCGACGGAGAAGCCGCGCGCGAACAGGCTGGCTGCCAGGCTCGCCAGTTGCGCGCGAAGGGCGTGCTCGCTCATGCGGCCTCCGGCATCGCGAAGGATTTCAGGAAGAAGTCCGGCGCGCCGAAATTGCCGGATTTCAATGCCAGTTTCAGGCTGGCCTCGCCGCCCTCGGCGAAGGTCCAGGGTACCCCGGGGTCGATCTCGGCGCCGATGCGCAGCCGGCGCACGCCCAGCCGCCGGACCACGGCGCCGGAGGTCTCGCCGCCGGCCACCACCAGCCGCCGCACGCCGGCCGCCACCAGCGCATGGGCGATCTCGGCCAGCGCGGTTTCGATCAGCAGGCCGGCGGCCTCGCGCCCCAGCCTCGCCTGCAGGGCGGCCACTTTTTCCGGCGGCGCGGAGGCGGCGATCACTACCGGCGTGTCGCCCAGCCGGTCCTGCATCCAGGCCAGTGCCTGGGCCGCCAGCGCCGCGGCGTCGGGGGTGGCCAGCGCGTCCAGTTCCAGCGTCGGCACGTGGCCGCGCGCATTGGCGATCTGGAACAGCGTGGCGCGCGAGCAGGAGCCGGCCAGCACCGCCGCATGGCCGCCCACCACCGGCAGCCGGCCCGGATCGTCCAGCACCGGCAGCAGCCCGGCCTGGCGGAAATTCTCCGGCAGCCCGATCGCGACGCCGGAGCCGCCGGTGATCAGCGCGTGCCCGGCCGCCGCGGCGCCGATATCCAGCAGATGCGCGTCCGACACCGCGTCCACGATGGCATAGCGCCGCCCCTGTTCCTTCAGCGCCGTCATCGCGCGGCGGATGGCGGCCGTTCCCTGGGCCACCGTGGCGTAGGGCACCAGCCCCACCGCGCCCTCGGTCTGGCACGACAGCACGCGCACCAGGTTGGCATCGGTCATCGGCGTCAGCGGGTGCTTCTCCATGCCGCTCTCGTTCAGCAGGGCGGTGCCGACGAACAGATGGCCCTGGAACACGCTGCGCCCGTTGGCCGGAAAGGCCGGGCAGGCGAGCGCGAAGCCGCAGCCGAGTGCGACCACCAGCGCATCGGCCACCGGCCCGATATTGCCGGCCGGGGTGCTGTCGAAGGTGGAGCAGTATTTGAAGAAGAACTGCCGGCAGCCGGCGCGCTGCAGCCAGGCCAGCGCGGCGAGGCTGTCGCCCACCGCCTCGCCCGCCGGCGCGGTGCGCGATTTCAGCGCGATGATGATGGCGTCGGCGTCCGGCACCGGCTCACCGGCGGTCGGCACGCCGATCAGCTGCACCGCGCGCATGCCGCGGCCGACCAGCATGGAGGCGAGGTCGGTCGCGCCGGTGAAGTCGTCGGCGATGCATCCCAGCAACGGCATGGCAGTCTCTCCCTTCGGGCCGCTCAGGCGGGCGGCAGCGCCAGACTGTCGCGATGGCCGACGCGGATGGCAAGCCGGTGGCGGCCGACCTGGCGTAGCCGCGCGGCCTGCCATGCCCCGATCGCCGCCCGCCGCAGCGGCAGCCTGCGCGCGGCGACCTCGGCATGCCCGCGCACCAGTTCCGCCAGCATCCCCGCCGCCCGGGGCGCGATCCGCCAGTCCGAGGGCGCGGAGGCGACCGTGAAGCCGCGCGCCGCCAGCGCCGCCTGCAATACCGCCGGCGCGCGCGGCCCCAGCGCCGGCCCCAGCCCCTTGTCGCGTCCCTGGTCGCGGCGGAAGCCGGTCCGCACCGGCGCGTCGGCCGGGTGGCGCGGCAGGAAGGCGTCGCGGCCATCCACCGACAGGCAGGCCAGCAGCGGCACCCGCAGCCGCGCCGCCAGCCGGACGATCCAGTCCGCCGACACCAGGTCGAGCAGCGCGCTGCACACCACCGCGTCCTGCCCGTCCAGCGGCACCTCATGGGCGAGATCGGCCACCCGCACGCCGACCCGCCAGGTGCCGGCCGGGGTGCGCAGCGCCAGCGCCCGGCCGCGATCCGTCACCGCGTAGCCGCGCGCAGCCGCCCAGGCGGCGATGTCGTCCAGCGCGCGGGCCAGCAGCGCCGGGTCGGCGTCCGCCAGCGTCCAGTCCTGCGCCCGCCCGATGATGGGCGCCAGCCAGCGAAACAGGCTGCCGGTGCCCGCCCCCAGGTCCAGCACGCGCGGCCGCGCCGGCAGCGCCGCCGCCAGCCGCCGGGCCAGCGCCGGGCTTCGGGCCGCCGCGTCGAACCCCTCGCGCAGCGCCAGCCAGTCGGCGGCGAAGCGCTCGCTCATGCCGGCGGGGCGATGGCGGCGGCGAAGGCTGCGGCCTGCGCCGGCCAGCCGGGCAGCGCCTGGCCCAGCGCCCAGGCGGCCTCGGCCATGCTGGCGCGCAGTCCGGTGTCGAAGATCATCCGCCGCAGCGATTTGGACAGCGTCACCACGTCGTCCACCGCGCAGACCACGCCGGCCTCCGGCGTCACCAGCGCGCCGGCCGCGCCGCCATCGGTCACCGCCACCGGCAGGCCGCGCGCCAGCGCCTCGGCGATCGCCATGCCATAGCCTTCGTAGCGGGTGGCCAGCGCGAAGATGTCGGCCGCGCGCCACAGCGCCTCCAGCGCGCCATCCACCACCGTGCCGGCGAAGGTGACGCGCTGGGTGATGCCCAGCTCCTCGGCGAGCGCCCCCAGCGACTGCGCCTGCATGCCGTCCAGCGGCCCGCCCGCGATGGTCAGCCGCCAATCGAGGTCGAACAGCCGCGCCAGCGCGCGCAGCAGCACGTCATGCCCCTTGCGCGGGATCAGCGAACCGACCGCGAGGATCTGGCAGCCCGGCCCGCCGGAGCCGGTGGCGCGCGCCGCCGGGTCGGTGCCCGGCACCACCACGGCGATGCGCGCGGCCGCCACGCCGAAGCGCGCCCGCAGCGTCTCGGCGGTCGCCTCGCTGGTCACCACGATGCGCGGCAGGGCGGCGAACAATGCCCGCTCGGCGGCCTCCAGCGCCGCCTGGTCGGCCTCGGCCAGCCCCGCCTCCAGGCAGGTCGGGTGATGGATCAGCCCGACCGCGTGGCGGGCGGCGAAGTCCCCCGCCTGGTCAGCGAAGGCCGGCAGCCCCAGCCCGTCGATCACCGGCACGCTCCCGGCCGGCAGCGCCGCCCAGGCCGCGGCGGCGGCGGCACGGGCGGCGGCATCGGGCAGCGGATGGGCGCCGGCCAGTTCCGCCACGTCCACCACATGCCCGCCGGCACCCAGTCCGGCGACGATCCGCCGGTCATAGCCATAACCGCCCGAGACGGTGCCGAGCGGCCCCGGCACCAGCAGGGTCGCGCGCATCAGGCGTTGCCTCCCTCGCGGATGTCAGGACCGGCCGGTGGCTCGCCCACCGGGCCCTCGAACGCCGCCCAGGCCAGCGGGCTTTCGCGCAGCAGCACCTTCAGCCCGGTCACCGCCCGCCCGCCATCGCCCATCGCGCCGCCGGCCAGCGCCCGTGCCAGCAGGGTCCAGATATGCTGCGCCATGAACTCGGTGGTGGTGTTTTGCCCGGCCAGCGCCGGCACCTCGTCGAGGTTGCAATAATCCACGCCGTCCAGGATGCGGCGCAGCTCCACCTTGGCCATGCCGATGTCGATCAGCAGGTTCAACTGGTCCAGCCGGGGCGCGCGGAACTCCGCCTCCACCGCGAAGGTGGCGCCGTGCAGCCGTTGCGCCGGGCCGAATTCGGCCCCGCGAAAGCTGTGGGCGATCATGATGTGGTCGCAGACGGTCAGGCTGAACATCGGCCGGTTTCCTCGGTGAAGGCGTCGTAGGTGATCACGTGGCACAGCCCGCCGGCCAGCAGGCGCGGCATGGCGCGGGGCAACTCGGCGAAGCGGGTGGGCGGTTCCAGCAGGCAGTCCAGCGCCGGGTCGTCCAGCAGCGCCAGCGCGGTCGCCAGCCGTTCGCCATGGCTGCGCCGCCCGCGCATCGCCGGCGCCACGCTGCCCACCTGCGAGCCGATCAGCCGCAGCCGCCGCGCATGGAAGGCGCCGCCGAGCGGCAGGGCAGGGGCGGCGGTGCCGAACCAGCTCGCCTCCACGATCCGCCCCTCGAACGCCGCCCGGTCCAGTGCCAGCCGCAGCCCGGCCTCGCTGGCCGAGGCATGCACCACCAGCTCCTGCTCGCCCGGCGCCGCCTCGGGCAGCGCGAAGCGGCAGCCCAGCGCGGCGGCCGGGGCGGCGCGCGCGGGGTTGATATCCGCCAGCGTCACCACGGTCGCCGGGATGCGCGCCAGCAGCCAGCCGGTCAGCAACCCGACCACGCCGGCGCCGACCACCAGGATGCGCTCGCCGGGCAGGGCGGCGGCGTCCCAGGCGATGTTCAGCGCCGTCTCCATGTTGGCCGCCAGCACCGCGCGCGGGGTGGGCACGGTGTCGGGCACCGGGATGCACATCGCCGCCGGGGCCAGGAAGGCGTCCTGGTGCGGGTGCAGCACGAACACCCGCTGGCCCTCCGCGTCTCGCCCCACCGCCGCGTAGCCGTATTTCACCGGAAACGGGAAGTCGCCGCCCATCAGCGGCGCGCGCATGGCGGCGTACTGGCTCTCCGGCACGCGCCCGGCGAACACCAGCGCCTCGGTGCCGCGCGAGACGCCGCTGGCCAGGGTACGCACCAGCCGCTGCCCGGCGCCCGCTTCCGCCCCCGCTTCCACCAGTGCCTCCGTCCGGATCTCCCCGCGCCCGGCCGCGACGGTCCAGAACGCCCGGGCCGTCATGGCCGGGCCCTCACCGCAGCACCAGCGGGATGTCCAGCAGCAGGTCCGGCCCCAGCCGGTGCAGCGTGAAGCCCACCCGCAACCCGTCCTCCGGCCGCGCCACCCCCGGCAGGGTGAAGGCCGGGATGCCGGCGCCGAGCAGCAGCGGGGCGATGGTCAGGTGCAGTCGGTCCAGGCACCCGGCGGCGAGAAAGCGCGACACGGTAACACCGCCGCCCTCCACGAAAATCCGCGGCAGTCCGCACGCCGCCGTCGCCGCCACGATCGCCGCCGGGTCCAGCCCCGCGCCTTCGGCCGCGCGCGGCAGCCGCAGCACGTCCGCGTGGCCCAGCCGGTCCGGGCCGGCGATGTCCTTCGCGCACAGCAGCAGCGTGGGCGGCCCCTCCTGGAACACCCGGTACCCCGCGCCCAGGCGCCGCTCGCTGTCCACGATCACCCGCACCGGCGAGGGGCCGGCGCATTGGCGCGTGGTCAGCAGCGGGTCGTCCGCCCGCACCGTGCCGGCGCCGACCACCACCGCGTCGAACAGCGCCCGCAACCGGTGCGTGTGCAGCACGTCCTGCGCGCCGCTGATCCAGAACGACCGGCCGGATTCGGTGGCGATCCGCCCGTCCAGCGACTGCGCGATGCGCCCCAGCACCATCGCCTCGCGGCTCAGCAGCGGCCCGTACAGCGGCGACAGCGCGGCGGCATCCGGCGCGCGCGCCACCAGGCGCCGCCAGATCTCGTCGGTCATGGTATCACCGCTAAGGGGGTCGCCGCTGGAGCCCTGCATGCCGCGTCGCAGTAACACGCGGCCGGGCGCGGCGCCACCGGACTCGCAGGTAGAATGATCCGCCGCCGCGCCTCAGGCCCGCGCCGACAGCGCCACCGGCGGGGGCCGGCCGGCGCCCGCGATGCCGCCGCCGGCGTCGTAGCGCGGCGAGGTGGCCAGGGCGCGCGGCACCGCCTGGGCGAGGCTGCCGATCACCCGCCCCTGCACCCGCATGGCGCGCTCCAGCAGCCGCTTGTTCTCCGCCGCCAGGTCGCGCAGCCGGGCGCCCACCGCCTCGGTCAGCAGGCGCTGCGTGCCGGGCGGGGCGCCAGCCTGCACCAGCGCCGCCGCGCGGGCATGGGCGGCGGCGAAGGCCTCGCCGTCGCGCTGCTTGCGCGCCAGCAGCGCGGTGGCGCCGGCCAGGTCAACGGCGGCCAGGGCGGCGTTCTCCTGCGCCAGCGTATCGGCCAGCGCTACCGCGGCGGCGATCAGTTCGTTGGTCATTGCGGCCCCTTTTGCGCCTGTTCCTGCATCCGCAGTATCTGGTTGAACACCGGCACCGCCAGCCCCAGCCCGCCATGCGCCGCCACCTGCCTGGCCATCTCCTGCGTCAGCATCGGCCGCCAGGCGGATTCCCCGGCGCCGCCGCCGAACACGCTCTTGGACGTATCCACAGTGTCGAACATCGGCGCCAGGAACTGCCCCAGCGCAATCGCCTCGAAATCCTGCGCCGCCTTCCACAGCTTCGCCACGCCCGGCCGAGCGAGCTGTGCCGCGTCCGGCGCGCCGCCGGGCGGCAGCAGGGCGGCCATCAGCGCACCTCCAGGTCGGCCTGCAAGGCGCCGGCGGCCTTGATGGATTGCAGGATGCTGATCATGTCGCGTGGCCCCACCCCCAGCGCGTTCAGGCTGGCCACCAGGTCGCGCAGCGTCACATTGCCGTTCAGCACCCCCATCTTGTGGCCGCTGCCGTCGTCCACCTGGATGTTGGTGCGCGGCGTGGCCACCGTGGCGCCGCCCGACAGCGGGCCGGGCTGGCTGACATCGGCGGATTCCGTCACCCGGATGGTCAGGTTGCCCTGCGCGATCGCCACCGTGCTGACCCGCACGTTGGAGCCCATGACGATGGTGCCGCTTGCCTCGTCGATCACCACGATGGCGGCGTTGTCCGGCTCCACCCGCAGCGATTCGATGCGGGTCAGCGCGTCCACCACGTCCCGCCCGGTGAGGTCCAGCGCCACCGTGCGCGGGTCGGTCGCCTTCGCCACCCCGGCGCCCAGCGCGCGGTCGATCGCCTCGGCCATGCGGTGGGCGGTCAGCAGGTCGGGGTTGCGCAGCCCCAGCCGCAGCTTGGGCCGGGAGGCGAGCTGGAACCCCACCTCGCGCTCCACCGTGGCGCCGTTGCTCATCCGCGCCGAGGTCGGCACCCCCTTGGTCACCGAGCCGGCGGCCCCCCGCGCGGCGATCGCCCCGGTCGCCAGCGCCCCCTGCGCCACCGCGTACACCTCGCCGTCGGCGGCCAGCAGCGGGGTGACCAGCAGGGTGCCGCCGGTCAGGTTGGAGGCGTCACCCAGAGCGGAGACGGTCACGTCCATCCGGCTGCCGGTGCGTGCGAAGGCCGGCAGGTCGGCGGTCACCATCACGGCGGCCACGTTCTTGGTGGACAGCTTGGCCTCCTGGTCGCGGGTGTTCACGCCCAGCCGCTCCAGCATGCCGATCAGTGACTGCTTGGTGAACACCGCGGAATCCAGCTTGTCGCCGGTGCCGGCCAGCCCCACCACCAGGCCGTAGCCCACCAGCTGGTTGGTGCGCACCCCCTCCACGTCGGCGATGTCCTTGATGCGCACCTGCGCCTGGGCCGGCACGCAGGCCAGCAACAGCAGAACCAGGGCGGGCAGCAGGCGATGCCGGGCAGGGATCACGTCGGGCTCCCGGACGAAGGGCAGGGATGAACGGAGCGTAAAGGAATTGCGTGCATGGTCATCCCCGGCCCAGCAAACGCCGTGCCAGCCCGCCGGGCGCGCAAAGCCGCATGACAGGCGGAGCGGCGGGTGGGGTGGCCACCCGGCAAAGCCTGCCGCCCGGCAGGCCCCGCCGGGCCGGATTGGCAACAGGAGCACGCGATGGCGACGATCGAAGGGGTGGGGCGCGTCGGCCAGCCGGCACCGGCCGGGCGTGGCGGGGCGCGCGTCGCCGGCCCCGGCTTCCAGGTCGCCGCCCGCCAGCCGCCCGCCGCCGCCGCCGCGGCGCCGGCCGCCGAGGTATCGCTTGCCGGCATGCTTGCCTTGCAGGAAATGGAGGAGGGCGAGGTGCGCGACCGCGCCGCCCGCCGGCGCGGCCAGGACCTGCTGGCCCAGCTGGCCGGCCTGCAGCGCGCCCTGCTGGCGGCCTCCGGGCCAGGGGCCGCCGAGGCGTCCGCCGGGGCCGCCCTGCACCGCCTGTCCACCCTGGCCGAGGCGGTGCCGCAGGCCGCCGACCCGCGGCTGCGCCAGGCGGTGGCGGCCATCGTGCTGCGAAGCCGGGTGGAGCTTGCCCGCTACGAGCATGACAATTCGGAAAATATAACGCCGCTCCCCCGTTAATGCCTCTTGGCGGGGTTGTATCGCCTGGGTATAAGCCGCACCGAATGGACGGTCCGGGGGGTCCGAAACTTCGTGGCGGCGCGCCGCGCTCCGGCGGACGCCCCATCCCCCTGCTGCCGTCCGAAACGACGCAGGATCGCCACGCATGATGGTTACACTGCCGCCGGACTACCGGCCCTCGGACTCCGAGGAATTCATGAACCACCTGCAGGTCGAGTATTTCCGCCAGAAGCTGCTGCGCTGGCGGGCCGACCTGCTCCGCGATGCCGACGGAACCCTGGCCAGCCTCTCCGAGGGCGGCATCCACGAGGCCGACATCACCGACCGCGCCAGCGTGGAGACCGACCGCGCCCTGGAACTGCGCACCCGTGACCGGGCGCGCAAGCTGATCAACAAGATCGACCAGGCGCTGCTGCGCATCGAGAACGGCACCTACGGCCATTGCGAGGAGACCGGCGAGCCGATCGGCCTGCGCCGGCTGGAGGCCCGCCCGATCGCCACCCTGTCGATCGAGGCGCAGGAGCGCCACGAGCGCATGGAGCGGGTCCACCGCGACGATTGATCGGGCGCGCGGGTCCACCGCGACGATTGATCGGGCGCGCGGGTCCACCCACCCGGCCGTGCCCTTCCGGTACGGTCCGCATGCCGCTAGGATGCCCTCCCGGCCCAACGAGGCCGCATTTCGGGAGGATATTTTGATGATTCGTCGCCGCAGCCTGCTCGCCGCCTCCGCCGGCGTGCTTGCCGCACCCGCCCTCGTCGAGAAGGTGGGTGCCCAGTCCGCCTTCGACTGGAAACAGTTCAAGGGCAGCAAGATCGAGGTCAACTACGCCAAGTCGCCGCGCGCCGACGTGCTGCAGGCGCACGAGAAGGAATTTGAGGAACTGACCGGCATCAAGGTCGGCTCCGAGCAGATCCCCGAGCAGCAGCAGCGCCCCAAGGTCATGATGGAAATGACCGCCGGCCGCCCCAGCTTCGACGTGGTCAACGTCGCCCTGCACGTGCAGAAGAAGCAGATCGAGAAGGGCCATTGGATGGAGGATCTCCGTCCGATGCTCAAAGACCCCAAGCTGACCGCCGCCGATTATGATTTCGGCGATTTCGGCGGCCCCGGCATCGCCGCCGCCACCGCGCCGGACGGGCTGCTGCACACCATCCCGCTCAACCAGGACCTGTTCATCCTGTTCTATAACAAGGCGTTGTTCGCCGCGAAGGGCCTCAAGGTTCCGGCGACCTACGACGAGATGATGGACTCCGCCCACAAGCTCACCGACAAGACGGCGGGCGTCTACGGCTTCGTCGGCCGCGGCCTCAAGAACGCCAACCTGCCGCTCTATACGTCGTTCCTGCTCGGCTACAACCAGGAGACCATCAGCAAGGACGGCAAGACCCTGCTGATGGACACGCCCGACGCCATCGCCGCGGCCGCCTACTACGCCAAGCTGATGCGCGAGACCGCCCCCCCGGGCGTGGTCGGCTTCAACTGGAACGAGAGCCAGACCACCTTCAGCCAGGGCCGCGCGGCGATGTGGCTGGACGGCGTCGGCTTCTCCGCCCCGCTGGTGGACAAGACCAAGTCCAAGGTGGCCGAAACCGCCGGCTTCGCGGTGCTGCCGGCCGGCTCCAAGGGCCGCTACACCCCGACCTTCGTGGACGGTATCGGCATCGCCCGCGGCAGCAAGAACAAGGGCGCGGCCTGGCTGTACACCCAGTGGGCCACCACCAAGGCGATGTGCCTGGAAATGCTGCGCACCGGCTCCGGCACCCCCGCCCGCGCCAGCTCCTACGAGAACGAGGGCGTCAAGAAGGCCAGCCCATTCCCGGCCGAGTGGTTCGAGACGGTCAATGCCTCGCTCAAGATCGCCCGCTCCGGCCTGCCCGAGATCGTCGCGGTCACCGAGTTCCGCGACGTGTTCGGCATCGCGCTGACCAACACCATCGGCGGCGCCGACCCGGCCACCGAGCTGAAGAAGGCCACCGAGGCGTTCAAGCCGATCCTGGCCAAGGAACTCACCTGACCTGATCCGGCGCCCCCTCCCGCGAGGGAGGGGGCATCCGGCCGCCTGGCCGACCCCTGGGCCGACCCCTGGGCCGCCCCCGGCCTGGCCACGTCGCCAGCAGGATCGAGCCGAGCATCGCCGCGAAGCCCACCGCCAGCGGCGCGGTGAACGCCTCGCCCAGCACCAGCACCGCCAGCACCGCCGCCGTCGCCGGCAGCAGCACGGTGAACACCCCTGCCAGGTTGGCCGGCGCCCGCCGCATCCCCGCATACCATAGCAACACCGCCAGCACGCTCGCCGTCAGGCTGTGCAGCGCCAGCAGGCCGGACAGCCGCCACCCGGCCAGCGCCGCCGCATGCGCCGTCAGCTCCGGCAGCGCCACCGGGGCCAGCAGCACCACGCTGAACGCCTGCATCCACAGCGCGGCCGGCACCACGCCGATATGCGCCGCGTTGCGCTTGCTCAGCAGCATGTACCCGGCCTCGCCGCACACCGCCGCGAACACCAGCGCGTCGCCGGCCAGCGACCCGCCGGCCGCGCCGTTGCCGCGCGCCATCAGCACCGCCATGCCGCCCACCGCCAGCGCCACCGCCAGCCAGCGCCGCAAGGCCAGCCGCTCGCCCAGCAGCAGCACCGCGCCCACGGCGACCACCGCCGGCAGGGTCGCCAGCACCAGCCCCGCCTCCAGCGCCCCGGTGCGCCGCAGCCCGGCCAGCAGGGCGATATTGTAGCCCAGCATGCCCAGCCCGGCCTGCAACGCCAGGTTCAGCAGCACGCGCGGGCGCGGCCAGCCGAGGCCGCGCCACGCGAACGGCAGCAGCACCGCCACCGCCAGCAGGCAGCGCAGGAACAGGATCAGCGTCACCGGCAGCGCCTGCGCGAGAATCTTGCCCAGCACCACGTTGCCGCCCGCCATCACCATGGCGGCGGCAAGCTGGAACAGGGCCAGGATCATCCGATGCGCATCATCGGGCGCGTATCATGTGGGCAGGTCAGTCCTCGCCGTCGCGCCGATAGGGCGAGAAGCCGGCCTGGTGCTCCATCTGCTCCAGCTTCTCCCGCCGCTCCTCCACCAGGAAATCGGCGACCGCCCGGCGCAGCCCGGAATGGGCGATCCAATGGCCGGAAAACGTGGGGCAGGGAACATAGCCGCGCTGGATCTTGTGCTCGCCCTGCGCCCCCGCCTCCACCCGCGCCAGCCCGTGTTCGATGGCGAAGTCGATGGCGCGGTAGTAGCACAGCTCGAAATGCAGGAACGGGAAGTCGCCCCGGCAGCCCCAGTTGCGGCCGTACAGCGTGTCCGTCCCGGCCAGGTTGAGCGCGCCGGCCACCGGCACGCCGCCACGCAGCGCCAGCATCAGCACCACCCGCTCGCCCAGCCGCTCGCCCAGCAGGGTGAAGAACGCCCGGGTCAGGTAGGCGCTGCCCCATTTGCGGTCCACGGTGGACTGGTAGAAATCATAGAACGCATCCCACTGCGCCCGGCCGATCTCAGGCCCGCGCAGCGCCACGAACTCCAGGCCGCAGGCGTTCGCGTCCCGCCGCTCGCGCCGCAGCACCTTGCGCTTGCGCGAGGACAGCGCGCCCAGGAAATCGTCGAACCCGCCATAGCCGCGATTATGCCAGTGGAACTGCACCCCCAGCCGCTGCAGCCACCCGGTCTCGCCCAGCGCGCCGTATTCCGCCTCGGTGCAGAAGGTGACGTGCACGGAGGAGGTGCCAAGCTCCTGGCACGCCTGCACCAGCGCCCCCGCCAGCGCGGCCGCCGGAATGCCGCTGCCCGGCCGGATCAGCAGGCGCGGCCCCGGCACCGGGCTGAACGGCACCGCCACCTGCAGCTTCGGGTAGTAGTCGCCGCCCGCCCGCTCCAGCGCATGCGCCCAGCCATGGTCGAATACATATTCCCCATAACTATGAGCCTTGGCGTACATCGGCGCGGCCGCAACGACCCGCCCGGCGGCATCGTGCAGCACCGCATGCTGCGGCAGCCAGCCGGTGCGCGCATTGGCCGAGCCGCTATCCTCCACCGCCGACAGGAAAGCATGCGAGATGAACGGGTTGTCCGCCCCGGCGCAGGCATCCCAATCGGTCGCGGCGATCTCGGCGATCGCCTTGTGCAGGGTCAGGGTAAGCGGGGCGGCGCCGTCTTGCATGCGGGGGGAGATGGGGCCGCTTCGCCCCTAGGCAATGCGGAACATGCCCTCAACCTCCACCGCCGCGTCGGCGGGCAGGGAGGGCACGCCGATGGTGCTGCGCGCATGCCGTCCGGCATCGCCGAACACCGCCACCGCGAGGTCGGAGGCGCCGTTCATCACCACCGCGTGCTGGGTGAAGCTGGACGGCGCCGCGATGAAGCCGCCGAGGCGCACCACCTGCCGCACCCGGTCCAGATCGCCGCCGCAGGCCGCCTTCAGGTGCACCAGCACGTTGACGAAGCACTGCCGCGCGCCCGCCGCCGCCTGCTCGGGGGTGACATCCACGCTGACCTTGCCGGTCACCGCCACCTTGCCATCCACCGCCGGCAACTGGCCGGACACCACCACCAGGTCGCCGGTGACGACATAGGCGACGTAGTTGGCGATCGGCGCCATCGGAGTCGGCAAAACGATGCCCAATTCCGCCAGTTTCGCCTCGATTTTGCCTGCCATTGGGGTGGTTCTCCGTCTATTTCGCCACCAGCCGCAGGGCGCGGCGGCGGATTCGGGCGCCATCCTGGCGCGGCAGGGCGAGCGGCAGCAAGGGGTCCCCCTGGCCGACCGCCTCGTCGGCCTCCTCCGCCGCGGCTTCCGGCAGGTCGGTGCGGCCGAGGTAGTTCACCGCCAGGGTGCGGAACACGTAGTCGATCAGCGAGGTGGCGCGCGCCACCGCCGGGTCGCCCTCCACGCTGCCGGCCGGCCCGAAGCGGGTGAGGGTGAAGGCCTCCACGAAGGCCTCCAGCGGCACGCCGTGCTGCAGGCCCAGGCTGACGGCGTTGGCGAAACTGTCCATCAGGCCGCGGAAGGCCGGGCCTTCCTTGTGCAGCCCGATCGAGATCTCGCCCAGCCGGCCGTCGGCGTATTCGCCGGTGCGCAGATACAGCTTGTGGCCGCCGACCGCGGCTTTCTGGGTATAGCCGGCACGGCGCGAGGGCAGGTCGCGGCGCAACGTGGGGGCGAGCGGGGCGGCCAGCGCCGGGCGGGCGGGCATGGCGTGCAGGTGCGGCGCCACCGCCGCGTGCATGGCGGCATGCGCGGCGGGGCCGGCCACCGGCAGCGGGTTGCGCCCGGCCAGCATGGCGGCCAGCGCCGCTTCTACCCCCATGCCGGCGGCGGCCAGCCGGGCCTGCGCGGTGCGGGTCAGGTGGCCCTGCTCGTCCAGCGGCGAGAATTCCGGGGCGATGCCGCCGGTTTCCACCCCCAGCAGCGCCTCCGCCAAGCCGGGGGCGGCGATGGCGGTGGTGGCGCCGTGGCGGCGCTGCGGCCGGGCGGCGGCCTCGGCCTGGGCGCGGCGGGCGGCCTCGGCCAGCCCCGGAACCTCGGTGGCGGCGGGTGCGGCGGGGGGGGCGCCGGCCTGGGCGAGCGGGCCGAACCGGTCGGCCATGTCGGCCGAGGCGAGATCGGCGCCGGCGCGCAGCAGGGCGGCCAGGGCGGCGGCCACGTCGCGCGCCGCCGGGCTGTCGTAGTCCAGCCCCAGCGCCGCCAGCAGCCCGGCGAGGTCGGCCATGCCGACGCCCAGCACCCGCGCCGCCGGCACCGCCAGCGTGAGCGCGGTGGCGGCCAGCCGTGCGGCGGCGGCGAAGCCGGCGGTGTCGAAGCCATGCTCGGGGTCGTGGAAGGCGGCGAGGTTCAGCACTAAGCCCGGGCGGGGGTCGTCCATGCCGGCCCAGATCGCCGGGCCGGGGGCGCCGCGACGGGCCAGCAGCAGGGCGTGCAGGTCGCTGTCCAGCGGCGCCTCGATCCCGGCGCGGCGGGCGCGTTCGGCGACCGGGCGGATCCAGGCCTCGGCGGCGGCCTGCAGCGAGATGGCGCCGATACCGGGCGCCAGTTCGGCCAGCGCGGCGCCGGCGGCGTCCGCCCAGGCGGCGGGGATGGCGACGGCGCGGGGCGCGGCCTCGCCATCCGGGTCGGCGGCAGCCAGGCGGCGCATCCGCACGCCCTGCCATGCCCGGTTTCGTGGCGTGAGGCTCCGGGGAGCCTGGTTCCGGGTGCCCGCCATGCCGTCCGCTGTATTGCTCATGGGGCGGATGCTATGCGGGCCGCCGCGACTCGGGAAGCGCATTTTGCGGTCGCAACCGGGGCGGACCACAAAATCCTGTGGATAGAGTCGGATTGGCCCGCAGGCGTTGGCGGGCATGGACCGCGGCGCGCGCATTGCCTATATCTGCGCCATGAACATCGGCACTCGCATCTACACTTGGCTGCACGGCCGCGAAGTCGGTCGCGACGCCACCGGCAATATCTACTACGAGGAGCGGCGCGCCCGCCCCGGCGCGAAGCCGCGCCGCTGGGTCGGCTATGCCGGCGCCGACGAAGCCTCGACCGTGCCGCCGGAGTGGCATCCGTGGCTGCACTACACCGTGGACGCCCCGCTCGCCGGCCGGGCGCGGGTCTGGCAGAAGCCGCACCAGGCCAACGCCACCGGCACCGCCGCCGGCTACCGGCCCGCCGGGCACGACTACCAGGGCGGGCAGCGCGCTGCCGCCACCGGGGATTATGAGGCATGGACGCCCGACCCCGCCGGCCCGCGCGGCTGACCGGGGCGGCCCATGGCGCAGCGCAACGTTACTGAACTGGTCGCCGGCGCCGTGGTGCTGCTGGTGGCCGCGGGGTTCCTCGGCTACGCGGTGGCGCATACCGGGCGGACCACGATTTCCGGCTATACGCTGAACGCCAAGTTCCAGCGGATCGACGGGCTGTCGGTCGGCGCCGATGTGCGGCTGGCCGGCGTGAAGGTCGGAACCGTCAACACCACCCGCATCGACCCCGCCACCTATCAGGCGGTGGTGAGCTTCAGCGTGGAGCCGGGGCTGAAGCTGCCGCGCGACAGCAGCGCCGAGATCACCAGCGACGGGCTGCTGGGCGGGCGCTTCCTGTCGCTGGTGCCGGGGGGCGACGAGAAGATGCTGGCCGATGGCGGCACCGTCACCATCACCCAGTCGGCGGTCAGCCTGGAGCAATTGTTGGGTAAGTTCATCTTCAATGTCAGTGATTTGACGACCGCTGTTCAGAAGCAACTCAAGGAGCAGGCGCCCGCCGATCCTGGTGCGCCGAAGCCGCTGAAATGAGCATGCAGCCCCCCGCGACCTGGCCGCAGCCGGATGGCGCGCCGGTCTCCTGCCGGGAGAAGCTCAAGACGCTGGCCGAGAACCACGCCGAACTGGCGCAGGTGATGCAGGACGCTTTCGAGGATGCCGTGCTGATGGGCGTAGACGAGCAGGCGATGCGCGACATCCTGGCCGGCATGGTGGCGGCGCTGCGCTCGCCGCACGGCGCGCCGAAGGCATGACTGGCCGCCGCGCGCCGCTGCTGCTGGCCCTTCTCCTCGCCGGGCCGGCCGCGGCGCAGACCATCCAATCGACCCCGCTGCCGCCGCTGCCCGGCACGGCCCACCCGCTGACCGCCGAGCCGGCGCCGCCCGCCGCTGCGCCGGTGGTTCCCCCGGTGGTTCCGGGCCAGACGCTGCCGGCGGTGCCGCCGCCGCCGGGCACCACCGCGCCGGACCAGACGCCGCCCGCCTCCCCACCTTCGACCGCACCGGTGCAGCCGGTGGAGGCGGAATGGGTGAAGCAGGGCGGGGTGCGCCTGCGCGCGCTGGACAAGGTGACGGCGCGGGCCGTGGAACTGACCGGCAAGGTGGGCGACACGCTGCATTTCGGCACCCTGGCCATCGTGGTGCGCGCCTGCGTGATCCGCCCGCCCGACCGCCCGGCCGACGCCGCCGCTTTCCTGGACATCATCGACACCGCGCCGGGCGCCGACCCGGCCACCGCGTTCCATGGCTGGATGTTCTCCGCCATCCCCGCGCTCGGCATCCTGCAGCACCCGACCTACGACATCCAGGTGGCCGGCTGCCTGCCGTGACGCCGCCGGACCTGCCCGAGCACGCGGCGCTGCTGCTGGACCTGGACGGCACGCTGATCGACATCGCGCCGACGCCGGATGCGGTGCGCCTGCCGCCGGGGCTGCTGCCCGTGCTGCTGGCGCTGCGCGGCCGGCTGGGCGACGCGCTGGCGGTGGTGACGGGGCGGCCGATCGCCCAGGTGGACGCGCTGCTGGGCGATACCCCCTATGCGGTGGCCGGCGAGCATGGCGGCGCGGTGCGCCACGCCCCCGGCGCCGCGATCGAGCAGGCCCCGCTGCCCCGCATGGACCCCGCCGGCATCGCCCTGGCCGAAGCCGCGGTGGCCGCGCATCCCGGCGCGCTGCTGGAGCGCAAGGCGCATGGGCTGGTGCTGCATTACCGCCAGTCGCCGGCCGCCGCCACTGCCCTGCGCGCCGCCGCCGCCGCGATCGCCGCCGCCTCGCCCGGCCTGCTGGTGATGACCGCCAGCATGGCCTGGGAGGTGAAGCCCGCCGGCATCGACAAGGGCCGCGCGGTGGATGCGCTGATGGCCCGCCCGCCCTTCGCCGGGCGGGTGCCGGTCTATGTCGGCGACGACATCACCGACGAGGATGGCATGCGCGCCGCCCGCGCCCTGGGCGGGCTGGGGCTGCGGGTGCAGGACTGGTTCGGCGATGCCGCCGGGGTGCGGGCCTGGCTCGCTGCGCTGGCCGGGTGAGGTGCCGGCGGGCTTCCGGCGCGGAAGCTTGAGGAAGGTTCACATGGAGGCGGGGAGGCGATGAGAAGGAAGGCTCTGCTGCCTTGCTTCTCCCCGTCTCCCCGCCTCCATGTGATTCTACTTCCTGCCCCCGCTAGGTGATCGGCCCCGCGCAATGCGCCTTGTAGGCCGGACGGGCGAGCAGGCGCTGGTACCAGGCCGCCAGGTGCGGCGCCTCCGGCCGGCCGGGCACCGCCATGTTGAGCCAGCGATGCACATGCACGCCGAAGGTGATGTCGGCCAGGCTGAAATCGGCACCGGCCACGTAGTCCTGCCCGGCCAGCCGCGCGTCCAGGATGCCCCAGATGCCTGCCACCTCGGCGATGGCGGCGGTGATGGCGGCGTTGTCGCGTTTCTTGGGCGGGGTGCGCACCAGGCCCTGGAACACCGCGCTCTGCGGCCGGTTCAGCGCGGTCTGCTGGAAGTCCATCCATGCCTCCACCGTCGCGCGGGGGCGCGGGGCCTGCGGGTAGAGCGGCGTGGCGGGCGCGTGCGCGTTGCACAGGTAGCGCAGGATGCTGTTGCTCTCGAACAGGTGGAAGCCGCCTTCCTCCTCCAGGCTGGGCACCAGGCCGAGCGGGTTCATGGCGCGGTATTCCGCCGTGGCGGTGCCGCCGAACGGGCCGCCGACATCGGTGCGGGCATATGGCAGGCCCAGCTCGTCCAGCAGCCAGATCACCTTCATCACGTTGCTGGAATTGGCGCGGCCCCACAGCTTGATCATCGTCGTCTCCCCTCTGGTGGGCGGAGCGTAGAGGCGGGGGCGGCCGGCGTGAAGCCCGCTTGCCTGGCGACCCGCTTGCCCTGGGGTCCCGCTTGCCCTGGGACCCCGTACGCGCGATAGGGCAGGGATGATGGTCCCGCGCCTGCGCCTCGCCCTCGCGCTGTCCACCCTGGCCGCCGCGGCGGCGCTGGGCACCGCCTTCGCCAGCGAATGGTGGGGCGGGCTGGTGCCCTGCGCGCTGTGCCTGGTGGAGCGCTGGCCGTACCGGGTGGCGATCGGGCTCGGCCTGCTGGGGCTGGTGCTGCCGCGGCCGCTGGCGCGGCTGGCCGGCTGGCTGCTGGTGCTGGCGGTGCTGGCCGGCGCCGCCGCCGCCCTGGTGCATGTGGGGGTGGAGCGGGGCGCCTGGCCCAGCCCGCTGCCGGAATGCGCCGCCCCGCGCTTCAGCGGCGGCAGCATCGCCGAGCGGCTGGCGCATATGCCGGCCCGCCCGTCCAAGGCCTGCGAGGACCCGACCTATCTCATCCCTGGCCTGCCGGTCTCGATGGCGGCGATGAACCTGATTTTCGCCCTGGCGGTTTCGGCGGGCCTCGCCACCTTCTTGTGGCGCAGCCGAAGGAGCGACCCATGACCCAGCAACGCTTGCCCGGCGACCGCTCGCCCGCCGCCGACGTGGCGCGGATGATCCGCGTGGACCATGCCGGCGAATACGGCGCCAAGCGCATCTACCAGGGCCAGCTGGCGGTGCTCGGCCGCACCGACAAGGCCGAGACGATCCGCCACATGCAGGCGCAGGAGCAGGTGCACCTGGACAGCTTCGCCGCCATGATCGCCCGCCGCCGGGTGCGCCCCACCGCGCTGCTGCCGCTGTGGCACATCGCCGGCTTCGCGCTGGGGGCGGCGACGGCGGCGCTTGGCAGTCGGGCGGCGATGGCCTGCACGGTGGCGGTGGAGGAGGCGATCGACGAGCATTACCGCGCCCAGACCGCGCGGCTGGGCGAGGAGGAGGCAGCGCTGCGCGACACCATCGAGACCTTCCGCGCCGAGGAGCTGGAGCACCGCGACATCGGGCTGGCCAACGAGGCGGAGCTGGCGCCGGCCTATCGCCTGCTGTCGGCGGCGATCAAGGCCGGCTGCCGCATCGCGATCGCGGCCAGCGAGCGGGTCTGAGGTCGGCCTGGAGCCGGCGGCCTTCCGACAGGCGCCAGCACCCGGCTCCATCTCATTGTTTTATCGCGTGATTCAGCCCGCCTTGGCCTTGCGGGCGGCGGCCTCCTCGTGGCTGGACACGCCGCCATGCGCGGCCGACCAGGCGACCGGGTTCTCCAGGAAGCGGCGCACCTCGGCCAGTGCGGCGTCGGAGAAATACTGGCGGTCCTTGCAGGCTTCCAGCACGTCCCACCAGGTGCACAGGCTGTGCAGGCTGATGTCCATCTTCTTCAGCGTCTCGAAGCTGCCGGGGAAGACGCCGTAGTAGAACACCACGAAGGTGTGGTTGCAGATGGCGCCGGCGTCGCGCAGCGCCTGGGCGAACTGGATCTTGCTGGCGCCGTCGGTGGTGAGGTCTTCCACCAGCAGGGTGTGCTTGCCTTCCGGAACATCACCTTCGATGAGAGCATTGCGGCCGAAGCCCTTGGGTTTCTTGCGAACATAGGCCATGGGGGCGGCCATGCGGTCGGCGATCCAGGCGGCGAAGGGGATGCCCGCGGTCTCGCCGCCGGCCACCGCCTCGATGGTCTCGTAGCCGACATGGCGGCCGATCTTCTCCACCGCCAGCTCGCAGATCTTGGCGCGGGCGCGCGGGAAGTAGATGATGCGGCGGCAATCGATATACACTGGCGATTTCCAGCCGGAGGTGAAGGTGTAGGGTTCCTCCGGCCGGAAATTGACGGCCTTGATCTCCAGCAGGATGCGCGCGGTGGTCAGCGCGGCATCACGGTCCCAATCAGTCATTTGCGCTACCGACATATGCGAGTCTTCCATCCGCGCGGCCCCTGTGCGAGTGACATTCGTGTACGGGCTTCGTAGCTTTCCCGCGGCCCGCCGTCCATCGTCCGGCACGGACGTCCGGTGGCGGCGGTTCAGGTGATCGGATGATGTGGCGGCATGACCGGCAAGGCAGCATGATGGACACGCGCAAGGCGGCCCCCGCCGCCGAGCGTGACCACGGCGCCCCGCATGAGCGCGTGTGGGTGCTGGACGACCCGCGCCCGGGCACCTCGGCGCAGGCGATCGGCATCGCCGAGCGGCTGGGGGTGCCGTTCCGCCGCATTCCGCTGGCCTGGCGCTGGGCCACCCATCTGGCCGGGCTGGTGCCGGGCGGTTCGCTGGCCGGGCTGGCCGGCGCCTCGCGGCAGGCGGCGCGCCAGGCCGAGGGGCAAACCCAGGGGCAGGGCGGTGCCGCGCCGCCGGGGCTGGTGATCTCGGCCGGGCGGCGCTCGGCGGCGGTGGCGCTGTGGATGAAGCACCAGTACGGCTGCCACGTCGTGCACTGCATGAGCCCCGGGGCGGCCGGGCTGCTGCACCGGCATCTGTTCGACCTGCTGGTGATCCCCGAGCACGACAATCCCAAGCCGGCGCCCAACGTGTTCCCGGTGCTGGGCGCCCCGCACCGGCTGTCGCCGCTGCTGCTGCGCCAGGCCGAGCAGGCGTGGCGGGACCGGCTGTCGCACATGCCGCATCCGCGTATCGCCCTGCTGGTCGGCGGGCCGGTGCGCGGGCAGGACATGCCGCCGACGCTGGCGCACACGCTGGGCCGGCGGGTGGCGCGGCTGGCGGCGGCGCGTGGTGGCTCGGTGCTGGCCACCACCTCGCGCCGCACCGGGGTGGAGGCGACCGAGGCGCTGGCGGCCGGGCTCGCGTCGTCCTTGAACCTGCTGTACCGCTGGGGCGAGCCGGGGGAGAACCCGTATCGCGGCTTCGTCGCCAGCGCCGACGCCATCGTGGTCACCGCCGACTCGGTCTCGATGATCAGCGAGGCCTGCGCCACCGAGGCGCCGGTCTATGTGGCGCTGCCGGAACTGGCGGGCCGGCGCCACCAGCGGCTGATCGACAGCCTGGTGGAGGCCGGCCAGGTGCGGCCGTTCGGTGCCGTGGTCTCGCCCTGGCCGCGGGTGCCGCTGGACGAGGCGGGGCGGGTGGCCGCCGAGATCCGCCGGCGCTTTCCGCTGGATTGACGCGACCGCCGTCTGGCCGTCCATTACCGCCATATGCGGAGGGACGGATGAGCAAGACCTATCGGATCGCGGTGATCCCCGGCGACGGCATCGGCAAGGAAACCACCCCCGAGGGGCTGCGCGTGCTGGACGCCGCGGCGCGCCGTTTCGGCTTCAACCTCAAGCTCGACCAGTACGACTGGTCCTGCGAGACCTGGAAGCAGACCGGCGCGATGATGCCGGGCGACGGCATGGACCGGCTGCGCGAGAGCGACTCGATCTTCCTCGGCGCGGTCGGCTGGCCCGGCGTGCCCGACCATGTGAGCCTGTGGGGCCTGCTGATCCCGATCCGCCGCGGCTTCGACCAGTATGTGAACCTGCGGCCATGCAAGCTGATGCCCGGCGCCGTCACCCCGCTGGCCGGGCGCACCGAGGCGGATATCGACTTCTACGTGGTGCGCGAGAACACCGAGGGCGAGTATTCCAGCAGCGGCGGCCGGCATTTCGAGGGTACCGACCGCGAATTCGTCAGCCAGCTCACCGTGATGACCCGCACTGGCGTGGACCGCATCCTGAAATACGCCTTCGAGCTGGCGCGCACCCGTCCGCGCAAGAAGCTGACCTCGGCCACCAAGTCCAACGGCATCACCTTCACTATGCCGTACTGGGACGAGCGGTTCGCACTTATGGGACATAACTATCCCGATGTGAAAACGGACCAGTATCATATCGATATCCTGTGCGCCCATTTCGTTCAGCACCCAGACTGGTTCGACGTGGTGGTCGGCTCCAACCTGTTCGGCGACATCCTGAGCGATCTCGGCCCCGCCGTGGCCGGCTCCATCGGCATCGCACCCAGCGCGAACATCAACCCGGAAGGCGTTCATCCGTCGATGTTCGAGCCGGTGCATGGGTCCGCCCCCGACATCGCCGGGCGGCATATCTGCAACCCGATCGGGCAGATCTGGTCGGGCGCGATGATGCTGGAGCACCTGGGCGAGAAGCCGGCGGCGGACGCCATCGTGGCGGCCATCGAAACGCTGCTGCGCGAGGGCGGGCCGCGCACCCGCGACATGGGCGGTCAGGCCGGCACCGAGGAGGTGGGGCGCGCCCTGGCCGAGATCGTCGCCGCCGGGTAGCGCAAGGCTGTAACGCAACGTGCCAATGCGGGCCGGGCGATTGCACCCTGGCCCGCCGATACCTACTATATGGGCTGCCTCCGGAGCCAGGATACGCATGGGACGCGATTTCAGCCATATCGCCCGCAACTGCGAGCGCGCGGTGTTGACCGCCTATCGCGACCTGCGCGCGCATGGCACGCCCGATCCGCACGCCTTTCAGGCCTGCACCACGCTGTACCGCATCCACCACCCGGAAGCCTCGCTGAACGAGGCACGGCGGCTGGTGGCGGAGTGGATCGACCATCATCTGGTGCGCCAGGACCGGGGCCCCACGCCGGGATGCAACTGCCCCTGAGCCTCGCCGGCGCGGCCCTGCTGCTGGCGTTCGCGGTCGCCCCCGTGGTCGTTCCCGTGGCTGCCTGGGCGCAACCCGCCAGCCTCCAGCAAATGGGCCCCCAGCCGGTAGGGCGGTGGCTGACCCAGGACCATGACGGGGTGGTGGAAATCACGCCGTGCGGCGATGCCCTGTGCGGCCGTATCGTCGGCATGAGCCAGCCCTTCCTGCCCGACGGCAGCCCGCCCCGCGACCCGCAGGGGCGGCCGCAATGCGGGCTGCAGATCCTGCGCGCCACCCTGACCGATACCGGCCGCTGGGCCGGCAAGATTACCGACCCAGGCGACGGCAGCGCCTGGAACTGCGCTTTCTGGCTGGATGGCGCGGGCCGGCTGCACCTGCGCGGCTATGTTCTGGCGCCGCTGCTGGGCCGCACCCAGCTATGGACCCGCTACGAGGGCGCCGTCGACTCGGCGTGCCGGATGTCTTGAACTAACCCCGTGCCCAAGCGATCGCCGCCAGCGCCAGCGCGTCGATGGTATCGACCAGCGGTACCCCCAGCGACTGGTAGGGCCCGGCCTGGATGCCCAGCGGGATTTCCGTGCAGCCCAGCACCACCGCCCGCGCGCCGCGCGCTGCCAGCGCCTGCGCCACCTCCGCCAGCGGGGCGTAGGCCTCGGCCACCCGGTTGGCCTTCACGCTGGCGATCGCCGGGCTGACCTGGCGGGCCATCTGGTCGTCGTCGGGCGTGATGCAGGACCAGCCCAGCGCCTCCAGCCGGTCCTGGTAGAGCCGCATGCGCAGCGTGGCGGCGGTGCCCATCACGCCGATGGTGCCGGTGGGGGCCACCTTGTGCAACTCGGCGGCGGCGGCATCGACGATGTGCAGGATCGGCAGCCCCTCGGCCGCCATCTCGGCGTGCCAGCCATGCGCGGTGTTGCACGGAATCACCAGCGCGCCGCAGCCGGCCGCGCGCAGCCCGCGCACCCCGCGCAGCAGCCAGGGCAGCGGGTCGGCGCCGCCGGAAAGCTTGCCGCGCGTGCGGTCCGGCACCCGCGGGTCGGACCACAGCACGGCGGGGATATGCTCCTGGTCGCGCGCCGCCGGGGTCAGCAGGGTCAGCCGCAGCATGAACTGCGCGCTGGCCAGCGGCCCCATGCCGCCCAGCACGCCCAGGATCCGCTCTGACTCGGGGATCCGCTCTGACTCGGGGATCCGCTCTGACTCGGGGATCCGCTCTGACTCGGGGATTCGCTCGGGGGAAGGGATGTCGCTCATGGCCGCACTCTGCCCGATCTTGACGCGGTGGCAAGCCGGCGCGACACCGGGGCCATGAACCGGACCTTCGAACTTCAGGGCCATCGCGGCGCGCGCGGCCTGTTCCCCGAGAACACGCTGGAGGGCTTCGCGGCGACGCTGGCGATCGGCGTCGATTCGCTGGAGCTGGACGTGGCGATCACCAGCGACGGCGTGGCGGTGGTGACGCACGACCCGGCGCTGAACCAGGACATCGCCCGCACCGCCGACGGCGCTTGGCTGCCCGGGCCCGGCCCGGCGATCCGCGCGCTGAGCCTGGCCGAGCTGGCGGCCTACGATGTCGGCCGGCTGCGCCCGGCCAGCGCCTATGCCGCGCTGTATCCCGGGCAGGCGCCGCATGACGGCGCCCGCATCCCGCGCCTGGAGGACCTGCTGGCGCTGGCGGCCGCCGCCGGGGTGGTGGCGGATGTGGAGCTGAAAACCCTGCCCGACCGGCCGGACCTGACGGTGACGCCGGCCGCGATGGCCGAGGCGGTGATGGCGTGTGTCGCCGCGGTGCCGGCCCGCCTGGCGGTGCGCTCGTTCGACTGGCGCGGCCTGCGCTATATGCGGGAGCGGCATCCGGCGGTGCCGCTGGCCTACCTTACCAGCCCGGAGACGGTGCGCGAGGCGGCGCTGTGGTGGGACGGGGCGACGGCGGCGGCGTTCGACGGCTCGGTTGCCGCGGCGGTGGCCGCCGAGGCGAAGGGGGCGCCGTGGCGCGCCGTCTGGGCGCCGCAGCATGCCGCGCTGACGCGGGACGAGGTGGCGCGGGCGCAGGCGCTGGGGCTGCGGGTGGTACCCTGGACGGTCAACGCGCCGGACGAGATGGCGCGGCTGATCGCCTGGGGGGTGGACGGGATCTGCACCGACCGGCCGGACCTGGCGCGCCAGGCGATGGGGGAGGCCGGGCTGCCCGTGCCGGCGCCGTTCCTGGCGCCGCAGATCAGGTCGAGCTGAGGAAGTTCGCGCTGGCCGAGGCGCGGGCGACCAGGGCGCGCACCGCGGGATTCTCCGGCGCGTCCTGCGCGGTCAGCGCGTCCATCGGCAGGAAATATTCGTGCGGGTGCGGCACCTGGTTCTGCGCGAAGCCGTCGTAATGGCGCTGTTTCAACGCGTACATCACCCGGATGTCGCGCACCGGCAGGATGACCGGCAGGCTGGGCTGGTGGCGGATCACGCCGGTCGCCTGCCAGCGCGCGGTGCTGTCGGTGGGGGTGACGGGGGCCAGCAGCCAGGGCACCGGGCAGACCGCCAGCAGCGAATGCGTGCTGGGAGCGAAGCGGGAACGCTTGTCCAGCAGGTTCTGCAGCGAGCCGCACGCCTCGATGGCGAAGATGTCCACGAACGGCTCCAGCGCGGTGCCGCCGAAATTCAGCCATAGCCCGTCCGGCAGGGTGCGTAGCCGGTCGCTGCCGGGCAGCTTGAGGAAGGGGTGGCAGCCGCTCTCCACTTCCGACGGGCGGCCGCGCAGCCAGCCATCCTTGCCCGTGGCGGATTGCGCCAGCCCGGGCGGCCGCTGCGGCCACTGGCGGAGCCGCGCGCGGACCAGAGCGTCAAGGGAACGAAATACACTCATCGGCCAACCTCCTCGCCCCAGCTCGTGCAATGCCCTGGGTACCAACGCATGCTATCGCTTGTGCCGATCAACAACAATTATCTGTGCGCTGATTTTGCAGGGTTTTTTGCCCGCGGCCCGTGCCTGCCGATAATCCGATGTGGTGGGAGCGTATCCGCATCGTGAAATTTAACGAACGGAATGTCTCGTGATTCGCAATGGTAAGCCGGGAATCCGGCGTGTTGCCGAGTCATTTGAGTCATTTATAGCAATGCGTTGATTAAATGAATTAAGGTATTGGAATGATTCATATTAACGATAATGATACGTAGCAAAAGCCGAGATTATTTCTTTTTATTTCACGACGCGTTTCGCTCGCCGACCGGGTTTCCGCCGCGATCGGACGCAAAAAGGCCCGGACGGCGATGCCGTCCGGGCCAGTGGCCAGCCTGGCGAAGGCTCAGCGCTGGTCGAGCGGCACGTAGTCGCGCTGCGTCGGGCCGGTATAGACCTGCCGCGGCCGGCCGATGCGCTGGGAGGGGTCCTCGATCATTTCCTTCCACTGGCTGATCCAGCCGACGGTGCGCGCCACCGCGAACAGCACGGTGAACATGCTGGTCGGGAAGCCCATCGCCTTCAGGATGATGCCCGAGTAGAAATCGACGTTCGGGTACAGCTTCCGCTCCACGAAATACGGGTCGCTGAGCGCGATTTTTTCCATCTCCATGGCGAGGTCGAGCATCGGGTCGTCCTTGATGCCTAGTTCGCGCAGCACCTCGTGGCAGCTCTGCTGCATGATCTTGGCGCGCGGATCGTAGTTCTTGTAGACGCGGTGGCCGAAGCCCATCAGGCGGGCGTGGTTGTTCTTGTCCTTCACCGTCTCCAGGAAAGGCTTCACGTTGTCCACATGGCCGATCTCGGCCAGCATCTTCAGCACCGCCTCGTTGGCGCCGCCATGCGCGGGCCCCCACAGGCTGGCGATGCCGGCGGCGATGCAGGCGAACGGGTTGGCGCCGGTGGAGCCGGCCAGCCGCACCGTGCTGGTCGAGGCGTTCTGCTCATGGTCGGCGTGCAGGATGAAGATGCGGTCCATCGCACGGGCCAGCACCGGGTTCACATGGTACGGCTCGGCCGGCACCGCGTTCATCATGTAGAGGAAGTTCTCCGCATAGCCGAGGTCGTTACGCGGATACACGAAGGGCTGGCCGATCGAGTATTTATACGCCATCGCGGCGATCGTCGGCACCTTGGCGATCAGCCGGAAGGCCGAGATGCGGCGATGCTCGGGGTCGTTGATGTCCAGGCTGTCGTGGTAGAAGGCGCTCATCGCGCCGACCACGCCGCACATCACCGCCATCGGGTGGGCGTCGCGGCGGAAGCCGTCGAAGAAGCGGCGCAGCTGCTCGTGCACCATGGTGTGGCGCAGCACGCCCGCCTCGAACTCGGCCTTCTCGCGCGCGTTCGGCAGGTTGCCGTTCAGCAGCAGGTGCGCGACTTCCAGGAAAGTGGATTTCTCGGCCAGCTGCTCGATCGGGTAGCCGCGATGCAGCAGCACGCCGATATCGCCGTCGATATAGGTGATCTTGCTGTCGCAGGCCGCGGTGCCGCCATAGCCGGGGTCGTAGGTGAACACACCCAGATCGTTATAAAGCTTACGGATATCGAACACCGACGGGCCGATGCTGCCGGGCAGCAGCGGGACGGTCACCTTTCTGTTGGTGCCGTCCAGCGTGATGGTGATGCTTCCGCCGCCCGTGGTTGGAGTGCCGGTCATGCGAGTCCCCTTCGATGGGCGGCCGTTCGGGCCGCCGGAATCCTGTGTTGGTGAGGATGTGGGCCGGACCGTCGCCGGCGCCAGCCCTGGATGGGCGGACCGGGCACCGGGGGACGCCGCATCCTCGCTGCAGTGCGGAAAACTACGGCGGCGGCGGCGGCAGCGCAACCGTGCCCCCGGACGGGGCACGGGGTCAGAACGACGGGTCGGCCCCGGCGCGCCACAGCCCGCGCCCGGCGTCTCGGGCCTGGCGCTCGGCGAGGGCGAAGGCCGGCGGCATCGCCCCGGCGGCGGCATCGGCGCGCGCGCGCGCCCAGCCGGCGCCGACCAGCGCCTGGTTGATGTCCGTGCCCGACGCCTCGCAATGGCCGAGCGGGAAGCCGCGCGCGTCGCGGCCGTTGAGGTGGCAGGTCACCGGGTGGCCGCGCACCAGGGCGGCCAGCGCGGCGCTGGCGGCGGCGCCGCAATCATAGCTCGCGGCCCCCTGCTCGCAGGCCAGGCCGCGCGGCGGGGCGGCGATGCCGAGCAGCCGGATCACCGCCTGGTGCAGCCGCAGCGTCTGCCCGTCCACCACCGCCACGTCGGCGGGTTCGGCCGATAGCGTGCCGGTCAGCGCCGGCACCCGGCCGAACAGGGCGGCGGGCATGGCCATCATCACCACGCCGGCGCCCAACCCGGCACCGATCAGGCCGGCGAGCACGGTACGGCTCATCCCACCTCCGAACATTCTGCCGGAAGGCTTTGAATCCCCGCGAAAAATGCGGCGTGGTCGATGCAGAGGCAAGCTGAACCTCCTATACGGACTGGTTCATCGTCGGCCTGTTGACCTAGCGCGCGGCGCGCGACTCCGCAACCGCCGACTCACATTCACGGCATGTTTGCCGCCACGGCGCTATTCCCAGAACGGTTCCAGGCGGTGCAACCGGCGCCAGGCCCGCTGCGCGTCCGTCCGCGCACCGGCGGCGGCGCCGGCCACATAGCCGCGCACGATGCCGGCGGCATGGCCATGCCCGGCGGCACCCAGGCTCGCCATCAGCCCGGCCGCCACGCTGGCGTCGTTCAGCAGGCCGAGCCGGTCCTGCAGCGCGGCCAGCCGCCGGATCATCCGCCGCGCACGCCGGCCGGGGTAGAGCGGGGCGAACACCTCGCAGGCATAGCGCAGCCGCTTGGCCTGCAGGCGGATGGCGTGCAGGGCCGCATCCGGCAGCCCGGACAGGTCGGGCCCGATCTCCCGCAGGTGGCGCGCGCGGCGGCGCAGGGTGCGGGCGGCGAAAGCCTCCAGCGGCTGCGCCAGCAGCCTGTCGCGCCGCGCCGCCGCATCCGGGTCGGTCGGCGCCGTCCGCTCCCACGGCCGCGCCGCCGCCAGGCAGGCCAGCGCCACGCCCAGGCGGCGAAATTCCGCGTTTTCCAGCTCGGCGCCGAGCGCGGCATAGGCGGCATGGCGCTGCCGCCCGGCGGCGGCGAGCAGCCGCGCCACCGCCGGCTCGCCGCCGAACGCGGCCCCCACCTGCCGACCGGTGCCGGCCAGGAACACGTCCCAGTCGCGCGCCGGCCCCAGCGCCGCCGCCAGCGCCTTCAGCGCCAGCCGCGCCTCGGCCAATGCCGGGCAGGCGACCGCGTGGCCGAATAGGCTCATCACCGCGCGCAGCCGCCGCAGCGCCACGCGCATCCGGTGCACCGGCTCGCTGTCCACCCCCATGGCTGCCGGGATCGCCGGCGCCTCGGCCAGGAGGGAGGCGGTCAGCTGACCCACCACCTCGGCGAACGCCGTGCCGACGCCCAGCGCCACCGGCAGCACGGGAGCCCCAGCCCCGCGCGGCCGTGGGCCGGCGGTGCCCGCCAGCGCCTCGGCCGCCGGCACCGCGCACGGCACCCGCACCGGCGCGGCGCCGGCCAGTTCGTCGGCCAGCGCCGTCACCGCGTCGGCCGGGCCGGACAAGGTGAGCCAGGCCCGCGCCCGCTCGCCATCCGCGTCGCGCAGCCGCGCGTCCAGCAGCGCCACCCGCACCGCGCCGGCCTCGGCCAGCAGCCGCGCGCCCTCCAACCAGGCGCGCGCGGCGATCGGCGAGGGCAGGGGGCGGCCGAGCTCCTCCGGCCGGGGCGCCTCGGCCAGGGTCGGCGCCGGCTGGCTGGGCAGCCAGGAGCCGCCCTCGGCCGGGCGGATGCGCACCAGCCGCCAGCAGCGCACGCGCCCGTCCTGCCGCTCCTCCAGCGCCAGCCCTTCCTCCGCCAGCGTGCCCTCGAAACTGTCGTGCCACGCCACCCGCACCCGGGTGCGGCGCGGCCGCCCCCCGGCCAGCCGGCGCAGCAGCGCCCGCCCGGCCGCCGGGGGCACCGCAAGCTCCAGCTCGCACCAGGGTTCCACCGCCGGGCGCAGCGTCGCGGCCCGCGGCGGCATGCTCAGGCGGTCGGTTCGGGCAGGTCGCGCGGTGCCAGGAAGCGGGTCAGCCGCCCGCCCCCCTCGTCCAGCACGTGCCAGGGGCCGGGGATGGCGAACTCCACCAGCGCGCCGGTCGGGTAGCCCTCGGCCAGCCGGCGGGTCAGCGGATTGGCCAGCGTCATCGCCTGCGGCCCCACCAGGTGCATCGCCAGCTCGTGCAGCCCCGGATTATGCCCCAGCAGCAGCACGCTGCGGGTGGTCTCCGACACCGCGCGCAATGCCTGCAGCAGTTGCGTCGGCGTGGCCAGGTAGAGCGTGTCCATCGGCTCCACCAGCGGCGAGTCGTCCCACGGCTCCAGCGCCTCCAGCGTCTGCAGCGTGCGCAGCGCCGAGGACACCAGCACCACGTCCGGCGCCAGCCCCAGCTCGCGCATCGCCTCGCGCATGGTGATGGCCGCCGCCCGGCCGCGCCGGTTCAGCGGCCGCGCATGGTCGGACAGGTTGGGGTCGTCCCACGAGGATTTCGCGTGGCGCATAAGGAGCAACTGGTGCACGGCGCTTTCCGATTAAGGGCGTGGGCGCCGATCTTGGCACGCCGCGCCGGTCTTGTCCCGCCCGCTCAACGCCGCTGGCGGAGCGCCCAGCGCAGCGCCGCCGCCGTCCAGTCGGCGCGCATCTCGTGCCCGCCCGGATGCAGGCAGAGCGCCACCACCCCGCCGCCGGCGCAATCGGCCCAGGTGGTGCAATCCTCCTCGCCCGCGGCGACGCTCCGGCGCGGGGCCGCGGTGCAGCGGTCGGTGGCGCGGAACACCGCCAGTCCGGCGGCGATATCGGCCATGTGGAACCGCTCCCGCATCACCCGCCCGGCCAGCGGCACCGTCGGGTCGGCGCGGCCGTGCAGGTGGCGCAGCGCCACCGGGGCGGCACAGCCCTGCGGCATCGGCAGCCAGAAGCCGCCCGACATCGGCAGGAAGGCGGTGATCCCCGCCGGCGCATGGCAGGCCATCTCCCAGGTCATGGAGCCGCCGAGCGAGAAGCCGCCCAGCACCACCATGGCGGGATCGACCGGCCAGCGCCGCCGCACATCGGCGAGCACGGCGCGCAGGAAGGCGATGTCGTCGCGATGCGGCCCGGCGCTGGCCGGCGTGCCGGTGGCCGCCCAGGCATGGTTGCGCCCGTCCGGCGCCACCAGTAGGAAGCCAAGCTTCGCCGCCGGCGGGCCCACCGCGTCGTCGGCCAGCATGTCCGCCCCGGTGGCGCCGTAGCCGTGCAGGAACACCAGCAGCGGCAGCTTCGTGTGCCCGTCCCAGCCCGGCGGCGCGGCGACGTGGTAGGTGCCCTCGGCCAGCACGCAATCGGCGCAGCGCTGCGCCGCCCTGGCCGGCAGAGTGGCCGCGAGCAGCAGGGCGGCCGCGAGCAGCAGGGCAAACAGCGGCGGCCGGGCGAGGCGGGTCATCCGGGGTCTCCTGTGCAGTCCGCCCCAGCATAGCCGGCGGCGGCGGCCCGGCGCTATCGCGGCGGCAGGTCGATCCAGGAGAGGTGCCCGCCCTTGCCGGCGCCGGTGTCGAGGAACACCGCCACCCCGCCCTCCGCGCCGCGTCGCACATAGGGGCGGCCGTCGCTGCTGCGCCGGTCATGGCCGCAATAGACGGTCAGCCCGGCCGGGATGCGGTCCACCCAGCGCAGGCTGCGCTCGGGGTAGCCGTCGGGTTGCAGCCGGCCGGTCGGCTCGCCGTACAGCGCCCGCGACAGCACCCCGTGCACGCGGCCCTCCGGCACCGGCTCGGGCAGGCTGTCGGCCATCTCGGTATGAAAGCCGCCATGCACGAACAGGATGTCGCCCCAGTGCAGCCAGGCCGGCGCGCGGCCCAGCCGGTCCAGCACCTCGGCGCGCAGCCCGTCATCCAGTTGTTCCAGCGTCTCGGCCAGTTCCGGGCCGATGCGCACCTTGTTGCCGCGCAGCGCCCGCAGCAGCTTCAGATCGTGGTTGCCCAGCAGGAACAGCCCGCGCCCCTCCGCCTCCATGCGGAAGGCGATGCGCAGGGTCTCGGCGCTGTCCGGGCCGTAATCGGTGAGGTCGCCGAGCTGCACCACGAACAGGTCGGTGGCCACCGCGCTGGCGAAAGCGCGGGCGTCGCCATGCACGTCCCCCACCACGCGCACGCCCCGTCCGGGCGGGATCATGGGCGGCGGCTCAGGCATCGGGGCGATCCCCGGGGCGGCATGGCGGGCGGTCGGATACGGCACGGCGGCGGGTCGTCCTTGCGCGTGGCCGCCAGGGTAGCGGCTGTCGGCCCGGCTGGTCATGAAACGAACGGCAAGCGCGCATGCTCACGCCACCCTCGGCAGCGCCGCGAAGGCGTCCAGCGCCCGCTGCCGCCCGGCCGCCAGATCGACCAGCGGGCGCGGATAGTCGCGTCCCAACAACACCCCGGCCTGGGCCAGCACATCCTCCGGCGCGTCCCACGGCGCATGCAGCCAGCGGTCCGGCAGGCGGGCCAGCTCGGGCACCCAGGCGCGGACATAGGCGCCGTCGGGGTCGAATTTCCGCCCCTGCAGCACCGGGTTGAAGATGCGGAAATACGGCGCCGCATCCGCGCCGCTGCCGGCCACCCACTGCCACGAGGCGCTGTTCTGCGCCAGGTCGGCATCCGCCAGCGTGTCCCAGAACCAGGCCTCGCCATGCTGCCACGGCAGCATCAGGTGCTTCACCAGGAAGCTGGCGGCGATCATGCGCACGCGGTTGTGCATCCAGCCGGTGCGCCAAAGCTGCCGCATGCCGGCATCGACGATCGGGATACCGGTGCGCCCGCGCTGCCAGGCGCGCAGATCGGCCGCGTCGTCGCGCCACGGCATGGCGGCGAAGGCCTCGCGCAACGGCGCCTCGGGCAGCGCCGGGTGGTGCCACAGCAGATGGGCGGCGAATTCGCGCCACAGCAATTCGCCGATGAACTTCGCCCCGCCCGCCGTGGCATGCCAGACCTGGCTGACCGAGACCTCGCCCCAGGCGAGGTGCGGCGACAGCATCGAGGTGCCGGCCACCCCCGGCAGGTCGCGCCGCGCCGCATACTGCGCCAGGCCTGCGTGCCGGAACCGCTCCAGCCGTGCGGCGGCGCCGGCCTCGCCGGGCATCCAGGCCGCGCGCAGCCCGCCGGCCCAGTCGGGGCGCGCCGGCAGCAGCCCCCAATCGGCCAGCCGGTCGCCCGGCGGCGATGGCGCCGCCTCCAGCCGGGCGGGGGCGGCCAGCGGCGGCGCCGGCAGGCCGCCGGTTTCGGCCACGCGGGCGAGGCAGGCGCGGGCGAACGGCGAATACACGCCATAGGGCGTGCCGGCCTGGGTGCGGATCTCGGTGGGCGCGAAGGCCAGCGTGGTCAGATGGGTGCGCAGCCGCCCGCCGAGCGCCGCATGCACCCGCCGCAGCGCCGCGCGCGCCCAGGGCTCGGTGGGCAGCCCGGCATGCACCGCCGCCGCCCCCACCTCGGCGGCCAGCGCCGGGATCACCTGGTCGTAGCGCCCGCGCCGCAGCAGCAGCGGCGCCCCGCGCGCGGCCAACTCCGCGCCGAGCGCCGCCAGGCTGTGGTGCAGCCACCAGCGCGAGGCCCCGCCCGGCGCCCAGGCCGCCGGCGCGGTCTCGTCCAGCACGAACACCGGCAGCACCGGGTGGCCGCTGGCGACGGCGGCGGCCAGGGCGGGGTTGTCGGCCAGCCGCAATTCGCGGCGCAGCCACAGGATGACCGGGGGGCGAGAGGCGGCGGGCTGGCTCATCGTGTGGTCCGTGTCTCCCATGGCGACACGTCTACGCACGTGGGCCCGCTGTGGATTATTCACATATGGGGTGGCAACCCGGCTTGTGCAGCCTGCACCCGCCGCCCGGCCGCGCGTGCGGCCAGCGGAAAGCTGAACAGCCGCTCCCGCCCCAGCAGGAACACCCGCCCGCCGCGCGGGAACAGGGCGGCGATCGCCGGGTCGCGCACATCCAGCCCGCCGGTATAGGCGCCGATCGCCGGCAGCATCAGCCGCGCCCCGTCGAACACGAAGCAGGGGCGGCTGACCACGGTGCCGGCGGTGGGCACCGACGCCTTGGGGTGGAAATGCCCGGAAATATCGCCGCCCCCCGCCCCCGTGGCGATGTGGCGGAAGGTGAGCGCGCCCAGTACCAGCGCCTCGGTGGCCTCGCCCGGCAGCCCCTCCGGCGGCGCCGGGTCGTGGTTGCCCAGCACCCACACGAACCGCGCCGCCCGCCCCATCGCCGCCAGCCGCGCCCGGTCGGCCGGCTGCAACCGGCCGGCGCCGCGGGCGTCGTGGAAGCTGTCGCCCAGCGCCACCACCGTCTCGGGCCGCCAGCGGCGCAGCAGCCCGGCCAGCCGGTCCAGCGTCGCCCGTGTGTCCCAAGGCGGCAGCAGCGCGCCGCGGGCCGCCGCCGCCGAGCCCTTCTCCAGATGCAGGTCGGCCACCGCCAGCAGCCGCCGCGCCGGCCAGAACAACCCGCCCTCCGGGTCCAGCATCAGCCGCTCGCCGGCCAGATGGATCGGGGCCGCGCTCATCGTTCGGACCGCCCGGGCGTGGAGAGACGGGTGAACAGGCTCCCCTGGCGCTGGTGCGCCCGGCGCGGGCCACGGCGTGGCGCTGGCGGGGCGGCGGGGCGGAAGGGCGGCGGTTCGGCGGCGCCGCTGGCCTCGGCCACCAGCGCGTCCTCGTCCAGGCCCTGGGCGGCCGCCAGCAGCGCGTCGTCGCCGGCGGCGTTGCGCACGCTCTCGCGGCCGATTTCCAGCAGCACCGGCACCGCCAGCGGCGAGACGCGCGACAGCACCATGTGGCGCACATGCCCGCGCGCGCGGGCCAGCAGCAGGGCGATGCGCGACAGGTCGGTCAGCCCGCCGGCGGCATCGGCGCGGGTGGCGCGCAGCAGGATATGGTCCGGCTGGTGGCGGCGCAGCACGTTATAGATAAGGTCGGAATTCACGGTCACCTGGCGTTTGGTCTTCTCGGCCCCGGGATGGTGCCGCTCGATCAGTCCGGCGATCACCGCCACGCGGCGGAAGGTGCGGCGGAGCATGGAGCTTTCCGCCATCCATGCCTCCAGGTCGTCGCCCAGCATGTCCTCGTCGAACAGCCGCGCCACGTCCAGCGGCTCGCGCGCCGCCCAGACCGCCAGCACGTAGTCGGTGGCCACGAACCCCAGCGGCGCCATGCCGAACCGCTCCATCCGCCGGGTCAGCAGCAGGCCCAGGGTCTGGTGGGCGTTGCGGCCCTCGAAGCAGTAGGCGACCAGGTACCAGCGGTCGCCGCGCGGGAAGGTTTCCACCAGCAGGTCGTCGCGGCCCGGCAGGCGGGAGACGGATTGCTGCAAATTCAACCACTCCCGCACCGGTTCGGGAAAGGCGGGCCAGGTGCGGCGGTCGGCCAGCATGGCGCGCACGCGGTCGGCGAGGTTGGTGGTGAGCGGCATCCGCCCGCCGGCATAGGCCGGCACCTTCGGCTCGCCCTCGCCGCCCTCGGCCACCTCGCACACGGTGTCGCGCAGCCGCAGGAAGCGCAGCAGCCGGCCGGCGAACATGAAGCTGTCGCCGGGGGCCAGCATGGTGACGAAATATTCCTCCACCTCGCCCAGCAACGGCCCGCGCGCGAGGCGGACCTTGAGCAGCGGCTCCTCGACGATGGTGCCGATGTTCATGCGCGCCTGGCGGGCGGTGCGCTCGCCGCGTATATGCACGCGGCCCTCGGAATCGCGGAACAGTTTTCGATAATTGTCATAGGCTTGCAGCGCGTAGCCGCCGGTTTCCACGAAATCCAGCACGGCATCGAAATCCGCCCGCGTCAGGCCCGCGTAGGGGGCGGCGCCGGTCACCTCGGCATACATCGCATCGGGCAGGAACGGGCCGGCGCAGGCGGTCAGCAGCAGATGCTGCGCCAGCACGTCCAGCCCCCCGGGGCCGGGCGGGTCGCCGTCCAGCGCGTTGGCGGCCACGCCCACGATGGCGGCCTCACATTCCAATACTTCGAAGCGGTTGGCGGGTACAAGTATGGCGCGGCTGGCTTCGTCCATGCGGTGGTTGGCACGGCCGACGCGCTGCAACAGGCGGGAGACGCCCTTCGGCGCGCCGACCTGCAGCACCTGGTCCACGCCGCCCCAGTCGATGCCGAGGTCCAGCGACGAGGTCGCCACCACCGCGCGCAACTGCCCCGCCGCCATCGCCGCCTCCACCCGCAGCCGCTGGGAGAGTTCCAGGCTGCCGTGGTGGATGGCGATCGGCAGGGTTTCCGTGTTGATTTTCCACAATTCCTGGAACAGCAGCTCAGCCTGGGCGCGGGTGTTGACGAACACGATCGACAGCCCGGCGGCGCGGATGCGGGCCAGGATGTCCGGCGCGCTGGACAGCCCCATATGCCCCGACCACGGCAGCCGCCCGGCCGGCAGGATCATGGTGATTTCGGGTGGCGCGCCGCCCTGGGTGGTGACCCGCGCGGCGTCGGGGCCGACATAGGCGGCGATGGCGTCCGGGTGGGCGACGGTGGCGGAGAGGCCGAGATTCGTCGCGTTTGGTGAGAATCCGTGCAGCCGCGCGAGACACAGGGACAGCTGGTCGCCGCGTTTCGAGCCGGCCAAAGCGTGGATTTCATCGATGATTATGCGCCGAATCGGGGCAAAAAACGCCGAGGCATCGGGCTGTGAGAGCAGTACAGCCAGGCTTTCTGGGGTGGTGAGCAGGATATTCGGCGGCTTTTCGCGCTGCTTTCGCCGCTCCGTCGCGGTGGTGTCGCCGCTGCGGGTGGCGATTGTTATGTCCAATGACAATTCGCAAACCGGCCGCATCAGGTTGCGCGCCACGTCCGCCGCCAGCGCCTTCAGCGGCGAGACATAGAGCGTGTGCAGCCCGGCGCGGGGGGCGGCGTGCAGCTCCAGCAGGCTGGGCAGGAAGCCGGCCAGCGTCTTGCCGCCGCCGGTCGGTGCGATCAGCAGGACGCTGCGCCCGGCTTGGGCGGCGGCCAGCACGGCAAGCTGGTGCGGCCGCGGCGCCCAGCCCTGGCGCGCGAACCAGCCGGCGAAGGGTTCCGCTAATGTTCCCGTCATGCCACCCTGGATAGCGAAATCCGGGTGGGCCGGGAAGCGGGTTAGCGATGCGACAGGGCGAGCGAGACGCCGAGGCCGCAGAACAGGGCGGCGGTGGCCTTGCGGATGCGCCGCGCGGCGGTGTGGCCGGCCACCAGATGATGGCGGACGGCGCCGGCGGCGAAGGTGACGGCGACATCCGCCGCGGTGTTGAGAATGACGGCGACGAGGCCGAGCACGGCGAATTGCAGCGCGAGGTGGCCATGCGCGGGGCTGGTGAACTGGGGGAAGAAGGCGAGGAAGAAGGTGGCGGTCTTGGGGTTGGTCGCCTCGACCAGCACGCCCTGGCGGAAGGCGCGGCGCGCGCCGAGGCTGGGCGTGGCGTGGATCTCGGCATCGCCGGCGCGCCATGCCTGGATGCCCAGGTAGATGAGGTAGGCGGCCCCGGCGAGCTTCAGCACCTCGAAGGCAGCGGCGCTGGCGGCGATCAGCGCCGAGAGGCCGATGGCGGCGGCGAGCACGTGCACCAGGCCGCCGAGGCCGGTGCCGAGGCTGGAGGCCAGGCCCTCGGCACGGCCGCCGGCGAGCGTGCGGCCGGCGACATAGAGCATGCCGGGGCCGGGGGCGAGCGCGATGGCGAGCGCCGCGGCGAGGAACAGGGCGAAGAGCGAGGGATCGAACATGGGTGGGAGTCTGGCGGCGCATTGGTCTGTGCGAAAGCGCCATTGCGGACCAGGAATGCCGGACCAATCTGTGATGAGTCCCTTTGCCTGGTTCCTTTCAATGAGGAAAGAGCCTCCTTTATTTGTAAGGAATAAGCAAAAAACCTTCATGTGCTGGAGTTGAATGTGGCGCATCCGGAGACATGGCTGCGGGTCCTGCCGGCGGGGCTTTATTGCGCGCCGGGGGATTTTTTTGTCGATCCGACCAGAGCGGTCGGGCGGGCGGTGGTGACGCATGCGCATTCCGACCACGCGCGGCCCGGCCATGGCGCGGTGCTGGCCAGTGCGGCGACGCTGGCGCTGATGCGCGCGCGCGGCGTGGCCGGCCACAGCGAGCAGGCGCTCGGCTGGGGGGAACGGCTGCGAATCGGCGGGGTGGAGTTGTGGCTGCAGCCGGCCGGCCACGTGCTGGGCAGCGCGCAGGTGGTGATGGAATACCAGGGCAGCCGGGTGGTGGTGAGCGGCGACTACAAGCGCCAGCCGGACCGCAGCTGCGACCCCTTCGTGCCGGTAGCCTGCGACGTGTTCGTCAGCGAGGCGACCTTCGCCCTGCCGGTGTTCCGCCATCCGCCGGCCGAGGCGGAGATCGGCCGACTGCTGGCCAGCGTGGCGCTGTTTCCGGGGCGGACGCATGTGGTGGGCTGCTATTCGCTGGGCAAGACGCAGCGGCTGATCACCTTGCTGCGCGCCGCCGGTTGGGACGCGCCGGTGTATCTGCATGGCGCGCTGGCGGCGATGTGCGCGGTGTACGAGGCGCAGGGGGTGCGGCTGGGCGACTTGCGGCCGGCGACGGTGGCGGCGAAGTCGGCGCTGGCGGGGAGCATCGTGCTGGCGCCGCCGAGCGCGATCGCCGACCGCTGGGCGCGGCGGCTGACCGAGCCGGTGGTGTGCATGGCATCCGGCTGGATGCGGGTGCGCCAGCGGGCGAAGCAGGATGGGGTGGAATTGCCGCTGGTGATCTCCGACCATGCCGACTGGGACGCGCTGAACGCCACCATCGACGAGGTGGCCGCCCCCGAGGTGTGGGTGACCCATGGCAGCGAGGAGGCGCTGGTGCATGCGCTGGCTGGGCGCGGCATACGTGGCCGGGAGCTGCGGCTGGTCGGCTACGGCGACGAGGATGCCGAGCCGGAGGCGGCCGCGTGATCGCCTTCGCCGACCTGCTGGAGCGGCTGGTGTTCACCCAGTCGCGCGGCGCCAAGGTGGCGCTGCTGCGGCGCTATTTCGCCACCCAGCCGGACCCGGACCGGGGGCTGGGGCTGGCGGCGGTGACCGGGGAGCTGTCGTTCCCCGCCGCCAAGGCCGGCATGATTCGCGCGCTTGCCGCCGAGCGGACCGACCCGGTGCTGTTCGCGCTGTCCTATGATTTCGTGGGCGACCTGGCCGAGACGGTGGCGCTGATGTGGCCCGCCGCCGCCACCAACGCGCCGCCGCCGGGGCTGGCCGAGGTGGTGGAGACGCTGGCCACGGCGCCCAGGGCGGAACTGCCGGCGATCGTCGGGCGCTGGCTGGATGCCTGCGACGCCTCCACCCGGCTGGCGCTGCTGAAGCTGATCACCGGCGGGCTGCGGGTGGGCGCCTCCGCGCGGCTGGCGCGGGTGGCGCTGGCGGAGATGGCGCAGGGGGTTTCGGCCGACGACATCGAGGAGGTGTGGCACAGCCTGGCGCCGCCCTACGCGCCGCTGTTCGCCTGGCTGGAGGGGCGGGCGGCGCGGCCCGACCCGGCCGACGCGCCGGTGTTCCGCCCGCCGATGCTGGCGCATCTGCTGGGCGAGGCGGACCTGGCGGGGCTGGACCCGGCGCCGCTGCGGGCGGAGTGGAAATGGGACGGGATACGGGTGCAGCTGGTCGGCACCGAAGGCGGGCGGCGGCTGTATTCGCGCGGAGCGGAGGATATCTCGGCGGCGTTTCCGGAGATCGTCGAGGCGATCGACTTTCGCGGCGTGCTGGACGGCGAGCTGCTGGTGGTGCGCGACGGCGTGGTGGCGCCGTTTGCCGATTTGCAGCAGCGGCTGAACCGCAAGACCGTGGGGCCGAAGCTGCGCGCCGACTACCCGGTGGGGGTGATGCTGTACGACATGCTGTTCGAGGGCGGCGAGGATGTGCGGGCGCTGCCGTTCGATGCGCGGCGGGCGCGGCTGGAAGCCTGGTTCGCGGCGGTGCGGCCGGCGCGGATGGCGCTGTCGGAATTGCTGGCCTTCGAGCGGATGGAGCAGCTGGAGGCGCTGCGGGCGGGGGCGCGGGAGGCGGCGATCGAGGGGCTGATGCTCAAGCGCGGCGATGCGCCCTATCTGCCCGGCCGTCCTAAGGGGCTGTGGTGGAAATGGAAGCGCGAGCCGCTGACCATCGACGCGGTGCTGATGTACGCCCAGCGCGGCCACGGCAAGCGCAGCGGCAGCTATTCCGACTACACCTTCGGCGTGTGGCGCGACGACGGCGTGCTGGTGCCGGTGGGCAAGGCGTATTCCGGCTTCACCGACCGCGAGCTGGCATTTCTCGACCGCTGGATCCGCGAGCACACCACGGCGCGGTTCGGCCCGGTGCGCGAGGTGGAGAAGGTACTGGTGCTGGAGGTGGCGTTCGACGCGGCGCAGCGTTCGGTGCGGCACAAATCGGGGGTGGCGCTGCGGTTTCCGCGCATCGCGCGGCTGCGGACGGACAAGCCGGCGGCGGAGGCGGACCGGCTGGCTTCGGTGCTGGCCTTGGCGGGGGGGTAGGGGGTCACATGGAGGCGGGGAGGCGGGGAGGCGGGGAGGCGGGGAGAAGAAAGCGGAGCGTGAAGGAAGGAGAGGGTGAAGGGAGGAGATTCACAAAGAGACGTAGAGGCGGTGAGAAGGGGGGAGGTTGTTTGATCTGTTGAGGTTTGCGGCGGTCTTTGGTGCTTGGGTCAGGTGCTCAGTTTGAGGTTGATTTCTCGTAGACGTAGAAATCGGCGAAGGATGTGTGGTCCGGGTCGTTCTCGTTGTAAGGATAGATATTGGGGATATGGCTTACCTGGGTCCAGCCGGGAAGATTGGCCTTGATCCAGCGGGTGAAGTTGCGGTGCCGGACATGCTGAGAGGTCCAGGCTTTGTCTTCATTGGACGAATATATGATGACGTATTTGCCGGACGCGGCGAACAGGTCGTGCATGTATTTGGAGAATACATCGTCCTCCACCAGATGGTAGATGACATCCAGGGACAGCGACAGTTCGGCCGTCGATCCAGGGGGCAGTTCGCCGGCGACGTGGAATGTTTTCGACGGGTCGTGGCGGAACAGCTTCCGGCAATCGGCGATCGCAGTGGGGGAGACATCGACCCCGATATATCGCGGATACGCCGCCAGCCCCAGCTGCGCCCCGTCGCCGCTGCCGAACTCGATGACGGAGGCGATGGCATGCTCGCTGACGAAGGCGTTCAGGATATCCGCCTTGAACCTGGCGAGGTTGCTGTAGGAGCCGGCGCCGGAATTGCCGCCGGCCTTGTAGCGCGCATCCCAGTAGGACGACGATTTCTCGAAGGGCAGGGCCTGCCCGGGCGACACCGACCGGGCCAGGCGTTTCGCGGCCGGGCCGATGACGGGAACGCCGGCGACGAATTTCTTGAGCGCTCTTATCACTGCCGTTCACCCGGATTCGTGTGACGCCGATGGCAAAGGCTTGCCCCGGGCCAAACCCTGCCTGCATAATCGGCGGGCGACGGCGCCGATGGTTGCACCGAAGCAGGGGCGCGCACCGACGCCGAGGGGCATAACGAACCCGCCTGATGCCGCATGGCTATACCTTCACGAACATTGACCAGACCTTAAGATAATCGTAAACGCAATGGAGTGCAATTTGAATATTGAATACAAAAAATAATTCGACAACTGGTATTACTTAGTATTGTGAAGACCGCGAAGAATTCATGTGCATCATAACATGGTTCTCGAATTGTAATAAGGGTACGGTCGATGAAATATCCGAATTTGCGGTTTAAATTTGATAATAAAATGATAGATATTGCCGCGCTCAATGAAGATGATTTTCTATATAAATATATTCTGCGGAACGGAACGTTCTACGAAGAAGGATTGTTGCGGTACGCGCGTCTCGTCGTCAATGCGCGCGGCGGCATCGCGATCGACGCCGGGGCGAATATCGGCAACCACTCGGTCTTTTTCGGGACATTCATCACGCCGCACGTTATCTGCTTCGAGCCGAACCCGAAGGTGCTGCCGATACTCAGGCGGAATCTCGTGGCCAACGGCGTCGATGCCCTGCCGTATCCGGTCGGACTGGCCGACGCCGAGGGCGTGGCGGCGATGGCGCTGGAGGAACATCATCGTGATAATGTTGGCGCTACCCGGCTGGCGCCGAGTGACGGCGAGGGGGCGGCGAGCGTGCCGCTGAAGCGGCTGGACGACCTGATGCCGGAGATCCGCGCCAGACTGGGTGCCGGCGCGCGGGTGGCGCTGCTGAAGGTCGATGTCGAGGGCATGGAGGAGGCGGTGCTGCGGGGCGCCGGCGAGATGATCGCGACCGACCGGCCTGACATCTTCGCCGAGACGCAGGAGCCGGCGGATCTGGCGCGGCTGCTCGCCTTCCTGGGGCCGCGGGGCTATCGCAAGGTCGCCTCCTTCGCGGCGACGCCGACCTGGCATTTCGTGCCGGCGGAGCGGTTCTATCGGGCGCTGGCGATCTCCCGCGCATTCTGGCTGGCATGGACGGCGCGGCGGGTGTGGCGGCGGCTCGTCGGCGTGCGGGGAGCGAGCCGGGGGGCCGGTTGACGGCCGGGGGGTCGCGTGGTGCGCTGGCGCGTCACAGGGAGAAAACGCCATGCCCATCATTGCCAATAACGCGTTGGCCCGCCTGCGTGCCGGCAAGACGGCGGTTGGGTTCGGGGTGAGCCATCTGCGCAGCGTCGCCATTGCGCAGATGGCCCGGACCGCCGGGTTCGACTGGCTGTTCATCGACATGGAGCATGGCGCCTTCTCGGTGAACGAGGCGGCGCAATTGTGCTTGGCGTCGCTGCCGGTGGGCATCTCGCCGATCGTGCGGGTGTGCACCGATGCGCTCGATGAGGGCACGCGGGTGCTGGACAACGGCGCGCAGGGCATCGTGGTGCCGCATGTGGACACCGCCGCCCAGGCCAAGCGGGTGGCCGACGCGTTCCGCTATCCGCCGCAGGGCACGCGGAGCTGGGGCGGGGGGATCGCGCAGTTCGCCTTCGCGCCGCCGGGCAACGCGCAGGCGCAGGCCGAGGTGAACGCCGAGACGCTGGTTTGCGTGATGATCGAGACCGAGGAGGGCGTGGCCAATGTGGACGCCATCGCCGCCACGCCGGGGATCGACAGCCTGATGATCGGCACGTCGGACCTGTCGGCCGATATGGGGGTCTCGGGGCAGATCGGGCATGAGCGGGTGCAGGCGGCCTACAAGGCGGTGATCGCGGCCTGCGCGAAGCATGGCAAGCGGGCCGGGATGGGCGGGGTGTACGATGACACCTGGGCCAGGACCTACGTGGAATGGGGCGCGCGCTTCATCCTGGGCGGGGCGGACGGGATGTTCATCATGCAGGGGGCGACGGCGCGGGCGAAGTTCTTCGGCTCGCTGGGGTAGGCGGCGGGGCTCACGAAGGGGCGGGGAGGGTTTTGCCGATGCCCCTCTCCGCCCTACGCCTGATGCCAGAAGCGGGCCATGCCGGCGATGCCGATGGCGGCGCAGATGAGGCCGCAGCCGATCACCGCCTGGGGCACGCCGATGGCGTCGAACACGCTCGGCGCCATCGCCAGGGTGAGCAGCACGCCGGCGCTGGCCAGCGCCATGAAGGTGCGCACGGCGGCCGGCAGGTCGGGCGCCGGCAGTTCGGTCTGGCGCAGCGTCGCCACCAGGATGTCCTGCATCGGCCCGCCGATCGCCGCGAAGGCGGCCGAGGCCATGAAGCCGGCGAGCATCTGGCCGGGCGGCAGCAGCAGCGCCGAGACGCCGAGGCCGGCGGTGCCGAGGCCGAGGAAGATGTCGCCCGCGAAGATCATCCGGCCGGGGCGGCGGGTCTGCCGGCGGTTGCCCAGCACCAGCGTGGCGATGCCGTTGGTGCTGCCATAGGCGGAGATCACCAGCCCGTAGGCGGCCAGGCCGCCGCCGGGGAAGGGGGATTGCACGCCGGCGCGGGTGATCATCAGCGGCAGGCCGAGGAAGAAGGCGGCATACCAGGCGCCGTTGATCGCCCAGGTGACGCAGAGCACGGCGAACAGCAGCGCGTGGCGGCGGACGGTGGCGAAGCCGCGCAGGATGGAGGCCAGCGTGCCCTCGCGCCGCGGCGGCGGGCGGCGCTCGCCGGGGCGCAGCCGGATGATGGCCAGCACCGCGCCGGCGGAGGCGAGGAAGGTGAGCGCGTCGATGGTGACGAAATGCACCAGCGGCAGCATCGTGCCGGCCACGCCGACCAGGCCGGGGCCGAGCAGGCGGGCGATGCGCTCGGTGGTGTCGAGCAGGGCGTTGGCGGCCGGCAGCAGCGAGGCGTCGGCGACCAGCGGCGGCAGGCTGGCCTGCATGGCCGGGCGGAAGACGGCCAGCCCGGCGGCCAGCACGGTGACGGCGGCGACCAGCGTCCAGGCCGGGGGATCGCCGGCTTGCAGCCAGGCGGCGACCATCAGCAGCAGGATGGCGGCGCGCGCGAGGTCGGCTGCGACCATGACGTGGCGCTGGCGGAAGCCGTCGGCGTGGCGGCCGGCGAGCAGCGCGGTGGCAAGCTGCACGCCGGCCTGGAGCACGGCCAGGTAGCCGGCGGCGGTGCCGAAGCTGCGCACGGCGATCCAGCTCAGCACCACGACGAACAGCTGATCGCCGATGGCCGAGGTGAGCAGGCCGCCCCAGAGCAGGGCGACCGGGGCTTCCCGCAGCGGGCGCAGCAGGGGCAGGCGCATGGGGCGGTGGGTCAGCCCTTGAGGGTCCAGTCCTCGGGCTTGATGCGCGGCAGCTCGAAGCGGTCGCGGGTGGTGCTGTACCAGCCGGCGCCGTGCATGCGGCCGATCAGGTCGAGCTTCGGGGTGTCGATGTAGCGGCGCTCGGGGTTCAGCACGCAGTCGTCGCGCACATGCATGGCGAGCACGCGGCCCATGACGAGGGAGCGGTCGGGGCCGATCTCGGCGGTCATGAAGCGTTCGCACTCGTAGGCGACCGGGCTTTCGGCGATGCGGGGCGGGCGGACCTTGGTGCTGGGCAGGGTGGTGAGGCCGGCCTGGGCGAGTTCGTCGACCTCGGGCGGGAAGTCGATGGCGGTGATGTTCATCGCCTCGGCATTGGCGTGGGAGACCAGGTTGACCACGAACTGGCCGGTGGCGCGGATGTTGGCGCCGGTGTCCTTGGCGTCGCCGGGGCGGCGGCCGCCGATGCCGATCACCATCACCGGCGGGTCGTTGGCGAAGACGTTGAAGAAGGAGAAGGGGGCGGCGTTGAGCACGCCGGCCTCGTCCTGGGTGACGACCCAGGCGATGGGGCGGGGCACGACGGTTGCCACCAGCAGCTTGTAGCGGTCCTGGGCGGGGAGGGACTCGAAGTCGAACAGCATTGGAGGCTCCTGGTGCGGCGTGGGGGCACGTTGGCGCGGGGGTGGGGGCCTGTCCAGACGGCGGGTTGGCGGGCATGATCGGCGGACGATGCCGTTCCTGTCCGTTCCGCACCATCGATGAGCGCCTGGCTGTACCTGTTCGTGTGGGCGGCGACGCTGGCCGACCAGCTTGGCGGCGTGCGGATGGCCGGGCTGCTGGCCGGGCCGGCGGTGCTGGCGTTCCTGCTGCTGGAGCTGGGGCGCCAGCGGCGGGCGATCCGGCTGGTGTTCCTGGGGCTGGTGGCGGCGGGCGCCGTCGGGGTGGCGCTGGCGCCGGACCCGTGGGGCGTGTTCCTGTCCGCATGGCGGCGCGGGGCGGCCTATGCGGCGTTCTTCCTGGCGCTGGGGGCGCTGCGCGAGGCGGCGCAGACCAGCCCGACGGTGCGCCGCTGCGGCGAGCACCTGGTGGCGCAGCCGGCCGGGCGGCGCACGCTGGCGCTGATGGGTGGCGGGCATCTGTTCGGCATCATTCTCTCCTACGGCGCGATCGACCTGCTGGGCGCGATGGTGGCGCGGGCCGAGGGGGCGCGCGACGCGGTGGCGCGGCGGCGGGGGCGGTTCATGCTGATGGCGGCGTATCGCGGTTTCGCCACCATGAACTGCTGGAGCCCGCTGAACATCATGACGGCGGTGGTCTCGGCGGCGGTGCCGGCGGCCAATATGCGGCCGCTGCTGCCGATCGCCTTCGCGGTGGCGATGGCGATGCTGGCGGTGGGCTGGCTGGTGGACCACCTGGACGGCGGGACGCGGGCGGACGCGCTGCCGCTCTCGACCGAGGAGGGATGGTCGATCCATCTGCGCATCGTGGCGCTGGTGCTGCTGGTGATGCTGCTGGCCGAGGCGGTGGCGGGGTGGTTCGCGGTGTCGCTGTCCACCGGGGTGACGGCGATGGTGCCGGCGGTGGGGCTGGGCTGGGTGGTGGTGCAGGGGCTGCGGCGGCCGCGCGCCATTCCGGCGATGGTGCTGCGCCGGCTGGGGCGGTTCCGCGCGCGGGTGCCGGAGTTCCGCGGCGAGGCGGCGGTGCTGGCGGCCGGCGGGTTCCTGGGCGTGGCGCTGGGGGCGGCGCTGCCGCATGGCGGGATCGCGCCGTTCCTGGCCCCTGGCGGCGCGCTGTACGGCGTGCTGCCGGCGATCGCGGTGCCGCTGCTGGTGCCGGTGGTGCTGCTGGGCACCGGGCTGCTGGGGCTGAACCCGATCGCCATCGTGGCGGTGATCGGGGCGGCGGTGCCGGACCCGGCGGCGCTGGGGGTGGCGCCGGCGGTGCTGGCCTTCGCCTGCATGCTCGGCTGGGGGGTGGCGGTGGGGATGACGCCGATGTCGGCCTCAGCGATCGCCACCGCCCGCTGGACCGGCTCGGACCCCTGGACGGTGACGCTGCGGTGGAATGCCGGGTTCACCGTCGGCACGCTGCTGCTGGCCTGGATGGCGATCGCGGCGGCGCATGTGGCGTGGTCGCCCGCATTGCGGTAGAGCGTGATGACCGGAGGTGGAATCACCGGAGGTCTGAATCACGCGACAAAACAAACCGCCAGAGCGTGATGATCGCTTCTTTCAGCGGTCATCGCGCTCTGGCGGGCTCGCCCCGGTTCACCCGGCGTTAAATCGGCTGCGGCATCATGCGGGCCATCGAACCCGCGCGAGGCCCCGTGATGCGATTGCTGCGAAACCTGTCGATCTCCCGCAAACTGGCGCTGTCGTCGCTGTTCGCGCTTGCCCTGCTGGGGGCGCTGGTGTGGTCGGTGCTGTCCACCATGGCCGGGCAGGTGGCGCGCGACGCCAGCCTGCGGCAGGCGCAGCATGCCGAGCAGGCGGTGCAGGGCGCCTGGCTGGCCGCGCGGGCGGTGGGCATCGCCGGGCGGGAATTGCAGTTCCAGCAGAGCCCGCCGCGAGTGGGGGCGGCGCTGGAGCGGGCGGATGCGGCGGCGGCGCAGGCGCGCACGCTGCTAGCGGACCTGGCGGCCGCCACGGCGGATGAGGGCGCGCACAAGGCGGTGGATGCGGCGGTGGCGGCGCTGGGCGAGTACGCGGCGCGGGTGGGCCAGTCCGCCAAGCTGCGCAACGACATGCTGGACGACCGCGACAACGGCTTCACCCAGTTGCAGAGCGACTTCACCAGCACCATCAAGCTGGTGCGCGAGGACCTGCCGCTGGAGGACCTGATGCCCTCCGAGGTGGAGGAGTTGCAGGCGCATCTGCGCGACTACCAGGGCGCCATCATCGACATGCGCGACGCGGTCAACCGCTTCCTGGCCACCGGCGACCTGACGATGCAGGAGCGGGTGACGGCGGCGGATGCCTCGGCGGAGAAGAACCTGCCGCCGATGCTGAATGCGCGCATCTCCACCGACATGAAGGAGTCGGTGCAGGATCTGGGCCTGGCCGGCAAGAAGATGCGCGAGGTGGCGCGGCGGCTGTTCCAGCGGGCAGCGGCGCTGGACAAATATGTGGCCGACGAGGTGGACCCCGCCGGGGCGGCGCTGGAGGCGCGGCTGGGCGAGGCTGGGCGGGCCTTCACGCAGCGGGCCGAGGCGGTGCGCGTCGCCGGGCTGGCCGCCGAGGCCAAGGCGCGGCGCGACCTGCTGCTGCTGGCCGGCGGCATCGCCGCGGTGCTGGTGGTGTCCGGCTGGGTGACGGCGCGGGCGGTGGCGCGGCCGATCCAGGCGATGACGCGGGCGGTGCAGGACATGGCCGATGGGCGCACCGACCGGGCGATCGGCTTCGTCGGCCGGCGCGACGAGGTGGGGCGGATGGCGGCCGCGCTGGAGGTGCTGCGCCAGGCGGTGGCGCGTGCCTTCGTGCAGTCGCAGATGATCGAGCAGATCCCGGTCGGCGTGATGACCGCCGAGCCGCACGGCGAGTTCCGCATCACCTATCTCAACGCCGAGACCAGGCGGGTGCTGGCCACCGTGCAGGAACACCTGCCGGTGCCGGTGGAGGAGATGCTGGGGCAGAGCGTGGACATTTTCCACCGCGAGGCGGCGCATGTGCGCACGCTGCTGGCTTCGCCGGAGCACCTGCCGTACCGCACCCGCATCACGCTGGGCCCGGAGACGCTGGAATTGTCGGTTTCGGCCCTGCGGGCGCCCGACGGCTCCTATGCCGGGCCGATGCTGGCGTGGCACCTGCTGACGCACCAGGTGCGGCTGTCCGAGACGTTCGAGCGGTCGGTGGCCGGCATTGCCACCGAGGTGGGCGGCTCGGCGGCGGCGATGGAGCGGACGGCGGGCATGATGAGCGAGACGGCGGCGGCCAGCGGCGAGCGGCTGGTGGTGGTGGCCGGCGCCTCGCGTGACGCCACCGGCAACGTGCAGGCGGTGGCGGCCAGCGCCGAGGAGCTGGCGCGCTCGGTGGAGGAGATCGCCCGTCAGGTGGCCGAGAGTGCCCGCATCGCCGGGCAGGCGGTGGGCGAGGCGGAGGCGACCGACCAGTGCGTGGCCGGGCTGTCCGACGCGGCGACGAAGATCGGCGACGTGGTGCGGCTGATCGGCGACATCGCCGGGCGCACCAACCTGCTGGCGCTGAACGCGACCATCGAGGCGGCGCGCGCGGGCGAGGCCGGGCGCGGCTTCGCGGTGGTGGCCAACGAGGTGAAGACGCTGGCCAATCAGACGGCGCGGGCGACCGGGGAGATCGGCGCGCAGATCACCGCCATGCAGGCGGCGACCGGGCAGGTGGTGGGCGCGCTGCGCTCGATCGGCGGCACCATCCAGCGGATGAACGAGATTGCCACCGCCATCGCCGGCGCGGTGGAGCAGCAGGGGGCGGCGACCCAGGAGATCGCCCGCGCCGTGCAGCAGGCCGCCGCCGGCACCGGGGCGGTGGATGCCAATATCGGCGAGGTGACCGGCGCGGTGCAGCGCACCGGCACCCAGGCGGGCGAGGTGGTGCATGCGGCGCATGTGCTGAGCCAGCAATCGGCCACGCTGTCGCGCGAGGTGGCGGCGTTCCTGGAGGCGATGCAGCGGGCGGCGTAGGGCAGGAAGCGGTTCTTTTTTGAAAAAAAGAACCAAAAAACTTCTATTCGCTGGAGTCCCCCCGTCCGCACCGGGTCTCCCGCGGGTAAAGTTTTTTTGCTTCTTTTTGTTCACAAAAAGAAGGCCCTTGCCTGCCCCTCCCGGATAACTTGCCGCCAGCCCGGCCCGGCCCTATAGCGCCGTGCCGCCAGCACATTCCGGGGAGCCGCACCATGCCCATCCTGTCCGACCGCATGAGCCAGCTTGGCACCGAGGCCGCCTTCCAGGTGCTGGCGCGGGCCAACGCGCTGCAGCGCCAGGGGCACGATATCGTCAATCTGTGCATCGGCCAGCCGGATTTCCAGACGCCGGCGCATATCGTGGAGGCCGGGCGCAAGGCGCTGGCGGACGGGCACCACGGCTACACGCTGGCCAACGGCATCCTGCCGCTGCGCGAGGCGGTGTCGGCCGATCTGTACCGGCGCCATGGCGTGGAGATATCGCCCGAGCGGGTGCTGATCGTGCCGGGCGGCAAGGTGACGATGTTCTTCGCCATGATGATGTTCGGCCAGCCGGGGGTGGAGATCATCCATCCGAATCCCGGCTTTCCGATCTATGAGAGCGCCATCCGGTTTTCCGGGGCGACGCCGGTTTCGATGCCGCTGCATGAGAGCAAGGGGTTCTCGTTCAGCGCCGACGAGGTGCTGGCGCTGATCACGCCGCGCACCCGGCTGCTGATCCTGAACAGCCCAGCCAACCCAACCGGCGGCGTGGTGCCCAAGAGCGAGCTGGACCGGCTGGTGGCGGGGTTGGCGCGGCACCCGCATGTGGCCGTGATGTCCGACGAGATCTATGGCGAGATGCTCTACGAGGGCACACATACCAGCCTGACCACCTACCCCGAGCTGGCCGACCGGCTGATCCTGCTGGATGGTTGGAGCAAGACCTACGCGATGACCGGCTGGCGCCTGGGCTACAGCGTGTGGCCGGCGGAATGGGCGGCGCAGGCGGAGCGGCTGGCGATCAACAGCCATTCCTGCGTCAACGCCTCCGCCCAGTATGCCGGGATCGCGGCGCTGACCGGGCCGCGCGAGCCGGTGGAACGCATGGTCGCGGCCTTCGCGGAGCGGCGGCGCTACATCATCCCGGCGCTGAACCAGTTGCCGGGGGTGACCTGCGTGATGCCGGGCGGGGCGTTCTATGCCTTTCCCAACGTGACCGGCACTGGGATCGATTCGCGCACGCTGCAATCGCGGCTGCTGGAGGAGGGCGGGGTGGCCTCGCTGTCGGGCACCAGCTTCGGGTCGTTCGGCGAGGGGTATCTGCGGCTGTCCTATGCCGCGAGCATGCCGGTGCTGGCCGAGGCGGTGGGGCGGATAGGGGCGTTCCTCGCCAAGGGGTGAGGCACGGGAAAGCGCGCAGCGAGACGTGGTTTTGCCTCCACGCCTCGCTGTGATCCGCCCTATCTGACCAGGTTCGCCGGCGTGCGGCCCGCCAGCACGGCGTCGATGCCGTCCAGCGCCAGATGGCCCATAGCGTCGCGGGTTTCGGTGGTGGCGCTGCCGAGATGGGGCAGCAGGACGACGTTCTGCTGGGCGAGGTAGCCAGGGTTCACGTTCGGCTCGCCGTCGTAGACATCCAGGCCGGCATAGCCGACATGACCGGATTTGAGGGCGGCGACCAGGGCCTCGTCGTCCACCAGGGTGCCGCGGGCGGCGTTGGCGACGATGACGCCGCGCGGCAGGCGGGCGATGCGGGCGGCGTTCAGCCAGTGCCGGGTGCCGGGGCCGCCGGGGGCGTGCAGGCTCAGCACGTCGCAGGCCGGCAGGAAGGTTTCGTCGCTGGCGTGGTAGACGGCGCCCTGTTCCAACTCCGGCGGCAGGCGGGCGATGTCGTGGTAGTGCACGGCCATGCCGAAGCCGCGCGCCATGCGGGCCAGCTCGCGGCCGATGCGGCCCATGCCGAAGATGCCGAGGCGGCGGCCAGAGACCAGCGTGCCCATGAGCTGGGTGGGCGCCCAGCCTTCCCACTTCCCGGCGCGGACCAGGCGCTCGCCCTCGCCGGCGCGGCGGGCGGCGGCCAGGATCAGCAGCATGGCGCATTCGGCGGTGGCGACCGACAGCACGTCCGGCGTGTTGACCACGGCGATGCCGCGGGCATGGGCGGCGGCCACGTCGATATGGTCGTAGCCGACGCTGAAGGTGGCGATGACGCGCACGCTGACGGGCAGGGCGGCCATGGTCGCGGCGTCGATGCGGTCGGCGGCGCAGGCCAGGATGGCGTCGGCCCCCTGGGCGAGGGCGAGGATGTCGGCGGGGCTGCGCGGGGTGTCGGCCTCGTTGAGGCGGGCGGTGTAGTCGGCGGCGCAGCGGGCCTCGATGGCGGCGGGCAGCTTGCGGGTGACGAGGAGGACGGGCTTGGGCATGCGGGAGGTTCCCCAGGTTCGGAATCAGAGACAGGTGAAGCGGGTAGGAAGGGCCTTCTTTTTGTGAACAAAGAGAAGCAAAAAAACTTTATTCGTTGGAGTCCCGGTGGAGAGCGTCTTCAACGAATGAAAGTTTTTTGGTACTTTTTTTCAAAAAAGAACGCATCCTTTCCTTACGTCCACAACGGATCCAGCGGCGGCTTGCCTGCCAGCACGGCGGCGATGTTGTCCAGCGCGCGGTCGCCCATGGCGTTGCGCGTCTCCACCGTGGCGCTGCCCATGTGGGGGCAGAGGAACACGTTGGGCAGGTCGGCGAAGCGGGTGTCGAAGTCCGGCTCGGCGCGGAACACATCCAGTCCGGCGGCGAACAGGTGGCCGCAGGCCAGCGCCTCGAACAATGCATCCTCATCGACCAGGCCGCCGCGTGAGGTGTTGACGAATACGGCGCCCGGCGGAAGCAGGGAGAGGGTCTCGGCGTTGATGATGGCGCTGGTGGCCGGGCCGCCCGGCGCGTGCAGGGTGAGGATGTCGCAATGGGGGAGCATGGCGCGGAAATCGGCGAAATATTCGGCGTGCTGCTCAAGCGCGGGCGGCAGGCGTTTGTTGTTGCAGTAGATGATGCGCATGCCGAAGCCGCGCGCGCGGGCGGCGACGGCGCGGCCGATGCGGCCCATGCCGAGGATGCCGAGCGTCTTGCCCCAGACGCGCAGACCCAGCATCTCGCCCAGGCCGTAGCCCTTTCGCCAGCCGGCCCGCATGATGGCGTCATATTCGGCGCCGCGGCGGCAGGCGTTGAGGATCAGCATGAGGGCGAGGTCGGCGGTGCACTCGGTCAGCACGTCCGGCGTGTTGGTGACCGGCAGGCCGCGGGCCTGCGCCGCCGCGATGTCGATATGCTCGGTGCCGACGCTGCAGGTGGCCAGGATCTTCACGCGGTCGGGGATGGCGGCGATGATCTCGGCGGGGTAGCGGACATGGGAGGTGATCATCAGCGCGTCGGCGCGGTGGTCGTGCAGGGCCTGCACCGCCTCCTCGGCTGTCATCGAGCGGCCATCGTAGGGGCAGTCATACTCGGCGTGGATACGGGTGGCCACGTCGGGCGCGATCTGGCGGCTGACGATCAGGCGCGGCTTCATGTTGGTCCCCAGCGAGGTTGCTTTGCAGCCCTTATGCCGCCCCGGGGCCGGCTGCGGAAGGGGCGGGGCCCACGGGGCCGGCGCGACCTTGCGCGGGCGGGGGTTGCTGGGCGAGCGACGAGATCGCGCAGCCGATGGGCATCAGCCGCGAGTACGCGCGCCTGAGGATGAAGGTGGTGTTCGGCAAGCTAGGCCGGCGTGGGCCGGCGCACACGGGCTTGCAAGCGGCGCGCGCGGGCGGTTGACTGGCGGCTGGCTTCAGACCCCGGTTTTCCGATTGGACCCCATCGCACCATGGCTTCTGCCCGGCTGGCCGTCGATATCGGCGGCACCTTCACCGACCTCGCCCTTGAGCATGGCGGCAAACGCACCACCGCCAAGGTCCTGACCACGCCCGCCGCGCCCGAGCAGGGCGTGATGGCGGGGGTGCGGGCCATCCTGGCCGCCGCCGGGCTGCAACCCGGCGACATCGCCATCCTGATCCATGGCACCACGCTGGCGACCAACGCGGTGATCGAGCGCAAGGGGGCAAAGACGGCGCTGGTGACCACCGCGGGGTTCCGCGACGTGCTGACGCTGGGCAATGAGAGCCGGTACGACCAGTACGACCTCAACATCGTGCTGCCCGAGCCGCTGGTGCCGCGCCACCTGCGGCTGCCGGTGCCGGAGCGACTGGACAACGAGGGCCGCATCCTGCTGCCGCTGGACGAGGCGGCGGTGCGCGCGCTGGTGCCGGTGCTGAAGCGCGAGGCGGTGGAGAGCATCGCCGTCGGCTTCATCCACGGCTTCGTGAACCCGGTGCATGAGCGGCGGACGCGCGACATCCTGGCCGAGGCGCTGCCGGGGGTGCCGGTGTGCCTGTCGAGCGAGGTGTCGCCGGAGATGCGCGAGTGGGAGCGGTTTTCCACCACCGCCGCCAACGCCTATGTGCAGCCCCTGATGGCCAGCTACCTGACGCGGCTGGAGGCGGCGCTGCGCGAGATGGGCATGGCGGCCCCGGTGTTCCTGATGCTGTCGGGCGGCGGGCTGACCACGATCGAGACGGCGTGCCGTTTCCCGATCCGCCTGGTGGAGAGCGGGCCGGCGGGGGGCGCCATCTTCTCGGCGCACGTGGCGCGGCAATGCGGGCTGGAGAATGTGCTGTCTTTCGACATGGGCGGCACGACGGCGAAGATCTGCCTGATCGACGGCTACCGGCCGCAGACCTCGCGCAGCTTCGAGGTCGCGCGGGTCGGGCGGTTCCGCAAGGGTTCCGGCCTGCCATTGCGCATTCCGGTGATCGAGATGGTGGAGATCGGCGCCGGCGGCGGCAGCCTGGCCAGCGTGGATGCGATGGGGCGGATCGCGGTGGGGCCCGAGAGCGCCGGGGCCAGCCCGGGCCCGGCCTGTTACGGGCGCGGCGGCACGCGGCCGGCGGTGACCGATGCCAACCTGGCGCTGGGGCGCTACGACCCGGCGCGGTTCGCCGGTGGCAGCATGGTGCTGGACGTGCCGGCGGCGCTGGCGGCGCTGTCCGGCCATGTGGGCGGCAGGCTGGCGCTGCCGGCCGAGATGGCGGCGCTTGGCGTGGTGGAGATGGTCGACGAGAACATGGCCAACGCGGCGCGGGTGCACGCCATCGAATCGGGCAAGACCTATGACGGGCGGACCATGATCGCCTTTGGCGGCGGCGGCCCGGTGCATGCCTGCCGGGTGGCCGAGAAGATCGGCATCGACCGGGTGCTGGTGCCGTCCGGGGCGGGGGTGGGCAGCGCCATCGGCTTCCTGCGCGCGCCGGTGGGGTATGAGGTGGTGCGCAGTCTGTACCAGCGCTTCTCCACCTTCGACGTGGCGGCGGTGAACGCGCTGCTGGCGGATATGGCGTGCGAGGCGGAGGCGGTGGTGGCGCAGGGCAGCTTCGGCGCGCCGACCCGCCAGACGCGGATCGCCTTCATGCGCTATGTCGGGCAGGGGCATGAGATTCCGGTGCCGCTGCCGGGCGGCGTGCTGGCCGCGGCAGACGTGGCGCGCATCCGGGCGGCCTATGATGCGGAATACAGCCGGTTCTACGACCGGCCGGTGCCAGGGTCGGACGTGGAGATCATGAGCTACGCGGTGGTGGTCGCCACCATCCCCGATGCGGTGGCGGATGCGCCGGCGCCGCTGTCGGGCGGGGTGGCCGTGGCGGGGCGGACCCAGGCGGTGCGCGATACGGTGACCGGCGAGGTGAGCGACTGGGCGATCCATGACCGGGCGGGGTTGGCGCCGGGCGCCAGGCTGTCGGGTCCGGCGATCATCGCCGAGGACGAGACCTCCACCCTGGTCGGGCCTGGCTGGTCGGCCGCTGTGAACGCGCTGGGCTACATCGAACTGCTGCGCGGGGCCGCACAATGACGCCGCATCTCCGCACCAGACGAATAAAGGTTTTTTGGCTCTTTTTTCCAAAAAAGAACAAGCCTTCCTTGTTTGAAAGCAAGAAAGCAGAAAAACGTCATTCGTTCGGGGGATGCACGCGATGAGCAGGCAATCGGGCGCGCTGGCCGGGATTCAGCGGCAGATCATGTGGAACCGGTTGATCGCGGTGGTGGAGGAGCAGGCGCAGACCATGATCCGCACCGCCTTCAGCACCACGGTGCGCGAGGCGGGCGACCTCTCGGCCGGTATCTTCGACCTGCACGGGCGGATGCTGGCCCAGGCGGTGACCGGCACGCCGGGGCATGTGAACTCGATGATGGAGAGCGTGGGTCACTTCCTGGCCAAGTTCCCGGCCGCCACCATGCAGCCGGGCGACCACTACATCACCAACGACCCATGGCTGGGCACCGGGCACCTGCACGACCTGACGGTGGTGACGCCGGCCTTCCATGACGGCAAGATCGTCGGCCTGTTCGCCAACACCGCGCATGTGATCGACGTGGGCGGCCTGGGCATGGGGCCGGAAGGCCGCTCGGTGTTCGAGGAGGGGCTGTATATCCCGATCGTGAAGTGCTTCGACCGGGGCCAGCCGAACGAGACCTTCTTCGACTTCATCCGCTGGGGCTCCCGCCTGCCGGTGGAACTGGAAGGCGACGTATACTCGCTGTGCGCCTGCAACGACGCCGGGGCCAAGCGGCTGGTCCAGATGATGGACGAGTTCGGCATGGAGAGCCTGGACCCGCTGGCCGCATTCATCTTCGACAGCTCGCGCCGGGCGACGGTGGCGGAGATCGCCAGGCTGAAAAAGGGCACGTTCTCAGCGAGCATCAACAGCGACGGCTACGAGGCGCCGGTGACGCTGGCCGCCGCCATGACCATCCTGGACGACGCGATCGAGGTGGACTTCACCGGCACGTCGGGGCTGTCGCAGCGCGGCATCAACGTGCCGGCGGCCTATTGCCGGGCCTATTCCTGCTTCGGCATCAAGGTGGTGGTGGCCCCCGAGATTCCCAACAACTGGGCCAGCCTGGAGCCGTTCCGGATGAAGATCCCGGAGGGCTGCATTCTGAACGCGCCGCGGCCCTATCCGGTGAGCGTGCGCCACGTCACCGGCCAGTTGCTGCCGGACCTGATGATGGGCTGCCTGCACCAGGTAGTGCCGGACCGGGTGGTGGCGGAGGGTTCGTCCTGCCTGTGGAACCCGCCCTTGCGCGGCGGCGGCAGCGTCTCCGGCCAGGGCGGCGGCAACCGGCCGGTGATCGGCGATTTCGAGGTGATCACCTTCAACTCCGGCGGCACCGGCGCGCGGCCGGGGCGGGACGGGCTGGACGGCACGGCGTTCCCCTCCGGCGTGCGGACCATGCCGGTTGAGGCGACCGAGAACATCGCCCCGGTGGTGTTCTGGCAGAAGGAGCTGCGGCCCGATTCGGCCGGCGCCGGCCGCACTCGCGGCGGCTTCGGGCAGATTATGGAGATCGCCACCAAGGGCGAACTGGAATTCGCGGTGAACGCCATCTTCGACCGGGTGGCCAACGCGCCGCGCGGGCGCGAGGGCGGCGGCGACGGCGCGCGCGGGGCGGTGACGCTGGGGCGCAGCGGGACCAAGCTGCGCACCAAGGGCTTCCAGATCATCCCGGACGGCGAGCGGCTGCTGCTGCTGCTGCCCGGCGGCGGCGGCATGGGCGACCCGGCCACGCGCGACCCGGCGCTGGTGGCGCGCGACGTGCGCGACGGCCTGGTGTCGCCGGCGGCGGCGCGAGACATCTACAAGGTGGCGCTGGCAGCGGATGGCGCTGTAGACGGTGCCGCAACGAGCATTCTGAGGAGCGGGACATGACCCTGCGCTGCGACCTGATTCTGCGTGACGCGACCATCTTCGACGGCACCGGCGCCGCCCGCACGCGCGGCGACGTGGCGGTGACGGGCGACCGTATCGTGGCGGTGGGCGACCTCGGCGCCATGACGGCGGACCGCGAGGTGGTGGCCACCGGCAAGGCGGTGGCCCCGGGCTTCATCGACGCCCACACCCATGACGACCGCGCCGTGCTGTGCGGGCCGGAATGCATGCTGTGCAAGATGAGCCAGGGCGTCGCCACCGTGGTGGTGGGCAATTGCGGCATCAGCCTGAGCCCGGTGAGGATGAAGCAGCGGCCGGTGCCGCCGCTGGACCTGCTGGGCGATGAAAGCTGGTGGACCTTCGGCAGCTTCGGCGAATACGCCGACCGGCTGGCGCGCGACCCCGCGCCGGTGAACACGGTGGCGCTGATCGGGCACATGTCGCTGCGGGTGGAAGCCATGAACGGCGACACCCAGCGCCCGGCGAGCGATGCCGAGGCGGCGCAGATGGAAAAGCGGCTGGCCGAATGCCTCGCCGAAGGGGCGAGCGGCTTCTCCACCGGCCTCTACTACCCGCCCAACATGATGGCGCCGACCAGCGAGGTGATCGCGGTGGCCCAGGCCCTTCGCGACGCGGGCGGCATCTATGTCAGCCATATGCGCGACGAGGCGGCCCATGTGCTCGATTCGATCAACGAAACCGTGCAGATCGGCGAGGCCAGCGGCGTGCCGGTGGTGATCAGCCACCATAAATGCTCGATGCCGGAGAATTTCGGCCGCTCGGTGGAGACGCTGGCGCTGATCGAGCGGTTGGCGGCGAAGCACAAGGTGGATTTCGACATCTACCCGTACTACGCCGGCTCCACCGTGCTGATGGCCGATCGGGTGCGCCCGGACGTACCGGTGAAGATCGCCTGGTCGGTGCCGCACCCGGAGATGGAAGGCCGCATGCTCGCCGACATCGCGATGCAGTGGAACCTGGGGCTGAAGGAGGCCGCCGAGAGGCTGCTGCCGGCCGGCGCCATCCTGTTCCAGATGGACGAGACCGACGTGCAGCGCATCATGAAGCATCCGCTGTCGATGATCGGCAGCGACGGGCTGCCGCACGACAAGTTCCCGCATCCCCGCCTGTGGGGCTGCTTTCCGCGCGTGCTGGGGCATTATTCGCGCGAGTTGAACCTGTTCAGCATGGAGACGGCGGTCCACAAGATGACCGGGCGGGTGGCCGAGGTGTTCGGCCTGGTGGACCGTGGCGTGATCCGCCCGGGAGCCTATGCCGACCTGGTGCTGTTCGACCCGGCGACGGTGAAGGACGCCGCCGATTTCGACCACCCGACCCGGCCTGCGATCGGCATCCTGGAGACCTGGGTGAACGGGCAGAGCGCCTATGTGCACGGCCAGGGCGCCACCGAGGCGCGGGCCGGGCGGCTGGTGACACGCGGCAGGGCCTAGCGGCGCATGGCGGTGGCACCGGCCGCGTCGCGCGGTGCCGCCGGCCGCCCCGAGCGCCTGGTGGTGCTGGACGGCATCCGCGGGTGGGCGGCGCTGCAGGTTGTCGTTTTCCACATGCTGCGGGAATGCTTCAGCCGGCTGCTACCGGAACTGCATACCCGTCCGGTGTTGCTGCTGCTGGACGGGAGTATCGCCGTCTATACGTTCTTCGTGCTGTCGGGTTGCGCGTTGTCGTATGGCTATGTGGTCCGGCGGGACACGATGGTCGTGCGCAGCCTGGCGGTGAAGCGTTATCTCCGGCTGGCGATCCCCATCGCGATCTCCTCGGCGTTCACGCTGGCGCTGGTCTTGGCCGGCCTGACCGCGAACCGGGCGGCCGGCGTGATCGTGCACCGGGAGGACTGGCTGGGTTCATTCCTTAGCGACCCGGTGTCGATCGGCCACTCCCTATGGTTCGTCGCCGTGGAGGTGTTTTCTTTCGCCCCGATCCAGGGGTCGCTGAACCCCTTCCTGTGGACCATGTCGATCGAGATGTTCGGCGCTTTCGTCGTGTTCTTCGTGCTGCTGGTCGGCCATGGGGCGGGGCTGGTGGCACGGATGGCGCTGCTGGCGCTGTCGGCGGTCGTGATTCTGTTGATCGATGAGCGGGCGATCGGGTTTCCGGTCGGCGTGGTGCTGGCCGAGATGATCGCCGCCGGGTGGTTCGCCGCGCTGCGCGGGCGGCCGGCCTGGAGTTGGCCGATCGCGGCCGCCGGGCTGCTGGTCGCGGAGGAGACGATGCGGCACACCTCCGGCCCGGTCGCCTCAACCTGGGCTGCGCTGTGCCTGCTGGTCGCGGTGCTGTCCAACGCGGTGTTGTTCGAGTTCTTCGCCAGCCGTGTCTCGCAATGGCTCGGCTCCATTTCGTTTCCGCTGTATCTGGGCCAGTTCGCGGTGCTGGTGACCGTGACGAGCAGGATGATCGTTCTCTGGGTGGACCCGGCGGCGCCCGGGCATGTGGTGCCCTATGCGATCGCTGCGGCGTCGGTGCTGGGGTCGATAACACTGGCGGTTGGGCTGCGCTGGGCGGAGCAGCGGGCCGCCTGGGTCAATGTGGCGCTCGCCAGGGTCTTGTTGCGCTGATCTTCCGGCGCGCCGGGGGGGCAGGCCGGGGGCGAGGTGAAATATCGCCAACAATATGCGGAACGATGTAATTTCGTGCAGGTGTGAGATGAATCACAGCGCGGGAGACACGCGGCGCCTAGAAGCCGCCGCCATTCAACCCCTGCCATGGAGCAACATCGTGCCGATGCCGAGTGAACTGAGCCGCACCGCCCCCGTGATCACCGGGCTGGCGGCCGCCCCGATCGTGCCGACTTTCGGCGACACCGAGATGCGGGTGCTGGTGCCCGGCAGCGCCGTGGGCGGCGCCTATGGCGTCTGGATGCACCTCTCCCCGCCGGGCTCCAGCCCGCCGCGCCATATCCATCACCGCGAGGACGAGATTTTCCACGTGCTGGAGGGCAAGCTGCTGATCTGGTGCGACGGCAACACCTACGAGGCGGGGCCGGGCGACACCGCGGCGCTGCCGCGCGGGGTGGCGCATACCTTCCGGGTGATCAGCGACACCCCGGCGCGCACCCTGATGACCGTGGTGCCCGGCGGGTTCGAGCGGTTCTTCGCCGCGGTGTCCGGCCTGGTGATCCCGCAGGACATGGGCCGGCTGGTCGAGATCAGCGACGGCTACGGCATCGAGTATGTCGGCCCGCCGCTCGCCGGGTGAGGCCAGCCGCCGCGCGCCCGGCCTGCCTTCTGGCCGTGTGACGGGCGCGCGGCAGCCCTGCGCGGGCGGCAATAGCATTTGAAGTGGCAGTCATGCTGTCGTTTCACATGGAAACGCTGCTGCCTCTGGTGGGCTTCGCCGTCGCCGCCTCGGTGACGCCGGGCCCCAACAACGTGATGGTCGCCGCCAACGCGGCGAATAACGGCCTGCGCGCGACGGTGCCCCACGTGGTCGGCATCGCCGCCGGGTTCGGGTTGATGATCGTGCTGGTGGGCATCGGCTTCGCCGGGCTGGTGACCCAGGCGCCGGCGGTGGCGCAGGGCATGCGGGTCGTGTCGCTGGGCTGGCTGCTCTATCTGGCCTGGCGGATCGCCAGTGCCCCGCTGCCGGGACACGGCGAGGCGCGCCCGCCGATCGGCTTCGTCGGCGCCGCGCTGTTCCAGTGGATCAACCCGAAGGCGTGGCTGCTGTCACTGTCGTTGATCTCGGCCTGGATCGTGCCGAGCCAGGCCATGGTGCCGCAGCTGGCGCTGGTGGCCGGGGTGTTCGCCGCAGCCTGCGTGCCATCCTGCGCGCTGTGGGCGCTGATCGGGGTGGGGGCGGCGCGGGCGCTGGATTCGCCGGCCCGGCTGCGGGCGTTCAACGTGGCGATGGCCGTGCTGCTGGTCGTCTCGATGGTGCCGGCCGCCCTGGGGGAATGACGCCGGACGGGGTGACCGGGGCGCCACAGTCGTGTAAAGAAGGCCCAGCGGCCCGGTCCCGGGCGCGCAGGTCATATGGCGAGCGGACGGCAGGAGGATGGCGAGCGTGCAAAAGGCCCAGGCGAACCACCTCGCACGCCCAACCCGCGCCCGGCTGTCGTCTTGCCTGGCACGCTGAGCCATCCGGCGCGCGCGACCCGCCGCATACCCAACCAAGTTTGAATCGAGACTGACGTGAGCGACACGCCTGAACAGCCGCCAGCCGGTGGCGTCCCGCCATCCGACATGATGCCGGTGGTGCTTGAGGAGGAGATGCGCCGCTCCTACCTCGACTACGCCATGTCGGTGATCGTCAGCCGTGCGCTGCCGGATGCGCGCGACGGGCTGAAGCCGGTGCACCGGCGCATCCTGTTCGGCATGCAGGAATCGGGGTTCACCCACGACAAGCCCTACCGCAAGTCGGCCCGCGTGGTCGGTGACGTGATGGGCAAATACCACCCGCATGGCGACGCCTCGATCTACGACGCCATGGTACGCATGGCGCAGAGCTTCTCCATGCGGGTGCGGCTGATCGACGGCCAGGGCAATTTCGGCTCGGTAGACGGCGATCCGCCGGCGGCGATGCGCTACACCGAGGCGCGGCTGGCCCGCGCCAGCAGCTTCCTGCTGGCCGATATCGACCGCGATACGGTGGATTTTCAGCCCACATACGACGAATCCGGCGAGGAACCGCGCGTTTTGCCGGCGGTTTTCCCCAACCTGCTGATCAACGGCGCCGGCGGCATCGCGGTGGGCATGGCGACCAACATCCCCACCCACAACCCCGGCGAGATCGTGGACGCCACGCTGGCGATCATCGAAAATCCCGCGATCACGCTCGACGAGCTGATGAAGATCGTCCCGGGCCCGGATTTTCCGACCGGCGGCATGATCCTGGGCCGCGCCGGTATCCGCCAGGCGTTCGAGACCGGGCGCGGCTCGCTGGCGATCCGCGCCAAGGCCGAGATCGAGGAGATCCGCAAGGACCGCTTCGCCATCGTGGTCAGCGAAATTCCCTACCAGGTGAACAAGTCCACCCTGCTGGAACGCATCGCCGACATGGTGCGCAGCAAGCAGATCGAGGGCATCAGCGACCTGCGCGACGAGAGCGACCGCTCCGGCATGCGCATCGTGATCGAACTGAAGCGCGACGCCACCGCCGAGGTTGTGCTGAACCAGCTCTACCGCTTCACCGCCCTGCAAACCAGCTTCGGCGTGAACATGCTGGCGCTCGATCTCGGCCAGCCGCGGCTGATGGGGCTGAAGGACGCGCTGGAGACCTTCATCCGCTTCCGCGAGGAGGTCATTCTCCGCCGCAGCCGGTTCGACCTCGCCAAGGCGCGCGAGCGGGCACACACGCTGGTGGGCCTGGCCATCGCGGTGGCCAATATCGACGAGGTGATCCGCCTGATCCGCGCCAGCCCCGACGCTGCCACCGCGCGCGCCGCGCTGATGGAGCGGGACTGGCCGGCCGAGGATGTGCTGCCGCTGCTGGCGCTCATCGAGGACGAGCGCAATGTCGTCAGCCCCACCAACACGGTGCGGCTGACCGAGGAACAGGCGCGCGCCATCCTGGAACTGCGCCTGCAGCGCCTGACCGGGCTGGAGCGCGAGAAAATCAACGCCGAGATGGGCGAGGTGGCGGCCAAGATCGCCGACCTGCTGGAAATCATCGCCAGCCGTCCGCGCCGCCTGGAGGTGATGCGCGACGAACTGGCCACCGTGCGCGCCGAGATCGCCAGCCCGCGCATGACCAGCATCGTCGATGGCGTGGCCGACCAGGACGACGAGAGCCTGATCGAGCCCGGGCAGATGGTGGTGACCATCACGCGCGACGGCTTCATCAAGCGCACGCCGCTGGAAACCTTCCGCCAGCAGCATCGCGGCGGCCGCGGCCGCAGCGCCGCCGGCACCCGCGGCGACGACATCGTGACCCGCAGCTTCAACGGGCACACCCATCAATGGGTGCTGTTTTTCTCCTCCGGCGGCAAGGCGTACCGCGAGAAGGTCTGGCGCCTGCCCGAGGGCGGGCCGACCGGCAAGGGGAGGGCGCTGGTAAACCTGCTGCCCGACCTGGGGCAGGACACCATCACCACCGTGCTGCCGCTGCCGCAGGACGAGACGCTGTGGGAGAACCTGCACCTAGTGTTCGCCACCGCGGCGGGCAATGTGCGACGCAACCGGCTGTCGGATTTCCGCAATGTCCGCGCCTCCGGCCTGATCGCCATGAAGCTGGACGAGGGTGACAGCCTGATCGGCGTCGCCACCTGCCGCGAGGGCGACGATGTGCTGCTGGCCACCAGGCTCGGCCGTTGTATTCGCTTCCAGGCGACCGACGACGTGCTGCGTGTGTTCGCCGGGCGCGACAGCTCGGGCGTGCGCGGCATCCGCCTCGCCGAGGGTCGGGTGCCCGACGCGGTGATCAGCCTGTCCGTGCTGCGCCATGTGGATGCGACCGTGGAGGAACGGACCGCCTATCTGAAGCACGCCGCCGCCACCCGCCGCCGCGTTGGTGAGGACGAGGCGGAGGGGCTGCCCGGCGAGCCGGACGACCATGCCGGCGAAGCCGAGGAGCATGTGGCCGAACTGGTCCTTTCGCCCGAGCGGATCGCCGAGTTGGAGGCCGCGGAGGAATTGCTGCTCACCGTTACCGATGGGGGGTTCGGCAAGCGTTCCTCGGCCTATGAATACCGGGTGAGCGGGCGCGGCGGCCTCGGCATCGCCAATATCAGGCTCAGCGCGCGCACCGGCGCTGCGGTCGCCGCCACCTTCCCGGTGCGGCCGGGCGACGGGGTGATGCTGGTGACCAATGCCGGCCGCCTGATCCGCGTGCCGGCCGACCAGGTGCGCCTGACCGGGCGGACGACCATGGGGGTGACGCTGTTCCGCCTGGATGGCGACGAGCGGGTGACCAGCCTGTTCCCGGTGATCGAGGACGATGCGCCCGAGGATGTCGGCGAGCCGCCGGATGCGCTGCCGCCGTCGGCGGGCGATGAGGGGGATGGCGAGGATGTCTGAACCGATACCAGCCGCACCGTCAGGCGAGCGGATTGCGCTTTACCCCGGCACTTTCGACCCGATCCATAACGGCCATCTGGACATCATCTCGCGCGCCGCGCGGCTGGTGGACCGGCTGGTGGTGGGCGTGGCGATCAACATCGGCAAGGGCCCGCTATTCGACCTGGACGAGCGGGTGGAGCTGGTGCGCGAGGAATGCGCGGCGATCTGTGCCCGCACCGGTGTGCGCGTGGAGGTCCGCCGGTTCGAGGGATTGCTGATCCAATTCGCCCGCGACATGGGCGCGCAGATGATCGTGCGCGGGCTGCGCGCGGTGTCGGATTTCGACTTTGAGTTCCAGATGGCCGGCATGAACTACCGGCTTGCGCCGGAGGTCGAGACGGTGTTCCTGATGGCCAGCGAGCGCCACCAGTTCATCTCCTCGCGCTTCGTGAAGGAGGTGGCGCAGCTGGGTGGCGACATCACCTCGTTCGTGTCGCCGTTGACCTTCACGCGGACCATGGCGCGCGTCGCCTCGTCACGGTCCTGAGCCTGTCCTGCGGAGATTTCGCCATGCGCCGTCGCGCCCTGATCGCCCGTCTTGCAATCGCAAGCCTTGTTGCAACCCCTGTCCTGGGAATGACCATGAGTGAAGCCGAAGCGGCCCCCGACCTTGAGAACGAGCTGTACCTGGACCTGAAGGACGGCCGCGTGGTCATCCAGCTGTTCCCCGATATCGCGCCGAAGGCGGTGGCCCGGGTGAAGGAGCTGTGCCGCAAGGGGTTCTACGACGGCACGCCGTTCCACCGCGTGATCGAGGGCTTCATGGCCCAGGGCGGCGACCCGACCGGCACCGGCACCGGCGGCAGCGGCCTCGGCCACCTGCCGGCCGAATTCACCACCAAGCGCCACTTCCTGCGCGGCACGGTGGGCGCCGCTCGCTCCTCCGACCCGAACAGCGCCGACAGCCAGTTTTTCATCATGTTCGCGCCGTCCACGCATCTGGACGGGCAATACACGATCTGGGGCCAGGTGATCTCTGGCATGGAGTTCGTCGACCACATCAAGCGTGGCGGCGGGGCCAACGGCATGGTCAGCAACCCCGACAAGATCATCCACATGCGCGTTGCCGCCGACGTGAAGAACTGACCAGCCTTTCAATCGCTTGACGAACCGGGTGGCTTGCTCTTCAAGGCACCCGGAGCGAGCCCGTAGCTCAGTTGGTAGAGCACGAGACTTTTAATCTTGGGGTCGTGGGTTCGAGTCCCACCGGGCTCACCAAGGATTACAATGGCTTCCGGCCGTTCCGCGGGGGGCGGCCGGAATGCTTCCCACGCTATTCCCCCGAAATGCCCACAGGTCGCCGCTAATCGCGCCGGGGGATTGCCGCTGGGGGGGGGCGAAGTTTGGAGGGGGGAGACTGCGTTCCGCCACCGGCCAGCCGATCCGTGAGAGGCTCGCTTTGCACGCTGCAGCTCGATCTCCTGAATGCCGGGGGCGGGGGCAAGCCATTCGTCTGGTTTTGGTCGGAAGCAGATGGGCAGATTTGAGCATCAGATGACAGAAATTCGGTCGCCGGATACGTTTCGCGGATAGGCGGTCCGAGAAGCCACTATTACTTCAGGCGACCACCAGCAGCGCATGTTGGACCGCGATCGGCCGGCCGTCAGCCGTGCGCGGGTGCTCGCTCTCCCAGAACACCTGGGCGTCTGCAATCGGCGATGACGAGAGTGTCTCTGGCCGTCGTGAGCGCCCGATCAGATAGGCGTTGATACCGTCAACGACGCCCTGGGGGGTGCCGGCCAGGATGTAACCGACCATGAAGCCCCGGCGATGATTCTCGGCGTATTTTCCGATCCTGAAGCGATCGATTCCTTCCACGACATATTCCCGGGCGAGCGTAGCATCACCTGCGGCAACGCGCTTGCACTCAAGGATAGCGTGCGGATCGTGCTCGCCCGACCGGACGAACACCCTCGTCAGAAACAGCGGAATGTCGGTCCGGCCGTCCGGCACGGTCATGTCTGGCTGCGACCGCGATTCAGTTCCCGGCGCGATAATCATTGTCTTGCGCCATGGGAATCTGTGCCGGACGAGGGCGGTGCGCATTGCGTCACGCAAGCACTCGGTGATGGTCACCTCGTTTGCGTGCACCGTAACCTCTGGCCGGGCAAGGGCGATCGGCCAACCGGCCTCCACGGTGCGGATGACGGCCAGGGTGAGCTCGGGGCCCAGGTCGATGAATCTTCGTCCGATTGCAGCCGACTGGCCGAGAGGCAGCCTCACGTCGTTGCTCCGGTGAAGCTCTCGGCAACGACCGTGTCCGCGTCCTCGAACCCAACGCTCCGCATCCAGAAGCGCCGGGCAGCGGGCTTAATGATGACGACCTCGTCTTCGCCGTGGACCCGCAGCTCGCGCTCGCCGACCAGGGCCGTGCCGAGGCGCACGTGCAGCCTGCGGCCGATCCGGTCCATCACCTCGGTTAAAGGTCGAACACCGCAGCATCGAGCGCCTGAAGGCCGGGCTCGTTCGGCCCATCGGCCCGAAAGGCGGCCTCAAGCGCGATGATTCTCCGTCCGGCGTCGCTCGTGACAGCCTGACCTGGATCCGGCAGTGGCAACAGACCGACATCACTGGTCAGCAGCCGCCGTTTCCACACCCCGAATTCGGCGGCGGTCATCAGGAAGAACCAGCTCGCGAGCGCCGAGCCGAGGATGGCGGAGATCAGGCGCGCGCTCTTCAGCTCCTCGCGAGGTAGCGAGGCGCCGAAGTAAGCGTCCGTGTAGACGAGGTCGCGTTCGGCGACCGCGGTCACGGGGCGCGGGCCCGCTTTCAGGAACTCCTTGATGAGCAAGATTGGCGCCTTGTAGGTCTGCCGCGCCCGCGGCCACTGCGCTTGCGGTTCGGCGAAACGGGTCAGTTTCGCTGGTATTTGGAAGGGGGAAAGGTCTTTCGTCTCCAGCAGTTCAAGGCCCCCGAGGTGGCTCGCGTTGCGGGTCCGCTGCGGCAGTTTTCCGAGGATTAACCCGTCGCGCCATTCGGAGCCGACGCTCGTCAGCCACTCGCCAAGCGGCTTGATGTCGCCTCGAAGCTGGTCAAGGAGCGCCATATCGCGCCCCCGCCCGAACATCACGGTCTTGAGGCGCTGCGGGTCGGTACTCCAGTCAGCAAGCGGCAGCACGGACACGTCGCTCGCCGCGATCTCGAAGGTGTAGGACTTCTCGGTTGAAGGCGACCAGGGCACGTTCACGACTGTCAGCAGGTCCGGGCTCTGGGGCCGGTGGCGGGCCAGGAGCACGACGGCTGGCATCTTCGCGGTTGGAAACAGCCACTTGGTCAGGGGGGCAAGGTTGACGAGCGTTGCCGGAGAAAGCTGCTCGATCACGTAGCGGGCCGCACGCACACCGGTCTTGCTGCCGGCGAAGAAGGGCATGGCACTCAGCACAATGCCGTAGCGTGTCAATCGGCACGCAAAAGGGACCCCGGATCGGCGTCCAAAAGGGACCCCTTCTGATGATAGGGATGGTTCGCGCTGCTCCGCGCACCGGAGCCGCAGGCGGAGGTGGGCGGAGCAGCGCGGGCGG